>JAAUYD010306623.1_pt1 | contig 553256 bp, 516 predicted proteins | sample 7278101 | NCBI WGS metagenome assembly JAAUYD01 (sample SAMN14350128, study PRJNA611818) | marine sediment metagenome | isolation source: surface marine sediment (0.6m) | place: French Polynesia: Moorea | collected 2018-08
CATTCGAGCCTGCACGGGCTCACCCCAAAGGAATATGCAACCCGGTCCGTCGAGGATCAAAACCTGAACAGAGCTAACTTCTGAATGAGGATAAACAGGGGATCAGGTCAGTCGTCGCAACCGATCGGTCTTGAGGTCGCGGATCGGTTATAGCCCTGTTCTACCGTTCATCGTTGGGCCTTTCGACCCACGACACATCTAAATCAACCACGGTGGCGGAAGCGCCAACTCGAGAAAATTATCGCGAACTTGACGAAACATTAACGCATTGTCGACGCCAGACCCATACCGTTCCAGACGGTGATCGTTGGGGAGACGAACATGCTTGCTGAATTGGCTTTGCGCGAATTAGCGAGATCGAATACACTCGGCGCCTACGATGATAACGGTACTCGGTCTACTACGTTCTGCGGAGGCGTGGTGATGGAAGCAGCTGAGTCTGAAGCGTCAGCCGTGAAAATCTTCTTGTTCGGTCCCCTATCAATCGTCGGACCCGCTGGCGATGATCTGACGCCGCGTAATCAAAAGTCGAAAGCCGTGTTGGCGATGCTTGCATTGGCGCCGCGCGGATCCAGGTCGCGCGTTTGGCTGCGAGACAAGCTTTGGAGCGACCGCGCTGAGACACAAGCGTCAGCAAGTCTGCGCCAGGCTTTGCTTGAAATTCGTAAAGCGTTGGGGCCGCGGCTTAAGGATCTCGTTCAAACCAATAAGTACTCGGTGACCTTGGATTTAGATCGCGTGCAAGTGGACGTCATTGAACGCCTCGGCGGAAGAGAGGCGGGCGACCGGACACATGCTGCTGATACAGAAGCGAACTCTGAGCATTTTTTAGAGGGTTTCGATATCTGTGATCCCGAATTCGAGAATTGGCTGACACTAGAGCGTCGTATCTGGGATCAACGCTTTGAGAATATGCTTGGCGGCGGCCCAACCGACAAGGCTATCCAGGCGGCGCAGTTATTCGACCTGACGAGCCCCGGCTTCTCAAATGAACAAGGCCGGAAGGTCGCCGCCCCAAAACCAACGTCTCCGTCTAAGGTTTCGAGCCAGCAATCAGGGTGGCGGAGAAACAACTGGGCGATTGGGGTCCAGTGTTCAGGTGCGCCCGACAGAGCCGATTCAGAGTTCGCGCGGTTGCTTGGAGACAAACTCGCCCGGCATCTTTCTGATATAGCGCGCATCAAGTCGCTGTGGCTGACGGACGACCCAAAGCTGGCGGAGGGCGTACAGCTGCCTTTGAACGTTCGAATCACAGAGTATAGTCATCAATCTAGCGTGCGATTGACTGTTGAAGTCGTGGATTGCACGTCTGGCGTGTCGCTCTGGTCGGCTGGACAGGCGTTCCAGCGGAATCAGTTGGAAGGCCCGCATGCGCCGATATTGAACGGGCTTGTCTCAAGAGCGGTCATTGAGCTTGGCGCGCATCTTCAGGCGCCGGGTTCGCCGGAAGAGATCGTCTTGGGCGGCCGCCTCATTGAAAGTGTGAATCGTATTTTCAGTTTGTCCGCGGGCGATTTAGACGAAGCTGAAGCAGCGCTCACCCAGATTCTGAAGGTCAATCCAAGTGCGCAAGCCCATGCATGGATGGCGTTCGCCAAGTCATTCAGGGTTGGACAGAGATTTTCACCCGGTACAGCCGAACAGGTTGCAGAGTCTCAGTATCATTCAGCGCGCGCGCTAGAGACGGATCAATTCGATCCGTTGGTCTTGTCCCTCGCGGCGCATATTCACTCCTATTTGTTTAGTGAATACGATATCGCCGCGTCGCTCTTTGAACGCGCGCTTCGGACCGACCCGGAGCAAACCATCGGTTGGGATCTGTACGCGATGCTGAACGCCTATACCGGACAGCCGGGGCGGGCCTTGACCATGGCGAGTTGGGCTCAACACCTGGGCGGCAATACCCCGATAAGCTATTATTTTGATACGACAAACTGCATTGCGGCGACCCTGGCGGGCAACTATCAGCAGGCGGACCAAGTCGGTAGACAGGCGTTAGTGGCGCGGCCGAATTTCAACACGATCCTGCGTTACCTGATTTCAGCAAACGCCCACCTTGGCAACGTATCCGCGGTCGAAGATCTGCGTCAAAAACTTGCCGAGATCGAACCTGATTTCTCAACAGACGTCCTGGCCGCGACGGGTTATCCGGGACTATCGACGGAAGGAGGTCAGCAGTTCCTTTTGGGACTGAAAAAGGCCGGTCTAGGGCGGCGAAAGTAGAACCAAATCTTGAGCCAGAGGATTCGGCTACTGGAAAGGAAGCGCTATGAACGACACTGTATATTTGACCAAGAAATGTCGGAGCACGACCGAATTCCTGAATGCTTGCATGATTTTTGTCGAGCGGGGACAACTGGTTTCCGATTCGCTCAGCGACGCAGCAATAGAGCTAGAAATTCCGCAAGATGACGGCCCGGCGGCGGGCGGCGGCGTCAATTCGGTGCGGACGGTGATGAATAAATCTACGCTCAATAAGTCCGTTTTGAACAAGAATAAAAATAAGAACAAGAACAAGAACAAGAATAAGAATAAGAACAAGCTGCAGGCGCCGTCCGCTCAAAATGATAGCGGCGGACTGATCCCGACCGAGGCGCTATTGCGCCTCCACCGGCTGGGTGCTGAAGACTTATCCAATCGGCTGCCGTCGGAATGGACCAATATTCAGATCCCGCCACCTCCCGGGCCGGACGAGTCGCGGTTGGAAACATGTCTACTATTGGCGATGCAGGCGAACTTGCGCGAACGGAGCCTGCGCAAAGACGACATCCTCCAAGAAGCGTCGCTTGACCTCACCGCTTTCACCCGCCCGCTTGGCGTGGATGGGCTGGCTGGCTTCGTTGAAACCGAGGCGCTGTTTCTCGAACTGCTGACCGTCTGCGAGTATATCGGTCTTTACTACAAGGCGACCTTCGGCCGACTGCGGCCAAATCAGGTCGAACCACGGTTACGGCCTTTGCTGCCAAACCCAGCCCACGAGGCCTATCCGAGCAATCATTCCTTCCAGTGCCACACGATAGCCTACGCTTTCAACACCATACTGCCAGAGCATCCAGCGACGCAGGTTCTCTCGGACATAGCGCTGAATGTTGCGCAGAACCGTGAATGGGCGGGATTGCACTATCCAAGCGACACCGCAGCCGGCCGGCTCTTGGCTCGCAAAATGGCCCCGATCCTCGCCGAGGCGTTTATTGAACGCTTTCACGCAGTTCAGCAGGAATGGATTTAGGGGAGGAACTTCGAATGACCCATATAGACCCGCGGCGTCCCAGTCCAAGATACTATTACCTATGGCATCTCGTTTCATTGGGTGTGATGACGCCAGACCCTTGCGGAGAAGAGCTCAAACAAACAATTTGGGACGAGCTCGCCGATATAGGTGCGACGTCGCCGTCCACCGTCGTCATGATCGATGTTGGCTGTCGATTTGACCACCCTAACCTGCGCGGACGGGTGGACCATCGCCGGTCGATAGATTTCAGTATAACGCCGTATGGAACCCGATTTTCCGCCGAAGCGTCGGATCGACCCGCCCCTGTCCCGTCCAATTTCTCCGGGCTGGATTTGAGACGCCTGAACCTCGATGCGCTCAATTCAGATGATCTGGGCCTGTTGCAAGAGATTGCGCAGGACTTGATTGAATCGAACGGGCTTTGGCGGGGTCATGGCGATGTTGAACGCATTTTCTCCAGTCATGGGACCGCCGCCAGCGGCTTAATCGTCGGCGGGCCCGAAATCCTTGGCCCCGAGCAGGAGCCACATGCGGGTGCGATCCCATACTTTGGCGTCGATCCGTATTCACATCTGATCTCTGTTCGAACCGGCTTCGACGACGACCCGGCCCAGTTTATCTCTGCATTGCTCTATGCTTGGAATCAAACGGCGGACGTCATTGTTCTGCCGCGCGGCCTGCCTGATCCTGTCGCGAGTTATATGACGCCGAAGGACGATTTTGGCGCAGATCTGGAGCGGTGGGCGAATAGAGACCACAGCGACTTGCTCGGCCGGATGGAAGCGCTTCAAGCAACCGCTGAAACGGTCAGCCCGTTGCATCCACAGCGTGGCGCCACCAAGGCGCGGCTATGGCGTATTCTCAGGCAGATTTTTATCGCGGTATCTAAGCACATTCCGATTGTATGCGCCGCGGGAAATGATGGTGAGAGTCAACTCAACTATCCGGCGAGCCTCGCCTCGCGAGAGAACGGCGTCATAGCCGTCGGCGCGGTGACTGCGAATGGACTGCGTGCAGGATATTCCAACTACGGCGACGGACTCTCTCTGGTTGCGCCATCTGATGATATGCAGGTCTTTAACCGCTATCAGTTACGCGATGTCCCCAAGACGCGCGAGCGTTTGAAGTATCTCTGCTCCAACGATGTGCAACAATTGGACTACAGCCATCTTGGCCTGCTGACTACCGACATTCCAGGGCGCTTTGGATATGACGCGGGCCGCGCGGCGACGGGGGACCCCGATGATCGGGCGTCGCCCGAGCCGCAGACTGGTCTATACACCCAGTTTGGCGGCACATCGGGCGCTGCGGCCCTCGTCGCCGGCGTTGTCGCCTTGATACGTCGCGCCGAACGCGCGCGATCCGCCAAAGGCGAGCCACTGGATGGGTGCGATATCAAAAAGCTTCTGTGTGACACCGCGCGTCAATCTCTACCGTTGATGCAAGACCAGGCGCCGTTGAAGGGCGACCGCATGAACAGCGCCAGCGAAGACGCCGATACTTTCGAGGCTTTCTTTGGTTGCGGGCTTGTAGACGCCCGCGCCGCGATCGACGCAATCATACTTTAGATCGAATCCTCCCAGCAACTTAGCGCCGCCGTGGCTTTTGCTTCGGCGGCTTCTTTGTGCTTTGCGCGCCAAATTCCTGCCTCGCTGTCGCGTTCTGACGTCATAATCACGCTGCTTTAGCGCAGTGATGACGGCCGCCGCCGATACTACGCCTGTGTCCTACAACGCGCAGGTGGTTAAAAATTCCATCGAAAGTTACAGGTTCCCGGGCCTGCGTATCAGGACGCTTTTCAGAGGGCCTTTCTATTGTCGGTCCATCACCCGAATTCGAGAGAGGATAGTATCATGTCAACAACACGGACTCCGCGCCTTGTCATCATGGAAGAGGACCTGTCGGTCGAAGATGCAGGCATCGAACAGATCTCCAGTGTACGCTCCAGCGTATCGGCGCTCGACGCCGTAGAAACCTTGCTGGGTGTCGAAGAGATCGGAGAGGACAGTGCGCTAATCACTCAGGAGATCAATACGGTCACCGTCGACCTGACGGACAAGGAAGCCAAGGACTTGGCCAAGAAGTCCGGCGTCGCGGCCGTTGAGGATGATGTTTGGAACCACGCGTCGAATCTCGAACAAGACATCGACGCCGACATACCAGACCAAGATCCGGAGGCCGAGGCGGAAATCGACGCCGCGCAGGATTCGCTTCTGTCGGCCGAGTTGGACCCCGACGACGCGATCAAGGCGGCGGCCGAACGCGCCGGCGCCATCGAAGCGTGCAAGGTCGATGATATTGATTTCGATGAGGCTGGAAACGCCTTCTCTTTTTCGGCCGCCTCCGATCCGCTCGTCGCAGATACCGCCAGCGCCGCTGGAATCGACAGGGAGAAACTGCTGAAACTCGTTCGCTGCGTCATCAAATGCGCGCTCAGCGAACTAAGCGCCTCGGAAGCAACCGATGTCGACGAAGAGCTCGTATCCAGGCTTCTAGCCGAAAACGGCGTGTCTGGTAATGACGCTTCGGTACAAGCGATCCGAGACTACATTACCTGCGGCCTGCGTGTGATTTATGCGCCGCGCGCCTGGCGTTACTCAACCGGTGCTGGTGTGCGTACAGCGATTATCGATACAGGCATCGCACCGCGACACCCGGACTTGAGGGTCTATGGCGGCGCTAGTTTCGTACCCCGTGTTCGGTCGTGGGCGGATGATCATGGCCACGGAACGCATGTGGCCGGCACCGTCGCGGCCTTAGCCAACAACCGCGGCTTGGTGGGCGTTGCGCCCCATGCTCGGCTTTACGCGGTTAAGGTTCTGAACCGCCAGGGATCGGGTCGGTCCAGCTGGATCATCAACGGGTTGGTCTGGTGCTATCGAACGCGCATGCACATCGCGAACCTTAGTCTCGGCAGTGGTGTAAACACGCATGATCCGAGGGTCTACAGCCGCGCCTACGAGCGGGCCGGTCGACTCTTGCGAAATCGAGGCATTCTTGCAATCGCCGCGGCCGGAAACAGCAATGGGCCGGTCGGCAACCCGGCGCGCTGCCCGTCCTTCATGGCGGTTTCAGCGGTTGACTGCAATCGCCGGCGTGCTTCATTTTCGTGCTTTGGTCCGCAGGTGGAGGTTACAGCTCCAGGCGTCAATGTCTGGTCTACCTATCCGCAGACGGGTTACCGCCGCCTAAGCGGCACCTCAATGGCGGCGCCGCATGCCGCCGGGGTCGCCGCACTGATTAAACGACGGCACCCGTCATGGCATGGCGATCGGATTCGCGTCCATATGTGGCGCACCGCCACTGACCTAGCGCCCAGCGGTCGTGACGTGGCCTATGGCTTTGGCTTGGTGAATGCGTATCGCGGCGTGCGCTAAACGCCTTTGAACGCAATAGCAGGGAGTGGCGAGCCTTCTCGCCACTCCCTGACCTTTAAGGCCCAATTCTGTTAGTGTGGGATATGCGTCGTTCGGGACATGCGCGCGCCGCCAATTTGAGATAAGTCGAATGCGCTGCGCCGGCGGCCGACAACACGGAGAAACTCGAAATGGACAAGATAGATCAGGCTCTTGCGAAAGCCATTTCCGATCAGCCGTTGGAGCCGGTTCCTGTTCTCATTGCGTGCCGGCATGACTGCGCCAAACTCGCCAAACGTTTACAGAGTCTCGGTTTGTCGGGATTTCATGTCATCGCCGAACTGAACATAATTTCAGTCACTGTCGCGCCCGATATCCTGCCGCAGATTGATGCGGACTCCGAGGTCTCTTCCATTGAGTTGGATTCGGAAGTACGGCTGGACTAGTCGGCGTCATCTTGCCCAAGCGTCGTCGCGGGCGGGCCGAGATAGACCGAGATCCCATCCGGATCGCGCTTCAGATCGGCCAGATCAATATCATGCCGTAATAGGACGCGCTTCGTATCGCCTTAATCGAGAAACTGCGTCTGGCGATGGGCGGCGGAAAGGATGCTGGCGCGTTCATTATCCGACGTGTCGTAGAAGCTCGCCATGCCGCCGCCGATCGCGTCGTCGGGCCGCCAAAGCCGCCTTGTCGCCAGATGGGGGGTAGAGGCGTCTTTCTGGGAGACCAAAGAAGCGCTTGCTTGTGTTGCAGCATGACATAAGATCACTGCTTTCTACGGTGTTCGTTTTGCGTTCGACTGGCGGAGCCTGATCGGCGAAAGGTGAGGAGGACGGCGAGAAACCGTAGGCTTGGAGATAAACGCGGATCAGTCCGGTATAAGGGCGTTCGCATTAGATTCCTTGGGAGGAACCATGAAAAATACTGTTGATCGCAGAAATCTTCTGCGCGGCGCGGCGGTTGCCGGCGCTGCAACCCTGGCCACGCCGGCGATTGCGCAAAACGCGGGGACGACCCTCAAAATGCAAGCCGCCTGGGGCGGCGGGATCTTCCTTGAGAACGCCCAGTCCTTTGCGGCGCGTGTCAATGAAATGTCCGGCGGATCGCTGACCATCGACGTGCTGTCGGTCGATGCGGTTGTGAAAACCAGCCAGATGCAAGACGCGGTTCATCGCGGCGTTCTCGACGCGGCGCATTACGTATCCGCCTATTGGTACGGCAAATCCAAGGCGGCGTCGCTTTTCGGAACGGGCCCTTGCTTCGGTTGGTCGAGCCAGGAAATGCTCGGTTGGATCTATGCCGGCGGCGGACAAGAGCTCTTCGACGAGTTGATGGAGACGCTGCGTCTGAACGTCGTGTCTTTCTTCAATTCGCCCATGCCGGCGCAGCCGCTCGGGTGGTTCAATCAGCATATCACGGACGCATCGCAAATGGACGGTCTGAAGTACCGGACTGTTGGTCTTGCGGCGGACGTCTTGCTGGAAATGGGTATGTCCGTCGTTCAGTTGCCCGGCGGTGAGATCCAGCCCGCGATGAAGTCCGGCCTGATTGACGCGGCCGAGTTCAACAACCCGACGTCGGATCGGGATTTTGGTATGCAGGACGTCTCGAAGCATTACCACCTGGCGTCGTACCACCAGAGCCAGGAGTGCTTTGAGGTCACCTTCAACAAGGACAAGTTCAACGCATTGTCGCCTGAACATCAGGCGATTATTCGCAACGCATCCATGGCCGAGAATTCAGGCTTCTATTGGAACAACACCAAGCGGTACTCCGACGACCTGGTCAAGCTGCAAGAACAAGACGGGGTGAATGTCTACCGCACGCCGGATTCGGTGATGGCGGCCCAACTTGCGGCGTGGGATGTGGTTACGGAGCGGATCGCGTCAGAAGATCCGTTCTTCGCCAAGGTGATGGAATCGCAGAAGACGTACGCCCGGAATGTGATGGGTTATCTGAACCTGAACCAGCCTGACTACCAACTGGCCTACAACCACTATTTCAGTTGATCTGTCGGCAAGCCGAGTATTGTCCGGGTGCCGAATAGGCATCCGGACTTTTACTGCTCTAGGGACGATCGTCAGCGACCCGCCGCTCTGTTAAGGAGAAAGCAGGTACATGAAACTCGTTCACGCCATCGAAGGGTTGAGTTTGTGGGTTGGCCGCGCCTTTGGCTGGTGCATCCTCATCCTTACGCTCTCGGTCTGTTACGAAGTGTTTGTCCGCTACGTTCTCAACGCGCCCACCGTTTGGGCGTTCGATATGATGATCCAAATGTATGGCGCGCTGTTCTTGATGTGCGGCGCCTATGCTTTGGCTCAAGATACCCATGTGCGGGCGGATGTGGTGTATCGTTTGCTGCCTATCAAGGTTCAGGCAGGCCTCGATTTTGTGCTGTACTTTCTGTTCTTCTTCCCCGGCGTTCTCGCCTTGGCCTGGTATGGGTACGAAATCGCTTCTGACAGCTGGCGGTACAAGGAAGTCAGCTTTAACAGTCCCGCCAGCATCCAGATATACTTCTTTAAATCGTTAATCCCGTTGGCGGGCGGAATCTTGATGGTCCAGGGTTTTGCCGAATTGATCCGCTGCGTCATGGCGATGCGGACCGGCGCATGGCCCGAGCGGCTGGTCGATGTCAAAGAGACCGAGGATCTTCTGTCCGAAGCGGATATCGAAACGATCAACGCCATCATTCCAGGAAAGAAATAGGCCGTACGGCGCTTCAAGAAAGACAAGAGATGACGAACCCCGAAGTCGCCCTGTTCATGTTGGGGCTGTTCATTGTCCTGGTGCTGCTGGGATTTCCGATCGCTTTCACGCTGCTCGCAATGGGCGTGGGCTTTGGATACTACGCGTATCATCAGGGCCAGCCGATTGAGAGCTTCAGCGATATCTTCAACAACAATATTTTCTATTTGCTGAACCAGAACACCTATTCGGTGATGGAGAATCCGACTTTGGTCGCGATCCCGCTATTCCTGTTTATGGGATATGTGGTCGAGCGCGCCAACATCGTCGATAAGCTGTTCTTTTCCCTTTACATGGCCGCGCGAAATCTGCCGGGGAGCCTTGCGATCGCAGCCCTTGTGACCTGTACGGTGTTCTCCACGGCCTCGGGTATTGTGGGTGCGGTCGTCACGCTGATGGGGCTGCTGGCCTTCCCGGCGATGGCCAACGCCCGATACAATAAGAGCTTTGCGTCGGGCGTCATCTGCGCCGGCGGCACATTGGGCATTTTGATCCCGCCCTCGATCATGCTCATCGTCTATTCGGCGATCGCCGATCTTTCCCCTTTGCGCCTGTACGCCGCCGCTGTCTTTCCCGGCTTGCTGCTGGCGGGGCTCTACATCGTCTATGTGATCGTGCGCGTCTGGTTCAATCCGGCGCTCGCGCCAAAACCAGTGATGGAAAACGTCCCCCCGCCACGCGAAATCTACTGGAACCTGCTGGTCAGCTTTGTGCCGTTGACGGTCCTGATCGCTCTGGTGCTGGGGTCGATCCTGGGCGGGCTCGCGACCCCGGCCGAAGCCGCCGCGATGGGGGCGATGGGCGGCATCGTCTTGGCGATCTTCTACCGATCGTTGACATGGACCAAACTCAAGGAAAGCGTCTTTCTGACGGCCAAATCAACGGCGATGGTGTGTTGGCTTTTCGTCGGCTCATGGACCTTTGCGTCTGTCTTCTCGTATCTCGGAGGACATGACATCATCGCCGAGTGGGTCGGTGGGATGGCGTTAGAGCCCTGGCAGTTCCTTGTGTTGGCTCAGCTGATCATCTTCTTGTTGGGCTGGCCGTTGGAATGGTCGGAGATCCTGATCATCTTCGTTCCGATTTTCCTACCGCTGCTCGACGTGTTCGGCGTGAACCCTTACTTCTTTGCAATGCTGGTGGCGCTGAATCTGCAAACCTCGTTCCTGACGCCGCCCATGGCCATGTCGGCTTACTATCTGAAAGGCGTGCTCAAGAGACAGATCGAGTTGATGGAGATTTTCCGCGGCATCATGCCGTATCTGGGGATCGTGATCTTGACGATGGTCTTGATGTATCAGTTCCCCCGCATTGCGTTGTGGTTCCCCGATTATCTCTTCGGTGTCTATATTCCGTGATCAAGGAGGCCAGCACGCTGACAGCAACCGAGGCGGTTCAGGCGATCGCCTCGGGTCGTCTGACGTCTGTGGGTCTGGTCGAATCGTGCCTTGCGCGCATTGAAGAGACGGACGACACGGTCATGGCGTGGGCCTATGTCGACGCTGACGCCGCGCTGGCGCAAGCCGCCGACTGCGACCGTATCCGCAGGGCCGGAATGGCGACCGGTCCGCTGCACGGGATTCCGGTGGGCCTGAAAGACAATGTCGACACTGCGGATACGCCCACTGAATGCGGTACGGCGATCTTCGCTGGGCGTCGGCCGGAGAGAGATGCGCGTCTGGTCGATCATTTGCGCGAAGCGGGGGCGGTGATCCTTGGCAAGACCGTGACGACGGAACTGGCCTTTGTTCACGCCAACGAAACGCGCAATCCACATAATCCGGACCACACTCCCGGGGGCTCGTCCAGCGGGTCCGCCGCCGCCGTCGCCGCCCAGCAGACGCCGCTTGCCATTGGCACCCAGACCAATGGGTCGGTCATCCGGCCGGCCTCGTTTTGCGGTGTTTTCGGTCTCAAACCGACGCGCGGCATGATCCCACGCGAGGGGGTGTTGCGAACCTCCGTCTCGCTGGATCAAGTGGGATGTTTCGGGCGCAGTTTGGCCGATGTCGCGCTCTTGGCCGATGTCATCAGCAGTTATGACAGCGGCGACCCGGCCAGCTTCGCCCGTCCGCGCCCCAACATGGCGGACGGGGCCGCCGCGGCGGCGCCGGTCACGCCGAATCTTGCTTGGTTAGACTTGCCGTTCTACGACCGTCTGGCGGAAGACGCCCGCGATGGGATGAATGCCGTTATTGATCTCCTGGGGCCGCAGGTCGCCAAGATGGAGGCCGCCGAGGCGCTGTCAAACCTCGTAGCGGTGCAGGCGCGCATCCACGAATACGAGATTTGCCAGCATCAAGCCAAGCTGTTCGAGACCCATTGGGACCAAATCAGCGAAACGCTGAAACCAATAGTGGCGCGCGGGCGCAAGATCACCCGGACCGAATACGAGGATGCGCTGGCGGTAAAGGCGTCGGCGGAGGCTTTCTTCGCCGACTTTTTCGTCGATTATGACGCTATTCTTGCGCCCGCCGCATCGGGAGAGGCGCCTATGTTCGGGAATGGAACCGGCGATCCGATCTTCTGCACCCTGTGGACGCTGGCGGGATTGCCCTGTGTGACTTTGCCTGTGCTGGTGGGCGAAAATGGCTTGCCGATCGGCGTTCAGCTGATCGGGCCTGTAGAAAAAGACGATCGGCTGCTGCGCACCGCGCGTTGGCTGCAGAATCAACTTGCCGAAGAAACGGCTTAGGGAAAGAGGACCACATGTCATATGGCGTCAAACTTGTGATGGGCCTGATCGGAACCGTGCTTTTATGCGCCTTTGTCGGCGGCCTTTCGGAAAGCATCTCGTCCGGTTTTGCCGGTTTCTTTGGCGGGTTGCCGTTCATGATCATCGCAATTGTGGTCTGCGGCGCCGCTGTCTATGACTTCTGGGACGAATGTGTTCGCAAGAAATGACCAAGCCGCGCCTGTAAATCACCCGCCGGCTTTCCGGCGCAACGCTTGAACGCGCTGCGCGATCACGAGCTCATTATCAATTGCGAAGGCGCGCCCGGCATAGCGGATCAGATCATTGCCGCCAGTTCTGAGTGCGACGCCATTACGCCCTGCCATTGCGATGGTTCGTCTTGCCGGCTCCGTTTCGACCGGACGCCTGGGCTTGACCCAGGAGGCTTGGGGATGTCCCTGAGCATGTGCTTATGTCTGAGATTGTAGTCATTGCCGACCGTAGGCGCTGTCATGGTTGAACTGCTGCCGAGAAGCTCTGGATCGTTGAATTTTTCAATAGAGAGTGATGGCCGACGCAGATTCTTCGGGACGCAGCTTGTCGCGACTTCCTATTATTAACTCGATCAAAAACAGAGCCCAATGCGACAAACTGTGTGAAGGTTTTTTGATATCATTCGCAGCGGCTTGCGCCTCTGAAGCAAGCTGACCTACACAAACAAGACGGGAGAAGAACCGGAGCACGGTTGCCCGAACCAAAGTCCCGAGCGACTTGGTGCGCGTGTCGGGCGAAATAGGGACAACGCTAGTCCCTTGGCGAAACGACTGGTCTGGCGATATGGCAGGTTCCATTCAGGGTGTTTTGGTTCTTGTGGTCGGGCCATCGGGCGCAGGCAAGGATTCCGTGCTTGGCGGCGCCAGGGAACGTTTGTATGCAGACCCGTCGGTCGTCTTTCCGCGCCGGGTGATTACCCGAGCGCCCGACCTGGGGCTCGAAGATCACGATACGCTCGATGAAACCGCCTTCGACGCGGCGGTTGAGGGCGGCGCCTTTGCCCTGCATTGGCGGGCGCATGCGCTGTGCTACGGTATTCCGGTCGCAATCGAAGACCACCTCCGCACCGGTCGCGTTGTTATCGTCAACGGGTCCCGCACAGTTGTCGGCGAAGCCCAGCGGAAATACGTCGCCACGCAGACGGTCGTGATAACCGCGCCCGCTCGCGTCATCGCCGAGCGGCTCGCCGTCCGAGGTCGCGAGACCGACCTCGAGGTCGCCGATCGACTGGCTCGGAAAGCGCTGACGCCGCCGCCCGGCGACGACGTGCATCATGTCATGAACGATGGCGATCTGAACGTCGCCGTCGATCAGTTCGTCGATATAGTCGGGCGGTTCAGTGCGCTTTGACGGGCCGCGTCTGATCCGATTTTCCTTGGATCAGGCGTCGCCGCAGCCAGCTTGACAGGCTGTCCATGGCGATAACCAGCATCACGGTCAGCAGAATGATGTAGAGCGTATTCTCCCAGTCGCGGGAGGTGCGCATCGTCTCAACCAGCATGAGGCCGATACCGCCGGCGCCCAGCGCGCCGATCACTGTCGCCGAGCGCATGTTGGATTCAAGGTAGTAAAGTCCCTGTGAGACGAAAATCGGCAAGATCTGTGGAATCACGCCGTACCGGTAGACCTGGAGCTTACTGGCCCCTGTCGAACGGACGCCCTCAATCTGCTTGTCGTCGACATTTTCGAGAGCTTCGGAGAACAGCTTGCCCAGCGTACCCGTATCGGTGAAAGCGATGGCGAGCGCGCCGGTTAGCGGTCCGAGGCCAAACGAACGAATAAAAATCAGCGACCAGATCAACATATCGATGCCGCGCAACAGATCGAACAGCCGCCGAACCACGAACATCAAACCAACATTGATCGTGAAGTTCCTCGCAGCGAGCAGGGCGAGCGGCAAACCGACGAACGCCGCTGTGAAGGTGCCGAGGACGGCCATCAGCAGGGTTTCGAGTAAGGCGATGAAGACATTGCCGTGCTGCCAATCGGGATTGGTCCAGAATGTATCGAAGATATAGGCCGCGTTGCTCATATCATTGCGCAGCGGCGGGCCGCCGAAAGCCAGCGAAAATAGGTCGCCCGCGCTGTATGCGTTTATCTCCGAATTGAACGGAAAGAAGAAATTCTCCCAACCGAAGAAGTACCGATGAACTTCGATTTTGGCGCGAGAAACCTGAACCCGTCGGTCGATGGTCGGCCGCGCATCAAACTTGGCGTCTGAGGCCCTAAGCCATCCGTGCTGCGGCCCATCCTTAGGCAAGGTCGTAACAACGCCGTCAGAAGTCGCCTCGGCCACGATCTCGCCATAACCGGGGACATAGAAATAGGCGACATTGCCGAGGATGTCGGCCCGATACCCGTCGCCAAGATCGATCGATGCTGACTCTTCGTCGGCCGTGACCCAGCCCGGCGGTGTGTCATACGTCGCCGTGCGTTCTCCTTCGACCGCTATCACAATGTCACCGGTGCGCGTGGAACGGGTGACATGCACCTTGTGCGCCACAGAGTCTGTCGCCAGAAGCGCCGCACGCTCCGGGCGCGCGCTCTCGATCAGGCCCGGCATGTCGAACGCGAACCAGGCATAGGTCAGGTAAGCGAAGACAGCGGCGGCGAGGGCGATCGACAACCGCGCCCGCCGGGCCACCGCGCGCGCAATGGCCGGATTGCGGCCCAATCGATTCAACCCAATTGCTGTCGCCGTCATCGTTTTTTCTCAATCCGAGTTCTTCTGGATCAGGCGTCGACGCAAATAAGAGGAGGTTTGGTCGATGACGAAGATTGACAGAATCAACAGAACAAAGAGCGCCGCAGTCTCATCGCCTGAGCCCTGACCCCAGCCAATCGTCCGCCGCAACTCGGCGCCGATGCCGCCCGCGCCGACAAAGCCCAAAATCGCGGAGGCGCGCACATTGATCTCAAACCGCAGCATGAAGTAGCTGAGATAGTTTGGCAGCACTTGCGGCAGGACGGCGAACTTCATCCGCTGGAACCAATTGGCGCCGCAGGCCTCCAGACCTTCGATCGCCTTGCGGTCGATATTCTCATTCACTTCGGAAAACTGCTTTCCGAGTGCGCCGGTCGTGTGGAATGCGACGGCGATCATCGCCGGCACGGGGCTCGTGCCGAGCACGAAGATCAGGAACAGGGCGATGATCAATTCCGGGAAGGCGCGCAGGATATCCATCGTGCGCCGCGCGATCGGCACGGCGCGCGGCCAGATATCAAGGTTCCCGGACCCGAGAAACGCAAAGATCATTCCCATGACGCCGCCGAGGATCGTTGCGACCGCGGCGATATTGAGCGTCTCGATCAACGCCGGGGTGAATTTGTACATAAGCCCCAGGAACGCGGTGCGCGCCTCCCAGGCTTCGACAACGATTTCACTGGGATAGTCGAAGAACTTGGTGAGTCCGTTTAGGAACCCGCCCGAATTCATCGAGTTGGCCTGACCGTATCCAGCGAAGATCACAGCAGCGGTGATCACGACAATAGCGATGGAATAGAGCCGCCGCCGGCCTTCGGCCTGAATGATATGATGAGAGAGATCCGCAGTCGCGGTCATGGCGGGAATCGGTCTTTAGCGAGGAGGAAGAAAAGGGGGGGCCGCTGTCTCAGCGCCCCCCAAGATTGGACAGTCGCCAGGCTCTCTACTGAGACTTCCGCTTGCGGGCTTCGACGATGATTTCATAATCCGCATGGCTGATCGGCGCGATCGCCTTGATCTTGCCGGCCATGAAGCCATAGGCGCATTCCGGGTCCACCGACGGAAGGCTTGCGAGCATCCCGGTAACCTTCAGTTTGACGCTTTCCGGTAGGCTCTTGGCGAGAACGATCGGTCCTTCCGGAATCACCTGAGAGCGCCAGATTTCCTTGATCTGGGTCATGTCAACCAGGCCGGCGTCGGTAGCCTTACGAAGCGCGCCGGAGTTGTAGCCGTCTTCCCATACGCCAAGACCGTCCGCCCAGGTGACGCCGCCGTCGATGTCGCCATTAGCGACCGCAACGATGGTTTGCTCATGGCCGCCCGTGAAGACGACCTCGCCGAAATGATCGCCGGACTCCATGGTGTAGCCAGCCTGGGGAATCTCGATCGATGGAATCAGATAGCCCGACGTCGAGTTTGGGTCGCCGAAGCCAAACTTCTTGCCCTTCATGTCGGCAAGATTTTCGATGCCGCTATCCACACGGGTAAAGCCGATGGAATAGTAGCCAAACGACCCGTCCTCATTGATCTTCGTAAGCACCGGCTCAACGGCGTCTGGATTGGTCAGGTAGACCTTGGCGTACCCGGAGGCGCCAAGCCAAGCCATATCCAGGTTGCCGCCAAGCAAGCCTTCGATCACGCCGTTATAATCGGCAGGGGCGAATAGTTTAGTTTCGACGCCAAGAAGCTTTTCGGTGTGTTCTTGGATGCAGGCGTTCGAGCGCAGCCGGTCGGACGCGTTTTCGCCGCCGAGGATGCCGATCCGGAATTCTGAGATCTCAGCGGCCATTGCGCCGGTGGATACAAAGATCGCGGCCGCAGCAGCGGACAAGAGTTTGGAGGCGTTCATCATTCTCTCCTGAGTTGTGTGAGTGTGTCGTAAGGAAGACGTCGCAAACGCAAAGCCGGCCTATAGGCGGTTACACGGCTAGCCTGTTACACGGCGACGGATACGGGCTCCGGCGTCGAAACAGGGGGCGTCGCTGAACGGCCGGGCAGCGAAGTCGATGTTGTCGCTTCGTCGATTTCTCTATCAGCGCCGTAGATTTCGCGTACGGCGGCTGGCTTCAGGTCTTCGGGAGGGCCGTCGAACACCATTTTACCATGCAGCATGCCGATCACGCGATCACAATAGGCGCGCGCCGTATCGAGCGTATGCAGGTTGCAGATGACTGTGAGATTGTCGCGCTCGTGAATCTCGCGCAGCGACTTCATGACGATTTCGGCGCTCAGCGGGTCCAGTGAGGCGATCGGCTCGTCCGCTAGTATCATCTTTGGGGCCTGAGTCAGCGCGCGGGCGATGGCGACGCGCTGCTGCTGTCCACCGGAGAGCGTCTCTGCGCGCTGTAAGGCTTGGTCAACGATGTCCAGCCGCTCAAGGGCGGCGAGCGCACGCTCGATTTCCTCCGCGCCGAAGATATTGAACATACTTTTCAGGGTGTTATGGCCATTCAGACGGCCAAGCATCACATTGGTGACGACGTCGAGACGCGGCACTAGATTAAATTGCTGGAAGATCATGGCGCAATCGCGCTGCCACCGGCGTTTGGCCGCGCCTTTCAACTGCAGTACATCTCGTCCGTCGATGACGATTTCGCCGCCGTCTGCGTCGGTCAGCCGATTGATCATTCGCAGCAGTGTGGACTTGCCGGCGCCGGAGCGACCGATCACACCGATCATTTGCGGTTTTTCCGCAGAGAATGATATGTGATCGACTGCCGTATGCTGACCGAACCGTTTAACGAGCTTACTAATGCGCATTCCCTGACATCGCTCCCGACCTGCCAGTAAAAATAATCTCTTTCTAAAGGCCATAAGTAGCGTGCCAGCATGGTGCGACAGGGCTGCGTCACTTTTTTTACGGTTTCATGATACGCGCTCGGCGATGTTGATAAGCTGCTTAATTCTAGGGCGGTCTATGAAGAAGGAATGGTGCAGTTGGATGACAGGGGCGCTTTACGTTGGCGCGAGGTAGGCCGTCATTCCAACTACGGAGAGTGGTTCGCTCTCTGTGAGGCTGATTGTGAGTAAGGCGCTGTCGCGCCTGTTAGGCGACGTTCGCACGGTTATAGGCGATCGCCGCGTATTGCAGGTAGGCGTCCAGCCCATCGGTCTTCGCCGTCGGGTCTTTCGCCTTATCGTCCCAGCGGCGAAGCCGCACGGCGTCCGCGGCCCATGGATCCTCGAGAAAATGTGCAACAGAAAATCCGTTGTTGAGGCCGCCCTGCAGTTCGAGGCTCTGGATCGAGGCCGGTGACAGGGTCTCGTAATATTCGGGCTCGACCGTGCATAAGTACTGTTTCGCCGCAACGTGCAGCAAAATGGGCTGTGTCACGGCCTCGCCGAACCATTGCGACAAATAGGCCGCGCCGATCGCTTCGTGGCGCCGGTCGATTCCGGCGGCGGCGGCGCCCTCAAAACGATGATCGATGCAGTGACCGATATCGTGCAGCAGCGCCGCTGTCACCAGTTCCGCAGTCGCGCATTCCTTTACGGCAAACGCCGCACATTGTAGGGCGTGATCGAGTTGCGATACGCTTTCGTCACCATACCGTTTCTCGCCGATTTTGGTCATGATTTCGGTGATTGTCTCAATTGGCGACATGGTGTTCTCCTTTGTCACGCGACCCGATGTCCTTCCCGCCAGACACCGCGGATCAGCGGGTGATGGGGCGTATGGCGCACGCGCACCAAGTCGGCGCGTCTACCAGGCGCAATTTCGCCCCGATCGGACAGGTTGGCGGCCTCCGCCGGCGTCTTCGTGACCAACCGGATTGCGCGCGGCAAGTCGTAATCCTCCAGCAACTCGTACAACATAAAAGCGCTGTGCATTAGGCTGCTTGGCACGTAGTCGCTTGACAGGATATCCAGCACGCCGCGTTCGGCGAGTTCGCGCGCCGAGACATTGCCCGAGTGCGAACCGCCGCGCACGACGTTCGGCGCGCCCATAAGGACGCCCAACCCGTGCGCATGGGACGCCTCGGCGGCGACCGCAGTTGTCGGAAATTCGGCGATCGCCATCCCATCCTCGACGGCTTCCTGAACATGTTCATGCGTCGCGTCGTCATGGCTCGCCAGGCTGATGCCGCGGGACTTCGCTTGTTCTACGGCGTAGCGCCGGTTCTGTTCGCTGTTTTCCTGTTGATCTTTCAGGCGACGGGCGATGAAGGCGTCCATCTCCTCTGCCTTCAAACCGAACTTCCCTTGATAGTATTTGCGATACTCGTTTTCATCGGCGAACTGTCGCTGACCCGGCGTGTGGTCCATCACCGAGACCAGCTTGACCAGCGGGCTGTCGATCAATCGGTCGAACAGGTCGGCCATGCCGGCATAGGCGACTTCGCACCGCAGATGCAGGATATGGTCGGCTTGCAGAAGGTCAGAGGCGACGCCAGCGTCAAGCGCCTCGACGACGTCGCTCAACCTTTCGACCCGCGGGTCGTCATCGACCATCGCGCCAAGGGCGATCGAGTCGAACACCGTGGTGATGCCGGCGGCGGCGACCTGTCGATCGTGCGAGACGACCGCGGCCATGGTCGGCCATGTCGTCTTTGGACGCGGCGTCAAATGGCTTTCGAGATTGTCGGTATGGAGTTCGACAAGCCCCGGAATCAGAAGATCGCCCTCCAGGTCCAGGGCGCTGGACAGAGCGGAACTGGTTCTGGCGATATCGGTGATGACGCCATCGCGCACGGCGACTGCGCCGTCGACAATGTCATCGGCCAGGACGATGCGCGCGTTGGTGAACACGGTTTCGGTCATGCCGCTTGCCTCGCATAATGCGCCATCTCGAAAGCGCGGGTCGACACGGCGTCGCGTATATCGGCGTCGTGAAAAATGCCGACGATCGCGGCCCCTCGGTTGCGCGCCTCCCGGATCAAATCGAGCACAACTTCACGGTTCGCCGCGTCCAGGCTCGCCGTTGGTTCGTCGAGCAGCATGACCGGGCGCCCTAAGATGAATCCACGCGCGATATTCACGCGCTGCTGTTCGCCGCCGGAGAAAGTGATCGGCGATAATGACCAAAGGCTCTCAGGAATGCGCAGCCTTTGCAGCAGGCCCGCGGCGCGCGCCCGCGCTTCCTCTGCGTCGACGCCGACGGCGCGCAACGGTTCAGAGACGATGTCGAGGGTGGCGACCCGCGGGACGACCCTCAAGAACTGCGAGACATAGGCGATGGTGCGCCGGCGAACCTCGATAATCTGGTGCGGGTGCGCGGACGCCATATCGACCCAATCCTCATCATGCCGGACAAGAATGCGGCCGCTCGGGCAAACATAATTGGCGTCGATCATACGCATCAGCGTGCTTTTGCCGACGCCGGATCCGCCGCTGAGGACAACGCATTCCCCGGCGTCGACCGTCAGGTCGAGCCCCTGGAACACCGAAATCTCAACCCCGCCTTGGACATGAAGCGTGAAAGTCTTGGCGACCTGCTCGATCTTCAGCATCGTGGTCATGGCGTCATGTCCTCAGGATCGATGACACGAGGAGTTGCGAATAGGGGTGTTGCGGATCGTCCAGCACCTGATCGGTCAGGCCGCTTTCAACCACGCGGCCCTTCCGCATGACGAGGAGCCGGTGGGCCAGCAACCTGACCACGGCGAGATCATGGGTGACCACGATCGCGGACAAACCAAGATCGGTGACCAACCCGCGGAGCAGATCGAGCAGCCGCGCCTGAACCGAGACATCCAAGCCGCCCGTCGGTTCGTCCATGAAGATCAGACGCGGCCCGGTCACCAGATTGCGGGCGATCTGCAGCCGTTGTTGCATGCCGCCGGAATAGGTGGCCGGCAGGTCGTCGATCCGCTCGGCGTCGACCTCTACCCGCTCCAGCCAGTCGATCGCTTTGCTGCGGATGTCGCCATAATGGCGCTCGCCGACCGCCATCAGGCGTTCGCCGACATTGGCGCCGGCCGAAACGTTCATACGCAATCCATCACGCGGGTTCTGATGCACGAAGGCCCAGTCGACGCGCATCAGCAACCGTCGCTCCGGCTCGCTGATCGTGTGAATGTCGACGCTCTCGTCTGTGCGGGTGCGACATGTGACCCGACCGGCCGTCGGCGTCAGGCGTCCATAAAGCGTCGACAGCAGGGTCGATTTGCCGGAGCCCGATTCGCCGACGACCCCCATCACCTCGCCTGGAAAGAGGTCGAAGCTGACATGCTCGCATCCGCGATGGCGTCCATAATAGTGTGCGACATCGTCGGCTTGCAGAATCGGTTGCGCCGCGCCGATCATGGTGCGGCGCTCATCGTTTCGAATGGGGCGGCGGCCGCCGCCGGGCCGACATGGCCGTTTGCACGGCGCTCGCGGCAATGGTCGGTGTCTGAGCAGACGAACATCCGGCCGCCGGCGTCGTCAAGGATGACCTCGTCCAGGAAGGAGTGCGTGTCCCCGCAAAGCGCGCAGGCTGCGTCCCATGTCGGAAGCTCAAACGGATAGTCGTCGAAGTCCAGGCTCTTCACTTCCGTATAAGGCGGGATCGCATAGATGCGTTTTTCTCGGCCGGCCCCGAACAACTGCAGGGCCGGGCAGCGATCCATTTTCGGGTTGTCGAACTTCGGCGTCGGCGACGGGTCCATGACGTAGCGTCCAGCGACTTTGACCGGATAGGCGTAGGAGGTCGCGATATGGCCATGGCGCGCGATGTCTTCATAGAGTTTGACATGCATCAGGCCGTAATCCTCAAGCGCGTGCATTTGACGGGTTTCGGTCTCGCGCGGCTCGAGGAAGCGCAGCGGTTCGGGAATGGGCACCTGATAGACCAGGATTTGATCTTCGCGCAGCGGCGACTCCGGGATACGATGCCGTGTCTGAATGATGCTCGCGTCTCCGGTGCTTTCCGTCGTGCGGACGCCGGTCGTCCGAACGAAGAACTTGCGGATCGAGATCGCGTTGGTGGTGTCGTCCGACCCTTGATCGATGACTTTCAGAACGTCGTCCGGGCCGATGACCCCGGCTGTGACTTGGATGCCGCCGGTGCCCCAGCCATAGGGCATCGGCATTTCGCGGCTGGCGAACGGCGCCTGATAGCCTGGAATCGCGACCGCCTTGAGGATGGCGCGACGGATCATGCGTTTGGTTTGTTCGTCGAGGAAGGCGAAATTGTAGGACGGGTCCCAGGCGCCTTGCGTTTCACTCGGCTGCGACATCATGGGCCTCCTCACCGTCGCTCCAGCGACCCTGCTCGATCTCACGCCGCATCTTCCGCACCAATTCGAGCTCCGACTGAAAATCGACATAATGCGGCAGTTTCAGGTGCTGCACGAAGCCGGACGCTTCGACATTGTCGGCATGCGCCAGAACGAATTCTTCGTCGTGACATGGCGCGTCGACCTCCTCGCCCAGATCGCGTCCGCGCAGCGCGCGGTCGACCAACGCCATCGCCATGGCTTTGCGCTCGCAGAAGCCAAAGGTCAGGCCGTAGCCGCGCGTGAATTTCGGCGGTTCGGTCTTGGACCCCATGAACTGGTTCACCATTTCGCATTCGGTGACCGTGATTTCGCCGATGGTCACGGGCCCGTCGATTCCGTCGATGTCGATTTCAATCTCGACCGCACCCATGCGTATCTCGCCCGCGAACGGGTGCGTTCGTCCGTAGCCCCGTTGCGTCGAGTAGCCGAGCGCTAGCAAGAAACCCTCGTCACCGCGCGCCAAAGCCTGCAATCTCAGATCGCGATCGGCTGGAAACTCCATTGGCTCTCGTGTCAGATCGCCCGGAGCGTCTTTGTCCGGCACGGCGCCCGCCTCTTCGATCAGATCCTCGCCAGCAAGCAACTCGGTGACCCGTGGGGCGACCACCGGTTCGGCTGGATCCGCGTCGAGAGACGCATCGCCACCGCCTTCGGCGGCGAGCGCGAAATCGAGCAGCCGGTGGGTATAGTCGAAGGTCGGGCCCAAGACTTGGCCGCCCGGCAAGTCCTTGTAGGTCGCCGAGATCCGACGCCTGATATTCATGGCGCCAGTATCGATCGGCTTCGTTTCCCAAAGGCGCGGGAGCGTCGTCCGGTACGCCCGGAGCAGGAATATCGCTTCGACAAGATCGCCGCGCGCCTGCTTGATGGCGAGCGCGGCGAGATCGGGGTCGTGGAGGGAGCCTTCAGTCATAACGCGATCGACCGCCAGGCTCATCTGCTGCTTGATTTGCTCCAGCGAAAGCTCGGGCACGTTGGTATCGCCGCGACGCTCTTCAGCGAGCAGTTTGTGGGCGTTCTCAATGGCGGCCTCACCGCCTTTGACAGCGACATACATGTCAAACCTCCGCCCGAGTGGTTCGCGGCAGGCAAGCCAATGACGAGCCGGCGCATAAGATCACATCCACGCCGAGCGGAAAGAGCAGCCCCAGTCTCTCGCGGGCGAGCCAGAAATCGGCATGCAGTCCGTCGACGCCGAGCTTGTGGGCATGTTCGACGCCGGGGCCCCGGAGCCTGATCGACCCGTCGGCCGACAACGCCTGCACTTGAATGACGACAGTCGCCGATCGATCCGGATATTCAGGCGTCCCAATCGCGAAACGGGAGAGATCACCGGCGTCAGCGCCGTCGATGATGGCGAAAGCAGCCTCGTCGGCCTGTTCGGTCAGCGGACAGCCCGTATGAAAGGTCAGGAACTCCTGAACCGGCGCTGTCGCGATGCCCGGCGCGATAAAAACAGGCGTCGAGAGGTCAAACAGGGTCAGCGCGACGGCGGCGCTGGCGGAGACCAACGGCCCCGGCGGCGGCGACGGCAGGGCGGCGAATGCGACCCGTCCCGGGCGCGAAAAAGCCTCGAGCACGGCGCGGAAGACGGATTGAGAGTCCAGCGTCGGATCGTCGAAGCCGGCGGGGATCGGAACAGCTTCTAAAGGTGGCGGCGCGGGTGTCATGTATGCCCCCGCTCCATCGTGAAAAACTCGACCCGTGTCGCGGCCGTCTTGGCCGCTTGCGTGGCTTGGCGTTCTTCGAGCGCCGCTGAAAGGTTGTTAAGGGCGTTTTCCCGAGCGGCGATGTCGCACCCGCTGTCCTGGTAGGCCGCGTCCAGCCGTGCGATCAGCGCGGCTTTGTCCCGATCGCGGCCGCCAATGGCGCCAATTCCTTCGATATGGGTCCTGGTCCGGGAGTCGACGGCCCCGACCGAGCACCGCGTGACGGTCATTTCACCCAGGTTGAAGGCCGCGCCGGCGCCGCCGGCTCGGCCGCGCACCATCGCCAGGCCGACTTCCGGTCGGCGCAACACCCGTGTCTCCGGCGCAGTTGGCAATGCGTCCCAAATCTCTGCTAACTGGCGGGTCTCGCTCAGCGCCATCAGCCGCAGCCAGCGGCGCCGGGCCTCGCTCTGAGATGATTGTGTCGCGTTAGACATTTTCTTCACTTGTCTAGACATCTCATGTAACGCAACATACGCCCATGCGCTTAGCGAGGCCAGAGAATTATGGTGAAGCTTTCATGACGACATCAGCCAAGGTTCGACGCGGCGCCGATCGCCCGTTATGGAAGCAGATTCACGACGCGTTGTTGGACGATATCCGCGCAGGCCGATTGGAGGATGCCGGGCGCTTGCCCCCCGCAGGCAAGATTGCGGAAAGATTCGGCGTCAACCGGCATACAGTGCGCCAGGCGCTGCGCGCCCTGGATGAGGCTGGCGTCACGGTTACACGGCAGGGCGCGGGCAGCTACGTCGCCGGACATGTCGTCGACTACCCGATTTCTGAAAAGACCCGGTTCTCGGACATCGTTCTTAGCCTTGGAATGGCGCCGTCAGGTCAGATCGTCCAGATCAAGAAGCGCGTCGCCGGCAAAGTCATCGCAGAGGCGTTGCAGATTAGCGCGCGCGCGCGAATCGTCCTCATCGAACGGATCGTCTCGGTAGACGATCGCGTGATTGGAGTTGGGCGTCACCATTTCGCCGCGGAGCGATTTCCGGAGATTGGAGAGACGGTCAAGACATGCGGCGGCATCACGGCGGCGCTAGAACGTAACGGTGTCGGCGCCTATTTCCGTCAGTCGACAATGGTCGCCGCCCGCATGCCGTCGGCCCGTGAAGCGCGGTTGCTGAGCCAACGTCCGTCCGAACCCGTCTTGTTCGCGACCGCCATCAATGTAGATAGCGGCGGGTCGCCTATCGAATATGGCGAGACGCTTTTCGCCGCCGGTCGCGTACGGCTCAGATTCGATGAGATTCGCGGCGAAAACGGGGAGCCTAGACCGAAGAATCCGCGACATCGAGCGCGACGTCAAAAAAGCTGCTGACCAGCCGGAGATCGCGTTTGTCGGCGAGCGTGATGATGCAATTCTTATAGCTTTCCGGCATCTCCTGTATCTCAATCGCCGCCAGCGAGGTTGAGGGGAATTGCCCATTCTCCAGCATGATTCCCACGCCGACATTGTGGAGAACAGCTTCCTTCACCATGGGGAATGTCGCGGTCTTTAGGATCTTTGTCAGATCGATTCCCAACGCGTGGGACTTCTCCCGGACGATCCGCTGGGTCAGCGACCCGTCTTCCGGGACGATGAGCACCTCATCGCGAAGTTCCCGCAGCGACACGGTTTTCCGAGCGGCCAATGGGTGATCCACATGGACATAGGCCTTGTATCGCGTGGCGCCCATCTCATTGATGACAAACCCGTCCAAGGGCTCCGGTTGGACGATGATCGCAATGTCTATGTCGCGCTTCGGCAATTGGCGCATGATCATGTCCCAGCTCAGCAGCGTGAATTCAATGCGCACATTTGGGTAAAGCGTCAGATAGCGGGATATGACGAGGAGAGACGGCGACGGCGCGTTCGCGGCGATGCGAAGATGCCCGGCAGAAACCTGTCCGTAGTCGTTGACCTTTTCTTCGACCAGTTGCTCCATTGTTCGAAGGCGATCGGAAATCTGAAACAACTCCCAGGCCGCCGGCGTCAATTCCAGCCCCTCGCGCCGACGGGAAAACAGGTGCGTTCCCATAGCCTGCTCAAGCTTCGCGACATGTTGGGTGACCGATGATTGCGTCACCCCCATCGCGGCGGCGGCCTTAGAGAAGCTCCTCTGGCGCGCCGCCTCCGTGAAGGCTGCAATTTGATAGGGGCTGATCTTCATCGTTCTTTTGGCGCCGCGCTGCTGATCCTGGCTCTCTCGGTCCGCAAGCGAGCTATACCAGACATTAGTGTCGGTAATATTACGTCACGTCAGTGTAAAGCGACCTTGCTATGTCTGTGCGCAAGGGGATAGCGGCGCGCGGGGGCGCAGGTGAGTCATATTCAAGTAAATGCGATCGAGAAATCATTTGCCGACACCAAGGTGCTGCAAGGGGTTCAACTGGACATAAGGGGCGGCGAGTTTCTGACGCTGGTCGGCCCGTCCGGCTGCGGCAAGTCTACATTGCTGCGCATCATCGCCGGCCTAGAACGCCAGACATCGGGCGATGTCGTGATCGCCGGCCGAAACGTCAACGGCGTGCGCGCGAGCGAACGGGATTTGGCGATGGTTTTCCAGTCCTATGCGCTGTATCCGCATCTGACCGTGCGTGACAATATGATGACGCCGTTGCGGCTGCGGGACCTCTCCAAGGCGCAGCGGACGCCGCTGGTCGGACGCTATCTGCCGGGATCGAAGAAAAAACTGGCGGGGATCCGTGAGACCGTCGAGGAAACGGCGGATATCCTCAAGATCCGAGAACTGTTGGCGCGAAAGCCGGGTCAATTGTCCGGCGGCCAGCGCCAACGTGCGGCGCTGGGCCGCGCGATGGTGCGCCGCCCGGTCGCTTTTTTGATGGACGAGCCCTTGTCCAATCTCGACGCGGCGCTGCGTGTTCATATGCGCGCCGAATTGACCGATCTCCATCGGCGTCTGCAGGCGACCTTCGTCTATGTCACCCACGATCAGGCCGAGGCGCTGACCATGTCGAGCCGCGTCGCCGTCATGATGGACGGGCGCATCCTGCAGTTGGACACGCCGATGGCGGTCTACGCCGATCCGGTCTCGCGCCGTGTCGCGGAATTTATCGGAAGCCCGAAGATCAACATCCTCCCCGGCCGCCTGGACAGCGCCGGGCGCGTCACGGTTTTGGGTCACTCGATGGCGCGGCGAATCACCGATGCCGCGGCGCAGAGCGTGTCGGTCGGGATCAGGCCGGAGCATCTAATTGACGTGCCGACCGACAGCGACGCGGCGGAATATGTCGGCGTGGTCCGGCGGCTCGAGCATTTGGGGTCGGATCTCTACATTCACGCCAGCCTTTCCGACGGACAGGAAATGCTGATCATCCGCTCCGATCCGGACGCCGCTGCACGGTACAGCTATGGCGACCCGATCACGATCGCGCAGGTCAAGGGCGCCGCGCTGATTTTCGACGATAAGGGCGACCGGCTTCGCACCGCGCCGAAGAAAGAGAGCGCCGGTGACGATGCTCTGGAGGTCGCTTGATGGCGCCGCGTTCCACCGGCTATTGGTTCACGGCGCCCGCGCTGACCTTGATGGCGATCATCCTGCTCTTACCGGTGCTGATCGCCGCCGGACTTTCATTCACCGACTACTCGCTGGGCAATCAGAGCGCCAACTGGGTCGGCGCAGAGAATTACGAAAAGATCGTAAGCCGCTCGACCTATCAAAAGATGTTCACCGCTTCGATCATCTATGTCTTGGTCGTCGTTCCGGTCTCGGTAGTGTTGGGCCTGGGCGCCGCGCTATTGATCAACTCGCTTTCATTCGGCGGCGATCTCTACAAGACGATCTTCTTTCTGCCGGTCATGGCGGCGCTGTTGGCCATGGCAATCGTGTGGGAGTTTGCGCTTCACAACTCCGTCGGCATCGTCAATGAGATGTTTCAGGCGGGTTGCGGGACGATCATCGAATGGGTCTTCAACTGGGGATGGATTCCCTTCGTCGATGGCAGTCAGACATGGTACGGCCGGAACTGCGCGTCTCAGGAATTCCCGCTCTGGCTGCGCGACCGGAATTACGCCTTGGCGACCATCTGCTTCATCGGGATCTGGCAAGCGTTCGGCTTCAACATGGTTCTGTATCTGGCGGGGCTGACGTCGATTCCGCGAGAGCTTTTGCAAGCGGCGGAAATGGATGGCGCCAAGAGCGCGTGGGAAAGATTTCGCCTCGTGATCTGGCCGATGTTGGGGCCGACCACGGTCTTCGTCGTGACCATCACCTCGATCCGATCATTCCAAGTCTTCGATACGATTGAGGCGCTGACCCAGGGCGGGCCGTCAAAATCGACCTATGTGATGATGTACGCGATCTACGAGAAAGCCATTCAGCAGAATCTGATGGGGATCGGCGCGGCGATCACAATCGTCTTCCTCGGTTTCGTATTGGTCATCACCTTTATGCAACGCTATCTCGTCGAGCGGCGGGTGCATTACTCATGAACCGTATTCACTATCTCGGCGAGAGTTGGAAGCATCTGATCCTGATTCTGGGGTCCATGATCGTAATCCTGCCCTTCTACGTTATGGTCAGCTTTTCCTTGAAGAGCCCCGGACAGATCGAGAGGAACGAGGGCGGGTTCTTCGGCACCGAAAACAGCATGGTTGATGAGCGCTGCGTGAAACTGCGGGAACCCGATCGGAACGCCATCGCCGCCGCGCGGGACCGTTTCGAAGGCCTGGACGACACACAGATCTATCGGGCGTTGCTCGCCGAAATCGAGACCGACTGCTCGATGCACCCCATCGTCTACAACTATAGCAAAGCCTTCTCCGAGGCGCCGCTGCTGCGCTATCTGATGAACGGGGTGATCGTGACTGTCTCGATCTTCGTCATTCAGGTCATCGTTGCGCTACCCTGCGCCTACGCGCTGGCCAAACTGAGATTTCGAGGCCGCGGGTTCGTGTTTGGCATGGTGATCTTCTGCCTGCTGATCCCGGTCCATGCGATTGCGCTGCCGCTCTATATCATGCTGGCGAAGGTCGGGCTGACCAACACCTACGCCGCCTTGATCATTCCCTGGACGATCTCCGTCTTTGGCATCTTCCTGATGCGCCAGTTCTTTATGACCGTGCCGGACGACCTGATCGACGCGGCCCGGATGGACGGCATGAGCGAATTCTGGATCGTTTGGAAAGTGATGCTGCCCACCGCCATCCCGGCCTTGCTGGCTTTCGCGATCTTCTCGGTTGTCGCGCATTGGAATGATTACTTCTGGCCGCGCATCGTCGTCACCGGGAACCGCGATCTGTTCACCCCGCCGCTCGGGCTACGGGAGTTCAAGGGAGACGCGGACGGGAGTTTCTTTGGACCAATGATGGCGACCGCGACGATCATCGTCATGCCGCTCATTGTCGCCTTCCTACTGGCGCAACGACGGTTCATTGAGGGGATCACCCTGTCCGGCATGAAATAGCGGGAAGGGGCAAATAATTCGGCCGACCGCCGAAAAGGGATCCCGGTCCGTCGCCACAACGGACCGGGATCGAACAGCGAAGGAGAAAGAGTATGAAACGTACACTCACCGCCGCCGTTATTCTGACGGCCGCATCCCTATCACCCGCTCTGGCGGAAGAAAAGGTGACGATCGAGTTCGCCTACCCGTATTCGCATCTGTTCGATGTGACCTACGAAAAGATCTTACCGAAATTCAATGCGCAGTATCCGCATATCGAGGTGGTCATGCGGGCGACCTATGAGAGTTACGAGGACGGCACCAATACAATCCTGCGCGAAGCGGTGTCCGGCGACCTGCCGGACGTCACGATGCAGGGCTTGAATCGCCAGGCGATCCTCGTGGAGAAAGGCATCGCCAAGTCGCTGGAGCCCTATATCGCCAAAGAGGCCGACTTTGAGAAAGACGGCTATCACGCCGCGATGCTCGAACTGGGCACCTTTAATGAAAGGGTGCATGGGCTGCCCTTTTCCGTCTCGCTGCCGGTCGGCTACTACAACATGGATTTGATGTCGCAGGCGGGGATCACCGAAATGCCCCGAACCTGGGACGAAGTCGTCGCGACCTGCAAATCGTTGCGCGCGGCCGGCGTCAACAACCCCATCTTCTGGGGTTGGAACATCACCGGGAACTGGTTCCTTCAAGCGCTGATGTGGAGCCAGGGCGCCCCCACGATGAAGGAGGGCGCGTTCAACGTCGCCGCCGACGAGGGACTGACCTCGCTTGAAACGATGCATACGATCTTCCGCGAATGCGATATGCAAAATCTGGAATGGAAAGAGGCGCTGGCCTCCTTCTCCGCCGGTCAAGTCGCCATGATGTTCTGGTCGACTTCCGCGCTTGGGGCCGTCGAGCGCTCCCAAGGCGACTTCACGCTGAAGACAGGGCCGTTTCCCGGCATCGGCGGTACGCCGCAAGGCCTTCCGGCGGGCGGCAATTCGGCCATGCTGGTATCGACCTCCGAGGATCCGAAAGAACTGGAAGCCGCCTGGTTGTGGCTCAAATTCATCACCTCCGGCGAGGGGGCGGCGGATGTCGCGCGGACAACCGGGTACATGCCGCCCAACAAGGCGGCGAATGAGATCATTCTGGCCGACTTCTACAAGAACAACCCGAACAAGCAGACCGCGGTCGATCAATTGCCGTTGCTGCGCGAGTGGCAGGCTTATCCGGGCGACAATGGCCTTGCGATTACACAGGTCATCTATGATGGCATAGAAAGCATTGTCGTAGGCGAAAGTGACGATATGCAGGAACTGCAGGAAGAATTGGTCGAGGAGGTCGAAGACCTTCTGCCGACCAAAGGGTCTTAGGACCGGACCTGATTTCGGGATCGATCGAGGGGTCGGCCAATGCGTCGCCGTCCCCTCCCTCCCGGCCATCATGCGAGGGCGATATGAAACTACTGCACCTGACAGACACGCATTTCGTGCCTAAAGGCGAAACGCTGTATGGCGGCGATCCGTGCGCCACGCTTGAAAAAGCCGTCATCGATATCAACCGCCATCACGCCGACGCGGACTTGGTTGTGATCACGGGGGATCTGACCCATTGGGGCGAGAAAGCGGCTTTCGACTGTCTCGCGGCGACGCTTGACCCGCTGACGCCGCCTGTACGCCTTCTGGTGGGCAATCATGACGACAGGGCCGTCTTCGCAGAGACCTTTCCGGACCAGCCGACCGACGAAGACGGCTTCGTTCAATCGGTTCACGACACTGAAGCCGGACGCCTGTTGTTTCTCGATACGATGCTTGAAGGCACGCACGCGGGCTGGTATTGCGCTCAGCGCCGCGCGTGGCTGGACCGACAGCTTCAGGCGGCGCGCGATGACGCCATGCCGGTCTTTTTGTTCATGCATCATCCGCCCTTCCGGATCGGGCTTTCCACGCTCGACGCCATTTCCCTGCAAGAGGCGGATTTGTTCTGGGAGACGATCGAACCCTACGCAAACCAGATCCGACACTTGTTCTTCGGTCATATCCATCGTCCCTTATCCGGCAACTGGAAGGGGATATCGGTCTCCGCCTTGCGGTCGATGAACCATCAATGCCGTTTGGAATTCGAACCGCTGGAAGGCATTCCCGGCAGTTTCGAACCGCCCGCCTACGCAGTGGTCTTGATCGACGGCGAGTCCGTCATCGTCCACACCCATGATTTCATGGATCAAAGCCAGAAGTTCTGGCTCAACGACAGCCCGGTCAAAGACTGGGCGGTGCGCTACGCACATCCTTAGCCGACGCGCCAAGGAAAGTTTCGTGGACAAATCGATAGATAAGACGCTGAGAATATCGATAGCGGTATCGCAAAAACGACAAGTCAGTCAGCGCCAGTTCTCCGAGTTGACGCGCTTCCACGGTCGCTGAAGCCACAATCACGTGATTTTCAGAAAAGGTCACATAATCAACGCCGTCCGTACAGGGCGGCGTTTTGGTGTCTGCAGACTGCGAAAACGCGAGGATGCCAATGATCTTGCTGGTCAGCGACACCGCCTGCTTGTTCATTCCGTTCGCCGCCACCGGCGATGTCTGCAGGCGCTTTTTCAGTACAGCCTTGCAGTCTTCGAGTGTTTCCATAGCCTCAGCCCAATAGCCGTCGCCGTCGGGTTACAGGGCGCCGGGTCGCACGCTAGAAATTGACAGCGCGCCATACCCATTGAGATCATCCCGTGCTACGCTTCGATAATTGTAATTCCGCAGATCAACAAGGCGGCGCAACACATAGGGGAGGATCGGCCATGAAGACGATCAAGGGGCCAGCGTTGTTCTTGGCGCAATTCGCCGGAGACGCAGCGCCGTTCAACAGCTGGGATTCGATTACTAAATGGGCGGCGGATTGCGGCTATATCGGGGTGCAGGTCCCAAGCTGGGACGGTCGTCTGATCGATTTAGACAAGGCGGCCGAGTCGAAAGACTATTGCGATGAATTCAAGGGACAGGCTGCGGAAAACGGCGTTCAGGTCACGGAACTCTCGACCCATCTACAGGGTCAATTGGTGGCGGTGCACCCGGCCTACGACGCCGCGTTCGACGGGTTCGCGGCGCCGGAGGTGCGGGGCGATCCCTCGGCGCGCCAGGCATGGGCCGTCGATCAGGTGACCAAGGCGCTGACGGCGAGCCGGAATATGGGGCTTACAGCGCATGTCTCGTTTTCCGGCGCGCTCGCCTGGCCCTATGTCTATCCTTGGCCTCAGCGCCCGGCAGGCTTGATCGAGACAGCCTTTGACGAGTTGGCGAAACGCTGGCGGCCGCTGTTGGATCATGCGGACGCGATGGGGGTGGATCTGTGCTATGAGATCCATCCGGGCGAGGATCTGCATGACGGGATTTCCTTCGAGATGTTCCTGGACCGGGTCGAGAACCACGCCCGCGCCAAGATGCTCTACGATCCCTCGCACTATGTGCTGCAGGCCTTGGACTATCTGGAGAATATTGACATCTATCACGAGCGGATCGGCATGTTCCATGTCAAGGATGCGGAACTGAATCCGACCGGACGGCAAGGCGTCTATGGCGGTTATCAGTCCTGGGTCGATCGCGCCGGCCGCTTTCGCAGCCTGGGCGACGGGCAGGTCGATTTTCGCGCCGTCTTCTCAAAATTTGCGCAATACGATTTCGACGGCTGGGCCGTGGTCGAATGGGAATGCGCCCTGAAGCACCCGGAAGACGGTGCGCGCGAAGGGGCGGCCTTTGTCCGCGATCACATCATTCGGGTGACCGAACGGGCCTTTGATGATTTCGCCGATGGCGGGTCGGACGAGGCGGCCAACCGGAAGATGCTGGGCGTCAATCGTTAGACGACCGTCGCGGCGCAGGGAGATCGGGGAGGGAAGAATGACCGAACGCATTCGGCTGGGCATGGTTGGCGGCGGCCGCGACGCTTTCATCGGCGGCGTACATCGGATCGCCGCGCGGATCGACGATCATTTCGAACTGGTGGCCGGATGTTTCAGCGCGACGGCGGAGAAGTCCCGAGCCTCCGGCGCCGATCTGGGCCTGCCGCCGGACAGGGTCTATGACGATTTCACACAGATGGCCAAGCGCGAGGCGCGCCTGAAGACCGGTGTGCAGGCGGTGGCGATCGTTACGCCCAATCACATGCATGCCGGCCCGGCCAAGGAATTCCTGAAACGCGGGATACATGTGATCTGCGACAAACCGCTAACGGCGACCCTGCCTGAGGCGAAAAAACTGGTGAAGTCGGCCGGGGCGTCCGACGCGTTGTTTGTCCTCACACACAACTATACCGGATACCCGATGGTGCGGCAGGCCAAGGCGATGGTCGCCGACGGCGCGCTCGGCGCGCTGCGGGTGGTTCAGGTCGAATACGCGCAGGATTGGCTGAGCGAGCCGCTTGAAGATACCGGGATGAAGCAGGCGGAATGGCGCACCGATCCGGTGCGGTCAGGAGCCGGCGGCGCGACCGGCGATATCGGCACGCATGCTTTCAATCTGGCCGGGTTCGTCAGCGGCCTCCGCGTCGAGAGCCTGTCTGCCGATGTGCAGACTTTCGTACCCGGTCGCCGCGTCGACGACAATGCGCATGTTCTGCTGCGCTACGCCGGCGGGGCCCGTGGCATGCTCTGGTGCAGCCAGGTCGCGCCCGGAAACGAAAACGCCCTGAAGCTGCGCGTTTTTGGCGAGAAGGGCGGGTTGGAGTGGCGCCAGGAGGACCCGAATTATCTCTGGTGGACGCCGTTGGGCGAGCCGAAGCGGTTGCTAACGCGGGGCGGCGCGGGCGCCGGTGAGGCGGCGGCGCGCGTCAGCCGCACTCCAGCCGGCCACCCGGAAGGCTATTTGGAGGGTTTCGCGACGATATACGCCGAAGCGGCGGCTGCGATTCTCGCCAAAGAGGCGGGAGAGACGGCCGACGCGGCTGTCATGTATCCGACCGTTCAGGACGGCCTGGACGGAGTCGCTTTTGTCGACGCCTGTATTCGCTCGTCGAAGTCGGAAGGACGCTGGATCGCATTGCCCTGACCGGCGGGGTGAGGCCCCGACCAATCGACCTTGGTGTAGGCGGGGCGCCGTGTGACTTCGCACGCCAACGCCGCCTGCAAGGCTGTGCACGCAGGGTCGTTTACTAAACAGTGGACCATGCGGTGCGTCACAGATCAGCAAAAACGAGGTTAATATACGTTTTGCGCTGCAATATTGAAATAAAAGTTTGTTGCAGTGCAAAGCAGCGCAATTATTGACTCGCCTGTTGTTTAGTGAAATGTTCACTGAACATGCGGCCTCTGACGATCCGCGACAATGCCGGACGTCGGTCGGACGGGTGAAGCGGGAAAAGGATGCCGCCGCCGGCCTACGGCGCGGGTGAACAAGGAGGAAAACATGCATAGACCTGTAGTGAGTACGATGGGCGCCGCCGCTCTTGTTGCGGCCGGCCTGTCGGCGACGACAAGCGCCCATGCGGCGAGTGGCGAGTTGACCCTGTGCTGGGCGGCTTGGGACCCGGCGAACGCGCTGGTGCAATTGTCGAAGGATTTCGAGGCTCAATCCGGCGTGAAGATGAATTTCGAATTCGTGCCCTGGCCGAACTTCGCCGATCGGATTCTAAACGAGTTGAACTCCGGCGGGAAACTCTGCGATCTGCTGATCGGCGACAGCCAGTGGCTCGGCGGGTCTGCGGAGAACGGCTACTATGTAAAGCTGAATGACTTCTTCGATCAAGAAGGCATCAGCATGGGTGATTTCGCGCCGGCCGCCGTGAACGCCTATTCGACATGGCCGAAAGGGACGCCGAACTATTGGGCGCTGCCGGCGATGGGCGACGCCAACGGTTGGGTCTACCGCAGGGACTGGTTCGAGCGCGCCGATCTGCAGGAGGAGTTCAAAGCCAAGACCGGGCGCGATCTGGCGCCGCCGAAGACCTGGGTTGAGTTGAAGGAAACGGCCGAGTTTTTCCAGGGCCGCGAAATTGACGGCAAGACGGTCTATGGCGCGGCGATCTTCACCGAGCGCGGCTCTGAAGGCATCACAATGGGCGCGACTTCGGCGCTCTATTCCTATGGTTTCCAATATGAAAACACGCCGGGTCAGTACGACATGGAAGGTGCGGTGAACTCGGACAACGCCGTCGCCGGACTTGAGATGTATAAGTCGCTCTATGAGTGCTGTACGCCGCCCGGCTATACCGACTCCTATATGGGCGAAGGGCTGGACGCCTTCAAATCCGGCCAGGTCGCCATGATGATGAATTGGTTCGCCTTCTGGCCCGGCATGTATAAGGACGAGAATGTCGGGGGAGACCGGATCGGTTTCTTCGTCAATCCGGCGCAGGTCAATCCGGCCTCGACGCTCGGCGGCCAAGGCATTTCGGTCGTCGCCAGCACCGACAACAAGGAAGCGGCGCTGGAATATATTAAGTGGTTTGCGCAGCCCGAGGTTCAGAAACAGTGGTGGGCGCTGGGCGGCTATGCGGTCCACAATGCAGTTCTGGAGGATCCTGGCTTCAAAGACTCGCAGCCCTTCGCCGCGGACTTCTTGGTTGCGATGCAGGATGTGAAGGACTTCTGGCAGGAGCCGGCTTACGCGCAACTGCTGCAAGCCATGCAGAAGCGCCTGCATGACTATATCGTCGCCGATCAGGGCACGGCCAAGGAAGCCTTGGACAAGCTGATTAGCGACTGGACCGAAGTCTTCGAAGACGAAGGCAAACTCTAGACGGTCCGTCCTAGGCGCGTCGCCACACCCGTCCTTGGTTCCTTGACGGCCAAGGACGGGCGTAGGCGAGGCCCGCGTGAGACAAGAATGGCGCGCCCGCCTCGCGACGCGCACGCCTTTCCGATCGAGAGCATCGTGACCGATAACAGCATCCTACAGAAAGGCGCTGACGCCGTCGCCCGGGCGACCCCTGACGGCGTCGCCCGCCGGGTGCGCGGCCTGTCGGATCGCGCGGTCGCTTGGATCTTCATCGCGCCGACCATCATCCTGCTGTTGGCGATCAACATTTTCCCGTTGATCTGGACCATCCAACTGTCGCTGACGAACTATCGCGCGAATCGACCGAACGCCGAGGTGCGCGATGTCGGGTTCCGCAATTACGAGCGTATTCTCGGGAACGAGGATATCTGGTTTTCGATGCAGACCACGGCCAGCTTCGTGGTGCTGACTATCGCAATCCAAACCATTCTCGGCTTTACGCTCGCCTATCTGATTGACCGCAAGTTCCGCGGCCACGCCTTCTGGACGACGATCATCCTAATCCCGATGATGCTGTCGCCGGCGGTGGTTGGGAATTTCTGGCGCTTCCTCTACCAACCGCAGATCGGCCTATTCAATTATGTCGTGTCTTTTTTCACCGGGGCCGAGCCCAGTTCTTTCACGATGCTGGGCGATGTCGATCTGGCGATGTGGGCGATTGTCATTGTCGATACCTGGATGTGGACGCCCTATACGATGCTGATCTGTCTGGCCGGGCTTAGATCGATCCCCGACTACATCTACGAGGCGGCGGAGGTGGATCGCGCCTCCGCCTGGCGCCGTTTCTGGTCGATCACCCTGCCAATGGCGCTGCCCTTTGTCATGCTGGCGGTGCTGTTCCGCGGGATCGAGAACTTCAAGATGTTCGACATGGTCAATCTGCTGACCGGCGGCGGTCCGGGGTCGATTACCGAGGTCGCCTCAATCACCTTGAAGCGGCAGGCGTTCGAAGCCTGGCGCACCGGCTATTCTTCGGCCTTCGCCATCATCTTATTCGTGACCGTCTTCGGTCTGGGCAGCATCTATGTCAAAGCCCTGAACCGGGTGAAGCAGCGATGAGCGCGAAACGCACCAACGCGGCCTATTCGGTCGTTGAGCCCACGACGACGTCGAAGCGTGTCGCCGGTACATTGGTCGTTCTCTATGCCATTGTGACGATGATCCCGTTGCTCTGGATTTTCGCCACCGGTTGGAAGTCGCCGCCGGATTCAATCAGCTATCCGCCGAAGATCCTGTTCGAGCCGACGGCGGAGGGCCATTGCAACCTGTTCACCACACGGACCCGACAGACCGACGAATTCATCGAAAGCCTGGGGCCGCCGCGGGGCATGTGCGATCGGATTACGCGCGAGCGCAACATGGTGATCGCCGGCGAGTCGAACTATTTCCCGCGCTTCGTCAATTCGCTGATCATCGCCTTCGGTTCGACCTTCTTCGCCGTGCTCCTCGGCACGATTTCGGCCTACGCTTTCTCGCGCTTCAAGGTGCCGTTGGCCGACGATCTGCTGTTCTTCATTCTCTCGACGCGGATGATGCCGCCGATCGCCGTCGCGATCCCGATCTATCTGATGTATCGCGAGGTCGGATTGTCGGACACCCGCCTGGGCATGATCCTGCTCTATACGGCGGTCAATGTATCGCTCGCGGTTTGGTTGCTTAAGGGTTTCATCGACGAAATCCCTCGAGAATATGAGGAAGCGGCCATGGTTGACGGCTACACCCGCCTTCAGGCCTTCTGGAAAGTAGTCCTGCCGCAGGCCTCGACCGGGATCGCGGCGACGGCGATCTTCTGCCTGATCTTCGCTTGGAACGAATACGCCTTCGCCGTGTTGCTGACCTCCGGCACGGCGCAGACGGCGCCGCCCTTTATCCCGACCATTATCGGCGAAGGCGGCATGGATTGGCCGGCCGTCGGCGCGGGCACCACGATTTTCCTGGTGCCGATCCTGGTCTTCACGATCCTGCTTCGCAAACACTTGCTGCGCGGCATCACTTTCGGGGCCGTCCGGAAATGAGCGAAAACGCCCTCAATCAAAGTCCCGTCAAACGGTCCCTGGCGCGCCGTCTGTTCCGGCGCGGCCCGTGGGAAATCGTCGCAACGATCACCATCGCCTTGGGGGTCTTCATGTTGATGCAGCCCTTTTGGATGCCGCTCTACACCTATTCCTTCGCCGTCATTCTGGCCGGGACGATCGGGTTCATGATCGTCAGTCATTTTCCGGAGTAGAGCGATGGCGGAAATCAAGGTCCACGCTCTGCGCAAGGAATTCGGCGATTTTGTCGCCGTCCAGGAGTCAAGCTTCACTATCGAGGATGGCGAGTTCTTCGTGATGCTCGGTCCGTCCGGATGCGGCAAGACCACAACCCTGCGTATGATCGCCGGGTTGGAACTGCCGAGTTCGGGAGAAATCCTGCTGGATGGCGAGGACGTGACCTTCAACCGCGCGTCCGAACGCGACATCGCCTTCATGTTCCAGCTGTTCGCACTATACCCGCATATGAATGTGCGCAAGAATATCGGTTTTCCGCTGAAGTGTCAGGGCGTCGGCGGCAGAGAGCTGCGCCAACGGGTCGAGGAAACGGCGAAGCTTCTGCGTATTGACCATCTGTTGAACCAACCCGTCTCGCGGCTCGCCGGCGGCGACCGGCAACGCGTTGCGTTGGGCCGGGCGATCATCCGCCGACCGAAAGCCTTCCTGATGGATGAGCCGTTGGGGGCGCTCGACACCGAATTCCGCGAGCTGATGACGGAAGAACTACGCCGCCTTCATAACCGGATGAAGGCGACGACGCTTTACGTCACGCACGACCAGTTGGAGGCCATGTCCATGGCCGACCGCATCATGGTGATGAATCACGGGGTCATCGAGCAGCTGGCGACGCCGCAGGAAATCTACGACCGGCCGGCGACCCGTTTCGTTGCGGATTTCATCGGCAGTCCTGCGATGAGCTTCCTGGAGTTCGAAAGCGCGATCGAGCCCGGCCAGACCAGCGTGGCGGTGAATGGCGCGCAGGTCCAGGTGCCGGCGCTGCATGAGACCCGAGAGCCCGGTCCGCTGACGCTCGGCGTTCGGCCCGAACATGTCGCCTTCGACGATTCAGCCACTCTGCGCGGTCGGATTTTCGGAACCGAGTATCTCGGCACCACCCAGGTCGTCACCGTCGATACGGACCATGGTCAGATCCGCGCGCGGATATCCGCCGCGCATCCGGTGTCGCCGGGAGAAACGGTTGGGATGACATTGCGCAGTGACCGGTTGGTTGTTTTCGCCGGCGATGACGGTCGCGCCTTGGCCAGCGACCTGTATCAAGGCGGGACGGGAGCGGCCCATGGCTGATGTCTCACTGAAAGGCGTCTCCAAGAGCTTTCGGGACGTAGCGGCGATCCGGTCGCTCGACATGGACATCGCCGATGGCGAGTTCCTTGTTCTTTTGGGGCCGACCGGCGCGGGCAAGACCACCACGCTGCGCCTGGTCGCCGGGTTGGAGCGCGCTGACGCCGGATCGATCTGGATCGATGGGCGCGATATGACGAAAGAGCCGCCGCCGGCGCGCGACGTGACCTTCGTCTTCCAACAGTATTCGCTCTACCCGCATATGACGGTGTATGACAACATCGCGTTCCCGCTGCGCTCGCCGGCGCGCCGCTTGTCGGAGGATCAGGTGAAGGCGCGCGTGGATGAAGTAGCGGAAATGCTGCGCATCGAGCATAAGTTGAAGAACAAGGCGACCGCGCTGTCGGGCGGCGAAATGCAGCGCGTGGCGATCGGTCGAGCCTTGGTCCGGCGCCCGGCGATCTTCCTGATGGATGAGCCCTTGAGTTCCCTCGACGCCAAGTTGCGCGCGGAACTGCGGTTGGAGTTGAAACGGATCCAGCGCGAGCTGGGCGCGACGATCCTTTATGTAACCCATGATCAGATCGAGGCCATGACCATGGCCGACCGGATCGGGGTGCTGCGCGAGGGCGCCTTGGTTCAGATCGGGACGCCGCGCGAAATCTACGAGGCGCCCGTTGACGCCTATGTCGCCGCGAAACTTGGCAGTCCGCGCATCAATCTCTTGCCGAGGACCGCCTTCCCGAATGTCCCCGGCCCGCCCGAGGCGGTGACGATCGGCGCGCGCACGGAGAACATCCTGTTCGACGGCGCCGGCGCGGCGTCGGCCGAAGGCGCGGTGGATTGGATCGAGCATCTCGGCGACCAGAACCATCTGCATCTCAGCGTCGGTGCGCATAAGATGGTGATGCTGGCCGAGCCGGACACGGAGTTAGCGGTCGGCGATCGCGTACATCTGCATTTGCAGGCGCCGCTTTTTTTCGACGGTGACGGCCGCCGCATCGGGGCGTGAACATGACGCGGACGGATGGCGCAGGGAATTGAGAGGGACGCAGTGCTGAGTGATCTGATTAAGGAAGTCTGCGAGGCGGTGATCGCGCATGAGGCGGAGTTGACGGCGCTCGACAGCGCCATCGGCGACGGCGATCACGGCTTGAATATGAAGCGCGGCTTCAGCGAACTGCTGGCGAAATCGGATGAGTTGGCCGGCCAGGAAGTCGGCGCAGCGTTGAAGGCGGCCGGCATGACACTCGTCATGAAGGTCGGCGGAGCTTCCGGGCCGCTCTATGGCTCGCTCTTTATGAGCCTCGGCAAGGAACTCGCCGGTAAGACCGAAATCGATCAGTCCGTGATTGCCGAGGCGCTGGCGGTGGCGCAGGCCGCTGTGATGGCGCGCGGTAAGTCACAGCCCGGGCAAAAAACGATGCTGGATGTGATCGCGCCGGTTCAGCAAAAACTCGCGGAAGGCGCCGCCCTAACCGATGTCGCGGCAGCGGCGCTGGCGGCGGCTGAGGCGACCGCGCCGATACAGGCGCTCAAGGGGCGGGCGTCGTTCCTGGGTGAACGGAGCATCGGTCATGTCGATCCTGGCGCGCGGTCAAGCGCCGTGATTACCGAGGCGGCGTGCCGCGTGTTGGAGAGGAGCGGGTGATGTCTCAGGCTCAGGCCGATTGCGTCGGTATTGTCATCGTCTCGCACTCGCCGGAGGTGGCGCGCGGCGCGGCGGATATGGCGCGGCAAATGGCGGGCGACGAGGCGCCGATCGCCTGGTGCGGCGGCGACCCGGATGGCGGGCTCGGCAGCGATGTCGGCAAAATCATCGAAGCGATCGAGGCCGCCTGGTCGGAACAAGGCGTCGCCATTCTGGTCGATCTGGGCGGCGCGGAGACCAACAGCGAAGTTGCGATTGAAATGCTCGATCCGGGTCGCGCCGAAAAGGTGAGGATCTGTAACGCGCCCCTGGTCGAAGGCGCGGTGATGGCGGCGGCGGAGGCCTCTGGCGGCGCCTCTTTGACCGAGGTCGTGCGCACAGCCGAGGAGTATTCGCCGGCGTGAGGCGGCGGATCGGGCTGAGAAGAATAAGAACGAGGAGCGGACCCAATGGATGATACATCGACAGGCGCGGTGCTGTTGACGCACAAAATCGGGCTGCACGCCCGGCCCAGCGTCAAACTGACCAAACTCGCCAAACGGTTCGACGCCAAGGTTGAGTTGGCGGCCGATGCGGCGGGCCCCTGGATCGACGCCAAGAGCGTCAATAAAGTCATGCAAGCGAAGATTCCGCAGAATGTGACCTTGCAGTTTCGCGCCGAAGGCGCCGAGGCGGCCGCCGCGGTGGCGGCGCTGATCGCGCTGGTCGAGGCCGACTTCACGGACGTGCAAAGCGCATAGCGCAGCGCCGCCAAGCGGAAACGAGTCCAGCGATGACACGGATAGAGCTCAAGGGCGCGTTTGCGGCGCCGGGCTATGCGCGCGGTTCGGTCTTCATGCTTGACACCGGTGCGGCGCCTCCTGCGGCGTCGAGCCTCGCGGGGGGTGAAGAGGACGCCCTTCGCGACTTCGAGGCGGCGCTGAACACCGCCCGCGTAGGGCTTGAGACGCTCTGCGCAAGTTTGAAGGATGAAGCAGCCGAAGGGATCGTCGAGTTTCAGATCGCCATGCTGGAGGATGAGTCGGTCAGCGATCCCGCGCGCAGCGCGATCAAGGCCGGCCAAGGCGTCGAACAGGCTTGGCGCGATGCGATTCAGTTTTTGATCGATGACTATATTGCCAGCGATGACGCCTATTTTCGCGAGCGCGCCTCAGACCTGATCGATATGCGCGACCGGGTGGTGCGGGCGCTCAGGGGCGAAGCGGAACGCGCCCCGCCCCCAGGTGCAATCCTGCTGGGCGAGGACCTTTCGCCGACCCGGTTTCTCAGCATCGATTGGTCTCACGGCGGCGGCGTCGCGCTTGTCGGCGGCAGTCCGACGGCGCATGTCGCGATCCTCGCCAGATCGAAAGGGGTCCCCTTGTTGGTCGGGCTCGACGCGCCGCCAGCCGGGATGGGTGGCGAGGCGCTTCTGGACGCCGCCGCCGGACGTTTGATTGTTGAGCCCAACAAAGCCGATATCGACCGGTTTGAAACGTGCCGCCAGGCCGCTGCGCAGCAGGCGGAAGAGGATGCAAAGGGATTGAAGCGACCGGCGCTGACGCTGGGTGGCGCGCGCATCACGATTTATGTCAATGCGGCGGCGCCGGAGGGACTCGACTCCGTCGATCCAGAAATCTGCGACGGAATCGGACTGACGCGCACCGAGTTCCTGTTCGATCGCGGCGCCGGCGGCGCGTTGCCTGGCGAGGAGGCGCAATACGCCGCTTATCGGAAACTCGTCGATTGGGCCCGAGGGCGGCCCGTGACGATCCGCACCTTGGACGCTGGCGGTGACAAACCGATTCCGGGCGTGACGGTCGATGGCGAAGCCAACCCGTTCCTTGGCGTACGCGGCGCGCGTTTATCCTTGCTGAGGCCAGATCTGTTCAAGATACAGTTGCGGGCGGTCTTGCGCGCCGCCGCTGACGGGCCCGTCAAGATCATGATTCCGATGGTCACCGCGCCGGAGGAAATGGCGCAATGCCGGGTGCTGCTGGAAGAAGCGCGTCAGGAACTGCTGTCGGGCGGCCAAGCGGCGGGCGAAGCCCCGCTCGGCATGATGGTGGAAGTGCCGGCGGCGGCGATTTCAATCCAGGATTTCGACGCGGATTTCTACTCGATCGGCAGCAATGACCTGATTCAATATGTGACGGCCTGTAGCCGGGACAGCGCCGGTCTGACCCACTTGGCGCGCGCGGACGCGCCGGCGGTGTTGGAGCTGATCGGCCGGGTCGCGGCGCATGGCCGAGCCGTGGGCAAGGAAGTCAGCCTGTGCGGCGATATGGCGGGGGATGTTCGATATACCGACCTCCTGTTGGCGGCTGGCCTGACGGCGCTATCGATGGCGCCGACGGCGGTGGCTGCGGTCAAGGGCGCGATCGGGCGCGCGCGGGAGGCGGCATGAACGCGTCTACCCCGCCGCCGGAAAACCCCGTCGCCGCCTATAAAACCTTGTTTCGCGACGCCCTGGATCGCCGCCCGTCAGGCATGCGTCAGAGGCTGGCCGAAGCGTTGGGCAAGAACCGCAGTTTCATCACTCAGATTTCGAACCCGGCTTATCCGACGCCGATCCCAGCTGAACATGTCGATCGGATTATGGAACTCTGCCATTTCAGTCCGGATGAACGGCGCGCCTTCCTCGACGCCTACCGGATCGCCCATGCGCGCCGGACGCGTCAAATCGCCAGCGGGGCCGATACGCGAACTCTGATCCTGGAGGCCCCGGATTTCGGCGACCCAGTCAAAAACGCGGCCTATGACCAAACCATGCGCGATATCGCGCGGCGGATTTCAAAGCTTGTAAGGGACGCCGGGCCGGCGTCGCCGGTCGATGAAGATGGGAACCGATGACATGAAAAAACTGATGAACAACGTAGAAACGATCCTGGATGAAAGCCTGAGCGGTTTCTGCGCCGCCCACGGGGATCTGATCGTGCGCGGCGAGGGGTTCGTGCGGCGCAAGACTTTGAAGCAAGGCAAGGTCGCTTTGATATCCGGCGGCGGCAGTGGGCATGAACCGTTACATGGTGGATTCGTCGGCCATGGCATGTTGGACGCCGCCTGTCCTGGCGAGGTCTTCACCTCGCCGACGCCGGATCAGATGATGGCCGCCGCCGAGGCGGTCGATACCGGGGCGGGCGTGTTGTTCATCGTCAAGAATTACGAAGGCGACGTCATGAACTTCGAGATGGCGGCGGAGATGGCCGCCGACATGACGGGCCGCACGAGCGCCAGCGTCATCACCAATGACGATGTGGCGGTCGAGGATTCAAGCTTCACGACGGGCCGTCGGGGGGTCGCGGGCACCATGGTGGTAGAGAAGATCGTCGGCGCCGCCGCCGAGCAGGGCGAAAACCTGGAGAACCTGAAGTCCCTGGGCGATGCGGTGAACGGCGCCACCCGTTCCTTCGGCGTCGCCCTGACCAGTTGCACCGTCCCTGCGGCGGGCAAGCCGACCTTTGACTTGGGCGAAGACGAGATGGAGTTCGGCGTCGGCATTCATGGCGAACCTGGGCGGCGGCGCGAGAAAATGCGCTCCGCCGACGCGATCGCTGAGGAAATGGTCGGCCATATTGTGGACGATTTCGGCGACCGCGCCGCGGGCGACGCCTTGCTGTTGGTCAACGGTTTCGGCGGAACGCCCGCCATGGAGCTGTATTTGATGTATAACGCAGCGCGGCGCTTGCTTGAGGCGCGGGGACTGACAGTGGCCCGGTCGCTTGTCGGCGACTATGTGACCTCCCTCGACATGGCCGGGTGCTCGGTGACGGTCAGTCTGCTCGACAGTGACGCCATGAAATTGTGGGATGCGCCGGTGCATACGCCGGCGCTGCGTTGGGGCGTCTAAACGCGCGGTCCAGGGACGAGATGGTCGAGGAATGCGCGGTCACGATCAGCGGCGCTTGAAAGCCGTCCCGCGCTGAGGCGTTACTCGGCGGTAAACCCATCCGCCATCGCGCGCAGCAGGATCGCGGTGGACGCTGCGCCGGGATCGATGTGGCCGACGGAGCGGGGGCCGAGGCGCGCCGATCGGCCCTTCTTGGCCATCATGTCAATGGTCGTCGTCGCACCCTTTTCCGCCGCGTCGGCGGCCTGCGACAGGATTTCAGCCGCCGAGCGGTCCGCTTCGAGCGCCTGAAGGGCCGCCTTCGCCGCCGGATCCCAGGCGTCCAGCATGGTTTTGTCGCCGAGATCGGCCTTGCCGCGACTGCGAACGCCGTCGGCCATCGCCGTCACCATATCGGCCACGGCCGTTCGGTCGAGAACCGTCTGGCCTTTCACTTTGGCGCCAGCGCGCATAAAGGCGGTGGCGTAGAGCGGGCCGGCGGAAGCCCCGACGGCGTTGAGAAAGGCTTTCGCCGCCGTGTTGAACACGTCCGTCGGGTGTGCGGCGTTGACTTCGCTCAGCGCCTTGCGCACAGCGGAAAATCCGATCGACATCGTCACGCCGTGGTCCGCGTCGCCGATCGCCCCATCAAGTTCGCACAAGTGGTCTTTTTCGCGCTCAATCGCGTCCGCCATGAGATTGAAGAGGTCTATCAATCGCGCCTGGTCGATTGTCGACATTGCCGCCATCTCCCTGCTGCTGGCCCGGCTATGCAACCTTATCGAGCTGAAGCCGCGCCCCCTTCGCCCGATTGAGGCTCTTGCGAGAGGCCGACAGGTACACCGGCGCGCGCCCGATGAAAAGGCCGTCGACTGAGTCGCGCCGGTCGTAGAACTGGCGGTTGTGCGCGTCGGTCAACCGACCCGGAACTGCGCGCAGTCGCACGGATGATCCAGCATCTCAATCAGTTCGCCATCCAAATGGTGCAGTGAAATCGAGGCGCCGGCCATCTCCATCGAGGTGCAATAGCCCCCGACCCAGGTCGCATGCAGGCCGACGCGGATATCGTCCAGCCGCTGTTTGACCCGCCGGTTAAGCAGATAAAGCTCCATCATCGGCGTCGATCCCAGCGAGTTGACCAGAACCGCGACCGTGTCGCCTTTCGACGGCTGCATCTCGGAGAGGATCCGGTCCATCAAAGCGTCGGCGACGGCGTCCGCCGACTGTATCGGGCCGCGCTCGACGCCCGGTTCGCCATGAATGCCCAGACCGATCTCCATTTCGTCGGGACCTAGGTCGAAATTCGGTTTCCGCGTGTGCGGAAGCGAGCATGGCGACAGCGCGACGCCCATTGTGTAGGTGTGATCATTGGCCTTGCGGGCGATCCGTTCGCACGCGTCGAAATCCAACATCTTATCGCAGGCGGCGCCGGCGGCCTTGAAAATGAAGAAATTCCCCGCGACGCCGCGCCGGTCAACGCGCCGGTCAACGCGCCGGTCCGGGGGCGCTGAGGCCACGTCGTCGGTCGACAGCACCGTTCGAACCTCGATATCGTCCATCGCCGCCATTTCCGCCGCCATGTCGAAATTCATCACATCGCCGGCGTAGTTGCCGTACATGAATAACACGCCCGCGCCGCCGTCGACCGCTTTGGCGCATTCAAGGATCGGGTCCGGCGGCGGCGAGGCGAAGACGTTGCCGATCGCCGCTGCGTCCGCAAGCCCGCGGCCGACGAATCCGACAAAGGTGGGTTCATGGCCGGACCCGCCGCCGATCACCAATCCGACCTTGCCGTCGCGCGGTCCGTCCCGGGCGATGATTGACCGGGGCGAATCGGGAACTTGCATCAGGTGCTGGGGATGCGCCGCCAGCATTCCATCCAGCATTTCGTCGATGATCGCCGCGGGGTCGTTGATAAGCTTTTTCGTCTTCATGCCGTCTTTCCATCATCTCCGCGCGTTCAGGTTTGCCGCTTGGTCGTTGCCGGTCAGTCCATCGGCGCCTGGCGGTCCAAGAGCGCTTCGGCGGTGGGCGCGTCGGTTACCAGCGTCGAGATATAGCCGCCCATCAGGCAGGCCCTGATCGCGTCGACCTTGTCGCGACCGCCCGCCACCGCGATCCTCGTGTCCGCGCCCTTGATGTCTTCCAAGGTCAAGCCGATGATCGTCTCATCATAGTCATTATGAATGGGCGCGCCATCCGCGTCGATAAACCGGCCGGCGACAACCGCCTCAGCCCACATCCCGCCCGGCCTTTCGAGCGACAATTTGGGTGTCGGCGCTGTGCGCGATGGCGAGAAGGCCGATTGGGTATTGGCGCCGGCTTCGTCACGGTGCTGAAACACGCAATGGAGCCTGAGACCGCGCATCGGTTCGCTCAGGCCTCAGCCGGGCTGGTCGCCATGGGCCTTGGCTTGGACGCGGGCACTATCTCTTTCGACGACTGGGTGAAGAAGATGCCGGATTGGCCGATTCGGTCTTGATCCAATCGCTCTTAGAGCCCCGAGGCTTTAAATGATCGCCACTCGTATGGGCGCCACTCGAATGGGCGCCGCTCGGATGGGCCCCGATCGCCGATCTCCGCCTTTCCCCTAACCCGACAATTCTCCAGCTCTGCGCCTATGCGGCTGGCTGTGCGCCGGCATCGGCGCTGATTCGACCCAGGAATTGGCCGACGGACGATTTCAGGTTCTCCGACAGTTCCGCAACCTCCGTCGCCGCACTGAGGACCGAGTCGGCCGATGAGCCTGTTTCGCGTGCGCCCCGTTGCACATCGACGATGACTTGAGCGACTTGCTCAACACCGTGGGACGCTTCGGAGACGCTCCGGACGATTTCCGTGTTTGTCGTATTCTGTTCTTCCACCGCTTCCGAAACGACCGTCACCGCTTCGTCGATCTCCGAAACATTCGAAATAATTCGCTCCATAGCATTCACAGAGGCTTTCGTGGCGTTCTGTATCTCGAATATCCGTGTGCCGATCTCCTCTGTTCTCTGGCTGGTTTCGCTCGCCAGTTTCTTCACCTCCTCGGCGACGACCGCGAACCCTCTTCCCGCTTCGCCGGCGCGCGCCGCTTCAATCGTCGCATTGAGCGCAAGCAAATTGGTCTGTTCCGCAATCCCTTGGATCGCCGTCACCACTTCCCCGATATTGCTGACCAATTCGTTGAGGGTGCTGACGGTCTCATTCGCCGCCTTGGCGTTGTTCGCGGTGTCATTTGACTTTGAACGCGCGCTGGTGATCTGGCTCGTTATCTCATTGGAGCTTGCGGACATTTCCTCCATCGCCGAAGCAACCGTATTGACGTTTGCGCTTGATTCTTCAGACGATGAGGCGACGGTCTCGCTCGCTTTCGATGTTTCGTCCGCGATGCTGCGCATCGACTCCGCCGTGGTGTGAAGGGCGCCGGAGGCGGAGGTCAGCGAATCGATCAGGCCGCCGATCTGCGAATCGAAGTTCGCCGCAAGGTCCAACATGTCCTGCTTGCGCTTGGCTTCCTCTTCTTCTTTCAGTCTTTCCCGTTCGCTTGTCAGCTTGCGAACCTGCAATTGGTTGTCCTTGAACTTTTCGAGACTTGTGACGATGACGCCCAGTTCGTCCTTTCGCTCTAATTTCGCGAGATCAATGTCGATATCGCCTTCCGCCAACGCTTCGGTCGTCTCCGAGATCTTCTTAATCGACTTCACGATCACGTAAACGATGCCGATTGAACTCAGCAGGATCAGCAGGCTGACAATAATAGACCCGATCAGCGACAAATACTGGAATTGAGAGATTTCTTCTTCACTCGTTTTGGCGAGCGCATCGACGTCTCTGCGGATATTGTCCTGCAACGCCCGCAACGCCGTGAGAAACTCGTTATAGACACTGGTGTATCCACCTATGCCTTTCAGAACAAAACCGACGTCTATCTCCATCATTTGAATGGCGACGTCATAGACGCCGTCATCTTGCAGACCGATCACGTTCTTCTTGAAGCCGTCTTGCAACTGAGAGAGCGTCGCAGCGTCGTTTTCCTCGACAACAGTCAACAACGCGCCAAGTTCAGCATCCAATTGGATGGCTTCTTCTTTCAGCGCGAGCATTTTCGCCTCGCCGTCTTCCAGATCTCCGACATACTGACTAATCAGATATCTGTAGAAGAGCCCATCGATAGTCTGGAACTTCTCCAAAAGAGCGTTGATCTGGCTTACCTTTGCGATACCTTCGAAGGAGATCCTCTGCTGAACCGCCAACAGCCTGTCGTTGTTGATTTTCCCAATCAACAGAATGCCGCCTATCAACAGGAACAAAAAGGCGAGCGGAATGAGGAGCTTAGCGAAGAGCGGGATATTCTTGAACTCGAGCATCTATCCGAAACCTCTGAGGCGTTAGTCTTCATTCGATGTCGCGCGACCACATCGGCACCGACCGAATTCCATTTACATCATTTTATTATTAATTAATAATGCATTTTATCCGCGGTGATGGCCGTGGGATTCTGTTGTACTAGACAACTAGCGAAGCCGATATAACAATCAATGCGCAAAAGTATTCGACACGACTATTCGAATCTCATTAGCATATTGCGATGAGAAAGTCGTTCGGGGACGTATCGAGGTGTCAGAAGGTGGCGTGCTACAATAAGTACGCCGCTACGCGTTTCGATGGTGTGGCGCCAGACGACGGTCGCCTTGGCGCCCAGGTTGGTCATCAAGACATGCTTGCATCGAAGGGTCTGCTTGGTTTGAGCGCGAGAACGATGGCGTGGGGTGTCAACTCGCGCCATCGAGCGCATCGGTGCGAGTTCATACAGTATCCAAGTGTCAAGTCCGGTCCTGCGGCCGCACACCCTGCGGGCCGGTCGATTCGTCTCGGCGGTCCGGACCGGGATCGCTGGGCGACGGTCGGCGCCGCCGAACGCCATTTGCGCCCCCGCGAATACAGAAGCGCAGAGCTGCCATCCGAGTCAGCCTCTGTTTCCTAGCCATCACAGACCAAGAAGCGGTGTACTGAGACATGCACAGAATGACATTAAACTGGTTGCCGGTCGCATTGGCTGCATTCGGCTGTTTTCTCTTCACGGCGTCGGCTCACGCCAACGAGAAAAAGGACATTGAGACGATCGCGAAATCGATCGGGTTCATTAATGGCGGACCCTCGGGTTCCATCACCATGGATATCGTCTTTGATCCCGGCAACCCTGAGTCCGTCGCCCACGCCGACGAGGTGGCGGCTATCACTTCAGGCGGCGTCGGTTCAAAGGTTAAACTGACGGGCAACAAAGTCGCTTCGCCGGGTGAGGCGACATCCGCTGTTATTTTTGTGACCCGCGGCGCCGGCGGCGTCTACGCGGCGGCGCTCGACCAGGCTGTCGCCAATGGCGGCCTAACGGTGTCGAACGATGTGAACTGTCTGAGCGGCGGATGTGTGCTGGTCGTCCAGACCAAACCCAGCGTCGATATTTTTATCAGCACGGCGGCCGCCGGCAAGGCGGGCGTCGAATTCGCGTCGGCCTTCAGCATGATGATTACGAAAAAGTAAGGGTGTGATCATGACATTCGCCACAGTAGATGACTGCGCCGGGAAAGGACGCCTCATCATGAAGAAGCTTCAGTTCATCGCCGTCCTGCCTGCGGCCCTCTCCGCCGCCGTAACCTCAGCGGGCGCCCAAAGCCTCGACTATTCGACAATTTCCGAACTGTTTGGCGAGCCGGTTACGACATCGGCCAACGGGTCTCCGCAACGTCAGTCGGAAGTCGCGCTGAACCTGGAAATTCTGACGGCGGAAGACATTGCGCGGACCGGCGCGCGGAACATCCCGGAGGCGCTTAGGCATATCCCCGGCGTCGATGTGCGGCGGCATACGTTCGGACAGTATGAGGTTGGGATCCGGGGCTACAACCAGGGGAACGCCGAACGAATCCTGGTTCTGGTGAATGGCCGCCAAGTGTACACCGATTTCTTCGGTCAGGTCGTCTGGGACGGCATCCCTGTTGAGATGAGCGATATCCAGCAGATCGAGGTCGTGAAGGGCCCCAATACGGCTTTGTTCGGGTTCAACGCGGTCTCGGGTGTGGTGAATGTCATCACGTACAATCCCCTTTACGACGAGGTCCGGACGCTGACGGCGCGCGGGGGGACGCAAAACTTTTATGAAGGCTCAGGCACGATCTCCCAGAAAGTGTCTGAGAATGTCGGCTTTCGTCTCTCCCTTGGGGGATATGAGGCGAAGGATGATTTCGACGATGTCGAAGACGCCAAAGATTCTGGAGGATTAGATATCAGTTCGGCCGTCGAGGACACGGACCGGGCGTCGGTCGCCCTGGATCTATGGGCGCAGCTTGCCGACAATATACAAGGCAATGTGGAGCTGACCAAGAACGAGTCGACGCGGAACGAACGGCTTGTGACGCATGCGCCTTCAACCAATGAGTACGACACCTACTCTGTCCGCGGGCGCGTTTTGGCCGACACACCCATTGGATTGATCGAGTTCGACGCGTACCATAACGAATCTCGTGTGGATTTCGAGATTGGCGACCCAGAGGCGAACATTCCGCTCCAAGCGGACAATCGCATTACTGTCGTCAAACTAAGCGATACGTTCGAATTGGGGTCGAGCAGCATCTTTCGCGTTGCGGGAGAGTATCGTTCGGCGTCGAATATCTTCACCTCCAGCGCTGCTGAGTTGAATGGGGATGACCTAACTTATGATATCTGGAGCGGCTCGGTGCTGTGGGATTGGCGGGCGACGGACACGATCCGAACCAGCGCCGCTTTCCGCTACGACAATTTCGAGTTGGACCCGGACGGCCCCTTCGTTGCGGGGTTTCCGGTCGGCGCCGCGAATCCGTTCACCGATAGCCAATATGAGGATCAGACCCGTGAGGAGTATAGCTATAATCTCGGCGTGACCTACGCACCGGATGACGTCAACACCTTTCGGGCCATGACGGCGCGCGGCGCCGATCTCCCGAGTTTCGTGGAGTTTGGATTTCAAACCGCTTTCCTGCCTGGCACTGTGACCTCAAACCCGTCGGGAAGCATTTATGGCGATCCCGAAAACGATACGTCAATCGTCACGAACTACGAGCTTGGGTATGATCGAAAAGTGGACGCGATCAACGGTCTGTTCCGATCCGCGATCTTTTATCAGTACAATGATGAGATGCAATCCTTTGATGGCTTTGTCGAAAAAACCGGCGGCCCTTTTGAGGACCGGTCGATCATCACCAATATCGGCGATAGTGAAATGTACGGCGTCGAATTGGGGTTGGACGGCGTCTATGACGAACGCTGGAACTGGGGTGTGAACTACACTTTCATCGAAATTGAAGACGACTTCCGCAACAAGCTAAACGAAGCCCAACGATCGTCGGTCGCGGCCTACGAGGACTCGGTTGTCAACCACATCTTTAACGCGCGTCTCGGATACAAGTCAGACAATTGGACCGCCGATCTGTTCGGTCAGTATCGGTCGAGTTTTGATGACATTGTAGAGGCGTCCAATAACACCAACTCTCAATATCGCCTGGAAGGGGTCAACAGCGAGGTTATTGTCAGCGCCAATTTCGCCTATGACATAACCGATATGTTCACCTGGTCGGTTTCCGGCACCAGCCTCCTGGGCGATACGCAGCAGTCGGTTGAATATGAAGCGGAAACGGTCGTCTGGACGGCGCTCCAGGTGAATTTCTGACCGACCTGTTCGATCCGGTCGATCTCAGGCGCAGTCCTCTCCGCATGGCAACGGAGAGGACGGATGCGCGCGATCGGCGCTGACATCACCACCCGAAGCGATCCATGGATTTTCGCATAAGGATGACAAAGCTATAGGGTGACGCTCGATTTGGGCGAGGCGTATTTCTCGGATCGGGACCGCGAAAAGAGACGATGACACGCGATCTCTACCTTGCCATTGATGTCGGAACCGGCGGTTTGCGTTCGGCCCTCGTCGACCGGCAAGGCCGGATCCTGGCCATCAGCCATAAGGAACATGAACAGATCGTCCCTCGGTTCGGATGGTCGGAACAACGTCCGGCCGATTGGTGGGCGGGGACCCAGGCGACCATTCGGGCGGTGATCGGCAAGGTTAATGGCGCCGCGGATCGGGTGGCGGCGATTTGCGCCTGCGGTCAGATGCACGGCGCTGTGCTGATCGACGATGACGGGATCCCGACGCTCGACTCTGCGCCGCTCTGGAACGACAAGCGCACCGTGGCTCAGGTCGACGCTTTCGTCGCCGCGCATGGCGTCGAGCGCGGGTTGGTGCTAACCGCCAACGTGCCCGCGCCGGCCTGGCCCGCCTTCAAGGTGGCTTGGATCGCCGAAAACCATCCCGACGCGCTCAAGCGGGCCACGACGCTGTTGATGCCGAAGGACTGGATCAATTTCAAACTCACAGGCGAGCGGGCGCAGGATTTTACCGAGGCGTCGCTCAGCTACCTAATGGATTGGCAGAGCCGGACCTGGTCCGATGAGCTCTGCGCGGCGACTGGTACGCCTCGGGGGCTGTTGGCGCCGCTCAAGAGCCCCGGCGAGGTGCTCGGCGGGCTCACGCGCGATGTCGCCGAGAGCCTGGGTCTTCCCGCCGATCTGCCCGTCCTGGTCGGCGCCGGCGACTACCCGATGGCCTTGCTCGGCTCCGGCGTCATGCGCGCCGGCATGGGGTCGGACGTGACCGGAACGTCCTCAATCATCACCTTGCTGCACGACAACGCCATTCTAGAGCCGGAAGTATCCAACGTGCTGACGCCCAACGGCGTCTGGGGCGTGATGACCCTGGTCGAGGCCGGCGGCGACGCCGTACGCTGGGCCCGCCGCGCCTTTCACGAAAACCGGCGCAGCTACGCGGAGGTCGCCGAGACCGCCGCCCTTGCCCCAGCGGGCTCCGGCGGCGTGTTCTTCCTCCCCTATCTCTCCGGAGAACGCGTAGCGAAGAAACGCAACTCGCGCGCCCAATTCTTCGGGCTCAAAGCGGAGACGGGTCTGGCGCATTTGCACCGCGCCGTGCTTGAAGGCGTCGCCTTTTCGGTGCGCCGGGTGCTCGACAAGCTGCCGGAGGGCAGGGGCCGGCCCGAACGCATCATCGCCGCCTCGGGCGGGGCGAAGTCCGATCTCTGGTTGAAGATCAAAGCCTCGATGTATGGCGTTCCTTATCTTGTCCCCGAGGAATTGGAATGCGGCGTGGTCGGCGCGGCGACGCTGATGGCCGTCTCGACCGGCGACGCGCCCGACCTCGATACCGCCGTCGCCCGCATGGTTCGCTTCGGCGCCGAGATCGCCCCCGATCCAGAATGGGCCGACTTGTACGACCGGATGGCGCCGATCTATGCCGGCCTCTACGCGCACGCCCAGGATTTTTACGACGATCTAGACGCACTATAAACCGCTCCGCTCTTCATTCGAGCGACGGCGGCGCCCCGGTCGATATCAGGCCGGATAGGATGACCGGTTGACGCAGGACCGTGAGCAGACGAGTCTGCAAGAGCGACGCGTTGGGGACGCTGATATGCTGGATATTTTGCGAGACCGCACCTACCGAAGACTATTTCTTGCACAGGTAGTGGCGCTGCTGGGGACCGGTCTTGCGACGGTCGCGCTCGGGCTTCTGGCTTACGACCTCGCAGGCGGGAATGCGGCGCTGGTATTGGGCGCGGTCTTCGCCATCAAGATGGCGGCCTATGTAACGGTGGCGCCCGTCGCCGCGGCGGTGGCCGAACGGGTTCCGCGGCGTCGGGTTCTGGTGACGCTCGACCTTTTGCGCGCCGCCGTCGCGCTTTGCCTGCCCTTTGTCAGTTCGGTTTGGCAGGTCTACGCCTTGATTATCGTCCTGCAAACGGCGTCCGCCGCCTTCACGCCGACCTACCAGGCGACGATTCCGGATGTGCTCCCCGACGAGGAACGCTACACGCGCGCCTTGTCCTTGTCGCGGCTCGCCTATGACCTGGATTCGTTGCTGAGCCCGACGCTCGCCGCACTGCTTCTTTTGGTTCTTTCCTACAATGCGCTTTTCATGGGTACGGTCTTGGGCTTTGTCGCCTCGGCCCTGCTCATAGTCTCCGTGATCTTGCCGACGCCGAAGCCGGCGGCGCCGCGCGGTTTCTACGACCGCACGACGCGGGGGATCCGAATTTACCTCGCTACGCCGCGCCTGCGCGGGCTGCTGGCCTTTTCCCTCGCCGTCTCATCCGCCGGGGCGATGGTTTTGGTGAATACAGTGGTTCTCGTCAAGGACCGGCTCGGTCTCGGCGACGCCGCGGTTGCTGTGGCGATGGGGGCGTTCGGCGCGGGGTCGATGCTCGCAGCGCTCGCCCTGCCGCGGCTGCTAAACCGGATGGCCGACCGGCCGGTCATGAGCGGCGGCGCGCTCGTCATGTTGGCCGGGCTGATCAGCCTTGCTGCATTGGATTTGGCTTTCGGCCTGTCGCAAGCGGCGCTGGTTGCGGCATGGTTGTTAATCGGCCTCGGCTATTCGGCGGTCCTCACGCCGTCAGGACGCCTTTTGCGCCGGTCGTCGCAACCGGAGGATCGCCCCGCCGTATTCGCCGCGCAATTCGCGCTGAGCCATGCCTGCTGGCTAATCACCTATCCGCTCGCCGGGGTGCTGATGACGTTCAGCGGCGAAACTGTCACGCTGTCGGTGCTGGCCGCGATGACGGCGACGTCTCTGGTGATCGCCCGCCTGCAATGGCTGGCTGACGATCCGGTTGAGATGGAGCATGAGCACCCGGATTTGCCGGCTGACCACCCCCATGTGCGGGATGGTCAGCGGCACGCCCACGCCTTCACGATCGACGATCTGCACCGGTCCTGGCCTACCAGCGGTTAGGGGCCAGACTTCGGGCAGCTTTCTCCAAACAGGCGAAGCGAGACGATTTCGGCCTCTTTGCGATGCTCCCGCCCGAAAATGCGAACGACGCCGGCTTTGGAGTTCAAGAGCCCTACCAACAGCTTCAGGAGCGCTGATTCGCCGCCGGCCCTTTATCCTTACAACCGCGTAGGTCACCTACAGGCGTTCTCGTTTTTCTAGAAGGTGGCGGTTACGCCGCCGTCGACGGTCAAGATCTGCCCGGTGACATAGGCGGCGTCGGAGGACAACAAGAAGGCGGCCGGTCCGGCGAGGTCTTCCGGCTGTCCGGGGCGTCGCATCGGGATCTTGCCGTATTTCAGATAGACCTCCCGAAAGTAGGCGGTCTCATGTTCATGGCCGCCATCGGCGAGCCGCGCCATGCGCGTATCGATAAAGCCGGGGGCGAGTCCGTTCACCACGATGCCTTGGTCTGCCAACTCGCAGGCGAGACAACGAACCATATTGATCACCCCGCCTTTGGCCGTCGAATAGGGAATCGATTCCACCGAGCCGACCTGCCCCATGATCGAGGCCGTGGCCAGAATGGCGCCGCCGCCGGATCCGGCGATCAGTGGGGCGGCGGCGAGCGCCGAGATCAGCACGCTTTCCATATTGACGGCGACGACCTCGCGGAAACGGTTCAGGCGCAGCGTCTCCAAAGGGCTGATATCGAGGATGGCGGCGTTGGCGAAGAGCCCGTCAAGCCGTCCGCGGGTCGCGGCGATCTGGTCTATCAGGCTGCGGGTCGCCGCTTCATCGGTGACATCCAGAGCCGCCGCTTCCGCCCGACCGGCGGCGCCGCGGGCGCCATTGATCGCTGCGGCGGCGTCCTCCGCCGTGTCGCCGTCGATATCGGCGAGCACGACATGCGCGCCTTCGGCGACCAGTCTGGCGGCGACCGCCCGGCCAATGCCGCGCGCGGCGCCGGTGGCGAGAAGCGTCTTTCCGTCGAAACGGTGGCAGGCGGCGTCATTCATCGTAGACCTCTCATGGTTCAATATCGCCGACGCGGCCCCGGATGAATCGCGCTGCGATCAAGGCGAGCAGCACGGACGCAATCAGGACGAGCGTCACGAGCGCGTTGATTTCCGGCGTGAAGCCGACGCGCATCATCGCATAGAGGCGCAAGGGCAGGGTCGACTCGTCGCCGACCAGGAACAGCGTGATCATCGTCTCGTCGAAGGAAAGCGCGAAAGCCAACATCGCGGCCGCAGCCATCGCGCTGCCGAGCTGCGGCAGCAGGATGTAGCGAAAGGTCTGCCACCGCGACGCGCCGAGATCGCGGGACGCTTCCAGAACGTTCCGGCTCACCGCTTGAATCCGGGTCAGAAGGATGCGGTAGACGATCGCCAAGACGAACACCGTATGACCGATCGAAATGGTGATAAAGCCGCGCGGCAACCCGATCTCGCGGGACAGGATCAACAAGGACAGGCCGGTGATGATCGGCGGCAAGAGGAACGGCAGGAAGACGAGAAACTCCAGGACCGCGCGGGTCCGCTCGGATCGCTGCGGGACGCTGGCGTAGAGCGCGATACCGGTGGCCAGCACGATCGCGGCCAAGGTCGCGCTGAAGCCGACAATCAGCGAAAAGACCAGGGCCTGCGCAATCTCCGCATTGGAGAACAGCGCGCCATACCAGTCGAGCGAGAAGCTGTCCCATTGCACCTCGCCGCGACGGGTCCTGAAGAAGGAGAGCGCGAAGACGAGGAAGATCGGCGCATAAAGCGCGAGGAATACGATTCCAGCGACAGCGCCCAGCAGCCAATCGGCGAGCGACCGCTTACCGATCAGCGGTCGCCGAGCGTCCGCGGCGCGGAAATTGGCGCTCACCGTCGCCATCGCGCAGACCCGATCGCGCGCGCGCCGAAAACGACGCACAGCGCAACCGCCAAGAGCAACGCCGACAGAGCGGCGCCCAGCGGCCAGTTGAAGGCCAACCCGAACTGGGTGAAGACCAGGCGGCCATACGTGAAGCCGTCAATCCCGCCCACAAGCTCGGGCGCCAGGAAATCGCCCATAGCCAGCACGAAGGTGAACATCGCACCGACCGTCGCGCCCGGCAGGCTGAGCGGCAGCACAACCGAGCGGAACGTGCGCCCGGCGCCCGCGCCCAGGTCGGATGAGGCCTGCAACAGGCTGGCCGGAATGCGTTCGAGCGCGATGAAGGTGGGCAGCGTGGCGAATGGCAGCAGAATGACGATCAGCGTCAGCTTCACGGCGGTCAGGTTGAACAGAAAGGCTGTGACAGGCTCGTCCACGATCCCGAGCGTTGTCAGCACGCCATTCAGCAGCCCGTTGGCGCCGAGAACCCCGCGCATGGCGTAGATGCGAATGACGTAGCTCATCAAAAGCGGCGCGGCGAGCAGGAAGAGCAGCGGCGCCCGCCAGCGCGCCGGCCGGCGCCAGACGAAATAGGCGGTTGCATAGCCGAGGACGAGACAGGCGAGCGAGACCTGTAACGCCAGCAGCACCGTCTTGCCGAAGGTGCGCATATAGGCTGGGTTCGTCAGCGCCTCGCGATAGGTTTCAAGCGAGAGGGTGCGCTGGATTTGGTTGTCCTCAACCTGGAAGAAGCCATAGATGAGGAAACTCATCAACGGCGCGAAGATCAGCGCCAGCAAGGGGGCCCAGATCGCCGCGCCGACCGCGAGGCCCGACAAGGGGCTGGGGCGGGCGGCGTTCACGGCGCCGCCTCCGCCGGGATCAGCGCCGTTGCGGAAGCCGTAAACCCGATCGTAAGACGCGCGCCGGCCAGGATTGAGTCCCGCTCTGGGCGGCTGAAGGATTTCAGCGACAGGCGCACGCCGGCGTCGGTCTCAAGAAGCGCCCGCGTGACCGGACCGGCGAAATCCACCGCCGTGACCTGCGCTTGAATAGACATGTCGGCCGTCTCGCCTTCCGAGAGCGGGCTTAGACTCTCCGGCCGGATGCAAAGCGTCGCGCGCTTGCCCGCCAATGCGGTGGGCGCGGCAAGGTCGATCACTCCCAGCGGCGTCTCCACACACGCGCCGTCGACGGTGACGCGACATCCTTCGATCAGGTTGTTGTCGCCGAAGAAGGTGGCGACGAAACGACTTTTGGGACGGTAATAGATGTCCCGCGCGGTTCCGATTTGTTCGACCCGTCCCTGCGCCATGACGCAGATCCGGTCCGACAAAGTGACCGCTTCGTCCTGGTCATGGGTGACGAAGAGAAAAGTGACGCCGGTTTGACGTTGGATCGATTTCAGAAACTCTTGCATCTGACGCCGCAGGCCGGCGTCGAGCGCCGCCAACGGCTCGTCCAACAAAACCAACCTAGGATCGCAGATCAGAGCGCGCGCCAGAGCGACCCGTTGCCGCTGTCCGCCTGAGAGCTGCGCCGGATGACGGCGTTCCATCCCGGCCAGGTCGACAATCTCGAGATACTTGGCGACTTTCTCGGCGATTTCCGATTTTGGCCGCCCGCGCACCATCAGGCCGTAGCCGACATTCTGCGCGACGTTCATGTGCGGGAACAGCGCATAGTCCTGGAACACGGTGTTGAAGGGGCGCGCCTCGATCGCCGTGTGTGCGATATCGACGCCGTCGAAAAGAATGCGTCCTTCGCTGGGCTCAATAAAGCCGCCGATCAGACGTAGAAGGGTCGTCTTGCCGGACCCGGAAGGCCCGAGAATGGTCAGGAACTCGCCGTTCTGTACATCAAGGTCCACGGCCGCCAGCGCGGTCGTCGCGTCATAGCGCATGGCCAGGCCGCGCACGCTAAGAAGCGGCCCGCCGTCGACCGGGGACTGGGTCATATCACGCTACCTTATAGGCGCGGACAGCGTCCCAGTTGATTTCGACGCCGAGGCCCGGTTTTGTCGGCGGCGCAATCTCGCCATTCTCAAAGACCAGATCTTCATGCGCTAACTCGCGCCGAAGTTTTTCGAGGCAAAGTTGTGGCGGCAGATATTCAATGAAGGCGATTTCAGGACGGGCGAAGGCGAGATGCGCGGTCGCCGAAATGGAGACGCCGGTCTTCCAGCAATGCGGCACGACCGGCAGCCCGCGCGTCTGCGCCAGCGCGCAAACGGCCTGCGCCTCGGTGATCCCGCCGACCCGGCCGACATCCGGTTGCGCCACGCCGATCCCGCCATTTTCGATCAGATCGACGAATTCCCAGCGCGTCGCCAACCATTCCCCGGACGCGATCGGGATCGGGATCATATCAGCGAGCTTGCGATGCTCGTCGATGAAATCCGGCCAGATCGGCGTTTCCAGGAAATAGAGATCGAACTCGACCCAGTCGCGCGCGACCGATGCGGCGGTTTCCGCGTCGCGCCAGAGATATTGCACATCCACCATCAGGGTGACTTCCGGCCCGATGGCGTCGCGCACGGCGGCCACGACCTCGGTATGGCGGTCATAGCTCTCGTTAAGCCCGCTATGCGCATAGGGGCCGTTCATCGTGCATTCGGCCTTGACCGCTTTGAAGCCAAGGTCGACGGCGTCTCGGGCTGAGGCGCAGAGCGCGTCGCGGTAGGCTTCAAAACTGCCGCCGGCGGGTTGCAGCGAGGCGTAGGGTACGACGGGCGTATCGCGCTGTTGTCCCAACAAGGCGTGCAGCGGTTTTCCGGCCGCCTTGCCGGCGATGTCCCACAGCGCCATCTCCAGCGCGCCGAGCGCATGGATTACAGCGCCGCGACGGCCATTCATCGCGGTTTGCGTGTATATCTTCTCCCAGATTGCGCGGATATCCGAGATATCAGAGATGTCGGCCCCAAGCAGAAGGTCGCGCATCGACAATCCCATTGTATGAGTGCCCGGCGCCTCGATACAGGCCTTGCCGATCCAGGGGTTGAGATCTGATTCGCCATAGCCTTCGATCCCGTCATCCGTTTTCAGCACGACCAGCAGACTGTCCTGGGCCGAGGAGGTGAAGGAGGCGTCATAGTCGTCGGCCAGCAATACGTGGCACTCAATATCGATGATTTTCATTGTGAAACTGGTCCTATGCGCTGGCTGCGGGCGGCGGCGTTCCGCCGCCCGCGAACGCCGGCTTGCTTAGTTGGCGGCTTTGACCTCGTTCCAAACCTGAACGCGGCGATCGAAATCCTCGACCGGCGCCAGCCAGACCAGACGATCCGCATAATCCAGTCCTGCGCTTTCCGACGTCGTGTTGCCGTATCCTTTCAGCTCGGTCATCGTCGGGCCTACCGTACCGTTTAAATAGTAGTTCACATAGGCGTGGGCGCAATCGGTGTCTTGCGCGCCTTTCGACAGCGCCCAAGTATCGAGCCAGCCGATGCCGCCTTCCTTGGGAATGGCGTAGGTGACGTCGAATCCACGCTCCGCCAATTCGACGGCTTGAAATTCGCCCATCGAGAACATCAGCCGGGCTTGCGAATTCTCCCAGATATTCACGCCCTCTTCGAAGCCGGCATAGTAGCTGATCAGATTGCTCTTCATTTCGATCAGCTTTTGTTTTACCGCTTCGAACTGGGCGTCGGTCAGATTGAACGGGTCCTCATAGCCCAGGACAATCGCCGCGTTGGTGACGTTGTTGTTGGCGTCGTCGAGGGCCAGGACATGGCCCGCATTTTCCGCCGACCACAGCGCCTCCCAGCTATCCACGCCATCGGGAAAGGCTTCATTGTCATAGATTAACGCCAGCGACCCCCAGGCGATTGGTACGCCGTAAGTTTCGCCGTCGATCTGGGCCTCCGCCACATCTTGAAAGGCGGGCAGCAGGTTTGCGACGTTCGGGATCTTCGACATGTCATAGGGCTGCAGCAGGCCTTGGCCGGTATAGCGGCCGAACAGGCTCGTATCGATCGAGATCAGATCGAAGTCGGCGCCGTCCGACCCCTGCATCCGGGCGAACATCTCGTCCACCGACCCGGTATAGGTCGCCGATACGCTGCATCCTGTCTCCGCCTCGAAAGCGTCGACCCATTCCGGTTCGGCGTATCCTTCAAAACTGAAAAGGCGCACCTCTTGGGCGGATGCGGCGCCGGCGTATAGTGCGGTTGCGCAGCAGCCGGCCAACAGTGTTTTTATCGTCATGGCTTCTTGCCTCCATTGGTTGTCGTGGGTTCGGCGCTTGACGGCGCTCTCTTGGTTTCGGTTTAAGCTTCCGCGTCGGCCGCGATCAGCGAGCGTGGGCCAACGATATGGTCGGTCAGTTCCGCCTCTAACGCCTCCGCGTCGCCGGACAGGAGGACGTCCCGCAGCTTCACATGCTGGGCGTGAATCGTCTGAAAATCCGGGCTTCTATAGACCTCCATCCCAAAGATGATCTGAACGTGACGCGACAGCCCCACCCAGGTCTTCATACCCAGGAAATGCTCTGACACCTCGACCGCGTGTCGGTGAAAGGCCAAGTCGGCGCGATTGATCGCGATCGCGTCATGCGTTTCCGCCGCGCGCAGAATGTTATCGATTTCATGGTTTAGAGGCGAGACAAGCGCTGGATCGGCCATCAGTTTCGGCATGGCCTGACGCAGCATGATCGTCTCAAGCGCGACGCGTAGATCGTAGACTTCGCGAAGATGGGCGCTGTCGAAGGGGGCGACGCAATAGCCGCGCGCGCCCGCCTCTTGCAGGATTCCCTGGGTCGCCATCCGCTGGACCGCCTCCCGCACCGGCACCCGGCTGACCCCCAGCTTCTCCGCAATCTCGTTCTCGCGCACCCGTGCGCCGGGCGGCAGTTGGTTTGTAGCGATGGCCAGGATCAGCCGATCGATCGTCAAGTCCGCCAGACTACGGCGCTCAATCGTCTCGATCCCCTGAAACCCCGACGCCATGAACGCGCTCCCAAGCCGGCTGATACATAATTCTGTATTTTGTATACCGTAGACGAAGAAAGGGGCGCTGTCCACCCTTTAAGAATGACGCAAAAAGGGGCGCGGGCGTTTTGGGGGCGTGTTGAACGCGTTACAGCGTCAGAAACGGCGCAGCACGCCGCCCGACTGAGACGGGGCGCTCGGGGAGGGTGGAGTGGCTGCTAGACCGATGTCGAAAGGTTACTGCGACAACCGCTCGAGCAGCGCGCAGCCCCGAGCGTTTCCGCCGTCGCAGCCTTGACGGTAGAGGCGCGCCGCCGCCTCCGGGTCCGCCGGCAGCCTGAAGCCTTGTTCATAGAATACGCCGAGATTGGTGCAGGCCTCAGTGTTTCCGCCGTCGCAGACTTGTCGGAGGCGAAGCTCCCCGGCCGCCGGGTCCGCCGGCATCCCCCTACCTAGAAAATGAAGTAAGCCAAGAATGTGGCAGCCCAGTGCGTTTCCGCCGTCGCAGGCGTGCCGAAACAGGCGGGCCGCCTGCTTCGGTTCGACCTCATATTGTCTCAAACCGTGCCTTACGCATTCTTCCGTGATACCGCCTTCGCAGGCGAGCAGGAGAAGCTCGAACTGGGCCTGCTCTTCTTTGGTCAGGCGCGCGACGTCGAGGCAGACCTGGCCCTTGAACAGTGTGCAGAGGGTCCGGTCGATTGGGGTGAGTCCGTCCGCGTCTTTCTGCATCAGGGCGGCGGCGGACAAGGACCCGAGGAAGGTCGTAACAAAGACGAAACAGGCGAGAATGTGGAACGGTCTCTCCCGGACGGCGACCCACCCCGGCAGTTTCGCGCAGAGGCGTATCGCCCAGGTCGAAATCAGATAGGCCCAGCTCCAGACGCTGGTCAGGAAGGTCGAGTAGAACAGGACCGAGAAGATCGAGAAGACGCCGATAATCTCGGCGAAACCCTCTATCTCGCCTTGATGCAAGGGACTGTTGAGATAGGCGAAAATGGCGGCCCAGATGATCAGGCCCGAGATCAGAAGATCGGCGACCAGCACCGCGCCTTGCGCCCAGACCCGTCTCAATCGGTGCATCTGGCCCAGCAGCAGGCGCGTCTCCAACAGGGAAACATAGTCGGCGGCGATATTAACGGCCAGGGCGATGACCAGGATGGCGCCCAGGGACAGGTTCGCCTGCGCGCGCAAGTCGAGCGCGCCGATACTGCCGAAGACCAGCCAGATTAGGGTGACCGCGATCAGAGATGCGACGGCGGAGCGCCATAGGCAGACCCATGAGAGATGCTTTTGCCCGAAGAGCGCGTCAAAGTAATCGGTGAAGGCCGTCGACCAATCCTGGCTTGACCGGTCACCTATCAATAACTCGGCGATCTCCTGCTTCTTCGTATCGGTCAAGACCGAGCCAGCCAACAGCGTGAGGCCGAACAGGCTGCTGGACAACCAAATCGCCCATTCAGCGTGGGTCGCTAGAAATGCCCACAGCGGCGCGAGATCGGATGGCTGAATGGCCCTACCCCCTGCCCAAGAGCGCCGACAGCAGCAGACGTCTCTGTCGATTGCACCCAAAGGATATAGCCGTGACGCCGGCCGGTCCACAGCGGCGTTTTCGGTCCAGTGAGGTAAGAGATGGTGGGCGCGGCTGGGATTGAACCAGCGACCCCTGCCGTGTGAAGGCAGTGCTCTCCCGCTGAGCTACGCGCCCGGCCGGCCGTCGGTGAAGCGAACGACGGCGGCGGATCAAAGGCGTCGATGTATGTCGCCGGGTCTGGGCTGTCAACTGACTCGAAAACGGCTGAGCGACCGCCTCTGTTCTGCGCCTTTCCCACTTAGTTTGGAAATAGTCATCGTGATCCAAGGGGCTTTCCGCTGGCGTACAATTCCTTGAAGGCGCGTTCGGCGCGCCAATATAGGGATAACCGTATCGTTGATACGGTCAATCGGAGGAGGACGCGCCATGCAGGCGGCCGCTTGGTTGGTAGTGCCCGTTGCTTCATGTTTTTGGAAAAACACGCGGTTTACGGCTCTTTCAGCAGCCGTTGTAAGCGCGGCTACGCTCGGCGCGCCCGCCGCCTTCGCGGAGTCGACGGCCACAGGGACAGCGCCGCAAGTGGCGACAGTGGAGACCTCGGACAGCAAGACGTCCGATATCGCCGCGGCTTTGGCCAAACCGGTGGAATTGTCCTACGAGGTCTATTTCAGCGGCATGAACATTATGCGCGCCGATGCGCGGATGATCATGCGCGATGGTTCCTATCGCCTGGAAGCGGATGGCAATACGAAAGGTCTCGCCGATTTCTTCGCATCATGGCAGGGCGCCACCTTCACCGAAGGCCGGTTTGACGCCGAGGGTCGCGCCGTTCCCGAGCATCACCGGCAAGAGAGCTCGTGGAAAGGCGAAGCCCGCGAAATCGACATCAAATACGACGCTGACGGCCAGGTGAACGGCGTCTCGGTGGCCCCGCCGCCGGACTTGGACGAAGTAACGGAGATGCCGGAAGGCGCTGAAATAGACACGATCGACGCCGTAACCGTCTTTGCGCAACAGTCCCGCCGCATTACGGCCGGACTTGGTTGCGACGCAAAATACGCAGTGTATGACGGGCGCCGCCGGTTCGATCTTACGATCACGTCTGGCGGCATGGAAATCATCGAGCCAAACGCTTACTCGGTGTACAATGGCGCCGCAGAGGCCTGCCGGGTCAAGATCGAACTGCTTGGCGGCGAGCAGAAGGACAAAAGTAAATACGCGAAGACCGCTCGCAATCGCACAGTCTATGTCGCCCGGCCTTTGGCCGACGGCCCCGCCGTCCCGGTGCGCATGCGGATCGATACCGATTACGGCGTGTTAATGGCGCATCTGACCCGTATTTCCGACGGCGATCGGCAGATCGCACTAAATGTGGACGATTGATCAACGAAAAAACGGGTAGTCAATAAGAGCGCGGGAGGCGACCGGGGCCGAGCCCGCTCGCCCGGCGGACGTCGGTATGGAAGATCGTTGTTCCAGGGTGGACACCCTAAGACACTGCTCCATTTTATTGGTCGGTCCTCTGCAGGAAAGGCGCTCCAGTCTAACCGGGAATTCGATGTGAGGAGCGTCAAGATCGACGCCGTATCGTTGCCTTATCTTGAAGAGGCGGCTCCGGCCTTCCGTTTGGCTCTGGTGTTTGCACAGTCTGCGGACCGAGATCCGAACCTGCGTCTGCTCCAAACCCAACTCGAAAATCTCCAGGTCTTTGCACCGACCGACGGATGGCCGTTTATGTATTGCGGCGGCCTTAGTACAACCGCCTACATTGTCGGCAAAGACGCAGCGCGCCGCCTTGTGGACCAGATTGGGGTCGGGTCAATGGCGTTTCATGCCGCCGTAACGAGAGATTATCACGAGACCGCCGCCACCGGCCGACCGATCGCACAGCGCGTGAAAGGCGTGTTGTCTATTGACGGTCGATCGATGATCGTAAGCTACTATCGATTTGTTTTTCGGATGAATTTCCAAAGCACCCGCGCGCTCGCCAGTCTCACCCGCTTTGTTGGACCTGGAGAACCCTTACGGCTGATGGACGCCGTCTGAGGGGGCGTGGCGAAGCGTGCCAATGCGGCGCCGCGCCGCGGCCTATGATGGCCAACTCGGCTGTTTTATCTGGATCGTCCCGGCTGAAAGGGGGAGCCATTGGCTGGATCGGCCTTGTTCGCACACCCGATCGGCGCAGAGTGGACTCTGCACGGCCCTGCATTTCGTCGAAACGCCCTAGGCGGCCACGGGAGGGGCGCATGCCGGCTAACCAAGGCGAACCAACCTGTTCAGCATGCGCGGCGAGTTGAGGATGAAATCGGCGCCCATGCTGCTTGCCGGATCGGGGGCGTAACCTTGACTCATCAGGGCGACCGGCAGGCCAGCGGCTTTGGCGGCGGCGATATCGACCCAGGTGTCGCCGACGAACAGGGTGTCGCGCCGCGCCGCGCCGAGCAGGTCGAGAATGATCCGGATCGGCCTCGGGTCCGGCTTCTTGAACGGCAAATCGTCGCCCGCCAGCACAAGGTCGAAATAGCCGGTCCAGTTGAGGCGTTGCAACACCCGCTCGGTGGCCGCGCGCGGTTTGTTGGTGCACAACGCCGTCCTGACGCCCGCGCGTTTCAGTCGGCGCAGCATGGGATCGACCCCGGGAAAAGGGCGGGTTCTGGACACGGGGCCGGCATGGTAGGCCGCTAAGAAGCGGGCCAGGGCGTCCGGATAGTCCTGCAGCGACAAACCTGCCGCTGCATAAGCGCGTTCCATGAATCTCGGCGCGCCGCCGCCGACCATGCCGGCGACAACCGCTTCGGGCAAAGCCGGGGCCCCGTCTTCAACCAGGATCCGATTGGCCGCCGCGGCGATATCCGGCGTGCTGTGGATGAGCGCGCCGTCGAGATCGAAAATCACCGCCGGGGCGCCGCTGCGCCGTCGCCGACCGTTCTGGTGGATCCTGTTCCGCATCAATGCTCCGTCCGGTTGAGCGTCGCGCCGAAGAACCACGATCCGTCTGCGGCTTGACGCCCACTGTGTGCTTGAGGTCCTGGTCCGGGACACGGTATCTTCGCCCAAGCTCGGTCGGCGTTGGACGCCGATACGCCTTTCTGCGCGAAGGAAACCTAGTGGCTGAGAACGCCTTGGTCGACCTCTATCTTCCGCAATTGCGTGCGGCGTTGGAGGATGTGGTCGGCAGCGATTTGGCTGACAGCCTGGTCAAGGCGGCGATGCAGAAGGGCGAGCTGACCCTCGACATGCAGCTTGCGATCAATGACGGCGTGGACTTGTTGGATGACGCCAAGCGCCGCGAGGTGCTTGCGATCATCGACGATATGCGGCGTCGGGTGCGTCAAGAATCGTAACTTTGGGCAAAATCCCGTTACAAACTGTGACTTGGCGGGCTTTGGCGCCTGTGGCAGTAGGAGGCGGCGCGCCGCTGGCCGAGGGTCCGCCCATTCCTTGATCCAAGCCGGACGGGACGCGCTGCTCGACCCCCGCGTCGCCGATTCGTTTGACCCGCGTCCCGCGCATTTTGCTCGATAGGCTTTGTGATGACTGACCCCGCATGCGCCGCCGTGATTCTCGCCGCCGGCTTGGGCACGCGGATGCGCGCGCCGCTGCCCAAGGCGTTGCAGACGGTCGGCGGCCTACCCATGCTGAAGCATGTTCAGGCCTCTGTGAGCAGCTTGGCGCCGGCGCTGGAGATCGTCGTCGTCGGCCCGGACATGCCGGCGCTGCGACAGGCGACGGCCCCGGCGGTCTGCGTCGAACAGAGCGAAAGGCGGGGCACCGCCGATGCGGTGAAATCGGCGCGCGAGGCCTTGGCCGATTTTCAGACCGGCTGCGTCTTCATCCTGTTTGGCGATTCGCCGTTCCTGCCATCCGCCGCCTTGCGGGAAATGGCCGAGGCGCAGGCGGCGGGGGCCGCTGTGGTCGTGCTGGGTTTCGACGCCCGGGACCCAACCAATTACGGCCGTTTGGTCCTGGACAAGACCGGCGCGCTCGACCGAATTGTCGAGGAGCGCGACGCGACCGCCGACGAGAAGGCGATTACGCTGTGCAACTCCGGCGTCATGGCGGTCGACGCTGCGCATTTGTTTCCGCTGGTCGACCAAGTGCGCAACGACAACGCCAAGGGCGAATACTATCTGACCGATCTGGTCGCGTTGGCGCGGCAAGCCGGCCTGGACTGTCGGGCGATCCTGGCCGATGAAGCCGACCTGATGGGCGTTGACAGCAAGGCCGATCTGGCCGTCGCCGAGGCGCGGTTTCAGGACGGGCGGCGCGCGGCGGCGTTGGCGGCGGGCGTGACCCTGCGCGATCCGGCGACGGTCTGGTTCTCCTGGGACACGGCGTTGGCGCCGGGCTGCGAGATCGGCCGGAACGTCGTCCTCGGGCCGGGCGTCTCGGTCGAAGAGGGCGCGGTGGTGCGGGACTTCTGCCATCTTGAGGGCGCGACTGTGCGGGCCGGCGCGGCCGTCGGCCCCTTCGCCCGGCTGCGCCCGGAGACCGAGATCGGGCCGGGCGCGCGGATCGGCAATTTCGTCGAGGTCAAGAACGCGCTTTTCGGCGAGGGGGCCAAGGCGAACCACCTGTCCTATATCGGTGACGCGTCGGTCGGTGCTGGCGCGAATGTCGGCGCGGGAACGATCACGTGCAATTATGACGGGGTGAACAAGGCGCGGACCGAGATCGGGGACAGCGCCTTCATCGGGTCCAACAGCGCGCTGATCGCGCCGATTTCGATCGGCGCAGGCGCAATTGTCGGCGCCGGGTCGACCCTGTCAAAGGATGTAAAGCCGGACGCGCTTGTTTCGACGCGGGCGCCGGTGTGGGACACGGATGGCGGCGCAGCGCGGTTCCGGGAGAAAGCGACTCAAAAGAAAGCGGCTTCCACCGGCCAGAAAGGGAAACGCGACTGACATGTGCGGTATTGTAGGCATTCTGGGAACCGGGCCGGCGGCCCCGACCTTGCTGGAAGGTCTGAAACGGCTCGCCTATCGCGGCTACGACTCGGCTGGGATTGCGACCCTGGTGAATGGGTCGATCGATCGAAGACGCGCCGAGGGCAAGCTCGAGAATCTGGCGGCCGTGCTCGAGCGGGACCCGCTGCCCGGCATGACGGGCATCGGCCATACCCGCTGGGCGACCCATGGCGTGCCGTCTGAAAACAACGCGCATCCCCACATCTCGGACGGCGTCGCCATCGTCCATAACGGTATCATCGAAAATTTCCTGGAGTTGAGGGAAGAGTTGGGGGAGCGGGCCGACCGGATCTCGAGCGAGACCGACACGGAAATCGTCGCCCATGTCATCAACCAGCATCTCGAGGCGGGCCTGACGCCGGTTGAGGCGGTGGCCAAAACCCTGCCGCGCCTCGAAGGGGCCTTTGGCCTGGTGATGATCTTCAAAGGCCATAACGACCTGATGATCGGCGCGCGGCGCGGCTCGCCGCTGGCCATCGGCTATGGCGATGGTGAGATGTATTTCGGTTCCGACGCCTTGGCGCTCGCGCCCCTGACACGGCGCATCTGCTACCTTGAGGAAGGCGATTGGGCGGTGCTGACGCCGGAGGGCGCGCAGATCTATGAGACCGACGGTGCGCCGGTGGAACGGCCGATCGTGCAGACCGCCGTCTCCGGCGCTTTGGTTGGTAAAGGCAACTACCACCACTTTATGCAGAAAGAGATTTTCGAGCAGCCGACGGTGATCGGCGACACGCTGGCCGGCGTTCTAAACCCCGCAGAGCAGACCATTACGTTGCCGCCGCTGCCGATCGATTTCGCCGCCGTGCCGCGTATCACGATCAGCGCCTGCGGCACCGCCTCTTATGCGGGGCAGGTCGCCAAATACTGGTTCGAGCAGGTGGCGCGGATCCCGGTCGAGGTCGATATCGCGTCCGAGTTCCGTTATCGCGCGGCGCCGCTGCCCGAAGGCGGATTGGCGCTGTTCATCAGCCAGTCGGGCGAGACCATGGATACGCTGGAGGCGCTGCGCTATTGTCGGCGCCAGGGTCAGGTCATCCTCTCCATCGTGAATGTGCCCGAGAGCACCATCGCCCGGGAATCCGACGCGGTGATCCTGACCAAGGCGGGACCGGAAATCGGCGTCGCCTCAACCAAAGCCTTCACGACGCAACTCACGGTTCTGGCGGCCGTCGCCGTGTCGGCGGCCAAAGCGCGCGGCGCGATCGACCGGGCGCGCGAGGCGGAACTGGCGGTCGCCCTGGCGGAAACGCCGGGCCGCGCCGCCGAGGTCCTGAACCATGATGAAGCATTGCGCGAAATCGCCCAGACCTTGGCCAAGGCGCGCGACGTCTTCTATATGGGCCGCGGCGCCAGTTTTCCGATCGCCTTGGAAGGCGCGCTGAAGCTTAAGGAAATCTCTTATATCCATGCCGAAGGATACGCGGCCGGTGAGATGAAGCATGGCCCCATCGCGCTGATCGAAGACGACGTGCCGATCGTCATGATCGCCCCATCGGACGCGCTGTTCGAGAAGACCGCCAGCAATGTCCAGGAAATGGTCGCCCGCGGCGGCAAGGTGATCTTCCTGTCCGACGCCGACGGGATAGCCCGCATGAACCGCATGGCCGAACCCTTCGCCAGCATCGAACTCCCCAAGGTCGACCCGTTCACCGCCCCGTTGCTTTACACCATCCCCGTGCAGCTCCTCGCCTACCACACCGCGGTCCTCAAAGGCACCGACGTGGATCAACCCCGCAATCTCGCGAAGAGCGTGACGGTGGAGTAGGCGGCGCAGCCTTTTGTCCGGTGCGCGAACTCCGCAAGCCTTCTGGCCGATTCGTCGCCCCGGACTTGATCCGGGGCCCATGGCGCTGCCAGATGGTCGCCGGATCAAGTCCGGCGTGACGGACGTGAGCAGCGCGCCGGCTGTCTTCAAGTTGGGTAATGGGCTTCAAGCCGTTGCGAACCAATGAAGCCTGTCCTGCAAATCTTGCTAGGCCAGTAGTGTCGATTGGTCCGGTCATTGTGGCCCGTCGTAGTTGAGCTTGAATACAGAACAATGGAGCTAGGTTCCTCATGCGCCCGCTTGTTTCCGTTCTGGCCGCCGCCTTTTTACTAGCGGCCTTCCCCGCCCACGCCGAAATCCGGGTAACCTTCGCTGAGGGCGCGCCAAAAGACCGGTTTACGGTCACGAATGCGGGGGCCTGCGCGTTGGGGCCGGCGGTGGTGAGCATTGATCTCGATGGCTCGGCGGGCGGCTTGATTTTTGATACGACGCCGGGCGGGGCGGGCTTGTCGGTGTTTCAGCCCTTCGAACTTGTCGCCGGCGCCGAGCGGATTGCGTCGGTCAGTCCGGTTTCGGATGGGGGCAAGCGGATCGACTTGAGTTTCCGCACGCTGCTGCCGAACGAGAGCGCCGCCTTCACCATCGATGTCGATGACACGCTGCGCGACGGGCCGATGGGACAGACGATGGTGGCGGGGTCGGAGATCGAGGGCGCGTCCGTCACGGTCCGCTTTGGGGCCGAGGTGGGGACCAGCGCCACGTCTTCCTTCACCGCGGACTCGACGGCGCGGCTGGCGATCTCGACCTGCCTCTCCTAAGGCTCGCCGATCTCTTCATGAGCGATGACGGCGGCCTCCGAATGCGCCGCCTCTCGCCATTCCGCAAAATCCGGGTCGGCGAATAGCGTATCGCGATAGGCGGTCGCAATTGGGTCAAGCTTTACGCCATAGCTGTAGAACCGGCTGATCACCGGCGCGTAGAAAGCGTCGGCGATGCTGAATGGGCCGAACAGCCAGGGCCCATCCGCCGCGTGGCGTCCGCGACAGTCGCGCCAGATCTCCAGAACCCGGTCGATATCGGCCTGGACGTCCGGGCCGATCGTCAGGCGCCGATCTTCGGCTCGGATATTCATTGGCAAAGCGGCGCGCAGGGCTTCGAAGCTCGAATGCATCTCGGCGGTCACGCTGCGGGCGCGCGCCCGTGTCATCGCGTCGGCGGGCCAGAGCGTTGGAACCTGCTCCGCGGCCCATTCGCAGATCGCCATCGTGTCCCAGATCGCCCAGCCATCCACCATCAAAACGGGGACACGCGCCGAACCGGAGAAGGACAAGAGCCGCGCGCGCGTATCCGCCGTATCGAGCCAAACCACTTCTTCTTCGAATGCGATCCCCGACTTGCGCAGCGCCAGCCACGGACGCAAGGACCAGGAAGAATAGTTCTTATTGCCAATGACGAGGGTTGGCGCCGCCATTCTCTCACTCCTAATTCCAAACGCTCTTTCTACTCCGCGGCCTGCGCCGTACGCGCCTCCGGCAGTGTCTCTGATTTTGCATCTGGCAGAGCGAAAATCGCAATCTCTTCATCACGGCCGCGCAACGACACCGTATCGCGGTGGGACGGATCCGGCGCGTAGCCGGCGATCGAAATCGCGGTCTCGGACGCGACCAGCGGTCCTGGATAGGTCTTGGACAGCGCTTCTAGCCGCGCGGCGGTGTTCACACTGTCGCCGATGGCGCTCATGATCTGCTTCTCGGGCGGTCCCATCGCGCCGACGATCGCTTCGCCATGATGCACGCCGATGCCGATCTCAAGCGGGAAGGGCAGCTCGCTGGTCAGAAGCTCGTTCAGCCGGTCCATATGGTCGAGCATCGCCTGGGCCCCGCGCAGCGCCTCCCGTGCGCCTTGCTCGGCAGTGCGCGTGTTCAGGCCATAAATCGCCATCAGCCCGTCGCCGTTAAACTGCGCATAGTGCCCGTTCGTCTCGAACAGCGCCTGTGTCATTGAAGCGAAGAACTGGTTCAGGATGAACAGTACATCGTAAGGCAGTTTGGTCTCGCCCAGTTTGGTCGAGCCGCGCAGATCGATAAACAAGATCGTCACCGGCCGCTCGACGCCCTCCAACCCGCCGGCGCTGCGCCCGTCATCGGCGTTGGCGCGTGGCGGAAGCAGCGGCACGACGACGATATCGCTGGTCGGGCGGATCTGGCAGGCAAGACGCAGCCCGTCGGGCGCTTGGATCTTTGCCAGCGCCTTGCGTTCGATGTCGTTCGGTTCGATCAACGTCTCGGCGCCGGCGGCGACCCGCACCCGACAGGTTGTGCAGCGCCCGCGCCCGCCGCAGACCGCCGCGTGCGGCACGCCATGGCGGCGCAGCGTCTCCAACACTGTGGCCCCGGGGGTGACCGTCAGGCGCCGTCCGTCGGGCAGGCTGACCGCTGCGCGCCGCTGCGCCCTCTGTAGTTGAACGCGCAGGAAGCGCAGCAGGAAGGGCGCGGCGACAAAGGCCGCCGCCATCCATGTCGCATTGTCGCCGAACGCCCTGACGATTTCCGCACCTTCCGGCGTCAGCCGCATCTCGATGAAGGCTTGCTCGAGAAATCCAGGATCCTGACTAAGGCGCACCGCTTCTGCGCCGGCCGAAACCACCCCGCCGAAGGCCGCCACCGGGATCGCCGTCGCCGCCGCCAGGAAACTGCGCGACCAGTCGGCGTAGCCTTGTTTGACGCGAAGCCAATAGTGCAGGCCCAGCACCCCATGCGCCCACAGGACCAACATCCCTAAGCCGGTCAGAACGCCTTCGACCGGCGCGACCACGAAATAGTAGGCGACGATCCATTCATAGGTCGGGTTATAGCCTAACGACAATTGCGCGACGAAGGCGGTCGCTAAATGTGGGCTCAGCATCAGCGGGGCGGACAAGCCCAGGCCGATCTGCGTGCCCTCCCACGTTGTCATCCGGTAAGAGGTTCGGCGGTAGACGGCGATCAAACCGTAGAGAATGTGATACGTGAAGGCGGCGACCAGCAGCCAGACGCCGACGAGATTATTGAAGGGCGCCAAGAAGACCGGCCGCGCCGCATCCATCGCCGACAGGCTGATCAGGCCGGCGGCGTGATTCAGGAAATGGCAGAGTACGAAGAAGAACAGGTAGAGCCCCGAATAAAGCCGGAGCGCCGGGAGCGCGCCGCTGAAGCGCGCGCCCCAGGTCGGACTATCCGCTTGGACGCCTGTCGATTGTATCGCCATCTCGGTCGGGGCCTTTCCAATCAGCCCGGCGCCGCGATCGCGTAGACGCGGCATTCGGACGTGGCGTCCAGTTCGAACAGATAAACCGTATCGGCGACGGCCTGGTTCTTCGGATCGCGCAGATTGAAGCCGGTCGAGTCCGCGTAGCCGTAGCGGCGCGGCGCCGTTTCATCGGTGCCGATGGTGACGTAATACCGCCCCACGTCCTTCAGGTTGAACTCGCCATGGGCGCAGGCGGTGGATAGCGGCTGATCGATGCTGTTTCGCAGTGTCTCCGCCTCGACGAAGAAATTCACCGGCCGGGCCGAGCGGCGGAACTGCGGCGGTCGATTGCCGCCGGGCAGTAGAAGGGTGGGAAGCCGTCCCAGCGGAATGAATCTTTGTTCATTCTCCGATTGCGCCCGGGCCTTCCCACCGCCAACCGCGACCCAGGCCGGCGCGAACAGCCCGAAGGCGAGCAGAGCGACCACGGCGTGAATCGGCCAGCGGCGTCGGCTCATGCGTCTATGTCCGTTTCCGGCAGGGGGAATTCCGCGGCCGCTTGATCCCCGCGCCCGTCCTCCAGCAAGTCCAAAATGCGCGTCACGTCCTTTTCGTCCTTCGCGCCTATGATGAACGGCCCGGCCGGCACCAGCCGCATGGTCGGACCGAGATGGCATTTGCCCAGACAATGCACCCTTTCGAAACCCAGCGGCATGTCGCGGGCCGCCCATTCCCGTTCGACGATGTCGGCGACTTCCCGCGCGCCGCGCCCGGCGCAAGACGGCGTCGCCGTTCCAGCGCGGAAATTCACGCACATACGCACCGCCCGATAGGCTTGCTTCGGGGCTGCTGGGTCGCGCGCTGCGTCCGCTGCAGGCTCTTTGCGATCATTTTCCGACATTTAACGCTGCAGCCATCGAATTCCGCCGATGCTGAAATACACTTTGTTCGGACAGTTATGCCTGACTGGCCGCTTTCTGCGCAATCGGCGTGGCGCGGACGCCCGAACAGTCTATAGGGTGCATCGGCGGCCGAGGATTGGCGAGCCCCAAGGTCCGCCGCGTCACTGGAACAGTACGGAGAGGCGATTCCATGAGCGACTACGACTACGATCTCTTTGTCATTGGCGCCGGTTCGGGCGGAGTGCGCGCCGCGCGCATGTCCGCCGGCCTGGGCGCGAAGACGGCGGTGGCTGAGGACTGGAACCTCGGCGGCACCTGCGTGAATGTCGGCTGCGTGCCGAAGAAGCTGTTCGTCTACGCCTCGCATTTCGCCGAGGAGTTTCACGATGCGGGCGGGTTCGGCTGGACCGTCGAGGGCGCACGGTTGAACTGGAAGACCTTGCTCGAGAACAAGAACACAGAGATTGGCCGGCTGAACGGCGTCTATGAAAAGCTGCTGCAAAACGCCGGCGTCGAGCTGATTCGGGCGCGTGCGGTTGTGGTCGACGCCCATACGGTCGAGGCGGGCGGGGTCACATACACCGCTGAGCGTATCCTGGTCGCTGTCGGCGGCTGGCCCTCGGTCCCGGATATTCCGGGTAAAGAGCATGCGATCAGCTCGAACGAAGCCTTCTATCTGGAGGAATTGCCGAAACGCGCCATCGTTGTCGGCGGTGGTTATATCGCGGTCGAATTCGCCGGCATTTTCAACGGGCTCGGCGTCGAGACCACCCAGCTTTATCGCGGCGAGCTGTTCCTGCGCGGCTTCGATCACGATGTGCGGGCGGTTTTGGCCGAAGAGATGCGCAAGAAGGGCGTGGATCTGCGGTTCAAGAGCAACATCGCAGCCATCGAGAAGACCGACGCGGGACTGGTCGCAACCTTGGAGGACGGGTCGACCTTGACCGCGGACCTGATCATGTATGCGACCGGGCGTCATCCGAACACCGCCGGTCTGGGCTTGGAGGACGCCGGCGTCGACCTGGCGCGCAACGGCGCTATCGTCGTGAACGAGGATTTCCAAAGCTCGGTTCCGTCGATCTATGCGTTGGGGGATGTGATTGATCGGGTGGCGCTGACGCCGGTCGCCATCGCCGAGGCCATGGTTTTCGCGCACAACACCTATAATCAGGAAGCGCGAAAAATGGATTATCGCGACATACCGACCGCGGTTTTCTCGCAGCCCGGCATCGGCACGGTCGGCCTGACAGAAGAGCAGGCGAGAGACGAGTATGGCGCGGTGGATGTCTACAAGACTTCCTTCCGGGCCCTGAAACACACATTGTCGGGATCGCAAGAGAAGACCTTCTACAAGCTGATCGTGGATCGCGCGACGGACCGGGTCGTCGGGTTCCACATGATTGGCCCGGACGCCGGCGAGGTGACCCAGGCCATTGGCGTCGCGTTCAAGGCGGGCGCGAAAAAGGCCGATTTCGATCACACAATCGGCGTGCATCCGACCAGTGCGGAAGAGTTCGTCACGATGCGCAGCCCCGAACCCGAACCGCAGGCCCGCGCCGCCGAATAGCCCCGGGCGCGCGTCGTCGGCGATCTGGGTTCGCCGGCCTTCACACGCCGGAATGGACCGGAACGCTTTCGACCGATTTCCTGTGGAAAACCCCCGTCGAGGGGCGTATAGACATGCGTCCCCGGCTGGCGTTCAGGCGGGGACTTGTTTAACTGCGAGCTTTTTTGCGGAGCGTCGGGCGCCTCTTTGTGCATCCGAGGCGGCTCGAACTGGAGGATACGGCCATGGCGGCTGGGTGGAAAACTGACAGTTGGCGATCCAAGACGGCGTTGCAAACGCCGGATTATCCGGACGCGGCGGCGCTGCGTTCGGTGGAGGATACGCTGGCCAACTATCCGCCGCTGGTTTTCGCCGGCGAGGCGCGCCAGTTGCGCGCTGATCTGGCCCGTGTCGCCAATGGCGAGGCTTTTCTGCTGCAGGGCGGGGATTGCGCCGAAAGCTTCGCGGAATTCAGCGCCAATAACATCCGCGACACGTTCAAGGTCATGCTGCAGATGGCGATCGTCCTGACCTTTGGCGCGGCGCTGCCGATCGTGAAGGTCGGCCGCATGGCCGGCCAGTTCGCCAAACCGCGCTCGGCCGGGACCGAAGTTATCGACGGCGTCGAACTGCCGAGCTACCGCGGCGACATCATCAATGGCATCGATTTCAGCGGCGCCGCCCGGACTCCGGACCCCAACCGGATGGTCAGCGCCTATCATCAGGCTTCGGCCACCCTGAATCTGCTGCGCGCCTTCGCTGGCGGCGGTCTTGCCGATGTGCATCAGGTGCACCGCTGGAACCTCGATTTCGTCAAGGGGAGCCCGCAGGCCGAGCGCTACCGCGAGTTGGCTGATCGTTTGACAGAGGCCCTGGACTTCATGTCGGCCTGCGGCGTGACGCCGGAGAGCGTGCCGCAACTGGCCGAGACGGATCTCTACACCAGCCACGAAGCCTTGTTGCTCTGGTACGAACAGGCGCTGACCCGGCAGGACAGTCTCAGCGGCGATTGGTATGATTGTTCGGCCCACATGCTCTGGATCGGCGACCGAACCCGGCAGCTGGACGGCGCGCATGTCGAATTCCTGCGCGGCGTCGAAAACCCGATCGGCATGAAATGCGGTCCGTCGCTGGACCCCGATGATATGCTGCGGCTGATCGACGCTTTGAACCCGGCCAACGATCCTGGACGGCTGACGCTGATCGCGCGCATGGGCCACGACAATGTCGAGAAGCATCTGCCGCCCCTGATCCGCGCCGTCGAGCGTGAGGGCAAAAGGGTCGTCTGGTCTTCTGATCCGATGCACGGCAACACGATCAAAGCCGATAGCGGATACAAGACGCGACCTTTCGACCGGATCCTTGCCGAGGTGCGCAGCTTCTTCGACGTGCATGCGGCGGAAGGCACCCATGCCGGCGGCGTACATTTCGAGATGACTGGCCAGGACGTTACCGAATGCCTGGGCGGCGCGCAGGAGATACGCGATGAAGACCTGTCGGCGCGCTATCACACCCATTGCGACCCGCGGCTGAATGCGACGCAGGCGTTGGAGTTGGCGTTTCTGCTGTCGGAGACGCTGAAACTGTCCCGCAATGGTGAGCCGCGCCAGCTCAAAGCGGCGTCCTGATCGGCGCGGCGAGAGGCTCTTCGTCGGGCGATTGGCGGTACGCAACGGGGGTGCGCGTGGGCGATCAGTCGAATGACAATGCGGATCTCGGGGCGGCGGAGCGTGTCAGCGTCGGCATGAGCGACCGGGCGGTCAGCGCCTGGACAGACGTCTATTTCAATCGAACGCGCCAGGCGATCCGCAAGTTCGGCGACGCCCGGGTTACCTATGCGGTCTTCATGCGCCGCCCGGTTATCTCCGCCCCACGGCTGGCTGTCGAGTGGCTGCGCCGGATGGCGGTCGAGCGCGGCTGTGAGATCGAGATCGACCTGCGCTATCAGGAAGGAAGCTGGGTCGGGGCCGGCGAACCCTTGATGTATGTCTCAGGCTCGTTCGAGAATTTGGTCGATCTGGAGACGCTGCTGCTGCAGCGGATCGGGCCGGCCTGCGTCGCGGCCTACAACGCCTATTCCATGTGTATCGAATTGCCTACGGTTTCTTTCCTTGCCATGGATGCGCGGCATTGCGCCGGGTCGGACATGGCGGAAATGATGGCGTATGCCGCGTCCGTCGGCTCGGACCGGGCGCGGCGCAAAGAGGGCGCCGTCGGCTTCATCGGCAACGCTACCGACGCCACCGCGCATTATTTCGGGCGTGAGAAGGGCCTGGGCACCATGCCCCACGCCTTGATCGGCTTCGCCGGATCGACCGTGCGGGCGGCCGAGATGTATCACGAGACCTTCCCGGATCAGGATATCACGGTCCTGGTCGATTATTTCGGTCGGGAAGTGACGGATGCGTTGGCGGTCTGCGCCCGCTTCCCGGACCTGGCCGCCGCCGGCAGGCTTGGCGTGCGCATCGATACGCCGGGCGGCCGTTTCTGCGAAGGGCTGGACCCGGCGGCCAGCTATGCGGTTCTGGATCGAAACGCGCCGCGCGCGATCCGCGGCTACCGGACCGAGGATGAGTTGCGCCATCTTATCGGACCGGGCGTCTCCGGCGCTGCGATTTGGCACATGCGTGAGAGCCTCGATCAGGCCGGTTATCCGAAGGTCAAGATCGTCGCCTCGAGCGGCTTCAGTCCGGCCAAGTGCAAAACCATGGCGCTGACGGACGCGCCGATCGACGTCGTCGGCACCGGCAGCTATCTGCCCGATCAGTGGCGCGAGACCTATGCGACCGCAGACATTGTCGAATATGACGGCGAACCGCGGGTTAAGGTCGGTCGTGAGTTCCTACTGCGCGACCTGCCGGAGGATCAAGGAGGCGCGTCCCCGGCCGCAAAGGCTGCCGAAACAGGCGGCGCCTGATCCCGGTCCCCAACCACGGCGCCGCTGTTTCAGGCGCCGCTGTTTTTCGATGCGGCTGCGGTGGCCTCGACGCTGCGGCGGTCGATTTTGAGGCTCTCCAACGCCTGGGCGACCGTGCGAAGACTGGCGGCGCCATAGCGTTTGCGCAGACGCTCCAACGCGGCGTCATCCAGCAAAGACCGACCTAAATCAGCATAGAGCGAGTCTAACAGCATGTGAAACTCGATATCGCCGAACCGCCAATCGTCTTCGCCGGTCTCGGTCGCCGGCGGCATCGCCCGCTCGAAAATATCGATCATCCAGGCGCGGCGTTTCGGCACATCGTCGAAATAGCGGGCGATGTAAACCAGGATATCGGTGACCAGCACCCGCGCGCCGGCGTTGTCATAGAATCGCTTCCAATCGAACGCGTCGCCCTCCGTCCTACGGGTCTCATCGATCAGTTCCTTGCAGCGCGCGCGATAATCCTCGAACAGATCCTCGCCGACCATTTGCATCAATGCGTAGAGAAAGCCGCTGATCGCCCGGCGCGAAAAACTCTCGCCTTGCACGGCGTTGGTCCCGTGCGGGACCAACAGATGGTCGAACCGCTGCACGAGCAAACGCTCGAGGGGGAAGCGCCTTTGCCGGTCCCAGAACTCGGTCGCTTGGATCGACGCCATCTCCGCCCAGGCGCTGCGCACCAAGTTCAACAGTTCTCGATTCTTTGACGGGGTTACGGTCTGGCGGACGGCTGTCAGATCACTGGTCTGGATTAGCCCGTCGCGAAAGGTCGCATGTTCTCGCAGCCGCTTATCGAGAATGCCATAGGCGGACTCAATGACCTCGGCGACCTTCGCGGGTCCGGGACCGAGCGCCGGTCCCTGATCCTTCGAATCCCCGTCCTCACTCATCCCAACTCTCTTTCGACGCGGCGGCGCGCGTCATCCCCCGACTTCCCCGCCACGACCTTGCGGCGGCTAGCATAGTCTTGATTCTCAGCCTGCAATAACCATAGTCGCGTTTTCCGAATGCACAAAGCGCGTTGATCCTCTCGCGCCGACACCGGGATGAGCGCGGATGACCGACGTCCTGAAAATCGCCCTGTGCCAGATCAATCCCACGGTCGGCGCCATCACCGCCAATATCGACTTGGTGCGGCGTTTTAGGGCGCGCGCAGCGGAAGTCGGGGCCGATCTGGCGGTGTTTTCGGAATTGGCGGTCAGCGGCTATCCGCCCGAGGATCTGGTCCTCAAACCCTTTTTCCTGGACAAGATCGAAGAGGCGGTCGCGGTTCTGGCGGCGGAAACCGGGGACGGCGGCCCCGCCTTGTTATTGACGACGCCTTGGCGGCCGAACCGAGAGGCCGCGGCGCGCCCGCGCAACGCTGTTATGTTGCTGCAGGCGGGCGAAATCGCCGCCGCGCGCTACAAGGTCGATCTTCCTGACTATGGGGTTTTCGATGAGCGGCGCGTCTTCGAACCGGGCGAAATGCCTGGTCCAATCAATTTCAAAGGCGTGCGTATCGGGGTTCCGATCTGTGAAGATATTTGGACCAGCGATGTGGTCGAGTGTCTGGAGGAATCTGGGGCTGAGTTGCTTCTGGTTCCGAACGGTTCGCCGTTTGAAACGGAGAAGCCGGACTTTCGAACACAACTCGTCGCGGCGCGCGTCGTCGAGAGCGGGCTGCCGATCGCCTATATCAATCAGGTCGGCGGTCAGGACGAGTTGGTGTTCGACGGCGGCTCCTTCGTCCTGAACGCGGATTGCTCGCTCGCGCTTCAGGCGCCCTCCCATGAGGAGGCGATGATCCTGATGGAATGGAGCCGGGGGCCCGACGGGTGGCGCTGCGCGCCCGGCCCTAAGACGCCGCCGCCGGATCGGTTGGAAGCGATATACAGGACCTTGGTTCTCGGGCTGCGGGACTATGTTGAGAAGAACCGCTTCCCGGGCGTGGTTCTGGGCATGTCGGGTGGGATCGATTCGGCTCTTTCCGCCGCCGTCGCCGCCGACGCGTTGGGACCGGATTGCGTACATTGCGTGATGATGCCCTCGCCCTATACCAGCGTGGAGAGTTTGGAAGACGCTGCGGAAGCGGCGCGCCTGTTGGGCGCCAGGCTTGACGAAATCGCCATCGAACCGGCGATGAGCGCGTTTCAATTGATGTTGGCGCCGGTCTTCGAAGACCGCGCGCCCGATGAGACTGAAGAGAATATCCAGGCCCGCGCCCGCGGCCTGACCCTGATGGCGATTTCCAATAAATTGGGCGCGATGCTGCTGACCACCGGCAACAAGTCGGAAATGTCGGTCGGCTACGCGACGCTTTATGGCGATATGTGCGGCGGCTATTCGGTCCTGAAAGACGTTTACAAGATGGACGTCTTCGCGCTCTCACGTTGGCGCAACGCGACCCGTCCTGACGGGTGTCTCGGGCCGAGCGGGCCGGTGATGCCGGAGCGGGTCATCGCTAAGCCGCCCAGCGCCGAGTTGAAGCCGGACCAGAAAGACGCAGACACGCTGCCGCCCTATGACGCGCTGGACGACATCCTGGCCTGCCTGATCGAGGGCGAAATGGCGGTTTCCGAGATCGTCGAACGCGGGCACGCGCCGGAAACCGTGCAGCGGGTCTGGCGTATGCTGGACCTGGCGGAGTATAAGCGGCGACAGGCGCCGCCGGGCGTCAAAGTCAGCGCCCGCGCCTTTGGACGCGATCGGCGCTATCCGATCACCAACGCCTTTCGCACCATCCTCTGACGGCGGCGGGGCGGTCAACAATTACAAACAGGTTCTAGTCCATGTCTGCCAACGAACCGCGCACTCTACTCGATCAAGCCGTCCGGGTCCGTTTCGCGCCGAGCCCCACCGGCCGGATGCATGTCGGCAACGCCCGCACGGCGCTGATCAACTGGCTCTTCACCCGAGCGCATGGCGGCGAGATGCTTTTGCGGATGGACGATACCGACGCCGAGCGCTCGACCAAGGAGAACGAGGATCAAATCTATAAGGACCTCGACTGGTTGGGGCTCGATTGGGACGATTTCGCGCGGCAGTCGGCGCGGCACGACCGCTATGATCTGGCGACCGACAAGCTGAAGGCAAGCGGCCGGCTCTACGCCTGCTATGAGACGCCGGAAGAATTGGAGCTGAAACGCAAAATCCAGCTCGGCCAGGGCCGGCCGCCGGTCTATGACCGCGCTGCGCTTGACCTGTCGCCGGAAGAGCATCAGGCCTTCCTCGCCGAGGGCCGCCAGCCGCACTGGCGCTTCAAATTGCTGGACGCGCCGGTGGCTTGGGACGATCTCGGTCGCGGGCATGTCCATTTCGAACCGGGCAGCCTGTCCGACCCAGTCCTGATCCGAAATGACGGAAGGCCGCTCTACACGATCAGCAGCGTCGTCGATGACGGCGAAACCCGGATCAGCCACGTCGTTCGCGGCGAAGACCATGTGGTCAACACCGCCGTTCAGGTTCAGTTGTTCGAGGCGCTGGATTTCCCGGTTCCCACCTTTGCGCATTTGCCTTTGATGGTGGGCGCCGACGGACGGGCCTTATCGAAACGGATCGGAAGTCTGGCGCTGCATGATTTGCGCGACCAGGGGATTGAGCCCAATACGATCAACGCCTATCTGGCGCATCTGGGCGCCTCGATCGCGCCGGATGGGACCGAGGATCTGACCGCCCTGGTGAAGCGCTTTGACATCGCCGGCTATGGCCGCGCCTCGCCGCGCTTCGACATGAAAGAGCTTGAGGCGCTGAACGCCAAGGTGGTGCATCATCTGAGCTTCGATTCAGTCCGAAATCGTTTGGCGGCGGACGGATTAGCGGCGGCGGACGAAGCCTTCTGGAACGCCATTCGCGGCAATGTCGGCACTGTCGCCGGCGCCGGCCATTGGTGGCGCGTCGTCGCCGGCGAGATCGAGCCCTTAGTCGCTGATGAGGACCGCGCCTTCCTAAAGGACGCGGCGGCGCATTTGCCCGACGGCCTCTGGGATCAGGATACGTGGGGCGTCTGGACCGGGGCTGTCAAACAGGCGACGGGCCGAAAGGGCAAGCAGTTGTTCATGCCGCTGCGCCGCGCTCTGACCGGCCGGGAACAGGGACCGGATATCAAGGATCTGTTGCCCCTGATCGACCGGGACCGGGTTCTCGCGCGGCTGTCCTAGCCATGGACCGTTGGAAACGATTTGCATTCCCGGCGCGCCCGCGACTAAACTCCGCGCGAACGGCCAATTTGAAAGGGACCGCGCCGATGGGCCGCCCGACGACATACGCGTCCAACGCCTCGATTATCTGCTGCATTATGGGCGGCCGCTGTTGCTGTTGATCTGATCGCAGCGCATACGGCGGCCGTGTTTTCATCGCCCGCCGGTTTTCCGATCACGTATCAGTTTCTCCGGCGGCGCGCCTTCGACCGCATGGGTTCATTGCGCGCGTCCTTCAGCGCCGCGCTCCCGAAAGAAACAATTGATGACCGTTCAGCTTTATAACACCGCGACTCGCCGCAAAGAGGACTTCACGCCGCTTGATCCCGCCGGCCGATCCGTCGGCATGTATGTCTGCGGGCCCACGGTTTATGACCTGATCCATATCGGCAACGCCCGCCCGCAAGTCGTGTTCGACACGCTCTATCGTCTGTTGAAGGCGCGCTACCAGACGGTGACCTATGTCCGCAACATCACCGATGTCGAGGACAAGATCATTGCGAGGGCGAAAGAGCGTGGGATCTCGATCCGGGACCTGACAGACGAAACCATCGCACAGTATCACCGCGACGTTGACGACCTCGGCTGCCTGACGCCGGAGGTCGAGCCGCGCGCCACCGATCATATCTCGCAGATGATCGCCTTGATCGAGCGTCTGATCGCGCGCGGCCACGCCTATGCGGCGGAGCGGCATGTGCTGTTCGACGTACCCTCGTGGCCGAATTATGGAACCTTCTCGAACCGCACGCGGGATGAGCAGATCGACGGCGCCCGAGTCGAAGTCGCACCCTACAAGCGCGATCCGGCGGATTTCGTTTTGTGGAAACCGGCGGAAGCGGCCGAGCAGGGCTGGGACAGTCCTTGGGGCTTTGGGCGTCCGGGCTGGCATATCGAGTGTTCGGCTATGTCGAGCCAGTATCTCGGCGAGAATTTCGATATCCATGGCGGCGGGATGGACCTGATCTTCCCGCATCACCAGAACGAGGTGGCGCAAAGCTGCTGCGGCAATCCAGGCTCGGATTTCGCCCGCTACTGGGTCCATAACGGCTATGTCATGAGCGAAGGCGAGAAGATGTCGAAATCCATCGGCAACTTCTACACCGTGCGCGAATTGCTCGACGCCTTCCCTGGCGAGGCGCTGAGGCTCGTTCTGCTCAAGACGCAGTATCGGCAGCCGCTCGATTTCTCGAAAGCCAAGCTGCGTGAGGCGAAGGCGGAATTGGACCGTCTGTATGGCGTCCTGCGCGACGCGCCGATCAAGGACGGGACGGGCGCTGTGTCGGACGGCGTGATGGCCGCACTGAGCGATGATTTGAATACGCCTGAGGCGCTGGCCGAATTGCACAAGCTGCGGGACAAGCCGGCAGACCTGAAAGCCAGCGCCTATATGCTGGGCCTGTTGCAGCAGGAACCGGTCGCCTGGTTCCATGGCGGCGCGGGCGCGACCGGTCCCGATGTCGCCGAGATTGAGGCGCTGATCGACGAGCGTGTGGCGGCGAAACAGGCCAAAGACTTCGCCCGCGCCGATGAAATCCGGGACAGCTTGAAGGCGCGGGGCGTGGTGCTTGAGGACAAACCCGGCGGCGTCACCGATTGGCGCCGCGACTAGGCGGGCGGATAAGAAGCGATCCGCTTCGGGGGAAAATGATGAGCGATCGAGTTTACCTGTTTGACACAACCTTAAGAGATGGCGCGCAAACCCAGGGCGTTGATTTCACGGTCGCCGACAAGACGGCGATTGCGACCGCGTTGGACGCTTTGGGCATCGACTATATCGAGGGCGGCTGGCCAGGCGCAAACCCGACAGACACGGCCTTTTTCGACCGGCCGCCGGTGTTGAACAACGCGACACTGGTCGCTTTCGGCATGACGCGTCGGCCCGGCCGCAGCGCCGAGAACGATCCGGGCCTGGCGGCGATCCTAAACGCAAGAGCAGACGCCGCTTGTCTTGTCGGCAAGAGCTGGGATTTCCATGTCGATGTCGCGCTTGATATATCTCAGGATGAGAATATCGCCATGATCCGCGACAGCGTCGCCGTGGCCCATACGCGGATGGGCGAGGCGATGTATGACGCCGAGCATTTCTTCGACGGCTACAAGGCCAACCCGGATTTCGCTTTGGGCTGCGTCAAGGCGGCGATGGAGGCCGGGGCGCGTTGGGTTGTCTTATGCGACACGAATGGCGGGACCCTGCCGCATGAGGTCTTCGAGATCGTCTCCGAGGTGGTCAAATATGTTCCCGGCGACCGGTTGGGCATCCACGCCCATAACGACACCGAGAACGCGGTCGCCAACAGCCTGGCGGCGGTGCGCGCCGGGGCGCGTCAGATCCAGGGCACGTTGAACGGGTTGGGAGAACGCTGCGGCAACGCCAATCTTGTCTCGATCATTCCCTCCCTGGTCCTGAAAATGGGCTGCGAGACCGGCCTGCGCGAGGGCGCGCTGACGCAACTGACCCATGTCTCCCGTCTGTTGGACGAGCGGCTGAACCGGGCGCCGAACCGGCATGCGGCCTATGTCGGCGAGGCGGCCTTCGCTCATAAGGGCGGGCTGCATGTCTCGGCGGTGACCAAGGATCCGCGCACCTATGAACACATCGAGCCCCGGCTGGTGGGGAATGAGCGGATCATCGTCGTCTCCGATCAGGCCGGTCGGTCCAATATTCTCGCTCGCTTGGCGGAACTGGGCGTCGTCATCGAGGATGAAAAAACTATCGCCCGGCTCTTGGAGGTCGTCAAAGAGAAGGAATTCGCCGGTTACGCCTATGACGGCGCCGATGCGAGTTTCGAATTGCTGGCCCGGCAGGTGATGGGCGAGGCGCCGCGTTCCTTTGAAACCGACCGGTTCCGCGTCACGGACGACCGACGCCACAATGCGCGCGGCGTCCTGGTGACCGAATCCGAAGCGACGGTCACGGTGTCGGTGAAAGGTCAGAAACTGATGCGGGTCGCCATGGGCAACGGCCCGGTCAACGCGCTCGACAACGCCCTGCGCGAGGCTTTGGTCACCTTTTACCCGTTGATCGGCGCGATGAAGCTGGTCGACTTTAAGGTGCGGATCATGCCCTTGCGCGGCGACACGGCGGGCACGGACGCGGTGACGCGGACGATGATCGAAAGCATGGACGGCGAGGGCCGCCGTTTTGTCACCGTCGGCGTCTCCCCAAACGTCATCGACAGCTCCTACATCGCCCTCCGCGACGCCTACGAGTATATGTTGTTCAAGTCGGGTGCGGCCTGACGGGCGCGGCTACGCCGTCAAGACACGCCCGGCGACCGCGTCCAGTTTCGCGACCAAGGCGGGATCCCGTGCGTCGGGCGCGGTCATAATCGCCATGTCGAGGCAGCGGTCAGTCCCGCATGTCGGTTCGGTGTCGCGCTTGTTCAGGTTCTCGATCACGAATTTGGTCAGGTCCTTGGCCCGCGCGGCGTTCTTCTGCATCGTGCGCACGACCAGGGCGACATCGACGCTATCATGGTCCGGATGCCAGCAATCATAGTCGGTGACCATGGCGACGGTAGCGTATCGAATCTCCGCCTCGCGCGCCAGTTTCGCTTCGGGCATGTTGGTCATGCCGATCACATGCGCGCCCCAGGACCGGTAAAGCTCGCTTTCCGCCAGGGTTGAGAATTGCGGTCCTTCCATCACCACATAGGTCCCGCCCCGGTGATAGCCGCCGTCCGCGTCACTCTGCGTCCGGAGCCCGTCCTCCAGAATATCCATCAGCCAGGCGCTGGTTGGGTGCGACAGCGGCACATGGCCGACGCAGCCGGGACCGAAGAAGCTTTTCTCCCGCGCAAAGGTGCGGTCGATGAACTGATCCACCAGTACGAAATCGCCGGGCGGCATTTCCTCGCGCAAGGATCCGACGGCGGAGAGCGAGATAATGTCGGTGACGCCGCAGCGTTTCAGCGCGTCGATATTCGCCCGATAGTTGATGCTGCTGGGCGACTGCACATGGCCGCGCCCATGACGCGGCAGGAAAAAGACATCGGTCCCCGCCATGCTTCCGGCGAAGATCTGGTCCGACGGCGCGCCCCAGGGGCTATCCACCATCTTCCAATGCGCGCCTTCCAGGCCGTCAATGTCGTACAGGCCGCTGCCGCCGATCACGCCGAGAGATTTCTTCGCCATCTGTCCGCCTTTCCCATCATCTCAGGGCTAGAATCGCCATACAACCGGTTCGGTCAAGCGCCGCTCGTCGCGATTGGGCGGGGACTTGAAGAGAGGAGCCGCCTATGCCGCCGTTCGGCGCCCCGCGTTGCCTGATCCTGACGACCTATACGCCGAACGCCTCGATCGACACGATGGCGTCGGACATCGCTTTCGCTCTTGGGCGGTTCGGGGTTCGGGTCGGCTTCTATGTCGGAGGCAATTACGGCGATCCCAAATTGTTCGAAGCCATGATGCTGATGATCGGACAGTCGAAGGCGCCGGCCTTCGTCTTCGACATGAACGCGCGGCTGAACCCGCAGGTGCTGAACCCAATGGTCGGCAAACAGAGCCTGTTCGACGCTTGGAAATTGCCGCGCGTCTCCTTCGTGATTGACAATCTGTTCCATCATGCGGAGCGGATCGCCGCCGCGCCGGACCATTCGCTCACCGGACTGATCGACGCCGACAGTCTCGACTGGGTCGATCAGATTGCGCCGGGCGGCCGCTCGATCTTTCATCTGCCGCATGCTGGCCCGGAACCGGGACGACGCTTGCCGACAACAGCCGAGCGCCCGATCGACCTTCTTTTCGCCGGGAATATCCGGGCCTTGCCGCCGCTGCCGGACTGGCTGGCCGCACGCGCTTTGCCAGAGCCTTTCGCGCCTGTGGTCGCCCAGGCCATTGAGCGCAGTCTGGCGGGCCCGGAAGCGGTCTATCAGGCGGTCGAGGCAAGCGCAGAGGCTCTCTCGGTCGAGACCGGTCTCAACGACCGGCTGCTTCTGTCTCGTACGGTCGAGGACTATATCCGCAACCGGCGCAGGATCGATCTGTTCGCCGCCTTTAAGAAGACGCGCGTCACCGTCTATGGCGAGATCGAGCGCGACGCGCTGCCTGCTGGATCCGATGCGATCGAAACCGCCGACACGATTCCCTTTCTGGATCTGTTGGATGTGATGCGGCGTGCGAAATGCGTGTTGAATGTCTCGCCGTCTCTGCGCGGCGGCGGCCATGAGCGCCTGTTCTACGGGATCGCCAACGGCTGTTTCGGACTGACCGATTTCAGCCGCTATCTGGGAGGCGAGGCGCGCGAGGGATTGGGCGTCGCCTTCACGCCTTTCAACGCCGTGGAGATCGACGACATGGTAGCGTCCATCCTTGGCAAGTCTGATGCGGCCTTTGACGCCGTCCGCGAGAAAGCCCTGGACCACTACCGACGGGCGCACACCTGGACCGAACGGATGGAGCGCGTGCTGTACGCGCTGCACACGCATTTCCCAGGGCTCGGTTTCCAGCCGCCTGAACGCAGTCTCTAATTTTTGGGACTGAACCGCTCCGGCGCGATCAATCGCGTCGATCCTCCGACAATCGGTTAAGCCGCGGGTTCAGGACTGAGATCCGAATAGCGCCGTAGCGCCCGAAGCGGGCTGAACAGCGCCGCCGCAAAGGAGCCTGCATAGGCAATTGCGACAAACACCAAACTCGCCTCCGGAGACGTCGCCTCGACGAGCGCGCCGCCCAGCATGGCGCCCAACGGCCGCACGCCGTAAATGGCGGTCTGAATCACGGCGTTGACGCTTCCGAGCATCGCACTGGGCGTCACCATCTGACGGATCGAGTTCTGGGAGACCAACCACGCGCCGGGCCCGAATCCCAATAGCAGAAATGCGCCATAGACGACTCCGATTGGGCCGTCTGGCGGGGTCAGCGTCAACGCGATCAAGGCGACGACCGAACTTCCGGGGCCGAACAGCAGGATGACATTCGGCGGGATTTGCGTGGAAAACCGACCTGCGGCCCACGAACCTGCGACAGACCCAAATCCGAACGCCGCCATGGCGAAACCGAAGACGCCCGGGTCGGCCTGATAAACATCGACAATCAGCGGCGCCATGGCGACCAGCAAAGCGAAAAAGGCGACGTTCCAGAAAATCGCGCAGAGCGCGATGGGCAACAGAAACTTCTGCCTTGCCACATACACTCCAGCTTTAAAGACCTGTTTGACCGTTTTTTCCTTCGTTCCAGTCGCCATCGAGAAGCAGGGCAGGCCGGTGGCAACTAGAAGTGCCGCTAATCCGCCCACTGTCGCGGCGGCGAAAACCCACTGAGCGGTCGCCGCGCTGATGACGACGCCAACGCCAAGCGGAACAAGAAAAGACATGAGCGCCCTCGGTATTTCGATCTGCGCGTTGGCTTTTGCGAGCCGATCGCCCGCCTCGATCTTGGGGAGTATCGACAGGCTGACCAAGACAAACAGCACGATGCCGAAGCCACCGAAGGTCACCGAGACGCCGAACCAAAACAAGCTGCCGACATAGATGCACACCGCCGCGCCCGCGAAACCAAGGACTGAGATGATCGTGGATGCAATGGCGACCGTTCTCGACTGTGCATTGTCGACGACCACGCCGAAAGGGAGCGACCCCAGTAGATGCGCCATCGACTGGCAGGCGACGAGAATACCGATCGTTTCGGCGGATGCGCCGAACACCAGCTTCGCAATGAGCGGGACCGACACAAGGGCGATCTGATCGGCGAAATGCATCCCATAGGCGGAAAATTTCAGGCGGCTAAGAACGTGCATAAGGGCGTCTCTCTTTCGGTGGCGGACGCGGCTGGCTAAGGGAACCTAAGCGCCGCCGCCACCCGGTTCTTGCTTCTGGTCCGAAAGGATCGAACACGCGGGTTCATCTCGACGCTCGATTTGTGGCGGACGAGCGCGCCGCCCGAGCGCGGCCGCGCGGGTTTGACAAGCCTCGCCGCGCTGCCCATACAGCCGGCCATTTGGACAGTATAGCGGGACGCTTGTCGCCATGGCTGGAACCGATTCCACGCTCGCCACCGATGCTGCGCCGAACGGCCCGGTCGTTATCCTGGTGGAGCCGCAACTAGGCCAGAATATCGGCATGGTCGCGCGGGCGATGCTGAACAATGGGTTAAGCCGGCTGCGTCTGGTCTCGCCGCGCGATGGTTGGCCGAATGAGGAAGCGGTCGCGGCCTCCTCCGGCGCCGTCTCTGTCTTGGAGACGGCTCAGGTCTTCGACACGACGGCGGATGCGGTCGCCGATCTGCAGCGGGTCTACGCCACGACGGCGCGGCCGCGCGGCATGGTCGGCCGGGTGCTGACGCCGCGCGCCGCCGGGCCTGAATTCGTCGCGCGCCAGTCGGAGGGGCTGGCCGTCGGCGTCCTGTTCGGCGCGGAGCGGGCTGGGCTCCACAATGATGATATCGCACTGGCCGATACGATCATCGAGGCGCCGCTGAATCCCGCCTTTATGTCGCTCAATCTGGCCCAGGCGGTGCTGCTGATCGCCTATGAATGGCGGATGGCCTGGCTCAACGCCCCGGCGGCGCGGCTGGAGACCGGCCGGTCCGAGGCGGTGTCGAAGGCCGAGTTGCTGAATTTCTTCGCGCGGCTTGAGGATAGCCTGGATAGCGGCGGTTTCTTCCGCGCCGTCGATATGAAGCCGGTGATGGTGCGCAACATCCGCAATATCTTCCAGCGCGCTAATCTGACTGATCAGGAGGTGCGCACCCTGCACGGGATGATCGAGGCGCTGAAAAGGCTGCGCTCGCCAAACCTCGACGGCTGACCGAGGCGGAACATGCCCGCGCGCGGGGTTTGACTTTGCGGGCGCGCCGCGTATAACGCGCGCTGATTTCCGGAAATGTGGACCGGTCGTGATGGGCCGTCTCCCGCCGCCGGCGCGCCGCTTTCGCTTGGATTGCGTCGGATCACGGACTACCGGACAACGAAGACCAACCGACTTAAAGACGGGAACCAGAGCCATGAGCAAGCGCATCAGCGCCAAGTACAAGATCGACCGCCGCCTGGGTGTAAACCTGTGGGGCCGTCCGAAAAGCCCCTTCAACAAGCGCGAATACGGCCCCGGCCAGCACGGTCAGCGCCGCCGCAAGCCGTCCGATTTCGGCACGCAGCTGACGGCGAAGCAGAAGCTGAAGGGCTATTACGGCAATATCGGCGAGAAGAAATTCCGCAGCTATTATGACGAAGCGGTCCGCCGCCGCGGCGACACCGGGGAAAACCTGGTCGGCCTGCTGGAGCACCGGCTGGATGCGGTGATCTATCGCGCGAAATTCGTCCCTACCGTCTTTGCAGCGCGCCAGTTCATCAATCACGGCCATATCACCGTCAACGGCAAGCGCGTGAACATTCCGTCCTTCCATGTTCGGGAAGGCGACGTGGTCGCCGTGCGCGAGAAAAGCCGCAATCTGGGCGTCGTCCTGGAAGCGATCTCGCTGACCGAACGCGACGTGCCGGACTATATCGAAGCGGACCACAACCGCCTCACCGCCGGCCTGATCCGCACGCCGAAACTGGAAGACATTCCCTACGCCGCCCAAATGGAGCCGAACTTGGTCGTCGAGTTCTATTCGCGGTAAGCGCCGTCCAGACGGACGAATCAAAAAGGGCCGCTCGTCAGGGCGGCCCTTTTTTTATGTCCAACATAGGCTTGGGTCGTGCTTAGCAAGCTGCTGTTAGCACAGTTTGAGTCAGGTCATGCCCTTAAAGCGACAAGTCGTCGCATTAGCCCTCGCAACTGAAACCCTTGTATTTGCGGTCTATACAACTCAATTCTTAATTGCACAAAGGTATGGAGCGCAATTCTCAAGGCGGAGTCAGCCGCAAGTATGGCCCACAGGAACAGAAGGACAGCAACATACATAGGTACGCTAGATGACATGGCGTTAAAGTACCCATGGAACTTTCAGATGGGCGAGGACTTTCTGAATCGGGAAATTTTTCGTTCAGTCGTTCTAGGTCGCGAGATACTCATCAATGATGGATATCTAATCAATCACCCGTTGGCGTTAAGCCAGGTTATGGAGGGTGACAATAGCCCGCTACGCGCGCTCGCCAGAGAAGGGCACGTGCGCATACTCTGTAGAGATAAAGAAAACGAAAACTTTCATTTAATGCCAGAGAAAATGGCTACGAATGGAATTAGTACTTATCAAAAACTGATTCGCCAATCGAACTGGCCCGAGACGCGTAGAAGGCTCGAGTCGTTTGGGAATAGTATTAGGAGCCGTGGTGGAATCGAGTATTGGCCTTCCACCGACATGAGCATTTCATTCGAGAGACTGATAGACCGTCTCGACGGCCTTAGCACCGGTCAAATCGGCCTAACCAGCGTATCGGACGTCCTATTCAGGAAAGTGCTCGAGCACTTCAGGCGAAGCATGCGCGAGCATAAGGATAGACCGCGGGACAGGTGGGAAAAGGTTTGTCGCTCAATGGTGACTTTGTACGATTGTACGGACCGGGAATTAGCGGTTCGCCAATTGATGAACCTAGCAAATGAGGTTTATCACTACAATTTCGGACTGGCGCTATCTGCGAACTCCGATCGCGAGATTTCCGTTGAGACACAGTACTCATACGCTTTTGCGGATTTCCTTAGGTCAGAAACAGGAATCGCCAGTCTTCAAGGGCAGATTCCTTCCGTAAGGCTTCCAAACAACATTCCTTACAACGACGGATCGCGCTTGCCTCCGTTTTGTGACCCATCTTCCAAGATCGGCGAGGCTCGAAGCAATTATCTTGATGCGATGAACAGATATCTAAATGGGCGGCTGGATCGCGAACAGGCCACTGATGCGGCCGATTGTTATCAAGCGCGCATCCATGAATATTTCAAACACAGTCGGGACCTCAACTCGGCTACGATCCCAGCGAGAATTACGCTGGCGATTGTGGGAGGCGTAGTAAGCTTAGTGGCAGATCCAATCGTTGGCTCGGTTTTTGGTGTTCTAGCCTTTGTGGGCGGCGAGTATGGTGTTCCGCGTCTGGTTAAGAAGTTTCGAATCGACGAGGGCGCGTCCAGTGTCGTCAGTAGGGCGCAAGGATGGTTCGGCCCGCTTGGCGGGCCTGCTGGCGCAGGTCACGCAATAAGTTCTGTGGCGTTGGACCGCGAAAAGGCGATAACCTTTCTTGATGGGGTCCCAAGGTTCGACTGAGGCTATCCGTACCGCTCCGCGAGATGATTCGTCCGCAATCGCGATTGGTCATCTCACGTCGCAGGTTGACCCTAATTATCCGCCGACTCCGCCAGTTTGCCTTCGGCGCGGAGGCGGGCGCGTTCGGCGAGGAGGTCGTCGAGCCAGTCGGGGTCCATCTCCGGGACTGATGAGAGCAAGAGGTCGGTGTAGGGCGTGTGCGGCGGCTGGAACATGCCGTCCTTGGCGCCCTGGTCGTCTACCTTACCCTTGAGCATCACCACCACATGATCGGCGATGGCGCGGACGGTCGCCAGGTCGTGGGTGATGAACATATAGGCCAGATGCAGTTCCTTCTGCAGCCTGTCGAGCAGTTTCAGGATTTCCTCGGCGACCAGTTGGTCGAGCGCTGAGGTGACCTCGTCGCAGATGATCAGTTCCGGCTCGGCGGCGAGCGCCCGGGCGATGCAGATCCGTTGTTTCTGACCGCCCGACAATTCGGTGGGATAGCGGTCGATATACGTGTCCGGGTCCATCTCGATCATGTTCAGCAATTCGCGTGTACGGTCCTCGCGCTGCTTGCCCGACATGCCAAGATAGAAGGAGAGGGGACGTCCGATAATCTCCCGAATCTTTTGCCGCGGATTGAGCGCGGTGTCGGCCATTTGATAGATCATCTGGGCCTTGCGCAGCTGGCTCTTGTCGCGTTGTCGGAAGTCCGGCGGCAGGGTCTCGCCGGCGAATTCGATCGACCCTTCGCTCGGCGGCAATAGGCCGGTGATGACCCGCGCGGTCGTGCTCTTGCCGCTGCCCGACTCGCCGACGACCGCGACGGTCTGTTCCCGATAGACGTCGAAATTCACGCCGAACAGGACCGGCGTCGTTCCGTAAGAGGCGGAGACGTTCTTCACACGCAGCAGCGGTTCTTCGCCGCCGGTTTCTTTCTCGCCTTCCTTGGCGAAGGAGCGCACGGAGAGAAGCTGACGGGTATATTCCTCTTTCGGTCCGGCCAGCATTTCGCGCGTGTCGCCTTCCTCGACCAGCTTGCCGTGGCGCAGCACCATGATGTGGTCGGCCATCTGGGCGACCACGGCGAGATCATGGGTGACATAAATCGCCGCGGTGTTGAACTGATCGACAATGTCGCGGATCGCCGCCAGGACCTCGATCTGGGTCGTCACGTCGAGCGCGGTGGTCGGCTCGTCGAAAATGATCAAGTCCGGCCGACAGGACATCGCCATCGCCGTCATCGCGCGCTGCAACTGACCGCCGGAGACCTGGTGCGGATAGCGGTAGCCGATATTATCCGGGTCCGGCAGGCGGAGGCGGCCGAACAGTTGCTTGGCGTCGGTTTCGGCATCGGACTTGTTGCTGAAACCGTGCAGGATCGGGCTTTCGGTGAATTGGTCGATCAGGCGATGCGCCGGGTTGAAATTCGCCGCCGCGCTCTGCGCGACATAGGCGATGCGCCGGCCGCGCAACTGCCGCAACTGCTCGTCGCTGGCGTTCAGCATATCGATGCCGTCGAAATTGACCGAGCCGCCGCTGATGTAACAGCCGCCGCGTGTGTAGGCCATGGCGGCGAGGCCGATGGTGGACTTGCCCGCCCCGGATTCGCCGATCAGGCCCAGCACTTCGCCGCGCCGCAGCGTGACATCGACGCCGTGCACGATCTCGAAATCATCGGCGTCCTCTTGGCGAACGGAAATACGCAGGTCGCGCATCTCAACCAGGACATCGCCCTTTTGGCCGCGTTCGCGCCCAGCTTCATCGGTCGTTGTTTGTTCGGACATCGGCCAATCCCTCCTAGTCTTTCAAGCCGCTGGTCAGATGCAGGAACCAGTCGACGACGAAGTTGACAGCCACGGTGAGCAAGGCGATCGCCGCCGCCGGGATCAGCGGCGTCGATTCGCCGAACGTGATCAGGACGGCGTTGTCCCGCACCATGCTGCCCCAGTCCGCCGTCGGCGGCTGCAGGCCCAGCCCGAGGAAACTCAAGGCGGCGATGAAGAGGAAAACGAAACAGAAGCGCAGCCCGAACTCCGCCACTAAGGGCGGCAGGATATTCGGCAAAACCTCTTTGCCGATAATGTAGAGCAAGCCTTCGCCGCGCAGTTTCGCGACCTCGACAAAGTCCAAGACGACGACATTCATGGCGACCGCCCGCGCCAACCTGAATACCGAGGTCGAGTATAGAAATCCGATCACCAGGATGAGGTTGAACACGGACGTGCCGACAATGGTCAGGATCAACAGGCCGAAGATCAGGGTCGGGATCGCCATCAACACGTCCACAATCCGGCCGAGAAGCTGGTCGACCCAACCGCCCAGGGTGGCGGCGAGCAGGCCGAAGAAACAGCCGACGACAAAGGCCAGGATCGTCGTCAGGATCGCGATCCCGACGGTGTTCCGGGCGCCATAGACGATCCGGCTCCACATATCCCGGCCCAGATTGTCGGTGCCCAACAGCCATTCCTCGGTCGCGGGCTCATATTGCGCGCCGACGATCTCGCGCTCGCCGAATGGCGCGATGACATCGGCGAATATCGCGACCAGGATGTAGAGCAGGATGACGATCATCCCGAACATCGCCGTCGGCGGGGCGGATTTCAGAAGCTTCCAGGTCTCGTTCATGATCCCGTCTCCCCCATCAGCGCGGATGCAACAAACGGGGGTTTGTCAGGATCGACAAAATGTCCGCTGTCAGATTGAGCAGGATATAGGTGACGGCGAAGATCAGGCTGCAGGCCTGGACCACCGGGAAGTCCCGCTTCGACACGCTATCGACCAGAAGCTGTCCCATGCCCGGATAGACGAAGACCACTTCGACAACCACGACTCCGACGATCAGATAGGCAAGGTTCAAGACCACCACATTGATAATCGGCGCCCAGGCGTTCGGCAGCGCGTGCTTGACGATGATGTCCCGCTTGGCGACGCCCTTCAGCGTGGCCATCTCGATAAACGGGCTGTTGAGCAGGTTGATGATCGCCGCCCGCGTCATGCGCATCATATGCGCGGTCACGACCAGCGTCAGCGTCAACGCCGGTAGGAAACTGCGATAGACATGATCCCAGAAGGCTGTGTCGGGACTGATATTCGAAATCGCCGGGAACCAGCCTGTTATGACCGCCATCCAAAGAACCAGGATATAGGCGACAAAAAACTCCGGCGTCGAAATGGTGGAGAGCGTGACGATATTGATCGCGCGGTCGAAAATGCTGTTGCGATAGAGCGCCGCCAGCAGGCCCAGGCCGATCGCCAACGGCACCGCCATGACCGCCGAAATCGCCGCCAGGAACAGCGTGTTGTACAGCCGCGTCCCCAGCAACTCAGAGATTTCACGCTCGTTCGCTAGGGACGTGCCCAGATCCAGCGTCGTGATCCCGCCAAGCCATTCGAAATATCGGATATAGGCCGGCCGATCGAGGCCCAAATCCTCTCGAAGCTGCGCGACGGTTTCCGGTGTGGCCCCCTGGCCGAGAATCTCCTGCGCCAAATCCCCGGGCAACAGTTCTACGGCGCCGAAGATGATCGCGGACACGACCAGCAACGTGAGCAGCCCCAGCGCAAGCCGCTGCCCAATCATTTTGATGATTGCGTGCATTTTTTCCCAACAACAACGTCGGCGCCCGCGCTTTCTTGCGGTGCGGCGACGTCTCCCCTGTTTGTTACAGTTCCGAGTATCGCCGTAAATGCGACAGGCCCGCAACCGTGATTGCGCAGATTATCGGGATTCGTTCGTTTTACGCCGGAAACTGTCGGCCTTGCGACGCCCGATACGGCATCTGGAATCCAGTGGAGTCCTGGTTCGTTGCGGCCGGTGTCGGCGATTGGGACGCAGGCTGCAGCCTCCTTCGCAATGGAGGCCGGATTGTAACCAGCGTCCCGACTGTGCGAGGCGTCGCCCCGGATATGGTCCGGGGCCCATGGCGCCGCCCTACGAGCGCCTGCTCAAAGTCGAGGATGGCGCGTAGGGGCGGGCTGTTCGGGTCGGCGCGCGACAAGCGCCGAGGGAAAAGCCTTCTGGGTTCAAGCGGCCGGGAGGCCGGCCTAGGCCTCGATTTGGACGTCCACGCCGCGGGTCGAGAAGGCTTCGGTGAGTTCGCCGGTTTCGAACATTTCGCGGACGATGTCGCAGCCGCCGATGAAGTCGCCCTTCACATAAAGCTGCGGGATCGTCGGCCAGTTGGAATAGTCCTTGATCCCGTTGCGCAGACTGTCGTCTTCGAGGACGTTCACGCCTTTGTACTTCACGCCCAAATGGTTCAGCACCTGGACGACCGCGGCGGAGAATCCGCATTGCGGGAAGACGGGCGTGCCTTTCATGAACAGCACCACGTCGTTCGACTTGATCTCGGTGTCGATCGCCTCTTGGACCGGATTATCGCTCATCGTTGCTTTTCCTTTCGGTGACGTTCGGCGCGGTGCAGCGCGCGATTGTTTGATTGGGGGCCGGCGTCGGGTCCGACCAACAGAGGTGAGACTAAGCGTCGTCGGCGACCGAGGTCTGCAGCGCCAGGGCGTGCAACTCGTTCCCCATGCGACCCTGCAGGGCCTGATAGACCATCTGATGCTGCTGCACCCGGGTCTTGCCCTTGAAGGCCGCCGATTTCACATAGGCGGCGTAGTGATCGCCATCGCCGCGCAAGTCGTTGATCTGCACCTCCGCGTCCGGCAGCGCCTCCTTGATGAAGGTTTCGATCTCGGATGCGTTCATCGGCATGGCAAGCACTCTCCGTTCGGTGGCGCGCGGCGTCCGCTTTGCGGATTCATCGGGCGACACACACGCGCTTATCCCGCCATATAGTCCGGCAGCCAAGCCTCGTGCGTCCCGCGCAAACTCTCGAGCGATATGGCGTCGTTGGGTCCGAAATGCAACGCATTTCCGCCGGTCTCGCCCAGGCGGATCGCCGCAATTCCGGCCTGCTGCGCCCGCTCCAGCACGGGGCCCGGATCCGCCGTCGCCACCAGATATCGCCCTTGCGCCTCGTTGAAATAGAAGCTTGCGCCTTCGCTCTGCAACGCCGGGTCGGCGCGCCAGCCGACGTCGCCCGCCAGCGCCATTTCCGCCAGCGCGGCGGCGATCCCGCCGTCAGAGACATCGTGGCAGGCGTCGATTAATCCGCCCTCAATGAGCGCCAGAACCAATTCACCGGCCGCCCGTTCCTGCGCCAGGTCGACCGCAGGGGCCGGCCCACTCTCCGAACCAAGGATTTCGCGCGCATAGAGGCTCTCCGACAGATCGGTCGACCCATCGCCGCCGAGCGCGATCACCGCACGGCCGTCGCCCTTGAAAGCCAAACTCATCATCTTCGTGGAATCGGACAGCAGACCGACGCCCCCGATCACGGGGGTCGGCAGGATCGCTGCGCCGTCGGTCTCGTTGTAGAGCGAGACATTGCCGGATACGACGGGAAATTCGAGCGCCAGCGCCGCCGCACGCATGCCCTGAATGGCGCCGACGAACTGGCCCATGATCGCCGGTTTTTCAGGATTGCCGAAATTCATGTTGTTGGTCAGCGCCAAGGGCCGCGCACCCGTCGCCACCAGGTTGCGCCAGCATTCCGCCACCGCCTGCATGCCGCCGCGCTCGGGGTCGGCCAGACAATAACGCGGCGTACAATCAACGCTCATCGCCAGCGCCTTGTTGGAGTCCGGCACGCGCACGACCGCCGCGTCGCCGCCTGGGACCTGAAGCGTTTCACCGCGGATATAGTAGTCGTATTGCTCCCAGATCCAGCGCCGCGACGCCATGTCCGGCGATCCCATGAGACGCCGCAAGGCGGGCGCGATCGGCCCGTCGGGCGAGGCAATCGCCGGCGCGTCCGGAGGCTCTGTGGGGACCCAGGGCCGCTCGTAGACCGGGCTCGCTTCGACCAGCGGCGCAACCGGGATCGACGCCTCTGGTTCGCCGGCCCAGGTGAGCTCCAGCAGGCCGGTGTCGGTGATCTCGCCGATCACGGCGAAATCCAGCTCCCATTTCTCGAAAATGCCGCGCGCCTCGTCCTCCCGGCCAGGCTTCAGCACCATCAGCATCCGTTCCTGGCTTTCCGACAGCATCAACTCATAAGGCGTCATGCCGTCTTCGCGCATGGGTACGCGGTCCAGATGCAGCCGAATGCCGACGCCGCCCTTGTCGGCCATCTCCACGGATGACGAGGTCAGGCCGGCCGCGCCCATATCCTGGATCGAGACGATCGCGTCGGTCGCCATCAACTCGAGGCAGGCTTCCAGCAGCAGCTTCTCGGTGAACGGATCGCCAACCTGCACAGTCGGCCGCTTCGCCTCCGCCTCTTCAGAGAATTCGGCCGACGCCATGGTGGCGCCGTGAATGCCGTCGCGCCCGGTCTTCGAGCCGACATAGACGACCGGGTTTCCGATCCCGGACGCTTTCGAATAGAAAATCTTGTCGGTCGTCGCCAAACCCACCGTCATGGCGTTGACCAGACAATTGCCGTTATAGGCCGGGTGGAAATTGACCTCGCCGCCGACTGTCGGCACGCCCATGCAATTGCCGTAGCCGCCAATGCCGGCGACCACGCCACCCACCAGATGCCGCGTCTTTGGATGCGCCGGATCGCCGAAGCGCAAGGCGTTGAGGTTGGCGATCGGCCGGGCCCCCATGGTGAAGACGTCGCGCATGATGCCGCCCACCCCGGTCGCCGCCCCCTGATAGGGTTCGATAAAGCTGGGATGATTGTGGCTTTCGATCTTGAAGACGACCGCTTGACCGTCGCCGATATCGACGACGCCGGCGTTTTCGCCGGGCCCCTGGATAACCTGCGGTCCCTCGGTCGGCAGCGTCTTCAGCCAGATGCGCGAGGATTTGTAGGAACAGTGCTCCGACCACATCACTGAAAATACGCCCAATTCCGTGATGTTCGGCTCTCGGCCCAGGATGTCGAGCACGGTCTGGTATTCATCCGGCGACAGGCCGTGCTCGGCGATCAGGTCGGGCGTGATGGCGCTCATAGGGTTCGGTCCAGCAGGCGGTTCATCGGGGTCAGGAGAGTCGTTCCACGAGGCTTCGGAACAGCGGCAGGCCGTCGACGCCGGCCAGGTGCGGGGCTGTGGCGTTTTCCGGATGCGGCATCATCCCAAGCACGGTCCCGGCGTCGTTTATCACCCCGGCGATGTTGCGTTGCGAGCCATTGATATTCGCCGCCTCGGTGACCGCGCCGTTCTCGTCGGCATAGCGGAAGACGACCCGGCCTTCGCCCTCCAGCCGGTCGAGCGTCTCAGGGTCGGCGACATAGGCCCCTTCATTATGCGCGACCGGCGTCATCATGGGCCGGTCCGGCGGGCACAGATGCGTGAAAGCGGTGTCGCTGTTTTCGATCCGCAGCGGCGTCGTCTTGCAGATGAATTTCAGGCCTGCATTGCGCATCAGCGCGCCGGGCAGAAGACCGACCTCGGTGAGGATCTGAAACCCGTTGCAAACGCCCAGCACATGAACGCCGGCTTTGGCGCGCTCGGCCACCGCCCGCATGATCGGCGAGTTCCCGGCCATCGCCCCGCAGCGCAAGTAATCGCCATAGGAAAAGCCGCCCGGCGCGACGATCAGATCGACCGGCGGCAATGTCGTCTCGCGATGCCAGACCATGGCGGGTTCGGCGCCCCCGGCGCGGCGCAACGCATCCGCCATATCCTTTTCGCGATTGGTGCCGGGGAAGAGGATGATGGCGGATTTCATTGCGGGCGGGATCCGTGGTGTTGCTGGGCGGCGCGGCGTTCAGGGTCGACCTTGAGGAGAAGGCGGTGCGATTACGGCGTCAGGGCGATCTCGTAATCCTCCATCACGGGATTGGCGAGCAGTTGCTTGCACATCGCCTCGACCGCCGCACGGGCGGCCGCCTCATCACTTTCGTCGAGGGTGAGGGCGATGACCTTGCCTTGTCGCGCCTCGCCGACGCCATCGAAGCCAAGCCCGGTCAGAGCGTGTTCGATCGCCTTGCCTTGGGGGTCCAGGACGCCCTGTTTCAGCGTGATCGTGACGGTGGCTTTCATACGGCCTTGTCCCTCATCCAGTAGCTCGGAGTCGCGTCGGTAAATCCCCGGACGCTCCCTATAGCGCCGGGTGTGGCTGATTCCCCGGACGGCGCCTAGGCCCCGTCATTGGCGCCGTCGGGCGCCTCTTCCGGCAGGACGCCCAACCGTCGGGCGATTTCCTGATAGGCCTCCTCGACATGACCCATGTCGCGGCGGAAACGGTCCTTGTCCATCTTCTCGTTCGTCGCGATGTCCCAGAGTCGGCAATTATCCGGACTTATTTCATCCGCCAGAACAATGCGCATTTCGCCGTTCTCATCGAAGATCCGCCCGAACTCCAGCTTGAAGTCGATCAGCTTGACCCCGATCCCCATAAACACGCCGCTGAGGAAGTCATTCACCCGCAACGCCATCGCCAGCATGTCGTCGATATCCTGCGGGCTGGCCCAGCCGAAGGCTGTGATATGCTCTTCGGCCACCAGCGGGTCGCCCAACTCGTCGGACTTGTAGCAATATTCGACAATGCTGCGGGGGAGTTGCGTGCCTTCCGGAATGCCAAGCCGTTTGGACAAGGAGCCGGCCGCGATATTTCGGATGATGATCTCGATCGGGATGATTTCGACCTCGCGCACCAACTGTTCGCGCATGTTGATGCGGTTCATGAAATGGGTCGGTATTCCGATCTCCATCAGGCGCAGCATTAGGAATTCCGAGATCCGGTTGTTGATCACGCCCTTGCCGGTGATCACGCCTTTCTTCTCGTTGTTGAAGGCGGTCGCATCGTCCTTGAAATACTGGATCAGGGTCCCCGGTTCGGTCCCGGCATAAAGTATTTTCGCCTTGCCTTCGTAGATTTTACGGCCTCTCGCCATCGGGACCTCGTGCGCGTTGTTCGGGTGGGCGCGCCTCGGTTCGGCGGCGCCGGGGCTACATAGCAAAGCGTCCTGCGCCTGTCACATCGCTTGTTGGTCGATCGACGCGGTTCGACGCAGGTCACGCCTACGCGCCGAGGCGGGCCGTTGCAGCGCAGCCCGCGAATGGCTATCTACTCCCTATCAAAATGGCGCGGCTTCCGAGCGCCGCGCCGAGACAGCGGAGAACCGGCATGAGCAATGGTTTCAGCGAACGCGAAAAAGGGTTCGAGTCGAAATTCAGTCGCGACAACGAGTCCGAATTCAAGACGACGGCACGCCGCAACAAGCTGCTTGGGCTCTGGCTCGCCGATAAGATGGGTCTCGTCGGCGAAGAGGCGCAAGCCTATGCGATGGAGGTCGTGAAAGCCGACTTCGAAGAACCCGGCCACGAAGACGTCGTGCGCAAGGTTATGGTCGACATTAAGATCCATGATTTGGATATTTCGGAGCATCTGGTTCGCACGGAAATGGACAATCTGCTTCTGGTCGCCAAAAAGCAGATCGAGGACGGCGTCTGATGCGTTCGAGCAAGCCTCGGTCGGGGTCGTCTCCCCGCATCACTCGCGAGGCGCGGCGCCGGCCCTAATTCTGAAACGGGTCTTCGATCAAGCGCAGGTCGTCGTCACCCTCGTCCAGACCGTCGTCGCCGGTCGCCTCCATTCGATCTGCGCCGTCGCCATCGCTTTCCGCTTCAGCCAAAGCCACGGCGATCGCCGCAAGCCCGGCGGCGCGCGCCGGCGGGTGCCGTATTTCCCGCGCCGCGCGGATCGCCAAGTCAGTTTCGCCGCCTGTCGCCGCCGCCTCGGCGACCTTCGTGAGCGAGGCGAATCGGGGCGCGGTGAAATCGCCGGCCGGCGTACGCGCGCCGCGCGCCTCGCCTTCGGGTGATGGAATGCGCGCGGCGGTGTCGAACGCCGAGAGGACATCGCCGACGGCGATCTGACCTTCGACAATGCCGGCGAGTATCTCCGGAAATTCGGGCTCGTCGCGGTTGAGCCAGGCGTTGCGCCAGGCGCTGCTGAGGGTTCGGTTCGCGCGCTCCTGTTCGCCGCGCAGCGCTTCCGCCGTCGCCAGCCGCGCCATGGCGGCGACCTGGGTCAACTCGTCCTCAATGAAAGCGGCCAAGTTGCGGACATTTGTGAAGACGAAGGAATCGAAGTCGGGATCGCCCACCTCCAAATGCGCGTCTAGGATCATGCGCACCGCGTCGGGAAGATACTCCGGCTGGGTCTCGAAGCCGGTCGGTTCGAAAGCCCGGCCGATCAGATCGGCGGCGGTGTCGACATCGTCCGAACGGCCATAGGCCAAGGCCAGCCGCGCCATCAGTTGAATCCGCATCGCCATATAAGGGATATAGTCCAGCGCGACCTCGGCGGCGTCGAGCCGGTCGAGCGCGATAAAGATCTCACCCATGCGCATCATGGCCAGAGACTGCGATGGTCGGTCGTCGATGGCGCCGGCGGTCGTAAAAGCATCGGCGAAGCGCCCGACCCAGGTCTGATCCTCTACGAGAGCGGTCAGCGCACCGTTCCGAGTCCCGGGATCCTCGATCACTTCGGCGCTTTCGCGGGCCAAAGTGAAAAGCGGCGGCGCGGCGTCGATATCGCCGCGCTCGGCCAAGGCGCGGGCCACGGCGCTGACGCCTCGGACCTGCTGCGGGCCTTCCTCCACCTCTCGGACGACCTCCATCGCCTCTTCCAACTGTTCGGCGCCGATCATCGCGGCGGCCAAGCGGGCGTAGGCCCGGTCGCGGCCGCTGCGTTGGCCGTCGGCGATAAAACTCCGCGCGTAGGTGAAAACCTCGGCGGCGCTCTCCAAGTCGCCGATCTCGGTCAGCGCCTCGCCGAGATCGATGAAGATATGCGCCGTGTCCTGCCCGGTGTCCTCGATATTCTTGGCTTGCTCGAAGGCGGCGAGCAGGACCTTATCCGCCTCTTCGGCGGTGCGCCGATCGCCGTCGGCCTCGATATAGGTCGCGCTGGCCGCTTGCTGCAGAGCGCTTACGCGGCCCAGCGGGTCCGGGATCAGCCCCGCGGTCGCGATGCCAGTTTCCAGTTGGCCCAGAGCGCCTTGTTTTTTCGAGATGATCCGGAGCAGATCGGCGCCGCCGAGCCCGATGCTCTCGCTCGTCAACAGCTTGGCGACGGCCTGCGCCAGGTAATCCAGGGCGGTGGCGTCGTCGCCCTCCGATTCGTAATGGTCGGCCAGAGCGGCTAGGGAGCGGGCGTTCCAAAGCGGGTCCTCAATGCGCCCGATTTCCTGCTTCGCCCCCTCCTTATCGCCGCGCGCCAGCATGGCTCGGACAATGCCGTTCAACGCCTGGCCCTGTTCATCGGACGTTTCCAAAGACAGCGCGACAAATCGCAAGGTGATGAAAGGATCGCTGAGGACGCGGCGTGTGACTTCATCGACCTGGCGCCCGAGATCGCGGTTGTCCTGCGCCTGGAGGGCTACGGGAACCGTGACGCCGATCAGAGCGGCGAGCGCCGCCGAAAGAAAGGCCGTCGGAACAGCGTTCCGCAGGGGCCGTTTCAGGTCAGGCCTCGCCGAAGACGCGCTTGAAAATCGTGTCGACATGTTTGGTATGATAGCCCAGATCGAACAAGCCGGCGATCTCTTCCGCTGACAGGTGGGCGCGCAGATCGGGATCGTCAATCAGCAAGTCTTTCAAGGGCTTGCCTTCCGACCAGCTTTGCATCGCGTTCTTCTGGGTCAGCCGATAAGCGTCCTCGCGGCTGACCCCGGCCTGGGTCAGCGCCAAGAGCACACGCTGCGAATTGTGCAGACCGCCGAGGCTGTCGACCGTTTCGCGCATGACGTCCGGATAGAAAACCATCGCTTCCATCATCCCCGCCAAACGGTTCAGGGCGAAATCCAAGGTGACCGTGGCGTCGGGTCCGATCATGCGCTCGACCGACGAATGCGAGATATCGCGTTCATGCCAGAGCGTGACATTCTCCAGAGCAGGGGTCACCGCCGATCGGACGATCCGCGCCAAGCCTGTCAGATTTTCAGAGAGGATCGGATTGCGCTTATGCGGCATCGCGCTGGAGCCTTTTTGGCCTTTCGAGAAATATTCCTCGCCTTCGCGCAGTTCGGTGCGCTGCAGGTGGCGGACTTCGGTGGCGATGTTTTCGATCGAACTGGCGATCACGCCGAGGGTCGCGAAAAAGGCGGCGTGGCGGTCGCGTGGGATGACCTGCGTCGAGATCGGCTCCGGCCTCAGGCCCAGCTTCTCCGCCACATATTCCTCCACAAACGGGTCGATATTGGCGAAGGTGCCGACGGCGCCGGAGATGGCGCAGGTCGCGATCTCCTCCCGGGCGGCGGAAAGGCGCGCCTTGCCGCGGTCGAACTCGGCGTAGTGCTTCGCCAGTTTCAGACCCAAGGTGACCGGTTCGGCATGGATCCCGTGGCTGCGGCCCATGGTGACCGTGCTCTTATGCTCGAAGGCCCGTTTTTTCAGCGCCGCCAGGACGCGGTCCAGGTCCGACAGCAAGATGTCGGTCGCCTGGACAAGCTGCAGGTTGAAACAGGTGTCGAGCACGTCCGACGAGGTCATGCCCTGATGTACGAAACGGGCGTCCTCCCCAACCTGTTCTGCGAGTTCGGTGGTGAAGGCGATCACGTCATGCTTGGTTTCGCGCTCTATCGCGTCGATTCGGGCGATCCGGTTTTCGTCATAGGGTTTGTCCCCGTGCGCCCAGACCGCCGCCGCCGCCGGCTCCGGGATTACGCCGATTTTGGCCTGCGCGTCGCAGGCGTGCGCTTCGATCAGAAACCAGAGCCGGAATTTGTTCGCCGGTTCCCAAATCGCGGTCAGTTCCGGTCTACTATAACGCGGTATCATTCGTTTGGCCCCAATTCGCGGCGAATCCCGGCGCGGTTATGCCAGCGGTCCCGACGCTTTGCAAAGAGCGGGCGCGCTTCCGCTCTTGTCCGCTCTTGTCCGGGGCGCTCGGGCGCCTGACACTGCGCCCGAACGGATGGATCAGATTGTCGCGAAAGGACATGTGATGCGGTATCTCGAGGAAAGATGCGATCTGGCCGCCGCTTTGCGCTGGGCGGCGCATTACGATTTGCATGAGGGCATCTGCAACCACTTCTCGCTGGAGGTGGCCGAAGACCTGTATCTGATCAATCCTTGGGAAGTGCATTGGTCGCGCATGAAGGCCAGCGACCTGCTGCTGATCGACGGCGAGGGGACGGTGATCGAGGGCGCGCGTACGGTCGAGGATACGGCGTTTTTCATTCACCGCGCCATGCATCGCGCCGCGCCGCACGCCAAGGCGGTGCTACACACGCATATGCCCTATATCACGGCGATCGCCTGCACCGAAGGCGGCCGGTTGGAGATGGTCAGCCAGAACGCTCTGCGCTTCCACGGCCGGATCGCCTATGACGAAGAGTACAACGGCCTGGGGAATGACGCCGAAGAGGGCGCGCGGATGGCGTCGAAACTGGGTAACCATACGACCCTGTTGCTGGCCAATCACGGCGCGATCTGCGCCGGGCCTACGGTCGGCGTGGCCTTCGACGACCTTTACTACCTGGAGAAGGCGGCCAAGGTTCAGGTGCTGGCGGCGATGACCGGGAAAAGCCTCAAGCAGGTGCCGGAGGAGGTGGCGGCGGCGACGCGGCAAACGATGGCGGCCGACCAGCAAGAATATGCGACCAGCCACTGGACCGTCTTGCGCGGCATGCTGGACGAAAGAGAGCCGGACTATCGCGACTAGCGTCGCTTCGCCATCACGGCTTTGCATGGGCGGACGATCGGCGCCGACAAATCGAGCGTTTTCATGGATAGGAAGGCGATGGACCCGCCGGACAGCAGCGGTGATGCAGAGCCCGAGGACCTGCTAAGCCGAAATCTCATGGCTTTTGCACGCAGCGTCTCTCCTGACTTTGCGCGGAAGCTGGCGGGTGTGGCGAGCGATCTGCGGTACGATCGGGCGGCCGACAATATCTTCGTCGGCGAGGCGGCGTTGTACCCGGAACCTGCCACGGAGTTCGCCGCCGCGCAGGTGGCCGCCTACATGCAGGACCCGCAACGCCTGTCGCTTCGGCCCGCCGCGCCGGCGCCCGGTTTCGAACGGATCAACGACGCCGCCGCCGATCGGCTCTACGCCGCCTATGGCGATCGGTTGCGCGGCGGGAGCCGGGCGCCCGAAGCGCTGAACGGATTTCTGATCTGTTTCGGTGTCGGCGCGGCCAAACAAATCCCGCGCTTGGCGCATGGGTTGGCGGTCCGCTGGCTGATCCTGGTCGATCAGTCGCTGGCCTTTTTGCGTCTGAGCCTCGAGACCATCGACTGGGCTTCGGTCATCGCGGCGCTGGAAGCGCGCGGCGGCGGCGTCCGCGTGGTCACAGACGGCGATCCGGTGCGCGCGTCGCATCTGCTGTATCAAAAGGTCCGGGCGCTCGACGCCGGTCTGCTGGACGGCTCATATCTGTACGGGCATCTGTCCACATCTTTCTACGCCAAACTGACGGCCGCCTTCGCCGAGGCGCTGCCGGTGATCGGCGACTCCGACGGTTTCTTCGAGGACGAAGCGCTGATGATCCGGAACGCCGCCGCCAATTTGGGCGAGGGCGCCGCGATCCTGGTCGACCGCTCCGGACCCGATGGGCGACAGGGCGCGCCGCCGGCGCTGATCATCGGCAGCGGCCCGTCGATTGACGGCGACCTCGAGACGATCCGCGCGCTGAGCGGCGAGGCGCTGGTGATTTCCGGCGGCACCGGTCTGGGCGTGCTCTTGGAAGCGGGGATCAAGCCCGACCTGCATTGCGAGATCGAAAACGTACCCGACATTGTCACGGCCAATCAGGCGGCCGCGTCGCGCTATGATCTAAGCGGCATGCATCTGGTCGCGTCGGCCACGGTCGATCCGCGCCTAACCGCGCTCTACGACACGGTCAGCTTCCTTTTTCGCGATAGCGTCAGTTCGACCCGGCTGTTCGGGTCCGACGAGACGACGGTGACCATGGCGGGACCGACTGTAACCCATCTGGCCTGCCGCGTCGCTTTGGCGCTGGGTTGCGCGGAGCTTTATCTGTTTGGTGTTGATCTCGGCTCCACAACGCCCGAGGCGCATCATTCGAAACACTCGATTTATGGCCTCAGCGACGACCCCTATTGGCGCGCCGGCGCTTATATGGAGGCGCTGTCGATCCCAACAGAGGGCAATTTCCGCGACCAAGTCTATACCAGCCGGGAATTCGCCTTTGCCCGGCTCTACTTTACCGGACTGGCGCGCGCCTTCCGCGGCCGTCGCTTCTTCAATTGCAGCAATGGGGTGCGCATTGAAGGTGTCGAGCCCTTGCGCGGTGCGGCTGTTTCGGCGCCGCCCAGCGACGCTCGGCCGATTCAGGACATACTGGCTGAATCGCAGATGGTTTGGCGAACGGGCGACAAGCGAGACTCGCAAAGCCGCTTGCAAGCGGCCTTGGCCGAGACGCTGGATGCGATCGCGCAAGCCCTGGACGAATCGGCTGCGGCGTCGGATGGCTATATCGCGCTCTATGACCGGCTTTGGGCCGACCTGTCCGATCGAGAGGGCGCCGCGCCGGAGGCTGTGGCGCGGTTCGTGGTCGCCGGCACGCTGGGCATGATCCTTCAGACCGGCAACTCGATTTGGGGTCGGCTGCTGTCCACGGACCAAGCGGCTTTTGTCTCTGACCTGCGGCGGGAGTTGGCGGACGCCGTATTGGCGATGCGCGCTCTAGAGCCTGAATTCGGCGCCGCCGAACACGCCGACTGACCTAGACGGTATCGTCCCGCATAACGCGTTCGCCGACCGCCCGCAGGAAACCGTCGATATCGAGGTCCGGGTCGGCGAGCCCGACCTTGTTGTCGATCAAAAGAAACGACAATCCATGGACGAAAGTCCAGAGCATCAGCGCGCGCCGCCGCACATCCTCGTCGATTTCGGTCTTGTTGAGGTAGCGCGCCACTTCCGTATGGACCAGATCGTAGTTGCGTTCTCCCGATTGCATCATGGCCGCGCGGGCGTCTTGGTCCGGGGCCGAACCGGCGATCAGCCGGAAGACGCCGGGTTCGTCCTGCGCAAATGAGACATAGACCCGACCGATGGCGATGATTCTGTCGAGGCCGTTCTCCGGCGCGGCTTCAAGGGCGTCACGCATCATCCAGTTCTCGCGTTCCAACCCGTCGAGCGCGACCGCGAGAACCATTTCTTCCTTATTCTTGAAGTGATTGTAGGGGGCCGCAGTCGACACATTGGCGACACGGCAGGCCTCGGATACCGAGAACTGGTCGACGCCTTTTTCCGCAATCAGCCGGCGCGCGGCTTCGACCAATTGGGCGCGCAGATCGCCGTGATGATAACGCTCTTTCCGGCGGATCTCTGTCATTTGCGCCATATTAATCTATCTCCTCTACCCAAATCCGAATCATGTCGGGGCGCGTACCCCTTGTCAAAGTTAGTCCGTCTAACATATATAAGAGCGTCTAACATTCAAGCAGGAGAAAGCCGGTGCAACCTCCCTCCGAGAAATCGAGCAAGATTCGAGGCTTCGGCAAGAAGATGGCCGCTGCGTCGCTAACGCTTATTGTGGTCGCCGGCGCCGTCGGCGCTGCAGGTTTTGGCGCCCAGTGGCTTAAGAAACGGGCGGACGCCGCCAGCCCCGCCCTCGTGGTTCGCGCGAAGCCGGTCTCGGTCACGCCGATCAGAATCGAGCCTGGGTTCGAGGTGCAACGCCAATTCCTGGGGCAATTGGAAGCGGCGCAGGCCTCCGATCTGTCCTTTGAGTTTGGAGGCCGGATCGCAGACCTCACGGTTGACGAGGGGGCGATTGTCAAGAAGGGCGACATTCTGGCCGCCTTGGATACATCGCTGCTGGAGACCAATACAAGCCGGCAGCGGGCGGCGCGAAAGGCGCTGCAGGCGCAGTTCGAATTCTCCAAAAAATCGGTGGAACGCCGCGAAGCGCTCAGCCAGCGCGGTTTCACGTCGCAAGAGGCGCTGGACGAGGTCGTTTCCAGAACCGCCGAACTCGCCGCGCGGATCGCTGAAATCTCGGCCGCGATCGAGAACGCCGAGATCATGATCCGTAAATCGAAGCTCGTGGCGCCCTTCGACGGCCGGATCGCCGCGCGATACGCCGATAGCGGCGCCACGATCGGGGCGGGCGAACGGATCTTCGAATTGCTCGAGACAGGCCGGCCGAAGGTCCGCGTCGGGCTGCCGGTCAGTTTGGACATTGCGGAAGGGGCTGAACTGGAGGTCGAGATCGCGGACGCCCGCTATGTCGGTCAGGTTCGAGCGGTCCGTCCGGACGTCGATCCCAGGACCCGCACGCGCTCTGCGATCCTCACCCTGCAGGATGGTCCGCAAGAGGCCTATGGCCAGCTCGCGCTTGTTCGCACTCTCAGCCGCGTTGAGACCCCGGGCGCCTGGACGCCGATCTCCGCGCTGCGCGAGGGCGCGCAAGGCCTTTGGACGATCCTGATCGTCGATTCGGAAGGTCAGGTGCGTCCCGCCGCGGTCGAGGTCATCCATGCAGAAGCCGAACGCGTCTTCGTGCGGGGCAGCTTCCAGGATGGCGATCCAATGATCGATCTTGGCCAGCATCGCGTCACACCGGGACAAAGCGTGCGTGTTGTGGAGGCGATGTAAGATGGAAACGCTGACCTTTCGGCAGCCGAGGCTTGTCGCCATCATCGTCTTAGCGCTGATCGCCGCCGGCATGTCGTCGCTGTTGTCGATCGGACGACAGGAAGACCCGACGATCACCAATCTGAATGCGACGGTCACGACGGTGTTTCCCGGGGCCGATCCCGGCCGCGTCGAGGCTCTTGTCTCGGCCAAGCTTGAAGAAGAGCTGCGAAAGCTGCCGGAAGTCGACACAGTGTCATCGGTCTCCCGCGACGGCGTTTCGGTCGTTTCGGTCGAGTTGATCGAAACGCTGGGCGATGCGGAGATCGAATTGGCCTGGGCGGAAGCGCGGGACGCGGTTTCCGAGGCGGAGAGCCAGTTTCCGGACGGGGTCCTGACGCCTGATTTCGACGCCGAGGGGATCAGCGCCTATTCCGGCGTGATCGCTTTGACCGCCGATCACGACGGCGTGCCGCTGTCGGTCATGTCGCGCTACGCCGATGGGCTGTCTGATCGGCTTCGCGGCCTGTCCGGCGGCAAGGCTGTGACCGTGTTCGGCGCGCCCGAGGAAGAGGTGCTGGTCGAAGTCGATTTCGCCGAGGCCGCGGCTTTGGGGCTGACGATCGATGATATCTCCACCGCCATCAAGAATGCGGATGGCAAAATGCAGGCGGGCCGGCTGCAATCGTCGCGTTCCAATTTGACCATCAATATCTCCGGCGAGATCCAGATGTTGGATCGGCTGCGCGACGTTGTCGTCCGGCAGAATACAGACGGCGCGGTGACCCGATTGGACGAAATCGCGACGATCACGCGGGGGCCGCGCGCGCCGGCGCAAGAGCTGGCGTTGTACAATGGCCGACCCGCCATCCTTCTCGGCGTCCTTGCGCAGGACGGGGTGCAGATCGATCAATGGATGTCCTGGATCCGCGAACTCCTTGCGGACTCGGCCGCGGAAGTGCCCGTCGGCGTCACCCAGCAACTTGTCTTTGATCAAAGCGGCTATACGAGCGAGCGGCTGGAAGAAGTCGCTAAGAATATGGCGATCGGGGTCGGGTTGGTCGTCACCGTCCTTTTCCTGACGCTTGGCCTCCGCTCGGCGGCGATCGTGGCTCTGATTCTGCCGGTCGTCAGTCTGGCGACGTTGGCCACCATGAACATGATCGGCCTGCCGATCCACCAGATGTCGGTGACCGGTTTGATTGTCGCCCTCGGGCTGCTGGTCGATGCGGCGATCGTGATGTGCGACGAGGTGCGCCAACGGCTGCAACGCGGCTTGGCGCGCGCCGAGGCGGTTGGTCAAGCGGTGCGGCGGATGACTGCGCCTCTGCTGGCCTCGACGGTGACCACCGCGCTGTCCTTCACGCCCATGATCCTGCTGCCTGGCGGGGCGGGCGACTTCGTCGGCTCCATCGCGATCTCCGTGGTTCTGATGCTGAGCTGGTCTTTCATCCTAGCGATCACGGTCACGCCTGCGCTGTCGGGTTTGTTTTTGTCAACTTCGGCAAATCCCGGTTTTTTCAGCGCCGGCCTTCGCAGCGGTTTGTTGGGCCGTGTCTTCGCCCGGTCGATCACGTGGGCCGTATCCAACCCGATCAAATCGATCGCGATCTCCCTGATCCTGCCGGTCATGGGCTTTGCTAGCCTTGGGTCGCTGACGGCGCAGTTCTTCCCCGGCGTCGATCGCGATCAGTTCTATCTGGAGTTCGATCTGCCCGGCGGCGCGTCAATCGCGGAGACCGAGGCCGTAGCGCGCGAGATCGATGCGGTGCTGGCGCAGACCGACGGCGTGTCTTCGGTCTATTGGACGATCGGCGCGTCGAGCCCGGCCTTTTATTACAACATTGTGGGCGATCGCAGCGACGAGCCGGGCTACGCCCAAGCCATGATCACCGCCGACTCGGCGGACCTGCCGGCGCAACTGACGCCCCAGCTTCAGAAAGAGCTGGATGTGATGTTCCCGCAGGCGCGGGTTCTGGTGCGCAGTCTGGTGCAAGGCCCGCCTGTCTCCGCCCCGGTCGAATTGCGCTTCATCGGCCAGGATTTGGCGGTGCTGCGCGCGCTCGGCGATCAGGCGCGGTCCATCATGGCCGAACTCGACAGCGTCACTCAGGTGCGCACCACGCTGGAAGGCGGCGCGCCGAAGGTTCGCTATCATATCGACGAAGCGAAGGCGCGGGTCTTGAATCTGGATCTCGCCAGCGTCGCCCGACAGTTGGAGCTTAGCCTCGAGGGCGCCACGGGAGGCTCCTTGGTCGAAGGTACGCAGGAAATGCCGGTGCGGGTTCGCTTCGACGCCGCCTTGCGGGGTGATCTGTCGGCCATCTCCAACATGCCGATCCAATTGCCGGACGCCGATATAATGGCGGCGCTGGGCGTACAACCGAGCGTTCCATTGTCTGAGATCGCCACGGTCATGATCGAACCCTCCAAGGGTGTCATCACGCGGCGGAATGCGGAACGCACCAACACGGTGCAGGCCTTCACGCCGCCGGACATTCTGCCGGAAGAAACCTTGAAGCAGGTGCAGGCGCGTCTCGCCGAGGAGGGTTTCACGCTGCCGGCGGGGTACCGGATGGAAATGGGCGGGGATTCCGACGAACGGTCCAGCACGGTGAATAATTTGCTCGCCTCGATCGGTATCATCGTCATCTTGATGATCGCCACGGTTGTGTTGACCTTCAACTCCTTCCGGCTCAGCGCCGTGGTGATGCTGGTCGCCGGCCTCTCCGCCGGACTGTCGATCCTGGCGCTGGCGGTGTTCCAATATCCGTTCGGCATTACCGCGATCATCGGCGTGATCGGTTCGATCGGCGTGTCGATCAACGCCGCGATCATTATCCTGACCGGGCTGCAAAAGAACTCGGACGCGGCGGGCGGCGACAAACAAGCGATGACCGACGTCGTGGTCGGATCAAGCCGCCACATCGTGTCCACCACCATCACGACCTTTGGCGGGTTCCTGCCGTTGATCCTGTCGGGAGGCGGTTTCTGGCCGCCCTTCGCCATGTCGATCGCCGGCGGTGTCTTGCTGTCGACCGTCGTCTCCTTCTACTTCACGCCGCCCATGTTCGCCCTGATCCGGCGGCGCAAGACGCGGCCGGTCGACCGCGATCACGCAGTCTCGGAAGATCGCGGCGCCGAAGTGGAGACCGGCCGACTCGCGCCCGCCTGATCCGACTGACCTGGCCGGACGGCAAGCCCACGCGGCGCGCCGTCCGACCAATCTCCTCCCGACGGCGCGTCGCGGCGGCCTGATTCTGCGGTCGGTGTGCGCCGGAGATCAGCGACCGCGGCGCCATCCGGGTTCACGCGTGCGATCCTAATGAAATATTAGGAAATACGCTTTAAGCGCATCTTGGGTGTTGCTGGCTGAGGGAGGCTCGATGATGCTGACTGCCGGATTTTGGACGATAAGGCGCGTGCTGGTCGCCATCGCCGCCTTGGCTGCGCTGGCTGTCTTAGCCACACAGATTTATAGCGCCCGCTCTTTCCAAAGCGTGTCTGATGCGCTGGTCGCAGCGGATGCAGCGCGGTCTTCCGCGGTATTCGCCGAACTGTCGGACGCCGTCGATCGAGGCTTGGCCGATGTGCAAGACAATCAGGCCGATATGACGGCGGTCTTTTCGGAACTTATACGAACGACGACGGACTCGCTTGAAGCGCTGCAGACGGCCTCGCTCAGCGCAATGACAGAGGCGGCGTCCGAGACGATCGATCGCGCGACGGCGACCACCTTGAACGCCTTGGCCGCGCGCCGATTGGGCGAAGCCTACGCCGCTGAACTGAAAGAGCCGATCGCCGTTTGGAGCCGATACCAGCATATCGTCGAGTCGGTAAAACAAGCGGATATCAACCGGCTCGAGTCAGAGTTGGTCGAAATCGAGAATGATCAGGTCTTCACGCTCGGCGTCTTCTCATTTCTCTCCGTCAATTTCTATCGTCCGGATTTCACCCTGTTGGCGGCCGGCGAGGCCGGGCTATCGGCGATCAACGCGCCGGCAATTCGGGAATACTTGGTCGGACGTGGCCGTGGCGCGCAGCGCAAGCCCGAGGGTTTCCTCTGGACGGCGCCCGATGGAAAACCGGCGCACAGTTATATCACGCCGATCGGCGGTTTTCGCGTCGCTGGCTTTTTGGAGATCGTCACCGATCCTTTGGGCCGCTTGTCGGGGATTGGCGAGGTGTTGAACGGGGCTGTGAGCGTCCGGTCCTTAGAGGGCGAAACACTTTTTCAAGACGGGGCCGTCGGCGATGGCGAGACGGAGATCCCAGCCAGCGACATCGGATCAATCGAGGCGGGTGTAGCCGGGCTTCTTGGCGAGCCGGTCATGACAATCCGGCTTGACCGGGATTTTCGTTCCTTGTCCGCCGCCCTGTCGGAACAAGCCGCCCTTTCGACGCAGGCGTTGGCCAAAGCGATCGCCGATGCGGAAACCAAGCTGCGTGATCAGTCGGCGCAGGCCGAAGCGACCGCCGAGGCGACGCGCGCCCAGACCGCCGGACGCCTTGCCGACGTGCAACAGAACGCGCGTCAAGAGTCTGATATGGCGGCGCGAACGGCTGCGGAAACGATGGAAAGCGCGCAGATCCAAGGTTTATTGATCCTTGTCGCCGTCATTGCCGGCGCGCTCGCGCTTGGCGGCCTCGTCCTGTCGCGCGTTGCATTCCGTCCATTGACCGATTTCGCTTCGGCAATGACCCAGATCGGCAAGGGCGATCTCGATGTCGCCATCCCGCGCACCGGGCGCGACGAACTGGGCCGCATGTCTGAGGCCTTGGCGGCCTTGCGCGAGAGTGCGCGCGAGTTGGAGTCATTGCAGACCCGGCAGATTCAGGAGAGTCGGGAACGGCAAGCGCAAACGCAGGCCGAGAAAGACGCCATGTCCCGCCGATTGTCGGAAATTGTGCAGACCACCATGGCCGAGGTGACCGGCCTGACGACGACCTTGGCCGGCGTCACCGACAAAATGATCGGGGTCAGCGGCGAAGGCGGCCGATCGGCGGACATGCTTGCAGAATCGGCGACCGTGTCGGCCGGGGCCGCGCAAAGGCTTTCCGGCGACTCGGAGCAGATCGCCTCCGCCTTCGAAGATATTCGCGCTCGCGCCGACAAATCCTCCGGTATGGCGGAGCGGGTCAACCGGGAGGCCAGTGAGGCTCGCAACCTGATCGGCGCGCTGCGTCAGGAAACCGAGAAGATCGGCAGCGTCATCGAACTGATCAACGACATCGCCGAACAAACCAACCTTCTCGCCTTAAACGCAACCATCGAGTCAGCGCGCGCGGGCGATCTCGGCAAGGGCTTCGCCGTCGTTGCGAATGAGGTGAAATCGCTGGCCACCATGACGCGGAACGCGACGAGCGACATCGCCGAACAGATTAAATCTGTGCAGGGCCGGGTGGGCGAGGCGGCCGGTTCGGTCGACGCCATCGCTGAAGACATCGACGGCATGTCGCGGATGGCGGATGAAATCACGGAGATGGTGATCGAGCGGCAGGCAAGGCTGCAGGATGTGGTCGACGGCGTTCAAGCGGCCGCCGAGGATGCGGGCCGCAGCACCAAAGCGGCCGCGGCCCTGCGCGACAACGCTACCGAAATCGTCGGTATGAGTAAAAGCGTCGGCGGCGCTTCGCAAAGTCTGAGCGAGAAATGCGCTTCCCTTGAAAACCGCCTCCAGCTTGTCGTCAACGAAGGCTGATCGCCGCCCGCGCCGCCTGGGGTGCGCGCGGAGCTGAGAAATCACGCGCGGCGCTGACCGATTGTCGCGCCCGCTCCGGTGTACATGTTGGCTGCAGGCCCCTAGATATCTATGGGTCGCGCCGCGTCGGGGCGCGGCGTCTATCGAACATGTTAAGGGCCCCATGCGCGACATCCTCACTTTCCTGCCATTTTTGGCTCTGGTCTTCGCCGCCGCCTCGACGGGGCGGATTTTCGAGCCGGGGGACTGGTACAAGGGGCTTGCGAAACCACGCTGGAACCCGCCGGACTGGCTGTTTCCCGTCGCGTGGCTGATCCTGTATCTGATGATCGCAGTCGCGGGCTGGCGGGTCTGGGAGCGTACGGAAGGCGCCGTTCTGGTCCTCGCCATGACGGCCTATATTGGACAAATAATCCTGAATGGGGCCTGGTCGGCGATCTTCTTCGGCCTCAAGCGCATCCGCTTGGCCTTGGCGGAACTCGGCGCCCTGTGGCTCGCCATTGCGGTGACGATTGCGCTGTTCTATCCGATCGACCCGGTAGCCGCCTGGCTGCTGGCGCCCTATCTCGCCTGGGTCAGTTTCGCCGGCGTCCTTAACGGTGCGATTGTCCGCCTCAATCCGGCGGCTTAAACCGAAGGTTTCCGACTTAGGCCAGCCGTAGACCGGTTGGCCTGACGCGTTCACGTGTCCCAGGCTGATCTGTCGCGGGTTATTCAGCCGCCTAAGGCGCGACCGACCCGACAGCGGTGCGGTTCGACTGTTCGATAACGAGCGTTCACAGGCTCGACCGGATCGCGACGATCTTCATCGATCAGGCGTATGGCGGCGGCGGCGCCATCGACGACACCAACTCAATCTCGTGTGAGGTTTCCTTGTCCGTCAATCAGCAGGATATGGCGACTAGAGCTTCCGGTCTTTTTTGATCCTTCGCCGACCGTCTATGTCAACCAAGCGGCCTTGCAGGCGGCGGGCGTCGCGCTCCCGAAACAAATTGAGGGGTTGTCGGTGGCGATTCAGTAAAGGCGCCCCGCAACTTTAGCAAAGATCTGGGCGAATCACGGCTTACACGGCGCGCGGTCCGTCCTAGTTCAATCGCAACACCGGTTGGGCGATCTTTTTCGCCTCGTCCAGGCTGATTTCTTCTGAAGCGCCGAGCAGGGCCTGGATCGATTGACCCGTCAGCGTTTCGTCGCGCAATTCAGCGGCGATCCGCTGGATCAGCGCGACCTGATCGGGGCCGACCTGCACCGTGACCGAGACAGGGCCGGCGTTTTCGGCGGCGGGGTCGAGCCGCGTCAATTCCCGGTCATAGTCGACGCCGCTCAAGGCTTCCTGGTCCGCCTCGACCCCGGTGAAATAGCGGACATAATCCTGATCCATCTTGGTGATGTGATGTTCCAGCCAAAGACCCAGGTAGGAGACGAGCCGGCGCAGATCGAGCTGGGCGGGCGCGTCGACGTTGATCCTGCGCACCGCCAGAACGAAGCGGATGAACTTGTGATGCAGCCGCCTGTGTCGGGCCAGATGCGGGTAGTTGTATTGCGCCATCAGCGCTTCTTCCCGCTCAAAATGTTCGCGCGTATAGCGCAGCAGCCGATCGATCAACGCCGCCCGTTCCTGGGCGCTCAGAACTGGGCTGCGCTCGACCGACCGATATAAGGCGTTCACCGTCTCGAACAGGTCGTGATGATCCGCGTCGACCATTCGAACGCCGGTCGCGTAGCCGTCCGACCAGGGAAAGAGGTCGCCTGTCGCCATTGCGTGCTTCCGCTCATTACTCACAGCTAAGGCTGAATCCTACCCGGTCTGGATCGCCGCGGATACCGGCCGCTGGCAAGTTTGATTTGGATCAGAGCTCTCGACCGCGTTAGGGTTTCCGACGATTCGGCGATTGTCGCCGCGCACCCGCCTGAAGTCGCGCGCCGGCGCGCCGCGCCCGCTGAACCGAATGGGGTAGGACATGTTTCTGGTCGCCGGTGAGGCGCTGTTTGACATCTTCATCGATCCGGAGAGCTCGGACCATGCGCCGCATATGGATGCGCGGGCCGGCGGCTCTCCCTTCAATGTCTCGATCGGTCTGGCGCGGCTTGGTGTGACATCGGCCCTGCTAACCGGGCTCTCCAATGACGTGCTAGGCGAGCGGCTCTATCGCATCCTTGAGAAAGAGGGGGTGTCGACCGACTATCTGGTGAGGACAGGGCGGCGGACCACGATCAGCCTGGTCGGCCTCGATTCGCAGGGCCATCCCGCTTATGCGTTCTACGGTCTCGGCTCGGCGGACTGTTCCGTCCGCACCGAAGACCTCCCCACAGTCGGCGACGATGTGACCGGGCTTCATGTCGGCTCCTACTCGCTTGTTGTCGATCCGGTCGCCAGCGCCTTCGCGGCGCTGGTGCGGGATCAGCGTCACAGGTTCGTGTCGCTGGACCCGAATGTGCGCACCAATGTCGAGCCGGACCTGGATGTCTGGCGCGCGCGGGTTGCGGCGATGACGCCGCATGTCGATCTGATCAAGGCCAGCGCTGAGGATCTCGCGCTAATCTATCCCGACCGCGCGCACGAGGCGATCGCCGCCGATTGGCTTTCCGCCGGCGCCTCGGTCGTCGTCGTCACCGACGGCGAGGCCGACGTGCGCGCCTGGACCAGCGGCGGCCGGACCCACCGCGTGACGCCGCGAATCGGCGCCATCGTCGACACGGTGGGCGCCGGCGATAGTTTCCAGGCGGCCATGATCCATCAGCTCTGCGCGCTGGGCGGCGGCGATCCGGGCCGCGGCCTATCCGTCATGGCCCCCGAGCAATTCGACGCCGCACTCAAATTCGCCGTTCGCGCCGCCGGGATCACCTGCACCCGCCGCGGCGCCGACCTCCCCCGCGCCGCTGAGCTGGGGCTCTCCTGAAGCGCAGGCGCGCCCGATGAGCCGCAGTCTCGGTGATGGACCGTTCAAGAATGAATGGGTTCCCAAAGGAGAGAGCTTAACCACACTGTTCCAGGAACGCGCTCAGCGTTGGAACAAGGACGACTGGCGCGATCCAGCGGCGTAACAAGGCTGATCGTCAGAGCCGCGCGACCTCCAGGGGTGTACGTTAACCATCACTGCGTTCGTTCGCCCTTCTGCGGTCCAAACGCGGAGCGGTGCGCTGGGTATCTGTGTTCTCCCGCCAACCAGCGGCTCCACACATTGGAAATATGCGACAATACCGCGCATGTCGGGCAAAACTTCCACGCGAGTCGCGGTTTGGCCGGCCAGGCTGACGACCGTACCGCGCCAGAGCCGTTCGCCCACAAGCACAAGGCTGCCCCGTCGCCCGGATTCGAGCTCAAGCGCAGCGTCCGTGCTCGCCTGCAAGTCGTTCTGCCAACCCCAATCGAAGTAAGGCGTCTTGATCACGTCGAGATGAAAGCGCGATGCGATCTCTACCGCACGTCGTGGCAACTTAAGATGAAATTCCTGATTGAAGGTGGCGTCATCCTTCTCACCACAGAGTTCGGTGAAAAGCCTTGCCGCCCCTTCCTCTTCGATTGACTCTTGCAGCGTCTCCGCGTCGGCCCAGCAAGCGCGCGCCTCAACGTCGACCGCGCCCCACCAACTTGGGACGGAGACGATGGCGGAAAGACGCTCGGTCCTCCGCCCGTCCGAGCCCTCCTGGAGGAAAGCCCAGCCGAAACGCACCGTGCGACGCGGCGTTTCTTTTGGCAGGTCACCGTCGAGCGTGCTGAATCCGATCAGGGTTGGAATATTGCGGCGCTCAATCAGGTCCCGGGTCCTTCCGACGCCCGCGTTTACTGAACCAAATGCCGCCAAGGCGTCCGCCGCTATACTGGCAGCGATATCCAACTGCTGATCAATATCCCGAACGGCGCCGAGGATGCGCGGCGCGACACTATAGACCGACATGTCCCCCGTTTGCTGATTGAGCCAACGACCGAGCCGACAGGCGGTGTAGCGTTCGACGACGGCCATCGAGAGCGCTTTCGCCGGCTCGTCGGCGCGGCGGACCGCCGGCCAGGCGGCAGCCTTAACCGCTAAGAAGGCCCTGGCGGCGCATTCTTTAAGATCACTGTGTTCGTAAGAATTGTTCCTGTCTTCTTCTTTGCGGCCAGTATTCTCTTTGTTGTCTCCGTCGAATGCCCCGCAGTCGTCATCGCGAAAATCGTCGCTGCAAAACTGCTGAAGGATCTTTTGCTCATCGGGATCGAGATCCGCGATCGGCAAGGGTTCAAGATGTATGCGGCACGTTCCGCTGTCGCAATCGTCACGCGAAACACGGAAGAAACGGCTTAATGGGTTGGCGTTACTCCGGTTGTCGCTCAGGCGCTTCTCGATATGCTTCGACACCAACTCGTGCGCAAGGCGCTGCGGCGGCGGGCAGAAAAACGCTTCGACCAACTGCGGAGTATCTTTCCTAGTTTTTGTCCTGTCACCGAAATCGGCATCGGGGTCGCCTTCACAGATCGGCGGGCCGCGCATCAACTTCGCGGCTAGCTTGGCGCGTATTTTCTCGGCCTTGTGTTCGGGACTCCCTTCTCTGTTTGTCGGAGGGGCGGCTGTCCCGCCATTATCTTCCGAATTTCCCGCTCCGTGTGTCTGCGTGGCCCCACTCTTATCCTTGACTCCGAAATCCTCCAATCCGGTTGTCTGCGAGGAGCCATTCTTGTCGTCGAATTTGGAAGTCCCCGCTCCGCTTGCCGGCGTGGCGGGTGCCGAGGCCTTGGTACTTTCCTCTTCGCGATTAGTATTAACCTTTCGTAGATTCGAGTAGGGATCTTCCTCGCTCGAATCCAGGTCGACGCTCCCAGACTCAATAAAGGATGCCAATCGGCCGTCGAACCTCTTGAGGAATTTGTCGATTACCGGCCGGTTGGGCGTTTGTTTAGCGAATTCTTCTGCGATCTCTTGGATTGCTTCCTCGGCGGTCGAGGCGTCCTCGCCGGGCGACCAACGACAAGGCCAAAAATTCGGGTTTTCATAGGGACATATCTTGCCCTCGGGAAGCAACGAAGCGCGAAGCGCCTCTAAGACCATGATCAAATTATACGTGGCTCGCTGGCCAGTCGGGTCACGGTCGAGGGGAGTACAGTTCGGGTCGTTTGGATCATAGGTCCCCTTGCAAAATGGGTTGAGCAGTACCTGCAATAGGTTGTATGATATTTCGGTTGTTACATTGGCAGTCGCAAGGGCGGGAGCCAAGGTTCTAGCTACTAAGTTCTCGCTGCGATCGTTGTCGCTTTGTTCACCATCCGGCAACCCAAGTGCGCCGCGCACGAATTTCTCTGCAGCTTTCCTGTTCCGAGGAGCATCTCCGTGCTCGCTAAATCCGATTGTCTTGCAAGCCTCGCTGACCGGCTCGTCGCGACAGGTTGAGGTATCCATGGCCTCAAGAATAAAGGCGACGAAACGCTGCTCAATCTCTTTTCGCAGTAGGACGCTAAAGTCGACCGCCTCCGCAGGGTTGGTCGCGTTCTCGAAAGTGCCGTCCCGTCCCAACGATTCGACGCGCCCTTCCATCGAGTGATGAAGCAGAGTGCCCATCTCACCGCGTAGGTCACGCAGCAACTCTAAATCTTGGTCGTTGGTCGAGGCGATGTGTTTCCATGCAGCATCGTGCTTTTTATCAATTTTCTTAGGGTTTTCGTGAATAGCCTCCCTCAATGCCGCCACAGATACTGGCTCGTTCAATGTAGGTTCACGTACCTCGAACAGAAATAGCCCCGCTGAACGTCGGCTGTTATGAGGCCAGGGCAACGCAGTCACATCGAAGTTCAGGCGGTAGAGCGTGCTCTGCGCCAAGTCATGGCCATCGTCTAACTGGGAGTTCATCAACTCCGTCCGCAACCGGTTTCGATGCGCTATGCGACGCTCCAGGACATCGAATGGATCGAGCTCGACCGAGACCGCGCCGCTCGATTCGGTATCATTCCGCGTGGGCGACTCGACTGCGTCCTGTCCGCCGACGGCGACCAGAGTCCAAAGACGTTCCATATCGCGACTACCGGCGTTTGCAAAACGTTGATAGTCCTCTTCTTTTCTGGTTTGGGTTAGTTCGGCGTTCAGCCACTGAGCTTCCTTAAGCCTGTCGTTGACGAGCCGCTCACGGGTAAAAACTTGAGGTGTTTCTATATAGAGCAGCCCGGCAGGTTCGTCGTCCCAGATATAGATCAATAAAAATACCACCAACGCTACAAATACGATTGCGACGGCAGAAAGTATCAGCCGTTCTAGGCCAACCCACTTGAGCAAGAAGTTCCAAGTCTTTGCTAAATATGGTTGAACTAAGCCTGTCCACTTGAGTAAAAACGTCCAACTCCTAGCCAGGATCGGTCGAGGCAGTTCTTCGGTCTCAGCCATTTGCGGTCTCCCAGGCCTCAAGGACGGCGTCCAACGTCGCTTTGCGGGTGAGGCGGCAGTAGAGTGTTTCGGCGCCGGCGAAATCCCCGAGTTCGAACCACTTGTTGGCCGGCGCGCCGCCGCCGCAGACCGTGAAGTAGCCGCATGACTGGGCGCAGGCGACGACGCCCCGCTCGATATCGGCGCGAAGCTTCATGAAGACGGGGTTTTCGAGGATCGCCTCGGGCCCTTCGCGATGCACGTCCGCGAAGGCGAAGTCGTCCCAACGCGTTGTCGGGGTTCCGAGAAGTTCCGGAGAATAGGTTGACATCTTGCCATCGACTGAGACGGAGACGATCGCGAGGGGGCTGACCTGTGGATTGGAAGCGCGGACTTCCGGCGGCGCCGATAGCAGCCACCGAACGCCCTCCACCTCGCGAAGTCTGAGCCCTGGGTCCGCGCGCTCAATCGCTCGACTCAAAAACCGCTTGTAGAGCCGCTCGATATCGTCGCCCGCGAGACTGCTCTCACCATGGACCCCTTCAATTTCCTCGACATTGAGCCCGACCTCGACGGCCCCCAATCCCGCGAAGAAATCGAGCACCTCGTCGGGTTCGCGAAGCGCGTCCGCCGTCAAAACGGCGATCACGTGAAACGCTTGACCGGCGTCGCGGAGGGCGTCGACCCCTCTCATCACAAGCGCGTGGCTGCCGCCCCCGGCGCGGGTCCGCCGGCGCGCGTCATGCAGTCGGGCCGGTCCGTCAATGCTGACTCCCACCCGAACATTATAAGCGCGCCACAACTCGATCCAAGTTGGGTCGATATGAATGCCGTTTGTCTGGAAACCGTGGCGAAGTGTTTTGTCCGGAGCGTTGGCGGCGAGCTTTTCGAAGGCGTCGCGATACCACTCTGGCGGCACGGTCATCGGTTCCCCCGCATGCCACGCGATGTCGATCTCGGAGGCGACCAACGGACTGGCGAGAAGATTACGCCCGATCGCATCCAATGTGTCCAACGTCATGCGGCGTCGGTCATTGCGAAACGGAAGGTAGCAGTACGCGCAGTCCAAACTGCAATAAGGGGTCGGCTGGACAACCACCAGCCGAACAGGGGCCCCTTCGTTCACCAATTGCGCCAATTGGGCCAATTCTGAAAGCCATTATACCAATTATTCCACTGCGCGACGCGTTCGCCCGCATCAGAAACGCCGCGCTCCTGGAGAGCCGCCATACGCTCTTCAAGCGCTGTGCGCTCCGCAACCGCGCTTGGTTCAATGAGGCCGGAATTGGCGGGAGATCCAGCGATAATCAGGGCGAAGAGGAGAGGGTTCATGCGATGGGATCCAATGCTATCAGCGCAACGTTGGCGGCACAGTTCAGATCGGATGGCGCGACACGGCGCTCTTTTCAAGAGAAGGCGTCAAAAAACCTTGTCCGTTATCAGGTTGCCCGGCCGAACGGTATTCCTACCACAAATTATATGTATCGTACTTTCGTTGATGGCGATATACAAGAAAAATCGCATCCTTTCCGCGCTAAGGCGCATTTGAATGCAGCCGGTAAACTCTCTCGAGTTAATGCAAGTCTTTGAGTGGTTTGAAGACGTGGTTAACCGGTTTCAGCACTTTTTCTGGAAATGGGCGTAGTTTTTGCCTCTTTGGCTCACGCCGAGGTTTCGCCTGACTTCCCTCTATAAGACTTCTCGGCAATCCGAGCTTTCGTTGCACCGTCAACCCGACCGCCCGGCGGCTGATCTCTCGGTCTGAAACCGTTGACAGAGCGTGTGCATCAATTGAACGCTGTCGCCCTCCACGTGGCGGGCGAATGTCGACGATCATGAGAGTGCGCAAATAGCGGCGCGCCACTGTGCCGAGGGTCGCGTCGGCGGCTGGAGACGATGGCGCCGTATTGGCCGGTACATCGTGCGCGACGCGGATTCTACTTCGGTATAGGTATCGTGAGTCGTTGGCGGGCGGCGCGGTGGAGCTTGGTGGCGCGTATCGGATTGGGCGGCTTCTTCGCCAAAGCGGCCGCACGGGCGTCGCGGGGGATGTTGGCTTGGTCGACGTCCCGGCTGCTCACCGAAGTACGGGTTCTCGACGGTAACGCGCGAGTTTCTCCGAATTTCAGAAAAACCTGCATTTCGTACATGCGGTAAGTGATTGTTTTTAATGGTGCTGCCGGAGAGAATTGAACTCTCGACCTCTCCCTTACCAAGGGAGTGCTCTACCCCTGAGCTACGGCAGCGTTGCGCGGTTTGGCGCGGGGCTTTTGTGGGGCGGTCGGGCCGCCCTCACGAAGCGGCGCGGTGTATGCCATAGGGTCCGGCGGGCTGCAAGCCGGGCGGGGCGAATAAACGCCGCTTTGGCGCGTGCGGCGGGAGCCGCGTCCTGGGCGGGCTGGGTCGGCTTGCGGCCGCGATTGGGGCGGGATAGAAGGCGGCGTCGTGGAAAGGGTCCTCAGCGCTGGGTTTCGCGCTCCGGCCCCACGCATTCGCGGCTTTCGCTTCAGGGCGAATCAGCCGCCAAGATTGCTGGACGCAGGGACTTCGCATGGCGCGGGACCAAGAAGACAAAGACGCGCGCCTGGCCGCGGCCCTGCGTGAGAATCTGCGCAAGCGGAAACAACAGGCGCGCGGCCGCGCCGCAGAGGCGGAGCGCGCCGCGCCGGGGACGGTCGACGGGTCTTCGAAGCTCGGACCCAAAGACTGAACGGCGCGACGGAGACGCAACGGAAGAGTATCGCCCATGGGCATCCTACCCGACACATGGATTCGCGCCCAGGCGCATGAGAACGGCATGATCGAGCCGTTCGTCGACGGCCAACGGCGCGAAGGGACGATCAGCTACGGCGTCTCCTCCTACGGCTATGACGCGCGCGTGGCCGACGAGTTTCGCATCTTCACCAATGTCGACAACGCGATCGTCGATCCGAAAGAGTTTTCCGACGCCAGTTTCGTGAAGCGGACCCAGGATGTCTGCGTTATTCCGCCGAATTCTTTCGCCTTGGCCCGGACGGTTGAGTATTTCCGCATTCCCCGCGACGTGCTCGTGATTTGCCTCGGCAAATCCACCTACGCCCGCTGCGGCATCATCGTGAATGTGACGCCGCTGGAGCCGGAATGGGAAGGACATGTCACGCTGGAATTCTCCAACACCACACCGCTGCCCGCCAAGATTTACGCCAATGAAGGCGCCTGTCAGTTTCTGTTCCTGAAAGGCGAAGGGCCGCCCGAGGTCAGCTACGCCGACCGGGCGGGCAAGTATATGGGCCAAACCGGCGTGACCTTGCCGAAACTTTAAGGCCCCGGCTTCCGCATATCGGTCGCAATTCAGCCATGATCCTGTGGTGAATTGGAAATCGCCCGACCGCTCCTTTCACATCCATCCACGCATTGATAAGAGAGTTCGATTACGATGGCCCCGGAAGATAGCCGCCTCGCTGAGCCGTTCCACAGCCCGCTATCGGAGTCTGCGAACGTCATTGAGTCGGCGAGTGACCGCGCTGCGAGAGGAGCCGGCATGGACAAGATCGTCATCAAGGGCGGCAAGCGGCTCGAAGGGTCGATACCGATCGCCGGGGCCAAGAACGCGGCCCTGCCTCTGATGTGCGCCGGCATCCTGACCGATGAGGTGCTGACGCTCGAGAATCTGCCGCTGCTCGCCGATATCGACACGATGCAGAATCTGTTGGTCCAGCATGGCGTCGAACTGACCATGCGGCATGCCGGTGGGAACGGCCGCCGCACCCGGACCTTCGCTCTGTCGACGCCGGACCTCGCCTCAAGCTTGGCGCCCTACGATCTGGTGCGGAAGATGCGCGCCAGCGTTTTGGTGCTGGGACCGCTGGTCGCCCGGTTCGGCGTGGCGCGCGTGTCCTTGCCCGGCGGCTGCGCAATCGGGGCGCGGCCGATCGATCTGCATCTAAAAGGGCTTGAGGCTCTGGGGGCTGAGATCGAGCTCGACAAGGGTTATGTGCAGGCCTCGGCGCCGAACGGTCTCAGGGGCGGCGATGTCGTCTTTCCCTTCGTCTCAGTTGGCGCGACCGAAAATCTGCTGATGGCGGCGGTCTTGGCCAGGGGCGAGACGCGCCTGATCAACGCGGCGCGCGAGCCCGAAGTCGTCGATCTGGCGAATTGTCTCAACGCGATGGGCGCGCATATTGAGGGCGCTGGAACGGACGTGATCACGATCAAAGGCGTTGAGGGCCTGCATGGCGCGGTGCATCCGGTCATCGCCGACCGGATCGAGACCGGCACCTATGCAATGGCCGCCGCCGCAACGCGCGGATCGGTGGAGCTGCAGGGCGCGGAGCTGGATGCGCTGCCTAGCGTTATCGATCATCTGATGCGGGCTGGCGTCGAGGTCGAAGCAACCGACGGCGGCGTCAAGGTCTCCGCCGACCGGATCGTCGGCGTCGATGTGATGACCGAGCCTTTCCCCGGTTTTCCGACGGACTTGCAGGCCCAGATGATGGCGCTGCTCGCCACCGCAGAAGGCGCGTCAATGGTGACCGAGACGATCTTCGAAAACCGTTTCATGCATGTGCCCGAACTGACCCGGCTCGGCGCGAACATCAATCTGCATGGCCGTTCCGCGATGGTGCGCGGAACGCAAGACCTGACCGGCGCTGCGGTCATGGCGACCGATTTGCGCGCAAGCGTCAGTCTGGTGGTCGCGGCGCTCGCCGCCCAAGGCCAGACCGAGGTCAACCGGGTCTATCACCTCGATCGTGGATATGAGCGTCTTGAAGAGAAGCTCGCCGCCTGCGGGGCTGACATCGAACGGATATCCGGCTAAGTCTGCTCTTGATCACGGGGCCGACCCGGCTCCGGCGTGACGGGCGCAGGACGCGCGCAATGAAGGAACGGACGACCTCGGCAAACGAGGCGCCGCAGCGATCGAGTGGACGAATACGGAACCAATCTGGCGGGCGCGCCGGTAAGCTTGCGTGCGCATGACGTCGAGGACCTGTCGATCATCGGCGGCTTAGTCCAGGACGCCTTGGCGCCGGCTGGCGACCTGCGTTTCGACAAGCATCAAAATCAATTCATTGCGCTGATCAATCGGTTCCGCTGGGAAGCGCCGCCGATCGAGGGCGCGCTGGGTGTCGCAGCGGGCGGCGCCTACTCCCGCACTCATGCGGGTTTGCGCTTCGACGGAGTCCGCCGCGCGCAGTTCAGAGGCTTTGATTGGTCGGATCCGGAGAAGATCCACGCCCTGCTGACGATCGCCTATGACCCGGAGGGCGGAGCGGGCGCGGAGGATCCCGGCGTAGGGGTCGTGGCCCTGCATTTTTCGGGCGGCGCCGCCGTGCGCCTGATCGTCGACGATCTGCGCTGCATCTTGAGCGATCTGGGCGAGCCTTGGCCGACCCAGTGGAAGCCTGGACACGCACCGCCCGAAGACCCGGCCTGACGCGCCCGCCGCGCTGCTGACCAGCCCGCCTAAACTCGTTGAAAAGCCCGGCGTCTTTCCCACATAGGCGGGACGGACAGGCTGACACTAGGGATGCGCGATCGTGGATATCGGTAACTTGTTGAACGGGTTTCTCGGACAGAATCAGGGAGCGGCCGGTCAGGCGCCTCAGGGCGCTGCTGGATCATCCGGCGGTTCTTCCGGCGGCCTTGGCTCGATCGCTCAGGCCTTGCCCGGCGGATTCGCCGGCGGCGCCGCGGCCGGCGGGCTGGTTGCGCTGATGCTCGGCAATAAGAAGGCCCGCAAGATGGGCGGCAAGGCGCTGAAATATGGCGGCATGGCGGTGCTCGGCGGCATGGCCTATCGCGCCTATCAGAACCATCAAGCGACCAAGACGGCCAGCCCGGGCGGCGCGGGCATGGCGCACGGCCAGCCGCAGGCCGCCCCTGCCGCAGCGCCGGTATCGGGCGACGCGCCCTTCGCCCCGGCGCCGGCCGCGTCCGGGTTCGACCCGGCGCAGTTGCAGGACGCCACAGGCGCCGACATGCGTCTGGCCCTGATCAAGGCGATGATCCACGCGGCGAAGTCGGATGGCCATATCGACGCCGCGGAAAATCAAGTCATCCGCGAGCAGATCAACGCCGCCAACCTGGCGGCCGACGAGAAGGCCTTTCTTTTCGATCAGTTGGACGGACCGGCCGACCCGTTGATGATCGCAGGGCTCGCGCGGGATGAGGTCCAGTCGAGCGAGCTCTATCTGGCGTCCTTGCTGACCATTGATCTCGATACGGCCGAGGAGGCGCGTTATATGGAGCGTCTGGGTGACGCCCTGCGCCTGCCTGTCGGTCTGCGCGCCGAACTGGACGCCCAGGCCGCCGCCGCCCGCGCTGCGTAGTCGATCCTTCTCAAGGACCGTCGCGCGCCGCTTCCAGCCGGCGCACGACCAGTTTAAATAGGTCCATCACAACGATCAGCGACAAGGCGATCGCCGCGACCACGATCCATTCGACCAAGGCGACCGGCTGCGCCCGTAGGACGTCGGACAGCCCCGGCGTGAACAGGGCGGCGATATGCAGACCATGGGCGCCGACAACCGATAGGATCAGGAACGGGTTCGAGGTGAGTGGTATCCGGAAGACCGAGATCCGCTCGGACCGCGCGTTCAACGCTTGGGCGTTTTCGAATAGGACCATAAGCAGCAGGATCAGGTTCCGGGCCTCGTCGACCGGGACGCCTTGGTTCAGAAGCCAGATGTAAGCCGCCGCGCCGACCGTTCCCATATAACATCCCGCCGTCAGGACCTGAGAGGTCATCAGCCGATCGAACAGCGCGTCATCCTTGCCGCGCGGTCGCCTTTCCAGAACGCCTTTCTCGCCGGGCTCCAAGGCGAGGGCGATATGCTGAATGCCGTTGGTGACCAAGTTGAGCCAGAGAAGTTGAACGGCGAAAAGCGGCGCCGGATAGCCCGCCAGCACCGTAATCAGGAACAGCACGATTTCGGCGAGACCCGTCGAGATCAGCAGATGCACCAGCTTGCGGATATTGTCGTAGGCGATGCGGCCTTCTTCGACGCCGCGTACGATTGAGGCGAAATTGTCGTCGGTCAGGATCAGATCCGCCTGGCCGCGCGCGACATCGGTGCCGCTGACGCCCATGGCGACGCCAATATCGGCGGCGTTCAGGGCCGGTGCGTCATTCACGCCGTCGCCGGTCACCGCAACCACATGGCCGCGCCGCTGCAGCGCCTCGACGATGCGCAGTTTTTGGACCGGCTCGACCCGGGCGAAGACCGTCGCGCTTTCGACGAAGGAGTCGAACTGGTCCGGATCGTCCTCGACTGCGGCGAGGTCTTTCTGAGTCGCCACCGCATCGTCGCTCGCTGACTCGTCGATCAGGTGAAGCTGGCGGGCGATGGCGCGCGCCGTTTCCGGATGATCGCCGGTAATCATGCGCACCGAAACCCCGGCGGAGCGGCACTTGGCGATCGCCTCCGTCGCTTCCGGCCGGATCGGGTCGATCAGTCCGACCAGACCCAACAGGCGCAGGCCGGAAGGCGGGCGCTCTCCGACCGGCGCCCCGTCCGCCGGTCCGCTGGCGACGGCGATCACCCGATAGCCGTCCGAGGCGAGTGAGTCGATCCAACCTGACAGGGCGGCTTGGTCGACGCCGTCGCACATCGTCGCCAGGGTTTCGCCGGCCCCTTTGACATGGATCGCCACGTCCGACTGGGGGCTATTGCGCACCGTTGCGCTGGCGTAGCGGCGGGCGGGCTCGTAGGGTGTGGTCTCGATCACCTGGGCGGCGTCACGGGTCGCGCCGATATCGACGCCCAACTGCGCCGCCAGGATCAGGAAGGCGATATCCACGGGGTCGCCTTGGGTGCGGACGCCGTCCTCCGAGATCGTTAGCGCGGCCTCGTTGCAATGGACGGCGCTGACGCTCAACGCCTTCAACGCGGCGATCGCCTCGGCGCCCGCCGGACCGCCTTCCTGGACCACGCGGCAGGGCGTTTGCGGGCCGTCGCCTTCCACATCGACCTCGGTCACCGCGCCGTCAGGGCCTACCAGCATGGCGCGCCGGATCGTCAAACGGTTCCGCGTTAAGGTCCCCGTCTTGTCGCTGGCGATCAGGGTACAGGCTCCGAGACCTTCGACGGCCGGCAGCGATCGGATGATGACATTGCGCCGCTGCATGCGGTTCGTCGCCACAGCCAGGGCGACGGTGATGGCGATCGGCAGGCCTTCCGGGATCGCTGAAACCGCCAAAGCCACGGCCACATGGAAGACATCGACCAGATTGGCGCCCTGCAGCGCCTCCATTGTCGCCACCACGGCGATCAGCAGAATGGTGAAGACGCCAATCACCCGGCTGAATTTCTCCAGTCGGCGCAGAAGCGGCGGGGCTGTGGCCTCGCCGGCGCTCAAGGCCGTGGCGATCTGGCCGATCTGGCTGTTGACTCCGGTCTGGACCACGACGCCTTGCGCCCGGCCTGAGAGCGCGGTCGTGCCGGCGAAGAGCATGTTCGTGCGGTCGGGCGGCGGTGTGGAGGCCGGCAGAACGCCGGCCGCGTCCTTCTCGACCGGGGTCGATTCCCCTGTCAACAGCGACTCGTCGACGATCAGGCCCTGGCCGTCCGTTAGGCGGATATCGGCGCTGATCCGGTCGCCGCTTTCAAAGGCCGTCAGATCGCCGGGCGCCAGGGTCTCCGCATTGATCTCGATCCAGCGCCCATCACGCTTGACCCGGACCCGCTGCGGCAACAACCGATCCAACTCCTCCGCTTTCCTCTGCGCGTGCCATTCCTGGGCTGCGCCGATCACTGCGTTCAGCAGAAGCACGCCGAAGATGAAGACGGCGTCCAAAGGCTCCTGCACGGCGATCGACACCACAGAGGCCGCCAGCAGCACATAGACCAGCGGGTTCTTGAATTGTCGTAGGAACAGGATGAGGAGGCCGGGTTTCGGCGGCTTCGGCAGAATGTTGCGGCCCGCCGCCGCCAACCGACTTTCCGCGTCGGCCGTCGCCAGGCCGTCGGCGGTGACGCCGAGCGCCGACAAGCACCCGTCCGCCGTTAAGGCGTGACAGTCCGCGACGGCGATTCCTTGTTTCTCTGTGACGTCAGTCAACGGCATGGGTTCCCTCTATTGAGCGCGAGTGTTTCACAAGAGCCGGGCCGGTCCTAGGGGCGTTGCGGCCTGTCTTCGAGATTTCATCGCGGTGCGTCGGGCGGTCGCAGAACACGGATCGGAAGCATCCCCAATCCAAGTACGAATTTAGTTTCACTTGAAACTATATGCCTCACGCTTTAGGTTCCGGCGTCAACCATGTCGACCGCAGGAGCCGCGCGTATGAAGAATCCGATTTCCTTTTCCCTGATCGAGGGCGTCGCCAGCCGTCAGGCTCACGCGGCGATTCCCGCCGGGACCTTCGAGCGGGAGTTGGGCAAGGAAGGGTTCTTCGGACCCGCGACCCATATGTATCACGCGCACCCGCCGACCGGTTGGACCAGCTTCGAGGGGGCGTTGCAGCCGCGGGCTTTCGATCTGAACCGGCTGAATTCCGAACAGGCGTCGCCCTTCGCGGCGCAGACCGTGCTGTTCAACGCCCATTGCCGGATGCGGCATTGGCGCGCGCCCAATCGGATGGATCATCTGGTGCGGAATTCGGATGGGGACGAGTTGATCTTTATCCATACCGGCGCCGGAGATCTTTACAGCGATTACGGGCATATGGCGGTCGAGGCCGGGGACTATATCGTTCTGCCGCGCGGCACGATGTGGCGGTTGGATTCGCGCGAGCCCGTCACGGCGCTGCTGATCGAAGCGACGAACGGCTCGTATCAATTGCCGGACAAGGGCATGGTCGGCCGGCACGCAATCTTCGATCCGGCGATGCTGGACACGCCGAAGCTGAACGAAGCGTTCGAAGCGCAGAAAATCGACCCGGACTGGGCCGAAACGCGGGTGGTGGTCAAGCGCGGCGAGAAACAGGCGGTATTGACCTATCCCTTCAACCCCTTGGATGCGGTCGGATGGAAAGGCGATCTGGCGCCGGTGCGGATCAATGTGAAAGATATTCGGCCCTTGATGAGCCACCGGTACCATCTGCCGCCTTCGGCGCACACGACCTTCGTCGCCAACCGCTTCGTGGTCTGCACCTTTACGCCGCGCCCGTTCGAAATGGACGAAGACGCGCTGAAGGTGCCGTTCTATCACGCCAACGACGATTACGACGAAGTGCTGTTCTATCACGCCGGTGATTTCTTCAGCCGCGACAATATCGACGCCGGCATGATGACCTTCCACCCCTGCGGCTTCACCCACGGCCCGCACCCGAAAGCGCTAAAGGGCGCGTTCACGCCGAAGAAAAAGGCGACCGATGAATATGCGGTGATGGTCGATACACGGGACGCGCTTGAATTGGGCGACCTGCCGACGGGCGTGGAGAACATGGAATACGCCAAATCCTGGATGGGCGGCGGCTCCTACGACTGATCTGCGTTGCGCGTGCGCGCGCCGGCCGAGCGGATGGGAAAAACAGGATGAAACTGGGAACGCTGCGCGACGGAAGCCGCGACGGGGCGCTGGCGGTGGTCAGCCGCGACCTGAGCCGGGCCGTCTCGGCGCAAGAGATCGCGCCGACCCTGCAGGCCGCCTTAGACGATTGGGACAGGGTCGCGCCTGACTTGGCTGCGTTGTCCGACGCATTGAATACAGGGAAGTTGAATACAGGGAAGGGGGCGGATGCGTTCCCCTTCGATCCGGCGCGGATGGAATCGCCGTTGCCGCGCGCCTATCAATGGGCGGACGGCTCGGCCTTCGTAAACCATGTGGAACTGGTGCGGCGGGCGCGCGGCGCGGAAATGCCGGCGAGTTTCTGGACCGACCCGTTGATGTATCAGGGCGGGTCGGACGCGTTCCTCGGTCCGCGCGATCCGATCCCGTTGATCGACGACGCCCATGGCTGCGATTTCGAGGGGGAAGTGGCGGTGATCACCGGTGACGTGCCGATGGGGGCGACGCCGGAGCAGGCGGGCGAACAGATCCGGCTGCTGATGCTGGTCAACGATGTGTCATTGCGAGGCCTGATCCCGGGCGAGTTGGCCAAAGGCTTTGGCTTCTTCCATGCGAAACCCTCCAGCGCCTTTTCGCCGGTCGCTGTCACGCTGGACGAGCTAGGCGACGCCTGGTCCGACGGCAAGCTGTCCTTGCCGCTGGAATGCCGCCTCAACGGGGACCTGTTCGGCAAACCCAACGCGGGCGCGGACATGACCTTCTCTTTCCCGCGCCTGATCGCGCACGCGGCGGCGACGCGGCCGTTGGGTGCCGGCGCGGTGATCGGCTCCGGCACCGTCTCGAACAAGCAAGACACGGCGCACGGGTCAGCCATATCAGAAGGCGGGGTCGGCTACGCCTGCATCGCCGAGCTGCGCATGATCGAGACAATCAATGACGGTGCGCCGAAAGCCGCCTTCATGACGCCCGGCGACCGGATTCGGATCGAGATGATCGGCGCCGATGGCGGCTCAATCTTTGGCGCGATCGAGCAAGAGGTGGTGCGGCAGGTTGTCTAATCCCGGCCCTCTTGATACCCCTCCTCGCGCCCTGCGCTGAACCGGCGGGGCGGATTGACGAGGAAGCTTGGAAAGAGGGAACCGCGATGCCGTTTGTCGATCGGACGACATTCATCGAACTGTTGGACAAACTGCGGTCCGAGGACGAGGCGGAGGTCGTCGCCGCCGCGCGCGACATTAACCGTCGGATGGACGAGGCGGAACTCTCTTGGCGGGATGTCCTGGCGCCGGAACAGTCTGATCAAGACGACCTCGAAGACGACGATGAAGCGGACGATTTCGAGGATAATGACGACGACGATGAGGACGATTTCGACGAAGATGACGAGGTCGCCTTCGAGGGCGAAGACGCAAAACAGGCCGCGGCCCAAATCGAACGTATCCTGGCGCGCTATGAACTGTCCGATACGACGGAAGAGGATCTGCGCGACTATCTGACCGACATCGCCGAGGGCGAATTCACCGAGGCGGACAATCGATACGTGCAAGCGTTGCACAAGCGATTGAAAGCGCAACAAGGCGACTGAGCGACCGGACGGTTCGCATGACGGCCTGGAATGAAGAGCGCGACCGGCATTCGGACGCTTGGCGGATGCAAACCCGGATGAACCGGGTTCTGTATCAAAGCGACAGCGACTTCCAATCGATCACGCTGTTTCAGAACGATCTATACGGCAAGGTCCTGGCGCTCGACGGCGTCATTCAGACGACCGAGCGCGACGAGTTCTTCTACCATGAGATGTTGGTGCATCCGGCGCTGTTTCAGCATGGCGCGGCGCAGGATGTCCTGATCATCGGCGGCGGCGACGGCGGAACGCTGGAGGAAGTCCTGAAGCACCGGACCGTTCGGCGGGCGACGATGGTGGAAATCGATCCGGCGGTGGTCTCGTTCTCGAAACAGCATCTGACGGCGATCTGCGGCGTAGCCTTTGAGGATCCGCGCACCGATCTGGTCTTCGCCGACGGCGCGGCCTGGGCGGCGGCGGCCCAGTCGGATCTGGATCGGCGCTACGACGTCATCCTGATCGATTCCACCGACAATTTCGGGCCGGGGGCCGCGTTGTTCGCCGAGAGTTTCTTCGCCGATTGCGCGGCGTTGCTCAAATCGGGCGGGCTGATCGCGTCTCATAATTCCGTGCCATTCACAGAGCCGGACGGTTTCGCCGACCCCGCTCTCGCCCTAAAGCGCGCCGTCGGCGCGACCGCGCATTACCGCGTCGCCGTGCCGAGCTATTGGGGCGGCGACATGGTGATGGCGATGGCGGCGCGGCGCGCGGAGGATCTGACGATCGATCCACAGGCCATCGCGGACCGGCACGCCCAGGCCGGGATCGCCACCCAGTACTATACGCCCGACATCCATAGAGGCGCCTTCGCCCTGCCGCCCTATCTGGAAGCGTTGCTGGTCCAAGGGGCGGACAAGTAGATTGGTCGCACAATGATCGGCCCCATGACGACGCCTGGACCGGGAACCAACCATGGTTGGTTTCCGCGCCTCGCCTCAGACTACCGCCTCTTCGACGAAGGGCTTATTCTCCGCGATACGTTCGACACGAAAGGCGCTAAGATCGAGGCTCTCATATCCGCCGGTTGCAATCAGTTCGGCGACGCCGCGGCCGACCGCTGGGCTTTGCTGGATGCCGTGACCGGAGAAGCCGGTCGCGTGGATCAGGTTAGGGACGTCCGGATGGGGGCCGAGTATGGCGTTATGGTCGAACAGGTTCATGTCATAGTGACCGGCCCAGGCGTTGACGACCTTCACCGCTTCAAACATTAGGGCGCGTGCGGCTAGGGTCTCCCAAATACGGGTCTCGAACCAATCGTGATCGACCTCGAAATCCGCCGGATCGGCGTCGGAGTCCTCGCTTTCCTCCGGCGAGACGCCGCAGAGAAAGTAGCGGCCTTCCGGGCGGATATAGACACCGTTGAGATCGATCAGCAGCGGCCAGTGCGGCGCCGGGCGGCGATTGTCGATGACGAAGACCATGCGTTTGCGCGGTTTGACCGGCATATCCAACCCAGCCCAGGCGGCGACCGACCCGGACATATAGCCCGCCGCGTTGACGGCGATTCCGCAGCCGATCCGGATGCCTGATCGAAGTTGAACCTCTGAAACCCGACCCTTGTCCAGCGTCAGTCCGACGGCCTCTTCATTCAGGAAGGCGACGCCCAGGGACTGCGCCTTCTTACGGAACCCCTGGACCAGGGCGAAGGCGTCGATCCAGCCTTCATGCTCCGTCCCGAAACTGCCGAGCGTGACTCCGTCTAGGCGCATTTCCGGAAATCGCGCGCCGATCTCGTCCGGCGTCAGCAAGGCGACCGGCGCGCCTTCTCGGGTCTGTGTGGCATGGATGCGCCGCATCGCCGTTTCACTCTCTGACGAGGCGAGGAAGAGATAACCGTTTTGCCGGAAGGACAGGTCCGGCGTCTCGCCCTCGACCGCTAGGTAGTCGGGCAGGTTGCGCAAGAATTCTGCGGTGAATTGCGAAATGCGGATATTTTCCGGTGTCGTGAATTGTTGCCGGACGCCGCCCATCGAGCGCGGCGTCGAGGCGAACTCATAAGTTCGATCGCGCTCGATGACCGCAATGGAGCCGTTGAAATCCTCCCGACGCGCCAGGAAGGTCGCAGTGGCCCCGCCGATGACCCCGCCGCCGATGATGACGATATCGAAATTCTGCTGAAACTCAGACATGCGACAGCTTCGCCCATCGGCGGCGCGAAGGACAGAGCAATATCGCCGCGCGTCGGCGTGAAAAAGGCGGCCGTCTCTAAAACGCGCCGAAGAGGGTGGCCAGCAGGATCAGAGCGACGAGCGAGATCATCGGCGCGACAACGGCGACCATGAAAATGTCGCCATAGGATTCGCGGTGCCCAAGTTTGCAGATCCCAAGCACGGTGATTACCGCGCCGTTATGCGGCAGCGCGTCGAGGGCCCCGGACGCGACCGCGGTCACCCGATGCATCGCCTCTAGCGAGACGCCGGTCTCCATGGCGAGGCGGACATAGGTGTCCCCAAGCGCTTCGAGGGCGATGCTCATGCCGCCGGAGGCTGATCCCGTCATGGCCGACAGTAGGTTCACCGCCACGGCGAGGGACACCAGCGGGTTGCCGCCGCCGATCGACAGCACCGCCTCGCTGATTGCGACAAAGGCCGGCAGGGCGGCGATGACGCCGCCGAAACCGACCAAGCTGGCGGTGTTGAAGATCGGCAGAACCGACGCGCTCGCGCCCTTGTCGATGGTCGCCCGCAGGTCGGTCAGGCGGCGCAGATTGAAGACGATCAGGAACAGGATCGCGAGCGTCAGCGACACGATGATCGACCAGACGCCGCGGACGCTTTCGATGGTCGTCGGTCCGAAGCGCGCCTCCGACAGGTACGACGTGTCGAGCATCGGAACCACGATCTCGACGAAAATCAGGTTCACGACGATCACCATGACGACGGGCGCGATCGCCAGCGCAAAGGCCGGGTCCGCCCCCGCCGGGCTCGGTTTGTCCGAAAGCTCGGCGACGTCGAACCCTTCCTGCTGCGACTTTTCCCGCATCACGACGTCCGGCACCGGCAGGCTGTCCTCATGCGCGCCATAACCTTCGCCGGCGGCGCGGGCCTTTTTCGCCCGACGCGTTAGCCAAGCTGTGCCGAGCAAAAACATGATCAGTCCGGAGATGATACCGAGACCCGGCGCCGCGAAGGAGGTGGTGCCGAAGAACGGCATTGGGATGGCGTTCTGAATCGCCGGCGTGCCGGGCAGCGCCGACATGGTGAAAGTGAAGGCGCCCAGCGCGATCGTGCCAGGGATCAGGCGCTTCGGGATCGCCGCGTCTCGGAACAGCGCCGCCGCCACCGGAAAGATCGCAAAGGCGACGACGAAAAGCGACACCCCGCCATAGGTCAGCACGCCGCAACAGAGCACGACCGAGACGATGGCGCGCTCCGGGCCGAGCTTGGCGATGACATATTGGGCGATGGACCGCGCCGAGCCGCTGTCATCCATTAGCTTGCCGAAAATCGCGCCGAGCAGGAACAGCGGGAAGAAGGCGACGATGAACCCGCCCGTCGTCACCATGAAGATCTGCGTCAGCGCCGCAAGAATCGGCGCGCCGCCGGTCAAGGCCGCCGCCAACAGCGCCATCAGGGGCGCCAGGATCAACAGCGTCACGCCCCGAAAGGCGAAATACATCAGCAGGCCAAGCGCCAGGATGATCGCAAGAATGTCAATCATGGGCGTAGCCCCGCTTGTCGTCCTCATCGAGATGGGCGGGTTTCAGACTCTCCTCGAAAATGAAGCCGGGCCGCCAGGTCCCACGCTCGCCGATATCCTCAAAATGCGCCTCCAGCCAGGCGTCCGCGGTTTCCCAACCGACTTTCCAAAGATGATCCAGAAAGGCCCGCTCGGCGTTGAGTTTGCTCGAGACGCTCAGTTTCAGCATTTCCTCTTCGGCCCCGATCAGGTGAAGTTTTCCGTCGCGATAGGCTTCGCGGTCGAGCTTCTCGTGGTGGATCAGCTCCCAGAGAAACCCGATCGCGCGCAGCTCTTTCATCAGACTGGCGTTGAAGGTGATCTCGTTCAGGCGATTCTCGATCTCATAGGCGGTCCGGGGAATTTCATCGCGCACAAAAGGATTGACCTGGATGACGACGATGTCGCGGGCTTCTGTCTCGTCGATCAGCGGGAAGAGCGGCGGGTTTCCCATAAAGCCGCCGTCCCAATAGGCCTCGCCATCAATCTCCACCGCTTTGAACAGGAACGGCAGACAGGCCGAGGCCATTGCGGCGTCGGCGGAAATCTCGGGCTGCCGGAAAATCTTTGTTCGGCCGGTCCGGACATTGGTCGCCGACAGGAAGAGTTTGGGGTTCTTCGATCGATTGATGATGTCGAAATCGAAGAAGTCTGCGACGATGTCGCGAAGCGGATTGATGTTGAACGGGTTCAATTCATAGGGTGAGAACATCCGCGTGAGATGTTGAGACATGATGAAGGTCGGCGAGAGGTCCAGGCTCCACCGTCCCATGAACCTGTCAAAAACCGACCGTTGGATCGGCCCCGTCGCCGCAATCTCGCTCACCTTGGTCCAGAATTCCGCCAGCAGTTCCCGGGCGCGCTCGGGGCCGCCCTCCGCCAAACCCTGGGTGACGGCGACGGCGTTCATGGCGCCGGCGCTGGTCCCGCTGACGCCCTCAATCTCAAGCTCGTCATGTTGCAGAAGGCGATCCAACACGCCCCATGTAAAGGCGCCGTGAGACCCGCCGCCTTGCAGCGCAATGTCGATCGCCTTTTTCCGCTTTTTGCCCATAGGGACCCCCTTAGCGTGACCATTCAGAACCACGCTACACGCCTAGCAAGTCTATGTGTCTGTTCCATGTCAATTAAGACGCAGGGCGATGTGTTTTTGCCCGGCCCAGGCCCGCCCGCCGTCGCGTGGCATGTGCCGCGCCGCCTATTGACCTGACAGTGGCAAGCCAACAGACTTCAATCTGGTGAGGGATCAAGACGGGCGGGGGCGGTCGACCGAATGTTCGAGAAGCTGAAAGAGACGATCGGCGAAGTCACCAAACGTCACGCGAATCGGCCGTTTCTGGAAGCTGCGATGGCGACTTGCGCCTATGTCGCCTCGGCTGACGGCGCCGTCAGTTTCAGCGAACGCGGTCGTGTCGACGACATCCTCGAGCATTTGGAGCAGTTGAGGGTCTACGATCCGCATGACGGGGTCGACCTGTTCAACGACTATACCGACGCCCTTGCCGCTGATCGCGCCAAGGCGCGGGCCCGGGTCTTCCAGGCGGTCGCCAAGGTGGCCAAGCAGGAAGAGTCCGCTAAGCTGATCGCGCGCATGGTTTTCGCCATCAGCAACGCCGATGGCGACTTCTCCGAAGATGAACGCAGGGCGGGGGTCGAGATCGTCGAGGTCCTAAAGCAGGGCGGCGCGCTTATCGGCTAGCGCGGCGTGCGTCGCCGATGCGCCTGATCTTCACTACCGCGGCTCTTGGCGCGCGCCCGTCGACAAAGGCCAGGCCGAGCCCGATCAAGGCGACGCCGGCCAGCGCGTTGAGGGTGAGGCTCTCGCCCAGGAACGCCACGCCGAGGGCCGTCGCGCTGACCGGAACGAGTAGAGTGACCAGCAGCAGGTTGGTCGCGCCGGCGGTCGCCAGGATCCGGAAATACAGCAAATAGGCGACGCTGGTGCAGAGGAGGGCGATGCCGATCACCGACAGGATCGGGACCAAGGTCCAGCTTGCGGTGCGGATCGGATCTTCGACCAGGAGCGCGGCCGGCGTCAGGATCAGGCCGCCGCCGGTCAGCATCCCGGCAGAGGCCACAATTGGCGAGAGGGTGCGAAATCGTCGGCCGAATATCCCGGCCAAGGCGTACGAGACCGTCGCCCCGATCACGGCCGCCTGGCCTAAGGCGATCGCGCTGCTTGAGAAGGCGTTTTCCGCCTCGACCCCATTCTCCGAAACCTGACCGGCAAGCGCGCTCGGGCCGAAGAGGACGGCGACGCCTAGGAAGCCCAGCGCTACGCCGGCGAGTTTACTCGGCGTCATCTTCTCGTCGCGGGTCAGGAAATGCGCGAAGATGACGCCGAAAAGCGGCGTCGCGCCGTTCAAGATGCTCGCCAAGGAACTGTCGATCCGCACCTGACCCCAGGCGATCAGCGAGAAAGGGATCGCATTGTTCAACAAGCCCATGAGCCCAAGCGCAGCGAAAGTCCCGGCGCCAAGCCGGAGCGGCAGCCCGAAAGCGACGGCGACGACCCACAACGCCGCGGCGGCCAAGATCACCCGACCGGCGGCGAAGCTCAATGGCCCGAACCCCGCCAATCCGGTTTCGGTCAAGAAAAACGACCCGCCCCAGATGATGGCGAGAAGAATCAACAGCCCCCATTCCAGGCCGGTCATCGGTTTCGCGGATTGGCTCATGGACGCAAGCTCTCCTGTTGCCCGATCGCCTGGAGCCTAGTCATGGCGGTCTTCTGCTGCGACCCGTTTCTTGCGCTGGCCCTGGCGCCGGCCGCGGCTAGAGCGCGTCGCGCAGCCGGTAATAGAGCATCGCCAGCACCAGGGCCGGGGTCCGCAGGGGACCGCCCGGGAAGGGCGGATGGTCCAGATTGCTCAGCACATCAAACCGTTCCGCTTGCCCGCGTACGGCCTCGGCCAGCAGTCGGCCGCACATGCCCGATAGCGCCACGCCCTGCCCGGAGAAGCCCTGCGCGTAAAGCGTGCTGGGTCCGAGCCGCCCGATATCCGGCATTCGGTCCACGGTGATTCCAATATAACCGCCCCAGCAGTATTCGAGCGCGACGTCCTCCAGTTGCGGAAAGACAGCCAGCATGCGCGGCCGCATGAAGCCGAAGAGGTCTTGCGGGTCGCGTCCGGAGTAGGTGGCGCGGCCGCCGAACAGCAATCGATCATCTTCACTGCGGCGGAAATAGTTGACGATGAAATTGACGTCGCAGACCGCGTCATTCTCGCGGATCAATCCTTGAGCGCGGTTTTCCCCGAGAGGCTCGGTCGCGAGGATATAACTTCCGACCGGCATCAGGCGCCGATAGAGTTGCGGGACCGTGTCTTGCAAATAGGCGTTTCCGGCCAGGATCATATGTTGGGCGCGCACCTGGCCTGACGCAGTCTTGGCGCTGGGTTCCGCGCCGGTATCGACGGACAGCACGCGCGATTGTTCGAAGATTTCAACACCTGCCGCGACCGCTGCGTCAGCGAGGCCAAGGCAATAATTCAGAGGATGGAAATGCCCGGCGCGCGGCTCCCAAAGGCCGCCGTGATAGCCGGGCGCGTCCAACCGGTCCCGCAACGCCTCTTTGTCCAGAAGCTGCAACCCGTCATAGCCGTATCGGGCGGCTTCGTCGCGATTGTGCGCCAGTTCCGCCATCTGCCGCGGCTTGTCCGCGACATGCAGGTAGCCCCAGGTCAGGCCGCAATCGATCGTGTGATCGGCGACACGCCGGCCGATAAGATCAACCGCGTCTTTGGCGATTTCCCAGGCCCGCTTGGCGTTCTCGGCGCCTAGACGCTTCTCAAGCCGCGCCATGCTATTGGTGAAGCCTGTGCAGATTTGTCCGCCATTGCGGCCCGAGGCGCCGTACCCGACGCGCTCCGCCTCCAGCACGATGACCAAATAGCCCGCCTGCGCCAGGTCGAGGGCGGCGGAGAGGCCGGTGAACCCGGCGCCCACAATGCAGACATCGGCCGTCCGCGCGCCGGACAAGGCCGGATAGGCGGGATGCGGATTGGCGCTTGCACGGTAGTAATTCGCTTCACTCACGGCTTCTGCTGATCCCGGCGTTTCAAATAGGTCCGAGGAACGAGACGGCTCGGCTATAGCGCTCGCCTCTCTAGACGGTTCGCATATACCACTCGTAATCATGGCGCGGGATGACCGCATGATGCTGCTCTGAATCCCACTGTTTCGCGCCCAGATAGGCGGCGTGATACTGCGCGCCGAGCGTCGATTTCAGGATCGCGCCGTCTTCGAACGCGTCCAGCGCGCGTTCCCAGCGCAAAGGCAAGCGGCCCGGCGGCCTCTCATAGGCATTGCCGATCTCCATCGGCCCTGGGTCGATCTTGTTCGTGAGGCCATAGTGCACCCCGGCGAGGATCGCGGCGAGGGCGAGATAGGGATTGGCGTCGGCGCCCGCGGCCCGGTGTTCGATCCGCAGGGCGTCCGGGTCGGATCGCGGAATGCGTAGGGACACGGTTCGGTTGTCGACGCCCCAGGCGCGGTTGATCGGCGCAAAGGAGTCATTGCGGAAGCGGCGGTAGGAGTTTGCGTTCGGCGCCATGATCGCGATCGACTCCGCCATCGTCTCGCGCAGCCCGCCGATCGCATGTCTCAGCCTTGCGTCGATCGGCAAGCCACAGTCTGGATCAATCGCGCCGTCGGGATGGGCGAAGATATTGCGTCCCTCGGTGTCGATCAGGCTGAGATGAACATGCAGACCGGATCCGGCGTGTTCGGCGAAGGGTTTCGCCATGAAGCTGGCGACCACGCCGTGTTTGCGGGCGACCGATTTAACCAGACGTTTGAACAGGACGGCGCGGTCGCAGGCGGAGACCGGATCGGCGACATGGGTCAGATTGATCTCGAACTGGCCGGGCCCGTATTCCGCGGTCGTCACATCCGCCTTCAGGCCCTGCGCGTTGCACGCCGCCGCGATATCCGCCAGCAGCGCGTCATAGTCGCCGACATCCTCCATCGAGAGGACCTGCACCTGTCCCGGCGTTATTTTCAGGTCCGCCATCCGGGCCGGACGCGCGGCGCCGTCACGGGACAGGCGCGGGGAGAGCAAGTAGAACTCCAATTCGATCGCCGCGACCGGCGTCAGGCCCATCGCTTGGAGCGGCGCGGCCGCAGCGCTGAGAATATGGCGCGGATCGGCGAACCAGGGCGCGCCATCCTCCAGGACCATAGAACCGAGTACTTGAGCGGTCGGTCGCGCGGCCCAAGGGACCATGCTCAGCGTTCCGGCGGCGCCGAACACCGCGAAATCGGGATCGCCGTCGGCGCTGCCATAGGGAAGGGTCATCGCGTTCTGACCCTGACTGTCCAGCAGATAGATCGAGCCCGGCATGCGCACGCCTTCGGACAGCAGTTTCGGAAAAGCCTCCCGCTGCAGCCGCTTGCCGCGCAAGAGGCCGTTCATGTCCGGGGCCAGAAGCTCGATGGCCTCCACCTCCGGATGGGCGTCCAGAAAGGCGGTCGTTTCGGGCTCGGTCAGGCGTGACAGCATCGACGGGTCATAGCCGTTGCGTTTGCCGCGTCAAGCCCCCCAAGATACAGAACGAGGAGATTGGCGCGTTTCGGCGAGCCGACATCTGACATCATGGGCGAGACGATGAGCGAAATGCTGGACTGGTTGCGCGACAACAGGATCGACGAGGTCGAATGCCTCGTGCCCGATCTCAGCGGCATCGCGCGCGGCAAGATCGTGCCGACCAACCGCTTCATCGACGCGTTGGAGGAGCGCGGGTTGCGCATCCCCGAGGCGGTGTTCCTGCAAACGGTCACCGGCGATTTCGTGCCGGGTCGGTCGGAGATCGTTCATGAATCAAATCGCGACATCTACATGCAGCCGGATCCCAGCAGCTTGCGATCGGTGCCCTGGTATGCGGAGCCGGTCGCTCAGGCGGTCTGCGACGCGCATTTCCTGAACGGCGATCCGGTCGACTTTGCGCCGAGACAGGTCTTGAAGCGCGTCCTGGCGGCCTATGCGAAGCGCGGCTTGCGCCCCGTGGTCGCGCCGGAGCTTGAATTCTATTTGATCAATAAAAATCTCGATCCGGACTATCCGTTGGAGCCGGCGGCCGGCCTGTCGGGCCGGCAAGAGAGCGGTCGGCAAGCCTATGGCATCGAGGCGGCGAACGAATTCGATCCGGTCATCGAGGATATCTATGATTTTTGCGAGGACAGCCGCATCGATATCGGCACCATGGCGCATGAGGCCGGCGCGGCGCAGATCGAGATCAATTTCAACCATGGCGACCCGCTGGATCTGGCCGATCAGGTCTTCCTGTTCAAACGCACGGTCCGCCAAGCGGCCCTGAAACACGATATGTATGCGACCTTCATGGCGCGCCCGCATCAGTTCCAGCCTGGCAGCAGCATGCATATTCACCAGTCGGTCTTGGAGGCGGCGACCGGGCGGAACATCTTCGCGACGCATAAGGGCAAGACGTCGCGCAAGCTGCTGAATTTCATCGGCGGTCTGCAGAAATACACGCCGGCGGCCATGCCGCTTCTGGCGCCCAACGTGAACTCCTATCGCCGGATCACGCCCTATTCCGATGCGCCGATCAACACCCATTGGGGCCGCGACAACCGCACCGTGGGCCTCCGCGTGCCCGACGCAAAGCCCGAAGCGTTCCGGGTCGAGAATAGGGTCGGCGGGGCCGACGCGAACCCGTATCTCGCCATGGCCGGCAGTCTGGCCTGCGGCCTGATCGGGTTGAAAGAGAAGATCGATCCCGGCAAGCCGGTCGAGGGCGACGCCTATCGCTTCGCCTTCACCTTGCCGCGCCATCTCGGCGAGTCGCTGTCGAAGTTGAATTACAGCCGGCCTTTGCGCGCGTTGCTCGGGGAACGGTTCGTCAGGTTGTTGACCGAGGTGAAGAACTACGAGACCGACCTCTATCAACAGGTGATCTCAAGCTGGGAGCGGGAAAACCTGCTCCTGAATGTTTAGCCGATTGTATTCGGGGAAGGCCGCGCCATGACCGACAGTATCGTTGAAACGCCCCAGGGCGCCCCGGGCCGCAATTACGATATAGACGCGTTGCGGGCGATGGACGCGGCGCACCACCTGCATCCCTTCACCGACACCAAGAAGCTGAGTGAAGAAGGCGGCAGCCGGATCATCACCCGCGCCGAGGGTTGCTGGCTGTGGGACGGCGATGGCGCGCGCATCCTCGATGGGATGGCGGGCCTGTGGTGCGTGAATGTCGGCTATGGCCGCGCCGAACTGGCCGAGGCCGCGCGGCGCCAGATGCTGGAACTGCCCTATTACAACACCTTCTTCAAAACCGCCTCGCCGCCGGGCATCGAACTGGCGACCAAGATCAGCGACCTGCTCGGGCCGCGTTTCGAGCATGTGTTTTTCTCGAACTCCGGGTCAGAGGCGAATGACACCGCCCTGCGCCTGGTCCGCCATTTCTGGAACCTGCAAGGCAAGCCCAAGAAGAAGCATATCATCAGCCGCTGGAACGCCTACCATGGCTCAACCGTCGCCGGCGCCAGCCTGGGCGGCATGAAGCCAATGCACAAACAGGCCGACCTGCCGATCCCGGGCGTCAGCCACATCATGCAGCCCTATTGGTTCGAACAGGCGCATCCCGGCGAGGACCCCACTGACTTCGGGAAACGCGCCGCTCAGGCGTTGGAGGAGCGGATCCTGGAATTGGGGCCGGAGACCGTCGCCGCCTTCATCGGCGAGCCGGTCCAAGGCGCGGGCGGTGTGATCATTCCGCCCGAGGGCTATTGGGCCGAGATCCAGGCGATCTGCAAACGCCACGACATCCTGTTGATCGCCGATGAGGTGATTTGCGGCTTCGGCCGGACCGGCTCCTGGTTTGGTCATCAGACGCTGGGAATTGAGCCGGACCTGATCCCGATGGCGAAGGGCCTGTCGTCCGGCTATTTGCCGATCTCCGCCCTGGCGGTCGGCGGCCGCGTCGCCGAGACCCTGATCGACGAAGGCGGCGAGTTCTATCACGGCTATACCTATTCCGGGCATCCCGCCGCCTGCGCGGTCGCCTTGGCGAATATCGATATCATTGAACGGGAAAGGCTGGTCGAGCGGGTGCGCGACGATGTCGGACCGTATCTGGCCGAACGTCTGCAGGGTCTGGCCGATCACCCGATCGTCGGCGAGGTTCGGTCATTGGGGCTGTTGGGCGCGGTGGAGATTTGCGCCGACAAAGAGAGCCGCGCCCGGTTCCCTGGCGACGGCCGCGCCGGAACCCTGTGCCGCGACCATATTTTCAAGCGCAACGTCATTGCGCGCGCCTGCGGCGACGCCATGGTCATGTCGCCGCCCCTGATCGTCAGCCACGACGAAATCGACATCCTGATCGAGGGCCTGCGCGCCGCGCTGGACGCGACGGCTCGTGATCTTCTGACATAGGGAGGCCGGCTTGGAACGGAGGCTGATCGGTTCGGGCTATGCGTCCGAGCAGGAATACGGCTATTCCCGCGCGGTGCGGGTCGGGCCGATGATCGCTGTTTCCGGCACGACAGCGCGGGGCGAAGCCCTGGCGCTGGACGCCTATGGCCAGGGCAAAGCGGCGCTGGCGCTGATTGAGGCCGCCTTGCAGGAGGCGGGCGCCGAGCTTCGCCACGTCGTCCGCACCGTCGCCTATGTCACCGATTTCGAGCAATTGGATGGGGTCTCGCGCGCGCATGCTGAGGCTTTCGCCGATATCCGTCCCGCCAGCACGGTGGTGCAGGTCGTCTCGCTCTCCCCGCCGAGCGCCATTGTCGAGTTCGAGGTCACCGCCTTTCTTCACGATGATTGACGGGCGCCGGATAAGATGGCCTGATTTTGTTTGGAGGCTCGCCCGTTCGTCTTTGCAGGAAGAGGACGGCGTTTGAACAGGAGGCACAGAATGAAATCGCGCAGCGCACGGTCACTCACGCGTCGCCAGGCTTTGAAAACGGGGATCGCCGGGCTGGGCGCGGTCGCCGCCGGAATCAGTTTCGGCCGGTCGGCCCATGCGGCGGAGGACCCCGAGCTCAATTTCTACAATTGGGATACTTATATCGGCGAGACGACGCTGGACGATTTCAAGGGCGTCAGCGGCATCGAGGTGAATATGTCGCTGTTCGCCGACAATGACGAACTTTTTGCGAAGCTGAAGGAAGGCAATCCGGGCTTCGATCTGATCGTGCCCACCAACGATTTCGTCGAACGCATGGCTCAGGCTGAGATGATCGTGCCGCTCGATCATTCGAAGATCCCGAATTTTGAGAAGAATATCTCTTCGCTGTTTAAGGACCCGGCCTTCGATCCGGGGCGCAAATTCTCGATGCCCTATATGTGGGGCACGATGGGGATCGGCTATCGCAAGAGTCGCGTGAAAGAACCGATCACGAGCTGGAAGACGATGTTCGATTCGGACGAGTATTCTGGCCGCATCTCTTGGTTGTCGGAAAGCCGGACCATGCTGGGCATCGCCGGCATGTATATGGGGCATGGCATGAACGCCGTGGATCCGGTCCTGGTCAACAGCGCCGCTGATATGCTGATCGCGCAGAAGCCGCATGTCCGGGTGATCGCCGAGGATAACGGTCAGGACCTGTTGCTCTCGGGCGAGGTCGATCTGGCCATCGAATGGAATGGCGACATCCTGCAGGTGATGGAGGAGGATGACGATATCGGCTATGTCATCCCGCAGGAAGGCTCGCTGGTCTGGGAAGATACGTTGTGCATTCCGAAAGACGCGCCGCATCCGCTGAACGCGCACGCGTTTATCAATTATATCCTGGAGCCGGAAGCGGGCGCCAAGATCGCCGAGTTTATCTTCTACGCGTCGCCCAATACGGCGGCGCGCGCGCTGTTGGGCGATGATTACAACAAGAACCCGGCGATTTTCCCGCCGGACGAGATCATCGCGAAATGCGAACCGTCTATCTATCTGGGCGAGGATCTGCAACGCGCCTATGAGGAGGCCTGGACCCGGATGCAGGCGGCGTAGGGCCGGGCTGAAGGCGGCGCGGCCGCTAATCCCGGCGGGGGGCGCGGGATGGAATCTTGGCGGTCGACGCCGCGTGTCTTTTGGGCCGTCTTTTCGGCCCCCAGCTTTTGGCTGGTCGCCTTTTTCCTGATCCCGCTGTCGCTGATCTGGGCCTACAGTTTCGGCGAGAAGACCGGGATCATCGACATCGCGGTCACAGGCACGCTGGACAACTACATCCGGGCGTTCGAGCCGGTTTATCTGCAGATCTTCACCAAGTCTCTTTGGATCGCGACGCTATCGACGCTGATATGCCTCGCCGTCGGCCTGCCGGTCGCCTTGACCATCGTCTACGCCCCGCCCAAGGCGAAACCCTGGCTGCTCTTGTTGGTGATCCTGCCCTTTTGGACCAACCTGCTGATCCGAACCTACGCGCTGATCGCGGTCTTGCGCACCCGCGGCTATGTGAATTTCGGCCTTGAGTGGCTGTACGATCAGGCGAGTTGGCTATTCCAGATCGTCGGGTTGGGCGGGCTCGGCGCGGCGATCCTGGGCGAGCGGTTCGAGCCTGTGGAAATCCTTTACAACAACGGCGCGGTCCTGATCGGGCTGGTTTATGTGCATCTGCCGTTCATGGTGTTGCCGCTCTACGCCGCCTTGGAACGGCTCGACCGCAGCTATCTCGAGGCGAGCCTCGATCTCGGCGCCGGACAGTTTCAGACCTTTTGGCGTGTGATCGTTCCGTTGGCCATGCCGGGGATTGTCTCAGGCCTGATCATCACCTTCATCCCGACCCTGGGCTCGTTCCTGACGCCGGACCTGTTGGGCGGGCCGGACAGCACCATGATCGCCAATATCATCGAGCGTCAGTTCAAATCCGCGAATGACTGGCCCTTCGGGTCGGCGCTCAGCTTCATGCTGATGTATCTGACCTTCGGCGCGCTGGCGCTGCGCGCGTTCCTCGGCCGCGGACGGTCGAGCGGTCTGGAGGCGTGAGACGATGATCGCCGCCTATCGCCGCTGGAAACGTCTGCACCCGGCCGGTCCGTTGGACTACACGCGCAAATGGCCGATGCAACTGACCCTCGCGGCGACCTTCATCTTCCTCTACGCGCCGATCCTGATCCTGATCCTGTTCAGCTTCAATGACAGCCGCCGCAACATCGTTTGGCGCGGCTTCACCACGAAATATTACGAGAAGGCCTTGGGTAATGAGAGCCTGATCGAAGCTTTCGTCAATTCGCTGACCATCGCCTTCGTCTCAACCATCGTCTCAACGATCCTGGGCGCGATGGTGGCGATCCTGCTCTGGCGCTTCCGCTTTCCCGGCAAGGCGGGCTATGAGGGCGGCATGGCCTTGCCGATTGTGATCCCGGAGATTTGCCTCGGCGTCGCGATGCTGGCCTTCTTCGCCCGGATCGGCTGGCCGACCGACCTGCCCTGGCCGCTTAATCTGGGGAATATCATCATCGCCCATATCTCCTTTTCCTTCCCCTTCGCCGCCGTCGTGATCCGGGCGCGGCTGGCCGGGTTCAACCGGGAGTTGGAGGAAGCGGCGCGCGATCTCGGCGCGTCCGAATGGGAGACCTATCGCGATGTCGTGTTGCCCTATTTGAAGCCGGGCCTGGTCGCCGGCGCGCTGCTGGCCTTCACCCTGTCGCTCGATGATTTTGTCATCACCTTCTTTACCTCCGGGCCGGATACGGTGACCTTTCCGGTAAAGGTCTATTCGATGGTCCGATTCTCGGTGACGCCAGAGGTCAACGCCGCTTCCACCGTGCTGATCGTCATAACGCTGTTCCTGACCGCCATCGCCATGCGGGTGCAGAATCGGAGCGCCAAGCGTGACTGACGCCATCATCGAGATCGCCGATATCAGCAAGGCGTTCCCAGGCGGCGTGCGCGCCGTCGACGCCGTCTCGCTGTCGATCCGGGAAGGCGAGTTCTTCGCGCTTCTGGGCCCCAGCGGCTGCGGCAAGACCACCTTGCTGCGCATGATCGCCGGGTTCGAAACGCCGACCGAGGGCGCCATTCGCATTGACGGCGTCGATATGGCGGGGACGGCGCCGAACCGGCGACCGGTCAATATGGTGTTCCAGTCCTACGCCGTCTTCCCGCATATGAGCGTCGCCGAGAATGTCGCCTACGGCCTGAAAATGGACGGCGTCGCCAAGCCGGAAATGGCGCGCCGGGTCGAGGACGCTCTGGCGCTGGTGCGCTTGGACGGGTTCGACGGCCGCAAACCCGACCAGCTCTCGGGCGGTCAGCGACAGCGGGTCGCCTTGGCGCGGGCGTTGGTGAAGCGGCCGCGGGTGCTGTTGCTGGACGAGCCGCTTTCGGCGCTCGACGCCAAGCTGCGAGAGGCGATGCAATTGGAACTCGTAAATCTACAAAAATCGGTTGGGATCACCTTTGTGGTCGTCACCCATGATCAGGACGAGGCGTTGAGCATGGCCGACCGGATCGCCGTGATGGAGACCGGCCAGGTCCGGCAATTGGCGCCGCCGGCCGAGCTCTACGAACATCCCAACAGCCGGTTCGTCGCCGAGTTCATCGGCAAGATGAACGTGATCGAGGCGACGGCGTCGGACGGGGTCTTGACCGGGCCGGGTCTCGGCGTCATCGCCCGCGCGCCGGACCTCGGCGACGGGCCGGCCTCGGTCGCGTTGCGCCCGGAGAAAATCCGCCTGAACATGGCGCCCACACCGGCGCTAGGGAAGGACGAGGCCGAGATCGAAGGAACGGTCACGACGGTTTCCTATCATGGCGCTGAAAGCCATATCTATGTCGATGCGGGCGAGGGGGTGCTGTTATCGGCGACGGTGCAAAACGCAGAGCGCGACGCCGCGCATCGCGTCAAACGCGGCGACAGGGCGCGCCTATGCTGGCGGCTCGCCGACGCGTTGGTCTTGAAGGAATAGGACGATGCCAAGCGATCAAACAACGCCGGGCGATCAGGCCTTTCGCGCCACAGCGTTAAAGGGGCGTCAGCCTGAGGCGACTTTCGCCGGCGCGCTCAGCTTCCTGCGCCGGAAATACACGCGGGATCTAACCGGCGCCGACATCGCCGTCACCGGCATCCCGTTCGATCAGGCGACGACGTTTCGGCCCGGCGCAAGGCTCGGGCCGGCCGCGATCCGCGCCGCGTCGGTCCAATTGGCGGAGCTTCCCGCCTTTCCCTGGGGCTTCGACCCGCTCGAGCGCCTCGCCGTGGTGGATTATGGCGACTGCTTTCTCGATATCGGCCACCCGCAGCGCGTTCCGGCGGCGGTGAAGGCGCATAGCGCGGAAATCCTGGCGGCTGGCGTCAAACCCCTCTCTTTCGGCGGCGATCATTTCGTCTCTTATCCGATCCTGGAGGCGGTGGCCGAGCGTCACGGGCCGGTCGCGCTGGTGCATTTCGACGCCCATCCCGATACCTGGGACGATGATGGCGAGCCGCTCAATCACGGCACCATGTTTACCCGCGCGGTCAATCGCGGTCTGATCGATCCGGCCCGCTCGATCCAGATCGGCATCCGCACCATCACCGACGACACGCGCGGGCTGGAAATCGTCGACGCGCCTTTCGTGCATGCGCGCGGGCCCGAGGCGGTGATCGACCGCGTCCTGGCGCGGGTCGGAACGAGCAAGGCCTACCTCACCTTCGATATCGATTGCCTCGACCCGGCCTATGCGCCGGGTACGGGCACGCCGGTGGCGGGCGGCCTGTCGACGGCGCAAGCCTTGGCTATCCTGCGCGGGCTCGGCGCGATCGATTGGGTCGGGATGGATGTGGTCGAAGTCTCGCCGCCCTTCGACCACGCCGAGATCACGGCCCTCGCAGCGGCCACCCTGGCCCATGACTGGATCTGCCTGGAAGCCGCCAAGCACGGTTGAGACAAGGATGGTTCCTCCAAATACTGCGGTATGGAGGAACTGGTATGCCGCCGAATATCAAAGACGTTGAAACCCACGCCCTGGCCAAGAGATTAGCGACATTGCAAGGGCAAAGCATCGCCGCCGCCGTGAAGCAGGCGGTGAAGGCGGAGCTGTCCCGGATTGAGCGGCGCGATTTGGCGAAACGCGCCGCACGGCGGCAGGCGATAGAGGGCATTGTCCAAGAATGCGCGACCCTGCCGGTCCTGGATGACCGAAGCGCGGACGAGATCTTAGGCTATGACGACAAGGGCCTGCCCACGTGATCGTCCTCGATAGTTCGGCGCTGATCGCAGTTTTCAGCGGCGAGCCGGAAGGCGAACGATTTCGTGAAATCTTGGTCGAATCCGATGAGACGGTGATTGGCGTCGCGACCCTATTGGAAACCCGGATGGTTATCGCAAGCCGATATGGCGAAGCCGGGGCGGCCGCGCTTCATCGCCTGTTGGATGTCGCCGCGGTGAGTCAGGCGCCGCTGGGCCGGCGCCAGGGCGACTTAGCCTATCGCGCGTTCCTCGCTTTCGGACGCGGTTCCGGCCATCCGGCGCGATTGAATTTCAGTGATTGCCTGTCCTACGCCTTGGCCAAGTCCTTGGAGGCCCCGCTCCTGTTCAAAGGCGACGATTTCCGCCGTACGGATATTGCGGTCGCCTGACCCTCGGCGCCCTGTTTAGGCCGCTTCGGTCCAGACTTCGGTGAAATCCTTGTGGTCTGGACGCGGTTTGACGGTTTGTTCGCTCTCCGGCGTGCCGAGATAGATGAAGCCGACAATCTCGTCCTTATCCATGAAGCCAAGCGCCGCCTTGACATGGTTGTCATGCGCCGGCCAGCCGCTGAGGATGATCGCGCCATAGCCTATGGCGTGCGCAGCGGTCAGAATATTCTGCGCGGCGCAGGCGGCGGCGACCACCTGTTCGACGCGAGGCACTTTCGGGTGTTCCATCGTTTTCGCCACGACCGCGACGATCAGCGGCGAGCGCAGCGGCTTTGATCGGATCAGCGCCACCGCTTCATTGGTCGCCTCCGGATCGCGCTTTTTGAGGGCGTCGGCGAAGACATCGCCCAAGGCCTCGCGTGCGTCGCCATCGATGATGCGAAAGCGCCAGGGCCGGCAGGCGCCGTGATCCGGCGCGCTCATCGCCGCCTGCAGGATCGCCGCCAGGTCCTCCCCGCGTGGGGCGGGCTCCGTCAGCATCACGGCGCGCGTGGATTGACGGCTGGCGATGGCGTCGATGGCGTTCATGAATAGGGTCCTCGGTTGTCTTGCAGCGTGGGTGATATACGGACGCCGCTACGATCTTTCCAGGGCCGCGCCCGACGAATCTCGCCTCAGGCCATGCCGGGCGGCGGGCCCTTTCGAAAGAAGAAGGGCGACAGGACGACGCCGGCCAGAAATCCACCCAGATGCGCCTGCCAGGCGATCTGGCCTTCGACGCCGAGCAACTCGCCAGGAATCACGCCGAACAGGACCGTGATGACCAGCCAGGTGAGGACGAAGAAGCGTGCGGTCCTTGGGTTGGCCAGCGGACCGGGCGGCGGCGCGCCGCCGAAACGGAAAAAACTGGTGATCGCTACCGCGCCGACCATAGCGGAGACCGCGCCGCTGGCGCCGATCAGCGGGCCGACCGACTGCGGGTCGGTAAGATGATAGCCGAGCGCGCCGGCGACCGCCCCCAGCGCATAGAACACCAGAAACCCTTTCGGCGTCATACGGCGCGCAATCACGCTGCCGAAAGCGAGCAGAAAAGCCATATTGACGAAAAGATGCAGCAGATTGGCGTGCAGCAGCGCGTAGCCGACCGGTGATAGGATCGTCGCCCAGAGATCGTAGTCCAGCCCGCCGGGCGTTGTGTAGCGCGCCGGGATATAGGCGAGCTTCAGGACGATCCAGCCGTCGGCGCGCATGGAGAGCAATTGCCGCAGGACGTGCATCGCGATTGTCACGTAAAGGATCCAGCGTATGACGCCGGGCGCGTTCAGCAGCGGCTGGCCAGGCGCCCCGCCGAAGCGCCCGCCGAATCCGCCGAATCGGCCTGGGCCGCCGCCTTCGATCTCCCGTCGCAATGCAATTGTCATAGCTTCGCGCCTTGCAGGAATGCGGCCAGTCCATGCGCCGGTCCGGCGCTTGTCTCGCCCGTCTTGTCGAAACGAACGACGCCGGCGCATTGGCAAGGGACACTATCCCTCTCGGCCTATGCGGCCAAGGTTCCCGCGTGTCCTGTTGCTGGGCCAATACGGATCGGTGCGCGCTTGAAAAGGCCCGACGAACGCTCTGTACTGCTTCTATTCGAACCTGGGCGAGAGGAATCGGCGCGCATGAATCTGTCGGCTTGGTTGGACCGCGCGGGACGCAGCCGGGGCGATTTAACCGCCGTCGCCTATGGGGACTCTCCTTTTCAGTCCTATCGCGTCTTGGCGCGCCGCGCAGCGCAGCTCGCAGCTGGCTTTCAAACCCGGCTTGGACTCGCGCCAGGCGACCGGGTCGCGCTATGCATGAAAAACCGGCCGGAATATCTGGAGTGCTTTTGGGGCGCGCTTTGGGGCGGCTTCGCGGCGACGCCGGTGAACGCCAAACTGCACGGCAAGGAATTCGCATTCATTCTGGAGGATTCGGGGGCCAAGCTCGCTCTGACGACGCCGGACCTGACCGAGGTGATCGAGGCCCATAAGCCGGACAGCGTTGCACATGTGATCGAGGTCGGCTCCGCGGATTACGAAGCCTTGTTCGCCGGAGAGACGCGCCCCTATCAGCCGGCCGGCCCCGACGATCTGGCCTGGCTGTTCTACACCAGCGGCACGACCGGCCGGCCGAAGGGCGCGATGATCACCCATCGCAACATCGCCGCCATGACCCTTGGCTATCTGTCGGATATCGAATGGATCGAGCCCGGCGAGCAGATTTTGCACGCCGCCCCGCTCAGTCATGGTTCGGGCATGTATATGATCCCGCATCTCTGCAAATCGGGGGTGAACATCATCCCCGAATCCGGCGGTTTCGATCCGGCCGAGATTGCATCGCTCTGCGCCCGTTGGGGCGCGGTCAGCATGTTCGCCGCGCCGACCATGGTCAAACGCCTGACAGAGCATCCCGGAGACTTCGACCCCACTACATTGCGCACCATCACCTATGGCGGTGCGCCGATGTATGTGGAGGACGCGGCGGCGGCCGTCGATCGTTTCGGCCCACGTTTTGCGCAGCTCTTCGGCCAAGGCGAGAGCCCGATGACCGGCACGATCCTGAGCAAGGCGATGATCGCCGACAAACGCCATCCCGACTGGCGCTATCGGCTGGGGACGATCGGCGTCGCCAATTCGACCGTCGAGTGTCTCGTCGCCGACGATACCGGCGCGCCGTCGCCGCCGGGCGAGACGGGCGAGGTGGTGATCCGCGGCGACAGCGTCGTGCCCGGCTATTGGCGCAATCCCGAGGCGACGGCGCAGGCGCTGCGCCACGGCTGGCTTTATACCGGCGATGTCGGGACCATCGACGCTCAAGGCTTCATCACGCTGAAAGACCGGTCCAAGGACATGATCATTTCCGGCGGCAGCAACATCTATCCGCGGGAAATCGAAGAAGTTCTGCTGACCCATGAGCGTGTCGCCGAAGTCTCGGTGATCGGCCGCTCGGACCCGGATTGGGGCGAGATCGCAGTCGCCTATGTCGTCGCGGTCGGCGCGGCTCCGGACCCCGGTGAGCTCGATGCATTGTGCTTGGCCAATATCGCCCGCTTCAAGCGGCCGAAACACTATGTCTTTGTGGATCGACTGCCGAAAAGCAATTACGGAAAGATCCTGAAAACCACGCTTCGGGAATGGGATGCGCGCTCGGCCAAAAACCCCGGCTGAGCCCCGCTGCAAAAGGATAAGCCATGTTCATCGACACCATCGCCTATGAGGACGCGGAAGGCCGCCTGAAGAAGCTCTATGACCGTGTGAAAGGGCCGGGCGATGTGGTCGACAATATCATGCTGGCCCATTCGCTGCGGCCGCATACGATGGAAGGCCATATGGCGCTCTACAAAAACGTGCTGCATCATTCCGGCAATGCGGTTCCGAAATGGTTTCTCGAGGCGTTGGGCGTACTCGTCAGTTCTCTGAACCGGTGCGCCTATTGCGTCGAGCACCACTTCGCCGGTTTGACGCGCCTGCTCGGCGACCCGATGCGCGCCAACGCGATGCGCGCCTTTATCGATGGGCGCGGCGCGCCGGATATCTTCGACGCGGCACAACGGGCGGCGCTGGATTATGGCCGGAAGTTGACCGAGGCGCCGATGGAGATGACGGCGGCCGATATCGACGCCTTGCGGCGGGCAGGGTGGAACGATGGCGAGATCCTCGAGATCAATCAGGTTTGCGCCTATTTCGCCTACGCCAACCGCACGGTGTTGGGACTCGGCGTCACGACCGATGGTGACATTCTAGGGCTGTCGCCCAACAACTCGGACGACCCGAACGATTGGGGCCATAGCTAGTCCGAAGGCGCCGCCGTCCGCTTCAGCCCGGTCCGGCGAAAGATGATGGGCGCGGCGACGACCACCACGCTGATTCGGATAATATGATGAGTGGCGACGAAGGCGACATCCGCGCCCAGCGCCAAGGCGACCAGTGACATTTCCGCCAGGCCGCCCGGCGCATAGGCCAGGATGACTTGGCGTGGGTCGAGATCGGTCGCGAGATGCAGCGCGGCGGCGAATAGGACCGAGAGCGCGATCAGGATGACCGTCGCGCCCAGCGCGATCGCCATGATTCGCAGGATCTCGCGGCGCGCCACGCCGCTGAAGCGGCAACCGATGGTGGTCCCGATCACCCATTGGGCGACGTTCAATACCTCGATCGGCGGCGGCGCGCTGGTCATGCCGGACAGATGCGTGGCGGCGCTGAGCAGCATCGGACCGAGCAAGGCGCCCGCCGGCAGCTTGAGCCATTTCCCAAGAGGCCAGCCAAGAACGGCGCAGGCCGTCAGGATCGCCAGGTCGGAACCGGCCATATCGAGGATCGAGATTTCGTAGGCGCCGCGGTCGCTGGTGTCGACCCCTTCGAGAAAACGGAACGCGATGGGGATGATCATCACCGCCAGCAGGACGCGACTGGCGTGGGTGAGCGCGATCACGCGGTCGTCGCCGCCCATCGCCCCGCCGACGATCATCATTTCGTTTAGCCCGCCGGGCATGCCGGAGAAATACGCGGTCACCGGATCGTATCCCGCGACCTTCCGGAAATAGGGATAGATCACGGCTCCCGCGACCGCGACATAGACCAGGAGCAGCGCCAAGCTCGCCGCCCAGTCTCCGACCCTGTCCACCATGTCCGGCGTGAAGCCGCTGCCCAGCATCACGCCCAGAACCAAGACCATCATCGGGCGGATCTTGATCGGACCTTTGATCGGCGCGCCCGCCATCACCGCCAGCAGGCAGAAGATCATCGGCCCCAGCATCCAGGGCAGCGGCAGGGTCGCCCACTCGGCGACAACCCCGCCCAGGGCGCCGATTGCGAGAGCGGCGAGGATCGGTCCAAGGAAGCTCATGGCCGGGAGCATAGGCGCCGGCGCCAAAAGCGTGTCAACCAATCGGCGCTAGGAATGCGCGCCGAGTTCGGGCCAAATCGAGAAAGGCGGCCCCAGCGGATCGCCGGGGCCGAGTCATAGGGAGCACCGTGCCGGGAATGAGGAATTCCCGGCCCTACGAACACCCGCTGGTCGCGCCACAAGTGACGCATTTCATGCAGGTGCCGTTGCGAACGAGGGTGAAGTTCCCGCACTCGCCGCAGGAGTCGCCCTCATATCCTTTCGCCTTGGCCATGCGCACCTGTTCGGCGCGCTCATTGACCAGGGTCATAACCGTCTCTTCTTCGGCGATCTCGACGGCGAAGGCCTGTTGCGCCTCGACCGCTTCCGCGGCCGCCGTGGCCTGCGTCGGCGCGCCGGTTGACGCCGCTGTCGGGCTCGCTGTGGGCGACTTGCCCGCGCCGCCTTCGAAGACCGCCAGTTTCGATTTCCGCACGAAGCCGCGCGAGGTGACTCTCTGGATGGCCTCCATCGCCTGGCCGATCTCCATCGGCAGTTCGCCCTCGCGCTCGCCGCCGCCCAGGGCGTCGGGGATCACGTCGTCGGGGCGGACATGGGCCAGATCGTCTCGCGCCAAGTAACTGATCGCCAGCTCGCGGAAGATATAGTCCAGCACCGAGGTCGCCATCTTGATCGCTTCGTTGCCTTCGACCATCCCCTGCGGTTCGAACCGGGTGAAGGTATAGGCCTCGACAAATTCCTCCAGCGGCACGCCATATTGCAGGCCGATCGAAACGGCGATGGCGAAATTGTTCATCAGGGAGCGGAAGGCGGCGCCCTCTTTATGCATGTCGATGAAGATTTCGCCGATGGAGCCGTCTTCGTACTCGCCGGTGCGCAGATAAACCTTGTGCCCGCCGACTACGGCCTTTTGCGTGTAGCCCTTCCGACGGTCCGGCAGGCGTTTTCGCTCGACGATTTTTTCGACTATGCGCTCGACGATCCGCTCGGCGATGACCGGGGCTGCGGCGGCGGCCGGCGCCGCGCGCACCTCTTCCAACGCCTCTTCCGCATCCTCGTCGTCGACATCGTCATCCAGCAAGGCGCTCGACAAGGGCTGGCTGAGTTTGGAGCCGTCGCGATAGAGCGCGTTCGCCTTCAGACCCAGGCGCCAGGATAGGAGATAGGCGTCCTTGCACGCCTCCACCGTCGCGCTGTTCGGCATGTTGATGGTCTTGGATATGGCGCCGGAGATAAAGGGCTGGGCCGCGGCCATCATCCGGATATGCGATTCCGCCGAGAGATACCGCGTGCCCAGCTTGCCGCACAGATTGGCGCAATCGAAGACCGGCAGATGCGCGTCTTTCAAATGCGGCGCGCCCTCGAGCGTCATCGCGCCGCAGCAGTAAATGTTGGCCGCCTCGATATCCTTCTTCGAGAAACCCAATTCGGCCAGCATGTCGAAGCCGATATCGTCAAGCTGGGCGTCTGTGAAGCCGAGCCCCGTCTTGCAAAGATCGTCGCCCAGCGTCCAGCGGTTGAAGGCGAATTTGATATCGAAGGCGCTGGCCAGCGCCTCCTCCAGCTTCGCCAGATCGGCGTCGCCGAAGCCTTTCTCTCGCAAAGCCGCATGGTTGACGCCAGGCGCGTCGGTCAGCGTGCCCATGCCCACGGCGTAGCGGATGATCGCCTCGCGCTGATCGTCGCTATAACCGAGCGTCGCGAGCGCTTCCGGGACCGTGCGGTTGATAATCTTAAAATAGCCGCCGCCGGCCAGCTTCTTGAACTTGACGAGCGCGAAGTCGGGTTCGATGCCGGTCGTATCGCAATCCATCACCAGCCCGATCGTGCCGGTCGGCGCGATCACGGTCGCTTGGGCGTTGCGATAGCCGTGCTCTTCGCCAAGCCGGACCGCGTCCGTCCAGGCGCGGCCCGCCGCCTCGGCAACGTCCGGCTGCGGGCAACTGGCCAAGTCCAGGGGCAGCGGCGTCGTGCTCAGCCCCTCATAGCCGTCCGCATTGCCGAGCGCCGCGTTGCGATGGTTGCGCATCACCCGCAGCATCGGTTCGCGATTGTCGGAATAGCCGGGAAACGGCCCCAACTCGCCGGCCATCTCGGCGCTGGTCGCATAGGACGCGCCGGTCATCAGCGCGGTGATGGCGCCGCAGAGAGCGCGCCCTTCTTCGGAATCGTAGCTCAGGCCGCGCGCCATCAACAGGCCGCCGATATTGGCGTAGCCCAGGCCCAACGTGCGATAGCGATAGGAGAGTTCGGCGATTTGCTTGCTGGGGAACTGCGCCATCAGGACGCTGACTTCCAGCGTGACCGTCCACAGACGCACCGCATGCTCGAAGGCCGGGACATCGAAGGCTCCGTCTTCCGTGCGGAAGTTCATCAGATTCAGCGAAGCCAGATTGCACGCCGTGTCGTCAAGGAACATATATTCCGAACAGGGATTGGACGCGTTGATCCGGCCGGAATTCGGACAGGTGTGCCAATCGTTGATGGTCGTGTCGTACTGCGTGCCCGGATCGGCGCTGGCCCAGGCGGCGTGCGCGATCTTCTCCCACAATTCGCGGGCCTTGAGCGTTTTCGCGACGCCGCCGCCCAGCCGGTTGACCAAGTTCCAGTCGCCGTCCGCCTCGACCGCGTTCAGGAAGTCATCGGTCAGCCGCACCGTGTTGTTGGCGTTCTGGCCCGAGACGGTTAGATAGGCCTCTGAATCCCAGTCCGTGTCATAGGTCGGGAAGTCGATGCTGGTATAGCCTTGTTTCGCGAACTGGATGACCCGCTGGATATAGTTTTCCGGGATCAGGTGTTTGCGGGCGGCCCGAATTTCGCTTTTCAGCGCCGCGTTCTCTTTCGGATCATAGGCGGCGTCGCCCTGCTTCATCGCACCCGTACAGGCCGCCATAATCGCGTTCAGATGTTTGGCGTGCAGTTTGGAGCCGGTGACCAGCGCCGCGACCTTCTGCTCTTCGACGACTTTCCAATCGATGAAATTCTCGACATCCGGATGGTCGATATCGACCACCACCATCTTGGCGGCGCGGCGGGTCGTGCCGCCCGACTTGATGGCCCCGGCGGCGCGGTCGCCAATTTTCAGGAACGACATCAGGCCGCTGGATTTGCCGCCGCCCGACAAGCTCTCGCCTTCGCCTCGGATCGAGGAGAAATTGGCGCCGGTGCCAGACCCGTACTTGAACAGCCGCGCCTCGCGGATCCACAGATCCATAATGCCGTTCTCACCCACCAGATCGTCCTCGACGGACTGGATAAAACAGGCGTGCGGCTGCGGATGCTCGTAGGCCGATTTCGATTTCACCAGTTTCCCGGTGCGGTAGTCCACATAGTGATGGCCCTGGCCCGGACCGTCGATCCCATAGGCCCAATGCAGGCCGGTATTGAACCATTGCGGCGAGTTCGGCGCTGACATCTGCGTCGCCAGCATGTAGCGCATCTCGTCATAATAGGCGCGCGCATCCGATTCGGCGTCAAAATAGCCGCCCTTCCAGCCCCAATAGGTCCAAGCGCCCGCCAGCCGATCGAAAACCTGGGTCGCCGAGCGTTCCGACCCGGTCCGTTCTTCCGGGGCCAGACCAGCCATCGCCTTCGCATCGGGGACGCGGCGCCACAGCCAATCGGGCGTATCGGCCTCTTTCACCGGTTTCAGGGCGGCGGGCACGCCGGCCTTGCGGAAATATTTCTGGGCCAACACGTCAGAGGCCACTTGGCTCCAAGAGTCAGGAACCTCGACATCCTCTAGCTTGAAGACGATCCCGCCGTCGGGGTTGCGAATCTCGCTCTTGGTCAGGCGAAAGGCGATATCCTGATAGGGAGACTGACCGGATTTGGTGAAACGCCGTTCGATACGCATTGCCGCTGTAACCCCTTACTGACTAACGCGCGGCGTTCTCTGCGCCGCCGCTGTTTTCCCCAAAGCCGCCGCGCCTCGCCTGAGTCGCGGCGGCCCATATCCTTTCGGTCCGCCCGCAGGCGTCGCCCGCGTCGCTGCGTCGCGCGCGCCAATCGTTGGATCGGACTTTGCGCTTTCGTTTTGCGATGGGTCGCTATATCTTGTGCGGACCAGCGACGAGCCTACTTCATTTAGGGTTCAGCGAGCAAGTTAAATCCGGAGTTTTTATTTGGTTATTGCGCTGCGCTATTTATAGGGCGGCCCGTTTACTGGTGTTTGCTAAGTATAGTGAAGTAATTGGTCAGTAATCATGCACTAGGGACGTGCTTGTTCGCAGCCAAACTTACCGGTGCGCCGCCGTTTCGCCCCGTCATTGTCTCGGCATTGTCCTATCCTGGCCGCATCCGCGCCATGGGCGGCGCGGAGCTTGAGGTCGAACTGGAGGCGCGGCGGCTTGTCTGGACAGCCCGCACGGCCTCGGCCATAGTCCGCGCTACGAGACATCCGCCTCGGGGAAGGGGCGATCTTTGAGGGCTCAAGCATGGCGAATGCGATCACGCGCTGGACTACTTGGCTGTATGGCGAGCGCGTCGGTGAGGATAGCCAAGGCAATATCTACTACCGGTCAAAGTCCGCCCCTGCCGGCGGGCGCCGTCGCCGCTGGGTCGTCTACGCCAAGGGCGGCGACGAGGCGAGCCGCGTCCCGCCGGAGTTCCATGCTTGGCTGCATTACACGACCGACGAACTGCCGTCGAAGGACGCGGGCGTGCGCTACGTTTGGCAGCAGGAACATGAAGCGAATCAGACCGGTGCGCCCGGCGCATATCGACCGCCAGGGCACACCTTGCGCGGCGGCGCACGCGATAAAGCGACAGGCGACTATGAGGCTTGGACGCCTGAGTAATCTGGCTGCGGCGCGAGGCGATGGGCCTTCAGGCAATAGGCCAAAGGGAACGGATAAACGAGGATGCAGCGCGAATCGGAGAATTTCCACATTCTGGTCGGCGCGGTCGCGACGGTCCTGGTGGCGGCCTACTTGATCTACGGCTACGCCAGCGATCGCCCGGGCCAGGTGTCCGGCGCCGGCTACACCGTGCATGCGCGGTTTCAATCCATTGACGGCATTTCCGACGGCAGTGACGTCCTGCTGGCCGGATTGCCAATCGGAAAAGTAACGGCGGATACGTTCGATCCCAGCACCAACAGCGCGGTCGTGAGCATGCGCATCCGAGACGATATCGAATTGCCGATCGATTCGGTCGCTCTCATCCTCTCTCACGGGATGATGGGCGGCAAATATATCAAGGTCGATCCGGGCGGCGATCTCGAAACCTTCGCCGATGGGGATGAGTTCGAATATGTTCAGAATTCCGTGATCCTTGGGGAGCTTCTGGAGAAAGTGATCTTGGCGGCGGAAGCGAACCGGCGCAGAGAAAATGCGGAAGCCGCCGCGTCCGGGAATGAATAACCGTCGACCGATGCCGGTCGCAGAAGGAGACGCGTCATGAGGCGTAGTGTGATTGAGACCGTCTTGGGCGCGGTCGTGCTGCTGGTGGCGCTTGTGTTTCTGGCGCTGGCCTATAGCTCGACAAACCTGCGCCCGACCGGCGGCTATTCGGTGACCGGCAAGTTTTACGCGGTGGACGGCTTATCCGTGGGCGCCGACGTGCGCATCGCCGGCGTTAAGGTCGGCGCGGTGACCCGTCAGAGCATCGATTCGGAGATGTTCCAGGCGGTGGTCGAAATGTCGATCAACCCGGAAGTACGCTTGCCTGAAGACTCCTTGGCCTCGATCAGCAGCGCCGGGCTGCTTGGCGGCTCCTATGTGAAGATCGAGCCCGGCGTGTCGGACACGTTGCTGGGGAACGGCGACGAGTTCAACAACACGAAGGATATCGTGGCGCTTGAGGAATTGCTCGGCAAAGTCATCTTCCTGGTGACAGACGAAGACGTTCAATAGCGCCGCCTTCGGCTTGATCCCGTTCGGCCCGCGGCGGCACTTCGAATCTTTCCATTCAGCACATATGCAATTTGATCTCAGAAGATTCGGCGCCGTTTGCTTGACGGCGCTGGCGTTGGTCGCCCCGAACGCCGCTTTGGCCTTTCCGACCGATGCGGCGGTGCTGCAAGGGTTGGACAAGGTGACGGCGCGGATCTCCACCTTCACCGTCCCGCTCAATCAAGAGGCCCGATTCGGCGGCCTGAGCATCATCCTGCGCCATTGCGACCGCGCGCCGCCGGAAGAGCCGCCGGAAGCCAAGGCCTTCCTGGAAATTGTCGAACTGCGCGCAGGCGAACCGGCGAAACGTCTGTTTAGCGGCTGGATGTTCGCCTCCAGTCCCGCGCTGTCGGCGCTGCAACACCCGGTCTATGACATCTGGGTCAAAGAATGCGTGACCATCGCGCCTGCAAGCGAAGCGCCGGGGGCGGAAGATCCTCAGGCTGAATAGCCGCCGTATCTTGCCGCCGCGCCGCAATCGGCGGTACAAGCCCGCAAGAGCGCTGGCCGTCGGATGACTGTTCGATTGCGGCGCGTGCGAGGCGAAAAAAGGGCGGCGGTGGAATGAGCGGCGCGACGATATTGGTCTTGAACGGACCTAATCTGAACATGCTGGGATTGCGGCAGCCGGAGATCTATGGGTCCGCAACCTTGGCCAACCTCGAGCGCTTGTGCCGCGAGGCGGCGGATGCGGCGGGCGTGGCCGTCGAGTGCCGCCAGTCCAACCATGAGGGCGATCTGATCGGTTGGATTCAAGAGGCGCGGACTGATTTCGACGGGCTCGTGCTGAACGCCGGCGCCTACACCCACACATCTGTCGCGTTGTATGACGCGATCGTCGCTTGCGAGACGCCGGTGATCGAGGTGCATGTCTCCAACATCTACGCCCGTGAACCGTTCCGGCATCATTCCTATATCTCGCCGGTCGCGGCGGGCGGCGTGTTCGGCATGGGCTTGCAGGGCTATGCGATGGCGATTCAGGCGCTGGCCAGGAGAACAGCGTGAGGCGCGCCGGTCGTCTTTCCCGAAAGACCCGATTTTGATTGGCGGAACCGCCGCCCCGGTCTAGACAGAAGACCGTCGCAGCCGGCGTCTCCTGATGGCGATGCGCGCAATCGAAAGCGGGCGGCGATGAATGGACAAGACTGAGGGCTGCACTCGGAATGGCGAAATTATCGGTGGATTTGGATCTGGTCGGCGCGCTCGCCGATCTGATGGACGACAAAGGCCTGACCGAGGTTGAGTATAGCCAAGGCGAACAGACGCTGAGATTGGCGCGCGGCGGGGCAGTCGCGGCTGGCGCTGTCTATGCCGCAGCCCCGGCGCCGATGGGCGCGCCGGCGCCGGCCGTCGCCGAATCGCCTTCGGCCGAGCCGGCCGCGCATCCCGGCGCCGTACCGTCGCCGATGGTCGGGACCGCCTATCTTAGCGCCCAGCCCGGCGCGCCGACATTTGTCTCGGTCGGTGACACGGTTGCAGAGGATCAGACCCTGCTGATCGTCGAGGCGATGAAGGTGATGAACCCAATCACCGCGCCGAAAGCCGGCAAGATCGTCGCCGTCTATGTCGCCGACGGCGAACCGGTCGAATTCGGCCAGCCCCTGGTTGCGATCGAATAAAGAGGCGCCGCGTGTTTGAAAAGGTCCTGATCGCGAATAGGGGCGAGATCGCCCTGCGCATTCACCGCGCCTGCAAGGAAATGGGCATTCAGACTGTTGCGGTGCATTCGACCGCGGATTCGGACGCCATGCATGTTCGGCTGGCGGACGAGGCGGTCTGTATCGGCCCGCCGGCGCCGCGCGACAGTTATTTGAACATCCCGACAATCCTGAGCGCCGCCAACATCACCCGCGCCGACGCGATCCATCCCGGCGTCGGTTTCCTGGCCGAGAACGCCGATTTCGCACAGATGGTCGAGGAACACGGCCATGTCTTCATCGGTCCGACGCCGGAGCATATCCGGATCATGGGCGACAAGATCGCGGCCAAGGAGAAGGCGGTCGAGATTGGGCTGCCCGTCGTGCCTGGGTCCGAAGGCGGCATCGAGGATGAGGGCGAGGCGATCGCGGTGGCGAAGGAAATCGGCTTCCCGCTGATCATCAAGGCGGCGGCCGGCGGCGGCGGGCGCGGCATGAAGGTCGCCGAGTCCGAGGCCGACTTGCCCGAAGCGCTGTCGCTCTGCCGGGCGGAAGCCAAGGCGGCTTTCGGGAATGACGCGGTGTATCTCGAGCGCTATCTCTCGCATCCAAGGCATATCGAGGTGCAGATCCTGGCGGACGGCCAGGGCGGCTGCATCCATATGGGCGAGCGGGATTGTTCGCTGCAGCGCCGGCATCAGAAGGTCGTCGAGGAAGCGCCCTCGCCGGCGCTAAATACCGAAGAGCGCGATCAGATCGGCGGTGTCGTGACCGACGCCCTGAAGGAGATGGGCTATCGCAGCGCCGGTACGGTCGAGTTTCTCTATCAGGACGGTGAGTTTTACTTCATCGAAATGAATACGCGCCTTCAGGTTGAGCATCCGATTAGCGAGATGATTTGCGGGCTCGATTTGGTGCGTGAGCAGATCCGGGTCGCCGCCGGCGCGCCGTTAGGCTTCGACCAGGACGACCTGACCTTCTTCGGCCACGCGATCGAATGCCGTGTGACTGCGGAAGACCCGGAGACCTTTGCGCCCTCTCCGGGCCGGATCAAGGACTACCATGCGCCGGGCGGCTTGGGCGTCCGCGTCGACAGCCACCTCTATAGCGGGTATTCGATCCCGCCCTTCTATGACAGTCTGGTCTCAAAACTGGTTGTGCATGGCGCGAACCGGAACGAATGTCTGATGCGGCTGCGTCGGGCGTTGGAGGAATATGTCATTGGCGGGATCAAGACCACCATTCCGCTGCATGAACGGGTGATCTCGGATCCGGCTTTCATCGACGGCGCTTATGACATTCATTGGCTGGAGCGCTTCCTGGGCCTAAAGGACTAGCGCGGGGCCATCGGTTTCGATACCGTTTTACAGCGTCGTCAGCCGGGCGGCGCGCCTGCGTGATAGAGCGATATGGAGCCACTCGACCTTACCCCCGACATGGTCCTGCGCGCCTACGCCATCGGCGTGTTTCCGATGGCGGAGGATCGCGACGACCCGGACCTTTTCTGGATCGATCCCCGCATGCGGGGCGTCTTGCCGCTCGAACGGTTCCATGTCCCGAAACGCCTGCGCCGCACAATACGAAGCGGCCGGTTCCAGGTCACTTTCAATACCTGTTTCGAAGACGTGATCGAGGGCTGCGCCGAAGCGACAGAGCGGCGCCCGCGCACCTGGATCAACGATAAGATCCTGACCCTCTACACCTCTCTTTATCGCATGAACCACGCCCATTCGGTCGAAGTCTGGGAGGGCGGGAACTTGGTCGGCGGACTCTATGGCGTTTCCCTCGGCGCCGCGTTTTTTGGCGAAAGCATGTTCAGCCGGGCGCGCGACGCCAGCAAGGTCGGTTTGATCCATTTGGCGGCTCGGCTGGCGCGCGGTGGATTCACGCTCTTGGACAGCCAGTTCGTGACTCGCCATCTGCAGACGTTCGGCGCAATCGAAGTGCCCCGCGCCGAATACCGTGCGATGCTGGCGGATGCGGTGAATGGCGACGCCGATTTCTCCCGTGACATCACGTCCGACGAGGTCGAACAGTTCCTTCGGGCTCAGTCCTGATCCAAGCCCTTCGCACCGGGTGAAATCCCGCCCGGAGCGTCTGGCGCGCGCCGTCCAATAGGCCTAAGTTGACAGATGTTGCGGCGCGGTTCCGCGCCGTTCTCTATTCCGTTTGAGGAGCACCCGTGGAAAAAGTCCTGCCCTATGGCGCTTGGGAATCGCCCCTGACGCCTGAGCTGCTGACGCGGGGCGCCGTCTCGCTGGGCGGACCTGTCGTTGACGGGGCCGATGTCTATTGGACAGAGCTGCGCCCTTGGGAGGCGGGGCGGACCGCCCTGGTCAAAGCGGGGCCGGACGGCCGGCCCGTCGACCTGACGCCTGAGCCGTTCAATGTGCGCAGCCGGGTTCATGAATATGGCGGCGCCGCCTTCACCGCCTATGGCGGGACGGCCTGGTTCGTCGATGGCGGCGACAATCGCCTCTACAAAGTGCGGCAAGGCGAAGCGGCCCAGCCGGTCACCCTGTCATCCAGCCGAGCCTTCGCCGATTTCCGCTACGATCCGCTGCAGGACCGCCTGATCGCGGTTTGTGAGGATCACGGCGGGCCCGGAGAGCCGGAGAACAGCCTGGTCGCCATCACGCCGAACGGCAGGGTGACGACGCTGGCTTCAGGCGCAGATTTCTACGCCGCGCCGCGGCTCTCCCCGGATGGGACGAAACTCGCCTGGATCGAATGGCGTCATCCGAACATGCCTTGGGATGGGACGACCCTGATGGTCGCGTCCGTCGGTGAAGACGGGGCTCTTAGCGCGCCGCGTGCGGTGGCCGGCGGTGACCGCGAGTCGGTTTTTCAGCCGAGCTGGGGGCCGGATGGCGCGCTCTATTTTATCTCGGACCGCAGCGGCTATTGGAACCTGTATCGCGCCGGCGCACCGGAGCGCCATTACGCCGTCGAAGCGGAATTCGGCTTGCCGCTCTGGCAATTCGGGATGGCGACCTACGCGCTGTTGGGGCCGGATCGGGCGGTCTGTTGCCATGCGGTTGATGGCGATTGGCGCCTGGCGCTGATGGATCTCGACGCCGGGACGCTCACGCCTGTCGACGGGCGCTGGGTTTCGTTCAATGGGATCGTCGCCGCCGGCGAGAAAGTCCTGTTTATCGGCGGTCCGCCGGATGCGCCGGAGGAACTGGTCGAACTTGACCCCACGACCGGCGCGCATCGCGTCTTGCGCAAATCCTCAGATATCGCATTCGAGCCCGACGGCGTTTCAGTCAGCCGGACGATCAAGTTTCCGACCGAAGACGGCCACGTCGCCTATGCCAATCTGTATCTGCCGGCGAACGCGCTCTATGAGGCGCCGGAGGGCGAGAAGCCGCCGCTGATCGTCAAGAGCCATGGCGGGCCGACCGGGCAGGCCGGCCGCGGTTTATCGCTGAAAGTGCAATATTGGACCAGCCGCGGTTTCGCGGTCGCAGACGTGAATTACAGCGGCAGCACCGGTTATGGCCGGGCTTATCGCGATCGTCTGAAAGGCGCGTGGGGCGTCGCCGATGTCGCCGATTGCGTCAGCGCCGCGCGCTGGTTGGCCGAGCAAGGTCTGGTCGATCCCGACCGGATGGCGATCAGCGGCGGCAGCGCCGGCGGCTACACGACGCTCTGCGCCCTGACCTTTCACGATGTCTTCAAGGCCGGCTGCAGCGCCTATGGCATCGGCGATCTGGAGGCTTTGACCCGCGACACGCATAAGTTCGAGAGCCGGTACCTTGATCGCCTGGTCGGGCCCTGGCCGGAAAAGGCCGACCTGTACCGTGAGCGCTCGCCGATCCACCATACCGACCAGCTGAATTGCCCGGTCATCTTCCTGCAAGGCGCCGATGACAAGGTGGTCCCGCCCAACCAGGCCGAAGCGATGGTCCAGGCGCTGAAAGAGAAGGGTTTGCCGGTCTCCTACCTGCTGTTCGAAGGCGAGGGCCATGGCTTTCGCCGGGCCGAGAATGTCAAACGCGCGCTGGAGGCGGAACTGTCCTTCTATGGCCAGGTCTTCGGCTTCCATCCTGCGGGCCGGATCGCGCCGGTCGAAATCATCAATGGCTGACCATCATCTGTCGGGCGTGGCGTGGTGAGCGGGATGGAGAGAGAGCCGGCGACGGCGGCGCTGCTGATCATCGGCAACGAGATCCTAAGCGGCCGCACCCATGACAAGAACATCCCATATATCGCCGAGCGTCTGACCGGCGTCGGCGTCAATCTGCGTGAGATTCGCGTTGTTCCCGATATCGAGGCGGAGATTGTCTCCGCCGTCCAAGCCTTGAGCGCCCGCTACGCCTATCTTTTCACAACCGGCGGGATCGGGCCGACCCATGACGACATCACCGCCGAATGCGTAGCCAAGGCGGTCGACCGCCCGCTGATTCGAAACCCGGAGGCGATGCGGCTTCTGACCGCCCATTATGATCGGTTGGGAGTCCCGTTCAACGAGATGCGCCAGCGCATGGCGATGACGCCGGAGGGGGCCGCGCTGATCCCAAATCCGATCTCCGCGGCGCCCGGCTTTATCATCGACAATGTCCATGTCATGGCGGGTGTGCCTAAGATCATGCAGGCGATGCTGGATGCGGTGCTGCCGGATCTGGTCGGCGGCCCGCCGATGAGGGCCAAGACCATCATGTGCAACACCGGCGAGGGGACCGTCGCCGCAGCCCTGGCCGAGATCCAGGCGCGGTTCGAGACTGTCGATATCGGCTCCTACCCCGGCCAAACGGCGACGGGATTTCACACCCAGCTCGTCCTGCGCTCCGCCGATCCGGACGCGCTGGACGCCGCGTCCGACGCGGTTTTCGAAGAGGTCGCGGCGCTGGGCGGCGCGCCGCACTATCTCTGATCGGGCTGGAGGGCGGTGCGACGCGGGTCTAAAGCTCGGGCCCGAAGAAGAAGACGGTGAGCGCCATGACCAGCGCGGCCGCGACGATCACCATCAGATGGCCGATGAAGGGCGCGGCGCGGCGCGCGGTTGCGCCACCCGAGGCCTTGCGCCGCCGATGCGCGATCCAGACGAAGACGCCAAACACGGCGATCGCCAAGAATGTCCAGATTAGTCGGGACTGGTCGTCCATGCCTGTCCACCGTCAGGATACAACGTCGCGGCCCGCGCCAATTCTCACAGGATTGTGACCGACCCAATCCGCCTGCCGCAGTTTCGCCCTAAACCCGCCACTTTCCAATGCCACGATTATCGACCATCGGCGCTGGGCCGAGATGAGAACGGGCGCGAGGAGCGTGCGACCCCGATGAGTCTGTTTGGGAGCCTGTTTGGAACCCGCCGCCGGTTCGGTCGTATTGAACTGGGGCGGGGCGAGACATTGGGCGGCGACGCGCCGCTCTTGCTGATGGGGCAATTGACCCGCGCCAAACAGCGCGGGCGCGCGTCTTTCCGGCGCCGTCGGCGGGGTTCGTGGCTGGTTTCGGCGTTCTTGACGGTTCTGACCGCGCTGTTCTTGGCCGTCGCGATCATCGCCGTGGCTGCCTTGGCCTGGCCGGAATTCCCGATTGAGGCGGTGGACCGGGTCTTCTCGGAAGTCCTCCGCTGGTTGGGCGGCTTGGCCGAGGCCCTGCAGGCGTTGTATAACGGATCGGCTGGCGGCGACCCGGCCGAACCCTAAGACAAGAATATTGGACAGGAAGGCGCGATCCCGGATGGCTCTGTTCAGACGCGTGCAGGATCTTTTCGTCGATCTGTATCTCTGGCTTTGCGGCGGCTCGCTCTATCGCGACGGCGGCGCGCCGGGAGCGGACGGCGCGCCCCGGAATAAGGCGATGCAGTTCCCGGCCCTGGTCCTGTTGACCGTGCCGTTCTACGTCGTGGCCTGGTTCATCGAGCCCTTCATCAGCAAATATTATCGGATCGTGCTGCTGGCCTATATCCTGGGTGTCCTGTTTTTCGTGGCCTCGGTCGATATGCGCGCCCGTGCGCGCGGCGTCCCCCGCGCCTGATCAGCCGAACCGGCCGGTGATGTAGCGCCGGCAGAGTTCATTGTCCGGGCCGAGAAAGACTTTCTCCGTCGTCCCGGCCTCCAACATCTCCCCCAGATGCATGAAAGCCACCCGCTGGGCGATCCGCGCGGCCTGTTGCATATTGTGGGTGACGATGACGATGGTGAAATCCTCGCGCAATTCGGCGATCAACTCCTCAATGATCAGGGTCGCGCGCGGATCGAGCGCCGAACAGGGCTCGTCCATCAGCAAGACATCCGGGTTCGCGGCGATGGCGCGCGCGATACACAGGCGCTGTTGCTGACCGCCGCTCAGGTCGATGCCTGAATCGCCGAGCCGGTCGCAGACCTCCTCCCACAATCCGACGCGGCGCAGGGCCCGCTCGACCACCGCGTCGCACTCGTCCCGGCCGGCGACCTGACCGTGGATGCGCGGTCCGTAGGCGACATTGTCATAGACGCTCTTGGGGAAGGGGTTGGGTTTCTGCGCCACCCAGCCAAAGCGCGCGCGCAGCTCCACTGGATCGTCATAATCGTGATAGACGTCGCGTTCGCCCAGCCGGATGCGCCCGCTGACCCGGACCCCGGGGATGTCGTCATTCATCCGGTTGAAACAGCGCAACAGGGTGGTCTTGCCGCAGCCGCTGGGACCGATCAGGGCCGTGACCTCTTGGCCATGGATGTCGAGTTCGACCTCGGTCAGCGCCTGTTTGTCGCCGTACCAGAGATTGACGGCGCTGCAGGCGATCTGGATCGGCGAGTCGGCGCGGTGCGGCGAAGCGCCGAAATGCACGTCCCAATCGACCAGCGCCCCGGACTGGTCCGGATGTTCGGGGATCGGCCTGTAGTCGCGCGGATGCGCGGCGGGATCGGTCGGGTCCTTGGGCGCGTCGATCGGCACGGTCGCGGGGTCGATGGGCATCGCTGTCTCCTGATGGGCAGGCGGGTCGATCCGGTCGCGTTTGATCTAGCCGACGGCGCCGAAGCGCGCCTTGCGATGCGTCAACGCACGCTGTGCGCCTGTGGCGGCGAGTCTCCGGTTCCGGTCCGATTGACAGCTTTGCTGCGTGTTATAGAACTGATCGAGCCGCGCTTGTGCGGCCTGCGGACGTGGCGGAATTGGTAGACGCCCGAGACTTGAAAAACTTGAGTGCCCCAGGGGAAACGCTGGGTGTAGAACCGCTCAAATTCGGGGAACCCTGTCAAATGGCGATCCCGAGCCAAGCCTGACCTCCGGCGCGCCCGGCGGCGGGAAGGTGTAGAGACTAGACGGGCGGCGCCTACAGCCGAAAGGCCAGGGCGAAGGGATAGTCCAGACCACAAACGCCCCTCACGCGACGGGCGGCGGCGAAAGCCGTGGTTGGTACGAAAATCTCGTGTTCTTTATGAGCGTGCGGGTTCGAGTCCCGCCGTCCGCACCATCTCTCCCACTGATCGTCACCCTGTTGCCGCACCTGATGGCGGGCGCGCGCAAAACGGGCTATGCTGCCCGCCGTGCGAGAGGCTGCGTAGTGGGGAGCAAGGTGTGGAACTGCTAGACACGGATGACGCAATTGAACTATGGCGAGAGGGCCGAGAGGTCTGGAACGCCTGGGTCTTGGACAACCCTGAGGCGAGCGTTAGTTTCGCGGGTGCTGACTTCTCGAAGTTCGGTAAAGTAGATTTCTCGAGCTTCAGGTTTCCAAACGGCAGTGTCATCTTCGACAGCGTACGTTTCGGTGATGGCAAGGTTTTCTTCAACAATGTCCAATTTGGCAACGGCGACGTCTCTTTCCGTTTTGCGAAATTCGGCGACGGCGACGTTTCGTTCTCTGAGGCGATCTTTGGCAAAGGCGAAGTGTCGTTTGCAGAGGCGAAATTCGGCGATGGTGGAATCTCATTCTACCGCGTGAAATTCGGGGATGGAGACGTCTCCTTCCATTCTACTCAATTCGGCGATGGCGCAGTTTCGTTCTACTACGCGCAATTCGGCGACGGCGACGTTTCTTTCCTAGATGCACAATTCGGCGACGGCGACGTTTCCTTCATCAACTCGCGATTCGGCCATGGCCCCGTTTCCTTCTCGGAGGCGCGATTTGGCGAGGGCTCCGTTTCCTTCGTGAACAGTCGATTTGGTGATGGCAACGTTGTATTTATCAACTCGCAATTCGGCGCCGGTAAGGTCTCTTTTTCGGGCGCGCACTTTGACGGCTCTATCGGCTTTGCCCCGGGCGATGGCTCAGAGAAGATAGACGAGCTGAGCTTCGCGAATTGCATGTTCCGGGAAGCGGTCACCTTTTTGGGGTCGTTCACCTGCATTCCGGACCTTCGCGGCACGGCCTTGGCCGCCCATATCAACCTGGACTACTTAAGGATTGAACCGGCTGCGCCAAAAAATGACACGGACGTGATCACCCGGACGAATGCGGCTCCAAACGCCTATGAGACAAGGCGGCAGTTGGAAATCAACGAGGCCATTTCTCTTGTATTATCGGCTCTGCGGACGCTTGAGCCTTGGAATCGGGTTGATCGTACTAAGAAAGAAGACACCGGCAAATACCGGCGTTTGAAGGAACTGGCGGAGGGCGCCAAGCATCACGAGGCGGCACTACGTTTCTTTGCGCTGGAGCGGCGGGCGTTGCGCGCATCGGGTGAGATTGGGACGGCGGCGCGGGCGCTGGATTGGTGTTATGAAAAGCTGAGCAATTACGGGCAGTCGATCTGGCGGCCGGCTGTGGTGTTGGCCGCGTTGACGGTGCTTTCGGCCTTTGTGTTCTGGGCCTTCGCCGACGCCAAGCCGTCGGCTGCGGCGTTCGCCGCACTAGCGGACAGCGTGCCGTTTTTGCCCACCTCCCGGGCGATTAATGTCGATCAAGCGACCCAAGCCTTGGACGGCGGCTGGGTGCGCTCTTGGCGGTTGTTCCACCAATTTGCCTCCTTCGTCCTGCTGTTCTTGATCGGCGTTGGGTTGCGGAATCGGTTCCGGCTGTAGCGGGGCGGTCGCTGGGCGCTGGACGCCGCCTTAGCGAGGGCTACACTCTCTCTGCGACGCGGCGCGCGGAGGCGGCGCGCTCGGATTTTTGGGAGACCGCACCATGACCATCGATACCGACCTGCCTGACTTCCCCGCTTTGCTGCTGACGAAAGACGGCGACGCCACGAATGCGGCGTTCGGAACCATGAGGCACGCCGACCTGATGGCGAGTGAGGCGGGCGGCGATGTGCTGGTCGAGGTCAGTCATAGCAGCCTAAACTATAAGGACGGGTTGGCGATCACCGGCGCGGCGCCGGTGGTGCGGCGCTGGCCGATGGTCCCGGGCATTGATTTTGTCGGGACGGTATCGGCGTCGGACAGTCCCGACTACCAGCCCGGCGACAGTGTGATCGCGACCGGCTGGGGCATGGGCGAAACACATCTGGGCGCCTACGCCGCTTACGCCCGCGTGCCCGCCGGATTCCTGGTGCCCAAGCCCGACGGGTTGAGCGCGGCGGAATGTATGGCGATCGGCACCGCCGGCTATACGGCCATGCTCTGCGTCCAGGCCTTGGAAGGCGCCGGCGTGACGCCGGACAAGGGTCCGATCCTGGTCACCGGCGCGGCCGGCGGGGTCGGCAGCGTGGCCGTCTCGATATTGGCCAAGCTCGGCTACGCGGTCTGGGCCGCCTCGGGCCGGCCCGAACTGGCCGACTATCTAACCGGCTTGGGCGCCGCGCAGATCCTGTCCCGCGAGGAGGTCGCCGCCGCCAAAGGGCCGATGGGTAAGGAGCGCTGGGCCGGCGCCGTCGATGTCGCCGGCGGCGACACGCTGGCCCAGGTCCTGGCGCAGACCCAATATGGCGGGGCCGTCGCCGCCTGCGGCCTGGCGGACAGTCTGGGGCTGAAGACGACTGTCGCGCCCTTCATCCTGCGGAACGTCTCGTTGCTGGGCGTGGACAGCGTGATGACGCCGTTCGAGACTCGGCGCACGGCCTGGGCGCGGCTGGCGACCGACTTGCCGAAGGAGGCTTTGGCGGCCGCGACCAACACGGTTCTGGTCAAGGACGTCCTGCCCCTGGCGGGCGCCATTCTGAAAGGTCAGGTCAAGGGACGCACGGTCGTGCAGATCAAGGACGGTTTCTAGCCGTCAGCGTCAAACGGCGCCGAGCGCGCGGAGTTTCTTCTCGGCGCGGCCCTTGATCGATTTCCTTCTATCGGAGGCCAGACGCTTCAGATGCGGCAGCAGCCACGTTCTGAGGTCCGGATCGTCCTGCGCCCAGGCGGACAGCGTCTCCATGGTCATGTTGAGTACGATCCAATCCTCATGCTCGGCCAGGTTGCGCTTCATGATCGCAAGCGCCGCCATGCGCTGGGCCGGATCCATGTCGCCGGCGAGTTCGCCGAAGAGTTGAGCGAGCGTCCATTGCGCTGAGGCCTGATCCAAGGCGCCGACCTCATCGATCAGACGGTCGATATACGGGACGAGCAGGTCGGGCCGCGCCGCCGCGAGACGCTTCATCGCGTTCGATGTGCGCAGCCGAACCACCGCATCGTCGCTCCCGTAACAGGCGAACAGGTCGCCGAAACGATCCGGATCAGCCAGGACGACCTCAACAACCTTCAGTGTTCGACCTAGCGAGTTGGGATGCCCGCCCGTCAGCATCGTTTCGAAATCTTCCGCCATCAATGCGCGTTCTCTTCCGCTTCTACCGGGGCTGGCCCGCTGATCGACAAGCGGCGGACGCGCCGTTCGGCTCTCGCGCATCTTGCTGCGCCATCATGCGGTAGAAATCGCGCAGCGTCTTGCCCGGCTCCGGGCGATAGGGCTTGGGTTCCGGCGTCGCATCGCCGATCCGGTCGAGCCGGAACAGCCGGAAATCGCTGCGCAGCTCGCACCAAGCGACCAAGGTCCAGACCTTGCCCCAGAACCACAGCCCCAGCGGGCGCACCGTGCGCTCGGTCTGTGCCCCGGCCTCGTCGCGATAGCGCAGGGTCAGACGCGATCGCCGCTCGATGGCGGCTTCCATCTCGTCGATGCGGGCGCGCAGTTCCGGCGTCATTTCCGCCGCGATCGCATGGACTTCGACCTGACCCGCCCGCGCCCGCGCTTCCGGCGGCAGCACCGCCTCGATCTTCTGCAGCGCCTCCTCCGCCGCCTGCGCCATGTCCGCCCCGCCCCAGGCGCGGACCATGCGCGCGCCAGCGACCAGGGCGACGACTTCGTCATGGTTGAACATCAGCGGCGGCAGGTCAAAGCCTTCGCGCAACAGATAACCGACGCCGGCCTCGCCATCGATCGGCACGCCGCTCGCCTGCAAATCGGCGATGTCGCGATAGATCGTACGTTCGGACACTTCCAGCCGTTCGGCCAGTCTGGCGGCGGTCGATAGGCGACCGCCGCGCAGATACTGAACAATTTGGAACAGCCGATCGGCGCGGCGCATGGTCAGGCGCCGCTCTGTTCCTGGGCGTGAAACTGAAACACGCCCAGCGAATTGCCGTCCGGGTCCAGGAAGTAGAAGAATCGGCCGAATTCGATCGGAATTGGCTCATGCGTTACGGTTCCGCCCGCGGCGGTCACACGCGCCATCGTCTCCTCCAGCGTGTCGGGACAGGCGAAATGCACGGTCGGGCCGCTCCCATCCGCCGCCGGTTTGCCGGGATAGAGATGACCGGACACGCTGCCGTCATTCTCGCTCGGGAAGAAGGCGGAGGGGTTGGGTCCTATTTCAACGATCTGTAAATCGAGATTGAAGACGTGGTTGTAAAACGCAACGGCCTTTTCCAAGTCGCTGACCGGGACTTCGGCCCAGACGGTGAAGTTTGGCGGTGAGAATGTCATGGCTTGGCTCCTTCAGCGTGGGTTACGAGAGGAACACTGTGTCATACCCCTCCTGACAGCATTCTGTCAGGAGGGTCGCCGATCCAAGAAGGCCCGGCTGAGAGGCGGCGCGGAACGCTAATCCGACTCTTTTTGGATCTTCCGCCGATAGCGCCGCAGGACGGACCAGACCAATCCCATGATGATCGGCGTGGCCACGGCCAGCGCGACATCAGAGCCGAGCCCCGGCAGGAAGGCCTTGCCGCCTTTCACGATATAGCCCAGCAGACCGACGGCGTAGTAAGTGACGGCCGCTACCGACAGGCCTTCAACGGTCTGCTGCAAGCGAAGCTGCAATCCGGCGCGGCGTTCCATCGAGGTCAGCAACTGCTGGTTCTGCTGCTGCAGCGCAAAGTCGACACGGGTGCGCATCAGGTTGGCGGTGCGCGTCGCCCGACGCGACAGGTCGTCAATTCTATTGTCTGTCGATTCACAGGTCCGGATCGCCGGGCTCAAACGCCGATCGACAAATTCCTCGATCGTCTGAAAGCCCTCGATCCGCTTTTCCCGCAGCTCCGCCACTCGCGCCTTGACCAGCGCGTAATAGGCGCGGCTGGCGCCGAATCGAAAGGCGGTGTCCGTCGCCAACTGCTCGATATCCGCCGACAGCCGGGTCAGGCTGCGCAGCGTGCCCGCGTCCCGTTCGGCCTGTTCCGGCTCGGTCATGCCCTGGGTCAATTCGGCCAAGGCGCTGTCGATTTCCGTGATCTTGGCGCTGGCCTCACGCGCCAAGGGCAGACCCAGCAGGGCCACCAGACGATAGGTCTCGATCTCCAACAGGCGTTGCACGATACGCCCGGCTTTTCGGTCCGGCATGCTGCGATTGTGGATGAGGATTCGGCTGTGGCCGTCGGCGTGGACGCGGAAATCGGTCCAGATTTGCGCCGAGTCGCCCGACACCACGCTAGTCGCGACACTTTCCATGAAGAAATTCTTGCCCAAGGTCTCGGCGCTCGGGGGCGGCGCCTCTTTCGGCAACAGGGTGACGGTCGAGGCGACCAGCAGCGCGCCCGGCGTCTCGTCCAGCCATTCCTTCGGCAGGAATTCCTCTAACGGTGCGCCAAACGGGGCGTCAAAGTCGCCGTGCAGAAAGAAGGTGAAGCTTGCGAACTCGGTATGCTGCTCCCATTTCAGCCGCATTTTGCCGAGATCCACTGCATAGTGGTTGGCGTCCACCGGCGGCGGGGCGACGCCGTATCGGTCGCAGAGGGCCGTGACATGGCGGCGCGCGCGGGTGTCGCCTTGGCCGTCGAGCACCGCATAGTGCCAAACCCGTTCTGGCGCGATGCATGTCTGAAAAGGCCGCGCATGCGTCTCATTGACCAACGCATAGCGCAGCGGATGTTCCGTCGACCCGACCATTTCCCGGCTCAAAACTCCCTTCCGGCCGCCCGAAGCAGCCGCGCAACGGTGATCACACAGGGCGCGGGCGCTGACAACACGATTTCGTGTACGGCCATGGCCGGGCTGCCGATCACGGATCGTGTCGGCCCGCCTGGGTCAGGTTCGGCGCGAAGTACCATAGCTAAATTAAGTATATATTCGGAAATAAGAGCTATAAACCGGCGGAAAGGCGGCGGGGGAAAAGGATCGAGACCGCCCAGCGATCGACCGAGGGAGCAAGATGATGACCAGCTTTGATACCGAAATCTACTACGATACTAAGATGGATACAGCGGATTCGTGGGGTTCCACTGAAGACGGCCTGAAGGGATCGGCTGAAAACCGCTCACATCAGGCCAGCGAATCGCCCGCCAATGAAAACGGCGAGACCGAGTCAGAGCGCGCGCCGTTTGAGGACAACATTTTCTGGGTCTATGTTGAGGAATTGAAGAAGGGCGATTGATGCACCGTCGATCAAGGTTGATCCGCGCTTTTCGTCGTTCACCCCATGGCCCGGCGCGCTCTGTCGAAATCGCCTAGTAATGCGGCGGCGGTCGGTCATCGGGGCCGCGGGCCAAAACAGCGTCCGCCAGTTCCCTCTGACGCTCGGCCAAGGCCAGGATTTCCTTCCGCATCACATCGATCCGCCGCTCCTGCTCGGCGACGATATCGGACAATTCGTCAATCTGACGTTCCTGATGCGCCGCCTTTTCCTGAAGCGCTGCGATGTCCGTTTCGGTTCGACCCGCCACCCTTGACTCCCTCTACCAGCCGTTCGCGCCCGGCCGGCCGTTGCGCTCACCCATGAGTTCAGGGAGTTAAAGAGAAGAAGCCGGTTTCTCAAGATCAACGCGCGCCCAATCGTCCTGCCGGTCGGTGTTGGAAGAATGAAGCAACAAGCGCGCTGGTCTCGGTTTCGCCCGTCTTCACCTGGCGCCATCTTCTAATGATACGCTCACCGGCGCCGCTTTCTTCGCGTGGAATGGTGAGGAATGCGTGGCGCCAATCCAACCGGCGAACTCGCTTTGCGCGTACTATGCAAACAAAAGAGGTTGAGAGCCAAATTTAGGGAGAGGGCAGGCCAGTCCCTTTCAAAGTCGGCCAAATGTGAATTCCTATTGACAAGGCGAAATATTTTTCAGACGCTATGAAAAAATACAAAGGTGGGAGGATGCGGGTTAACGCGCAAAGAAACGGCGACGAAAGCCTCGCGGTTCGGGCGGCGTGGCTTCACTATTCCGGCGGGCTGACGCAAGCGGCGGTCGCCAAACGTTTGGGCATCGCCAGCGTCAAAGCGCATCGTTTGATCAGCCGCGCCAATCACGCCGGTCTGGTCAAGGTCACCATCGACGGCGATATCACAGAGTGCGTGGAGCTCGAGGACCGGCTGGCCCACAGGTACGGCCTGGACTATTGCGAGGTGGCGCCGGACCTTTTGGAGGAAGGGCTTCCGCTTAGAGCTCTCGGCGCGTCGGGTGCGTCATACCTCCGCCGCGAGTTGGACAGCGGCAGGAACGCCATCATCGGGTTCGGCCACGGACGCACTCTTGCCGCCATTGTCGACCAACTGCCGCATAGGGAGGCGGGGAACGCCGCCTTTGTCTCGTTGCTCGGCGGACTAAACCAGAATTTCGCAGCCAATCCACATGACGTGATGCACCGTCTGGCCAATAAAACGGGTGCGGCGGCTTACTTTATGCCGGTTCCCATATTCGCCAACACCGCACGAGACCGCGAGGTTCTTCTGGCCCAGCGCGGCGTGCGGGACGTTCTTGATATGGGTCTGCGGTCAGAACTCAAGATTGTCGGCATCGGCACCGCCAAGCCGCACGCGTCACTGGTTTCCTCGGGAATGATCCAACTTGAGGAAATCGCCGACGTCATCGTCAAGGGCGGCGTCGGAGAGTTGCTGGGAACCTTCTTTGACAAGCACGGAGAGCCGGTCGACACCGCCTTGACAGGGCGCGCTTTGTCGGTTGGTCCGGAAGTCCGAGAAGGGACGAGAATCGTCGGGATCGCCGGCGGCGCAGAGAAGATCGAAGCGATCCGCGCCGTGTTGGAAAGCGGCCGGCTGAGCGGCCTTATTACGGACGAGCGCACGGCGATGGCGCTTGCAAAACAAACCTAGGCCAACTGGACAACAAAAGGGAGGATCCAGAATGTACGAAAAAGAAAAGGACCTGATCGACGCCTACCTACGGGGTACTGTGAGCCGACGGAGTTTGATCCGGGGGCTTGGCGCCATGGGCGTCACCGCGGCGACGGCCGGGGTGCTGCTCAACGCCTCTGCGACCCGCGCGCTCGCGCAAAACGGATTCGATTGGAAAAGGCACTCAGGCACGACTGTCAATCTGCTCTTGAACAAGCATCCCTATGCCGACGCGCTGATCGCGAACCTTGATAATTTCAAGGAACTGACCGGGATGGATGTCCAATATGACGTGTTCCCGGAAGATGTCTATTTTGACAAGGTCACGGCCGCGCTGTCATCCGGCTCCAGCGAGTACGACGCCTTCATGACCGGCGCCTACATGACCTGGACCTATGGACCGGCGGGCTGGATCGACGACTTGAGCGAGTATATCCAGGACGAGTCGCGGACCAACCCAGATTATAATTGGGAAGACGTGCTGGAAGGGGTGCGCAAGTCCTGCGCCTGGAACGGCCAGCCCGGCGGGGCGCTGGGGTCGGACGACGCCAAGCAATGGTGCATCCCGCTTGCCTATGAGCAGAACAATCTGACCTATAATAAGCGTGTCTTCGATGCGGCCGGCCTGTCGGTGCCGACCAATATCGATGAGTTGGTCGATACGGCGGCGGCGGCCAAGGCGGCCATGAATGGCGGTTATGGCATCGGCGTGCGCGGCTCGCGCTCTTGGGCCACCATCCATCCGGGCTTCCTGTCGGGCTATGCAAGCTTCGGCCAGAAGGACCTCAACGTCTCGGACGACGGCCGTCTGTCCGCGGCGATGAATACGGATGTCTCGAAGGACTACCACGCCAAGTGGGTGAAGATGATCCAGGATTCGGGCGCGCCCGACTGGTCGACTCACACCTGGTACCAGGTTGGCACCGATGTCGGCGCCGGCAAGTCGGCCATGATGTTCGACGCCGACATTCTCGGCTACTTCATGAATGGCGGCACGGCGGAAGCCGGCAATCTCGCCTTCGCGCCGTTCGCCGCGAACCCGGCGGCCAGCGCGCCGTCCCCGAATATCTGGATTTGGGCGATGTCCATGTCGTCCTCTTCCCGGAATAAGGACGCCGCGTGGCACTTCCTGCAGTGGGTCACCGGGCCGGAGCATGGCCTGTTCGGCGCACGCGAAATGGATCTGGTGAACCCGGCGCGCTCCAGCGTCTGGGCCGACGGGGCGTTCCGTGACAAACTGGCGGGGTCCTATCCGGGTTATGTTGAGATGCATGACGTTTCGGCCCCGGGTGCGTCGATCAAATTCACCGCGCAGCCGTTGTTCTTCGACCTCACCACCGAATGGGCGGCGACGCTTCAGAAGATGGTGGCGAATGAAGTGCCCGTCGACGAGGGTCTGGACCAACTGGCCGAGAGTGTCGACGCGCAGCTCAAGGATGCTGGGCTGGGTTGAGTGCGATTATCGGGCGCCCGCCCCGTGCGGGCGCCCGCTTCGCTCTAAATTCTCGTAATACGTGTGACGCTGGGACGCACCGCTTCGAACAAGCGGGACAGAGACCATGTCTGACACCGCCATTCCCGCCAGGACGAGGCGCTTTCGCATCAGCCGGAAGGCGTTGCCCTATGTGCTCAGCCTGCCGGCGCTCTTGGTCTGCATCGCCATTCTGATCCCGTTCTTCACGGCGGTCGCCTACTCGTTGCAGCGATACCGGCTATCGCAACCATGGGCGCGGCGCTGGAACTGGGGCGAGAATTACTGGGACTTCCTCTTTGACCCGTCCTTCTGGAACACGCTTCAGGTCTCTTTGACCTACGCGTTCCTGACCGTCGGGATAGAGCTGTTATTGGGACTCGGCATAGCCCTGCTGCTGCAGAAACGCACGCGCTTCAACAACTTCGTGTCGATCATGCTGTTGATGCCGCTGATGACGGCGCCGGCGCTGGCCTCTTTGATGTGGAAGCTGATGACCAATCCCGGCTTCGGCATTCTCAGCTATTTCGCGGCTTTCGTCGGGTTGGAGGATTTCCGGTGGGCGTCGGCGCCGCAGACCGCGATGCTGACGGTGGTTCTGGTCGATGTCTGGGTCTATACGCCCTTCATCATGATCCTGCTGCTGGCGGGGTTGCGATCCTTGCCGCAACAACCGTTCGAGGCCGCGGCGCTCGACGGCGTCCCACGCTGGTTTGTTTTCTGGCGGATCACCCTGCCGATGCTGACGCCGTTCCTGCTGACCGCGACGCTGTTCCGCGCCATTGAGTCGATCCAGCAGTTCGACATCATCTACGCCATGACCCAGGGGGGACCGGGCGACAAGCTGACCGTTTTTCAGGTTGAAGCCTATTTGAACTTCTTTCAATCGACGAATGTCGGCCGTTCCGCCGCGCTGCTGATGATCCTTTGGGTCATCACCTACATCTTGTCGATGATCTTTATCAAACAGTGGTTGAAGCTGCGCGAACGCGCCCGCGGAGAGATTTAGGACATGGAACATACATCGACCCTGGAGAAGGCGCTGCGCGGCGTCGCGATCACGTGCGTGATCCTGTTCTTCATGTTCCCGATCTTCTGGATCGTCCTGATGAGTTTCCAGACGAACGAGACCATCCTGCGTGTGCCGCCCTCCATCATCTTTGATCCGACGATCCAGAACTATGTGGCGTTGATCACCGGCAGGCTGGAAACCTCAGCCGGGTCGCTGGAAATCAACTTCATGTCCAACCTGTGGAATTCGCTCTTCCTATCCTCGGCGTCGGTCGCGGTGGGTCTGATATTGGGCGTTCCCGCAGCCTATGCGTTTGGCCGGCTCAAGTTCCGCGGGTCGGAGGATATCGCCTTCACGCTGCTCAGCTTTCGCTTTGCACCGCCGCTTCTGGTGTTGCTGCCGCTGACGATCTATTTCCAGCAAATCGGTTTGGCCGACACCTATTTCGGGCTGATCTGGGTTTACCAACTCATCGTCTTGCCGCTGATCCTCTGGATCGTGCGCGGCTATTTCGAAGACATCCCGGCGGATATTGAGAACGCCTATCGGGTCGCCGGGCATTCCTGGTTTTCGACCTTCCGCAAGGTGGCGTTGCCGTTAGCCATGCCAGGCATCGCCGCCGCAGGGCTGTTGGCCTTCATCTTTGCCTGGAACAACTTCATCTTCGCGCTCGTGCTCGCATCCGCCGACAAACAGCCTGTTACGGTCGGCGCCTTGGCCTTCGTGACCGCCTCCGGCATCCAGTACGGTCAGGTGGCGGCGGGCGTCGTCTTGTCGATCCTGCCGACGCTCGCTCTCGCGCTCTATGCGCAGCGTTACCTTGTCGAAGGGCTGTCCCTTGGCGCGGTCAAAGGATAGGGCGCGGATGTCGATCGAACTCAGCAATATCCGGAAGTCCTTCAAGGACAATGTCGTTCTCGAGGACCTGTCGCTTGAGGTTGCGACGGGGGAAACGCTGGTTCTGTTTGGCCCGTCCGGCGCCGGCAAGACGGTGCTGCTCCGGCTGATCGCCGGCGTCGTCGATCCCGATGAAGGGTCCATCCGGCTTGGCGGTCAAGACATGGCCGGCGTCGAGCCTGAGGATCGCGGCATCGGAATGGCTTTTCAAAATTTCGCGCTGTTTCCCCATATGGACGCCCACGCCAATATCGCGAGCCCCCTTGAGGCGCGCCGCAGCAGCGCCCAAGAGATCGACGGGCGCGTGGAGGATGTGTCCCAGCTTCTGAAGATCGACCATGTCCTGCACCACAAGCCGAAGGAATTGTCCAACGGTCAGAAACAGCGCACCGCCCTTGGACGCGCGCTCGTGGCGCAGCCCTCGATCCTGCTGCTCGACGATCCTTTACGGAATGTGGACGCCAAGCTGCGGTTCGAAATGCGGCTGGAACTGCCGCGGCTTCTCAGCAGCCAGAATGCGACGGTGATCTATGTCACCCAGGACTATAAAGAGGCGATGGCGCTCTGCGATCGGATCGCTGTGATGAGCGATCGCGGAATCGCTCAGATCGGTACGCCAGAGGAAATCTATCTTACGCCGAAAACGATCGCCATTGCGCGGCTCTTCGGCGATCCGTCGATTAACCTGTTGGACGTCACGCCCGAGGCCGGAGAGGAGGGACCTTACGTGCGGCTCTCCGGCGCAAAGGTCCCGATCCGCAACGGTTATGGGCAAGCAATCGGCAAGGACTGTGTCCTCGGCGTTCGGCCCGAGTCGATCCGGTTTGTCGACGCGGCCGCGGCCGGCGCCGTTCCGGTAACGATTGAAGCGGAGACGCCGCTGAATGAAAAAACCGTGACGCTGGCGGTCACGGCGCGGAACCGCGAGATTCTCATTTCGCGCCCCGCGACCACGCCAGGGCCTGACAGCAATGACGCGCATATCGTTCTCGAACCAGATGGCGTGCTGCTGTTCGACCGTGAAACCGGCGCGCGTGTGGAAACCGAGCCGGCGACCGCGGCGGGAGAGGCGGCATGACCGAGTCGGTTCTGCGGCTGGAGAATATCGATAAGTTTTATGGCCCGGTCGGGCTCGGCGTTCATGCTGTCCGGGATGTCAGCATGGAGGTGGAAGAAGGCGATATCATCGCGCTGCTCGGTTCGTCCGGTTGCGGCAAGACCTCCACGCTGCGGATGATCGCCGGCTTCGAGGAAACGAGCCGGGGCAAGATTCACCTTGCCGGCCGTGAGGTTCAGAAATTGCCGCCGGTCCGGCGCCATGTCGCCATGGCGTTCGAAGGCTACTCGCTCTACCCGACCGTGAATGTGCGCGACAATATCGCCTTCGCGCTCAAGGCCGCGCGGCTCCCCGCCGCCGAGGTTGCGGCGAAAGTGCAAGAAGTCGCGGAGATGTTGGAGATCACGGACATTCTCGACCGCTCGCCCAATTCGCTGTCCGGCGGACAACAGCAGCGCGCAAGCCTCGCCCGCGCCCTGATACGCGATGCTGATCTCTATCTGCTGGACGAGCCGATGGGTCAGTTGGAGCCGCAGCTTCGAACGCTGCTCAGGGGTCGGATCAAATTCTTCATCAAGGAACGCGGCATGACGGCGATCCTGGTCACCCATGACCAGACCGAGGCGAACGCGTTGGCGGATAAGATCGCGGTGATGGAAGAGGGTGTGCTGCAGCAATATGCGACCCCGGCCGAGATCAAGGACCGTCCCGCCAATCTGTTCACTGGGACCTTTGTCGGCGAACCTCCGATGAATGTTTTCCCGGTCACCGCTGCGGCGTCCGGCGGCCGCCTGAGCATCGCGCTGGCGGACGGCGTCGTCCTGGATTACGCCGAAAGCGACTTCGCGGCTGAGGTCCGGGACCGGATCCTGACGCGCGGCGACGTCATGATCGGCGTCCGTCCCTATGCCGTTCATCGCAGTGAGACGGGTCCGACAGCGACAATCCAGGCCAACCAGTGGCTCGGCGATCAGAGCCATATCGCCGCAAGTTTTGCGGGCCAGACGGTTGTGTTGGTCGAGCATCACCGCGCTGATGTCGCGATCGGGGAACCGATTTCGATCCGCGTGGACGCGCATGATCTGCATGTTTTCGATGCTGAAACCGGCATGGCGATCAGCCACGGGCCGGAGCTCGCTTGATCATGGCGGATGGCGGCGACATCCTGATTGGGATCGATGCGGGGACGTCGGTGATCAAGTCGATCGCCTTCGATCTTACCGGCGCGCAGATTGCGGTCGGATCGCGTCCGAACCGCTATACGTCCCGACCCGACGGCGCCGCCTTCCAGTCGATGGACGACACCTGGGACGATTGCGCCGCAACAATGCGCGACCTAGGCGAAAGCGTTCCGAACCTGGCGTCCCGCGTGGCGGCCGTCGCCGTGACCGGACAGGGGGACGGCACATGGCTGCTTGACCGGGACAACCGTCCTGTGACCGACGCGTGGCTCTGGCTCGACGCACGCGCCGCCCCGGTGGTGCAACGGCTGCGCGGCACGGAAGCGGATCGGGCGCGCTTCGCGATCACCGGCTCGGGATTGAACGCCTGCCAGATGGGCACGCAACTTCTCCAAATGAAGGAGACAATGCCAGAAGCGGTCGCGGGGGCGGACGTCGCGCTGCATTGCAAGGACTGGCTGTACTTGAACCTGACCGGCCTGCGAGCCACGGCGCCATGCGAGGCGTCCTTCACGTTCGGCGATTTTCGCGCGCGCGCCTACGATGATCGTGTGATCGAGGCGTTGGGCCTGATGGCGGAAAAACGTCTCCTGCCTCAGATCGTCGATGGGTCACAGACAACGCACCCGCTCAGTCCTGCAGCGGCCGAGGCGACCGGTTTGGTGGCTGGAACACCCGTGGCGCTTGGCTTTGTCGATGTCGCCTGCACCGCGTTGGGCGGCGGCGTCTATACCGGTGGAGAGGCCGCCGGCTGTACGATCATCGGATCGACCGGCATGCATATGCGTGCGACGCCGCAGGATGAGGTTTTCTTCAACGACAGTCTGACGGGCTATGTCATGCCGCTTCCGATTCCCGGCATGGCGGCGCAAATCCAGTCCAACATGGCCTCGACCCTCAATGTCGACTGGCTGCTGACCGTAGCCGCTGACCTGATGGCCGATCTTGGTCACGCGGTCGCGCATCGGGACTTGATCGCCCGGATCGACGGATGGCTCGCCGCCAGCGCGCCCGGGGGTGTGCTGTATCACCCCTATATCTCAGAGGCCGGGGAGCGCGGCCCCTTCGTTGATCCAGCGGCGCGCGCGAGTTTCGCCGGGCTATCATCGGCCGACCGTTTCCCGGATCTAATGCGGGCGGTCATTGAAGGGTTGGGACTGGCGGCGCGCGACTGCTACGCGGCGATGGGCGCCATGCCCAGCGAGGTGCGTCTGACCGGCGGCGCCGCGCGGTCCGACGCTTTGCGCTCTGTCTTCGGGGCGGCGGTCGATGCATCAGTGCGCACCTCCAGCCGCGAGGAAGCAGGCGCCGCCGGCGCGGCGATGATGGCTGCGGTGGCGATCGGCGTCTATGACGATATGGAGGCCTGCATCGCCGAGTGGGTGACCCCGCTGCTCGGCCCGACAGAAGCGCCGGACAAGGCGCTTTCCGCCCTATATGCCGACCTGTATCCGGCCTACCGCGCCATTCGAGAGGCGATGCCGCCCGTTTGGTCCGCGCTCGCACGTCAGGGAGGGTCCGACCGTGCCCACTGACGTTGCGATCATTGGCGACCACTTCATGTTGCCGGAGGTCTTCGAGGAGAAAATCCTCGAGGCTTGCGGGGACAAGGTTTCCGTGCGCGTGCGCAAGGATGGCTGGCCGGATGAGCCGATGGAACAAGGCTATGCGGTCGAAGGCATGGACGGCCTGAAAGAGTATTACGGTACGGCCGACGGCGTCGTCGATTTTGTCGGCGACGCGGAAGTGCTGGTCACGCATTTGGCGCCGATGAGCGGCGCGATGCTGACGCGCTTGCCGAACCTGAAATTGATCGCGGTGTCGCGCGGCGGGCCTGTCAATATCGATATGAAGGCCGCCCAGGATCATGGCGTTCTGGTCGTCAACGCGCCGGGCCGCAACGCCAGCGCCGTGGCTGAGTTTACGATCGGCGCGATCCTGACGGAGACCCGTAAAATCCGGGTCGGTCACGAAGCGCTGCGCGCGGGCGTGTGGCGCGGCGACCTGTATCGCGCGGACGTCACAGGGCGCGAGCTGAACGAGATGACGGTCGGCGTCATTGGTTATGGGAATATCGGGACCAAGGTCGTCAAGCTTCTGCGGGCGTTCGGATGCCGGATCCTCGTCAACGATCCCTATATCCAGCTCGACCCAGATGACGCCAAGGCCGGCGTCGAACTGGTTTCGTTTGATCGTGTGGTGACAGAGAGCGACGTGGTCACCCTGCATCCCCGCGTGACGGAAGAGACGCGCGGCATGATGGATGCCGAGGCCTTTGGCAAAATGAAGAAAGACGCGCTCTTCGTGAATACTGCGCGCGGGCCGCTCTGCGACTATGACGCGCTGTACGCGGCGCTGGTCAATGGCGAGATCGCCGGCGCCATGCTGGAAACGTTCAGCCTCGAGCCGGCGCCGGACGATTGGCCGTTGCTGCAACTGCCTAATGTGACCCTGACGCCGCACATCGCCGGCGCGTCGGTGCGTACCGTGACCTTTGCGGCGGAACAGGCCGCAGACGAGGTCCGGCGTTTTCTGTCTGGCCAGCCCCCGCGAAACCCATGCTGAGCGCATCGTATTCCAAGGCGGTGAATCGGGGCGATACGGCGATCCAGGCCTGCGCACGGCCCGTAGCCTTTCATACTGTCGAAAGGGGGTCGGGTTCGGTGATCCGGCTTCAGACCGCAGGGTTCAGCCCCGGTCGTGCGAACGTCGGCGGCGCTAGGAAGACAATCTCGTGACGGAACCCGTAGATCTTTTCGTCATCGGCGGCGGCGTGAACGGCGCTGGGATCGCCCGCGACGCGGCGGGGCGCGGCCTGTCGGTGGTGCTGTGCGAGAAGGATGACCTCGCCGAAGGCACGTCCTCTCGGTCCGGCAAGCTGGTGCATGGCGGCCTGAGATATCTTGAGTATTACGAGTTCCGGCTGGTGCGCGAAGCGTTGATCGAACGCGAAGTCCTGATGAACGCCGCGCCGCATATCATCTGGCCGATGCGGTTCGTCCTGCCGCACAGCCCGGCGGACCGGCCGCGCTGGCTAATACGGTTGGGGCTGTTCCTGTACGATCATCTGGGCGGAAGGAAGAAGCTGCCCGGGACTCGCAGCCTCGACCTGACGCGGGATCCGGAAGGAGAACCCCTGCATGATCGCTATACAAAAGGGTTCGCCTATTCCGACTGTTGGGTCGATGACGCGCGGCTGGTCATCCTGAACGCCCTAGACGCCGCCGAGCGCGGGGCGACGGTGCTGACGCGCCACCGTGTCGAGACCGCCCGTCGCGCCGATGGGCTGTGGTCCATTATGGTGCGCGACGTCGCCACAGGCGGATTGCGCGAGATTCGCGCGAAGGTGCTGGTCAACGCGGCCGGTCCCTGGGTCACGGATGTGGTCACCCAGGTCGCCGGCGCCAATTCGGCGCGGAGCGTGCGTCTGGTCAAGGGCAGTCACATCATCACGCCGAAATTCTGGTCGGGCGAGCAGGCCTATCTTGTGCAGAACCATGACAAACGCGTCATCTTTATCAACCCATATGAGGGCGACAAGGCGCTGATCGGCACCACCGATATCGCCTACGAAGGCGCGCCCGAGGCCGTTGAAGCCGATGAGGCGGAAATCCAATATCTGATCGATGCGGTCAATCGCTATTTCAAGGAGCAGTTGCGGCGCGAGGATGTCGTGTCGAGCTTCTCCGGCGTTCGGCCCTTGTTCGATGACGGGCAGGGCAATCCGTCGGCGGTGACGCGTGACTATGTATTCGACATCGACCAAAGCGGCGGCGCGCCCTTGATGAATATCTTCGGCGGCAAGATCACCACCTACCGGGAGTTGTCCGAACGCGGCATGGCGAAGCTGGCGGGGTTCCTGCCCCAGATGCAAGGGGATTGGACGGCCGACGCGCCGCTGCCGGGCGGCGATATGCCTGGCGCCGATTACGTTGCTTTCTTTGAGAAATTGAAATCTGCCTATCCCTGGATGCCGCGTGCGCTTCGAGAGCATTATGGACGGCTCTATGGAACTCGAACCGCCGCCATCGTCGGCGCCGCCGCGAGCACGGACGACCTTGGCTGGTATTTCGGTGGAAACCTCTACGAAGCGGAGGTGCGCTATCTGATTGAGCATGAATGGGCCCAAACGCCCGAGGACGTCCTTTATCGCCGCACCAAAGAATATCTCCATATGACCGAAGCCGAGCAAGCAGCCTTCGCCGATTGGTTCTCCACCGCCCTGAGAAAGTCAGCCTGAAAATGATCGTTTCCCTGACTCCGCCCCAGGACCTCGCCGACCTCGCGGCCTATTCCGCCCAAATCGGCGCCGACCCTTTGCTGATCCAGGGGGCGGGTGGAAACACGTCCGTGAAGGACGGGGATGTCATGTGGGTGAAGGCGTCGGGAACCAATCTGGCGGACGCATTGGACAAGGATATCTTCGTCCCTGTCGACCTGCCGGCCATGCGCGCCAGCCTCGCGGATGGATCACCGGACGCTGATAAACCGATGCAGTTTCTCCTCGGCGATTCAACGCTTCGGCCGTCGATTGAAACGAGCCTGCACGCGGCTTTTCCGCATCGCGTCGTAATCCATGTGCATTGCGTCAACACCCTGTCGCATGCGGTTCGCGCTGACGCCGAGGCGATCTTGGCGGAAAAGCTCGACGGTTTCGACTGGCGTCTCGCGCCCTACGCCAAGCCCGGCGCGAACCTCGCCCGGGCTGTGCGCGACCGGCTTGGCGAGCCCCCGGCGGACGTTGCGGTGCTGCGAAATCATGGGCTTATCATTGCGGCCGATACTGTTGCGGCGGCACCGGACCTCCTCGCCCGCGTGACGGCGGCGCTGGCCGCGCCTGAAACGCGGCCCTTTACACCTGTCCTCGACTCGCTCTTCCCGCTCGCCAACGGCCAATGGCGCGTACCGGAACCGAAGGATGCGTTGCACCAACTGGCGAGCCCGGCGCGTGCTGAACAGGCGGCGGCGGGCAGTCTGTATCCCGATCATGTGATCTTCTGCGGCGTGGCGGCGCACTGTGTCGATGGCGATCGCCTTCCCGATGCGTCGGAAGCGCCGCCCTTCGTCATTCTCCCGGGACGCGGCGTGATGGTGCGAACCGATATGTCGCCGGGCGCCCTGGCGATGTCGCGTTGTCTCGCCGATGTGTTGGTGCGTGTGCCGGAAGGCGCGGAACTGACTTATCTTACCGAGTCCGAAAATCTCGAACTCTTGGACTGGGATGCCGAGAAGTACCGGCAAAGGTTGAATGTCTGACCTGTTCCTGGGTCTCGATATTGGAACCTCCGGGGCGAGAGCCATCGTCATAGACGCCGACGGGGCGACCCGTTCGGAGGCGAAGTCGGCGATGTCCGATCACGGCGCCAACCATCGTTCGCCCGAGGTGTGGTGGGCGACAGCCCGGTCGGCGGTCGAAGAGGCCTTGGCCGACATTGAGCCGCGCTGCATCCGGGCGCTTTCCGTTGACGGCACGTCCGGCACCGTTCTGCCGGTGGATGGTCAGGGCCGGCCCAGGGCCGACGGCGTAATGTACAATGATACTTGTACGGACCGATCGATCCTTGACCGGATCGCCTCGGCGGCCCCGCCCGGCGGACCCGCGCTCGGCGCTTCCAGCGCTCTCGCGCGCGTTATGCGTTTCGTCCAACAAGGCGAGACCCAGTGCGTGCATCAGGCGGACTGGATCGCGGGTCAGTTTTCCGGCCGCTGGATTAGCGATGCGAACAATGCACTGAAGACGGGCTATGATGTAGAAGCTGGCTGCTGGCCTGACTGGATCGAAGCGGTGGGTGTCAGCCTAGCGCATTTGCCGGAGGTGGTGAAGCCGGGGACTCCCATTGGTCCGATCACCAAGGCGGCGGCCGCTGATTTCGGGCTGTCACCGGATACGCTTGTCGTTGCGGGCACAACCGACGGCTGCGCCAGTTTCCTCGCCACTGGAGCCGATCGCCCGGGCGACGGCGTCACGGCGCTTGGCACGACGATGATCATCAAGCTGTTGTCCGACAAACCGATCATGGCGCCCGAATATGGGATCTACAGCCACCGCATCCTGGGCGCCTGGCTGGCCGGCGGTGCGTCGAATTCAGGCGGCGCGGCGTTGCTCGCGCATTTCGACGCCAGCGCGCTCGAAACGCTCTCAGAGCAGATCGATCCCGAGACCGATACCGGCTTGGATTATTACCCTCTGCCGAGAGCCGGAGAACGCTTTCCGATCAATGACCCGGACCTGCCGCCACGGCTGACGCCCCGGCCGAAAGACGACGCCCGATTCCTGCATGGCCTCTTGGACGGCGTCGCAGGCGTTGAAGCGCTGGCCTATCGTCGGCTGCGTGAGCTTGGGGCGCCGGCGCTCGCCTCGGTACGATCGGTGGGCGGCGGCGCGAAGAACGCCGTCTGGACGCGTATCCGCGCGCGACGCTTAGGCGTCCCAACGCGCGACGCGGTGAATACCGAGGCCGCGTACGGCGCGGCGCTGCTCGCCAGACGGGGCGCCCAATGAGAGAGACCACGCTCAACGACCTTGCCGACCAGTACGACTTTTTCCTTTTGGACCAGTTTGGCGTGCTTCTGGACGGGTCTGCCGCCTATCCCGACGCCCCGCAAGCCTTGGCAGGGCTTGTTTCCAAGGGCAAGCAGGTGGTCGTTCTAAGCAACTCGGGCAAACGCGCGGGTCCGAACGAGGCGCGGCTCGTTCGGATGGGGTTCGACCGCGCTGATTTCGCTGCTGTCGTCTCTTCCGGCGAAACGGCCTATGCCTTGTTGTCCGCCGAAATCGGCCGGACGATCGCGCCGAAGGCGCCGGTGCTGGTCTTAGCGCGCGACAGTGATCGAAGCTGCATTGAAGGCCTCGACGTTTCAGAGACCGACGATCCGGACCAAGCCGCACTCGTCCTGATATCCGGCAGCCGGGGCGAGGAAATCAGCCTGGAGACCTATGAAACGCTCTTGATGGGTCCGGCGCGGCGCGGCGTCGCCTGCTATTGCACCAATCCCGACATGACGATGCTGACGAAGAGCGGACCGGCTTTTGGGGCTGGACGCATCGCCGCTCTTTACGAGAAACTCGGCGGTGCGGTGACCTATGTCGGCAAGCCCTATGCTCGGATCTACGAGCTGGCCATGGAAAGGCTGGGCGGTCCCGATCCGAGTAGAGTGCTTTGTGTCGGCGACAGCCCCGAGCATGATGTGCGCGGCGCCCATGCCGCCGGCTGCCCGGCGGCGTTGGTCCGAACCGGCGTTCATGCGGGCGTCCCTCTTCAAACGGTGCTCACCGATGCGCCGTCGAGCGATCTGCCCGACTATGTTATTCCCGGTTTCGCACTCTGAGGATCGGCCGCGCATGCCCTTCACGCTCTCTCTCAACACAAACCCGCTGGTGAATCGGTTCGCCGAGCCGGGCGATCTAATCGATACGGTCGCCCGCGATCTGCGTATTCGCGATCTGCAATTGACACACGAATTCATCAACCCGAGCTGGCCCGCCTCGGTGACCCGCCGCCTGACGCGCGAGATGCAGGCGGCGTTGGCGCGCACGGGGGTTCGGGTGACAAGCGGCATGACCGGTCCATATGGGCGGCTCAACCATTTCGGCCACCCGGACCCGGAAGTCAGGCGCTACTATATCGATTGGTTCAAGGGCTTCGCCGATATCATCGCCGATCTTGGCGGCAAGTCTGTCGGCACCCAATTCGCGATCTTCACCTATCGCGACTATGACGACCCGGACCGACGAGAAGACTTGATCCAGATCGCCATCGATTGCTGGGCGGAAGTGGCCGAGCATGCGCACGCCGCCGGTCTGGACTATGTCTTCTGGGAGCCGATGAGCATCGGGCGCGAGTTCGGCGAAACGATTGAAGGTTGTATGTGGCTACAGGAACGTTTGACCGCCGCGGATATGGCGGTCCCGATGTGGATGATGGTCGATATCGATCACGGCGATATCGCCAGCGCCAATCCGGACGACTACGACCCCTACGCCTGGGCGCGCGCGGCGCCGCCTGTGTCGCCGATCATCCATATCAAGCAAAGCCTGTTGGACAAGGGCGGTCATCGTCCGTTCGCTGCGGCGTATAACGCCGGCGGTCGGATCCAACCCGCGCCGCTCCTGGCCGCGTTCCGGGAAGGCGGCGGCGAAGATAATGAGATCTGCCTGGAACTGAGCTTTAAGGAGCGCGAACCGACGGACCGCGAGGTAATTCCGCATATCGCGGAATCAGTCGCTTTCTGGGCGCCGCATATCGATACTGGCGTCGCGGACCTGAAGGTGTAATACGATGATTAGCGCGTTCACGTTCGCTACCGCCGCTGAGATTCAGTTCGGTCGCGGGGTGGCTGGTCAAGCGGCCGAGCGTGCGTTGGCGTTCGGATCTCGGGTCCTGCTGGTTCATGGCGCGAACTCAGAAAGGGCGGCGTGGCTTGCCTCTGCGCTGGGACGCGAGGTCGTTCCCTATACAGCGCCAGGTGAGCCGGATATGGCCCGCGTTGAGGCGGGCGTCGCCCTTGCGCGCGAAGCGGGGGCGGAGGTGGTTGTGGCGCTCGGCGGCGGGTCGGTCATCGACACAGGCAAGGCGATCGCCGCCCTTACACCCACGTCGCGGCCCGTGCTTGATCACCTCGAGGTTGTGGGACGCGGCTTGCCGCTTGAGGCGGACCCGCTGCCGGTGGTGGCGATCCCAACGACAGCGGGAACCGGCGCGGAGGTGACCCGGAACGCTGTGATCGCCGTGCCCGAGGCGCGGCGCAAGGTATCGCTTCGCGATCTCCGAATGCTGCCGAACCTTGCCATCGTGGACCCGGCCCTGACCGATACCTGCCCGCGCAGCGTCACTCTTGCTTCCGGCCTCGACGCAATCACGCAAGTCATTGAGCCCTATGTATCGACTCGCGCCACGCCGATGACCGACGCCATTTGCCGCGACGCAATTCCGCGAGGCTTGGCGGCGATTCGCCGCCTTATGGAGGTTGAGGATCCGGCCGCGCGGGACGATATGGCCTGGGTGAGCCTTGCCGGGGGATTGGCGCTTGCCAATTCGGGCCTTGGCGCAGTGCATGGGCTGGCGGGACCGCTAGGGGGGCTTACCGGCGCAGCGCACGGGGCGCTCTGCGGCGCCTTGCTGCCGCATGTGCTGAACGCCAATAGTGTCCGAGCCCAGGGCGCTGCGGCCCAACGCCTTGACGACGTGTCGAGATGGATTGGCGCGGAGTTCAAAACGCAAGGCGCCGGGATTTCGGCTATTGAAGCGCTGGCCGATTGGTCGCGCCGCGCAGGCCTGCCGGGTTTGACGGCGCTTGGCGTCAGCGACGGAATCCGAAGCCAAGCAGCGATTGAAGCAGGAAGCTCGTCGTCCATGAAGGCAAACCCTGTGCGCCTCGAAGCTGCTGACCTCGAAGCTGTCATGCATCGGGCGGCGTGAAGAAGGAACGGCGATGGGCGACCCGAACATTTGGATCGGCACCAGTTGGAAGATGAACAAGACCTTGGCTGAGGCCCAGGTCTTTGCATCTATGCTTGCCGAAGCCGATAAAGGCCGGGACCCGCGTATCCAAAGGTTCGTGATCCCGCCCTATACGGCGGTGCGTGAGGTCAAGGCGGCGCTTGCCGACACATCGGTCAAGGTCGGCGCGCAGAACATGCACTGGGCCGACGCCGGGGCCTGGACCGGGGAAGTGTCGCCGCTGATGCTGACCGACTGCGGCTTGGATATGGTAGAGTTGGGCCATTCCGAGCGCCGCGCGCATTTCGGCGAGAGTGACAAGACGGTAGGCCTAAAGACCGCAGCAGCGGTCCGGCACGGTCTGATCCCCTTGATTTGCGTTGGCGAGACTTTGGAAGAAAGAGACAGCGGGCGGGCGGAAGAAGTCTTGCGCGCACAGGTCCGCGGCGCGCTTGGCTTGCTTGAGGGCGAGGAGAAGTCGGCGCCCGTTCTGCTCGCCTATGAGCCGGTCTGGGCGATTGGCGAGGGCGGCGTGCCCGCGACGCCGGATTATGCCGATGCGCGTCATGCAGAGATCATCGATCTTGCGGCCGACATACTGGGCCGCCGCGTGCCGTGTCTGTATGGCGGTTCGGTCAATCGGGAGAATTGTGAGGAACTCATCACACGCCCGCATATTGACGGGCTTTTCATTGGGCGCTCGGCCTGGAATGTCGAGGGTTATCTTGGCATTCTCGATGCGTGCGCCGCCGTTGTTTGAGCGTGAAAGGACATCCTATGAAAATTGCGATTGCAGGCGACAGTGCGGGAGAGGGGCTGGCCAAGGTCTTGGCCGAACATCTGGGCAAGAGTTTTGACGTCAGCGAGGTTTCACGGACGGCTGAGGGGCCGGACCCTTTCTATGCGAACCTCGCCGACCGTGTGGGCTCGGCGGTGGTGGCGGGCGACTATGACCGGGCGATCCTGGTCTGCGGCACCGGGATCGGCGTCGCCATGTCGGCCAACAAGGTTCCGGGGATACGCGCCGCGCAATGCCATGACACCTATTCGGCGGAACGCGCCGCATTGTCGAACAATGCGCAGATCATCACCATGGGCGCGCGCGTGATCGGCGCCGAACTGGCGAAGTCGATTGCCGAGACGTTCCTCGCCAACACGCTGGATTTCGACGAAGAAGGACGTTCAGCCGGCAATGTGAACGCGATCAAAGAGGTCGACGCGAAATACAACAAGGCCTGACATGCGGGCCGCGCGCCGCTCCCCGGTTCCACGGTTTAGGCGTCGAGCCGGGCGAGGCGGACAGCGGTTTGACCTTTCCATGTGCGCTTGGTCGGCATCACCAGCATGCAATCGTCATAGGGGGTGACCACGGGCCGGTCGCCGTCGGTCCCAATCAGGGTTCCGGCCTTGGGCAGCACTTCGCCGCCGGTAAACGATTGGGCGAATTTGAAACCATCGCTTTCGATCGTCACCGCTTCGGTCACCCGGTAGAAGAGTTGCGGGCCCGGTTCGCCCAATCCTTGCAGCAAGTCCAGGTCAGCGACCCCGAGACTTGTCAGGAAGCGCGCTGAGGCCAGCTTCGCGAGCGGGACCGTATCGGCCGCCCAATGCTGGCCGCACTCGATCAGAAGCGCGGCCTTATCCGAGGCTGGATCGTCGAATCCGGCATAGTCGCGCATCCGCTTGCCGGCCGCATGTCCGCTGTCAGCGACGACCCGTTCCGGCGCGCCGATCCGCGCCGCCAATTCCCGCGCTTTGTCGTGTCGGCCGCTCATCATCAGCGGCGGGGCCGGATGCTGCATCGAGTGGATGTCCAATAGGAAGTCGACCGTGTCCAGGAAGGGGCGCACCGCGCGGGCGCGCCGCAGCTCGACCGATTCGCGGTCGCCATCTAGGACCGCTTCGGCCCAGACGCGGTTGAAATCCTCCTCGACCCAGCGCGAGGCGTTGGGATCCTCCGGGTCGAAGGCCTCGAACGCGGCGACATTCATAAAGCCGAAACTCACCGTGCCGGCGATCGGTCGAAATTCGGATGAGAGCAGCCAGTCGAGCGCAATTGCGCCGCATAGTTCGTTGCCATGAACGACAGCGGTGATGCAGGCATGCGGGCCGGGCCTCCCGCTGTCGAAACTCCAAATGTAGTCGATGCCGATATTGCCGTCTTTGTAAGACGTGATATCAGGCGGGCTTAGCTGCACGCTGTAGTCGTTCGGAATATCGATTATCGTCATCAGAGCCGCCTTACGCTAAGAGTAACCAAACGACGGGAGAGTAGAGCATGGCGCCGCGCGTCGCCTTGGCCGGAATGATTCTCGAATCCAATCGCTTTGCCAAGCCTGCCGAGCGTACGGATTTCACCGGCTTCGTCTGGGAGGAGGGCGCGGCGCTGCTGGCGGCGGCGCGGGCGGAGACCTCGGCGATTGCGCCGGAATTCAGCGCGTTTGTTCAGGCGATGGACGCGACGGGTCCCTGGCGCCCGATCCCGTGTCTTCTTGCGGCGAGCCATCCCGCCGGGCCGGTTCGGGAGGCGGTCTTTACCGAGGTGGCTGAGACGATTCTTCAGACCCTGCGCGAGGCCGGTCCGCTCGAAGCGGTTTATCTCTGTAATCACGGCGCGATGGTGGCCGAGCATCTGCACGACCCGGATGGCGAGCTTGTGCGTCTGGTGCGCGAGGTTGTCGGGCCTGAGCCGCTCATCATTATGACGCTCGATCTTCACGCCAATATCTCCGAACGTATGGTGCGCGATCTCGACCTCGTTGTCGGATACCGCACCAACCCGCATGTCGATATGATCGAGCGCGGGGAGGAGGCGGCCTTTTCGCTCCGCAGAAGTCTCGCTAGCGACGCCCGTCCGAAACTGGCGCTTGTGAAGCCGCCGATCGCGCCCGCCTCGGTCACGCTGCTGACGGCGACCGGGCCCTATGCCGATCTGATCGACTATGGTCAGCGGCGTCAGGCCGAATTGGGCGGGTCGATCCTTAATGTCTCTATCTTTGGGAATTTCATCTTCTCTGACACGCCGGACAATACGCTGTCCGTGGTGGTCGCGGCCCGAGAGGATGCGGCTGCGGCGCAAGATCTGGCGGATGAGATCGCGGCGTTGGCCTGGTCGATGCGGGAGCGGTTCCAGCGGCGTCTGACTTCGCTGGACGAGGCGGTCGGCCTTGCCTGCGACACGGATCGCGACCCGGTGATCTTCTCGGACGCCGGCGATAATCCCGGCGGCGGCGGCAGCGGCCGGACGACGGAGCTTCTGGAAGCGCTGTACGAGGCGGGCGCGCAAGACGTGCTCTATGGCTCCTTCTACGATCCGGACCTAGCGGCGGAAGGGCACGCAGGCGGCGTAGGATCGGTCTTTACTGCGCGCTTCAACCGAAACCGAGGCGCGCGTGAAGACGCGCCGCCGTGGGAAGCCTGGGACGAACCCTTCGCGGCGGAGGCTGAAGTGCTCGCGCTGGGTGAGAGCGACGTGGTCGGTCTGGGCGGCCTGACAAAGGGACGCCGGATGGCGTTGGGCAAGACGGCGGCGCTGCGTCTTGGCGGTATCGTGGTTGTGGTGATTTCTGACCGGACCCAGACGTCCGATCCGATCTTCTTCCAGATGCTCGGCCTGGATATCGCAGCGGCGAAGACGGTGGTGGTGAAATCGCGCGGGCATTTCCGGGCCGGCTTCGCGCCCTGGTTCCCGCCCGAACGGGTCTATGAGGTCGATACGGCGGGCCTGACCAGCCCGGTCCTGTCGCGCTGGCCCTTCAAGCATATTCCCCGGCCGAGCTATCCGCTCGACCCGGACGCCGAATGGCTGCGGGCGCCCGACCTGGGTCAAGCGCGGCAATAGCCGATCAGGGCGGATAGGAAGCGGTTGCACGCGTCCAACTGCGCAATCTCGACGAATTCGTCAGGCTTGTGCGCTCGGTCGATAGAGCCGGGGCCGATTACAACGGTCGGGATCCCAATCTCTGAAATCAGCCCGCTTTCCGTGCCGAACGCAACTTTGTGGTGGCTGTTTCGGTTGCTCAAATGTTTGGCGATGGTGACGATCTCCGCCTCGGCGTCCGTCGCCAGACCCGGCACGGACGAGATCGGCTCGAAATCAATCCCGCAGCTCGGATCGACCGCTCGCATGGCGGGTTCCAGTTCTGACTGCGCGTGGGCGATCACCTCATCGACCAGTGCGTCGGGGTCGTCTTCCGCGATGGCCCGGAACTCGAAATCCAGATAGGCGTTTTCCGGCACGACGTTGAGCTGCACGCCGCCGCGCAGCAAGCCGACATGAGCCGTCGTGTGCGGGACGTCGTAGAGCGCGTCGCGTGGCCCTTCTTGCTGCAGCCGCCGGCCGATATCGGAAATGAAGACGGTCAAGCGGGCGGCGTATTCGGCGGCGTTCACCGCTTCCGGCGCCAGGGAGGAGTGTCCGGCGCGGCCGCGTATGGTCGCCCGAACCGATCGTTTCGACTTGTGCCCGATGATCACCCGCATGCTGGTCGGCTCGCCCACGAAACAGCCGAGCGGGCGGACTTTCCATCCGCGCATCTCTTCGAGGGCCGACCGGACGCCGACGCAGCCGACCTCTTCGTCATAGGAGAACAGAAGGTGCAGCGGGTATTTGAGCGGCCCTGCAACCATCTGCGGGACGGCGGCCAGCGCGCAGGCGAGAAACCCCTTCATATCGGAGGCGCCGCGCCCCCAGATCCGACCGTCATGAACAGCGCCTTTGAAAGGGTCGACCGTCCAATCCTGGTCGTCCACCGGCACCACATCGGTATGGCCGGAGAGCACAAAGCCCGGCCGGTCGCGTCCGCCGACCGATGCGATCAGGTTCGCTTTCTGACCCGTTTCATCAAAGACCCGCTCGCAAGGAATTCCGAAACCGCCGAGATAATCTTCGACCCAATCCAACAGGGCGAGATTGGAGAGATGGCTGGTCGTGTCGAAGCGGATGAGCTCTGTAAGGATAGACTGTGCGTCAGGCTGTTGTGCTGTCATATCGGCTCCGACCACGGGTCTTGGACAGTGACTTGGCGCGTGTGGCGCATGAAACTCCGCGCGATCGCCGATACGGCTTTGCCGCGGGGGGTAAGGAAAGAGGTTTGGAAACTCACGGACGGCAAGAACGGGCGGACCTGCACACCTTCAGCGTTTCCCGACAGAACGGGGAAAGGGTTTAACAGGGCGACTCCCGCCCCGCGTCGAACGAAATCCAACGCCGAAACCGCCGTCGCCGTTTCGATCTTAATCCGCGGCGCGGCGCCGGCCGACGCAAGAAGCTGATCGGCCTTGGTTCGGACAATATGCCGTTTGGTCAAGGCGACGAGATCGCGGTTCGCCAAGTCCTGGGCGGTGACCCGATCTTTCGCGCTGAGGTCGCACCCCTCCGGCATGACGCAGACCAAGGCCGACTGACGGAAAGGAACGCGGCGCACGGCGAAATGCTGAACCATATGATCGGTCACGCCGATATCGAAGCGCTCCTCGGCGATCCCCGCCACCAGCGCATCCGAGGCGCAAACCTCCAACGAGACGAAAATGTTGGGCTGCATCGACAGAAATGAGTCGAGTTTCGCCTGCAGGAAATTATGGGCGATGGTGGTGGGCGCGACTATCTTAAGTCGGTCCCGCGGCTCTGCCGAGGCGTCCTGCCCGTCGATTTCCGCCAGCGCCGCCAGGATCGGATCGATCGCTTCATTTAGGCGCAGCGCCTCCGCCGTCGGTTCGAGGCGCCCGGACTCGCGGACAAAAAGCAGATGGCCGTTACGCGCCTCCAGGCTGGCGATGGCGCGGCTGATCGCCGATTGCGAGACCGAGAGCTGCCGTGCGGCGGCCGTTGTCGTGCCGGCGGTGATCATGGCCCGAAGCGCTTCATATTCTCTCAGGGAATGCCAATTCTTTCTCATGAGGAGTTATTCTCTTCACCCGCCTGCTGCAACCGACAGGGCGCTCATAAAACTATGATAAAACTGCATTGATATTTCTGTTTCGCCGTCACCGATGAATAGGTAGCATTCCTACCGTCGCCGCTGAACAGAAAGCAAGGCGAACTTACCGGGAGAAGGCTTCATGAAAAAAATCGGATTAATCGGTGTGGCCGGTCTGTGCATGCTGGCGAGCGCCGCGCATGCTGAAAAGCTCACCATCGGGCTGGCGTCGGAACCGACGGCGATGGACCCGCATTTTCACAATCTCGGGCCGAACAACGCTGTCGCTCGACACATCTATGACAACCTGATCAATCAGGACGACAAGCAGCGTCTGACGCCGGGCTTGGCGGTGTCCTGGGCGCCGATCGACGATCTGACCTGGGAGTTCAAGCTGCGCCAAGGCGTCACGTTCCATGATGGGTCTGCGTTCAACGCCGACGATGTGATCTGCAGCTTCACCCGGGCGCCGGATGTACCGAACTCGCCATCCAGTTTCGGGACCTACACCAAGGGCAAGACGGCGGTGAGGATTGACGACTTTACGGTCCATTTCAAAACCGCGGAGCCGTATCCCTTAATGGGCAACGACCTCTCAACTATTTCGATCGTGTCGGACACGGTTGGCTGTGGCGCGACCACCGAGGAGTTCAACGCGGGAACCGCCGCAATCGGCACCGGCCCGTTTAAGTTTGCCGACTATAAACCCGGCGAAGCCATCACGGTGACCCGGAATGACGATTATTGGGGCGACAAGCCGGTCTGGTCGGAAGTGGAAATGCGCCCGATCAAATCCGGTCCGTCGCGTGTCGCGGCGTTGTTGGCCGGCGACGTGGACATGATCGCGGGCGTGCCGACGACGGATATTCAGACGCTTGGCGAGAACGCCGATCTGCAATTGTCGCAAGGCGTCTCGAACCGTGTGATCTATCTGCATATGGATCAGTTCCGGGAGAACTCGCCCCACGTGAAGGCCAATGGCGGCGGCGACATCAAGAACCCGCTGATGGATGTGCGGGTGCGCAAGGCGATCTCGATGGCGATCAACCGAGACGCGATCGTGGACCGCGTGATGGAAGGCGTTGCGATCAAGGCGGGCCAGCTTCTGCCGGAAGGCTTCTTTGGCGTGTCTCCGAACCTCCAGCCGGTGGAATACGACCCGGAGGGCGCCAAGGCGCTGCTGGCGGAAGCGGGCTATGGCGACGGCTTTGAGATGACGATCCACGGCCCGAACGATCGTTACATCAACGACGCCCGGATCGCCGAAGCCATCGGTCAGATGCTGACCCGGATCGGGATCAAGACGTCGGTCGAGACGATGCCGCGGTCGGTCTATTTCTCGCGCGCGTCGCGGGGTGGCGAAGACGGGCTGCCGGAATTCAGCTTCATTCTGGTCGGCTGGGGCGCCGGATCGGGCGAGGCCTCTTCGCCGCTGAAATCGCTGATCCATACGTTCGATGCGGATCGCGGCTTCGGCTCGTCGAACCGGGGCCGTCATTCGAACCCCGAAATCGATGCGACAATCGAGGAAGCGTTGCGGACCGTCGATGACGCCGCGCGTCAGGACCTGCTGGCCAAGGCGACGGAACTGGCGATTGAGAATGTCGCGATCATTCCGACGCATTTCCAGGTCAATACCTGGGCCGCGAAAAAGGGCCTGCGCTATGTCGCGCGCACCGACGAGTACACGCTCGCGATTGGGGTCGTGAAAGAGTAGGGCGGATTCAATCTGGACGCGGTGGGGCGGCTTGGCGTCGCTCCACTGCGGGCCTCCCGCTTTCCCCACGATATCGCCTCACACTGTCTGAAAGGCGCGCGCGACCGTGTCGGTTTTCATCATCAGACGTCTGATCCAGGCGAGCCTTGTCGTCTTCCTGATGTCGTTGATCGTCTTCTTCGGCGTCAACGTGGTCGGCGATCCGGTCTATATGCTGATCAGCCCGGACGCGGATCAGGCGGAAATCCAAGCCACTATCGCACGGCTCGGACTCGACCGGCCGATCCATGAACAGTATCTGCTGTTCTTGGATGGCGCGTGGCGGGGCGATCTTGGCAATTCCTTCGTATTCGGCGAGCCGGCTCTGAGGCTTATCCTGCATCACATGCCGGCGACGCTGGAACTGGCCTTCACGGCCCTGGCCATGGCGATCGTAATCGGCATTCCGCTCGGTCTCTATGCCGGCCTATATCCGGATCAGGCGGTTTCCAAAGGCATCATGGCCGGGTCCATTCTCGGCTTCTCACTACCGACATTTTGGGTCGGACTGATGTTCATCATGCTGTTCGCCGTGGTCCTGGGATGGCTGCCCTCGACCGGGCGCGGCGATACAGCGACCTTCCTCGGGATCGAGTCCAGCTTGTTCACGCTCGACGGCCTGTCCCACATCCTGCTGCCGGCGCTCAATCTGGCGCTTCTGAAAATCTCGCTCGCCATCCGTCTGACCCGCGCCGGGGTGCGCGAGGCGATGGGCCAGGACTATGTCAAATTCGCCCGCGCCAAGGGGATTTCCACCAAACGGATCATTCTGGTTCATGTGATGAAGAACATCATGATCCCGGTGGTGACGGTGATGGGTCTGGAATTCGGCGCTTTGGTCGCCTTCTCGGTCGTCACCGAATCCATCTTCGCCTGGCCGGGTATGGGCAAACTCTTGATCGATGCGATCCTCCAGCTCGATCGTCCGATCGTGGTCGCCTATCTGATGATCATCGTGCTGTTCTTCGTGGTGATCAATCTGCTGGTCGATATCGTCTATTCCATCCTCGACCCTCGGGTCCGTTTGCAGGATCAAGGCGCATGAGCGACGCGACGGCAGAAGCGGCGCCCCCAGAAGCGACAATACAACCGGTAGACGCGGAGACGCCGTTTCAGCGCTTCGTCTCCGAGTTTCTCGACAGCAAGGTCGCGACCGCGGCTTTTCTGTTCCTGCTGGCGATTATCGCACTGGCGATCTTCGCTCCGTGGATCACGCCGCAAAACCCCTACGATCTGGCGCAGGTCGATGTATTGGACGGTCGCTTGGCGCCGGGATCGGAGGCTTTCGCCGGCTACACGATGTGGCTGGGCTCGGACGGGGCGGGGCGCGATCTGTATTCGGCCATTCTCTATGGGTTGCGCATCTCGCTGTCGGTCGGCGTCACCTCCGGCCTCATCGCCCTGGTGATCGGCATGGCGGTTGGGCTGCTGGCGGCCTATACCGGCGGCCGCACCGAGAATGTGATCATGCGGATCGTCGATCTGCAGCTTTCTTTCCCGGCCGCGCTGGTCGCCCTGATGCTGATCGCGATCCTGGGCAAGGGGGTGGATAAGATCATCCTGGCGCTGGTCGTCGCGCAATGGGCCTATTATGCGCGAACGGTGCGCGCCTCCGCCCTGGTCGAGCGGCACAAGGAATATGTCGAGGCGGCGGCCTGCCTTGGGATCAGCCACGCCCGGATCGTCTTCCGGCATATCATGCCGAACTGTCTGGCGCCGCTGATCGTTGTCGGCACGGTCCAGACGGCGTCCGCGATTTCGCTGGAGGCGACCTTGAGCTTTCTCGGTGTCGGCATGCCGCAGACGAGTCCCAGCCTGGGCGTGCTGATCGCCAACGGGTTCGAATATATGCTGTCCGGCCGCTACTGGATTTCCGTCTTCCCTGGCGTTGCGCTTCTGGTCACGGTGGTCTCGATCAACCTTGTCGGCGACCATCTGCGCGACGTGCTCAATCCGCGCCTGAATACCGGCGGCGGCAAGTAGCGGCGGAACAGGCGGCGATGAGCAAGACACTGGAAGTCAGCGGCCTGAAGACGCATTTCTTCATGCGGGCCGGGGTCGCCAAGGCCGTGGACGGTGTCGATTTCTCGATCGGCCCGGGCGAGGTCATGGGGCTTGTCGGCGAGTCCGGATCGGGTAAGTCGATCACCGGATTTTCGATCATCGGGCTGATTGACCCGCCGGGCCGAATCGTCGAAGGCTCGATCCGCTTCAAGGGTGCGGAAATCGCGAATGCGCCGGAGGAGACGCTCCGCACCCTGCGCGGCAATCGGATCGCCATGATCTTCCAAGATCCGATGATGACCCTGAACCCGGTTCTGCGCGTCGATACGCAGATGATTGAGGCTCTGCAGGCGCATAAGAAGATCGGCCGCCATGACGCCTGGACCAAGGCGCGCGACACGCTGGGACTGGTCGGCATTCCCGCGCCGGACGAGCGGATGCGCGCCTACCCGCATCAATTGTCCGGCGGGATGCGTCAAAGGGTGGCCATCGCCACCGCCTTCCTCAACGAGCCGGACCTGATCATCGCCGATGAACCGACGACGGCGCTGGATGTCACAATCCAGGGTCAGATCATTCATGAGGCCCAGGAGCTCTGTCGCCGCAGCGGCGCATCGCTGATCTGGATCACCCACGATCTCGCTGTCGTCGCCGGCATCGCCGACCATATCTCGGTCATGTATGCGGGCAGGATTGTCGAGCAGGGCGACATCGACGATGTGATCGATCGGCCGGCGCATCCCTACACGGTCGGCCTGTTGGGGTCGGTGCCGACGGCCAACAATCGCGGCCAGAAGCTGTATCAGATCCGGGGCATGGCGCCGAACATCCTGGCTCTGCCGACCGGCTGCGCCTTCAAGGAGCGTTGCCCGAGGCGCAGCCCTGACTGCGAGACCAGCCCGGAGGCGACGACGCGCGGGGAGAAGATCTATCGCTGCCACCATCCGCATCTTGAGGCTGTAGAGGCATGAGCGCGCCTTTGCTTGAAATCCGCAATGTCAGCAAGCGGTTTGTTCGGCGCCTCGATCTCGCCGGCAAGATCGCCTCGCGTCTCGGCGCCGGCGTCTCCGAAGAGACCGTGCATGCGGTCGATAATGTCTCGTTTTCGATCGCGAAAGGCGAGGTCGTCGGTCTGGTCGGCGAATCCGGTTGCGGCAAGTCCACGCTGGGGCGCGTGGTGGCGGGCATCCACAAGCCGACCGAGGGCCAGGTCTTTTTCGAGGGGCAGGATGTCGCCGCCCTGACCGGCGCCCGGAAACGGGAGGCGACGCTGGCGATTCAGATGATCTTCCAGGACCCGTTCGCCAGCCTGAACCCGCGCATGCGGGTCGAGGACATTATCGGCGAGGCCCCCGTATATCACGGCCTGACCACGCGCGCGGGCGCGGCGTCCTATGTCGACGAGATCATGACCAAGGTCGGCCTCGACCCCAGCCTGAAGAAACGCTACCCGCATCAGTTTTCCGGCGGGCAGCGACAGCGGATCGGTATTGCGCGCGCCCTTGCGGTCAAGCCGAAATTCCTGGTTTGCGACGAGGCGATCGCGGCGCTCGATGTGTCGATCCAGGCGCAGGTGATCAACCTCTTCATGGATCTGCGGGAAGAGTTCGACCTGACTTACCTGTTCATCAGCCATGATCTCAGTGTCGTCGAGCATATCGCCGATCGGGTCGTGATCATGTATCTGGGCCGCGTCGTGGAAAGCGCCGGAACCGAGAATGTCTTCGAGCGTCCGGTGCATCCCTATACCAGCGCGCTTTTGGCAGAGGCCCCGCGCCTGGACCAACGCAAACGGGCGTTCGTGCCGATCAAGGGCGAAATCCCGTCGCCGCTGGAGCCGCCGCATGGCTGTCACTTCCACCCGCGCTGCCCGCATGCCGTGCCGGAATGTTCGGCGGACCCGCCGGCCCTGGAAACGGTGCGGACCGACCATGTCGCCGCCTGTCACCTGCGCGGGCGGTTCGTCTGAATGACGGGGATTGAAGGAGAAGGGGAGGCCTTCACGATCCTCCGTCCAGCGGAACCCTCCGCGCCGCTGGTCTTCGATTCGCCCCATAGCGGCTCTGTCTATCCTTCGGACTTCCAGGTCCTCGTGCCGCATGCGCAACTGCGTCAAGCGGAGGACATGTATGTCGATGCGCTCTTCGCCGGCGTCGCCCGCCAAGGCGCGCCGTTGCTGGCGGCCCGGTTTCCGCGCAGTTACATCGATCCGAACCGGGGCCTGCACGAGTTTGACCCGGCGGTGGTCGACGGCGACTGGCCCGGCCCGGTGGAAGAGAGCCGGAAGACCGACCTCGGCATCGGCCTGATCTGGCGGAAATGCCGACCGGACGACGACCTTTACGCCCAGAAACTGACCATCGCCGAAGCTCAGGCGCGGATCGACAACTATTGGCGGCCGTACCATGCGGCCTTGAAGGCGTTGCTGGATGGCGCGCATGCGTGGTTCGGCGCGGTCTGGCATATCGATTGCCATTCGATGCCGGAGATCGCCGGCGCGCTCTCGAACGAAGACCCCTCGAACCGGCGACCGGAGATTTGCCTTGGCGACCGGCATGGCGCGACTTGCGCACCGGATTTCACCGACGCCGTGCGGACCATTCTGATCGATCTCGGCTATCAGGTCGCGGTGAACGATCCCTATGCCGGGGTCGAGTTGGTGCGGGCCTATTCAGACCCATCCCAGGGGCGGCATTCCCTGCAGATAGAAATCCGGCGCGACCTCTATATGGATGAGGATAGTTTCGTGAAGACCGAACGCTTCTCATCGATCGCGCGGGACATGGAGACCCTGGCGGCCCGGCTGGCGGAAGAAACAACGGGACGCCTGTCTGCTTAGAAGCCGTCGCCCCTTTTTCCGCCGACGCATTGCAGCCATAGTCCAGCAAACAGGAAAGGCGGGACGATGGCGACGGTTGTTTTTGGCGGCGCGGGTTTTGTCGGGCTGAACATTGTCGAAACCCTGCTGGCGGCGGGAGAGCCGGTCACGCTATTCGATGCTGGGTCGTTGCCCGAACGGGCCGTCCGCGATTTCGCGGCGCTGCCGGGGACGCTGTCGGTGATCCAAGGCGATGTGACGGAGCCGGACGCGGTTTCACAGGTGCTTGGCAGCGACGTCGATTGCCTGGTCTATGGCGCGGCGATCACGGCGGGGACAGCGCGCGACCGGGAGGACCCGGAACGGACGCTGGCGGTGAACCTGATGGGTTTCATGACCGCCCTTCGCGCCGCGAAAGAGGCGGGGGTGGGCCGGGTGATCAATCTCAGCTCCGCCGCCGCCTATGGGCCCGCATCCTTGGTTCCGGAAACGATCGTCGAGGATGTGATCGCGCCGGATCCGGTCAGCCTCTATTCGATCACCAAATTCGCGTCCGAGCGGGTTGGCGCGCGGATGGCGGACCTGTGGGGCTTGGATGTGGTTTCCGTTCGGCTCTCCGCCGTCTTCGGAAAATGGGAGCGGTTGACCGGCGTGCGCGATACGCCGAGCCCGTTATACCAGATCGCCATGGCCGCGTTGAAGGGCGAGCCCGCCTTGCTGCCGCGCGCCGATACGCGGGACTGGCTTTATGCCAGCGACGTCGCCCGCGCGGTGCGATTGTTGCGCGACGCGCCCGCCCTGTCGCACCCGCTCTATCATATTTCGACCGGGACGGTTTGGTCCGCCCTGGACTGGGGACAGGCTTTGGCGGCGCGGCGTCCCGGCTTTGACTGTCGCTTGGCGGAACCGGGCGAGAAGCCGACCATTGACCCGTTCACGCCGAAAGAGCGCGGGGCCTTGTCGATCGATCGTCTGGTCCGCGACACCGGCTACGCCCCGGCCTATGGCTTGGCGCGTTCGGTCGAGGATTACGACGCCTGGCTCTCGGCTGGTTAGAAAGACCCTCGCCCGTCTGGGCGCCGATGCTGTCCGCCAACGCCGGTCACAAGAGGGCCTGGACCTCGTCCATGGTGGGCATCGATGGGGCCGTGCCGGGCCGGGTCACGGAGATGGCGGCGGTGGCGCAACCGAGCCGTACCGCGTCCAGAGGCGCCATACCTTGCGCCAACCCGACCGCGAGCCCGCCGGTAAAGGCGTCGCCGGCGCCGGTCGTCTCGACCACGGGGCCTGCATCGAATGCCGGTACCAGTTCGCTGATGCCTGGCGCGTGCAGCAGGGCGCCTTGTTCGCCCAGCGTGATGATCGCCGCGCCGGCCCCTTTGGCCAGCAACGCATCGGCCGCCTGCCGCGCCTCGTCGACCGTGGCGACGGACATGCCCGTCAAGGCTTCCGTTTCGGTCTCGTTGGGGGTGACATAGTCGCAGAGCGTGAAAGTACCGTCCTCCAGCGGGGCCGCTGGCGCCGGGTTCAGAATGGTCGCCGCGCCGGCCGCGTGTGCGATCTCCAAGGCGCGTTTGGCGGCGGGGATAGGCTGTTCCAACTGGGTCACGAACACGGAGGCCGAGGCGATCACATCCGATGCGGCCTCGACATCAGTGGCGGAGATATCGCCCGCCGCGCCCGGACAGATGATGATGGCGTTGTCGCCGCTCGCCTCTTCGATGAAGATATAGGCGGCGCCGGTATAGTTCGACGGATCGCGCTTGGCGAGGTTGATGACTCCGGCGTCAGCCCAGGTCTTTTCGGCAAGATCGGCGAAGGCGTCGTCGCCCAGGCGGGTGATGATCGCGGTCTCGCCGCCCAAACGCGCCGCTGCGACAGCCTGATTCGATCCTTTGCCGCCCGGTCCCAGGGCGAAGGATTTGCCGAGGATGGTCTCGCCCATGCGCGGCGGCCGGTCGGCGCGATAAGCCGTGTCGGCGACGAACACGCCGAGAATGACGATGGCGGGTTTGGCGTCCATAGTCTCGTCTCGCCCGCGGCTTAATCCGCGTCCGGCGGAATCACGCCTTTGCGAAAGGCGAAACAGCCATAGAACCGCCGCTCATGCGTTTGGATCACGGCATAGGCCTGTTTCGCCCGCTCGTAAAAGGCGTAGCGTTCGATCGAGATCATCGGCCAGGGCTCTCCGTTCGCGCGGTCGATCGCCGCTTGCGCTTCCTGTTGCACCGGCGGGATTGTGTCCGGGTCTCCGACGATTTCCATCCGCGCCGCTGCGTCGTCCACAAACGTGTCGAGAGGATAGACCGACAGGACCGCGGCGATCACGTCCGCTGCGCCTCGGTCGATTCGAAGCAGCTTGCCATGGGCGGTCGCTTTCGCCACCGACTCGGATGGGAAATTCGTATCGGCGATGATCAGGTCGTCGCCGTGGCCCATCGCCCGCAAAACCTGAAGCACATCGGCGTTGAGCAGTGGGTTGACGCCCTTAAGCATGGCAAACCTCCCGTTAAGTCAGGCCGATGCGTTGGAGAGTTGGACAACGCTGCGGTAGGGATATCCGGCCAATGGATCGTGATGATGGCCGACCCATTTTGCCGTCAGCCTAGCGGTCGGTGACGCCCGTGTCCAATGGTTGGCGTAGCCGAATTGCGGTCGTCCGCGCCGCTTCTATCCGCGCCCCTTCTATCCGAGTTCGCCGCCGCCGTTCACGCTTCCCGAGCGCGGCGCACGAGGTCCATGAATCGCGCCGCGCGTTCCAGATCGACCGGTTTCCAAGTGTCGCCGTCTTGCTTGAGGCTGGACCCGACGATACAGCCGTCGGCGATGGCGAAGGTCTCGGCGACCGTCTCATGCTTAACACCGGTATTGGCCAGGACCGGCGTGTCGGGAACGGCGCGTTTGACGCTCTCCAGCGCCTCCAGCGTCGCCGCCTCGCCTGTGATCTGACCAGAAACCAGGACCGCGTCGGGCAGACTGGAGAAGACGGTGCTGCGTGCCCGGTCAGCCAGGGACCGATCATCCAGCGAGTGGGCGAACTCGGCGGAGATATTGTAGAGCAACGCCAGATCATGTCGCCCGAGCCTGTTCCGATAGCGCATCGCCGCGCCGGCGTCAGGGGCCCAGAGCCCCATGTCCGAGGCGTGCAGGCCGGTGAAAATCTCGCGCACGAAGGCCGCGCCGGTGGCGGCGGCCAAGGCGACGGTCGCCATCGGGTCCCACAGCACATTGACGCCGAACGGCACGGTGATTTCTTCGCGCAACTGTCCGATGGCGTAGGCCATGGTCGCGGTCGAGGCAGGATCGACCTTGAGCTCATAGGGCCGGTCGTTCTCATTGCCGAACATCACAGCGTCAAAGCCCGCCGCTTGAAGCGCCGCCAAATCCTCTCGGGCGCCTTCGACGATCGCCTCCAAGCCGCCGTCGCGGTCATAGAGCGGCGCGCCGGGCAGGGCGCCGAAATGCACCATCGCGATGGCCGGTTTGACCGTCCCGAAGACGGCGGCGAAATTACTCGACATGCGGACCCTTCCTTGAAAGCATGACGCTAGCACCAGGTTGGGCGTTTGTGGAGGGTAAGGGCCATGAAATATCGCGACTGGGAGCGGCTGCCGGGCAAGGCGCTTCGCTTTACTGAATTGGGTTTCGGCACGGCGCCTTTGGGCAATCTCTATCGCGCGATCGGTGAGGCGGAGGCCCACGCGGCCTTGCAAGCGGCCTGGTACAGTGGTTGCCGTTATTTTGACACGGCGCCGCTCTATGGGTTGGGACTGTCGGAAACAAGGGTGAACGGGTTCCTGCGAGACAAGCCTCGCGACGACTATTTGGTGTCGACCAAGGTCGGCCGCCTGTTGGAACTGTGTGCGCCGGAAGTGCGGACCGGGATCGGCAAATTCTTCGACACGCCCAGCCGGCGCGAGGTCTATGACTATACGCGCGACGGTGTGCTGCGGTCGGTCGAATTCTCCCTGGAGCGTCTTGGGCTCGATCGGATCGACATTCTCTATGTTCACGATCTCGACATCTTCACCCATGGCGACGCGGCGACGCTTCAGAAAAAACTCGATATCTTCATGGCGTCCGGCTATGAGGCGCTGGTCTCGCTGCGGGATCAGGGCGTGATCACCGCCTTTGGGGCGGGGCTCAACGAATGGCAATCGGCGCAATGGATGACGGAGCGCGGCGACTTTGACCTGTTCCTGCTGGCCGGCCGCTACACGCTTCTGGAGCAGGAAGCGTTGGAGAGTTTTCTGCCGCTTTGCGAAAGCCGCGGCATCGGGATCGTCCTGGGCGGGCCCTATAATTCCGGCGTGTTGGCGACCGGCCCGGTGGAGGGCGCCTACTACAATTACGACCCGGCGCCGCCGGAGATATTGGAGCGTGTCGGCCAGATCGAGGCGATTTGCAGCCGGTTTGGCGTTCGGTTGATCGAGGCGGCGCTGCGCTTCCCGCTGCACCATCCGTCGGTCGTGTCGGTCATTCCCGGCGGTCAGAGCGCCGATGAGGCGCGGGCCAACGGCGCGCTTCTAGACACGGACATCCCGGCGGCGCTGTGGCGCGAACTCAAACAGGCGGGCCTGATGCGCGCTGACGCGCCGACGCCATAGAGGCGCGCATCTTTGGCCAGATGAGGGCTGATCCCGGGCGTCGGGACGATTGCTCCGGCTTCGTCGGCCGCCCTATAGTCGATGTCGCAAGACGACAGGGATGGGACAGATGGCAACGCTTCTCGATACGCATCAGCACCTGTTCTACCGCGACCAGTTTCAGTATGCGTGGTCGGACTCCTTGCCGGCGCTGGCGGGCCGAGACTTCACAATCGCCGATTATCAAGGCTTGACCGCCGGGCGCGATGTCGCCGGGACGATCTTCATGGAGGTCGATATCGGCGCGGACTATCGCGACGAGACCCGCTTCATCGCCGAATTAGCGCAGGACCCAACCAACCGCCTGCTCGGGATCGTTTCGTCCTGCCGGCCGGAAGAGGAGGCCGGGTTCGAGGCCTGGCTGGAAGAGTGCGCGGATCTGCCCGTGGTCGGGTTCCGCCGAATCCTGCACGAGGCGCCGGACGCTCTGTCGCAAACTACGGTGTTTCGCCGTAATCTGCGGAAGATCGGCGACCGGGGCCTTGTGTTTGATGTGATCTTTCGCGCCGATCAGCTGGCTGTCGCGGTCGACCTGGCGCGCGCCTGCGACGGGATGCGGCTGGTGCTGGACCATTGCGGCGTTCCAGACATCGCCGGCGGCGCATTCGACGAATGGCGACAGGGGATCGACGGGCTGGCGGCGCTGCAGCATGTGGCCTGCAAGTTGTCCGGTGTTTTGCGCTATTGCGCGCCGGGTCGTGCGGATTTGGATGCGGTTCGGCCCTATCTCGATCATGTTATCGAGGCGTTCGGGCCTGACCGGTTGCTCTGGGGGAGCGACTGGCCGGTGGTGGATCTGCGGTCCTCACTGCCGGATTGGATCGACATCTTCCGCGCGGCGACTTCTCATCTTTCCGAGGAAGAACAGGCGCGGATCTGTCACCGCAATGCTGAGATGATCTACGGGGTGCAACTCTAGCTCATAGTCGCCGATAGCGTCAGCGTTGAGAATTTGACGATCTCGAGAGCGATAAAGGCGCCATGAAGCGGCGTCTCGCCCGCCCGGTTTCCGTTGATGACCGCCACGGTCCGCGTGTCCAGCGTCGGCATGACGAGGAGGCGTTGGATCCCAAAGATGAGGATGGGGGCGGCCATCCACGGCCAGTTGGGATTGGAGCTGGCGAGCAATGACAGGATCAGACCAACGCAGAGGACGGCTTCAGTAACCCCAATCCAACGGAATTGGGCGCGACCGACCTCGAGGGCCGTTGGCAAGTCCAGAGATGGCGCGCGGAACTTGGCAGGCGCCGCCACCAGTGAGCCGCCGAGAGACACACCTGCCCAGATCAGCGCAAAGGCCGGGACCAGTGTGTCAGTCATTGGGTCGTTTTCGGCGCGCCGAGACCCGGCACGCCGAACATCGCGAGTTGCAGACTCTGGGCGATACGGCGCGCACGCTCCATGAAGAATGGCACGGCCTCGGGTGTTGGCGCCGTATCTTTGAGCGTCTGTTCAAACAGGCCGAGCCAGATGTTGAAATGCCAGGGCTGGATCGACGTATGTTTCCGATGGGCGGGAACCGGCTTTCCGGAATAGCGCCCGGCGCTTAGCGCCACCGACGCCCAAAAAGACTTCATCTTTTCAAGATGGTGGCGCCAATCGTCTCCGATCGCATTAACGAATATCGGGCCAAGCAAAGCATGGCCTCTTATACGCCCATAAAATGTTTCCACCAGAAGTGAGATATAGGCGTCGTCGATGCCGAGGGCGGCCGCGTGGGCTTGGATCTCGGCGCGCCTTTCGTCGGCGCTTCGGGCGCGGAGTTCGGTCATGCGGCTTCCTCCTTCAAGAGATCGTACAGAGCGGAATTGCGGCGGGTGAGATCGTCGATTGTGTATCTGTCCAGCACCGCAAAGAAGGCTTCTTGGGCTTCAGCGAGAACGCCCTTGAGTTTGCAAGCCGGGACAATGAGGCATTGACCAGGACCGCCCGGAAAACACTCTACAAGCGCGCTCTCCGCTTCGAGCCGCCGGGCTATGGCCCCGACGCTGATGTCGGACGGGGCGTAGGCGAGCCTTAGACCCCCGGCGCGCCCGCGAACCGATTCCACAACGCCGTGACCGCTCAAGAACTGGGCGACCTTCATCAGGTGGTTTTTCGAAATTCCATATCTTTCGGCGATCTCGGCGATTGTCGACAGCCTGTCCCGGTTAATCGCGAGATGCATGAGCATGCGCAAGGTGTAGTCGGTCTGAACTGTAAGGCGCATCGAATTTCTCCATAAATCATGCATCTTATATATTGCAATCCGGATGACGCCGCAATAAATAAAATGTATCTTAGATACATAATTGGGGGTGAAGATGTTTGATGACCAACGTATCGCGCTAGATCTGGATCCGCATGAGGACCTGGAAGAAGCCGTCAATGACAATCTTGCGAACCAGGTGAAGCCAACCCCGTTGTCTTCCGCGTATCATGGCGCGGAGGTCAACACCGCCGTACATGACGGGGTGTTCGGGATTTTTATCGGGTTATTCGCCGCGATCCTGGCGGTGTTCTATCTGACATTCAGCCAGAGCGGCGAATCCGTCTTCATGATCGCGATTTGCGCGTTCTATGGGGCGATGTATTTTGGAGCGCCCGCGCTGTTCCGCCGTATCTCTAAAGAGAAGCGGCGGCGAAAAGACTGGTCGTCATTCCTCTCGGAGCCGCTTTCGACGAATACTGGGATGATTTCGGGGCGGGCGGCGCTTCTTCAAATATGCCTCGTTCCGGCGGCGCTGACGATCTGTGTGACGGGCATCTGTATTATCGTCGCGCTGGTCCGGTAGCGTATGATCGCAACTGGCTCATGCGGTGTCGCCCCCGCGCTTTGGGCGGCGACTGACCGCGCCGCCGCGCGGTCAGTCCTCTCTGCGGTCAGAGCGGCTTCGCCATCTAGGGGAGAGCGACGCAGCGCGAGACAAGCCGTGAGCAGCGCGTGATGCTGCCGAAACCCCAACCGGCGCGATTATCGGACCTGACCCGGGTTACACGGCCGTCCACGACATAGAAGTCGAAGACGCAGGCGCGCGCGTCGGCGGTCGGTTCAGGTTTCGGGGTGGCGAGTGTTCGGTCGCCGGTGTCGAGAGCCTGTGCCGACGAATATCGCCATACTTCATTCCCGGCGGCTGTGTTGATGAATTGCGGTTCACCAATGCACTGTTCGATCGTGGCGACGGGTTCTCCGACAAGATCCGTCTTGGCCTGACGCACAGTATGCAGATGCGGAGCGCCGCAACCGGCGAGGAAACAACCGCAGATTAGAGATAGGACAAGCTGTCTCATGGGACTCTCCTCAGTGTCAGTGTTTTGTCTTTGATGCGTCCGGCGGAGATAAAGCCGTCGCGGATATTGAGTCCGAGCAGGACGAGGTTCAGCGCGCCGGCGATCAGTTCAACTGTTTGGACCGCCTGAAACATTGGCCCGAAATCCTGATGGGCCGCCCTGTTCGCAAGGAACAGCGCCGCCGGGATCAGAACCAGGCAGCCATTGGCGACGATGAAAGGCATTCGGCGGCGTTTGGCGCCGATGCGCTGGTCGTCTCGGTCGCGCGACTGCACGAAGCCTGTGCCCCCGGCCGCCGCCATCGCGGGGATTAGGATGAAAAAGCCCCACGGTATCGCCAATTTGACGGCTGTAATCGCTTCGGGTGAGCCGGAAAGTTTCGTGGCGACGGTGCCGCCGAAGAACGCAGCGACACAAGCGAATGCGATTCCGCCGGCGATCGGGTGAATGGCCTTAATCATATTTGACCTCCTTGGCGGTAGATTTGCGGTCGCCATCACTTCCTCGGCTAACGAGACTTGCTCATCGGACGTGGGGGGTCCCGACCTTCCCGTTCGTCGCGGCCGCGAAGGAACTGGAACATTTCTTCGCGTGATTGGTGAATTGAAGACCGGTTCGGGACACAGACCCCACTTTTGCTTCGAGAGATATGCGATTGGTTATTCGCAGACGCTCCAATAACTCAACTGCATAGCATGCTATATAACAATGCATAGCATGCTATGCAAGTAGAAAATGATGCGCGCTTCGTACCGCTGTAGCGCCGCCGCCACGTCCGACTGTCGCCTGCTGACTGTCGCGACGCAGGATGTTGGAGACGCGGGCGCCTGGGAAAATCCTCAATCGCGCTGCTTGACGGTGGCGGCGCGCGAACGGGCGCCGTATTCTTCCGTGTGATTTCCCATCTTTGCGGACCTATGAGACCTGCCATGCGGCGAATTCTACTGCTGTTGTCGTTGATCGGTTTGGCGTCGATACCGACGCATGGCGCGGCGCTGGCCGATGCGAAGCGCGATCCAGAGGCGTTGCTGCAGGACGCGCTTGCCCCCTGGACTGGGGATTTCGATGGCGTCAAAGAGCGCGGCTTCTTGCGGATCGCCATTCCCTACAACCCGCTTTTCATGGCCTTCGACGGCGACAAGCGCATCGGTCTCGCCGTTGAGGTGGAGCGCGAACTGGAAGCGTTTCTCCTGAAACAACACAAGGCCCGGATCGCTGTCGTCCTGATGCCCAAAGCCCGAGACGCAATCATTCCCGCCGTTGTCTCGGGGCGCGCCGATGTGGCGGTCGCCAACCTGACGATCACGGCCGAACGCGCGAAGGAGATCGATTTCACCAACCCGACGCGAAAGAACGTCTCCGAATTGGTCGTCACGGGGCCGTCGGCGCCCTCGGTCACGACGTTGGACGACCTTGTGGAAACCGGTCTGAGCTTGCGAAAATCCAGCAGCTACTACGTCCACCTTCAGGAACTGAACGACCGCCGCCGCGCCGAGGGCAAAGAACCGATCCCGGTCACCGAAATGGACGAAACCCTGGAGGATTATGACCTGATTGAAATGGTGCAGTCGGGGATCCTGAGCGCCACGATCGTCGATCAACACAAGGCCGAGTTTTGGGCCAGGGTCTATGACGGGATCACCGTGCATCAGGATCTGGCGATCCACACCGGCGGCGAGATCGCCTGGGCCTTGCGCAAGGACACGCCGGACCTGATGGCGGTCATGAACGCGTTCGTCGCAACGGTGCGTCAGGGGACCCTGCTCGGCAACGTAATCGCAAACCGTTATTTCGGACGCACGGATTGGGTCGAGCGAATCGACTCAAGCGAGGCGTTAAAGCGCGCCCAGGCGCTGATCCTGTTCTTCAAGACATTCGCCAGCGAATACAATCTCGACCCGCGGCTGTTGATTTCGCAAGGGTATCAAGAATCGCGGTTGGACCAATCCAAGCGCAGCAAACGGGGCGCAATCGGCGTCATGCAAGTCCTGCCTTCGACAGCGAAAGATAAGTCGGTAGGTATTCCTGACATAACCGACGCGGAGAACAATATTCACGCCGGCGTACGCTATCTGCGGTTCCTGCGGGACCGTTATTTCAGCGATGAGGCGATCGCCCCATTGGACCAGGTCATGTTCGGTTTGGCGGCTTACAACGCAGGACCGGCGAACATCGCGAAGGCGCGTAAGCGGGCGGAGACAATGGGGCTTGATCCGAACGTCTGGTTCGGCAATGTCGAGATCGCCGCCGGCAAGTCAATCAGCCGCGAGCCGGTGATCTATGTCCGCAATATCTACAAATACTCTGTGGCCTATGCGCTTCTGGAAGATCTCTGGCGCCTTCGTAGCGAAGCCGTTACGCCGAACTAGCACGCGCGCCAACCTTTGACTCGGTTCGCTGTGATGCTAGACAAGGGCATGCCGGTCGACCGCGCGTCGCGCCGGCCCCGATCTTTTCTCACAGGACCAATAAGGGAGCTTTTTCGATGCTTGGACGTGGCGGGATTCTGCTCGGAACCGTATGCCTTACCATGCTGTTGTCGGTTGGCGGGCTCGCCGTCGAGGCGCAGGCTGCGGAAGGCAAAAAGGGCACGCTGGAATGCCAGCGCATCGAAGGCAGCGGTCTGAACCTGATTATCCATTCGAGCGCGGACGTCCGCTGCGAGTTCACCGACAATCAAGGATCGGAGCAATGGTATATGGGGGAGACCGGCATCGCGCTGGGCTTGGACCTGAGAATCACCGAGATTGAGACATTGATCCTGGGCGTTCTCGCCTCCACCGAGGAATTCGTGCCGGAGGGCAATTTCCTATCCGGCAACTATGCCGGGGCGCGGGCCGATGTCGCGGTTGGAATTGGCGGCGGCGTCTCGGTCCTTGTCGGCGGCAGCCGCGACACGATCGCGCTTGAGCCGGCGGTCCAAGGATCGACGGGCTTCGGCGCCGGCGCCGGGATCGGATACTTGAACCTGGAACCCGATCCGCTGAGCCTGGCCCGCGTCGCCGTGCCGAGCGGCGATCTGTTCTCCCAAGTGCTTTATTCCGCCTATTTCGATCGCGGCTATACCTATCGCAAGCGGTCCGACTATGACGCGTCCGATTTTTTCTCGGAGAAGGCCATGCAGTCGGCGAATGGCACGCCGCCCGCGATCAGCGACGCGATTGAGGGCCGACAGGACACGCGAGAAGCCCGCATCCGGCTGGAGACCGCGCTGGCGCGCTATGAACTCGCCGCGCCCGAGGCGGCGCGGGCGCAAGCGGGTTACGATTGCTGGGTGCACGCGCTGAAGCGTTATCTGCCGAACGACGCTGAAGCCTGTCAGAGCGCCATGCTGACGGATTTGACCGCGTTGGAAGCGGTGATCGCCGAATATGTCGCGGTCCGCGCCCAGGAGGCGACGATCAAGGAGCGCGCCGCCTTCAACCTGTCGCAACGGTTCTGGACGACGGTGTTTTTCCCCACAGACAGCAGCACGCTGAACCGATCGGCGTCTTTCGAACTGAGTAAGCTGGCGGAACGGCTGAGCGATTTCGAGGATGTGGAGATCGTCTTGAGCGGCAGCGCCGACAAAATCGGCTCCAATGAGTACAATCTGAAATTGTCCGGCGACCGGGTCGCCTCTGTCAAGGCGGCGCTGTTGGCCCTGGGTGTCGAGGAAGGCTTCATCGCCAGCGAAACCGCCTATGGCGAGGAGAATCCAGTCCTGGAGTTTCAGCGGAACCCGGTCGACGCTTGGAGCCGACGGGTCGATATCTCGGTTCAACCGGCTCAATATACTCAGGAAGCGTTGGAGCGCGAAATCGAGCGTATCAGTGTTGGCGGCTAACCAGCCGCCGCGCGACCTCGCCGAAACGGTGCGGGTCGTAGATCTTTTCGTCGCCTATAACGGAGTATGATTGATGAGCATTTTTCCACTCAGCCGCTTCCCCCGCTTGCTCGGCTTGGCTCTCGCCGGGCTATGTCTCAGCCTTTCGGCGGCGCTTGCCGAGGACGAGGTCAAACCGACCGCGACCCTGACGCTCGACCAGACCGAGGTCTCGTTCCTTTTGTCGGGCAAGGTCGGCGGTGGAACGCTGAGTTTCAACGGCGAACAGCACCGTTTCTCGATCGGCGGGTTGGGCGTTGGCGGAATCGGCATCGCCAGCATCGAAGCGACGGGCGAAGTTTTCTACCTCGAAAATCTTGAGGATTTCGAAGGCGCCTACGGTCAGGCCCGGTCCGGGCTTGCGGTGTCCGGCGTGGGCCAGATGGAGGGCGGCATCTGGCTGCGCAACACATCAGACGTCGTGATCTATCTCGAACCCACACGCGAAGGCGTGATCCTGTCGCTCGGCGCGGATGTCGTCGCCATCGATCTCGACGAATAACAGGCGGCGACGCCGAGTCAGGCGCCGTTCACAGTCCCGAAGAACCGGCAGGGTGCGGGCTGCGGTCGTTCCCTTGCCCTGCGCGCCGTTAAGGCTGTACGCTCCGTCGGCTTATTGCGAATGGCGGAGGGCGATATGAAACGGTTGGTGACGGTTCTTGCGGCGCCGGTCTTTGTCGCCGCCTTGTCGGGCGCGGCGTCTGCGTCCGACGACTACTATATCGGCAAATGGGCCTTCGACGAACCGGAAGCCTGCGTTCAGGCGGATTCGGATTTCATGCTGATCGACCCGGACGGGTCCTTTCGTATTCAGCACGTCGGTCGGGCGCGCACCGTTGGTTATTGGAGCCCAGACGACATGGTCCTGACCATGGAGGTTTTGACCGCGCCGAGCTCCGACAAGCGCCGGCTCTGGACTTACGAGACAATCTTCTCGCAAGACACCGTCACGATCGTGGTGCAGGAGCGCGATCCCGACCACTTCAAGGCGACGGCGAGCCTGTATGACGAATCCGTCACGTTCGACGCCTTTCGCTGCGAAGACTGACGGGGTCTTACGGGGCGCCTTTATTCCGCCGGTTCCGGCGCGCCCGTCGCTGGCCCGCTGGCCGCTTCTTTCCGATCCGGCGACGGGATGCGGTAAAAAATCGTGTAGAGCACCGGCAGCAGCACCATGGTCAGGAAGGACCCGACGGTCAGACCGGCCATGATCGTGACCGCCAGCCCGACCCAGAATACATCCGGCAGCAGTGGTATGACACCAAGCACCGTCGTCGCCGCAGCCAAGATAACCGGTCTGAGACGGGACTGGGCCGATTTCATCACCGCTTCATAGGGCGTCTCGCCCGCCGCCAGTTCGATATTAATCTGATCCAACAGCACGATGGCGTTCTTGATCATCATGCCGACCAGACTCATCGCGCCCAACAACGCCATGAACCCGAAGGGCACGTCGAACAGCAGCAATCCCCCGGTTATGCCGATCATGGCGAACGGAATGATACAGAGGATGATCAAGGGCGGTCGGAAAGCGTTGAACAGCATCACGGTTAGGAACGACATGATGACGAGCGCCGGGACGATGCCCGGGATCAACGATTCCGTTGCGTCTTGCGATGACTCGAAATCGCCGCCCCACTCGATCGTGTAGCCCGGCGGCAGTTCCACCGCCTCGATATCCGCGACAATGCCCGCGCGTAATTCCGACGGCAAAAAGCCGGGCGCCGCGTTGGCCTGGACCGTAATGGTCCGGCGTCTGTCGCGACGCCAGATCAGCGGGTCCTCCCAGGTCGTCGCTACCCCGTCGATCACCTGCGCGACGGGCACATTCGAGGTCGATAGCGTTGGCTGGATCTGAAGCACGTCGATCGCGCCGACATTCCGTCTTTCTTCCTCGACATGGCGCAGAACGATCGGAATCAGGTCGTCGTCCTGCCGATACAGGCCGATCGTGCGTCCGTCGAAGGCGCGTTTTGTCGTCGCCGCCAAATCGGCGCGGGTCACCGACGCCCAGCGCGCCCTTTCCTGGTTGTATTCGGGGACCAGTTTAGAGACCCGTTGCCGCCAATCGGTTTTTGAATAGTCCGAGGTCGGGTGCGCGTCGATGATGGCGCGCATCTCATTCGCGATCCGCCGCAGGATCAGCGGGTCGGCCTCGGCGGGACCGCTCAATCGAATCTCGATCTTCCAGGTATTGGCGGGGCCGACGCCGTATTTCATCAGGACCGGCAGCCCATCCGGGAACGTCTCCTGCATCCAGGGCGCGAGATCCGCGATCAAGGCGTCGATGGTCGGCTGCTCGTGTACATTGACGATCAATTGGCCGTAGGACTGATAGGGCAGTTCCGGCTCTACCGGCAGATAAAAGCGGGGCGGGCCGGACCCGATATATGTGGCCACGCCTTCTACCCGTTCGTCCGCGGTCAGTTTCTCCTCCGCCAGCGACATGGCCTCGGCGACCGTTTCGATTCGCGTGCCTTCGGGCAGCCAGAGATCGACCATGAATTTTGTCATGGAACTGTCTGGGAAGAAGAGTTGGCGGACATTGCCGAACCCAAGGACGCTGCCGACCAGGACCACGACCATGACCCCGACCGTGAGCCAGCGAACCCGGACCGCGCCGCCGAGGAAGCGGCGATACGTCCGGTAGAATCGCGTGTCATAGGGGTCGGCGCCGGGCTCGCCCTTCGTTGTCTTTAGCAAGTCCATACATTGGATCGGCGTCAGAGTCATGGAGATGACCCAGCTCATCAAAAGAGAGATGGCGATCACAGTGAACAGGGTCTGACAATACTCACCCACACTGTCGGTAGAGGCGTAGATCGGATAAAAGGCCATGACCGCAACGATCGTCGCGCCCAGCAGCGGCCAGGCCGGCAGATTCGCCGCCTCGATCGCCGCTTCCTCGCGGGATTTCCCCTGTTGCACGCGCACCAAATAGCCGTCTGCGACCACGATGGCGTTGTCGACCATCATCCCCAGCGCGACCACCAGCGCGCCGAGCGACATGCGTTGCAGATCGATCCCGAAAATCGCCATCAACATGAAGCTGCTAAGAATCGTGAAGATCAGGGCGAAGCCGATGACGATGCTGATCCGCAGCCCCATGAACAGCGTCAGAACAATCAAAACGATCCCGACCGCCTGGGCGAAGCTGATCAGGAATCCGTTCACCGCTTCGCTGACGATGTCCGATTGCCAGTGGACCTTATGAACCTCGACTCCGACAGGCAGGATCTGAACCAGTTCCTGAAGCCGCGCGTCGACCGCGCGTCCCATGTCGACGACATTGATTCCCGTAATATTGGCGATCGAAATGCCGATGGCAGGCGCGCCGTTAAAGCGCATAAGCTGGAAAGGCGGTTCCGCATAGCCTTCGCGCACCGTCCCGATATCCCGGATGCGGATGATTTCGCTGCTGCGCGGCGCACTGGCCTGAAGATCGTCGATGATATTGGGCCGCAGCGTCAGGTTCGCGATGTCTTCGGGGTCATTGAATTCGCCGGTCGGGGCGATGCGCAGGCGCCGCTCCCGCAAGTCCAGGCTCCCCGCATCGACGACGGCGTTCTGCACTTGCAGGGTTTGCCGGATATTCTCTTCCGTGATGCCAAGCTGGCTGAGTTGGGTCTGGGTGACGTCCAGATAAATGACTTTCTGTTGTACGCCCCACAGGTCGACCCGCGCCACGCCTTCGACCAAGCTTAACTCCTTGCGCAGCATCTTGGCGTAGGTCTCGAGTTCCGCGTCGCTGTAGCCCTCGCCGGTGACCGCCAACTGGAATCCGAAAACATCGCCGAAATCGTCATTGATGATGGGCCGTTCGGCGCCCGGCGGCAGGTCCGCTTCGATGTCTCGGATTTTCCGCCGCAGCTCGTCCCAGATTTGCGGCAGGCGGTCGGACCAGTATTGCGAGAGAATTTCGATTTTGACGTAGGAGAAGCCGGCCCGCGAGTAGCTCTCAATAAAGTCGATTTCCGCCATTTCCTGGATCGCCTGCTCGATCAGGTCGGTGACCTCCAGCTCGACTTCCTCGGGATCGGCGCCGGGATAGAGCGTGATGATCGACGCGGTCTTGATCGTGAAAGCCGGGTCCTCGAGTTGGCCGAGATTGAAGAAGGCGGCGACGCCGGCAAGGAACAGGATCCCCGCAGCGAAATAGGTGACGGCGCGGTTCTTGATGGCGATGGCGGCGAGGCTCATGGCGTCGGGTCCTTGTCCTGAGGGCTGCGGGTCACTCGAGAATGCGGACCTTCTGGCCTTCGTTCAGAAAACTGGTCCCGGCCGTGACGATCCACTCGCCAGCCGCCAGCCCCTCATCGACTTCGATTCCGTTCTCGACCACCGCACCGATTTGGACGGGCCGTGTGGACACGGTCATCGTCTCCTCGTCGATGACCCAGACTAGGACTTCCTTCGGGTCGTCGGGCGAGAACACGGCGGTTTCCGGCACGACCACCCGTTCGCCCGCGTCGTAAGAAGAATCGATGCCGTCCGCCACCGCTCGGCCGGCCATGCCCGGCAGGATCGTCGCCCCTTCCGGTTGATCCATGATCAGCGTGACAGGGAAGGTGCGTGTCGTTTGGGACGCCTCGGTGCCGATCTCCTTGATCGTTGCGGTCGCTTCGGCGCCCGGCAGCGCGTCAAAGACGACTCGCGCGGTTTCGACGAGCGGCGCGAGCGAGATCAGATTCTCCGGCACGTCGATCACCATTTCGATTTTGGAATCGTCGACCAGCCGGACGATCGGCTGTTTCGCGCGGACATCCTGGAAATTCTCGACAAAGGTCCTGACGACGATCCCGCTGAAGGGCGCCCGCAACTCCGTGTAGCCAAGGTCCAGTTCGGCCCGCTCCAAGACCGCTTTCTCAGCCGCCACGGTCGCGCGCGCTTCCTCCTCAGCGGCGAGGTCGCGATCGACGCGCGCCTGCGACACATGCCCTTGCTTGACAAGGATTTCGCTGCGTCTCAATTGCTCCCTGGCGTTGACAAGTGTCGCTTCCGCCCGCGAGACGCCGGCGGAGGCCCGGTCGGCCTCGGCCGTGAAGGTGGCCGGGTCGATGCGCGCGACGACATCGCCGCGTTCAACCACCGTGCCGACATCGACATTGCGTTCGATTAGCGGGCCGTCGATCCGGAAGGACAGGTCGATTTCCTGCGTCGCCTTGGCGCGACCCGAGAACCAGCGCCTCTCCAGGTTCGCGGCGTCGGCGACCTTGAGCGCGCGTACCGGGCGTATGCTCTCGGCCGTTTCGACCGCCTCTTCTTCGCAGCCCGCCAGCGGGATCGCCGTGAGCGCCGCCAGCGAAAGACCGATCACGGCGGTCAAGCCACGATTTACCCGCTTCCAATGTCGCATCGTTGGTCTTCCTTCTGATCGTCGTTTCGGCTCGTGAACAAGAGGCCGAAATAGTAAGTCTAGGTCCAATCAATGGCCGCGCAATGCGCGCGCGCTAATCGGCTCGGACCGGCGCTCGGCATCCAAACCGGCGCGTTCCGAGCCTACTTTATCCAAGCGGAATGGTGAGGGAAGGCGGCAAAACGCGCTTTGATCAGCATCAATGTTCGGCTTGCGGCATTGTGGCGCGGTTTGATTTGGGACTAGTCTAACCGCGCGCGACCGGGCCAGCGGCTGCGGTATTCGGGTCCGATTGATCGGCCGGGGAGGAGAAAATGTCCAAGAAAAAGAAAGACGAACGCAAAGAAAAGACGGCGCCTGTGAGCGCGCCGGATGGCCCTCTGCCCAAAATGAAGCGGCGGGATTTTGAGGCGGAACTTCGGAAACTCCAGGTCGAACTGACCCGGCTGCAGGCGTGGACCATCGCCGAGGGCCAGCGCATCATGGTGATCTTCGAAGGCCGTGATACGGCGGGCAAGGGCGGCGTGATCAGCCGCATCACCCATCGTGTCAGCCCGCGCGTGTTCCGGCATGTGGCGCTGCCGAAACCGTCCGACCGGGAACGCACGCAAATGTACATGCAGCGCTATGTCCGGCATTTTCCCGCCGGCGGCGAGATCACCTTGTTCGACCGGTCCTGGTATAACCGAGCCGGGGTCGAACGGGTCATGGGGTTCTGCAGCGATGATGAATATGAGCGGTTCATGCGCGTGACGCCGATGGCGGAGCGCGAGATCGTCGATCAGGGCTTCATCCTGTTGAAATATTTCCTGGATGTCAGCCAGGATGAGCAACGCCGGCGGTTCGAGGCGCGGATCGAGGATCCGGTGAAACACTGGAAACTCAGTCCCATGGATCGTGAGTCCGTCCGTCGGTGGTGGGACTATACCGAGGCCTTCACCCGGATGATCCGCGACACCGACACGCCCTACGCCCCCTGGTATGTGGTTCCCGCCGACGACAAACGGCGGGCGCGCTTGAACCTGATCAGCCATATGCTGGCGCAAATTCCCTATAAGAAGGTCGATGTGGATTTGCCGACGATCCCGAAACCGCAGAAACAGCCGAAAGGCGTGGAGGCGACCCTGCCGGCGGCGAATATCGTGCCGAATCTCTACGCGTAGGCGGGGTGCGACGCTTTGGCGTGAGGCGCGTCGGGAAGCCCTATTGTTCTGATTTTACTTGGAATTCAGCCAGAACGGGTGTCAGTATGATGCGCGTGGGGTATGGGCGCGACGGTCGATCGGAGACGGGCTCGGGGAATGACGTCCGAACGGTTTGAATTGACGGCCTCGGAAACGGGGGCGGTCCTGACGCTCAGCGGCGCCTGGGACATCGACAGCGGCGTCGCCTTGGCGGACTCGGTGTTTCGAGATGGCGGCGCTTTGCCCAAGGGCGCGGCGCTGGCGATTGATGCGTCGGCCGTCGAGCGCTGGGACAGCGCGCTTGTGGTCTTCATGGTCGATTTGCGCCGGCGCTGCGACGCGGCCGGCGTCGAGCTGGATTTAAGCGGCCTCGCCCCCGGCGCGCGCCGCCTGGTCGATCTGGCGCTAGCTGTGCCGGCGCGCGAGGGCGCCGCACGCGATTCCGACGAAATCCCTGGTTTCCTGGAGCGGACCGGCCGCGACGCCATCGACGCCTGGAAAAGCGGCGGCGAAATGGTCGAATTCCTCGGCCAAAGCATCATCTCGTTCGGCAGAACCCTGCGTGGGACCGCGCGATACCGCATGTCGGATGTCATTTTGACCTTTCAGCAATGCGGCCCCGACGCCCTGCCGATCGTGACTCTAATCTCGTTCCTGGTCGGCGTGATCTTGGGCTTTGTCGGGCTGGTTCAGCTGGAACAATTCGGGGCCAGCATCTTTGTCGCCAACCTCGTGTCGGTTGCGATGGTGCGCGAGTTGGGCGGCATGATGACGGCGATCATCATGGCCGGGCGCACCGGCGCGGCCTTCGCCGCTCAGATCGGCACCATGAATGTCAATCAGGAGACCGCGGCCTTCAAAGTGATCGGCATCGATCCGGTTGAATATCTGGTTCTGCCGCGGATCTTGGCGCTGATCGTCGCCGTGCCGATGCTGACGATCTACGCCAATATTGTCGGCATGTTGGGCGGCTCGGTGCTCGCCACCACGCTCTCCGATCTGACATTCACCCAATATTACGCGCAAACCGTCGGCTCGGTCGATTTGGTGGATTGGGCCAGCGGATTATTCAAGGCCGCAATTTACGGCGTCATCATCGCGATCGCCGGCTGTCTGCGCGGCATTCAGTGCGGCAGCAATGCGGCGGCCGTGGGCAACGCGGCGACTTCGGCGGTGGTGACCTCAATCGTCTTCATCATCATCGCTCAGGCGATCCTGACCGTCATGTACCATATTCTGGGTATCTAGAAGAGGGATCGATGTCCGAAACGCCGCCTCAGGAATCGACGCAAAGCTCCGACAATCCGCCGATCGTGGTCGAGGACATGACCATGGCCTATGGTAGTTTCGTCGTGCAGAAGAATCTGAATTTCACGATCGAAAAAGGCGATGTCTTCATCATTATGGGCGGCAGCGGCTGCGGCAAAAGCACGGTGATGAAGGCGCTGATCGGCATGCAGAAACCTTCGGCGGGCAAGGTGCTGCTTCAAAACGAGAGCCTGTGGGACGCCGAAGAGCACGCGCGGCAACAACTGTTGCAACGCTGCGGGGTCGTCTTTCAGCATGGCGGGTTGTGGAGTTCGTTGACCCTGTCGGAAAATATCGAACTGACATTGGAAGAGTTCACCGACCTTCCGCCCAATGACCGCAAAGCAGTCGCCAATCTGAAGCTGGCGCTTGTCGGGCTGGCCGGCTTCGACAAGTTCTATCCGTCGGAGATTTCCGGCGGCATGCAGCGCCGCGCGGCGGTCGCACGGGCGTTGGCCGTCGATCCGGAGATCCTGTTTTTCGACGAACCGTCAGCCGGGCTCGACCCGATTAGTTCACGCAATCTCGACGAACTGATCCTGGAATTGAAGGAAAGTCTGGGGGCGACCATTGTGGTTGTGACTCACGAATTGGCCAGCATCTTCACGATCGGCAGCAATTCGGTCGTGCTCAGCCCGGACACTAAGACGCAGATCGCGACCGGCAACCCAGTCTGGCTGCGTGACAACTCTGACAACCCTGCGGTCCGAGAGTTTCTGAACCGTGGCGAGAAGACAGCAGCGTAGGATAGGAGCGCCGAGAGGCATGAGGGGATCATGTCTTTCAGCGCGATTGGAGAAGTGAGATGAAGAAAGCCAATCCTAAGGCCGTTGGCGGGTTCGTCGTCGTGGCCGTCATCCTGGCGGTCATTGCGGTCGGCGTATTCGGCAGCGGCAGGTTCTTCGACGAACGACGCCTCACCATCGCCTATTTCCCGGGCTCCTTGAGCGGCCTGCGCGTCGGCGCCCCGGTGACCTTGCGCGGCGTACAGATCGGCACTGTCCGAGACCTATGGGTTGAGGCGAACATGGATGTAGGGTCGGAGGATTTCAGGATTCCCGTCATCATGGAAATTGAGATGTCCAGGATCCGGAATTTCGAGGAGGCGGAAGAGCAGAGCGATGAGGACTTGGACGACCTGATCGAGCGCGGTTTCCGCGCGAGACTGGCGGCCGATAGCCTTGTAACAGGACAACTTTCCGTTATCTTCGATTTTCTGCCCGGCACGCCTATTGTCCTGACTGAAAACCAGTATCCGTATGAACAAATACCGACTGTGGAATCAGACATCGACCAGTTTAAATCATCGGTCGATCGATTGGTCGACTCGGTCAACGGCGCCGTTCTAGCGCTAGACGGATTTCTGACGCAAGAAAACCAACAACATGTAAACGATATCCTTGCGAACGCCGTGTCGATATCTGAGCAGGTAAACGCGCAAGCCGGTGACGTCACCCCGATCCTTCGGGAAATCAGGAACGCCGTTCAAGCCTATGACGAACTCGCCGAGGACTTGGATGCGGTCGTGGCGGAAAATCGGGAGCCGCTTGGCGACGCCATCATCGGTCTGCGAGACACCAGCGCGGACTATGCCGAACTGGGCGAGAATATTGACGCGTTGGTTGCGGACTTGTCGCCGGAGATCAAAAAGGCGGTGGCGGGGCTCGTGACCATGGAGGAGACGGTAACCGCCCTGGCCGACTCAACGACATTGCTGATTGAGGAAAACCGGCGCGGGATCACCGACTTCTCGAATGGCGGGCTTTATGAGATAAACAACCTGGCGGTCGACGCCCAGGCGGCGGTGGAGCAGTTCCGCCGCGTAATGGAAGAGATGGAGCGGAATCCCGCGCGCTTCTTCCTCGGGGATCAAGGACAGGTGGAGGTTCAGTGATGGGGATCGAAGCGATGGATAGGCAAGGCCCGAGACAGCTTAGTAAGCGCGAGGTCATGGCGCTGAGCGGCGCGGGTGTCTTGCTTGGATTGACCGGTTGCTCTGTGCCGGGCAGCGGGCCGCCGGCGCGCCGTGTCGCCCTCAGCCCGACCGAGGACTTCCCGCCGAACCTGCCGACGGTCGCCTGGCCCTTGGTTGTGAATGAACCGGCCGCGACCTTGTCCCTGAACACCGGGCGGATCGCCATCGGCGAACGGACCGATATCCAGTATCTCCGCAACGGGGAATGGTCGAGCCGCGCGCCGGTCATGGTCATGGAACTGCTGGTCGCGTCTTTCAAGAACTCAAACAGCATCCTCGTGGTTGGGGATCGGACGGCGCGGATTCGCCCGGCCTTCACGCTGGAGAGCCGCCTGACCGGATTCCATATCCTCGAAGAGGGCGACACCTCGACCGCCGTTGTGGCGATCGAATTCACGCTGGTTCAGAGCCCCCGGCGCAACGCCGTCGGCCAGATCACCTTCGACTCGTCGACAGATGTCGGCGAGCGCACGCTCGATAATATCGTCGCCGCCTTCGATGAAAGCCTGCAGGATGTCATGTCCCAGGCGGTTGAATGGACCTTGCGCACCGGCGCGGCGGCTTAGGCCTCGGCCGCGCCGCTCGGAAAGCGGCGCTTTGCCGAAGGGCCTGAACCTGCGCCTCTACTTGCCTGGATGCTCGACGGAAATCGCGACCGCTTCTGTGTAGCGGGCGTGCACGATCATGTCGATCTCCAGATTGTCCATATCGACCTCGTCGGGATTGACTCGCACCACTGACAGGTGGCCGGTCGGTTCCCGCAGGGTGACGATATTGTTCTCGCGGTCGATCGCGGCGATCACCGCGGAGACGTCGACGACCTCGACAACGATTCCGCCGGGCATGTCGCCTTCCTTGGCGCGCACCGCCGCATGCCCGATGACGACTCCCGGCTTCTCATTCGGGTCGCCGAGAAAGAGCGCCACGGATTCGACATAGGTCGCCGTCATCGTGTCGCCGACCCGGATCTGGTCGAAGTTGCGGGCGGCGTGGCCGACCTCTAGCGAGGTGACGCTGCCATCCTCGCGTTTCAACAACAGGGTGCGGTCGACGCGGTCAATGCCGACCACTTCGGCCTGCAAGACCACGACCTCGCCGGTGACGATCCCTTGCGCCACCGCTGTAGCCGGTGCGATGAAGATCAGAAATCCCAAGAGGCGTCCCAAGACGCCGAGGCGAAACAGTGAGCGCATTACCTTTCCCTCCCTTTATTGAAAGCCCAGTGTTTGATTGGTCTGTTCGCGCACGGTCCAACCCAGCGCTGTCAGATTGTCTTTCGCGATTTGGGATGCGAAACCGCTGAGCCAGAGCTCCTTGCCGCTTACATCGGCGACCTGGTTGAGGCTGGCGTCGGCGGCGCCTATCCCTTGTGCGACAACAGGAGTCCAGGCGACGTAGTCTGCGGGCAGCAGGGCTACCAAGACGCCATCCTTGCGTTGCAGGATAGGCGACTTCTCATCGCCGACGGGTACAACACGCGCCGCCGGCTGGACCTTCTCATGGTACGCGGCGCTCATTTCGGCCCATCGTTCGATCAGAAAGGCCTCCGTATCGTTTTGAGACAGAATTGCGCGCTCGATAAAGACTTGGCGCCCAGAGACGTCCAGCCGGCCGACCGCCCCAACGATGCGGGTCTTCCGGGTCGGCGACAGAGATGGATGCTCCAAGAATAGTGTGGCGACGGTCGGGTCGATCTGCATGCTCTCAAGGGCGGCCGCGTTGATCTTCTTCAACTCCGCCGGTGTGTTTTCGCTGACCATACGGCTGAATTGGTCGACCGCCTTTGTTCCAGCGATCACAGTCCCAGCCGTTCCGTCGATCTGCGAATAGCCGACGGCGACCGTTAATCCGCCCGCGACGCCGGTCCAAGCTACTGTCGAGAGTTCGCTGCTGACAGGTTCGAAGGTTGTATAGGGGTCGACCCCCAGCTCGAACGCCCATTGGCGTTTCGCCGCGTCGAAACCTAAGGCCGCCTCGGCCGCGTTCGCCTCCTCATCGCTGGCCCCGCCGAACAGGGCGTGACCAATGTTTGAGAAATAGGTGGCGACGCCGGAGCCCGCACTGGATATCGTGTCGATGGGCGCCGTGATCAGGTCGCGGGCGCCGCGCAGCGGACTGACGGCGGCGTTGCCGACCGCTTCAATGAAGACGTCCGTGCCTTGCACCTCTTGGAGTTTTTCATAGGCGTCCAGCTCGGCAAGCCGGACCCGCATCAGCGCGGTGCTGTTTGCGGTATAGGGAGTGTCGCCAACCCGGATCGTATAGGTGATCTGCATACCGTCGCTCTGGGCCACCGGATCGATGGTGTAGAACTCGCCCTGCAACGGGACGCCCGGCAACAGGTCCGCGGTATTGAATGTCGGTTGCTCCTCGAACGGAGACTGGGCCAACGCGGCGGTCGCGAGGCCGACGTAGCCAATGACAAGTGTTAGCGACCACAAGGCTCTATGGCGCGCGCCGCGTGTAGCCAATGCGCCGATACTGCTAGCGTCCGTCATTGAAAATCCTTCTTGATCAGATGGGCGGCAGACGCGCGATCGCGCCGTTCGATGTCCGCGCGGCAACCGGAGTGTATCGTATTTTCCCGACGCCGATAGGGTCTTTTGCACGCAGTCTTTGGGCGTTGATTTCGAATGTGATAGGGTGGAGTGATCAGCAGCGAGACGCAAATCAATGCGAAACAGCGCGATGAGACATAGGGCCACAGCGGGACTCGCAGCGTGTTTGCTGGCGACGCCAGTTGCGATTTTCTTGACCCTTCAGACCGGACTGGCGCAATCGGAGCAATTGAAAGGGCCGATGTTCGTGACCTTGGCGCGCGGCAACACTTTTGTCGGTCAACTTCCTAACGGTGTGGATTTCCACGCCTATTTTCTGAGCGGCGGCGTGGCCACCTTTGTCGATGAAAATGGAGATCGCGACACGGGACAATGGCGCATGCGCGCCGACGACGCGCTTTGCGTGACATGGCGGCGGATGAATCCAGGCGAGGAACGCTGCGCCACGCTGCATATCGAGGGCCGCAAGATCCGGCTTGAAGGGAATACGCTGGTCGGCGAAGTGAGTTTCACCGGAACAATCATCGACGGGTTTGACTAGCGCGCCCAGACCAAGCGCTCAGCCGCGCACTAGCCCATGATGTGCAGGCCGCCGTCGATATAAATCGTGTCGCCGGTGATCAGCTTCGCCGCGTCCGTCGCCAATCCGGCGCAGGCCATGCCGACATCGTGGATGGTGACCAACTGACCGGCTGGCGCCTGTTCGGCAGCCTCGTTCAGTAGCGAATCGAAATCCTTGATGCCGGACGCGGCGCGCGTCGCAAGCGGGCCCGGGGAGATCGCGTGTACCCGGATGCCCTTGCGGCCCAATTCCCAGGCCATATAGCGGGCGCTGGATTCGAGCGCCGATTTGACCGGGCCCATGATGTTGTAATTCTCGATTACCTTGTCGGCGCCGTAATAGGTCATGGTCAATAGCGTGCCGCCATCCTTCATCAGGGGTTCCGCCAGGCGCGCCATCCGGATGAAGGAATGGCAGGAAATATCCATCGCCATCAGGAAGCCTTCCCGCGAACTGTCGGTGATGCGGCCATGCAGGTCTTCTTTCGGCGCGAAGGCGATCGAGTGAAGCGCGAAATCCAACTTGCCCCATTTCTTCTCGATTTCCTCGAACACCGCCTCCATCTCGCCGTCTTCGGCGACATTCAGCGGCATGAAAATGCCGGCCTCCAGCTCCTCCGCCAGGGGCTGGACATGGGGCTTGGCCTTCTCATTCAGATAGGTGATGGCCAGATCGTCGGCGCCAATCAATTTAAAGGCGCGGGCGCAGCCATAGGCGATGGATTGGTCATTGGCGATCCCCATCACCAATCCCTTTTTGCCCTCGAGTGAGCGAGCCGCCAGATCCATTGTTCTTCTCCTTGATAGGTTGGCTTCCGTGGGTTGGAAGCCTAACGGTCGGTCATAAGCCGAAGCGTATGGGTCGCGATCATGAATTCTTCGTCGGTCGAAATAACCAGGGCCTGTATCGCAGAGCCAGGCGCGCTGATCACGCTCGCATGACGGTCATTGGCCTCGGGGTCGAGCGTCAGCGCCAACCAGGAAAGGCGCTCGCAGACCGCCGCACGGACTTCCGGCCCGTGTTCGCCGATCCCGGCCGTGAAGACCAGCCCGTCGAGCCCGCCCAACACCGAGGCGAGCGCCGCCGTTTCCTTGGCGATGCGATAGACGAAATAGTCGAAGGCCAATTGCGCGCCCGGCGCGTCGCTGGCCAGCAGGTCGCGCATGTCGTTGCTGACGCCGGACAGGCCCTTCAAGCCGCTTTCATGATAGAGCAAATGCTGGATCTCCGGGCCCGACATGCCCTTTTCTTCCAACAAATACAGGATCACGCCTGCGTCCAGCTGACCGGGCCGTGTGCCCATCGGCAACCCGTCGAGCGCCGTGAACCCCATCGTGCTGTCGACGCTGCGGCCGGCTTTGATGGCGCAGAGCGACGCCCCGCTGCCAAGATGGGCGACGACGACCTTGCCTTGGGCCAGGTCCGGCGCCGTGGTCGTCAGGGTCTGGGCGATATACTCGTAGGACAGGCCGTGGAAGCCATAGCGACGCACCCCTTCCTCATACAACCATTCCGGCACCGCGAAACGGTCGGCCAGCGCACCGTGGTCTCTATGAAACGCGGTGTCGAAGCAGGCGACTTGCACCAGGTCCGGCTGTTGATCGAGCAGTCTCTTGATCGGGGCCAGGTTGCTCGGCTGATGCAAGGGCGCGAGCGGGACATAGGCCTCCAGCGTGGCGACGACATCGTGATCGATGACCACCGGCGAAGAGAATTCCGGCCCGCCATGCACCACCCGATGGCCGACCGCCGCCAGCCGCTCTCCCCCCAACGCGTCGGTCAGCCAAGCGCGCAACGCGTCCAGGGCGGCGCCGATGTCGGCCATCTCGGCGGCTTCATAATTTGTGTTGATCAGGATGGCGCCGTCGGCCGCCTTCGCCTTGAGTTTCGGCCGCGTGCCGATGCCGTCGACCTTGCCCTTGAAACGCCGCTGCAGCGCGGCGTCCACTACGTCGAACAGTTCGAATTTGACGCTGGAGGAGCCTGCGTTCAGGACGAGGATGGGGTCCGACATTGATTGTCTAGATCACTTTGCGGAGCGTGTGGGCGTAGATGCTCGCCACGGCGCAGGAGGCCATTTTGGTCTGTGTGCTGTCGGCGCGGCTGGTCAAGACAATGGGGACCCGTGCGCCCAAGACGATGCCCGCCGCGAGCGCGCCCGACAGGAAGGTCAGGTTCTTGGCCAGCATGTTGCCCGCCTCCAGGTCGGGGACAACGATGATGTCGGCGTCGCCCGCGACCGGGGAGACGATGCCTTTGATTTCGGCGGCTTCCGGGCTGATGGCGTTGTCCATCGCCAAGGGGCCGTCGAGGATACCGCCGGTGATCTGTCCGCGATCCGCCATTTTGCACAAGGCGGCGGCCTCGATCGTCGACGGGATTTTTGGCGTGACGGTCTCGACCGCTGACAGGATCGCGACCTTGGGCTCTTCGAGCCCCAGCCCGGTGGCGAGATCGATCGCGTTCTGCACGATATCCGCCTTGGTCGCCAGGTCCGGCGCGATGTTGATCGCCGCGTCTGTGATGTAGAGCGCTTTCGGATAGGTCGGCACGTCCATTGCGAAGACGTGGCTCAAGCGCCGTTCGGTCCGAAGGCCCTTCTCCTTGCGCAGAACTTCGCTCATCAATTCGTCGGTATGCAGCGACCCTTTCATCAAGACATCGCCGCGCGCCTCTCGGATCATGGCGACGCCCTGGGCGGCGGCGGCGTGGCTGAAGGGCGCGTCGACGATCTCCAGGTCGGACAGATCAAGCTCGGCCTCTGCCGCCGCCTCTTTGATCCGCGCTTCAGGGCCGACCAGGATAGGGTCGATCAGGCCCGCCTCCGTCGCTTTGACGACCCCTTTGAGCGAGCTTTTGTCGCAGGGATGCACGACCACGGTCTTGGCCGCCGGAACGGTCTTGGCGTAGGCGATCAGCCGTTCGTATTTCTCTCCGGGCGTTCCGGTCGACGGCTTGTGTAGTTCGTCCATGATGTGTCCCCCTCGCGGCGTTTCGGACGATGGCAACAGTAAAGGTGCTTGGGACGGTGGCCCGCGCGTTTGATCCGTTAGGCCGATTTCGCGCGGGGCCGAGCGCCGGATTTCGACGCCGCCGGCGTCTTGCGGCGCGCGCGCGAGACCGATTTGGGGAGTTTAGGAGCGTCTGTCGGATCATCGGCCAAGCTGGGCGAAACGCCGAAATAGCCGGCCAGCTTTTCCATACGCTTCTTACGTAAGTCGCTCGGCGCCCTGGCGGCGGTGGTGAGCGACACGACCAATTGGTAGAGCTTCTCGCGCTCCGCCTTATCGCTTGGCAGCATGGCGTCCAGGCTCTCCATCGCCTCGTCTTCGGCGATGATGAGTTTCAGATATTGCCGTCGCACCAGCTCTTTGAACTCGGGCAGGGTCAAGCGTTTATCAGGCGCCACTTGCTCGCGCACCTGGCGAAGCGCCCCGAAGGCGCGTTCATCCGCCCGGCCTTCCGGCAGTCCGACATAGATCAAGGACCGGATCGTCGCCTCGCGCGGACCGCCGACGGCGATGTCTTCTTTGAGCGCAGCCTTTTTCTCGCGCACATAGGCCAGTCTGGCGGGGTCTTTCTTGTCGACCAGTTTTCGGACGACATTGTCGCGACCGCCAAGCCCGACCATCGCCTTCAGTACCGGCGACTCGTACAGGTTGAAGAAGGTGCGCTCCTGCAGCGTGTCGCGCATTTCCTGGTACATGTTCAGGCCGGTGACGATCGCGTCGGACATCATGCCCTCGGCGACCTTGTACGGGTTGTCTTCGGACACCGGCTGCCGTTGGGACTTGGCCAAATCGGCCCAATACTGGGTCCATGCCATGAACGGGTTGCTGCTGGACGGCAACGCATATTGCAGGCGCGCCGGATGCAACTCGCGCATCAGTTCCGCGCTTTGGTCGGTGACTGTGCGCTTCACGATCGGCGAGACGAGGGTCTTGTAGAGACCGGTATTGATCTCCGAGACGCGGGCGACTGTGGCGAACGTTTCTTCGTCGCCTTCGTCCAATTCGCCCAGCGCGCGGATATCGTCCAGGGTCCGCGTCTCGACGGTGACGATATAGTCGCCATGCGCCAGGTCGGGGTTCTTGTCCGTATCGGTCTTCGGATTGAAGTGAACCTCGTACAGGCCCGGCGGCAGGATATCGATCATGTCCATGTTGCGCGTGAACTGATCGTGTTCCTTGGCCCCGACCTTGCCCGACACGAAGATCCCGAGATGGCCGACCGTGTCGTGCAAGGAATAGACGATCGTCTGGCCGTGGCTGCGGATCTCATCGACATCGTCATAGAGATCGAGGATCCAGTGCAGCGCCTGTTGCGGCGGCGTGATGTTGTCGCCGTGCGAACAGAAGACCACGATGGGCGAGCGGATGTTGCGCAGGTCGACCTTGGTCCCGTCCGAGAGCGACAGGTCTCCTTGGATCAGCTTATTTCCGACGAACAGCTCATCGGCGATGAACTGCATTTCCTCGGCGTTAAGCAGCGTGTGCGCGCCCCACCAGCGTTCGAACTCCAGATAACGCTCGGCTTCGGTATCGACTTTGGACCAAAGATTGTATTGCTTGCTCCAATAGGTATGGGCGGGATTCAACCCTTCAAAATTGCCGACCAGATTGGCGCCGTCGAAGATCCCCTTGCCAAGATCACCCAGCAACGCGGTCATCCAGGTGCCGCCCAACAAGCCGCCGAGATAGCGCATCGGGTTCTTGCCGCGCTCCCCCGCCCAATAAGAAATCGGCGCGCCGGCGATCAGCAGCGGGCCGACCAGATTGGGCGCCGTGGCGGCCAGCATCATCATCGCCCAGCCGGCCTGACAGTTGCCGATCACGCACGGCTTGCCAGCCTCTTCCGGGTGTTGCTCGGCCACATGGCGCAGGAAATCGACCTCGGCGCGCCCGACATCTTCGATCGTCTGGCCGGGGATCGGGTCGGTGATGAAGCCGATGAAATAGCAGGGATGGCCAGCCTCCAGAATTGCGCCGATCTGGCTCTCCGGTTTGAAACCGCCGATGCCAGGACCATGGCCCGCGCGCGGGTCGACCACAACATAGGGCCGCTTCTGATCATCGATTTTGACGCCTTTCGGCGGATGGATGCGCACCAGCCCGTAATTCACCGGACGCTCGCGGTCCGTTCCTTTCAGAACGAGCGTGTAGTCGAAATGCAGGACTTCCTGCACCGGCCGCGCCATATGTTCGAGGTAATTGTCGCCCCGCTGGCGCATGACGTCGAGAAAAAGCGCGTTGCGCTGCCAAAAATCGACGGAATAATCCCAGAATTGTTGCCACGGTAATGCGGTCATGACGCGCCCCCCGGTGTGTCGTGTATTGTGGAGACAAGGGCGCCGAGCGCTCAAACCAAGTGAGGCGAGACGCTGACAATCACCTTGTCATTGTGCATTGCAACATAATCACTGTTGCAGCGCATTTCCAGTGAAATGTTTATGAATTCTCGTCTCTGCTGCGCTCCGGAAACGCGGCCGGATCGGCGTATTTCGCGCGCGCAGGAATCAGACGGCTAGGGCGTTCTCTGGCCGGCGGCGCGCAAGGCCGGCCGATCGGTCCAAGCGGGCGGCGTGCGCGTTAGTCGTCGACGAAGCCCGGCGGTGTTTTTTCCCAAGGATACCTGTTGACGGCCCGCTCGCGTCCAAACTCGAACAGCGCCTGCATGTAGGCGGTGTCGAATTCTTCTTCCTTCTCGACGTCGAACTCCGCCGGAATGAAGGCGAGGTTGTAGTCCAGCCCATCGCGCTGGGCGCTTGAATAGATCCGGTAGAGATCGCCGATCCCCTGGCTATGGATGAGCGAGGCGATGGCGCGGCCGACGATGGTCAGGGTTTGGCGGTCCACATCGGACCATTCCGGCTCCAATTGCGCGTTTCGAACGACATAGACGGTCCGTTCGCGCGTGACCCCATAATTTTCCGCAAGGTCTTCAAGTTCGAAATTCGGCGGATAGATGAACACCTGGGCCGCTGCGCCGCCATCGACATGCATTTCCTGATACGGGACGCCGTCGGCTTCCACATCGATCATCACCGGCGGGAAGGCGCCGGGGATCGAGGCGGAAGCGATCAAGATGCTGCGGAACAGGGTCACCGCGTTCGGATCGCCGCTCAGCGCGATCTCTCCGATATTCCAGATGACCGGTCTGCGGATGTCCAGGTTTGTCGTCGCGATCAGGAGAAATCGGCCTTCCTGATATTCCCGCCCAATCGCCGCGAGCATCTCCTCATTCGCGTATTGGCTGACCAGCGTCCACAAGGGCGATGTGTCCGCCAAACCGTCATTGTTGATGGCGGCGAACAGGCCCCGCGGTTTGAAAACGTCTTCAGGACCAATGGTCGTGTAGACCGTCTTGAGCTGCTCATCATAGTCAGAGCCCAAAAAGGCGAAGGGCGCGGTCAACGCGCCGGTGCTGATCCCTGTCACGAGTTTGAATTCGGGCCGCGCGCCGGATTCTGTCCAGCCGATCAGCAACCCAGCGCCGAACGCGCCGGCGTCTCCGCCGCCGGAAATCGCCAGATAGTGGGCCGTCGGCAATGGCGCGGCAGGATCTGTCACGCCGAGGCTGCGGCGCTCTCGTTCGGCCGAAGCCAGCGCATCGGCGATTAAGCGTTCGGGGTCTTCGTCCGCGAAATAGCGGACGTTTTCGGGCATCCCTGGGACTGTGGCTTCTCGCGCCAGATCGCTTGGCACGGCGGAGATCCTCTCGGGTGGCGAGCCGCAGGCGGCCAAGGCCAGGGCGCAGAGCGCAGGAAAAAATACACGTTGGAATTGTGTCGCCATGTTATTGTCCCCAGCGGGTTCGATCAACGGAGCCTAAACCCCGCTCGATAGGAGAGTCGAGAACCAACGCGTTCCGCCCAATTGTGTTTGTTGCCATTTGACCTGAATCCGAGGCTCAGTTCCGTTCACTGAGGACGGCGACGGGTAGAACGGTGCGCGCGATATCGCAGGACAAGCGATGCAGATCGCGCATCGATTCCACCATCTCCATTTCCATGCGGATTGCTTCAAGATGGCGGGCGTCGTCGAGCTCGATCTGTTCCGACTGGTGACGCAACGCGTCCGAGATCAGCCGCTCGATTTCCGCCTCGCTGGCCAGGACCGACTGGGCCGCCAATTCGTCAACCGCTTGCACAGCCCCGATCGAGGCGATCGCGGTCTCCGCCGTTTTGCGGAAGAGCGGCCGCATGATCGCGCTCATCGCCGGGCTCGCCCGCATGTCCTTCTCCAGCCACTTGGCGGCGATCGAGACGATCCGGTCGCTCATCTGATCGCCCATCGCCTCGACCGCCCCGGTGGCTTGGAAGAGTTTCTGCAGCGCCTGGCTTTCTTCATCGGTCAACCCTTGCTTTCGCAACCCGCCGAGATAGCCGAAGACCGCGTGCTGCAGCACATTGACCCCGTCATCGAGGCGGCGTAGACGGTCCAGCTTACGGCTGTCGCGGGTCTCGAACGCCTCGCCGAGCGCGTCGAACATGGCGCTTAGGATCTCGGCCATATGCCCGAGCTCCAACCGGACGCGCTCAAGGCCCAGCGCAGGCACCTCCAACAGCTCGCGATCAAGATATTTCGGTTTGGCGATTTGGGTGGGTTTTTCGGGACGCGACGGAACCAGCGCCGTCGCCGCCTTGGCGATCGGGCCCGCGAAAGCCAGCAGCAGAACCGTGTTAGCCAGATTGAAAATCGTGTTGGCGTTGGCGATCTGGCGCGGCGTGTCGGCCGCCAACCTGTCCGAACCGGACAGGCCTTCGCTGGATGGGGATACTTGGATCGCAAAGTCCGCCAGTTGCTCGATCAGCCCGATCCATAACAGGGCGCCGATCACATTGAAGAGCACATGCACGACGCCGGCGCGTATGGCGTGCGTCGGCTTGCCGATCGTCGCCAGAAGGGCGGTGACGCAGGTGCCAATATTCGCCCCCAGGGCCAGCGCAATGCCGGCTTGCAGACTGATCAGGCCTTGGCTCGCCATGACAATAACAAGCCCCGTGGTGGCCGACGAGGACTGGACCAAAGCGGTGAAAGCCGCCGCCACGGCGATGCCGTAGAATGGGTTGTCCATCGACCCCATCAGGACCGTGAAGGGCTCATAGGTCCGCAGCGGCCGCATCGCGTCGCTCATCACCGACATGCCGTAGAAGACCAGACCCAACCCCATCAGGATGGCGCCGTAATTCTTGAGATTGTCTCGTTTGGCGCCGAAGAGAAGGGCGAAGCCGATGGCGATGAAGGCCAACGCCAATTCCTCGACCTTGAAGGCGACGATCTGCGCGGTCACGGTGGTGCCGACATTCGCGCCCATGATCACGCCGACCGATTGGGTGAAGGTCATGACGCCGGCCGACACAAAGCCGACGACCAGCACGGTCGTGACCGACGAGGATTGGATTACCGCCGTGACCACGGCGCCGGTGAAGGCTGCGACGACCCGGTTCTTGGTGAATTTGGCGAGGATGTCCTTGAGACGGGCGCCGGCGACGGCCTTCAAACCGTCCCCCATCTGCTCCATCCCGAACAGAAAAAGCGCGAGACCGCCGAACAGACCCATCAGCATGTGCAGCCAATTCGGCGTATCGGCTGCGTCGGTGTTGGCGTAAGCGGCGTCCGCAAGGAAAAGCGCGACCAACCCTATGGCGAGCGCAGCGGCGACGCCATGCGCTGGCCGCATGTTGAAAAGACCCCGGCTGATCATGGTTTTGGCCCCCCGCTTTATGTTTTCCTAAACCTTAGGCCAAATAGCCCAATCGGCATAGGGGCGGCGGCGCGCTTGGATGTAAGGGACCAAGGGGTAAATGATAGCGGCGCCGAACGGGTTCCGGCGCACCGGGGCGCTACCAGCTATAGGCCAGACCGATCGCGCCGATGAACTGGTTCGAAGAGCCGCGATCATCGACAATCGGGCTGTCCTTTGCATCGCTCAGCAGCGCCTGATAGCGCAGCCCGCCGACCGCGTGCCAGGTTGGGCTGAAATGGAAGACCGCACCGAGAAAGACGGCGATGTCTCGAACGCCGGAACCGGCTGAGTATTCATCGAGGCCGCTGCGCGCTGAATCCGACGCATCCACGCTGAAGAACGCATCGTGATAATCGTCGCTGGCGTAGGTCGAGCTGACGCCGAAGCCCAGATCCAGCGGCATCGCCACAGGCATCCAATAGCTCGCGGATAGGGTGGCGAGATAGCCGTCATGGCCGTCCGACACGTCTTGCAGGAAATCCGCCCCAACGCTGAAGCTATATCGCGGGTTCAGCGCGTTGCGCATTTCATAGCCGACATTGAACCCCACCTCGACCGAGTCGTCGACGTCTCTCAGACGATCAACCGCATCGTCATCGACATCGTCTCGGCCGAACCGGTAATTGGCTGTCGGGCCCAACCGCCAATTCTCGTGGTCCAGCAGATTGACGGTCAATTGCGTCGCCAAGAGCTCGACGCTGCGATAGCCGTCGAAGCTGTAGCGGCCCGCTGCGCCGAAGACGAACTCATAATCGTCCGAGCCGATATAGTCGGGGGCGACGCCGACCGCGAGCGCCGCGTAGTTCGGTTCGGAATCGATCGTGATATCCAGCCCCTGCGCCCCGGCCGGAAGCGCGATGAGGCTGAATAACAGCGCGGCGCCGATCGAGCGCCACTGGCTGACTTTTTGGAAAAGCAAATTCATCCTCTTGGCCGGTCTGCCCGCCCCTAGGTCATTGCACAGGTTGAGCAGCGTACTGAGGGCGGGTAAGTGAGTCTAGTCCGGCGGGCGATGCGCGCGTTTCGGTCGGTCCGCAGCGCCTCGCCTTGACAGGGGGCGGCCCGAGGGTAGGGTCTCGCCGCCAATCAGCGGAACGAGCACTGGGGTGACAATGACCGACGGCTATAGCGAACGATCAGACCTGCGGGTCTCAAGCCTGCTCGCGGATTTCATCGAGCATGACGTTCTGCCTGGGACCGACGTTTCGGCGGCGGATTTCTGGTCCGGCCTGTCGGCGCTGATCCATGAGTTCGGCCCGCGCAATCAGGCGCTGCTGGACAAGCGCGCCGATCTGCAGGCGAAGATCAGCGCCTGGCACCGCGCTCGGCTGGGTCAGCCGCACGATCACGCCGCCTATAAGGCGTTCCTTGAGGGGATCGGGTACCTCTTGCCGGAGGGGGACGCGTTCGAGGTTGAAACCGCCCATGTCGACGCCGAAATCGCACATCAGCCGGGACCGCAACTTGTCGTGCCGGTCACCAACGCGCGCTATGCGTTGAATGCGGCGAACGCACGCTGGGGCAGTCTGTATGACGCCTTCTACGGCACCGACGCGTTGGGCGCGGCGCCGAAGCCGGGTCCGTATGACCGTGGGCGGGGCGCCCGCGTCGTCGCCCGGGCGCGGGTGTTTCTCGACCAGGCCTTCCCGATTGAAGGGGTCAGCCACGCTGATGCACGTCGCTACTACGTGCATGGCGGACAGCTTCTCATCGACGATCAGCCGTTGTCTGAGCCGGAGAAGTTCGTCGGCTATCGCGGCGATCCGCGCGCGCCAGAGGCGGTGATGCTGCGCAATAACGGTTTGCATGTCTGGCTGGTCTTCGACCGGGCGCATCCGATCGGCGCGCGCGATCAGGCCGGCCTTGCGGACGTCCGTTTAGAAAGCGCGATCTCCGCCATCATGGATTGCGAAGATTCGGTCGCCTGCGTCGACGCCGAGGATAAGGTGCTGGCCTATCGCAACTGGCTTGGCTTGATGAAGGGCGATCTTGAGGAGAGCTTCGAGAAGGGCGGCCAAACCGTCACCCGTCGGCTTAGCCCGGATATCGACTATATCCGACCGGACGGGACGGACGGGAGCGCGGGCGGCGCTTTGAAGGGGCGCGCCCTGATGCTGGTCCGCAATGTCGGCCACCTAATGCGCAACCCGGCGATCCTCGACCGCGGCGGCCAAGAGGTCTTCGAGGGGCTGATGGACGCGATGGTCACCGCGCTGATCGCCAAACACGATCTCGCGAAGACCGAGGGGCCGCGCAACTCGACCGAAGGCTCGGTCTATGTCGTTAAGCCGAAAATGCATGGTCCCGAAGAGGTTGCGTTTGCTGACGAGGTCTTCACGCATGTAGAAAACGCCCTTGGGTTGCCGCGCTATACGGTGAAGTTGGGGATTATGGACGAGGAGCGTCGCACCTCAATCAACCTGAAGGAATGCATCCGGGCGGCGAAACACCGTGTCGCTTTCATCAATACCGGTTTCCTGGATCGGACCGGGGACGAGATCCACACCTCGATGGAGGCCGGCCCATTCAGCCGCAAGGACTTCATCAAGCGTAAGGGCTGGATCGCCGCCTACGAAAACCAGAATGTCGATATCGGCCTGGAATGCGGCCTGTCCGGAAAGGCGCAGATCGGCAAGGGTATGTGGGCGATGCCGGACAAGATGGCCGCGATGCTGGAAGCCAAGATCGAGCATCCGAAGGCCGGGGCCACCTGCGCCTGGGTGCCCAGCCCGACGGCGGCGACCCTGCACGCGCTGCATTATCATCAGGTCGATGTCCTGTCGGTTCAGGCGGCGTTGAAGAAAGGCGGGCGCCGGGCCTATGTGGACTCGGTCCTGGAGATCCCGGTCGCGAGTTTCCAGAAATGGTCCGATCCGATGATCCGGCGCGAGGTCGAAAACAATGCGCAAGGCATTCTCGGCTATGTGGTGCGCTGGATCGACCAGGGCGTCGGCTGTTCGAAAGTGCCGGACATCAACGATGTCGGCCTGATGGAGGACCGCGCCACCTGCCGCATCTCGGCGCAGCATATCGCCAACTGGCTCCATCATGGCGTGATCGGCGCCGGTGAGGTGAACGACATTCTGCGCAAGATGGCTGAGATCGTCGACCGGCAGAACGCCGACGATCCGTCTTACAAGCCGATGGCGCCCGACTTTGACGGCGTGGCGTTCCAGGCCGCCAGCGATCTGATCTTCAAGGGCGTCGAGCAACCATCCGGCTATACCGAACCGCTTCTACACGCGCATCGCCTGACGGTGAAGGCGCAGCGCAATACGTAGCTAACCGTCTTCAGTCAGTGAGCATGGCGTACTGCGGCGGCGGAGCGGCGCTAGGCTCAAGAAACTTGACCGTTGCGGTCATTTTGTTCGGCCCGGTCAAGCAAATCGCGGACGGCCTGTGTCAGATGAGCGTATTGCTCGGCGTTGGTGTCGCCGAAAGCCTCGTCCCGATTGCTGGGCATGTCCTCGTACTGGATCGGCGCATCGAACTGGCTTTCGGTGAAGTCCCACCGTCGCCCGTCGATGACATTGTAGAAATGCCAGATGTCTCGATAAGGCGTTTTCAGAATATCGCCGCCAAGCAAGTCATGCGCGACCAAAGCTGTGACGCCGCAATGACCGGCGGCCGGATTGTCGGCGCGCCAAAGCGAGCTTGATTTCAGGCTCCATGCTGTTGGAAGCACGGACAATAGATCCGCAATGCTTGCCTGAAGAGTTGTATCTTTGCTCATACCCGATCTCGCGGCCGCCGCGGCCCAGCTAGAATTCTGACCGTGTTCTAATGCGCCTGAGGCGCCGTCACAAGATCGGCCTATTCTGGGGTCTCCGCCTCTATCGTCTATTGGGGTCCACTTCCCGCTCTCCCGACCCGGCGGTCAGTCCGTAAGGCGCGACCAGGTCCCAGACATGGTTGGGGATCATCGCCTTCATTCGGCGCGGATAGGCACGGCGTAGGTGCAGCACGGTTTCGGCAGCCTTCATCTCCAAACGGGCGCGGGCGAATTCCAGGCCGCGCGGGCCGATTCTAGGCTGCAGCCAGGCGACCAACGGGCGCAGCCATTTCGGCATGCGGCGCAATGGCAGGCCGCCGGCGGCGCGTTCCGTATTGGCAATGAAACCCTTCACCGCCGCCGCCCGCTTCCCGGCCTGACCGGGCGGCGCGACGATGACCTCCTGTCCGAGCGTCGCCAGCAGTTCCTCGCCCCGCGTATTGCGGACAATCAGCCATTGGTCGCCGTCGCCGCCCATATAACCGACCGTGATATCCGCCAGGCTGTTGGTGTAATCGACACAGGTGCGGCAGGTCAGCGGGAAGAAATCGCTCGGCAGATCGCTGATCGGCAGTTTCAGGAAGGGGATTTCCCGTTTGCTGCCATCCTCGAAGCGCAGCTCCACCTGATAGTCCGCGCGGAATTCAAGATAGGTGATCGTTTCTGGACGGTCCGAGAGCAGGGCGAGGAACTTGTGGAAATTCTCAGTCGTCGTGTTATCCGAACATGGCGTACCGATGACATAGAGTCGGTCGAAACCCAATTCCTTTTCAAGCGCGCGCAACGCGTATATCTGGCAGGGGATGCCGATCACCGCCAAGCGCCTGTGTCCCGCGGCCAACGCTGGTTCGAGCAAGGCCAGCAGCGGCGCATAGCCCATGCGCATGCCCCGGGCGCGCGCCATGTCCTCCGGCTTGGTGATCAACAGCGGCTCCGGGCGCCAACGATCTTCTGCGCTGGGTCCCACGGTCAGGACCGCGTCCACCGTCCCTTGTTCGAGCAGCCGTTGTCCGATCCGGGTCGCGATCCCGGTCCATTGCGCGCCTTCAAGCGGCGGGTTCAGGCGCGCTTGCAGCATCCTGCGCGTCGGCCCGAAGAAACGCTCGTCGGACTCGCCGCCCAACCGCGTGCGGCCGTGGACCTGCGCCTCCAGTCCCGGATAGTCCGGCGCGATGAACTGACAGGCGCGGCCGCAGCGCTTCGGATCCGCCGTCCGGGAAATCCCGCAATCCGTGCAGAGCGAGCGGTGTGGCGCGTCCGGCGCGATTGTGTCGCTCACAGCGTCACTTTCCTCTCCAGACCGGTTCGCGTTTTTCGGCGAAGGCGCGGGCGCCTTCCAACTGATCCTCGGACCGGTAGAGCCGCTCCACGGTTTCGAACTGACTGCGGGTGATCTTATTGAGCGCGTCCTGAAATTTCATATCTTCCGCCTCGCGCACCACTTCCTTAATCGCCGCGTAGACCAGAGGCGGGCCGGACGCTAAATGGGCGGCAAGGGCGCGCGCTTCCGGCATCAGGTTAGCCGGCTTGTGGATCCGGTTTATTAGACCCCAGCGCGCCGCCTCTTCTGCGTCGAGCCAGCGCCCGGTCAGCAGCATCTCCATGGCGATATGATAGGGGATGCGCTTCGGCAGTTTGATCGAGGCGGCGTCAGCCACTGTGCCGGAACGAATTTCCGGCAGGGCGAAGGTCGCCGTGTCCGACGCCAGAATGATGTCCGCGGAAAGCGCGAGCTCCAAGCCGCCGCCGCAGCAAATCCCATTCACCGCCGCAATGACCGGTTTGTTCAGGCCGCGCAATTCCTGCAGCCCGCCGAAACCGCCGACGCCATAATCCCCATCGACCGCGTCGCCCTCGGCGGCGGCTTTCAGATCCCAGCCGGGGCAGAAGAACTTGTCGCCAGCGCCGGTGACGATCGCGACCAGGAGCTCCGCATCGTCGCGGAACTCGGTGAAGACCTGCCCCATGATCCGGCTGGTCGCCAGGTCGATGGCGTTGGCCTTGGGGCGGTTCAAGGTGACTTCCAAGACCTTGCCGTCGCGGCGCGTCTCGATTGGGCCAGTCTCCGTATCGCTCATCTACACTCGCCTTGCCGTTGCGGGGCTTGAATGACCAGCGCGTCGGCGGCGACCGCGCGGTCCGGCCCGCAGATCAGTGGGTTGATCTCGACCTCCGACACCGCGCCGATGTGGTCCTGAACGTAGGCTTGCACGGCTAACACCGCGGCGACAATGGCCTGTTGGTCGACCGGCGGCGCGCCGCGATAGCCTTCCAGGATCGGCGCGATCTTCAAACGCCCCAGTGCGGTCATGATATCATCCTCGGCGACCGGCAACAGCAGATGCGTCTTGTCCCGCCAGATCTCCGTCCGGACCCCGCCGGCGCCGAGCGTCAGCAGATAACCGTGGGCCGGGTCGAGGGTGACGCCGATCAAGAGCTCCAACACGCCTTCCCCGATCATCTCCTCGATCAGGAACGGAGCGCCCGTCATTGCCTCCGCAGCCGCCCGAACCGCGTCTGCGTTGGTCAGGTTCAGGCGCACGGCCCCGCTTTCGGTCTTATGCGCTGCGCCTTCCTGTTTCAGGACGACCGGATAGCCTAGGCGCTCGGCGGCGGCGACCGCGCCATCGACCGAGTCCGCGCGTTCCGATCGGGGGATCGCAACGCCTTGCGCCGCCAGAGCGGCCTTCGCCTGCGCCTCATTGAGCGGGAAGCCTCCTGGGGTCGGTGCGGGAAGCAGGATCGGCGCCGGCTGCACCCACGGCGCGCCCAACCAGGCGGCGGATTCGGCGGCGATTAAGGCCTCGGCCATGCCGCAGAGCGGCGCGACGCAAGCCGCTGTCATCCGCGCGGCGACTTCTTCCGGCAGGTTTTCCGGCAGACTGACGACCAGCGCCGTTGGTACGCCGCTCTGTTCATACGCGTCGATCACAGCTTTCAGGCCCGCCTCCCACGCCTGCGCGGAACAGCGGTCGGTCCGCGGCAGGTCCATCACGATCATCGCCAGCGCGAGATCGGCGCTCGCATCCATCATCGCGGCGAACGCCGCCGCCATCGCCCTTCGGTCGTTCCAGATATAAGTGTGGTAGTCGAGCGGGTTGGCCAGCGCCACCATCGGGCCGAGGGCCGCGCGCAACCGTTTCTCCTGGCGCTTGGTGATCGGCGGATAGGTAAGAGCGCGGCTGACGGCGAGATCGGCCATCAAACTGGCCTCGCCGCCCGAACAGGAAAGTGAGGCGATCCGGTTCGATATCAGCGGTCCGCCGACATGCAGCAGCTTCAATGTCTCGAGAAACTCTGGCAGCGTAGCGATCCGCGCGATTCCCAGGCGTTCCAACAAAGCGGATCCCGCCGCGTCGTCGCCGGCCAAGGACGCGGTGTGCGAGATGGTCGCGCGCCGCGCTTGTTCCGAGCGTCCGATTTTCAGCGCGACAATGGTTTTGTCCAACCGGCGCGCGTCCGCCGCCAGAGTCTCGAAGGCGCGGACGTCGCCGATCCCCTCGATATAGAGGCCGAGGGCGGTGACACGCGGATCATCCAGCATCGCGCGCCCGATCTCAGCGATCCCGGTTTGCGCCTGATTGCCGCAAGTAACGACATAGGCCAAGGGCAGGCCGCGCCGCTGCATCGTAATGTTGAGGGCGATGTTGGAGGATTGGGCGACGATGGCCACGCCGCTCTCGACCCGGGCGCCGCCATGCTGGTCCGGCCAGAGCAGCGCGCCGTCGAGATAGTTGATCAGCCCGTAGCAGTTGGGCCCGATGATGCGCATCTCCCCCGCCGCCTCGAGAAGAGCGTCGGTGAGGTCTGCGCCATCCTTAGCCTCCGCCCGCGCCTCGAGAAAGCCGGAGGCGAAACAGACCGCGCCGCCCGCGCCCCTCTTGCGAAGGCTCCTGACCACCTCAATGGTGGCGTGCCGGTTGACCCCGATGAAGGCGGCGTCTGGCGCGGCCGGCAGGGACTCGACCGTCGCAAAGGCGGCGCGGCCTTGGATTTTTCGGCGCGTGGGATGAACCGGCCAGATCGGACCCGAAAACCCGATCTTTTCGCACTGATCGATCACATTCTCGCACCAGGCGCCGCCGCCGATCACGGCGATCGATTTGGGCCGCAAGAGCCGATCGAGGGCGCCCGCCACCGTCGGCGCCCTAGGCCCCGAGCGGGCGCAAGAGCTCACGGCTGATGATGTGGCGCTGGATCTCCGAGGTGCCGTCCCAGATTCGCTCGACCCGCGCGTCGCGCCAGAAGCGCTCGATCGGGAAATCGTCCATCAGGCCCATGCCGCCGAAAATTTGCAGCGTCGCGTCGGTGACGCGCGCCAGCATCTCGGAGGCGTAGAGTTTGGCGCTGGCGATCTCGCGGTTCGCGGGCAGGCCCTGATCCAAGCGCCAGGCGGCGGCCAAGGTCAGCCAGTCAGCCGCGTCGATCTCGGTAATCATGTCGGCCAGTTGGAAACTCACCCCTTGGAACTTGCCGATCTGCTGGCCGAACTGTTTTCTTTCAGAGGCGTAGTTGAGACCCAGATCGAAGCAGCGTCGGGCGCGGCCGACGCTCATCGCCGCAACCGTAATGCGGGTCGCATACAACCATTCGTTCATCACGGCGAAGCCGCCATCGACGTCGCCCAGCACCTGTTCTTTCGGCAGGCGGCACTCCTCGAAATACAGGATCTTGTTCGTGTAGCCGCGGTGCGAGACAGAGTTGTATCCGTCCCGGACCTCAAAACCGGGCGTCCCGCGATCGACGAGAAAGGCGGTGATGCGTTTCTTGGGCCCCTTGTCGGTCTCATCGACCCCGGTCGCGACGAAGACGATGAAAAAATCCGCATGCTCGGCGCCGGAGATAAAGTGTTTCGAGCCGTTGACGATCCAGTCGGCCCCGTCCGGAAGCGCCGTACATTTCATCCCGCGCACGTCTGAGCCCGCATCCGGCTCGGTCATCGCCAGTGCGTCCATCCGCTCGCCGCGCACTGCGGGCAAGAGGTAGCGTTCGCGCTGGTCGCCTTCGCAGGCCATCAGGATGTTTTGCGGCCGTCCGAAGAAATGCGTCAGCGCCATCGACCCTTGGCCCAATTCGCGCTCGACCAGGGCGAAATCGAGATGCGACAGGCCGGCGCCGCCGACCGTTTCGGGGAAATTGCAGGCGTAAAAGCCCAGCTCCAGCGTCTTGCGCTTGATCTCGTCCGCGATTTCCTGCGGGACCGCGCCGGTGCGTTCGACCAGCGCCTCATGCGGATAGATCTCGTTCTCGACGAAACTGCGCACCGTCGAGACGATCATCTCCTGCTCTTCGCTGAGACCGAATTGCATCGCCGCTTCTCCCCGGACTGCTTACGGCGATCTTGTCCCCTTAAGGCATGATGCGCGACCGGAAAAAGCGACAGGCTTGGGCGCTCCAGCGACTTGGGCGGAGGCGTCAGCCGTCGGGATTGGGGCGCGGTTTGCCGACGGCGCCCCGGTCGAAGGCGATGGATTTGATAAGGCAATAAACGGCCTGGTCCGTGCGAAGGCCCAAGTCGGCGATGGCGTGGCGGGTGATCCGGGCGCGCAGCCTCTGGCCGCCAATATCGATCTTCAACTCGGCGAAAGCGGTCTTTGGCTCCGCAGCGATCTCGGTGATAACCCCGGTCAGGATATTTCGGATGCTGACGCCGCGCGGCCGCTCCGTCGCGACCGAAACGTCGCGCGCCCGAATGCGCAGCCGCACCGTCTCGCCGGGGATCAGATGCGCGGCGGGCGCGACGACCTGCTGGCCGGACACATCCAGCGTGGAGGTCAGATAGGTCAGGTTGTTGGATTGGACTTGGGCGGTAAGGACCACGCCGGCTTCGAAACGGCCAAGCTCCGGTCCCAGATCCAGGCGCTCGAAGATCTCGCTGACCGGACCCTCGGCGGTGATCTTGCCCTCGGACAGCACCATCACGCGGTCGGCCAGGCGCGACACCTCGGCGATGTCGTGGCTGACATAAATGATCGGCGCGCGGAAGGACGTCGCCAGTTCCTGCAAATAGGGCAGGATTTCTTCCTTGGCCCGGCGGTCGAGCGCCGCCAAAGGCTCGTCCATCAACAGGACCGACGGCTGGGACAGCAAGGCGCGACCCAACGCCACCCGCTGCCGCTCTCCGCCTGAAAGGGTTGCGGGCGACCGGTCCAACAGCTTCGGCAAGGCGAGCGTCTCGATCACTTGATCGCGGTCAATCCTGTGGCCGCCTTTGGTCCGGTTGCGGCGGCGCCAGGCGTAATCCAAGTTGCCGGCGACGCTGAGATGCGGAAACAGGCTGGCTTCCTGGAAAACATAGCCGACGGGCCGCTTGTGGGCCGGTCTAAACCGGCGCTTGGCGTCGTCCTGCCAAGTCGCGCCCCCCACTTGCACCCAACCCGACAAGCGCCGAAGCCCTGCCAACGCGCGCAGAACCGTCGTCTTGCCGCTGCCCGAAGCCCCGAACAGAGCGGTGACGCCCGACGGCGCCGTCGACATCGCCAGATCGATCTTCAGGGCGCCGACCGACCCTCTCAAAGCGGCGTCGATGCTCACCTTAGCGTCCCACCATGTCGAGGCGGCGGTTCAGCATCATCATCGCCAGAATCACGACAAAGGCGAAGCCGGCCATGCCGCCCGCCAGGATATGCGCCTTCTCCCATTGCAGGGTCTCGACGAAGCCGTAGATCGAGACCGATAGAACTTCGGTCTCGCCGGGGATCGCGCCGCCGATCATCAGGACGACGCCGAACTCTCCCATCGTGTGCGCGAAGCCAAGCACCGCGCCGGTCAGGAAGCCCGGCCGCGCCATCGGAACCGCGACTGTGAAGAAGGCGTTGAGCGGCGAGGCGCGCAGGGTCGCCGCGACCTCCAGCGGCCGGTCCCCAATCGCCTCGAACGCGTTGCGCAAGGGCTGGACGACGAAAGGCAGGGAATAGAGGATCGATCCGAAGACCAGCCCCTCGAAGGTGAAGGCGAAGCTGCGCATGCCGAAATAGGGGGCCAGCGCGCCGCCGGGCCCGTCCGGCCCCAGGAACAGCAGCAGATAGAAACCGAGAACGGTGGCCGGCAGGACCAGCGGCAGGGCGACCAGTGCGGCCACCGCTTCCTTCCACCGGGCCTGCGATCGCGCCAGCCACCAGGCCAACGGCGTGGAGAGGACCAGCAGGCAAAGGGTCGAGACCGTGGCCAGGGCCAAGGTCAGTCGGATGGGCGACCAGAGTTCTTCCATCACGGTACGGGCGGTTCCCTGTTCTTATTCTTCGCCGACGCTGTAGCCGAAGCGGCGCAACACCCGCTTTGCTTCGTCGGATTTCAGGAAATCGAGAAAGGCCAGGGCCGCTTGCTTGTCAACCGCGCCCGCCAGCAGCACGGCGTCCTGGGCGATCGGAGCGTGATGGTCTTCGGGCGCGATCCAGTATCGGTTCGGATCGATCGGCGCCTCCCCGATAGCTCGGATTTGCGACAACGCGACGAAGCCGAACGCGGCGGCGCCGGAGCGGGTGAATTGAAAGGCCTGCGCCGCCGTCTTGCCCCGCACCAGACGCGGTCCCAGGGCTTCGGTCAGCCCGAGCCGGGCGATGACTTGCGCCGCCGCGCGTCCATAGGGCGCCAACCGCGGATCGGCCAGGGCGACCTTTTCCGATTGGCTCTTGGTGAGTTCTTCGGGTGTGGCCTGCCGGTTCGCCAGACCACTTAGCAGCGCAAGGCGACCATGAGCGTAGGTGAAACGGGTCTCCGCCAAGGCCCAGCCATTCTCGACGGCTTGGATGGGCCGCGCCTGATCCGCCGCCAGGAAAACGTCATAGGGCGCCCCTTGGCCGATCTGGGCGAAGAGCTGGCCGGTGGCGCCGGCGCTGATCCGCAAAGTGTGGCCGGTGACCGCGGCGAAATCCGGTTCCAGCGCACGCAGCGGCGCCAGGAAGTTGGTCGCGACTGCGACGCGCACCGTCCCGGCGGACGCCTCGACGGCGCCGACGAGCGCGATGGTCAAAGTTGCGACGCCAAGGCGCAGCGCGGCGCGGCGGATTTGGCTGGTGCGGACCATGCCCGCTTATACACGGCGCGGCCGATGGCTCAAAAGCCAGGCCAGGATCACGGCGTCGGCCGCCAAACATCGCTGAATGCGCGCTATTCGAAATGGTGGGGTTCACCCAATCCTATCGTGAGCTAAAGTCACAGTTGCAAACCATTCTTAACCAGGAGAAGCGCCATGCCTAAAGTAGCCAATTTCGAAGAGACGCTCGCCGGTCTGAACTTTCTGCACGGACGGCGGCCGGATATGGACGAGGAAAAGTTCGATAATGTCTTCGCCTGCCTTTCGGACTATCGCGATGGCGGAATCTATTTCGGGTCTTTTGACGGCGAGAGCCAATGGGAACGCCATCGGAACGGGGACGAAGTCGTGCAGATCATCAAGGGCGAAACCGATGTCAAAGTCCTTGTCGGCGACACGGTCGAGACCCTGTCCATGAAGGCCGGTGAGTTGACGGTCGTTCCCAAAGGCGCGTGGCATAAATTCATTGCGCCGAACGGTGTGACTGTGATGACCGTGACGCCCTCTCCGACGGACCAAAGTTTCCTCAGTGATCCGAGGAATGAGCCCGACGACGTCTGAATCGCGCCGATCGGCGGGGGCTGACGCAGGCGCCGCGCCGCGCTACATGACTCTCGGTCACACGGTTTCTGTCAGCCGAGGAGAGCATCATGGCGCGGACCCCATCCGGCGTATCCACCCATGACAGCGACGACGACGCGCGCAACGACTCGCTGCTGATCTACGTAAACGGCGCGATCGTGCCGAAATCCGAGGCGAAAGTCTCGGTCTATGACGCCGGCTTCATGCTGGGCGACGGCGTCTGGGAGGGACTGCGGCTCTATAAAAGCGGTTGGTCCTTCTTGCAGGATCACATGGACCGTCTGTTCGAGGCGGCGCGGGCCATTGATCTCGATATCGGCATGAGCCGGAAACAGGTGATCGCCGCGCTCGACGAAACCGCGGCGGCGAACGGCATGGTGCAAGACGCGCATGCCAGGCTGATGGTGACGCGCGGGCGCAAGGCGAAACCGTTTCAGGACCCGCGCCTTTCCAAGACCGGGCCGACGGTTGTGATCATCGCCGAGCACTCGGTCCCGACCGACGCGATGTTGAACAAAGGGATCGTGCTGCACACGGTTCCGATCCATCGCGGCCTGCCGATCACCCAGGACCCGAAGCTGAATTCGCATTCCAAGCTGAATTGTATCCTGGCTGGGATCCACGCTCAGAAAGCCGGCGCGGATGAAGCCCTGATGCTCGACCCGCATGGCTTCGTGAACACCACCAACGCCTGCAATTTTTTCATCGTCCGGGGCAGCGCGGTTTGGACCTCGACCGGCGATTATTGCATGAACGGGATCACCCGTCGGAAGACGATCGAGATTTGCCGCGACAACGGCATTCCGATCTTCGAACGGAATTTCTCTCTGGTCGACGTCTACAGCGCAGACGAAGCGTTTCTGACCGGCACGTTCGGCGCGCAGACCGCCGTTTCCGAAATCGACGGGCATGCGATCGGCTATGGCGACGCGCCGCGGTTTGAGGGGCCCGGCCCGGTGACGCTGAAGATCCGTGAATTGTACAAGGAATTGGTGGGAGCTTGAGCGCCATGCGTCTTCTTTTTCCGCGCAGCCTGTCTCTCTTGCTTCTGTCCGCCTTCTGTCTGGTCTGGCCGCCGGGCTCGGCCGCAAGCGGCGAGACGCCGGGTGAGAAGGTCGATTGCGACCAGGGCGGGCGTTGCACGGTCGCGGGCGGCTACTATCTGGCCTCGCCGCCTCCCGATTGGGATGGGGTCAGTAAGCTGCCTGTCATCGTCTATTTCCACGGCTGGAACGGCTCGCCGGAAGGCGCGTTTCGTAACCGCGCTATGATCCGAAGCGTGCATGCGCGCGGCGCGCTTTTCGCGGCGCCCTGGGCGCAGACCGGCTATTGGCGACAGATCGGGGAGGGAAGGGCCGAAGGCGGCCGCGATGAGAAAGCCTATGTCGAGGCGGTAATGGCCGATATCCGGGCGCGCTGGCCGATTGACGATGCGCTCACGCTGGCCAGCGGTTTTTCCCGTGGCGCCTCAATGGTCTGGAATGTCGCTTGCTATGCCGGCGACCTGTTTTCCGGATATGCGCCGATCGCCGGCGGGTTCTGGCGCAGCACGCCGGAAGACTGCCCCAGCAGCCCGGTCAATCTACGCCATATTCATGGGCTGAAGGATCGGGTCGTCGCCTATGATGCGGTCGGGGTCTACAACTCCATGCCGATCCCGGACGGGCTGGACCTATACCGCCGCATCAACGGCTGTGCGCCGGGAGAGATCCGGCGCAGCGCGTATCGACGCTACGCATGCGAGGACCGCACCGGTTGCCAGTCCGGAAAGACCTTGTCGATCTGCCTGCATCCACGCGGCCACAGCATTCCAGCGGAATGGGTGGCGGAAGGGTTGGATTGGTTACGAACCGTTCAGAACGGGGCGACGGAGCGCAGATGACTCTGTCCCGCCTCGCATATTCGACAATTTGGCGCGCGCTGATCATGGCGATGGTCCTGATGGCGGGCGCCGCCGACGTGTCCGCGGACAATCATGACCAATGGGCCTATAGCGCCGGCAAACAGTCGCGCGCGGCGACGCTGAGTTTCTTCTGGTACAACTACAACGATCTCGGCACGTTCGAGGCGGACCGCACCGGCGCCTTGACGGTCCGGTCGGACGAGGAAGCGCTGTCCGTAACCCTGGACCTGGGCGAGGGCGCGATCTGCTCGCCAACGCGTGTGCTGGTGCCGATCGAGATGACCTTCGATGACGGACCGGTCCGGCGCACCGTTTGGCGGGTGCTCGAAGACCGGCGGCGCGTCGAGGCGGAGGCGCCGGCCGCAATGATCGAGGCGCTGTTGGCGCATCAAGCGATCTGGATGGAGGCCGATGACGGCTGTGGCTGGCCCTGGCGCGCCGAGATATGGATCGCCGAAGGGCGCAAACCGATCCGCCGCGTGACCTCGGCCTGGTGAACCAGCGCCGTTAGGCGCTGTCATCCTCGTCGTAGAGCGCGTCTTCGGAATAGGGAAAGGCGGCGTCGTCGGTATACGGCCAGCGGAACACATGCAGCACCGGTTCGTCGCTCTCGATCTTGCCGGCGCGATAGGCGTCGAGCGCGATGTCCGAGACTTCGCTGGCGAATTCCGTCGCCAATTCCGCCATCGGCGCGCCCTTCTTCAGGATAAAGTCGCGGCTATAGGCGGCCTTCTGGATGGAGATCAGCCGCTTGCGCACGAATTGCAGCAGTTGCGCCGCCATCTGCTCCTTTTCGATCACCGGCGGAATCAATTCGCAGCCCGAGGCCAGAAGCATGATCATCCAGTGGCGGTGAGCGTCGAAATGGCTTTTCTCTTCGATGAACAGGCCCAAATCCGTGAAATAGCCGGCGCGCTCGGCCGGCAGACCGGCCAGGGCGGATTTCAGGACTTGTTGATGGTTCATGGACGCCTCTGACGCCGCGTCTATGACGCGCATGCCCGAAGAACGGGCCCTTTCTTTAGGATCGGCTTAACTGGGCGGGAGCCTATCCTGCTCAGCGGATTCGGCAAGCCTCGGCGGGCCGTTCTCGGCCGCCGGCGCATGGTCGTGGAACCGCTGTATTCGATCTTGCAAGCGCGGGGCGGCTCGGTAGGGTGCGGCTCGGGCCGCAGGCGGAAGACGCCGCCGGTCCGGTCTGAATGGGCGCTGCAGCGCCGTTTTACTGAGAGTGCGCCGTGCCGAAAATCATCTTCAACCATCCCGATGGAACCAGCGAAACGGTCGAAGCGAAGGCCGGGACCAGCGTCATGCTGGCCGCCCTAACTTCCGGCGTTGACGGTATCGAGGCGGAATGCGGCGGGTCCTGCATGTGCGCCACCTGCCACGTCTATATCGATGAAGCCTGGCTCGACCGATTGCCGAAAGTGCAAATCCTGGAGGATGAGATGCTCGACGATACGGCCGCGGAACGTGCGTCGAACAGCCGTCTTTCTTGCCAGATCGAGATGACCGAGGATCTGGACGGGTTGATCGTGACTCTGCCGGACATGCAGATTTGACTGAGAGAGATCGGAGAGCGTCGCCATGACCGAAGCGACAGCCGGGTTGGTCGTGATCGGCGGCTCGCATGCGGGACACCAGATCGCCATCGCCGCGCGCAACGCCGGCTATGAAAAGCCGGTGACGATCCTGTCCGACGAAGACACGGCGCCCTATCAGCGGCCGCCGCTCTCCAAGGCGTATCTCTTGGGCAAAGTCGACGCCGAAGCTCTGTTGTTTCGACCGGTCGCCTACTATGAGGGCCAAGGGATCGATCTGCGTCTCGGGGCGCCCGCCATATCCATCGACCGGCCTGGAAAGACCGTGACGACTGCGGCTGGCGAGGCGATTCCATACGAAAAGCTCGCTTTGGCGACGGGCGCGCGGGTCCGGGAAATTCCGATCCCCGGCGCCGACCTGCCCGGCGTTCACTATATCCGGACGCTGGCGGATATTGACGGAGTCGCGGCGGAACTCGACCGCGTCGAAACCGTGTTGGTCGTCGGCGGTGGTTTCATCGGCCTTGAGGCGGCTGCAGCGCTGCGCGTCTTGGGCAAGAAAGTCCTCGTCGTCGAGGCCCTGGACCGGTTAATGGCGCGCGGCGTCGGACAGACCATATCCGACTATTTCGCCGACTATCATCGCGCACAAGGCGTCGATCTCAGGCTCTCGACGGGGGTTCAAGCGCTGACCGGCGGTGAGAGGCTGTCTGGCGCGCGTCTCGGCGACGGGTCTGAGGTTCAGGCCGAATTGGCGATCATCGGCATCGGCGTCCTGCCGAATGAGGAACTGGCCTCAGCGGCGGGCCTGGACTGCGACAATGGCGTGCTGGTGGACCAATTCGGAACCACCAGCGATCCCGATATCTTCGCCGCAGGCGACTGCACCCGGTTTGTGCATCCGTTTACCGGCGAACCGGTGCGTCTGGAATCGGTTCAGAACGCGTCCGATCAGGCGCGCACCGTCGGCGCCGCCATCGCCGGGAAACCGTCAGCCTACGATGCGGCGCCCTGGTTCTGGTCCGACCAGTTTGACCTGAAATTGCAGATGGTCGGATTGACCCAGGGCCATGACCGGGAAGTCCTGATCGGGTCGCAAGCGGAAAATGCTTTCAGCGTCTTCTATTTCGGAGGCGAGACTTGGCTGGGCGCGGACAGCGTGAACCGGGCGGGCGATCATATGGCGGCGCGGCGTCTCTATCAGCAACGCTATCCCCTGACCGAGGCGGAACTGCGCGAGAACGCGGATAATCTGAAAGGCCTCGTGAAGGCCCTGCGCAAGGGCTAGAGCCGCACCGGATCGGGAAACCGGTCCGGCGGCGCGACGCCGGCGAAGCGCGCCTGCCGCTCGACCTCCGACCGGATCGCCGCCAGCCGACCGGCCGAGGGCCGGACGCCGGGTTCCAGCCACAGTCCCTTCACTGTCATGGCGTCCGATCCTGCAGCGGTCATATCAATTCGTCCAATCAGTCGGTCGCCCTCCAGCAGCGGGAAGACGTAGTAGCCGAATTTCCGTTGCGCCTCGGGTACGAAGATTTCGATCCGATAATCGAATCCAAAAATATGGGCGAGGCGCTTTCGGTCGCGGATCACCGGGTCGAACGGGCTTAAGACGCGGACCCGTTTCGGCGGCGCCGGCGCTGCGGCGACCAGCGCCTCAATCTCTGGAACCGCGAAGGCGGGCTTGGCCTTACGGCCGCCGACGCCCTCCACCGTCACAGGGACGATCACGTCAGCGCTCTGCCGTGCGCACCAAGCCTTCGCCTCCGCCGGGCTGATCAGGTCGAAAAAGCGGGCGATATCGCCCGGCGCGCCGAAACCGAGGCGGCGGATCGCTTCGCGGCAGGCCCAGTCGATTAGGGCGTCATCTTCAGGCGCCTCTGTCCGGTGCGCCTCGGGAATCACCCGTTCCGTCAGATCGTAGACCTTTTGAAACCCGTCGCGCTTGGCCACCGCCAAACCGCCGGTGCGCCAATGGAATTCCAGGGCGATCTTGCTGGCGCGCCAGTCCCACCAACCTTGGCTGGCCTTCCTGGGGCCGGGCCCGGCCTCCTCCTCGAAATGCCGCGCCATCAGCGGCCCTTCCTTGGCGATGCGCTCGGCCACATGATCGAGCGCCTTGTGGAAGTCCTTGCCGTGCCAGCGGCGATAGCCGGCCTCCAGCCGGGCCGCCTCGCGCCGAAACCGGGCGCGCCAATAGGGGAAGAATTCGACTGGGATCAGCGAGGCGTCATGAGTCCAATTTTCGAATAGACGCGCGGCGCCGGGCGCTTTCGGCGCATGCAGCGTGCTGAGCAATCTTGGGCGATAGGTCTGGCTACGCCCGTGCAGGATCATATGGTGCGCGCGCTCGACCGTCTTCACGCTGTCCACCTGGACATAGCCCATGCGCCCGATCAGCCCGTCCAATCCGTCTGCGTCGATCTTCCGATAAGGCGGGTCCGACAGGCCCTGTAGCCACAGGATCAGGCGGCGGGCTTCGGCGGCGGTCAAGGTCAATGGCGTGGCGGCGGCCATAGGGTCTTGGCGGCTTTCCTGGCTAATCGGTTGTGAGGCGACGGTCCTGTCGCTAGGTAAGCGTCGGCCGGTCGAAGGATCAAATCCGATTCCGGCGCGTGTTGCATCTTGAGGCCGACGATCCCGACCATGGCGCCGCCGATCCTGCATTTGAAAGACATCCGTTTGTCCTTCGGCGGCGAACCGCTGTTGCAAGGCGCGGAATTGGCGGTCGGGGAGGGTGCGCGTATCTGTCTGGTCGGGCGAAACGGCTCAGGCAAATCCACTTTGTTGAAGATCGCCGCCGGGGTCTTGGCGCCCGATGACGGCGAGATTTTCCGCCAGCCGGGCAAGACCGTCGCCTATCTCGCCCAAGAGCCGGACCTATCGGCCTTCAAGACGACCCTGGAAGCGGCGGAGGCGGACCTGGTCGATCCAGGCGAAGCGTATCGCGCCCGCCAGCTTCTTGAAGACTTGGGTCTCAATGGCGCGGAGGACCCGGCGACCTTGTCCGGCGGCGAGGCGCGGCGCTGCGCCTTGGCCCGTATCCTGGCGCCGCGGCCCGACATCCTGTTGCTCGACGAGCCGACCAACCATCTCGATCTCAGCGCCATCGAATGGCTGGAAGGGGAACTGAAATCCTTGCGCTCGGCGCTCGTTCTGGTCAGCCACGACCGCCGCGTCCTTGAAACCCTCTCGACGGAGACGGTCTGGCTTTTCAATGGCGTCTCTCGGCGTTTGGCGCATGGGTTCAAATACTTCGAACCCTGGCGCGACAAGCTAGCGGAAGAGCAGGCGCAAGAGGAGAAGCGCCAAGACAAGCTGCTGCAGCGCGAGTTGCAATGGCTGGCCAAGGGCGTCACCGCACGCCGAAAACGCAATCAGGGCCGGTTGCGGGCGCTGAAGAAACTGCGCGCCGAACGGCGGGAGGCCTCGGGCCCCAGCGCGGCGCGGGCGATGACGGCGGCGGCGGGCGGCCAGTCCGGCAAACGGGTCCTGGAACTGACAGCGGCCGCGTTCGCCTATGATCCGAGCGCGCCGGTGGTCACCGACTTGTCTCTCCGCGTCTTGCGCGGCGACCGGTTGGGCGTGGTCGGACCGAACGGCGCCGGCAAGACGACCCTGCTGAAACTGCTGCTCGGCGATTTGCCGCCCATCGACGGGGCCGCGCATCAGGGCGCGGGGCTGGCGGTCGCTCGGCTCGACCAGACGCGTGAAGCGCTGAAGCCTGATTGGACCCTGGCCGAGGCGCTGACCCAGGGAACCGGCGACACAGTCGAGATCAACGGCCAGAAGCGCCATGTCATGGGCTATCTGCAGGATTTCCAGTTCACGCCGGCCCAGATCCGCACGCCGGTCGCGGCGCTGTCGGGCGGCGAGCGCGGGCGCCTGGCCTTGGCGCGCATCCTGTCGCTGCCGTCCAATCTGTTGGTGCTGGACGAGCCGACCAATGATCTCGATCTGGAGACGCTCGACCTGTTGCAGGAGATAATCGCTGACTATGCCGGGACGGTGATCCTCGTCAGTCACGACCGGGACTTCCTTGACCGCACCGTGACCTCGACCCTCGCTTCGGAAGGCGCCGGCCGCTGGATCGAGTATGCCGGCGGCTATTCGGACATGTTGGCGCAGCGAGCGGCGGGTGCAGCGGACGCCCTATCCACGCCCACCAAGACCAAGGCTGAAAAACCGAAAGCGTCAGGGACCGGCAATCAGAAACCGGCGCCCAAGAAACGACTATCGCCGAAGCAGCAGCACGCCCTGAAAATCCTTCCCGCCGAGATCGAGCGGCACTCAGCCCGGATCGAGAAGCTGGAGGCTGTCATCGCCGATCCCGACCTTTATCGCCGGGACCCCAGTCTGTTTCAGAAGACCGCCAACGATCTGGATAGCGCCCGGGCGGCACTGGACGCGCTTGAGACCGAGTGGCTGGAGATTGAAATCCTGCAGGACGAAATCGCCGCCCAAGCAAAGGGCTGAGATTTCAAGCTTCTGATCCGCCGGATTGTGACCTGCGCCCGGCGCATGCTAGGCCAGACCCCATGACGCGCGGATCCAACTTCTCGAAATCGCAGCAGGTGCGGAAACCGGCGCTGCGCACCTCCGACGGCGTGGTCGCGGCGCAGCATCGCAAGGCGGCTGAGGTCGGCGCGGCGGTCCTGGCCGATGGCGGGAACGCGGTCGATGCGGCGATCGCGACCTCTTTCGCGCTGGGCGCTGTCGAGCCGTGGATGAGCGGCGCGGGCGGCGGCGGTTATATGCTGATCCGCCGCCCGGACGAAGAGACGGCGACAGTTGTGGATTTCGGCATGCGGGCGCCCGGCGCGCTCAATCCGGCCGACTATCCGATCACCGGCGAGGGCGTCTCATCCGATCTCTTTCCATGGCCGTCGGTCTTCGAGGATCGCAATGTGCTCGGTCCGACGGCGATCGCCGTTCCCGGCGTCATCGATGGCATGCGCGTCGCACTCGAGCAATTCGGCGGCGGCGCCTGGGACTGGGCGCGGCTGATTGAACCGGCGATCGCGCTGGCGGAGCAAGGCCTGACCGTCGATTGGCCGACGCAACTGATCATCTCCGGCGCGGCCCGCGATCTGGCGCGCTATCCGAAATCGAAAGAAACCTTCCTGGAGCCCGACGGTCTGCCGAAATCGAGCGCCTGGACCGCTTTGGGACTTCAGACATGCGACATGAGCGCCCTGGCCGCGACCCTGCGCCGAATCGCCGAGGGCGGCCCGCGTGAATTCTATGAGGGGGCTCTGGCCGCCGATCTGACCCGCCAGATTCAGCAGGATGGCGGTTGCCTGTCAAAGGACGATCTATCCGCTTATCGGGCGCGCATTTACGATTGCGGCGTCATCGAGCATGAGCAGGGGCGTTTGTTCATGGCCCCGGAACTGACCGCCGGACCGACTCTTAAACGCGTCTTCGAGTTGTTGCAAAAGAACGACCTGGGTGACCGGTTCCTGGGCGGCGACGCCTATGTCGATTACGCCAATGCACTCTTCACCGCCTATGCGGAGCGCCTGGCCCGGATGGGCGATGTCGAAGGCCATCGCGGCAGCACCACCCATTTCAATGTCGTCGACCGACAGGGGACGATGGTGGCGGTGACCCAAACGCTGCTCTCGATCTTCGGGTCGCGCTACATGACGCCGGAGTCGGGTCTGTTGATGAATAACGGCGTGATGTGGTTCGACCCGGAGCCGGGCAAGCCGAATTCGCTCGCGCCCGGCAAGCGCTGCCTGTCGAACATGTGCCCGGTGCTCGGCGAGCGAGTCGACGGTTATCGGTTCGCGTTGGGCGCCTCGGGCGGGCGCAAAATCATGCCGGCGGTGGCGCAGCTGGCCTCCTTTATCTTGGATTTTGGGATGGATATCGAGGCCGCCTTCCACACGCCGCGCATCGACGTCAGCGGCGGCGATACGGTGGTCGCCGACGACAAACTGCCGCCCAGCGTCCTCAACCCGCTCTCCGAGCGGTTCCGCTATGTGACCGCCCCGCGCACGGTCTATCCTTATAATTTCGGCTGTCCCAGCGCCGTCGCCCGCGCCAACCGGCAAAACCAAGGCGTGACCGAGATCATGTCCCCCTGGGGCGATTGCGCGGCGGGATCCTGATCTTTCGTTTTAGGTGGGCGCCGACTTCAGCGTTCTTGAAAAGCCAACCGAATTCCGAGGGCGCAATAGAGGCCTCCGACGGCCTTACCCTGCCACTTGAGCACGACTGGGTTTCGACGCAGGAAATTCCCCAAGCTTCCCGCGCTTACGGTGAAGATGATGGTGCTGAAAAAACCGATCAGCGCAAACAGAATACCGAGGATTGTGAGCTGCATGACCACGGAGCCGTTCTCTGGTCGCACAAACTGGGGCAGAAACGCCAAGAAGAAGAGCGCGGTTTTCGGGTTTAAGACTTCCGCCAGCACCGCTTGCCGAAACGCCTGCGGCGCGGTGATGAGAGTCCGCCCTCCGCCAAGGTCGTTTGGCGCTTTTTCGAGGATCGCCCTGATCCCCAGATAGACGAGATAGGCGGCCCCGAGATATTTTACGATACTGAAAAGCACAGCAGAGGTCGCGATGATGGCCGAAATTCCAACGACCGCCAGGAATGTGTGAATAATGTCGCCTACGGTGATTCCCGCGCCGGTCGCGATCCCCACCCGCGTTCCTGACGTCGTAGCGCGGGCGACGGTGAGCAAAGTCGCCGGGCCAGGAATAAATACAAAACCCAACACGATCGCAATGTAAGTGATGAGTGTTGCTTGGTCGATCATCTACGCCCTCCTTGCGCCTCGCCGAAAATATAAGGGCACAGGTCCCATCACGACGCAATCGGTATCGTGGCTACGGTCGTTCTAGCTGTTGGCGCGGCCCACACGCATCGCTGAATTGTCCGACGGCTGAATTATTGCTCTAACAGCATTGTGACGTCCGTTTTTAGAGTGGGAGCGCGCCGTGGCGACCGATCAATTCTATTCCTCGTTGTTCACCCCTTTGGATATAGGGCCGTTCAGTCTGCCGAACCGGATCATTATGGGCTCGATGCATACCGGGCTGGAAGGGTCGGCGGCGGGGATGGCGCGTCTGGCGCGCTTCTATCGCGCGCGGGTCGAGGGCGGCGCCGGTCTCATCATCACCGGCGGCCATTCGGTCAATTTCGACGGCAATCTGGGCGAACTGCGCGAGGAGATGGCGAGCGAAGCGGACGCCGTTCTGCACCGTCCCGTGACGGCTGCGGTTCATGAGGCGGGCGGGCGCATCGCGCTGCAACTTCTGCATGCAGGGCGCTACAGCTATCACGATCATGCAGTCGCGCCCTCGGCCCTGCGGTCGCCGATCAACAAGGCGACGCCGCGCGCGCTGACCGAGGACGACATTGCGCAGACGATCGAGGATTTCGCCAACGCCGCCGCCCTGGCTCAGGAAGCGGACTATGACGGTGTCGAGATCATGGGGTCGGAGGGCTATCTGATCAGCTCTTTTCTGGCCCCGCGCGCCAACCAGCGGGAGGACGATTGGGGTGGGTCGTTCGAGAATCGGATGCGGTTTCCGCTCGAGATCATACGGCGCTGTCGCGCCCGGACCGGCGCCGGTTTCCTGCTGATCTTCCGCCTCTCGGTGCTGGAGTTGGTCGAGGGCGGTATGAGTGGCGCAGAGGTGCTGACCCTGGCGCGGGCGGCGGAAGAAGCGGGCGCCGATATATTGAATTCCGGGATCGGCTGGCACGAGGCGCGCATCCCAACCATCGCCCAGCCGGTGCCGCCCGCCGCCTTCGTCTGGGCGACCGAGCGGGTGAAAGACGCCGTTTCGATCCCGATCGCGGCGGCGAATAAGATCCATACGCCGGCAGATGCCGAGGCCGTGATCGCCGAAGGCCGGGCTGATCTGGTCTCGATGGCGCGCCCCTTTCTCGCCGACCCCGACCTGCCGGCCAAGGCGAAACGGGGCGAGGCGGGCCGGATCAACATCTGCATCTCCTGCAATCAGGCCTGCCTGGACCATTATTTCGAAGGCAAGTCGGTGAGCTGTCTGGTCAATCCCGCCGCCGCGCGGGAAGCGGAGTTCGACCTAATGCCTGCCCGGAGTCCGCTGCGACTTGCTGTCGTCGGCGGCGGCGTCGCCGGCATGAGCGCCGCCCTGACAGCCGCCCGCCGCGGCCATTTTGTCACCCTCTATGAGGCGAGCGGCGCATTGGGTGGGCAATTCAAACTAGCCGCCGAAATTCCCGGAAAAGAGGTGTTCGAGAAGACCATCGGCTATTTCGCCGCCGAGATGACGGCGGAGGACGTGACGGTCAAGACCGGGGCCTCGGTGACGACCGCATCGCTGGCGGCGGACGGCGCAGAAGCGGTGATCGTCGCGACCGGCGTCGTCCCGCGCCGGCCTGAGATTCCGGGTCTGGAGTCCCATCCTAATGTGCTGACCTACGCCGAGGCGCTGACGGCGCCGGAGCGGATCTTCGGCGATGTCCTGGTGCTGGGCGCCGGCGGGATCGGCCATGATGTTTGCCTGTTTTTGCTCAACCGCCAGCAGGCGCACCACCGGGATATCGCCGCCTTCAACCGGCATTGGGGCGTCGACCCGACCGGCGAGGCCTCGGGTGGGTTGGCGCCGGGCGCGGCGAAAGCGCGCCTGGAAGAGGCGCAGGGTCCGCGCATCACGATGATGAAACGCTCGCCCGGGCCGTTCGGCCGAAGCCTCGGCCGCACCACCGGCTGGGTCCATCGGCTGGAGATCCGCAAGGCCGGGATTGCGACCATCGCCGGTGCTGACTACCGCTCGGTCGATACGCAGGGCTTGACCTATGATCATAGTGGCGAGGCGCGGACGCTGGCAGCCGACACGATCATCCTTTGCACAGGCCAAGTCGCCGTCGATGCTCTGGCCGTGGATTTGGCCGAGAGCGGCCTGCCGGTTCAAACGGTCGGCGGGGCTCGTCTCGCCGGCGAACTCGACGCCAAACGCGCGATCGAAGAGGGCATGCGCGCGGCGATGGCGATCTAGCCCAGCACGGAAAAGCTGCTGTCTTTATTGATCGCTCGTTTGCGCGAGAAAAAGCCGACATTCAGCGGACGGTCGATATAGGGCAGGTGGAAGACGAGCGGCGTCGCATCGTGATCGCCGCCATTTTCGCAATAATCAACCAAGGCGGTCATCATCTTCCCCGCGATCGGCGCGTTCTTGTATTGGTTGCCGCTTGAGCCGCAGGCCATGTAATAGCCCTTTAGCGAGGACGCGTCATAGATCGGGATCCAGTCGTCCGACACGTCATAGAGATCGACGACGCCTTTGGCCTGGCCGGGCACGCCGAGCGTCGGCACGCGTTGGGCGTAGCGCTGGGCCTGATGCGTCCATTGCTCTGTGAAGGACCGGTCGTAATCCTCATCATCCTCGACCCAGACTTTGGGGTCGCATTCCGGGTCTTCGCTGCCGACCAGGATGTTGCCGCCATGTTCGGGCCGGCAATAGCAGGCGATGTCGCTATCGGAGACGACAAACCCGTCCCTTTCGAAATTGAAACCGGGCGGCGAGGGGACATGCGTCACTTCCTGCTTCAGCGCGCGGGTGGAGATCGTCATCTCATCCAGAACGCCGGCCATGCCATTGATCTTGGCTGAGGCCGGGCCGGCGACATTCACCACGATCGGCGCGTGGATTTCGCGCCCGTCCTCGAGCGCGACGCCGGCGGCTGCGCCATTTTCCTGCAGGATCGCCGTCACCCGCGCGCCGTAACGCGCCCGGGCGCCATGGCGGATCGCCGCATCCATCAGGTTCTGCGCCGACAGCGCCGGGTCGGTGACATAGCCCGCCGTTGGGAAGAACACGCCCCCCGACACCGTCCCGCCGGTCGGTTCGCCGAAGCCGGTATCGTCCATGCGTTTCGCCGGCCAATAGCGCTTCATCTCATAGACCGGCAGGCGCCGCATCACCGCCTCCGCGCTCCAAACCTCGTACGGAATGTGAAGCGCGTTACAATGGGCCATGTGCGATTCCATCATCGCGTTCTGGTCGGTTCGCATCACCAGACAGCCGGTCTCGAGGAACTTCGCCAGTTCAGCGCTTGCCGGGGCCTCAAGATAGTCCGCCCAGTCGCGCCAATAGTGATAGCCCTCATAGGCGAACGCGGTGCCTTCCAGCGTCGAATAATGCACCCGAATGATCGCGCAGGACCCGCTGGTCGAACCATGTCCCGCCACTTTGTTGCGATCGAGCGTCAGGGTCTTGTAGCCCGCCTTGGCCATCTCATAGGCGGTCGCGGCTCCGATCACGCCCGCCCCGATGATGATTGCATCCGCCGTCTCGGCCATCTCTTTGATCCTTATCTCCACCCGACACCCGACAGGGAGTTGGCCAGCGCCGCCCGGATCGATCAAGCCGTCAATGACGACGTTGCGCGGTTTCTTCGCAACTCCTCACCCCGGCGGCGGAGATATCTCGCGGACCGTACCGGAGACCTCTACCGATGCGCCCGGCGTGTCGGTGAGACGGACATTGATGATCGAGCGCACGCCCATATCCTCGCCCTGGATGATCCGAAACGCGCCGCCATGCGGCCAGGAGCGATCGCGCAGATAACCTGCGAAAGCCGCAGCCGCAGCGCCGGTCGCTGGGTCTTCGAATACGCCGCCCGAGGCGAAAGCGTTGCGCACATCGAATTCTTGATCGCCTTTGATATGAACCAGCATGATCGTGATCAGGCCGTGACGGTTCATGATCTCTCGTCCTTTGGCAAGGTCGTAGGCCATAGTGCGCTGGCTTTCCCGGTCCCGCAGCGCCAGCATCAAATGGTCCGCCCCGGCGTGAATGCGTGCGGCTGGGAGACGCGGATCAAGGTCGGCTTCGGTCAAGCCAAACAGACGAAGCGCGTCCGCACGTTCGCTCTCTTCCGCTGCGCGGCTGTGGGTCGGCGGCGAGGAAAGGGTGGCGTTCAGCGCGCCATTCTTCGTGGCGCCCTCGACCTGGATCGCGGCGGCGTTCAACTCTAAGCGGTAGGCGTTGGGACCAAAGCGTTTGGCGAGAACGGCGCCGAGCGCGATGGTCGCGTGACCGCAGAACGGCACCTCGGATTCCGGCGAGAAATAGCGAACGCGCCAAGCCCCGTCGCTGCTTCCCGACGGCCACGCAAAAGCTGTTTCCGAATAACCAATTTCGGCGGCGATCCGTTGCATGTCCATCGGGTCCGGCGATGCCTGCAAGATAGCGACCCCGGCGGGATTGCCGCCACTCTCTCCATCGCTGAACGCGGCGACCCTGTTTATTTCCATGAACTGTCTCCAAATTGCGCGACCGAGCGGCCCTACGTGTGCGTCGCCGTGGCCGATCTTTATAAGGACGCCCATAACGTCGGGGTTTGTGAGCGTGATTTCTAGACCCTTCGTTCGGTGAGCAACCGCTCAGGGCGTTGCCGCCACCCAAACTAGATTGGCGCGCGACGGAAATTATTGCTGTTTTGCCCAGAATGGCGCGGCCTAGTCCAGATTAATGTGCTAAACGAAAGAATGGATCTTGCGACCCTTTCTCTCTTTGTCGATGTCGCGCGGCTCGGCGGATTTTCGGCGGCGGCCAAGGCGCGGTCGGTCGATCCGTCTTCGGTCTCCCGCGCAATCGCCGGATTGGAGGCGGATATCGGCTTCCGCCTGTTCCAGCGCACCACGCGGCGGCTCTCTCTGACCGAGGCCGGCGCTCACTATCTTGCTCGGATCGAGCCGCTTTTGTCGGAGCTGCGCCAAGCTCAGGACGCAGCCGCGAGTCTGACCGGCGCGCCCCGGGGCGTCTTGCGCCTGACCGCGTCGGTCGCCTTCGGCGTCACCTGTTTGACGCCGCTTCTGTCCCACTTTCGCGCCGCCTTTCCAGAGGTGCGGTTGGAATTGCTGCTGACCGATTCCGTCGTCGATCTGGTCGCCGAACGGGTCGATCTCGCCATTCGTCTCGGCCGGGCGCCGAGCGGCGACGTCGTCGCGGCGAAATGGTTCGAGACCCGCTATCGCGTGGTCGCCAGCCCGGACTGGGTCGCCGCGCATGGCGAGCCGGAATCGCCGGAGGTCCTGTCCGAGTTGGATTGCCTGAGATTCAACCTGCCCGACTACAAGACCGAATGGCGGTTCGCGGATCGGTCCGGCGTAGTCCGGCGCGTGCCTGTCGATGGGTCGATCACCGCCTCGAACGCGCTGGCCGTGCGCGACGCTTGCCGCGAAGGCCTCGGCCCGGCCCTGCTCGCGGATTGGCTGATCGGTGCGGATATCGACCAAGGCCGGTTGACCCCGCTGCTGCCGGACTGGCGCGCCTCGGCCAGCGAGGACGCCACCGCCGCCTGGTTCATCTACCCCTCCCGCGCATACCTCCCCGCCAAAGTCCGCGCCGCCATCGATTTCCTGCGCGCAACGCGGCTTCCGGGCGGGGTGGATAGTTCGCCCGTCTAGGCAAGGGACAGCGGCGCCAAGGTACACAGCAAGATTTGAGTTGTATTGCGTTTTGCATTACATTTGCGATTGGTGGAGATTCGTATGCGCTTTGAATGGGATGATGAAAAGAACCGCGCGAATATCGAAAAACACGGCATTTCCTTCGAACAAGCCAGTTCGATATTCGACGGAATCACCCTCGGCCGCGTGGATGATCGTTTCAACTACGCAGAAACCCGTGAGCTCAGCATCGGTTTAATGCAAAGCGTTGCTGTCATCGTCGTCGTTCACACCGACAGAAAAGGCGTGCGCCGGATCATCTCCGCGCGACAGGCAAACCGAACCGAGAGACGCAGATATGAAGAAGAAATCCGAAAAGCCGCCTTACGATAGGGCGCTGACGCCCAACGAACTAGCGCGCCGCCCAGACAGCGAAATCGATTACAGCGACATTCCGGCGCTGGACGCGGATTTCTGGGCTGATGTGAACGTCAAGCCGCCGAGAACCAAACCCACGGTCAGCCTGCGCCTTCCTGAAGAGGTCATCGCATATTTCAAAGCGCAGAACCCGAAGGGCTATACCGGACGTATGGCCGCCGTGCTCGCCGCCTATGTGGCGGCGCGGAAAGGCGAAGATGATCAGCGAAGTCTTTGAAAAGGAATGGTGCCCAGACCTGGAATCGAACCAGGGACACTACGATTTTCAGTCGTATGCTCTACCAACTGAGCTATCTGGGCGCCGGGGCCTCGCGCGTCAGAAAGTGCGGGCGCGGGCCGATGACGGCGGGGCCGTCTTGTTGGCAGCCTGTGTCTTAATCAAAGCGCTGCGGCCTGTCCAGGGATTTCACGCCGATTTCCGTCCGCGCTGGATCTCGATCCTCAGGGCTCGTCTACGCCGCCCGGCCCGGCGTCCGGTTAGTCACTTTCGATCCGGTATTTCTCACCGAGCCAGCGGCTGAGATCGACATCGGCGCAGCGTTTCGAGCAGAAGGGCCGGAACGCAGGCAGGCTGGGGCGGCCGCAGATGACGCAGGGGCGGCCTTCCGGCGCCGCCGCCGTCTCGGTTTTGGGCCTGTTCGCCGAGGGGTCATTCATCTGTCACGCTCCAATGTCGCCGTCGGGACGGGACTATCACCGGCGACGAGACGCAGCTCCTGGCCAAGACGCTGATTGGTCTCGGCCAGCGCCTCCGACAGCGGCCCTTCCAGGCAGGCGATGACGGCGGGGTCGGCGGTCAGGACCGGCCGACCGGCTCCGCGTAGGCGCAGCGCGTCGCGCAGGGCGGCGAGGGCCAGGCTCTCGGGGCTCAGGCGCCGCGCCATCGACATCGGCGCGCCGGCGATCTCATCCAGCCGCCGACCGGTCCGCTGCCGCACGATCTCGATCAGCCCGCCCGGCGTCAGGCCGAGAATATCGACCGCGACGGGGGAGCCTTTGAAGCCGCGGCGCAGAGCCTCCAGCACCTTCTTCGCTTCACCACGGTTGCGCATCGTGACGCAGTCGAGGACGATTTGGCCGGCGATGTTGCGCAGTTGGATCTGCCGCGCCGCCTCGGTCGCCGCCCGGACATTCAGGCGCACCGCCGCGTCGCCTCCCGCACCTGCGCCGCCCGCCGCGCCGACGCTGTCGCCCATATCGATATCGATCACGGTCAGCGCCTCGGTCTGGTCGATCACCAGGGCGCCGCCGCCGGACAACGGGACGCGTCGGGCGAAAGCCTCCTCGATCTGATCCGCCAGTCCGACCGTTTCGAACAGGTCGCCGCGCTGGCCCGCATCGTGGAACAGTAGGTCTTCCAGCAAGTCCGGCGCCTGCGCCGCCGCCAGGTCAAGCAGCGCGGCATAGGCCTGCCGATCATCGACGGCGATCCGGCAGCCGGGCGCGGCCTCGACCAGCAGGCGCTGCAGGCTGTCCGGCGGCGGGGCCAGGCGCCGCGGCTTGGGTCCGTCATTCGCCGCCTGTATCTCCGCCCAACGCGCGGTCAGCGCCTGCGCCTCGCGGGTCAGCGCCTCCGCCGCTAAGCCGGCCGCGCCCGCGCGCACCAGCCACCCGCCGCCCGTGGGCAAAGGATTGTCGGCGACAGCCCGCTCCAACTCCCCCCGCGCCTTGCCTTTGCCCAGCGCGCGCTCGAACTCGACGTCGCGCCCATAGGGCCGATAGGCGAGCGCGCGGCCGGTGAGCATCGGTTTCGCGGTGACCGCCGGTCCCTTGGTCCCATGCGCCTCTTTCGAGACTTGCGCCACCAGCCATTGGCCTTCGGTCAGCGGCCGGCCCTTGGCGTCCTTCGCGCGCGGCAGCAGCGCCTCGCCGCCGCCGGCACTGTCCAAGGAGCCGAGATCGAGGAAGGCGCCGCCCATGCCTTTCTCGATCCGCGCCACGCGCGCGCGAAAAATCGCGCCGTGCAGACGCGCCGTCGTCGGCCGGTCGATCTCATAGCGCCGCAACACGCCGTCTTGATCGGCCCAGGCGATCCGAGTCTCGCCGGGCGAGACGGACAGGAAGACATCCCACTCATTCATCAGGGCGCGATCCCCAGCGATTTCAGCACCTGGCGGGTCTCGAAAAGCGGCAGGCCGACAACATTGCTGTACGAGCCGTTTATGAAGCGCACCAGCCCCTCGGCGCGGCCCTGGATCGCGTAGCCGCCGGCCTTGCCGTCCCATTCGCCGCTTTCGATATAGGCGTCGATCTCGCCTTGGTCCAAGCGTTTGAAGGCGACGGCGGTCTGCACAAGCCGTAGATGCTCTTTGCGGCCGCCCGCCTGCGCCGGGGCAAGAACGCAGACCCCGCCATAGACCCGGTGACGACGTCCGGACAGCAGGCGCAGGCAGGCCCGCGCCGTCGTCGCATCTTCGGCCTTGGGCAAGATCCGCCGGCCGACCGCGACCACTGTGTCGGCCGCCAGGATCGCGGCGTCGTCCGTCGCGCCGGATGCGGCCACGGTGGCCGCCTTCTCCCGCGCCATGCGCTGGGCGTATTGCGCCGGCGGCTCATCCGGGGCGACGCCCTCGTCGATATGGGCGGGGATGACCGACACTGGCTGGACGCCGATCTGGGCCAACAGGTCCAGACGGCGCGGACTGGCCGAACCGAGAACCAAGGATGGCGGATCAGCGCTCATGATTCTCCATCCGTCAGGTCGAAACGCTGGCGAATACGTTTCGAGAGCTGCTCCCGGACCAACCGATAGGCCTCCAGCCGGGTCTCGCGTTGGCCTTCGACCATGGTCGGGTCGAACGTATTCCAGAATTCGACCTCGCAGGCCATGGTGCGGGTCATCTCCACCGCATGATGCTGGGCTTCTGGCGACAGGGCCACGATCAGGTCGTAGTAGGTGTCCTGTAGCTCGTCGAAGACTTTTGGCGTGTGTTGGCTCATATCGACGCCGATCTCGCCCATACTCTCGACCATGAAACCGTCGAGATGGCCTTTCCGGACGCCGACTGAATCCACATAGACGCGCGTGCCGACTAGCTGTTTCATAATCCCTTCCGCCATTGGCGAACGCACCTGATTCAAGGAACAACAAAAGAGAACCGCGTCGGGCGCGTCGGGATCGTCGAAATAGCTCACGGACCGACCCTGGCGGCGATGGTGCTCGGGACGGGGCGTGCGGGGCGGATCATGCGGGGCGTCGCTCAGCCGCGAATATGCAGGACGCAGACGAGGGTGAAGAGACGGCGGACAGTCGCCTTATCCATCAAGGCGTGCTCGGCCAGCCGTTCGCGCAGCATGTCGGCGCCGTCATTATGCAGACCGCGCCGCGCCATATCGATGGTCTCGATCTGGCTCGGGCTGTGTTTCTTGATCGCGTCGTAATAGCTTTCACAAATCTGGAAATAGTCGCGAATCAGGCTTCGGAACGACCGGATCGAAAGCTGAAAGCCGGCCAGTTCCGATACGTCTTCTTGATCGCGGACATTGAAGACTAGGCGCTTGCCATCGGTATCAATCGACAGATGCACCGTGTAGGGTCCCGGCGTTCCGTCGGTCAGACGGAACCGGTTCATATCCAAGAGGTCGTAGAGCGCGACGGCGCGCTCATGCTCGACCTCCGGGCTGCGCCGGATGACGTTCTTCTCGTCGAGCCTGAGATTGGCGATCCGGTCTGTTTCGGAAAACTCCAAGTGGGACTCCTTCGAGGGCGGGCCGGAAAGGCGCGCTCAGGGCGGGCGCCGGTCCTGTGAGCTTATAGAGGCGCGTTCAGCCTTACACTGACCGATCGCGCGTGCGCGTCCAAGCCCTCCGCCTCGGCCAAGGTGACCGCCGCGCCGCCGATGGCCGCCAGACTGTCCGGATTACAGCCGACGATCGATGTGCGTTTCAGGAAGTCATGCACGCCGAGGCCGCTGGCGAAGCGGGCGCTGCGGGCGGTCGGCAGCACATGATTGGCGCCGGCGACATAATCGCCGATCGCTTCCGGCGTGTAGCGCCCGAGAAAGATGGCGCCGGCGTGCCGCACCTGTTGGGCCAGCGCCTCCGGCTCGGCGACGGCCAGTTCCAGATGCTCGGGCGCCAGCCGATTGACCAGGTCCGGCGCCTGCGCCAGGTCTTTGACGGTAACCACTGCGCCGAAATCGCGCCAACTCGCGCCGGCGATCTCACGCCTCGGGGCGGTCTTCAGGCGCGCCTCGACCGCCTCTTCGGCGGCCTGCGCAAAATCCGCGCTGTCGGTGATCAGGATCGACTGCGCCGCCGTGTCATGCTCGGCCTGGGACAGCAGATCGACGGCGATCCAGTCCGGATCGTTGTTCTCATCCGCGACGACCAAGATCTCCGAAGGCCCCGCAATCATGTCGATGCCGACCCGGCCGAAGACCCGGCGCTTGGCGGCGGCGACATAGGCGTTGCCCGGTCCGACAATCTTGTCCACCGGCGCGATGCTTTCGCAGCCATAGGCCAGAGCCCCGACGGCCTGTGCGCCGCCGATCCGGTAGACCTCGTCGACGCCCGCCAGTTGGGCCGCCGCCAGGACCAGCGGATTGATTTCCCCATCCGGCGTCGGAACCGTCATCACCACGCGAGGAACGCCGGCGACCTTGGCCGGGATCACATTCATCAGAACCGAACTGGGGTAGGAGGCGAGCCCGCCCGGCACATAGACCCCGACCGCGTCGATCGCCGTCCAGCGCGAGCCGAGCCGCACGCCGGCCGCGTCGGTAAAGTCGAACCCTTCGGGCATTTGCCGTGCGTGATAGGCGCGGATGCGTTCCGCGGCCAGACGCAGCGCGTCCAGCGTTTCAGGGGCGCATTGGGCCGCGGCCGTTTCAATTTCCGTTTGGTCGATGCGCAGGGTTTCGGATGCGTCGAACCGGTCGAACTTGGCGGTATAGTCCACGACCGCCGCATCGCCGCGTTCGGAGACATCGGCCAGGATATCCCGCACGATCGCGTCGACATCTTCCTCCAACTCGCGTTTGGAGTTGAGAAGCGCCTGGAAACGCTGTTCGAAATCCGCGTCTTCGGTCGAAAGTCTAAGCGGCACGGGCGGCCTCCTCGAAACGGCCGATCCACGGCTGAAGCTCGGTCGGGCGTGTCTTCAGCGCCGTGCGATTGACGATCAGGCGGCTGGTGACGTCGGCGATTTTCTCGATCTCGACCAGGCCGTTATCTTCCAGCGTCCGACCGGTCGAAACCAGATCGACGATTCGGCGGCAAAGACCCATGCCGGGCGCCAGTTCCATCGCGCCGTTCAGCTTGATGCACTCGGTCTGCACCCCGCGCGCCTGGAAATGCCGTTCGGTGACGCAGGGGTATTTCGTGGCGATACGAATATGGCTCCAGCGCGCCGGATCGTCCGAGCCGATCATCTCGGCGGGTTCGGCGACGCTCAGCCGGCAATGACCGATATTCAGGTCCACCGGCGCGTAAATCTCCGGATAGTCGAACTCCATCAGGACGTCATTGCCGGCGACGCCCAGATGCGCGGCGCCGAAGGCGACGAAGGTCGCCACGTCAAAGCTGCGCACCCGAATCAGGTCGAGGCCCGCGATCGAGGTCGTGAAACGCAGTTGACGCGCGTCCGGATCGTCAAAGGCCGGCTCCGGCGTGATCCCGGCCAGGTTCAGAATCGGCAGCAGCTCCTTCAGGATACGCCCTTTCGGCACGGCCAGCACCAACGGGTCGTTGGCGCGCGACGACACTGGTGGTGCAACCAAATTGAGATCGGTCACGGCGGTAACAATTCCTTCTTCGCCTCCGACCGAACGCGGCGGTCTGAGGTTTGTTCCTTCCAATTTCGAGGGTTTTGACATACCGGACCCGCAGTTTCCAGCCGCGCGGCCTCAGCGGTTCTTGGCTGGCGATCTGTACTCTAATTAGCGTAGCTCTATCCTCGGGCTAAGGGCGTCGCTCCAGAGATTGCTGTTCCGAAGACATGCGTCTTCGATGGCGCTGCGCATTGCATCTGTGAGATGCTTTGGCGCGTCGGGGCGAACGAGAATCGTTCGGTAGGACGCCGGTAGCGCTGGAAAGCCGTCGGCGGCGGTCAGCGTATTCATGTCCTCAGCCAAGCTGGATTCCGGCAGAACACCGATGGCGAAGCACGCACGGATCGCCGCTTTCAGACTCGCAAAGCTGCTGCTTCGAAAAGCGACGACATAGCGGCGGCCTTGCCTGTTCAACGCCTCAACGGGCAGGTCGCGCCACCAACAGTTTCGATCGAGCACCGCGAGAGGTATCGGTTCATCGTGAGCCAAGACGGCTGTTCGGCCGGCCGCCCACACGGTTCTTTCCTTCGAAAACCAACCGGGTGCGACGCCTTCTGGACTCGAACGAACAGCGACATCCAGAGCACCGCTATCGATGGCTTCTCGAAAGCTTGATGTACATCCAGAGGTGGCAATCACGTCAACGGCTGGATGCCGCCTCGCGAAAACGGCGAGCGTTCGCGCCAACACAGTGTCGTCGAAATCGTCCGGTATCCCGATGCGGATTCGGCCCATCAACGGCTCGCGGAACAGGGCGCGTGCCCGGTCTAATTCGACGAGGACATTCCGCGCGGCGGGAAGCAGCTTTTCTCCCGCTTCCGTCAAGACCATTCCCTTCGGGTTTCGATGAAACAGAGATGCCGACAGCTCTGCTTCAATCTTGCGAAGTTGGACGCTGATCGCCGATTGCGTGCGGTGTAAACGCCGTGCGGCCAACGTCAGGCTGCCGCTTTCCGCGATAGCGACGAACGTTCTCAGCAGATCGCTGCTCAATCTGTTTCGTTCGATTTCATTCATGCGTTTGATAATAGATATTCATTTTGCTTCACACAATCACGCGCGTAGGTTCGATGAAAGTTAGATAGAAGGACGTGCGGATGGCTGTTGAAACGATCTTGTTTCTTGTTTGTATCGGTGTTTTTGGAGGCGCTTGGAACGCTGTTGCTGGCGGCGCGACTCTGTTCACGTTTCCAGCCCTTATGGCGACGGGACTACCCCCGGTCGTGGCAAACGCCACCAACTATCTTGCCTTGCTTCCGTCGAACGCCGCAGCCCTCCCTGCGTACCGTTCGGAGCTTCGGCGTGTCGGAGCGACGATCTGGCCTTTGCTTGTTGTTTCCGGATTGGGGGCGCTTGCGGGCTCACTATTGCTGACGGTCTCAGACCCAAGGATATTTGTCGTTCTCGTCCCGTTCCTGATTCTGCTGGCGACGGGTCTGTTCGCTTTTGGCGGGGCGCTACGCGCCGTCTTGCTGTCTTTTGCAGGCGAGTCAAAAGGCAGCGCCTTGATCTACGGCGCCCTGTTCCTGTCATCCATCTATGGCGGGTATTTCGGGGCTGGCTTGGGGATTATCTTGCTTGCAATCGCTCAAATCCAGGGCTTTAGGGACTTCGATACCGCAAACAGCATCAAAAACCTGCTCGCCACGAGCTTTACTGTGCTCAGCATCATTGTGTTTGGGGTTGGGGGACTGATCGCATGGCCGGAAGCCGTTGCGATGATGTCAGGCAGCACGCTCGGCGGTTATCTGGGCGCACGTATGGCGAAACGTGCGAATGAACGGTATCTCCGAATGGTGGTCATTGTGTTCGGCGTCGTCCTTTCAGCCGTCTACTTTTACCGAACATTTATTGAATGATCTCTGAGCCACGCTGCGTCGCCCGGTCCGAGACCTTGCAATCTCGGACAGCGCTGATCTCGGACGGGCGGCTAGAGCGTTTCCCGGAAAGATACCGGGCGGCCCTGGGGCGGGCCGATTAACTCGTCATCGCGCATTACGGTGCGGCCGCGGATAATGGTGGCGATGGGCCAGCCTTGTACATCCATCCCATCGTATGAGGTCCAGCCGGATTTCGATTGGATCCAATCGTCGGTAATCGTCCGCCGCGCCTTCAGATCGACAATGGTGAAATCGGCGTCATAGCCCACCGCGATGCGGCCCTTGCCGGCGATGTTGAAGACGCGTTGCGGACCGGCGCTGGTCAGTTCGACGAACCTTTCCAAAGTCAGCCGACCTTCATGCACATGGTTCAGCATCACCGGCACCAATGTCTGAACGCCGGTCATGCCGCTGGGGCTCTGTGGATAGGGGCGCGCCTTTTCCTCCAACGTATGCGGCGCGTGGTCGGTGGCGACGACATCGACAACGCCCGATTGCAGCGCTTTCCAAAGCGCGGCGACCTGGTCGGCGTCGCGGATCGGCGGATTCTGCTGCGCCCGCGTTCCGATTCGGCGATAGGCCTCGTCGCTCAGGGTCAGATGCTGCGGCGTCACCTCGACGGTGGCGATCTTCTTGTGCTGGGCCAGAAAGGCCATTTCCTCGCCCGTCGTCACATGCAGGACATGCACCCGCCGTCCTGTCTCCTCCGCCAGCGCCACGACGCGTTGGGTCGCTTTCAGGCAGGTTTCGACATCACGCCAGATTGGATGCGCCGAGCAATCCTCGGCCTCCGCTGCGATATGGGCGCGTTCTTGCAGTCGATCATTGTCCTCCGCATGCACCGCGACGACGCGCGAGCCATGTTTCAGGATTTCGCGAATGGTCGGATCGTCCGGCGAGAGCAGGTCGCCGGTCGAGGCCCCCATAAAGATTTTGAGGCCGCAAAGCCCCTTCAGCCGCTCGAGCCTGGGAAGCTCCGCGATATTCGCCGCCGACCCGCCGAGATAGAAGGCGTAGTCGGACCAGCAACGGCCGTCGGCGAGGGACAGTTTCTGGTCGATCGCCGCCTGATCGATGGTCAAGGGATTGGTGTTCGGCATCTCGAAGAACGCCGTCACGCCGCCCGCCGCCGCGCCGCGCGAGCCGCTCTCCAGATCCTCCTTGTGGGTCGCGCCGGGCTCGCGGAAATGCACCTGACTGTCGATCACGCCGGGCAGGACATGCAGGCCGGCGCAGTCCATGCGCGCGTCAGCCTCATCCTGGGACAGGTCGCCCAACGCGGCGATTTTCCGATCACGGACCCCGATATCGATGTCGGCGCGCCCGCCGGGCGTCATCGCCACCCCGCCGGTCAAGATCATATCGTACTTCATGGTGCTTCCTCTCGCTGCGCCGCCGGATAGAGATTAGCGAAGGGGCGCCGGTCTGCAAATCCGATCCCGCGCCGCCTTTGTTTTGGGTCGACAGGCGACGGGCCGACGCGGAATAGTGTTGTCCATAGTTCGCCGCTTGCGCGCGGCCTTGATGACCAATCCGAGCGGAGATCGCCATGACCGAATCCGTTTTGCCGAAATCCTTCGCGACCGTGCTCGGCAAGCGCATGGCCTATTTCGAGGCCGGCGAGGGCGATCCCATCGTCTTTCTGCATGGCAATCCGACATCGAGCTATCTCTGGCGCAACATTATCCCGCATGTCACAGGTCTCGGCCGGGTGATCGCGCCGGATCTGATCGGCATGGGGGACAGCGAGAAGCTCGACAATCCGGGGCCCGACTCCTACCGCTTTGTCGAGCACCGGCGATATCTGGACGCTTTGTTGGAACGGCTCGGGGTCGTGGAGAATGTGACTCTGGCGATCCATGATTGGGGCAGCGCGCTGGGGTTCGATTGGGCCAACCGACATCGCGCCGCGGTCAAGGGCGTCTGTTATATGGAGGGGATCGTCCGGCCCATGGCGTGGGACGATTTCAATCAGCAGGCGCGGCCGGTCTTCGAGGGTTTTCGCTCCGAGGCCGGCGAATCCATGGTCTTGGAGAAGAACATCTTCATCGAGCGCGTCCTGCCTGGCTCAATCCTACGGAAACTCAGCGAGGCGGAGATGGATGAGTATCGCAGGCCTTTCGCCGAACCGGGCGAGGGGCGGCGGCCGACCCTGACTTGGCCGCGCCAGATTCCGCTTAATGGCGACCCGGCCGACGTGACCGAGATCGTCCAGGCCTATGCCGATTGGTTCGCCGAGAACGACCTGCCGAAACTGCTCATCGACGCCGATCCGGGCGCTATCCTGATCGGGCCGCAGCGGGACTTTTGCTTGGGCTGGCGGAACCAGACCGTCATCCGCGTTCCAGGCGCGCATTTTATTCAGGAAGATTCGTCTGAGGAAATTGGAACCGCCCTACGAAACTGGCTTTCCGCCCTTTAAGCCGGGTCTTTTGGGCCTTTTCCAGGCGCTGCGGTTCGGCGACAGTCGCGCATGATGGAGATTCTTCGGTTTCTCGCTGACGATATTGGGCCGATCGGCCTGATCATCTGGGCTTCTATCGCGATGCTTGTCATTCGGCCCGGCCTTGCGCGTTGGCTCGGCGCAGCGCTATGGCTCGCCGCGACGCCGGGGCCGGCCATCTTGGTCTGGCAGGCCATCGATCAGGCGACGGTCGGGTCGATCGACGATCTGTCGCCTGACAGCGGCGCCGGCGCGGTCGTCGTCCTGGGCGGCGGCGCCTATTTCGACGGGCTTGGGTTGGTTTGGCCACGCGAAGCGGCGAGCCTGAGGGCCTTGGTAGGGGTCTCCGCGGCGCGGCGCCTCAACCTACCGATCCTCTACTCGGGCGGCGTTCCCCGAGCGGATATGCCGGTCGAAGCGCCGGCTTTGGCGCGTCTTCTTCCCGGGCCGGTTGAGACGATCATCGAAGATCGATCCCGCAACACCTATGAAAACGCGATCCAGACAAAAGCGCTTCTGGCGGAGCGCGGGATCGACCGGATCGTTCTGGTCACCAGCGCCAAGCATTCTTGGCGCGCCGAGGCTACTTTTCTCAGCGCCGGGCTCGATCTGGCCGAAATCGTGACGGTCGATCCACAACGGCCGCCGAAAGCCGCCGATTGGGCGCCGCGACCGGCTGGGATTGAAGCATGGTACGACCTGTCTCGCGAATGGGTTGGGGCTGCGTGGTACGCAGCGAGAGGATGGATCAGGCCCGATTTGCTGCTGTAGCTCTGGCGGCGGGGCGGATTGGGCAAAAGAAAAGGGACGGCGAACCGTCCCTCTAAGAGTTTTCGCTGCAGCCTGCTGTTACGCGGCGAGCGAAGAATCGTTCCAGGCGCTGGTCTGCTTGCAGTTCGAGCAGACGCGTTCGCCCGGCCAAGAGCTCTTGAATTCGTTCCGGCACATCAGGCACTTGCGCGCCTTCACTTCATACTGCCGGTCCGAACGTGGTTTCTTGTTCTTCTCGGAATCGCTCATGAAAAAACCCTCTAGTTTACCCGTGACGCTCCCTCGCTAGACAGACAATAGGATTACCGCGATTGGTTCCTAAGCACCCATCGAGTGAGATTGTTCTGGACCTGATTGTTGTTTCCTGAGGCGGCTAAATCGACGCCCCATGCGCCCGTCTATATAGCCCGCCTGTCACATAAATGCAAAGTATTTTGCGCCTGCGAAGGACCGAAACATCGCGTCAACGCGCAAGGTCGAAGGTTTTTAATAAGAGATGATCCCCAGATGGCGGTTCCTTTGTCTGGGGCGGGTTCAAGGCGATGACGACAGTCTTGTATAGATCAGCACGGCACCCAGCACCACGGCCCCGCCGGCATATTGGTTCGGCGTCAGGATTTCCGACAGCAGCACGGCCCCGGCGATGATCGAGATCACCGGCTCAAGATTAAACAGCAGAGCCACCGTGCGCGCTTCGGTGATGCGAATCGCCGCAAGCTGGGTCATCAGCGCCAACACGAAGAGCACGCAGAGCGCGGCGACGCCGGCCCAGCCGATATCGGTTTGCGGCAAGATCAGGCCTCCGAACAAGGGGGCGGCGGCGAGGCCGGCGAGCATGCCGATGCCGTTTGTGGTGACGATGGCGGCGGCCAGCGAGGTTGTTTGCATGAAACGCCTCGACATCAGGATATAGGCGGCGACACAAAGCGAACCGCAGCACACCAACGCCAGTCCGCGCCAGTCGAGCGCCGCCAGATCCGGACCCAAGGCCGACGCCAAACCCGCAAAGGCGACCAGGAAACACAGCCATTGCGCTCGGCTGGGCGCGGCCCCGCCAACCAGCGGCGATAGCGCGGCGACGATCATAGGCCAGGTGTAGAAGACCAGCGCGGCCAAACCGACAGGGATGTAGGCGACCGAAGCGAGATAAAACACGCCTTGCGCCATGAGCAGTACGCCGCCAATCGCCAACGGTGCGCTCAGGCAGTCGCGCAGACCGGGGCCGCGCGTTAGCGCATGAAAGGCCAGGAAAACAAAAGCGGCGGTAAAGGCCGAGCGAAGCACGACCAAAGCGATTGGGGTGACGCCGCTGTCATAGGTCAGGGCCGCGATCGGCGTGTTCAAGGCGAAGGCGCTGGCCGACACCAACGTCAGGGCAGGGCCAAGAACGGTCCCTTGGGCCGCCGTGCGGGCGCCTTGGTTCGGCCCGGCGCCGTTATCGGTCACATCAGCCGACCCGGAACGGGTTCCCGATCAGAACCCGATAAAACCCTTCGCGCGCCGCATGTCCGATCATCTTCAAATGGATATAGACCGGCAGCGCCCCGTCCTGATCGGGCCAATAGTGATCGTAGTCCGAACTCCCGACGCTCGGCTTGAGGCCCTCAAAGAAGGGCTGCTCCAAGGCGGTTTCGCGCACCGGGAAACCGGTTTGTCTGGACGGCAATGCATTATCGATGATCGCGACCACGTCGTCGAAGCGTTGTCTGGCCTCCAGCTCGTTCGCGAAAAGCCTACTGTCGAGCTGGATGGCCACGAGACGGCCGCCCGACCGCATGTCAAATTGCGCGACCACGGCGGCTGTATCCTCAAGCCAGGACTCGGCGTTCAACTTGCAGGCCACAAAACCGTCGATGACATCGCGGCAGACTTCCGTCTTCGGCTTCGCCGTATCGAGCGTGTCGCGCCAGGTCAGGCCGAACATCAGCGGTTCATAGGCGGGGCCAACGGCGGCGATGGCGATCCGCTCCCGAACCCCGGTGACGCCGCTTTCGCGGGCGAAGGCGACAGCCGTCCGGCCATCCGCGGACCGTTGCGTCGGATCGGCGCCGTTCGCCAACAGCGCCGCCACAGCCGTCTCCGACCCGGCGCGGGCGGCCGTCATCAGCGGCGTCTCTCCGTCCCGTCGGCTGTTCACATCAACGTCGCCTTGCAAGACCAAGGGCAGGGCGCTGAGCAGGCGCGCATTCGACGGCTCTTCGGCGATGATATGCAGCAAATCGTCTGACGGCGGCACACCCGCCGAGATCATAGCAGCCGCATGATCCAGTTTGCCGCTGAGCACGGCGTGATCGACCGGCGGGCGCGGTCCTCGACCCCATCGGTCATCCGCCGCCACGGTCAGCGCTGAGAGATCGACATCCGGCGCCACGCGGCGCAGCAGGGCGCTGACTTCGTCGGCGCCGCCACTCTCAATCAGGTCCGCCAGCGCCTCCTGGATCGTCTCTGGATCGATCAGGCGCGCGCCGGTTTCCAACCCCGCCGTTTGAGAGCCTGGAAGCCCGCCGGTCGTGTCGGAGCGCAGCGCGATTTTTGTCGGGGCGGTCGGCGCCGGCGGGCGCGGATAGGCGGTGCGATCCTCGGCTGGCGTGGACGCTGGAGCGGGCGGGCTCGACAGGTTGGCGGCCAGCGCTATGACCGCGCCCTCTTCAAGCGCGCTCACCATCGGTGGGACCAGCGGCGCGGTCTCTAGGGTTTGGACGCGTTGGCCGGCGTTCGTCAAATAGGCGGCCAGGGACGGGTAGGCGGCGGCCAAGGCGCGCGGATCGGCGTCGCAACCCGGCAACGCCGCCACACGCGCCCCGGCATCGGTCAGTATTTTCGCCGTCCCAGATTGGCCATGCGACGCGGCGGCGCCGAGCGGCGTCAGACAACCATAGGGGCCGCCCGGCGCGTCGACCGGCGCCCCGGCGGCCAGCATCAGGCGTGTTGGGTCTGTCAGACCCTCCGCCGCCGCCGCGTGCAGCACCGTTTCGCCCGAGCCGACAGCCTGCATTGGGTCGGCGCCATGCAGCAACAGCGCGTCAACCAGGCTCGGCCCGCCGCCGCGCGCCGCCGCCAACAGCAGCGGTTCGCCGTCGGCGGTTCGCCCATTCGCATCCGCGCCAGCCTCCAGCGCCGCGCGCAGCCCGGCTAGGTCGCGTCTCTCGATCAGCGCGGCTAGGCCGCCATTCTCGGAATGCTCTGCACCTGCCGGAGTCCGGCCGGTCGAAGCATCCTGCGGATCCGTTGGGACCGATGCGACGCTCGGAAAAACGGGGTAGTCGATGGTCGCTCGACGGTCTGCGTCGCCGCCGTCGCCGGCCGTGACGGCGGCGTAGAACCGGATCGCCGCATCCGGGTTCAAGGCGGCGATGCCGAGCCCGACGATGAAGGCGCCCGCCAGAACGCCGCCAAGCCAGACGCCGCGACGACGCCCCGGCCAGACCCGTTCAGTTCGCGCGCCCTGCGGCGGGCGTAGGGCGGCGTTCTGAGGTCGGGATTTCGGTATCAACGCAGCGTTTGAAGCGCCCGTCGACCGATCGAGCATTGTCAGCCTGTCGGCCGCCTGGGAGTCAGCGCCATTGCCCCCGCCGTCGGTGCGAGGCTCGGCGTCGCGTTTGAGGAAAGGGGCCGAGGCCGACGAATCGGCTTCATGGTCGGGGTTCGCGGTCGAGGTGTGAGGCGACGCGTCGTCTTCGCTGCGTGCATTGCGTGGGGCCGCCAACAAATCGCGTATTTCCGGATGTTCGGCGCTCAGCCGATCGAACGCCTCGCGCAGCATGGGCGCCATCACCCCAGGCGTCTCCAGGTCAGCCGGTTGTCTTTCTTTAGCCACTTGGTCGGCGGCCCTCTTCGTGGAGGCCCCTCGTTCGGCGGTCTCGTTTCGACGCCATGGGTCCAAATCGAGATATGAATCTGCGTCCCGTCTGGACGCGCTGTATCGGACCGTATCGAGGAGCTGCTGGGCGATCGGACCAACGCCGGACTCGACCACAGCGTAACCCTCAATACAGATGAGGGGGTTATAGTCGGTCCGACCGGTGGTCGGCGACAATCGCGCTTCGACCAGCTTCAATTCGTCGTAGGCGCCGTCTGCGACCAAATCGCCGATCCGGGAGACGGCGTCTTGCGGATCGGACAGGCTTTCCAGGTTCCGCCAATGATCGCCGGCGCGCGCCTGGATCCAATAAGACGTTGCGCCGCTGTCCTTGCGGAGGCCCGCATCGCCGACTTGGCCGTCGAACTCCCCGCCGCTCTGGTCGCCCGCGAAGCCATCGGTCTGGTTATTGACGTTTGCAGCGACAGGCGGCGTGTATCGATCATAAGATTCTGGCATGGACGCTCCGGCCCTCCGGCCAAACACTCACCATCAGCAGACGCAGGCTATAAGCAGGGACGAAATGAAATCAACGGCCAGTACTTTAAACAGTTATTTCATTAGATGGCGGTTTTTCTTTAACCACTATTTGACCACAGCTAAATATCCCTTATGGGTATTTGAGGCAGCAGGTCAGCCATGCGCGCTTGTCGCTTGAAATTAAATACTTATCCGATTCGAAGGCGCTGGCCAGAATAAGCGGTGCGGGACGGTGTTGAGACAAGGTCGGCGACCTCAACCAGCGGGCTTCACGATATCGCGCGTGATCAGCCACCGCACGAAAACGGCTGCGCCAGGGGCGAAACCGCGAATCGAATCTTGCGGGCGGGCGTATCGCGGCCTACTCACCGACGAAAGATATGGCGCATACAGGAGATAGCGGGGCTTCCGCATGCAGGATCGATTACGGGCCTTGTGGCGGGACCGCTGCGCCATCATGGGTGTCGTGAATGTGACGCCGGACTCCTTCTCCGGCGACGGGGTGCTCGGCGATCAAACCCGTCGGGCCGAGACAGGCCCGGTCGATCAGGCGGTCGATCAGGCGTTGCGCTTCTTGGCGGACGGCGTCGCCATCTTGGATGTCGGCGGCGAAAGCACGCGCCCCGGCGCCGACCCGGTTGACGCGGAGACCGAATTGGCGCGTGTCGTGCCGGTGATCCGCGCGATCCGGCGCGCGGCTCCGGACGCCGTGATCTCGGTGGATACCTATAAGGCGCGGGTGGCGGCGGCCGCGCTCGACGCGGGCGCCTCAATCATCAATGACGTCTGGGCCGGGCGGGCCGATCCTGACATGACCGCCCTGGCGGCCGAGCGCCGGGCGCCGATCGTGCTGATGCATAATCGTGCGCAATGGGGCGCAGTCGATAGGGACCCGAAATTGGGCGCCGCCTATCGCGCGCCGGCGGCGGAGACCGGCGGCTCGGGCGCGGCTGCGGGGTCGTTTATTGACCAAGTCCTGGCGGAGACCGAAGCGCTGATCGCAGAGGCGGAAGCGGCAGGGGTCGATCGCGCAGACATTATCGTCGATCCCGGAATAGGGTTCGGCAAAACGGTGGCGCAAAATCTCGCTTTGATCCGCGAGGTCGGGCGATTCAAGCGGATCGCGGCGACGGTTCTGCTCGGCGCCAGCCGGAAGAACTTCATCGGAAAAGTGCTCGACAAGCCGGTCTCGGAGCGCTTGATGGGCACCGCCGCGACGGCCGCCATCGGCGCTTATGGCGGCGCCGACATCCTGCGCGTCCATGACGGCGCCGAGATGGTGCAGATGGCGGTCATGGCGCGGGCCATCCGGGACGCGGATCCGGGCGCGGAGGGCGATACATGAGCGACCCGGTCACCGTCCTGATCGCCCTCGGCGCGAATCAGGGCGATCCGGCGGATGCGATCCGGCGCGGCGTCGAAGCCATCGCGGCGCTGGACGGGGTGCGGGTGACGGCCGTATCCGCCCTCTACGCCAGCGCGCCAATGTATGTCGAAGATCAGCCGGAATTCATCAACAGCGCGCTGTTGGCGGAAACGGCGCTCACGGCTTTGGATTTGCTTCGAGCGCTGCAGGCGATCGAAAGGCGGATCGGCCGGGTCGCCACCTATCGCAACGGTCCACGCGTTCTCGACCTGGACATCATCTATTACGGCGACGCCATAATCGAGACAGAAGCCCTGGCGGCGCCGCATCCGCGCCGGCTGGAGCGGCGCTTCGTCTTGGCTCCCGCAGCCGAAATCGCCCCGGATTTTCTCGATCCGCTCGAACGGCGGCCTCTGGCGGCGTTGCTGGCGGAGCTCGACTCGCGACCCGATGGCGGAGGTCGCGTGACGCGCTTGTGAGCGCGCCTCCGGCGAGCGCCGGGCCGATCGCACCTCTCTTGTTCCGCGTTTCTATCGTCCTTTTCCGCAGGCCCGTTAGGCATTTGTTCACTGCATGCCGGCCATGATGGGAACGCAATGGCGTTTTTGCGAATGCGCAACAAGTATGCTGCAACGCAACAGCATAGTGCATCCGAGGGCGCGCCGAAATTTTCGCGATCGTGCGATCGGTCGGCCCCTTTGGAACGTAGAGTCTAGTGAAGCAAGTCGATCCCGATCAGGGTCACGGAGGATTTTGATATGAGTGAAATTAGAGCCATCGCGTCGACAGCCGCGCCGTGGGGCCGAGGCGGGGCGTGGATTTCGCACCTGCGCCGATCGTCTGAAATCACACTGCGCGAATGTGCGGAGCAGATTGGCGCGCCGTCCGTGCGTTGGGCTGAAGATGTTGAAGCCGGCCTGCGCCCGGTTCCGTCATCGATGTATGCGGCCTATGCGAAGGTTTTCGGTTTGGACCTGCGCGACTTCGCGGCGACCTGCCTGCGCCATTACGACCGCAAGGCGTTCGAAGCCTTGTTCGGCGTCGAATCGCAAGAGTTCAGCGCGGCGGCCTGAGACAAGCCCATCGGCTGCGTTTGGCTCTAGGAAAGCTGATTGACGCCGCAGGACCGCAGGATCGTTATCAACGCCTCCGCCGTGCCGGCGCCGCCCCATTCCGTGACCACGAATAGGCCGCTGGTGACCGAGGGCGGCCCGCGTAACACCCCGGCGATCGCTTCGTCAGGTTCCAGCAGCAGGCCGGATGTCGGGATATAGATCGTCGAGATTCGAATGCCGCGCGCCGCCGCTTCCGCCGCGTAGCGCATAAAGCGCCGATCATCGATCCCTGGCGCAAACGTGTCATCGAACCCGCCGGGGACATTGTCGGTAATCAGCACTAAGATACGGCTATGCCCGGTCCAAGGGCCGCGAAAATCCCCAATCTGACTGCGGCCCGATTGGTCAAGGCTGTTGATCGCCGTGTTCAAAGCTTCGTCAGAGGCTTCCGGCCCGCCTTGACCGCCTTCCGCCCGGAGGCCTCGGATTGCGCTGCGCACCCTGTTCGCCTTGGTCGACGGGTCGGGGGCGTCGCCCAGATCTTCGACAACGCGCACAGTGTCGTCGAAGGTGAGCAGCCCAACGCGGAATTGGCCTTGGCTGACCTCCTCCAGCAGGTCGGTGATTTCCACAGCCTGCCGCTTCAGCTCGCGGATCGCCTTAGCCAGACTGTAGGTCGTATCCAGCGCCAGGACCAAGTCGACGCTGCCGCAGAGTGCGACCTCATCCGATTGGGCGTTGATCACCCGTCCGTGCGCCGATGCGGAAGCGGCGGCGCCGAACAATGACAGAGCGAGGAGCGGCGTCGCACAGGCGATCCGAAACAGCGTCCGGACGCCGAATCGGGACCGACGCGCAGAACTAGAAGGCATCGTCCGCCAGCGCCATGACCGTTGTGTGCGTCGTCGTGATCGGGGCCGCCAAGCCGGGCGCCGTCGCCAGGATGGATTCCGCATAGAACCGGGCGACCGTGAGTTTGGCGTCGTAGAAATCGGCGTCCGCCCCGTCCTCGTCGCGTCGCGCGAGGGCGGCGACGGTCGATCGCGCCATCATCGCGCCGCCCGCGGTCACCCCGAACAGTTTGAGATAGGCGGCAGAACCGGCGAGCGCCGCGTCCGGGTCTTTCGCCCCTTCACCGACGATCCAGTCGCTGGCGTTCTCCAAAGCGTCGACGGCGGCGGCCAAGTGTTTGCGGATGACCGTGATCGGCTCGCGGTCGGTTTCATTCAGCCGGTTGATCAGCGAATGCAACTCTTCGATATATTCGTCGACCGCGGCGCCGCCGTCGCGCAGAATCTTGCGCCCGATCAGATCCGCCGCCTGGATCCCGTTCGTGCCTTCGTAGATCGGCAGGATGCGCGCGTCACGGAAATGCTGAGCGGCGCCGGTTTCTTCGATGAAGCCCATGCCGCCATGCACCTGAACGCCCAGAGAGGTCATCTCGACGGCGGTGTCGGTGAACCAGGCCTTGATCACCGGCGTCAACAGATCGACCCGGCGCCGCGCCCAGACCCGCCAGGATTCGTCCAGATGCCGGTGCTGGATGTCCAACAACGCCATCGTATCGAGCGCCAAGGCCCGCATCGCCTCCGCATAGGCCCGCATGGTCAGCAGCATGCGCCGCACGTCGGCGTGCTGAATAATCGACGCCGCCGCGCCGTTCGATTGGGCGCTTTTGCCCTGCTTGCGGTCGCGCGCATAGTCGCGGGCCTGCTGATAGGCCCGCTCGGTCATCGCCAGGCCCTGCATGCCGACCGACAGCCTTGCGTTGTTCATCATCGTGAACATGCATTCCAGGCCGCGATTTTCCTCTCCGACCAGATAGCCGATCGCGCCCTCATTATCGCCATAGGCCATCACGCAGGTTGGGCTCGCGGCGATCCCCAATTTGTGCTCCAGAGAGACGCAGCGCAGATCGTTGCGCTCGCCCAGCGCGCCATCCGCGTTGACCAGGAATTTCGGCACCAGGAACAGCGAGATGCCGCGCGTGCCGGCGGGCGCGTCAGGCAAGCGGGCGAGGACGAGATGGACGATATTGTCCGTCATGTCATGCTCGCCATAGGTGATATAGATTTTCTGGCCCTTGATACGGTAGCTGTCGCCGTCGCGCTCGGCCTTGGTCTTGATCAGGGACAGGTCGGACCCGGCCTGCGGTTCGGTCAGGTTCATGGTGCCCGACCATTCGCCGCTGATCATCTTGCCGAGATAGCGTTCTTTCAGGGCGTCGGAGCCATGGGCGCTCAAGGCCTCGACCGCGCCTTGGTTCAGCAGCGGGCACAGCGCCCAGGCCATATTCGCCGAGTTCCACATTTCCTGAACAGCCGTCGCGACCGCCCAAGGCAGGCCCTGGCCGCCATGATCGACATCGAACGGGATCGAATTCCAGCCGCCTTCGACGAATTGATGATAGGCCTCCGTCCAGCCGCCGGCGGTGCGCACGACGCCATTCTCGAACACCGCGCCCTGCTTGTCGCCCGTATGATTTATCGGCGCCAGGACGTCCCGCGCCAGCTTATTGGCCTCTTCGAGAATCTGCTCGATCAGTTCGGGGCTGACATCCTCGCAGCCCGGCAACGCCTGCACCTGCGCGCCGAGACCCATGTCGGAGAACAGGAAAGCGAAATCGCGGGTCGGGGCCGAGTAGGGTATCACTTGGTCACTCCTGCCGCCGACGCTCGGGCGGCGCGTTTGGCGTCCTAGCCGTCTTTCAGGACTTTGCCCGGGTTCATTAAGCCTATCGGGTCCAGCGCTTGTTTCACCTTGCGCATCATCTCCAGCTCCAAGGCGCTTTTGTAGAGCGGCAGTTCATCGCGTTTAAGCTGGCCGACGCCATGTTCGGCGCTGATTGAGCCTTCAAGATCGGCGGTGATCCGGTGCACCGTCTCGTTGATCCGCTCTTTCCAGGCGACGAACTCGGCGTCCGAGGCGCCGACGGGCGGGCTGACATTATAGTGAATGTTGCCGTCGCCGACATGGCCGAACGGATAGGGGCGCACGCCTTCGATCATCTCTTCAAGCGCGGCGTTTGACCGGCGAATAAACTCCGGCACCCGCGAGACGGGGACGGAGACGTCATGCTTGATTGAGGCGCCTTCCTTTAACTGCGCCTCGACGATCGCCTCGCGCAGGAACCAGATATCGGCGCGTTGCTGTTCCGATTGGGCGATCACCGCATCGATCACCAATCCGTCCTCGAAGGCCTGTTCGAGCAGCGTCTCCATCGCCTGATTCATCATGTCGCCGGCTTCGAGCCCCGAGAACTCAAGCAGTACTTGCCAGTCATACTCTTCGCCTAAGGCGCGTTTCGCCGTGTCGATGTGGCGATATGCGAAATTCAGCGTGATCCCCGCCAGCAACTCAAAACTGCTGAGCGCATCGCCGCTGGCCGCCCGCGCTCGGGTCAGAAGCTCGAGACAGGCGTCGAGGTCGCGCAGGGCGCAGAGGGCCGTCGCCTTTTCCTTCGGCAGCGGGAACAGTTTCAACACCGCCTTGGTGATCACGCCCAGGGTGCCTTCCGATCCGATGAACAGGTGCTTCAGGTCATAACCGGTATTGTCCTTGCGCAGGCGACGCAGACCGTTCCAAATCTGGCCGTCGGCGGTGACAACCTCCAGCCCCAGGACCAGATCACGGGTGTTGCCATAGCGCAGCACATTGATCCCGCCGGCGTTCGACGCGATGTTGCCGCCGATCATGCAGGACCCTTCGGCCCCGAGCGACAACGGGAAAAGCCGGTCCGCCGCGGCGGCCTTGTTCTGGACATCCTGCAATACGCAGCCGGCTTCGACCGTCATCGTGTAATCGACCGGATCGATTTCCAGCACCCGGTTCATACGGGCGAGGGATAGCAGCACCTGGGCGCCGCTTTCGTCCGGCGTCGCCGAGCCGACGCGGCTGGTGTTGCCGCCCTGCGGCGTGACCGGGATACCGGCCTCATGGCAGATCTTGAGGACCTCGGCGACTTGCTCGGTCGTTTCCGGCCGCGCCAGGATGGCGGCCTTGCCGTGATAATAGTCTCGCGTATCGACCAGCAGCGGGGCCAGGACGGACGGGTCCTGAGACCAGCCTTTATCGCCCAGCGCCTGCTTGATCTGCTCAATGGCGTCGCGGTGGCGCGGGCCCGGCGCGCCGGGCGTGTTAAGCGGCAAAGGGTCGGCCATCCGCCTTCCTCGCGGTCGTTGATCAAAAGCGAACCGGCGTTTTAGACCAAGGCGACGGGCTTGGCGAGCCGCCCGCGCCTGTCGGCGCGCGCGACCATCCGTCACTCTTAACCAGGGCCGGCGCCGGCTGGTGTCCAACCGCCGCCGGATTGCGTAAAGACCCGGCTAAGCCGCCTTGACGTTGACCTTGGTCCCTTCGGGCGCGGGCTGGCCGCCGAAGCGCAGCACACAGAACCCGATGATGCCGGCGATCGTAGAGCCGGTCAGCACGCCCAAGCGCACCGTCGCTGCGTAGGACGGATCTTCGAAGGCCAAGCCGCCGATAAACAGACTCATCGTAAAGCCGACCCCGCAGAGACAGGCGACTCCATAGATCTGCAGCCAGGTCGCCCCTTCTGGTTTGGACGCCAGTCCCAGTTTGACGGTCAGCCAGGCGAAGCCGAATACGCCGATCATCTTGCCGGCGACCAGGCCGGAGATGATGCCGAACGTGACCGGATGGCCGAAACTGTCCAGACCCATGCCTGCGAATGAGACGCCGGCATTCGCGAATCCGAAGATCGGCAACACCATGAAGGCCGCCCAGGGATGCAGCGTATGTTCGAGATGCAGCAGCAGGCTGTGGCCGTCCTCGTCCTTCGTCTTCAACGGGATCGACATGGCCAGTGCGACGCCGGCGAGCGTCGCATGCACGCCGGACTTCAGCACGCAGACCCAGAGGAAGATGCCTACGAGGACATAGGCCGATACCCGGCGCACGCCGAAAAAGTTCAGGAGCGCCAAGGCGGCGACCCCAACGGCCGCAAGACCAAGAGAGACAAGAGAGAGTTCCGCCGTGTAGAACAGCGCGATGACGATGATGGCCCCCAAATCGTCGATGATCGCAACGGCCGTCAGGAATACCTTCAGCGACAGCGGCGCCCGTGAACCGACCAAGGCCAGCAAGCCCAACGCGAAGGCGATATCGGTCGCCGCCGGGATCGCCCAGCCGCGGATGCCGATCGGATCGCCCCAGTTGAAATAGGCGTAGAAGAGCGCCGGAACCGCCATACCGCCGGCGGCGGCGATGAACGGGAGGAGCGCTTGGTCGCGGGTGGACAATTCGCCTTGCAGAAATTCCCGCTTGATCTCCAAACCGACCAGCAAGAAGAACACCGCCATCAGGCCGTCATTCACCCACAAGAGCAGCGGTTTGGAGATATCCAGCGCACCAACTTGGATGACGACGGGGGTGTTGAGAAGGCCGATATAGAGATCCGAGAGCGGCGAGTTGGCGATGATCAGCCCGATCGCCGCCGCCACGATCAAGACGATGCCGCCGGCCGCCTCGAACTTTAAGAACTCCTGGATCCGACTGAGCGGCATCGACCTGTCCCCTACATGGATGGTTAAGACATATATTTTTGGCCCCGAGGCTCTCGCCCCGCGGCTCTAATCTTGGAACCCTATCTGGCGCCGCCAACGACGGGATCAAGGCCGCTCGGGCTTAAAACGCACCATTTCAATGGGATTAACGGTGTTGTCGTCGGATCGCGGCGCTAGGCGGGGCGCGGCGCAGCCGCTCGGCGCAGCCGGTCGTTGATGGCGATCCCAAGCCCTTGCTCGGGAATAGGCGAGACGGCGATATCGGTGACGCCGAGCGCATCCAGCTCATGGAGCATCGAAAACAGATTGGCGGCGGCCTCCGCCGGGTCCCCGCTCGGGCTCAAGTTCAGGCTGGCGCCGGGGACCGGGCCGAAGCCAAGCAACGCCTCGCCATTGACGCTGCTTTTGGCGTTAAGCCGGACGGCCGCGCGCGGTGCGTAGTGGCTCTGCAACAGGCCAGGGGCCGATCGTGGCGCCGAGCCGCTCTCGTCTTCAGGCTCGGGCCGCGCTAGCGGCGCGCCCAAAACGGCTTCGAGCTCTTTGGGCGGGACCCCGCCGGGGCGCAAGAGCGTCGGCCTGTCGGTCGAGACATCGACGATGCTGGATTCTAGGCCCAAAGCGCATGGGCCGCCATCAATCACCGCGTCGATCGTCTCACCCAAATCGCCCAATACATGCTGCGCGGTGGTCGGCGACAGCCGTCCCGATTGGTTGGCGCTGGGCGCAGCGATCGGCCGGCCCGCCGCCCGCAACAGGCGCGCCGCCACAGGTCCCGCCGGCGCGCGCACCGCCGCCGTCGGCAGACCGGCGCTGACCAGAGGCGAAAAACGGCAGGTTCCGCTGCGCTGCAGCACGAGGGTGAGGGGGCCAGGCCAGAACGCCTGCGCCAGACGCTCGGCGCTCGGCGTCAGCACGACCTCGTTGCGCAGCGCCTCGATCGTGGGCGCATGGACGATCAGCGGGTTGAAGTCCGGCCGACCCTTCGCTTCATAGAGCCGCGCCAGGGCCGCGCTGTTCGTCGCGTCAGCGCCCAAGCCGTACACCGTCTCAGTCGGAAACGCGACCAGGCCGCCTGCGCGCAGGATGTCGGCGGCGTCCTTGATGCTTTTATCGTCTGTTTCCAACAGCTTAGCCATAGGGCCTATATGTGGCGGCGAGGCGCCGGCGGCAAGGCCCCCGCCGCATCTGTGGGGTCGGCGTTCGCAACTCTGCTATGGGCAACTCTTTTCGCATGTGCGAAAAGACGGAATCGGCTTTTCTGTAGCAACGCGGGACGCAAGAAGGGGCTTGGCGATGGCGGTTTTTGCGATAGCGCAACAGAAGGGTGGCGCGGGTAAATCGACTCTCGCCGCGCATTTGGCGGTGGCCTGGTCCCGCGCCGGCAAGTCGGTCGGGCTGGTGGATATCGATCCGCAGGGCAGCCTCTCTTTCTGGCATCGCATCCGGGCGGAGCGGCTTGGCGCCGCGGAGACCGGTCTCGACTTCGCCGATGTCACCGGCTGGCGGACGCAGAAGACCGTGGACGATCTGGCGCGGCGCAATGAGATTGTCGTCATCGACAGCCCGCCGCATGCGGAGACGGAAGCCAAGATCGCGATCCGCGCCGCGGATTTGGTGATCGTGCCGTCCCAGCCAAGCCCGCTCGATGTCTGGGCCACGACCCCGACCCTGGAGCTTGCGGCGAAAGAAAAGTCGCCGGTCTCGATCGTTCTTAACCGGGTGCCGCCGCGCGCAAACCTGACCGCGCGTATGATCACCAAACTCGGCGAATATGAGGTCCGGGTCGCCAAGGCGACGATCGGCAACCGGGTCGCCTTCGCGGAGTCGATGGCGATCGGCCTGACGGCGCTGGAGGCGAAGCCGCGCTCAACCGGATCGCTGGAGCTTCAGGCGCTGGCCGACGAGTTGCTCAGATCGGTCTAGGGCGTCCAACGCCATGCACACCCGCTATTTCGACGATCTGAGAGTCGGCGATCGGTTCAAGACGCGCGGCATGACCCTGACCGAGGGTATGATCGTTGATTTCGCCTTCCACTACGATCCGCAGCATATGCATGTGGACAAGGCGAGCGCCGAATCCGGGCCCTTCGGCGGACTGATCGCGAGCGGTTTCCAGACCATGGCGCTGGCCTTCCGCCTGTTCTACGAACTGGGGGTGGTAACCGAAAGCAACATCGTCGGCCCCGGCGTGGACAAGCTGCGCTGGCTCGCGCCGGTCTTCCCCGGGGACACAATCCGGTCGGAGTGGGAAGTGATCGACGCGACCCCGTCGCGCAGCAAACCCGACCGAGGAACCGTCACCTGGCGCTGCACCGCCTATAATCAGGACGGTCGGGAAATCATGAGCTACGAACCGATCATGATCCTACGGAAGCGCCCGACCGCCGTGGTCTGAACCGCCGCCGAGCCCTTCAGAACAGGGCCCCTCACACCGAATCGCTTTCGCCTTCCGTGTCTCGTGCTAGTGTCCACGTTTGACCGTAAAGCGGCTGGGGTCATTGGCCGGCCTGTTCACGTCTGCGGTCGGGCCAGCATGGGGGATGGCGCGGGACGATGACCGGGGAAATTATGGTCTTCCAGATGTCGATCGTCTTCGCGATGATTGTCGTCGCCCTGGCGCTGTACGCGACGGAGAAAGTCCCGCTGGAACTGACTTCCTTCGGCGTCGTGTGCCTGCTGTTGGCGCTGTTCTATTTCTTCCCCGTCCCGGGCCCGACTGGCGAGAACCTGTTATCGCCAACCGTGCTGTTGGCGGGCTTCGCCAGCCCGGCCATGTTGACGGTCTTGGCGCTTCTGGTCCTGGGCGACGGGTTGGCGCGGACCGGCGTGCTCGACCGTGTCGCCGTCCTCGTGCACCGCGCCGCCAAGGGCCAGGCCAAGGCGGCGGTCGCCATCGCCTTGATCGTCGTCGCCCTGACCAGCGCGGTCCTCAACAACATTCCGGTCGTGGTGATTTTCGTGCCGATCATGCAGTCCCTGGCGACGCGGACCGGCCGCTCGGCGGGACGCTATATGATGCCGCTTAGTTTTGCGGCGATTCTGGGCGGCATGACGACGCTGATCGGTTCTTCGACGAACCTGCTGGTGTCGAACGAACTGACGGCGCTTGGCGAGCCGGGATTCGGCTTCTTTTCCTTCACCATCCCGGGTCTCGTCGTCGCCGGTGTCGGCATGGTCTATGTCCTGCTCGTCGCGCCGCGCCTGTTAGGCTCGGCCCGGCCGGCGTCCGAAGGTCAGACCGCCCGCAGGAAACAATTTATCGCCGAGATTACGATCCAGGAAGACAGCGCCTTGTGCGGCGCGACGGCGGTCAGCGGCTTTTTCCCGAAACTCCGCGATCTGACTGTCTTGGCGCTGGAACGCGACCGCAAACGTCTGCTGCCGCCCTATGACGACATCACCCTCAGCCCGAACGATACGCTGATCGTGGCGGCGGAGCGTGAGGCGTTGCGCGATGCGGTGAAGGATGCGCCTACCAGCCTCTATCCCAGGCTGCTCGCCCCGCTCGACGGCGCAAGGCCGGATTTCAGCCGCTGGGGGGGCGCGGAGCAGACCGAGGCCGAGGTGATGATCACGCCGAACAGCCGCATGGTCGGGCGGACCCTTAAACAGGTCGGGTTCCGCTATGTCTATGAATGCGTTGCGGTCGGCCTGGAACGCCGCCAGCGGATGACGCGCGGCCGGATCACCGAAACGCCGCTCGAAGCCGGCGACATTCTGCTGGTTCAGGGCCGAAAGAGCGATGTCGAGGCGCTGCGTGGCCAGAAGGACGTGATCCTGATGGAATGGTCGACGGAATCGGTGATTGAGCCGCATCACGCCAAACGCGCCGCGTTGATCTTCCTCAGCGTTGTCGCCTTCGCGGCGTCCGGGATCCTGCCGACGGAAATCGCCGCCCTGGGCGGCGCGGCCTGCATGGTCCTGGTTCGCGCGCTGACGGTGGAGCAGGCGGTGCGGGCGCTGGATAGTAAGATCGTGTTTCTCATCGCCGCGGCCCTGGCGTTGGGGGCGGCGATGCAAGAGACGGGCGGCGCGCTGTTCCTGGCGCGCGGGATGCTCGGCGCGCTGGGCGATGTTTCGCCGGCGGCGATCCTGTCCGTGTTCTTCCTGCTGGTCGCCTGTCTCGCCAATGTACTCTCGACCAAGGCGACCGCCGTGCTCTTCACGCCGATCGCCGTGGGGGTCGCAAGGGAATTGCAGGTCCCGGTGGAGGCCTTCGCCGTCGCAGTCGTCTTCGCCGCGAATTGCAGCTTCGCCAGTCCCGTCGGCTATCAGACCAACCTGCTGGTCATGGGCCCCGGCGGCTACCGGTTCTTCGATTTCGTCCGGGTCGGCGCCCCGCTTCTAATCGTCTGTTGGGTTGCGTTCAGCCTGTTCGCACCCTGGTGGTACGGGCTGTAGCGTCTGCAGAGCGACGAGTTGTCCTAAAGCGGCTTTTCTTGGCGATTCCGCGACCGGCGGATTGACGCGACGCGGCCGGTTGGCTAAGCGCTCCCCTCGCGACAAAACCCGGTCCGCCGCCCGTCCTAGGAGTCCTCCGTGATCGACGCCCAAGCGCCCGTTGTTCCGAAACCGGAGCAGCGCCCGAACCGTCCGCATTTCTCGTCCGGGCCCTGCGCCAAACGCCCTGGCTGGACCGCGTCCGCGCTGGACGGGGCGGCGTTGGGACGCTCGCACCGCTCCGCGCCGGGGAAGGCGAAGCTGGCTTCCGTAATCGAGAAGTCGCGTGCGTTGCTGGGCATCCCAGAGGATTATCGTCTGGCCATCGTGCCTGCCTCGGACACCGGCGCCGTCGAGATGGCGATGTGGTCGCTGCTGGGCGCGCGCGGCGTTGACATGCTGACCTGGGAGAGCTTCGGCGCCGGCTGGGTCAGCGACGCGGTGAAGCAATTGAAGCTGTCTGACTTGCGGACGCTGGATGCTCCCTATGGCGCGCTGCCGGATCTCAGCGCCGTCGATTCAGATCGCGATGTGGTGTTCACCTGGAACGGCACGACCAGCGGCGTCCGCGTCCCCAACGGTGATTGGATCGAAGATGACCGCGCCGGACTGACAATCTGCGATGCGACCTCCGCCGTGTTCGCCATGCCGCTGACTTGGCCGAAGCTGGATGTGGTCACCTGGTCCTGGCAAAAGGTGCTGGGCGGCGAGGGCGCGCACGGCATGCTGGCCCTGTCGCCGCGCGCCGTCGAGCGCTTGGAGAGCTATACGCCGCCCTGGCCGCTGCCGAAGATTTTCCGGCTGACCAAGGGCGGGAAATTGATCGAGGGTGTCTTCAAGGGTGAAACCATCAACACGCCCAGCATGTTGTGCGTCGAGGATGCGCTGGACGCGCTCGATTGGGCCGAGTCGGTCGGCGGCCTGTCAGGCATGATCGCCCGCAGCCAGGCGAATTTCGAGGCGATTGCGGGCTGGGTCGCCGCACGCCCCTGGGTCGATTTCCTGGCCGCAGACCCTGCGACGCGCTCGAACACCTCGATCTGCCTGAGTTTCGTCGAGCAGCCCTATCTCAGCGGCGACGCCCTGGCCGCCGCGCCGAAGAAGGTCGCCAAGCTGTTGGAAGAAGAAGGCGTCGCCTTCGACATCAACGGCTATCGCGACGCGCCGCCCGGCCTACGGATCTGGGGCGGGGCCACGGTCGACGCTTCCGACATGCAGGCGCTGACCGGCTGGATCGACTGGGCCTATGGCCAGGTCGCCTCTGGGAACGCCTGACCTCAACGCTTCACGATACCGATTTTCAAATACGGAATACGCCATGCCTAAAGTGCTGATCTCCGACAAACTCTCGGAACGCGCCGTCGATATTTTCAAGGAACGCGGCGTTGAGGTGGATTATCGTCCCGGCCTCTCCGCCGAAGAACTGGCCGCCGAGATCGCCGCCTATGACGGCTTGGCGATCCGCTCGGCGACCAAGGTCACCGCGGAGGTCCTTGAGAAGGCGGAACGTCTGAAAGTCGTCGGCCGGGCCGGGATCGGTGTCGACAATGTCGACCGGGACGCCGCGACCGCGCGGGGCGTCGTCGTTATGAACACGCCTTTCGGCAACTCGATCACCACCGCCGAGCACGCGATCGCGATGACGATGGCGCTGGCGCGGCAAATCCCGATGGCCGATCAATCGACCCATGCCGGCAAATGGGAAAAGTCCCGCTTCATGGGGGTCGAACTGTTCGGCAAAGTCTTGGGCCTGATCGGTGTCGGCAATATCGGCTCAATCGTCGCGGATCGGGCGCAAGGCCTGAAAATGCGGGTCGTCGCCTATGATCCGTTCCTGTCGGACGAACGCGCGGGTGAGATGGGCGTCGAGAAGGTCACGCTGGACGCCCTCTTGGCGCGGGCGGATTTCATCACTGTCCACACGCCGCTGACCGACCAGACCCGGAATCTTCTGAACGCGGACGCGATGGCCAAGATGAAAGACGGCGTGCGGATCGTGAACTGCGCGCGGGGCGGCATTGTCGACGAGGCGGCGCTTTTGGCGGCGTTGGAGTCGGGCAAGGTCGCCGGCGCCGCGCTCGATGTTTTCGCCGAAGAACCGGCGACGGAAAACCCGCTCTTCGGTCGTGACGATGTGGTCGCCACCCCGCATCTCGGCGCTTCGACGACCGAAGCGCAAGAGAATGTGGCGCTGCAGGTGGCAGAGCAGATGTCGGATTATCTGCTCACCGGCGCCGTCACCAACGCGCTCAACATGCCGTCGGTCAGCGCCGAAGACGCGCCGCGCCTGAAACCCTATATGAAGCTGGCCGAGCAGTTGGGCAGTTTCGCGGGTCAGGTGACCGAGACCGGCCTGAAGGCCGCGACCATCGAGTTCGAGGGCCAGGTCGCCAGCTTGAATATCCGGCCGCTGGTTCAGGCGGCGATCGCCGGCCTGCTGAAACCCTTCTCGGATGCGGTGAACATGGTGAACGCGCCGATGATCGCGCGCGAGCGCGGGATCGACATTACCGAAGTGAAGCATGACCGCGCCGGCGCCTATCAGACGCTGATCCGCCTGACGGTCGAGACCGAACGGCTGACCCGCTCGGTCTCCGGCACGCTGTTCGCCGGCGACAAGCCGCGCATCGTCGATATCAAAGGCATCCAGGTCGAAGCGGCGCTCGCCCCGCATATGTTGTATATCACCAATCAGGACCGGCCCGGTTTCATTGGCGCGCTTGGCGCGCTGTTCGCCGACAAGGACCTGAACATCGCGAGTTTCCATCTTGGGCGGACCGGCCCCGGTGAAGATGCGATCGCGCTTTTGGAGCTGGACGAGGCGATGTCTGACGAATTGTTGGCCCATGTTCAGTCCCTGCCGCTGGTGACTCAGGCGAAACGTTTGGCTTTCTGACTGGGTCTCCTCTCGCCGCCCCCCACAGAAGCGTGACTTGGCGGCGAACGCAGCCTCATGCGATACTTCAGCTCTGGTTTGAAGTCAGGATGGAGGCAGACGCATGGCTTTGGTCGATCGGTGCGGAGTCGCGTTGACCGGTGATTGTTCGACCCTGGTGGATCGCCTGCAGGCCGCGCATGATGAGTTGCTGCATTATCGCGGCGACCCGGTCGGTATGGTGGACGAGATCCTGGCGGAACGCCCCGATTTTGTGATGGGCTGGGTCTTTAAGGCCGCTGTCCTGACCCAGGCCATGGAAACCCGCATCTATGACGATATGGTGCACGCGCTGCAGCGCGCCGAAGCTTTGTGGGACAAGGCGAACGAGCGCGAGCGCGGTCATATTCTGGCCATCCGCAAATGGGTCGACGGCGATTTCTATGGCGCGGTCGAGCAATGGGATGCGGTGCTGGTCGACCACCCGCGCGATCTGTTGGCGCTGCAATTGGCGCATCTCTCGGATGTCCTGCTGGGCGACACGCTGAACCAGCGCGACCGGGTCGCACGCGTGCTGCACGCCTGGGACGAGAGCGCGCCTGGCTATAATTTCGTGCTCGGCTTCCATTCCTTCGGTCTCGAGGAATGCGGCGATTACGCCCGGGCGGAAGAGGCGGGCCGACGCGCCGTCGCGATGGACCCGCAAGATTCCTACGCGATTCATGCCGTCGCCCATGTGCTGGAGATGATGGGGCGTCAAGGCGGCGGCGTCTGGTGGCTGGGCAGCCGCACGGCCGACTGGGCGCACAGTAATTTCGCCAACCATCTCTGGTGGCATAAGTCGCTCTATCATCTGGACCTCTGCCAGTATGATGCGGTCTTCGAGATTTTCGACAATCACCTGCAATCGGACGCCAAGTCGGGCGACAAGTATGAGGAGCTGGACGCGGCGGCGCTGCTTTGGCGGCTCAATCTTTACGGCGTCGATGTGCAGGGCCGCTGGGATCGTTTGGCGGACAAATGGGAGCATGCGGCCGAAGACACGCTCTACGCCTTCAACGACGTGCATGCGATGATGACTTTCGTCTCCGACAACCGGCTCGACCTGGCGCAGCGTGTGCTGGACGCGAACGAGCGTTATGTGCGCAGCGAAGACGAGGCGAATGTCGCGATGACGCGCGAGGTCGGCCTGCCCTTCTGTCACGCCATCGCCGCTTTCGCGGCCAAGGATTATGAGAAGGCCGTCGATTTGCTGCATCCGATCCGGCATCGCACGGCGAAGCTCGGCGGCAGCCATGCGCAGCGAGACGTCATCCATCTCACCTTGATCGAGGCGGCGCTGCGCTGCGGCCGCTACAAGCTGGCGCGCGCTTTGGTCTCGGAACGGACCGAGTTGAAACCGACCAGTCCGCAGAACTGGCTGATGCAGGCCCGCGCCCTGCGTGGGGCGGGCGACGCCGCCCGCGCTGAAGCGGCCCAGGCCCAGGCCGTGGCGCTGCAAACCCTGCGTCTCGCCGAACAGGCGGTCGCCTAGCCGGCCTCCCGCCGCGCCATCCCAAACCCAGGCCCGCCCTCGGCCAGGCGGGCGGGACCGCTTGTCCAATCGGGCCAATTCGCGTATCGAGCCTTCGCAACGGGCGGGCGCCGGTCCGCGCGGACGCTCTGTTGCGCGTGTTGGATCGATTGTTTGACTGGGACGCGCCATGAGCGAGGCTAACGCCGCCTTCCGCACATCGCTTTTGCCGAACGGCCTGCGCGATTTGCTGCCGCCGGATGCGGCGCATGAGGCGTCGGTGCTGCAGAACCTGCTGACGGTTTTCCAATCCTTTGGCTATGAGCGCGTCGACCCGCCGCTGGTCGAATTCGAGGATAATCTCCTGCAGGGCGTCGGCGCCGCAGCCGCGCGCCACACGTTCCGGCTTATGGACCCGGTCAGCCAGCGCATGATGGGGCTGCGCGCCGATATCACGCCGCAGATCGCCCGGATCGCCGCGTCTCGCCTGGGCGGTGCGCCGCGCCCGCTCCGCCTGACCTACGCCGGCGCGGTGCTTCGGGTGCGCGGCGCGCAACTGCGCCCTGAACGACAGTTCCAGGAGGCGGGCTGCGAGCTGATCGGCGTCGATTCGCCGGAAGCGGACGCGGAAGTGATCGTCGCCGCTGCGACCGCGTTGGACGCGGTCGGCGTTCAGGGCCTGTCGATCGACATCACGCTGCCGACGCTGACGCCGCATCTGTGTCATGAATTGGGCGTCGATCCGGAACGCGCCTATGAGGCCCTGGACCGCAAGGACGCCGCCGCCGTTCTGGCTTTGGACCCGGCGGCCGGACCGATGCTGCGCGACCTGTTGGCGGCGTCCGGCCCGGCTGAGCAAGCGATTCCGACCCTGAAGGCGCTCGATCTGCCGGAGATTTGCCGCGCCGATTGCGCCCGGCTAGAGGCGGTCGTCGCCGCCGTAGCCCGGGATCTGCCGGACTTGGCGATCACCGTCGATCCGGTCGAGCATCGCGGTCTCGAATATCAGCAAGGGGTCAGTTTCACGCTGTTCGCCCGGGCCGCGCGCGGCGAGTTGGGACGCGGCGGACGATACCGGATCGGCGCGCCGATTGGGGACGGCACGGGCGCGGAAACGGAAGGCGAACCCGCTACCGGTTTCACCCTCTATCTCGATACGATCCTGCGCGCCGCCGCAGCGCCGGCCTCGATAACCAGGGCGTTGGCCGCGCCCGATACGCCGATGGCGGTTTTGGACCGCCTGCGCGCCGAGGACTGGGTCGTCGCGCGCGACCTGCAGGACGGGGATGCGGATCTCAAGGCTCGGGCGCGGGCGCTCGGCTATTCGCATATTGTGGTCGGCGATACGCCGGTCGCCGTTTCTGACGTGGGCGTCTAGTTCGAGCGGTATTTTGGAAAGGGGCGCGGCATGTCGAATGTCGTTGTGGTCGGCTCTCAATGGGGCGACGAAGGCAAAGGAAAGATCGTCGATTGGCTATCAGCGCGCGCGGATGTCGTCTGCCGATTTCAAGGCGGTCACAACGCTGGCCATACGCTTGTGGTGAATGGCGAGGTCTACAAGTTAAGCTTGCTCCCCTCCGGCGTCGTGCGGCGCGGTAAATTGTCGATCCTGGGCAATGGCGTCGTGATCGATCCGTGGGCCCTGATGGAGGAGATCGAGCGGATCCGCGCTCAAGGCGTCGAGATCGGGCCGGACAATCTGATGGTCGCCGAAAACGCCGTCTTGATCTTGCCGGTGCATCGGGAGCTGGATCTGGCGCGCGAGAAGGCGCGCGGCGCGGCGAAGATCGGGACCACCGGGCGCGGCATCGGGCCCGCCTATGAAGACAAGGTGGCGCGGCGGGCGATCCGCGTGTGCGACCTGATGGATCCTTCGACGCTGGATGAGCGGGTCGACGCCTTGTTGGCGCACCATAATGTCCTGATCGCCGGTCTCGGCGGCGCGCCGATCGCGCGCGACGCCCTGATGGCCGAGCTGCAAGACATCGCCCCGAAACTGGCCCCCTATGCGACGGTTGTCTGGAAGGCGATGGAGCAGGCGCGGCGCGACAGCAAACGCGTCCTCTTCGAAGGCGCGCAGGGGACCATGCTGGATATCGACCATGGCACCTACCCGTTCGTGACCTCATCCAACACGGTCGCCGGTCAGGCTGCGACCGGCGTCGGGACCGGCCCGCGCTCATCGGGCTATGTGCTGGGGATCACCAAAGCCTATACGACGCGTGTCGGGTCGGGACCCTTTCCGTCTGAGCTGTTCGATGCGGACGGAGAACGGCTCGGCGAGCGCGGTCATGAATTCGGCGTGGTGACCGGCCGCAAACGCCGCTGCGGCTGGTTCGATGCGGCGCTGGTCCGGCAATCCTGCAAGGTCGGCGGCGTCGACGGGATCGCCTTCACCAAGCTGGACGTCCTGGACGGGTTCGCGCGGCTGAAGATCTGCATCGGCTATGACATTGACGGGAGGCGGTATGATTATCTTCCCGCGGCCGCTGGGCTTCAGGCGCGGGCCGAGCCGGTCTATGAGGAGATGGAAGGCTGGTCCGAAAGCACGCAAGGCGCTCGTCGCTGGGCCGATCTCCCGGCGCAGGCGATCAAATATGTCCGCCGCGTCGAAGAGCTGATCGAGACTCCCGTCGCCTTGCTCTCCACCAGTCCGGAACGGGAAGACACCATCCTGGTCCACGATCCGTTTGACGGCTAGCGGCCGGCTGCGCGCGCTTTCGCGCCGTTCCATCCGGCGCCGCGGCGGCGCGCTCTGGCCTGAACGGACCTGAATCGTGCTAGCCTGACGGCACAGGGCTTGCTTCAGCGGTAAACCGGATGGTCAGGATATCGCGGGGCGCATCTTGCTTGGCCGTCGAAACCGGCTTGGGCGCGCCGGTCAAGAGGCGAAAGGCTGGTCGCCCTGACGACTTCGGGAATGCTGAATGGCGCTGAAGATATCAAGTGGCGAAGGAGCACAACCGGCCGAACCGGCGCCGAGCGCGGCCGGTATGGTGTCGGTGAAGGACCGCTACGACATCAGCATGAATGCGCCGCTGCCGGCCTTTGATACGCAGCCGGCCTTCGCCTACAAGGCGACGGCGCGCCGCGATAAACGCGATCTCATCGCCCTGATTTGCGATCCCAAACTGCCGCCGCGCATCGATCTGGTTCCGACGATGCAACAGCTGGATCAGTCAGGGACGCTCCGGGTCGTCGACTGGGATATTGTGGACTGGGCCCCGGAAAACCGACGCTGTCCCGTGATCCTGTTCGAACGCCCGAAGGGCGGGCGTGTGTTCGCGTCCAAGACCCAATCGCGGGCGCCGATCAGCGAAGATATGGTGACGCGGAATTTCCTGCATAACGTGGCGCCGACGCTGCATGACCTGCATCTCTTGAACGAGACGCACCGCGCGATCCGTCCTGAGAATCTATTTTTCGCCGATGAGAAGGAGACCCAGATCGTCCTGGGCGAATGCCTGTCTGCACCGCCCGCGGTCATGCAGCCTTTGGTGTGCGAGACGATTGAGAATTGCCTGGCCGCGCCGGGCGGGCGCGGCGAGGGATCCAAGCATCATGACATGTACTCGCTGGGCGTCTGCATTCTGGCGCTGCTGACCGGCGAGTATCCCTGCCTCACGATGTTGGACGATCAGTTGATCCGCGACAAATTCGCGCTCGGCTCTTACGCGGCGGTCGTGCAACAGCATCGCGTCTCGTTGACCATGATGGAAGTGCTGCGCGGTCTGTTGAACGATGACATGAACGAGCGTTGGACGATCGACGACCTGGCGTTGTGGATCAATGGTCGGCGCCTGTCGCCGAAACAGCAGGTCCTGCCTGGCAAGGCGACCCGTCCGTTTGTCGTGAACGATCAGGAATATCAGACCGCACGGGAACTGGCCTATGGTTTCTGGCGGCATTGGGATCACGCCGCCGAACCGATTACCGACGGCTCGCTGGACGGATGGTTGCGCCGAAGCTTGGGCGACGAAGCGAAAATCGAGGCGATCAATCTGGCGAAAGCCGCCGGCGAGGCCGATCAGGACCGTCTGGTCGCACGCGCCATAATCGGATTGGACCCGGGCGGGCCGATCCGGATGCGCGCCTTGTCCACAACGGCCGGCGGGATGGGGGCCTTTATCGGCGTCTACGCCGACGATGCAGAGGCGAGAAAACTATTCGCGCAGGTTGTCACGATGGGCCTGACCGGCTTTTGGATGGAACAGCAGCTCGTCACGCGGCCGGAGAATGTTGTCGCCGCGGCGCGGATCGACAAGGCGCGCGCCACCTTGATCCGGGGCGGGCTCGGTTATGGGTTGGAGCGGGTGATCTATGATCTAAACGAGAACTACCCGTGCCGCTCGCCGATCTTTGAGCGCGACTATGTGCCAACCTTGGAGCATCTGTTGCCGGCGCTGGAGCGCGCGGCCGAAGGGCAGGGCGAAACGATGCGCCGCCTGGCGGATCGCGACATCGCGGCTTTTGTGGGCTCGCATTTCCGTCGTGCGATCAGCGCCGAACTGCGCGATATGGACGCGCCGGACCCGGCGACACAGATCATCGGTCAGATCCGTCTGCTTGGGATGGTGCAAGAGTCGGTCGGCCGCCAATTGACCCTCACGCAACTATGCCGGGTGGCGGCGCGCCTGTCGAAGCCGGCGGTAGACCGGTTCAATTCTCGCGAGTTGCGGAAGCGGGCGTTCACCCGCCTGGCGAAGGCGGTGAAGAGCGGCAATCTGTCGGCGATGTTGGAGATGATCGACAACCCGCGCGAGCTTGAGCTCGACAGACGCGCCTTCAAGCTTGCGACCAATGAATATACGAAATCGGTCGCCGACTCGCTCAATCTCGAGCGCGACATCGCAAACCAGGATAAGATCGCGGGCAATATCGGCGGGCAGATCTCATCGGGTTTGGCGGGGCTCTTGGCCACCATGATCTTCGTCATCGCCGCTCTGGTGCGGTTGATCTGACGGGGCGGGAAGGGCGAGAGCGGCGATGGCGAAACCACCGGAAAAAGGCGCGAAGAAGGCGGCCGCCGCGAAATCCTCCGGCGGCGGTCGGTCGAAGCTGATCGCCTATATTCTGGCGCCGCCTGTCTTGTTCATCGCCTATCCGACCGTGATCCTGGCTTTGGGCGGGATGCTGCCGACGCTCGTCGCTTATATCATCGATCAGCGGGGCGAGCGCTATGCGGCCCGGACGGTCGGCTATATGAACGTATCCGGCGTCTTGGTCGTGGCGATTGAAATGTGGGCTGGCGATCACACTTGGCGGAAAGCGCTCGACCTGCTCGCCGATCCGATCAATTGGCTCATCATGTTCGGAACCGCCGCCTTGGGCTGGGCGCTGTATTTCGCGTTGCCGCCGATGGTCAAAGCCTATCTTAAAGTCAGCAATGAATTGCGTATGAAGCAGTTTCGAAAAGAACAGGAACGGCTGATCAATGAGTGGGGCAAGAGCGTCGCCCGAAACGCGCCTGCGCGGCAGACCGCGAAGCCGAAGTCCGGCCAGGAAGGCGTCGCCGCAAGCCAAGCCGCCGCGGAAAGCGCTGCGCCGGTTGACCCCGAAACCGCAGAGTATGAGGCGTCGCTCTTGGCTTTGGTCGACGACACGCCCGCCAATGACGACACTCAGGTCGAAACGATGGACCAGATCGGCGAAAAGGTCGGCAATTAGGAGGCGGCCAGCGCCAGACGCTTCTCAACGGCGGCGTTGCGCATCGCCTTTTGCAGTTTCTCGAAGGCGCGCACCTCGATTTGTCGGACCCGCTCGCGGCTGACGCCGAACTCCTTGCTTAGGTCCTCCAACGTCTTCGGATCTTCCTTCAGGCGCCGTTCGACCAGGATCCGACGCTCCCGGTCGTTCAGGGTCGTCAACGCATCCTCGAGCATTTCTCGGCGCAGCGACAGTTCCTGGGACTCGGCGAGCACCTGTTCTTGGCTATCGGAATCATCCTCCAACCAGTCCTGCCACTCGCCGTCGCCATCGGCCTTCAACGGCGCATTCAGCGAATTGTCGGTCCCCGCCAGTCGACGGTTCATGCTGATCACGTCTTGCTCGGGCACCGACAGTTCGGTCGCGATATGGGTGACATGCTCCGGCGAGAGGTCGCCTTCGTCCAACGCCTTCAGCTTCGCCTTCATCCGGCGCAGGTTGAAGAACAGCTTTTTCTGGGCGGCGGTCGTGCCCATTTTCACCAGCGACCAGGAATGCAGGATATACTCCTGGATCGAAGCCCGGATCCACCACATGGCGTAGGTCGCCAGTCGGAAACCGCGGTCGGGATCGAACCGCTTCACCGCCTGCATCATGCCGACATTGCCTTCGGAGATCAGTTCCGCGACCGGCAGACCGTAGCCGCGATAGCCCATGGCGATTTTGGCGACAAGGCGCAGGTGGCTGGTGACCAGCTTGTGCGCCGCCTCGCGGTCGCCATTCTCCCGCCAGTCCTTGGCCAGCATGAATTCCTCTTGCGGCTCAAGCATCGGGAATTTGCGGATTTCGTCCAGGTAGCGCTGAAGATTGCCCTCGGAACTGACGACAGGCACATTTCCGATATTGCTCATCTCTAACCTCCCGATCGATGCGTAACCCTGCAGTTCGGCCGTATTTGAAGCCGGAATGCGTTCACGCCCCTATTCACACTACCAGTATTAAGGCCCGATTGTAGCAAAAATAAGGCGCAATCTGTTTCAATATACGCCGATCTGTTCCCGGCGGTTCAATAAATTGTGATCGCGAGGCGGCGGCTATTGGTGCGCATCAAGCGCCTGGATCAAAGCGGCGAGATCGCTTGGAACGGCGCTTTCATAGCGCACCGTCTCGCCATTGTCCGGCCGGCTGAAGCCAAGGCTGCGCGCATGCAGCGCTTGTCGGTTGAACCCGCTCACGGCGTCGCGCGCCCCCGGCCCCAAGGCGTTCAGCCGCGCCGGCGTCGCCCTTCCATAAACAGGGTCGCCGATCAGAGGATGGCCCAGATGGGTCATATGCACGCGGATCTGATGGGTCCGCCCGGTTTCCAGCCGGCAGGCGATTTGGCTGGCGGCGCCGTTCTGGAACAGATTTTCGGTTCGGTAGTTGGTGACCGCGCGCCGGCCCGCGCCGTCTTTCACCACGGCCATGCGCTTTCGGTCTTGCGGCGCGCGCCCGATCGCGGTCTCGATCCGGCCTTCCGGCGGATTCGGGACGCCATAGACCAGCGCCGTGTAGACACGGTGGATAGCGTGCGCCGCGAAGAGCTCAACCAGGGCGGCGTGCATGGCTTGGGTTTTGGCGACGACCAAGAGCCCGCTTGTATCCTTGTCGAGCCGATGGACGATTCCGGGCCGCCGCACGCCGCCTATTCCCTGCAGGCTGGGCCCGCAATGGTGCAGGAGCGCGTTCACCAGCGTGCCGCTCGGATGGCCGGCGCCGGGATGCACGACGAGACCGGCGGGCTTATCGACGATCAGATAGGCGTCATCTTCGAAGACGACGTCCAGGGGGATCGCTTCCGGCGCCAATTCCATCTCTTCCGGGGGCGGCGGCTCCAGGGAGATTTCCTGGCCGCGCCGAAGCTTGCGCGCGGGATTGGCGATCAAGACGCCGTCGACCGTGACCGCGCCATCCAGGATCAGCCGTTTGAGCCGGCTGCGGGAATAGTCGGCGGCGTGGGCGGCCAGCCCTTGATCGAGGCGACGCCCATCTTGCGCCGCATCGACCTCGAAGGTAAGCCCTGCCGACGTCTCGGTCACGGCGCGCAATTTCGCTGGCTGCGTTCGGCGCCGTCTTTCCGCATGCAGGGGAACGCTATGCAATTCATCAAAGCCGCCGTGATCGGCATGGGCGTGTTGATCCTGATCGGGCTTGGGCTTCTGGTCTACGGATTCGCGACCCAGCTTGGCAAGCAGGCGGATGGCGTTCCGGCGCGCTACGATCGGTCCCACGACCTACCCGCCGACGCGTCGGTCCTGACGACCCATATCGATGGCGGCCGCTTGATCATCGAAACACGTAGCGAGGGCGCAGGCCGCGTCTATTACCTCTACGACCTCGAGACCGGCGCGGCGCTCGGCCGTCTCGACATAGCGCCGTCGGACGTGCGATAGCGGCGCTCTTGATGGGCGCTATTGGCCGATCAGGCGCATGAACTCGCCGCGCGTTTTCGGGTCGGTCTTGAACTCGCCCAACAGTGAACTGGTGACCATGCTGACGCCTTGTTTATTGACGCCGCGGGTGGTCATGCATTCGTGCGCCGCATTGATCACGACCCCGACGCCCCGCGGTTGAAGCACGTCGTTCAGCGTGTTGGCGATCTGCGCCGTCATCTTCTCCTGAATCTGCAGGCGCTTGGCGTAGACCTCCAGAATGCGAGCCAGTTTGGAGATGCCGACGACGCGCCGCTTCGGCAAATAGGCGATATGGGCGTGACCGATGATCGGGCGGATGTGATGTTCGCAATGGCTGTTGAACGGGATGTCCTTCAGGATCACCATCTCGTCATAGCCGTCGGTCTCTTCGAAGGTGCGCGACAGGATATCGACCGGATCTTCAAAATAGCCGGCGAAAAACTCATCCCAGGAGCGAACCACACGATCCGGCGTATCAAGCAATCCCTCGCGGTCCGGGTCGTCCCCGGCATAGGCCAGCAGCGTCCGCACCGCCTGCAGCGCTTCCTCGCGCCCGGGGCGGCGTTCCTTGGCTGTTTCGCGCTCTTTATCCAATTGCTCCACCAGTTTCACAACCGCAGACGACATTATCTTTCCTTTTCAGCCGGCGCGTTCCGGCGCTGTTTTTTAGCTTCCGCAGCCTGCAGGGCGGACATCCGGTTTTCGGCCGACCGACCCAATACCGCCAAAATAAATGGCGGTATCACGGCGCGGATGCAACTGATTACGCAGCGCGGCGTCGGCCGGACCATCGAATTCGTTGAGAAGGCGCGCGCGACCCCGCTTGGCGCCAAACGACCCAATTCGGTCGCAGGGTAGGCCATTAAGGTGAGAAAGGCCCCTCGCAATCATGGATTTTTGCGAATTCCGTTCCCTGAAATCGTTGCGCTGCGCTCTTGCGGAGGCTAGGGATTCGGGATGCGGTGATTTTGCGTCGCCGATTCCTAACGAACCACTCTGAACAGGGGCTCATAATGACAAACACTCAAGGCGTTTTCGCCAAAACCGCCATTCTGGGAGCGGCCGCCGCGATGGCGCTCGGCCTGGGCGCGGCCAGCGCTCAGGACTATTCCCCCGCCGTCGTCTTCGACATGGGCGGCAAGTTCGACAAATCCTTCAACCAAGGCGTCTATGACGGCGTCGAGCGGTTTAAGGAAGAAACCGGCGTCTCCTATCGCGAGTTCGAGGTCACCAACGAAACCCAGCGCGAGCAGGCGGTTCGCCGGATGGCGCAGCGAGGCGCGGACCCGGTTCTGGGCGTCGGGTTCGCACAGGCCGATGCGATTGGCAAAGTGGCGGCTGAATTCCCTGAGACCCGTTTCTCCCTGATCGACGGCGTCGTTGACGCGCCGAATGTTCAATCGATCGTCTTCAAGGAGCATGAGGGCTCTTTCCTGGTCGGCATGCTGGCGGCGATGAAGTCTGAAACCGGCAAGGTGGGCTTCGTCGGCGGCATGGATATTCCGCTGATCCGGAAATTCGCCTGCGGTTTCGAGCAGGGCGCGAAATACGTGAATGCGGGTACCGAGGTCATCCAGAACATGACCGGCTCGACTCCAGCGGCCTGGAACAACCCAGGACGCGGCGGGGAATTGGCCAAGGCGCAGTTCGACCGTGGCGTTGACGTGGTTTACGCGGCCGCGGGCGGTACTGGCGTCGGCGTGTATCAGGCGGCGAAAGACAACGGCAAATTCGCGATTGGCGTGGACAGCAACCAAAATTACCTCCAGCCGGGTACTATGCTGACCTCGATGCTGAAACGTGTCGATGTCGCCGCATACAACGTCTTCAACGACGCCCAGGCCGGTTCCTGGGAACCGGGTTTCAAAGTCTTAGGGTTGGCGGAGAACGGCGTTGGCTGGGCGTTGGACGAGCACAATGAGGACCTGATCACCCCGGAGATGAAAGCGGCGGCCGACCGGGCGCGCGATGACATCATCAACGGCACGATCACAGTACATGATTACATGTCCGACAACAGCTGCACCTACTAAAAGGGCGATTGAATAGCGGAATTGACGGCGCGTCTCTCTCTGGCGAGGGCGCGCCGTCTGTCTTTATTCGAGAGGGAGGTTGGGCGCGCCGACTGGTCAGATTTGCGACGACGCGTCTCTTGGAACAATCATGAGTTCTTATGCTCTGAAACTCACGGGGATCAACAAGGCTTTCGGGCCGGTCCAGGCCAACAAGGACGTCTACCTGGCGGTCGCCAAGGGTGAGATTCACGGCGTCATCGGCGAGAACGGGGCCGGTAAGTCGACCCTGATGAGCATCCTGTATGGCTTTTACGAGGCCGACAGCGGGTCCATCGAAGTCGGCGGCGACGCCGTCCGGATCCGGAATTCCGACGACGCGATCGCACTTGGGATCGGCATGGTGCATCAGCATTTTATGCTGATTGACTCATTTACAGTGCTCGAAAATGTGATGCTGGGAGCGGAATCGGGACCGATGCTCGCGTCCAGCGAGGTCAAGGCTGAGGCCGAACTGCTGCGCCTCGAGCAGGAATACGGGCTGCATGTCGATCTGAACGCCGAGGTCGGGGGGCTGCCGGTCGGCCAACAGCAGCGAATAGAAATCCTCAAGGCGCTCTATCGCGGCGCCGAAATCCTGATCCTGGACGAGCCGACCGGCGTTCTGACGCCGCAGGAAACCGACAAGCTTTTCGAAATCCTGCAGGCGCTCAAATCGCAGGGCGTTACAATCCTGCTTATCACGCATAAGTTGCGCGAGATTATGGCGGTCACTGACGGCGTGTCGGTGATGCGCGGGGGCGAGATGGTCGCCCACCGGCGCACCGCCGACACCAGCACCGAGGAACTGGCCGAATTGATGGTCGGGCGCAAAGTGCGCCTGGATGTCGACAAGGCCGCCCCGCATGTCGGCGAGACTCTGATCCAGGTCGATCATCTGATGGTCACCGACCATCGCGGCGTGGATCGGGTGAAAGATGTCAGCTTTACCGTCAATGCGGGCGAGATCGTCGGCGTCGCCGGCGTCTCCGGCAACGGCCAGAGTGAACTGTTGCAGGTTCTGGCCGGCATCGACGCGCCAAGTAAAGGCCGAGTCGTGCTGGTCGGCGTGACGGCGACGCCTGAAAGTCCGGGCGACCCGGCCCAGCGGCGTCGGCATGGCGTCGCCCACGTGCCCGAGGACCGGCATCGGTTGGGGCTGGTCGGTAAATTCGCGGCCCAGGAAACCGCCATCCTTGGGTATCAGGCGACCGATGCCGTGAATAAGGGTATGTTCCTCGATCTCGACGCGGTCCGCGAACAGACCGAGATGATGATGGCGGAATTCGACGTCAGGCCGCCCGACCCGTCGCTGAAATCCGCAAATTTTTCCGGGGGCAACCAACAGAAACTGATCCTGGCGCGGGAAATGACCAAGGCGCCGAAAGTGCTGTTGGTTGGCCAGCCGACCCGTGGCGTTGATATCGGCGCCATCGAATTCATTCACAAGCAACTCGTCTCGATGCGCGAGGCGGGATGCGCCGTGTTGCTGGTCTCGGTGGAGTTGGACGAAATCCTGACCCTATCTGACCGCATCCTGGTAATGTGCGCGGGCGAGCTGGTAGGTGAAGTCCCGATTGAAGAGGCGGATGAGCGCACGATCGGGTTGATGATGACGGGCGTGCCGCGCGAGGAGGCGGCTAACGCCGCTGCGCCGGCCCCGGCGAGCCAAGAAGGGGAGGCGAGAGTATGAGCGCCCCGCATCGGGAACTGCCGACTTGGGTCGATATCGGCGTCACGCCGATCGTGAATATCTTCCTTGCGCTGATCGCAGCGGGCGTCGTCGTTCTGATCGTCGGCGAGAATCCGATCGAGGCGGTTCAGGTGTTGGTGCGCGGGGCCATCGGCTATGACGAGGGGATCGGCTACACGCTCTATTATACGACCAACTTTATCTTCACCGGCCTTGCCGTGGCCGTCGCCTTTCATTGCGGCCTGTTCAATATCGGCGGCGAGGGCCAGGCCTATATCGGCGGTCTCGGACTGGCGCTGATGGCGTTGGCCTTTGACAGTATCCTGCCCGCCTTGCTGGTCATCCCTTTGACTATCGTCGGCGCTGCGGCCGCCGGCGCGGCCTGGGCCGCCGTCCCGGCCTATCTGCAAGCCTATCGCGGCAGCCATATCGTCATCACAACAATCATGTTCAACTTCATCGCCGCCGCCTTGATGGTCTATCTGTTGGTGAACGTGATGGGGCAGCCGGGGAATATGTCGCCCGAGACCCGACCGTTCGCCGATGGCGTCAGCCTTCCCTTCATGCATGAGTTTCTCGGCCTATTCGGGATCGACATCACACGGACGCCGCTCAATCTCAGCATCGTCTGGGCTCTGCTCTGCTGCGTTTTCGTGTATTTCTTTATCTGGCGCACCCGCTGGGGCTACGCGGTGCGGACCGTGGGCAGCAATGAGCCCGCCGCGGTTTATGGCGGCATCGATCCGAAAAAGACCATCTTCATGGCGATGTGCATATCCGGCGCTTTGGCGGGCTTCGTCGGCGTCAACGTCATCCTGGGCGAACAGCACAGGCTGCTGCTGAACTTCGCCGCCGGCTACGGCTTCACCGGCATCGCCGTGGCCTTGATGGGACGGAACCATCCGTTCGGCATCGTCCTGGCCAGCCTGCTTTTCGGCATGTTGTATCAAGGCGGGGCGGAGATCGCCTTTGAGATCCCGACCATCACGCGGGAAATGGTGACCGTGCTGCAGGGGCTGGTGATCCTGTTCTCAGGCGCGCTGGCCTATATGTCGCGGCCCTGGGTCGAGGCGGTCTATTTCGCCCTGACCCCAAGCAAGCAACAAGCCGCGTAGGTCGGGGGCGCGCTATGGAAGACCTTTTTGTCCTCGTCCTGCGAACATTCGACGCGATGCTTCGGGTCGCGACGCCGCTGATTTTCTGCGCCATGGCCGGCCTGTTTTCGGAGCGCTCCGGCATTGTCGATATCGGGCTTGAGGGCAAAATGCTGGCGGGCGCCTTCGCCGCCGGCGCGATCGCGGCGGTCACCGGCAACGCCTGGGCGGCGCTGCTGGTTGCGGTCATGGTGTCGATGTCTCTCGCTTTGGTGCATGGCTTCGCCTCGATCACCCATCGCGGCGACCAGGTGATCAGCGGCGTCGCCATCAACCTGTCGGTCGCCGGCCTGACGGTCGTTCTCGGAAACGCCTGGTTTCGGCAGGGCGGACAAACACCGACCTTGGGGGCGGAGGCGCGATTCATGCCGATCACCCTGCCGGGCGTGGAAACAATCGGCGCCATTCCGATTTTCGGGACGATTTACGCGGAATCGATCAGCGGTCACAGTCTGCTGGTCTATCTCGCCCTGGCCGCGGTGCCGCTGACCGCCTGGGTCGTGTACAAGACACGCTTTGGCCTGCGGCTGAGGGCGGTAGGCGAGAACCCGGCGGCGGTCGATACGGCGGGGATCTCCGTGACATGGCTCCGCTATCGCGCGGTGATGATCTGCGGCGCGTTGTGCGGTTTTGCAGGGACCTTTCTGGCGATCGGCCAGAACGCCAGCTTCGTGCGGGATATGTCGGCCGGTCAGGGCTATATCGCCCTGGCGGCGTTGATCTTCGGCAAGTGGCGGCCTTGGACCGCCTTCGGCGCATGCCTGATTTTCGGCCTGCTGGACGCGGTGGCGATCCGTCTGCAAGGCGTCGAACTGCCCTTTATCGGCGAAGTGCCGGTGCAACTGATCCAGGCGCTGCCCTACATTCTGACTGTCGTGCTGTTGGCGGGCTTTATCGGCCGGGCAGTGGCGCCGAAGGCGATCGGCGTCCCCTACGTGAAAGAACGGTAAGGGGCGCGCGCGATGGACGCCGATTTGCTGGATGCGGTGCGCGACGCTCTGGCCTACGCCTACGCGCCCTATTCGGGCTTTCCCGTCGCCGCCGCGTTGCGCGCGGCCAACGGCAAGATCTATACCGGCGTCAATGTCGAAAACGCCAGCTATCCTGAAGGCGTCTGCGCCGAGACCAGCGCGATTTCCGCCATGGTGACGGATGGCGAAAGGTCGATCGTCGAGATCGCCGTCGCCGGCAGTGGCGACGACATCCTGACGCCGTGCGGCGGCTGCCGCCAGCGCTTGCGGGAATTCGCCCGCGCCGAGGTGGCGGTGCACGCCTGCGGTCCCGAAGGATGGCGGCAAAGCTTTGTCCTTGGCGATCTTCTACCCAACGCCTTCACGCCTGCGCATTTGAAATAGGGTCCGCCATGACGCCGGAAGACGTAACCAAAGCCGTAGACGCCATCTCCAAGCGCACGGATGTCAGACCCACGGTCGGCGTTATTCTCGGCTCTGGGCTGGGTCCGCTCGCCGAGGATGTGGTCGATCCGATTGCTGTGGACTACGCCGATATCCCAGGCTTCCCGACTTTGACCGTCGCGGGCCATGCCGGCCGTCTATTACTGGGGACAATCGCCGGTGTGTCGGTCGCCCTGATGCAAGGCCGCAAGCACTATTATGAAAAGGGCGACGCGCGGGCGATGAACCTGCCGCTGGCGACTCTGAAGGCGCTGGGCTGCGAGACGCTGCTCTTGAGCAACGCCTCCGGCGCTTTAGCGCAGAATCTCGGCCCGGGCGACATCGCCGTGATCGGCGACCATATCAATTATGTCGGCGTCAGCCCCCTGATCGGCGAGGATTATTTCGACGATAAATTCGTCGATATGGCGGAGGCCTATGATCCGGCGCTGCGTGCGATCCTGATCCAAGCGGCGGAGAAACTGGGCTTTGCGCTGCCGGAGGCGGTCTACACCTATTTCGCAGGGCCGCAATTCGAGACGCCCGCCGAGATCCGCGCCGTCGCGGCGCTAGGCGGCGATCTGGTCGGCATGTCGACTGTCCCGGAAGCGATCTTCGCCCGCGCGTTGGGCATGCGGGCGGCGGCGCTCTCGGTCGTCACCAACAAGGCGGCGGGGATGAGCGAGACCGCGCTGAGCCACGCGCAGACCCAGGAAAACGCCAAGCTCGGAACCGACAGGATGCGCCGGCTGGTCCACGCTTTTCTAGAGGCGTTGCCGGGATGAGCCAGGCCGAGTTGAAGACTTTGGCTGCGCGGGCGCTGTCGATGCTGGACCTGACCAGCCTGAATGACGGCGATAGCGAGGCGGACATCGTCGCCCTCTGCGATAAGGCGAAGTCGCCCTTGGGACGCCCGGCCGCCGTTTGCGTCTGGCCGCGTTTCGTCGCCTTGGCGAAGTCCGAACTGGCGGGAACAGGCGTCAAAGTAGCGGCCGTTGCGAATTTCCCCGACGGCGCCGCCGATATTGACCGCGCCGTCGCTGACACGGAGGAAATCGTTGCGGCGGGCGGTGACGAGGTCGATGTCGTCTTTCCCTATCGCGCCTTGATGGACGGCGACGCGGCGATCGGCGCCGCGTTGGTCGAAGCGGTGAAACAGGCCTGTGGCGATCGCGCGGCGCTAAAAGTGATTATTGAGAGCGGCGCGTTGAAGACCGACGCGCGGATCCGGCAGGCCAGCGACATCGCGCTCGAAGCCGGCGCCGACTTCATCAAGACCTCCACCGGCAAGGTTCCGATCAACGCGACGCCGGCCGCGGCGAAGACCATGCTGGAAGCGATCAAGGCGCAGGGGCGCGGCGCCTTTAAGGCGGCCGGCGGCGTCCGTGATGCGAAAACGGCGGGCGCCTATCTGGCGATGGCCGACGATATTCTGGGGCCTGATTGGGCGACGCCGGAGACCTTTCGCTTCGGCGCCAGCGGCCTGCTGACAGACTTGCACGCGGTCTTGTCGGATCGCGCCGATTTAGGCGGCGACGCGGCTGCGTCGGACTACTGACACGATTGGCTCAAGCGGGAGCGAGACCGGAAACCATGGCGGACATGCTGCCTCAAGAGATCATTCGCAAAAAGCGTGATGCGCACACGCTTTCCGACGATGAGATCGGTTTCATGGTCCAGGGCATGGCTGACGGATCGGTCGGCGAGGGACAGATCGCGGCTTTCGGCATGGCGGTCTTCTTCAACGGCATGTCGATGCCGGAACGGGTGGCGCTGACGCGCGCGATGATGCGGTCGGGCGAAGTGCTCGACTGGTCGGATGCGGATCTCGGCGGTCCGATCCTGGATAAGCATTCGACCGGCGGCGTCGGCGATAAGGTCAGCCTGATGCTGGCCCCGATCGTCGCTGCCTGCGGCGGTTTCGTGCCGATGATTTCCGGCCGCGGCCTTGGCCATACCGGCGGCACGCTCGACAAGCTCGACTCGATCCCGGGCTACAACGCGACGCCGGAGATCGAGCTCTTTAAAAAGACCGTCGCCGACATCGGCTGCGCGATCATCGGCCAGACCTCGGACCTCGCGCCCGCCGACAAGCGTTTCTATGCGATCCGCGACATTACGGCGACGGTCGAAAGCGTGCCTTTGATCACAGCCTCGATCCTGTCCAAGAAACTGGCGGCCGGATTGGACGCGTTGGTGATGGATGTGAAAACCGGCACCGGCGCCTTCGCCAGCAGTTACGGCATGGCCAAGGAATTGGCGACCAGCATCGTGGAAGTGGCGCATGGCGCGTGCATGCCTACGACAGCGCTGATCACCGATATGAACCAGGTGCTCGGCGCCAGCGTAGGCAACGCATTGGAGGTGCGCGAGGCGGTGGACTATCTGACCGGGGCCCGACGCGAACCGCGTCTGCATGACGTCACGCTGGCGCTGGCCGGTGAAATGTTGGCGCTGGGCGGGTTAGCCGAGACGGCGGAGGCCGGACGTGGCAAAGCAGCGGCGGCGCTCGATTCCGGTCGGGCGGCCGAGCTGTTCGGTCGGATGACGGCGGCGCTGGGCGGGCCGACGGACTTCATGGAAAAAGCCGAGGCCTACCTGGCCGCGGCGCCGGTCGTGCGCGCTTGCCACGCGGATCAGGACGGCGTGGTGATCGGCATGGATGCGCGCGCGGTTGGTGTCGCCGTCGTCGCCTTGGGCGGCGGCCGGGTGCGGGTGGAGGATGACGTAGACCCGGCGGTCGGCCTGACCGACGTCGTTCAAATCGGCGATACCGTGGACGCCGAGACGCCCTTGGCGATCGTGCATGCCCAAAGTGAGGGCGAGGCGGAAGCCGCTTGCGCCGCAATCAAAGCGGCGGTCAAATTGGGCCGGGCCGACGACCAACGCTCTGCCGTGTTCGAACGGATTGCAAAATCCTGACCCGGGGCCCATGTCTGCGTCCCGGTTCGGAGCGGCTCAAATGCGAGCCAGGCTGAAGAGAGAACAAGACGGAAGCGATCATGAAACGCGCAATTATCCTGGTGATGGATTCCTTCGGCATCGGCGCTGCGCCGGACGCCGCTGATTTCGGCGACGCCGGGTCGGACACGTTGGGTCATATCGCTGAGCGCCGGCCGACGCTCGCCTTGCCGAACTTGCAGCGCCTGGGGCTGGGTGAAGCCGCGCGGCTGGCCACCGGTCGTTTGCCGATTGGATTCAGCCCGGGCGCGGCGCGGGACGGCGCCTATGGCGCGGCGGCGGAAGTGAGCCACGGCAAGGACACGCCGAGCGGTCATTGGGAGATCGCCGGTCTGCCGGTCGCCTTTGATTGGGGCTTCTTCCCCAAGACCGAACCAAGTTTCCCCGCCGATTTGATCGCCGACTTCATCGAGAAGGCCGGCCTGCCGGGAATCCTCGGCGATAAACATGCGTCCGGCACCGAGATCATTGCAGAGCTTGGCGAAGAGCATATCCGGACCGGTAAACCGATCTGCTACACCTCCGCCGACAGCGTCTTTCAGATCGCGGCCCATGAGGCCCATTTCGGTCTCGAACGGCTTTATGAAATCTGCCTGATCGCCAAGGAATTGCTTGAGCCGTTGAATATCGGACGGGTGATCGCACGGCCTTTCATCGGCGCTGACGCCGGCTCGTTCGAGCGGACTTCAAACCGGCGCGACTACACGACCCCGCCGCACGGGGCCACGCTGTTGGACCGGGTGCAGAAGGCCGGCGGCGAGGTGATCAGCGTTGGTAAGATCGCCGATATTTTTGCGCATCAGGGGATCACGACGAAGATCAAGGCGCCCGAGAACGGCGCCCTGTTCGATGCGACCTTAGAGGCAATAGCTAAGGCCGGCGACGGGGCGTTGATCTTCACGAATTTCGTAGATTTCGACATGGTCTACGGCCATCGCCGCAATGTCGACGGCTACGCCGATGCGCTGGAGGCCTTCGATGCGCGCTTGCCGGAATTGGAGGCGCGGCTGCAACCCGGCGATCTGGTGTTGATCACCGCCGATCATGGCTGCGATCCGACCTGGCCCGGCACCGACCACACCCGCGAACATGTGCCGGTGCTGTTCTTCGGGCCCGCCGCCGAAAAAGGATCGCTCGGCCTGCGCGATAGTTTCGCCGATATGGGCCAGACCATCGCCCAGCATCTGGACCTGACCCCGCTCGACGCCGGCCGGTCCTGCTTTCCGCTGGACAAGGCGGCCTGAGATGGTTGGGGGCGCGTCAAGCGCGAGTCCCGAACGGTTCGATTGGACCGGTACCGTCACCGACGCCATGCGCGCGGCCTACGAACGCGACGGGTTCTTGGTGTTGGACGGGTTCGCCGACCCGGATGCCTGCGCGGCTCTCTCGGAACGTGTCGATGGGCTGATCGCCGAGGCGGCGGCGCCGGACAGTCCGACCGTGTTCGGCGACCATGCAGGCGATCGCTATTTCCTGGAAAGCGGCGACAAGATCCGCGTCTTTTTCGAACCCGATGCAGTGGATGCGGTCGGCCGGCCAAACCGGCCGATTGAACAGGCGTTGAACAAGATCGGCCATGCCATGCATGACCTCGATCCAGTCTTTGACCGGTTCTGCCGGGGCGAAAACTTCCGGGCTCTGAGCCAGGGCTTGGGTCTCGAGACGTCGGTATTGTTGCAATCTATGGTTATCTTCAAGCAGCCCGGCGTCGGCGCGGAAGTCGGCTGGCACCAAGACGCCACCTTCTTGCGAACCCAACCGCATTCGGTGACCGGCTATTGGCTGGCGCTGGAAGAGGCCAGTGTCGAGAATGGCTGTCTCTATGCGATCCCCGGCGGGCACAAGGGACCGCTGCGGCAATGGTTCGGGCGCGCCGGCGATCACGACGCACTGGAAATGCGCGATCTTGATGACACGACGCTCAACGCCGACGCGGCGGTTCCGCTGGAGGCGGCGACCGGAACCCTGGTCGTGCTGCACGGTTTCCTGCCGCATATGTCGACGCCGAACCGGTCTGACCGGTCCCGCCGGGCGATGACGCTGCATACGGTCGATGGCGGTCTGCCCTATCCGTCGGATAATTGGCTGCAGCGTCCTGGACTTGGCGCGCCGCGCGGTTTCGGCCCCGAGGCGGCGGCGGCGTCATGATCCTGGATATCGGCTTCGACGCCGACGATACGCTCTGGCACACGGAAAGCTTGTTTCAAGAGACTCAGGCCCGGCTTGAGGATATTCTTGCGCAATATGCGCCGCGCGAGGAAGTCGAGGCGCGGCTGCACAAGACCGAGCTCGCGAATGTCCGCCTGTTCGGCTATGGAATCAAAGGCTTCACACTATCTCTGGTCGAAACGGCGATCGAAGTTTCCAACGGCCAAGTCAAAGCGTCCGAGATTCAAGAACTTCTGATGATGGGTAAGGCGATGCTGGATGCGCCCATCGACTTGATGCCCGGCGTGCATGCGGTGTTGGAGACATTGCGGGCGGAGCATCGCTTGTTTCTGATTACCAAAGGCGATGTGTTGGACCAGACCAACAAGATCGATAAATCGGGCCTTGGTCTGTATTTCGACGCGCTAGAGGTGGTACAGGAGAAATCGGTCGAGTCCTACGCTGACCTTTTCGAGAAGCATAGCGTGCGCGCGCCTCACTTCCTGATGATCGGCAATTCGATCCCCTCCGATGTGCTGCCTGTGCTCGAGTTGGGCGGCTTTGGCGTTCATGTTCCTTACCACATCACCGCGGTCTTCGAGCGCGCCGATAACGACCCGGCCCATGACCGTTTTCACCGGCTTGATGCGCTGGCTGAACTGCCCGATTTGGTAGCTCAGCTGAAGGGCGCGCGGCGCCGCGCCAGTTGATTGGGAAATAGGCATGGGCCCCGGATCATGTCCGGGGCGACGATTGGATAGGCTTAGAAAGTGTTCGCGTCAGGGTAGGGCGGTTCGGCGCCGAATGCGCCTTCTTGCGCGTCGATCTGCGCCAAGGCGGTGAAGGCTTTCGGCAATTCCCAGAAAAAGGTGTGGCGGCAGGCCGCCAGTTTGCCGGCGCGGAAATGGGCGTCCGATTGGTTCTCGACTACGGTCGCCTGCCAAAGCCAAATCCACGCGAGCGTGATCCGGCCGAACGCCTCCATATAGGCCTGGGCCGGGGCCAGAGCCGCTTCCGGACCCAGCCTATCGCGGCGTTCGCCGATGGCGAGTGTCGCCGCGCGCAAAGCGCCCCAGGCGTCGAGCAGCGCGTCGGCTTCCGCTTTCAGTTCTTCCGGCGCGGACCGCGCCGTCTCGACGATGCGGCGGCCGAGCACATGCAGCGCCGCGCCATCTTCCATGACAGCCTTGCGTCCCAGCAGATCCAGCGCCTGGACGCCGTTGGTTCCCTCATGGATCGGGTTCAGCCGATTGTCGCGATAGAGTTGCTCGACCAGGAAGTCGCGGGTGTAGCCATAGCCGCCATGAATCTGGATCGCCGCATCATTCGCCCGCAAGGCGGCGTCGGAAAACCAGGCCTTTAGGATCGGCGTCAGCAACTCAAGCAACAGATGCGAGTCTCGCCGCTGTTTCGGATCCGGCGCCGTCGTTTTCTCATCGACGAGGCGGGCGCAAAACAGCGCGAGCGCCAAGCCGCCTTCGGCGATCACCTTCTGTTCGATCAGCATGCGCCGAACATCCGGATGCACGATCAGCGGGACCGGGCCGGTTTTCGAGACTTTCGCGTCGAGCGCGCGTCCCTGCCGCCGTTCGCGTGCGTAGGCCAGACTCTCCTGATAACCGGCATAGGCCAGCATCGCCGCGCCGGCCCCGACGCCGATCCGCGCCTCGTTCATCATATGGAACATTTGCGCGAGGCCCGTGTTCGGCGCGCCGACCAATTCGCCGATGCAGGCGTCGCTGTCGCCGAAACTCAGCGCCGTATTCACTGTCCCGCGATAGCCCATCTTGTGGTTCAGGCCAGTGAGCGTCACGTCGTTCGCCGCGCCGACCGCGCCCGCGTCATCGACTCGGTCGCGTGGGACAATAAACAGCGACAGGCCTTTCACGCCCTCCGGCGCGCCCTCGATCCGCGCCAACAGCATATGGATGATGGTCTCGGCCATGCCGTGATCGCCGCCGGAGGTCCACATTTTTGAGCCTTTGATCGCGTAGCGGCCGTCATCCAGCGGGACCGCCTTGGTCCGGACGTCGCTCAGTGACGAGCCCGCTTGCGGTTCGGACAAGGCCATGGTCCCGAAGAACCGTCCTTCCAGCATCGGCGGCAGGAAACGCCGCTTCTGATCCGCTGACCCATGGGCGGCGATCAGATTCGCGGCGGCGATCGTCAGGAATGGATAGGCGACCGTCGCGATATTCGCCGCCTGGAAATAGGCGAAGGCGGCCTGCGTGACGGTCCAGGGAAGCTGCAGCCCGCCGATCTCTTCGTCGTGATGCGCCGCGGCGAAGCCCGCGTCATGGAAAGCGGCGACGCCCTCTGCGATCTCCGGCGGCAGGCGCACGGCGCCGTCTTCCAACAAGGGCTCCTCGCGGTCGCTCTTCTGCAGATGGTTGCGGAATTTCGCCCAGGCGATCGCCTCGGCCTGATCCAGGATCGCGTCATAGGCGGCGCGGTCTTGGCCTTCGAAGCGCGGACGCGCGGTCAAAGCCTCAAGCCCGATCAGGTCATAAAGGATAAAATCCAGATCGACGCGCTCGATCAGGCGCGGGGGGCCGTCCGACGTCATGATGAATGCGCTCCCTGACTGGGCCGGTTGGGCGCTAGGGTCCTCTTGAACAGATTGAGCCGCATCAATAGGGTCCGCCGATAAACCTGATATAGCATATGTTAGACGGCGGGGTTGGCCGCGCATCCGCGTCCGTCCGCCTGGCTCCGCACGCCGTTGTGATAAGACAAAGGAAACCGTCGATGCCGTCAGATCAAGTGCTGGATGTTCTGGTTCAAGGCCAACCCGCCGATTTCCCCGTTCCGTCGGGGGTCTATGCGGAAAGGGTGACCGCGGTCCAGCACTACACCGACCGGCTGTTCAAGTTCCGCATCACTCGCCCGGCGGCGCTGCGCTTCCGCTCGGGCGAGTTCGTGATGATCGGCCTGCCGAACGCGGAAAAGCCGGTGTTCCGCGCCTATTCGATCGCGAGCCCGTCGTGGGACGAGGAGTTGGAGTTTTTCTCGATCAAGGTGCCGAACGGGCCTCTGACCGAGCATCTTCAGAAGATTCAGCCGGACGACACGATCCTGATGCGTAAGAAACCGGTCGGGACCCTGGTAAATGACGCGCTGATCCCCGGCAAGCGGCTCTATATGTTCTCGACCGGCACCGGCATCGCGCCCTTCGCCTCGTTGGTCCGCGATCCCGAAACCTATGACAAATTCGAGGAAGTGATCCTGACCCATACCTGCCGAGAGGCGGCTGAGTTGAAATATGGCGAGGAGCTGTATGAGCTCTGCATGACCGACCCGCTGGTCGGTGAGTTCGCCAAGGGCCGGTTGCGGCACTACACCACGGTCACCCGCGAGCCTTTCGAACGGACGGACCGGATCACCACGCTCCTGCGCAACGGCAAACTGTTCGAGGATCTCGGCGTACCGCCGATCGATCCGGAATCCGATCGAGGCATGATCTGCGGCTCCATGGCGATGCTGAACGAGACCAAGGGCATCCTCGAAGGCTTCGGCCTCGAAGAAGGCGCCAACAGCAAACCCGCGACCTACGTCGTCGAGCGCGCCTTCGTCGATTAGCCGCCGCTCGCAACCCGTTCCCGCAATTCGCCTTTGCGCACCTTCCCGGTCGAGGTCTTGGGCAGCGGGCCGAAGAGGATGCAGGTCGGCGCTTTGAAATGCGCCAGCCGGTCTCGGCACCATTGAATGATCTCGGCTTCAGTCGCCTCGGCGCCGTCCTTCAGCGTGACGAAGGCGACGGGGGTTTCGCCCCATTTCTCGTGCGGCGCCGCCACGATGGCGGCCTCCAGGACATCGGGATGCCGGAATAGCACGCCCTCGACCTCGAGCGAGGAGATGTTTTCGCCGCCTGAGATGATGATGTCCTTCGACCGGTCGCGAAGTTCGACATAGCGGTCCGGGTGCAGCACGCCGAGATCGCCGGAATGGAACCAGCCGTCCTTGAAGGCGGCCTCCGTAGCGGCGGGGTTCTTCAGATAGCCCTTCATGATGGTATTGCCGCGCATCATGATCTCGCCCATCTGCGCGGCGTCGGCCTGGGTCGGCGTCATTCTTTCCGGGTCCAGGACCGTCATTTCTTCGAGCGTGTGATTGGGCACGCCCTGGCGTTTTTTCTTCTCCGCCTGTTCGGCGATCGGCAGGGCGTCCCAAGCCGGGTTCCATTCGCAGCCGCCGGCCGGTCCGTAGGTCTCTGTCAGGCCGTATTGGTGGGTAACGTTGAAATTCAGCGCCGCCATCTTTTCCAGCACCGCCGCCGGCGGCGGCGCGCCCCCGACGGTGTAATGGACCGTGTGTTCGCTCTTGCGCCGTTGCTCCTCCGGCGCGTTGATCAGCATGGTCAGGATGACCGGCGCGCCGGACATATGGGTGACCTGATGCGCGTCGATCGCCTCAAAAATCGCTTTGGCGGACAGCGCCCGAAGGCAGACATGCAGTCCGGCCAATTTGGTGATCGCCCAGGTGTTGCCCCAGCCGTTGCAATGAAACATCGGCAGGGTCCAGAGATAGGTCGGCAGCGGATCGAGCCGGAACCCGAATTGGTTGTTGATCCCGACCAGATAGGCGCCGCGATGGTGATAGACCACGCCTTTGGGATCGCCGGTCGTGCCGGACGTGTAGTTCAGCGCGATTGCCTGCCATTCGTCCTCGATCGGCGGCGGTGTGAAAGTCGGGTCCGCCGCCGCGATCAGAGACTCATAGTCCTGATCGCCGAATGGATCGGTCTCGCCCAAGAGCGCGTCTTGGTAGCTCAGCAGGATCGGTTTGTTTGTCGCCGTCTCCAATGCGGTTCTCGCCGTCGGAACCAGTTCCGGATCGACCAGGAAGACCTTGCTTTCCGCATGGTCGAGGATGAAGCCGACCGTCGGGCCGTCCAGCCGGGCGTTCACCGCGTTCAGAACGGCGCCGATCAGCGGAACGCCGAAATGACATTCCAGCAGTTGCGGCGTGTTCGGCGCCAGCACTGTCACCGTATCGCCGGGTCCGACGCCAAGCCTGTGCAGCGCGTGCGCCAAGCGATAGCAGCGATCGCGGAATTGGCGGTAGCTCCAGGTCCGGCCGGCATAGGCGACGGCGGGCCGGTCGGGAAAGACTCGCGCCGCCCAGCCAATGAAGCCGTTCGGCGTCAGTGGCGCATGGTTCGCCGGCCTCTTGTGCAGGCCTTCCTCATAGATTGACATGACGCGGACTCCACCCTGTAGCGTTTTGCGGAATAGGGTGGCGGAGATCGCCGCAAACGGCAATCTTGCTAAGTTTTGGGCGGCTCTAGCGCCGCAACGGGTCGGCCGCTTTGCCGCCGTTTCCTTCCGGCGGCCGCATCTGCATCAACTGCTGCAACGCGCCGCGCCATCCATGCTCGCAGCAGACGGCGACAGCCGCGTCGTATCCCATTTCATGAACCAGACTGACGGCCATCTCCCGCTGGGCTTCTCCGTCACGGGTAGCCTCGACTTCTTCGATCGGCATGACAGGTCTCCATCGATCCGTCCCCTGATCGAACCGCAGCAACCTCCATGCCAACAATCAGTGTTTCTCTGCATGTGTTATCCGGGGGCGGCCGGTGGCGCGCCATAGCGCAGCCCCGGCGCGTCCAGAGCCTCAAGCCCTTCCGTCTCCTTCAGCAGCGCCAGGATTTGCGGCAGGATCGTCGCGATAGGGACGGCGGTGTTCACCGGGCCGCGATTCGTGCGCACGCCGGAAGCGGAATTCACGCCGATCGCCGCCAACCCGCCTCCTTGCAGTCGGATCGCCAGCGGCGCGCCGCTATCGCCGTTCTGAATCGTACAGCCATGCATCAGCAACGCACGATCTGACGTCGCGCCGGTGACGCCGCAACCCGACGTGAGAGAAATCGCATGCGCTCGGTCGCGCGGATAGCCAGCCAAGACCATGGCGTCGGGGGTGTCCCTCAGCCGCGAGACCCAGGCGTCGTTCACCGCAAACAGGCCCAAATAGCCCGCCTGGAGGCCGAGCGGCTCTTTCAGCACAATCAGCGCCCAGTCGTGGGCGTAATTATCTGGATGCGTCCATTTCGCGCCATTGAAGTCGGGTGACGCGACAAGCCGCTCCGCCTTGGAAAAAGCCACGAATTCGCCGCGCTGATAGCCCGCGACGAAATAGACATTGTCGGGCCGGGCCCAACGTTGGGTGCGCCGGTCGTAGAAACAGTGCGCCGCCGTTACAGCCAGCCGCTCGCCGATCAGGGCGCCGGTGCAATGAGACCTTTGGCTGACGCCGGGCACGTTCACCCTTCCAATCGCGCTCCAGGGATAGCGGCTGGCGTCGGCGATCGTCCGATCCTGGGTCGAGCCCGACAGCGGTGCGACCGTTTCGTCAGGGCCGGTCTGAGCCATACCTGATGTAGCGGTCATGCTAGCAAGAGCGGTCGCCAAAGCGAACGATTGAAATGAATGGCGGCTGCGCGGTGTGGTCAAAGCCAAAATTCCGAATTTGTGGAAAGAGCGACGAACAATCTTCTCGGCTTCTCGATTACTCTGCGGCGAGGGGGTTGCGCGCACTCCTGTCAGGAATGCCGGCTAAACCGCCGAAGCGCCGCGCATAGAACGGCGCCAGAGCGCGGGGGGCGCTCTCCGTCTCGCTTGCGGCGAGGCGTTCGGCGACATGTGTCTGCGCGGCGTTTGTCAGGGCGCGATAAAGCGCCTCATAGGCCGCATGCGCTTCGGCGCCGCGCCAGTCCGTCGGCGCCAGGGCCTCCGGCAGTCCGGGATCTTTCAAGACAATACGGCGATAGGCGTGGACCAGTAGGGTTCTGAGTTGAAAGGCGGCCTGAGGCGCGCCGGCGTAGCGGGTCGGCGCGGCGCAGAACGGATCGAACGCCGTCAGGAATCGGTCGTAGAGCGCGGCGATCTCCGCCATCGGCCAGGCCTCCGCGACGATCCGATGCAGCGCCTCAGGGTGGGTTCCGGCTTCCGGCGCCGCGGAGAGGATCGCGACCCGCCCATCCAGCCCCAATGCGTCGATCGAGGCCAGCGCTTGCGCGCGGTCCGGCGCCGGATGGGCCAAGAGGCCGGGCGATAGCGCGGCGAATCCTTGCCAGGCGAGTTCCCTGCGCAGCGCCTCGCGATCCTCGGGGTCTATCCCGCCTTCGCTCAAGACAAGCATCCAGTCAGGCGCCGTGCGATCCGGCGTCGAGGCGTAGATCCGCGCCTCCGCCGCCATGAATTGCCGCGCGGCGTCCGTGGTCAGAATGTAGCGGCTGCGGCGCCCTTCCTTGCGGATCGTGAACATCGCCTCTTGCGTCAACCGGTACATCGAGGTCCTGACCACGCGCTCGCCAAATCCCATTGGATCGAGCAGATCAATCATCGCGCCGAGCAAGAAGTCGCCGCCGAGCGGGGCGATACTGTCGCCGCAGACCGTGACGATCAGCGACTTAGCCCGAATGTCGAGCCTTTCCGCCAGAGTCTGAAGCGCGTGATCCATGATCGTTCACGCCCCCTGCTAAAGGGTCCGGTTGTCGATCACGCGGCGGGCCTTGCCGAGGCTGCGCTCGATCGCGCCGGGTTCCTGGACCTGAACCGACGCTGTGACTCCGATCAAATCCTTAATCCGTTCGGCAAGGTCCCGGCCGGCGATCACCCGCGCCGCATCCGCAACCGACCCGTCCCGCGCCTCGACTCGCACCAGCATCGAGTCCAGCGGGCCCTCGCGGAACACCTCGATCTGGTAGTGCGGCGCCAGTGTTGGCTCTTTCAGGATCAATTCCTCGATCTGCGAGGGGAAGACATTGACGCCGCGGATGATCAGCATGTCGTCGCTGCGGCCCGTCACCTTCTCCATTCGCCGCATGCTGCGGGCAGTGCCAGGCAGCAGCCGGGTCAGGTCGCGCGTCCGGTAGCGGACCATCGGCAAGGCTTCCTTCGCCAGGGTGGTGAAGACAAGCTCGCCGAACGCGCCGTCCGGCAAGACGGCCCCGGTTTCGGGATCGATGATCTCCGGATAGAACCAGTCCTCCCAGATATGAAGGCCGTCCTTGCTTTCGATACATTCCATACTGACGCCGGGCCCGACAATTTCGCTCAAGCCGTAAATGTCGACCGCCTGCATGCCGGTGCGGTCTTCTATCTCGCCCCGCATCGCGTCGGTCCAGGGCTCCGCGCCGAATATCCCGACCTCGAGCGAACATTCCTCCCGGCTCAGGCCCTGCCGATCCATCTCATCGGCGAGGGCCAGCATATAGCTGGGCGTGACCATGATGATGGTCGGCCGGAAATCCCGGATCAGTTGCACCTGTTTCTCGGTCTGGCCGCCGGACATCGGGATCACCGTGGCGCCCAGCTTCTCGGCCCCGTAATGCGCGCCTAGCCCGCCAGTGAACAGACCATACCCGTAGCTGACATGAACAAGGTCGTCAGGCGTCCCGCCGGCCGCGCGCAGCGACCGCGCCATCGCATTGGACCATACATCAATGTCCTTTTGCGTGTAGGCGACAACGGTGGGTTTGCCAGTCGTGCCGCTGCTGGCGTGCAGCCGGACCACATCATGCACCGGCGTCGCGATCATATCGAACGGATAATTCTGGCGCAGATCGTCCTTAGTCGTGAAGGGGAACCTCGCCAAGTCAGACAGGTCGGTCAGATCGTCGGGGTGCACGCCCGCCGCATTGAATTTGGCGCGATAGTGCGGCACGTTCTGATAGGCCGCGCTCAGCGTTTGTTTCAGCCGAGCGAGCTGCAGGGCGGCGATCTCATCCCGGCTGGCGATTTCGATTGGGTCGAGACTGTCGCGCGGGGCTTTTGCGAGTGTCATGGCGTCGCTCTGCTTCTGGGTCCGCTCAGGCTTGCGGATAGGCGGGGTCGATCTGGTCGCCAATTGTGCGCGAACGGCCCCGGAACAGCGCGATCCGCACGCCATCCTGATTGACCACCGTCACGTCATAGACGCCGCTGCGCCCGCGCGCGTAGGTCTCTTCGCAGGTCGCGGTCAATCGGTCGCCGAGCCGTCCCGGATTGACGAAATCGACATCGCAGCTTTGTGCGACCGTCAATCGGTTCCCGCTGTTGCAGGCGGCGGCGAAGGCGCTATCGGCGAGCGTGAAGGCGAGACCGCCATGCAAAATGCCGAAGCCATTCACCATATCCTCGCGAACGGTCATGGTCATCACCGCGCGGCCCGGCGCGACCTCGGCCAACACAATTCCCAGCATGGCGCTGGCCTTGTCATCGGCGAACATCTTGGCCGCAGCCGCTTCGGCCGCCTGCTGCGGCGTGTGTCTGGGTTCGGACGCCGCCATCGGCTCAGGCGCCCGTAAACCGGGCTGCGCGTTTCTCGATGAAGGCCTGCACGCCCTCCCGATAATCCGCCGTACGACCGGCGACCCGTTGCAGGTCGCGTTCAAGGTCGAGTTGATCGGCGAAATCGTTGGTCATGCTGGCGTTCATCGCCTGTTTGATCAGCGCCAAGCCCTTGGTCGGCTGGGTCGCCAGATGCGCCGCCAATTTGCGCGCCTCCGGCATCAGCTCCGCATCCGGCAGGCGTTTCCAGATCAGGCCCCATTCTTCAGCTTGCTCCGACGAGATTTTGTCGCCCAGCATCGCCATGCCCAGCGCGCGCTGCCAGCCGACCAGCCGGGGCAGGGTCCAGGTGCCGCCGCTGTCCGGGATCAGACCGATCTTGCAAAAGGCCTGGATGAAGCTGGCGCTCTCGCCGGCCAGCACCAAATCGCAGGCCAGGGCGATATTGCATCCGGCCCCGGCCGCAACGCCGTTCACTGCTGCGATCACCGGTTTCTCCATCGCTCGAAGAGACCGCACCAGGGGGTTGTAGTGCGCATCGAGCGTTTCTCCCAAGTCCGGCGCGTCGTCGGCCCCGCTCATTACGCGGTCGCTCAAATCTTGGCCGGCGCAAAAACCGCGCCCGGCGCCGGTTAGGGTCACCGCCCGGACGGTGTCGTCGCCGGCGATCTGTTTAAGCGCCGCGCGCAGCTCGCGATGCATCATCGTGTTGAAACTGTTGAGCTTATCCGGTCGGTTGAGGGTGATTTCCGCCACGCCGGCCTCAACCGTCACAGTAATTGTCTCGAACGCGTCGCCGTCGCTCGCCATGCTTTCTTCCCCGATCCGCTGCGCTGGTCTGTTCTTCTAAAAGTGATACAAGATTGGACGATCTTTGACAATTTTGGTATCGCTTTGCTGGAAGTCCGCCGCCAGTGCGGACGATCCAGCGAGAGGAAATCCCCATGACCGCGTCCGCCGCCGAGACCCTGTTCGAAACCCATAAGGCGCAGCTCGACGGGGCCCTGTCGGCGATTCGGTCGCGCGGCTATTGGTCCGCCTTCCCGGAAAGCCCGAGCAAGAGGGTCTATGGCGAGACGGCGGCGGCGGATGGGTTGGCCGCCTTTGAGGCGATGAAGGGCGCGCCCTTCGAGCTGTCAGGCCATCCGGGCGCCGGGATGCGGGTAGGCGGTGAGGTTTCGCCATATGGACCCGCGCTCGGCGTTTCTTATCCTGCGGCGACGGTCGATGCAGTCTTGGCGGCGGCAACGGCGGCGTTGCCGGCCTGGCGCGACGCGGGGGTGAAAGCGCGGACCGGCGTCTGCCTGGAAATCCTTAAGCGCATCAACGCGCAGAGCTTCACTTTCGCCCACACGGTGATGCACACGACCGGCCAGAGCTTCGTCATGGCCTTTCAAGCGGGCGGTCCGCACGCTCAGGATCGTGGGCTTGAAGCGATCGCCTACGCCTATGACGCGATGGCCGCGACGCCAGAGCATGTGCGCTGGGAGAAGCCGCAGGGCAAGAACCCGCCGCTGGTCATCGACAAGTATTTCAAGACGGTCCCGCGCGGCGTCGCCGCCGTGATCGGCGTCTCGACCTTCCCGACCTGGAACGGTTTTCCCGGCCTGTTCGCCAGTCTGGTCACCGGCAATCCGGTGGTGGTGAAGCCGCATCCGGCGGCCATTCTGCCGCTCGCCCTGACCGTGCGGATCGCGCGCGGCGTTCTGGCCGAAGCCGGCTTCGACCCAAATCTGGTCACGCTTCTGGTCGATGACGCCGACGACCCGATCGCCAAAGATCTGTGCACCCGGCCCGAGGTGAGAATCGTCGATTTCACCGGCGGCGGCGCCTTCGGGAATTGGCTGGAAGAAAACTGCCCGCAGGCGCAAGTCTATACCGAGAAATCCGGCGTCAATGCGGTGGTGATCGACGATTTCGCCGATCTGAAAGGCATGGCGCGCAATCTCAGCTACACATTCTCGCTCTATAGCGGCCAGATGTGTACGACGCCGCAGAATGTCTTTATTCCGAAATCAGGGATCAAGACCGCCGACGGCGTCATGAGTTTCGACGCGGTGGCGGCGGCCCTGGCGGCCTCGGTGGACAAGTTCCTGTCGGACCCGGACCGCGCCTTCGCCGTGCTGGGGGCGATCCAATCCAAGGCGACGCTGGATCGGGTGGAGAAGGCTGCCGCGCTTGGCCGGACAGTGCGCCGGAGCGCCGCCCTGACCCATCCCGATTTTCCCGACGCGGTCGTACGCACGCCCGCGATGATCGCGCTCGACGCCGAGGCCGACCGCGAGACCTACGGCGCCGAGTGTTTTGGGCCCGTCACCTTTCTCATCGCGACCGAGGATACAGGGGACAGTCTCGCCCGGTTGCGGGAGACGGTTGCGGAAGGCGGCGCCATCACCGCCGCGCTCTATGCCGACGACGCAGCCGTGATCGAGCGCGCGCGCGCCGTGTGTGAAGAGGTTGGCGTCGCGCTCAGCGTCAATTTGACGGGCGGCTTGTTCGTCAATCAGTCGGCGGCCTTTAGCGACTTCCATGCGACCGGCGCGAATCCCGCGGCCAATGCGGCGCTGACCGACGCCGCCTTCGTCGCCAACCGGTTCCGGGTGATCGAGACCCGCATTCCGGTCGACGAAGAACCCGCGGAGACGGCGGCGTGAGTCCGGCGGACCCGCGTCTGGGACCTCAGGTCTATGAGATCGACGGGCTGGTCCCGGTCATCCACCCGACAGCCTTCGTACATCCGACGGCGGTGTTGATCGGCGACGCCATTGTCGGGCCGAACTGCTATGTCGGACCCTGCGCCAGCATGCGCGGCGATTTCGGGCGGCTGATCCTGGAAGAGGGCGCCAACCTGCAGGACAATTGCACGATGCACGGTTTTCCTGGGACCGACACGGTGGTCGAGATCGACGGCCATATCGGCCATGGCGCGATCCTGCATGGCTGCCGGATCGGCCGAAACGCGCTGGTCGGGATGAATGCGGTGATCATGGACGGCGCGGTGATCGGGCCGGACTGCATCGTCGCCGCCATGGCCTTTGTCCGCGCCGGCCAGAGTTTCGAGCCGCGCAGCCTCATCGCCGGCCTGCCGGCCAAAGTGATGCGCGAAGTCAGCGACGAGGAACTGGCCTGGAAACAGGAAGGCACGCAAGCCTACCAGACCCTCGCCCGCCGATCCCGCGCCACGCTGCGCCCCGCGACGTCGCTTACGGAACCGGAACCCGACCGTCCCCGCATCACCAACCAAGACGTGAAGCCGCTTTACCAGACCAAGGAAGGGTAGGGTCGACGGACGCCTTTGCTATGCCATCCATATTAGCAGCGCTGATCTTGGCGCTCCGTTGCTCTTGGGGTGCGCCAAGCGGGTTCCGTTGCGTTTCTTGCTTTACCCTTTTGGCGGCGTGACCCTCTGCGCCGATCGGATTAGAACGCCAGAGGATATCAGTCCCGCCGCCACGACCAAGGCCATACCGACCCAAGTCTCCACGGTCGGAATTTCGGTGAAGAGGATCAGGCCCCATAGCGCCGCAAACACGACATAGCTGTAATCTACGGTCGCCATCATTTGCGGGGCGCCGGTCTGATAGGCGCGCGCGACTCCAAGAAAGAACCCAGCCGACAAGACGCCCAAGAATCCCATCAAGGCCCAGTCCGTGAGATCCATGGAGCGCCAATGCTCAAACAGGAATGGGTACTCGGATCGCAATGCGTCGCCTACATCAATCAATAGGAATGCAACCGATCCAATCACCCCGGTTAAAAGGAACGCGACATGCAGGTTCAGGGCTAAGGACACAGGATTTTCGGAGCGACATTTGTTTCGTGTTAGCACCATCGCCAGTGAATAGGTGAAGGCCGCCATGAGCGGCAGGAAGATCGCCATGGAAAAACCGTCTGCGCCCGGTCTCAGTATCACAGCGACGCCGACGAACCCGAGCGCCACGCCAAGCCACTGTGTTCGCGTCACCCGTTCACCCAAGAACAGCGCTGACAAGACCGTTGTCCAGATAGGATTTGTATAGACGGCTGTTGCAGCGATGGCTAAGTCGAGCAAGGGAAGCGACGCGTAAAAGGCGAGCCAGGTGAAGATTAGAAGCGCGCTTCTTAAGACAATCCAGTACGAAACGCGAAGCAGCGGGGCGTCCTTGGTGGCGTATAGAAGGGCAGCCAGGCAGGCGGCTGCAAAGACAGAGCGCGCTGCAAATACTTGCCAAATTGTAAGGTCGCTGCTGACGAGCTTTACCATCGCGTCGGCAAAAGACATCGCAAGAACCGACAGGGTCAATGTCACGGCGGCGCTCGCGTTCCGACCAAGTAGAGGCGTCATACAACCTCTCTCACGATCCTTACGGCTGGTCAGCGTGGGGAACTTGGTAAGGCGGTGCGTCCAAGCTTTTGCACGCGGGTCGGATCATCCGATCGAAAAAAGGCCTGCTCAAGCGGTTCAAATGCGGGGAAGACTAATCCGGGCGCGCAAATATGATACAAGAATCGCATTGAAATGCGAAAAACTGTATCATATCATGCGGAACAAAGAGGCGAAGAGCCCGAGTTTGGGGACGGAATGGCGTGCCGCGCGCGGCCGGTGGGCTGCGCTGCGGTGGCTTTTGGAGATTCGGCATGAGCGATGCGACGTTGGACAGTAAGGGGGGCGCTGGTCCGGCGGTCGCGGACGATCCGAAACGGCGGGCGGCCTTCGATGCGCGGGTGGCGGCGGAAGGCAAGGTCGAGCCGCGTGACTGGATGCCGGAGCAATATCGCAAGACGCTGATCCGGCAAATCTCGCAGCACGCGCACTCGGAATATGTCGGCATGCTGCCGGAAGGCAATTGGGTGACCCGCGCGCCGACGCTGCGGCGCAAGGCGGTGCTGCTGGCCAAGATTCAGGATGAGGCGGGGCACGCCCTCTACCTCTATGGCGCGGCGGAGACGATGGGCGTCAGCCGCGCGGAGATGCTGGACGCGCTGCATGAGGGCAAGGCGAAATATTCCTCGATCTTCAACTACCCGACCCTGACCTGGGCCGATGTCGCGGCGATCGGCTGGCTGGTCGATGGCGCGGCGATCGTCAATCAAGTGGCGCTGCAGCGTTGTTCCTACGGGCCCTACGCTCGGGCCATGGTGCGGATCTGCAAGGAAGAGAGTTTCCACCAGCGCCAGGGCTATGAAGCGATGATGGCGCTGGCCCAGGGGTCGCCGGACCAGAAGAAGATGGCGCAGGACTCGCTCAACCGCTGGTGGTGGCCTTCGCTGATGATGTTCGGCCCCAGCGACCGCGACAGCCCGCACTCGGCCCAGAATATGGCCTGGAAAATCAAGCGCGAGTCGAACGACGATCTGCGCCAGCGCTTTGTCGATATGACCGTGCCGCAGGCGGATTATCTTGGGCTGACTATGCCGGACCCGGATCTAAAGTGGAACGAAGAACGCGGCCATTACGATTTCGGCGAAATCGATTGGGACGAGTTCTGGCGCGTCGTCAAAGGGAACGGCGTCTGCAACCGGGAACGGCTCCAGGCCCGCCGCGACGCGCATGACAAGGGCGCCTGGGTCCGCGAGGCGGCCGTGGCGCATGCGGAGAAGCGCGCTGCACGCAGCTTGGCGCAAGCGGCGGAATAGCGCCGTACTAGGACAGCGAGGTAGACTGCGATGGCTTCAAGCGATTGGCCGCTTTGGGAAGTGTTCGTCCGCAGCCGCGCCGGGCTGAACCATAAACATTGCGGCAGCCTGCACGCGCCGGATGCGGAAATGGCGATCCAGAACGCGCGAGATGTCTATACGCGGCGCGGTGAAGGCGTCAGCATCTGGGTCGTGAAATCATCGGAGATCACCGCCGCCGATCCGGATGATAAGGACCAGCTTTACGATCCTGCCGACACAAAGGTCTATCGCCATCCGACCTTCTACACGGTCCCGGACGAGGTCGATCATCTCTGATTCTCGCGCCTCCCAGACCTTAACAACGCGAACCGCCCCATGAACCAGGACCAGCATGTCGATTATCTCCTCCGGCTCGGTGACAACGCGCTGATCCTGGGGCATCGTCTGAGCGAATGGTGCGGCCATGCGCCGATCCTGGAAGAGGATATCGCGTTGACCAATGTCGCGCTGGACCTGATCGGCCAGGCGCGCATGTTGTTGACCCAAGCCGGCGCGGTTGAGGGCAAGGGTCGGGACGAAGATGCACTGGCCTTCGGCCGCGATGTTTTGGATTGGCGCAATGTGCTGCTGGTCGAGCAGCCCAACGGCGATTTCGCCGATACGATCGCGCGGCAATTCCTATTCGATATCTGGAACCATCAGGTCTTTTCCACGCTGCTCGGCTCGACCGATGCGGAACTGGCCGCCATCGCCGCCAAGGCGGTGAAGGAAATCGCTTATCACAAGCGGCATTCCAGCGAATGGCTGATCCGGCTGGGCGACGGCACGGAGGAGAGCCGGGCGCGCATGATCCGCGCATTGGATGTGCATTGGGGCTTCGTCGAGGAGTTGTTTACGCCCGACGCCGTCGATCAGGCTGCGTTTGAGGCGGGAATCGGTCCCGATCTGGCGGCGCTGCGCCCGGAATGGGACGCGGCGGTCGCGGCGGTGCTGGACGAGGCGGGGCTCGAGCGGCCGGAGGTCGGCTGGGCGGTCCATGGCGGCAAGACGGACGGCCATCATAGCGAGCATCTGGGCTTCATCCTGGCGGAGCTGCAATTCATGCAGCGCGCCTATCCGGGCCTGGCCTGGTAGTCACGGGTTGCGCCATGGGACAGACGGTTCACAACCTGGGATCGATCGAGCCGCCAAACGGCGCGGCAGCGGAAGCGGCGCGGGTCCGCCGGCTGTTACAGGATGTGACCGATCCGGAGATCCCGGTCCTGACCATTGGCGACCTGGGACTGATCCGCGACATCGCGGTTCAGGGGGATTTCGTCACGGTGACGATCACCCCGACCTATAGCGGCTGTCCGGCGATGCTGACCATCGAGATTGATATCCGCGACCGGCTGTTGCGTGCGGGCTTCACCGAGGTGCGGGTCGAGACGGTTCTGGCCCCGGCCTGGACCACCGATTGGCTGAGCGAAGACGGCCGCCGCAAGCTGCGGGACTATGGAATCGCGCCGCCGGCGAAAGGCGCGGATGCAGCAGGAAAAGCCGCTCTGTTTGGCGAGGGTCCGAAGGTCGCCTGTCCGCTTTGCGGCGCGGCCGACACCGAAAGGGTCAGCGAGTTCGGCTCGACCGCTTGCAAGGCGCTTTATCGCTGCCGGTCCTGCGCCGAGATGTTCGATTATTTCAAGTGTATCTGACCGGTCTGGTGGAAGAAGCGGAGTATGGTGAAATTTCACGACCTGACCGTCGCCGATATCCGGGCCGAGACCGATGAGAGCGTGTCGATCGCTTTCGCCGTGCCGGAGGCTCTGAAAGACGCCTACTCCTTCACGCCCGGGCAATTTCTGACTCTGCGCGCCGAGGTCGGTGGCGAGGATATAAGGCGCTCCTATTCGATCTGCAGCGGGGTGAACGACAACGAGCTGCGCGTCGCGGTGAAGCGCGTCGGCGGCGGCCGTTTTTCAGGCTTCGCCAACAGCGCCGTCGCAGCCGGCGATGTCTTGCAGGTCATGACGCCGGACGGTCGTTTCACCCTGGCGCCCGATCCCGCGCTCAATGGGCGTCACGTTGTGGCCTTCGCGGCGGGCAGCGGAATCACGCCGATTATGTCGATCGTGAAGTCTCTGCTGGAGGATGAGCCCGAGACGACGGTGACCCTGTTCTACGGCAACCGCACGGTCGGCGGCGTGATCTTCCGCGACGCGCTGGAGGCGCTGAAAGACCGCTTCACAAAGCGCTTCACCCTGGTGCATCTGCTCAGCGGCGAGCGCCAGGAAGCGCCGTTGCTGAACGGCAGGCTGGATGGCGAGAAGGCGGCGACGCTGCTGCGGGTGCTTGTCCCGGAAGAGGCGGACGCCTACCTGATCTGCGGTCCCGGCACGATGGTCGAAGATATCCGCGCCGCCCTGCGCGCCCAAGGCGTGGCGGAAGGGAAAATCCGTTTCGAACTGTTCACGCCCGCGGAGGGCGTCGCGTTGGCGTCTGTCGCGCCGTCCGACGCCGGTGCGGTCCCGGCCGAGGCCGGCGAGACCGCCAGGGTCGCCGTCCTGATTGACGGCGTGCGCACCGAGTTCGACCTGCCGTTCAACGGTCCCTGCGTCTTGGAAGGCGCCGAGGCGGCGGGAGCCGATGCGCCCTTTTCCTGCAAGGGCGGGGTCTGCGCCACCTGCCGGGCGCGCGTTCTTCAGGGCGCGGTCGAGATGGCGCAGAACTATGCGTTGTTGGAGGATGAGGTGGCGCAGGGCTTCGTGCTCACCTGCCAGAGCCGCCCGACCAGCAAGACCCTCGTCTTGGATTACGACGCCGTCTGACGCTGTTTGTCGAAGAAATCGACAATCGTCTGGATGCAGAATTCGAAGATCTCGTCGCGCTCCTGCAACGGTTCATGCTGTGCGTTGGCGATGTGATAGACCTCCATCTTGGGTTGGGTCGCGGCGATCCGGTCATGGGCTCTGGAATCCACCACCTTGTCGTTCATACTGCTGAGCACCAGGACGGGAACCTCGGTCTGGACCTGCTGCGCCGTGCAAGCCAGCCGGTCGATGCTAAGCAACGCCTCATGCACCCATCCGATGGTCGGACCGCCGGTCGCCAGCTCGGGCGCCCGCTTGAGGCGTTGATGCATCCGGTCGAAGCGCGCCTTGTCGGTCGTCAGGACATTGCCCTTGAACTTCTGATCTGCCGAGCGGTAGTCGCCCATGCCCGGCGCGTAGCGGGTGCTGAATCCGAAGGTCGATGCGGCCCGGCCAACGGCGTGGATCAGGCGGCGGGTGAGTTTCGGGATCGTCAGGTCCCACATGGGCGCGGAGAAGGCGGCGGCGCGCCAATCCCAAGCCTCGCCGCGCTCCAACAAATAGCGCATGCCGACATGCCCGCCCATGGAGTGTCCGAGCAGGAACAGCCGCGCTGGGTTCAGCGGCCGCACCGCTTGCGCCATGAACGCGTCCACATCGTCGAGATAGTCCGAAAAGCGGCGTATATGGCCGCGATGCGGATGTCTGGACGGCCGTGTAGACCTCCCCTGACCGCGCCAGTCGAAGGTGGCGACCGTGTAACCCGCCGCGGTCAGGCGTTCGGTCACCTCCCCGTATTTCTCACAGAACTCGGTTCTGCCATGCAGGATCACCACAACGTCGCGGACCCTGTCAGAGGGGGCCGCATCGGCTTCAGGATTGAACAGCTGACCGTAGAGCGTCACACCGCGCGGGGCATGCACCCAGATTTCTTGCATCTCGGTTGGCATGGGGCCGTCATTGCGCCAATCCGAGCCGACCGTCAAATCTAAGCAGTCGCGTTACGCAACGCTTGTCAGCGAGCCAACACCGCCTCGATCGCCTGAACCATCCGCGGCGAGTCCGGTTTGACCGCCGTTGCGAAGCCGCTGACTGGCGCGCCGTTCCGGTCGATCAGAATCTTGTGGAAGTTCCAGCGCGGCCGCGCTTCTGAACCCAGCTCCGCCTTGGCCCAGCGGTAGAACGGGTGCGCTTGGGCGCCGCTCACCACTTGGCGCTCGGTCATCGGAAAATCGATGCCGTAGTTGGTCTCGCAGAATTCCTGGATTTGCTCTGACGTGCCGGGCTCCTGGCGGCCGAAATCGTTGCTTGGCACCCCGAGAACGACGAGGCCTTGATCCCGATATTGATCATAGAGCGCTTGCAGCGCGCGGTATTGCGGCGTGAATCCGCAAAAGGATGCCGTGTTGACGACCAACACGGCCTTTCCGGCGAAGTCCGACATCGGCATTGGGTCGCCCTCGATGCTGATAAAATCGAACTGATGCGCGCTGCTTGAACTGGCGGACGCACGCCAGCTTTGAGCGACCATCAGAGCGATCGCGGCGATCGACAGCGCTGCGACCGTTCCGGCGAACCGTGCGAAATGCATAGGCTTTCTCCCGAATTCTTCTGATTATCATACGGGCTGAGCGCGGAATTGGTTTCGAAAAGGAACCGGGCTGCAGAACGCGTCGCTCTTGCGCGCCGCCCGGCGGCCGCCTACTTGTCTGAGCGTCCTATCGCCTCAACGCCGGAGCTGAAATGGCCTTCGTCATCATTCCCGAGTTTCGTGTCGGAGAAGACCAGATCCCCAGCGGCCTTAAGGCCTGATCCGCGATGGTCGATTGGGAGGCGCGGTTCCAAGCCCGCAACACGCCTTGGGAACGGGAAGGGCTGAATCCGGCCTTTGTCGACTGGTTCAATGGCGGGTATTTCGAGGATGGTCTGGTCTATGTGCCCGGCTGCGGCCGGTCGCCGGAACTCGGCGCCTTGGCCGCGCGCGGACCGGCGATCGGCGTTGATCTCGCGCCCAGCGCCATCGCTCATCAAGAGGCGGAACTGGCGGCGATCCCCGATCCGCATCCGGCCAGCGTCGCGATCCTGCATGATGTGCTGACCTGGACGCCGGGCCCGGACTTAGGGGCCCAAGTCGATGCGGTCTATGAGCAGACCTGCCTCTGCGCCCTGCCGCCTGAATTGCGCGAAGACTACGAGGCGCGGATTGCCGAAATTCTCCGTCCGGGCGGACCGTTGCTGATCCTGTTCATGCAGCGCGCGAGTGACGGCGGACCGCCTTTCCATTGCGGCCTGGACGAGATGCGGACGTTGTTTTCCACTGACCGCTGGGACTGGACCGACGACCCGCCCCGCCGCAGCGACCATTCCCCCGGCATTTTCGAACTGGGCTACCGACTAATCCGGCGGTGATCCACCGACCCCCAAAGAAAGGAAGACCCGATGCCCATGCTGATTGACTGCAAAGACAAGCCCGGCCATCTGCAGCTTCGGCTCGACACGCGAGAGCGCCACCTCGCCTATCTCGACAAGCACAAGGCCAAGCTGATGGCCGGCGGAGCGGTGCTGGACCAAGAGGGTCATCCCAAAGGAAGCGTATTGATTGTCGATACGGATGACGTCGCCGAGGCCCAGGCGCTCGCCGATGGCGATCCCTACGCCCAAGCCGGCCTGTTCGACAGCGTGACGATCACGCCCTGGCGGATGGTCTATTTCAATTTCGAGAACCGTCTCTAGCCTCTCGCCCATCCAGTCGCGGTCCAAGCCCCTTGCTATCGCGGCGCCCGCTGGCGACAGTCCGGGTAGCGCGCTCTAGGGCAGGGAGACCCGCATCATGAAGGCTCAGAACCATCCCGGCGGGACCTTGCGCAACGGCGGGCGAATCCTGGTGGACGCGCTGCGCGGCCATGGGGTCACCCATCTTTTCGGAGTGCCCGGCGAGAGTTATCTGGCCGTCCTCGACGCGCTGCACGACACGCCGGAAATCCGTTTCATCAATGCGCGCCAGGAGGGCGGTGCGGCGATGATGGCCGACGCCTGGGGCAAGATGACTGGTGAGCCGGGCGTCGCCATCGTCACGCGCGGGCCGGGCGCCACCAACGCGGCGTCTGGCGTGCATGTCGCCTTTCAGGACTCGACGCCGATGATCCTGCTGATCGGTCAGGTCGGCCGCGCCATGGTCGAGCGCGAGGCCTTCCAGGAGATCGACTATCGCCGCATGTTCGGGCAGATGGCGAAATGGGTGGCCCAGATCGATGCGGCGGAGCGGATCCCCGAATTCCTCAATCGGGCATTCCATACGGCGACCTCCAGTCGGCCCGGTCCGGTCGTTCTGGCTTTACCGGAGGACATGCTGACCGAAAGCGCCGAAGCCGTCGATCTTGGCCGCTACAGCCGATTGCAAGCCCATCCAGGGCCCGGCGACATGGCGGCGCTGCGGGCGATGATGGTGAAAGCGGAACGGCCCTTGGCGATCGTCGGCGGCGGCGGGTGGTCGGCGGACGCGTCCGAGGCGCTGAGACGGTTCGCAGAGGCGAACGGGCTGCCGGTCGCCGTCTCGTTCCGCTGTCAGGATTACTTCGACAACGCCCATCCGAATTATGCCGGGCATGTCGGCATCGGGATCGACCCGGGCCTGGCGGCCTATGTGAAGAACAGCGATCTGGTGATCGTCATCGGCGCGCGTTTGGGGGAGATGACGAGCAGCGGCTACAGCCTATTCGACATCCCAAGACCAAGACAGCGTCTTGTGCATGTCTATCCCGACGCATCGGAGATCAACCGGGTCTATGACGCCGATCTCGGCATCGTCGCGTCCTCGCCGGCTTTTCTTGACGCGGCGGCGGCGATGGACTCTGTGGATGGCGGCGCCGATGCCGACCATGTCGCGGCCCTGCATGACGGCTACCAGAGTTTCTCGACGTCGGGGCCGCAGCCGGGCGCTGTGAATATGGGCGAGATAGTCGCTTTCCTGGATGCGCAGTTGGGCCCGGAAGCGATCTATTGCAACGGCGCAGGCAACTACACGATTTGGCTGCATCGTTATCGCCGCTATCGGCGCTATCGCACCTGTCTGGCCCCGACATCGGGGTCGATGGGCTATGGGCCGCCGGCGGCGGTCGCCGGCGCGCTGGCCAATCCGGGAACGCCTGTCGTCTGTTTCGCCGGCGACGGCTGTTTCATGATGACCTGTCAGGAGCTGACGACCGCCGTGCAATACGGTCTGCCGATCCTCTATGTGGTCGTGAATAACGGCATGTATGGGACGATCCGCATGCACCAGGAGCGGGAATATCCGGCGCGGGAAAGCGGCACCGCCCTCGTGAATCCCGATTTCGCGGCTTTCGCACGGGCCTGCGGCGCCCATGGCGAGATCGTCGAGAGGACCGAGGATTTCGCGCCTGCTTTCGAGCGCGCCCGAGCTACAGGCGGTCCGGCCTTGATCGAGGTCCGGATCGACCCGGAAGCCCTGACCCCCGCCGCCACCCTCAGCGGGACGCGAGAGGCGGCGCTCAGTCGCTAGCACTCGCGCCGCGTTTCAGGGCGCGGATCAGAAATCTTCCGGGATGGAGGGCGGCGATCACGTCGTCTTCGAGCACCTGCGGCAGGCCGAGCATCTGACGCGCCAGGACTTCGGCGAGAAGCGGCGCGGTGAGATAGCCGCGCGCGCCCAATCCGGTGAGGACAGATAGGCCGGTTTGATAGGGCGCTGGCGGATAGTCTTCCCAATGACGTCCCTGGCGCAGGCCGGCATAGGCGGTCCGGTAGGCTTCGGCGTCGGGCAGCCCGCCGACGATCGGCAGCCGATCCGGCGTCGTGGCGCGAAGGCCGACCCAACCGAGATTGGCGGGATCGATCGGCTCCGGCGCCTGGTCGAGCCCCGACGCTTCGGCGTAATTCTGCGCGTAGGCCGCATGCTCCGCGTCCCGCCAGCCCCGCCAGACTTCATCCTGCAAATCGGGCCAAGGGCTGAAGCTGGAGCCGATGATCCGCGTGGGGCTGGACGCCGAGAGGATCGGCGAAGCGTAGCCGTCATAGCTCAAAGCGCCGTGATCTGGGCCTGAAGGATCAGCCGCGACCCGGCTGACCTGACCGCGCGCGGGCCGTATCTCGAGCCAGGGCGCGCGCAACAAGTGACCTGTCCAGGCCCCCGCTGCGAAAACGACCGCGTCGCCATCCCAGCATTGCTGTCCGTCCTGGCCGATGAGGCGCCAGGTCCCGTCCGCACCGCGCCGCCAATCCGTGATCCGTCCGACCCTTGGCGTGAGCCTGCTTCGGGTGCGTAGGGCGCTCTGAACAGCGTCGGTTTTGACGGCGCCGGCCCTTGGATAGAGCAGGAATCCGCGCTCGTCCCGCGTTAGAAAGGATGTCGGCCAGGAAAGCGCGTAGACCAGAGCCTCGTGCCGCGCCGCGTCCTTGCCGTCGGGCGGCGCGCAGGCCACTCCACGCGGTTCGAGCCAGACCGGTTCATCTTCTTGCAGCGCGTCATAGAAGCGGGTGGCGTATAGCAAGGCCGCCGCCTGCAGCCGGCCGCCGGGCGTCGCGGCGGCGGGCAAGCGCGGCGCCAGCATCGCCACCCCGCCAAGCGGCGAGCCCAAGTCGGGGGCCAAACTGAACAGACTGGGCTCTGCGCCATGGCGGCGCAGCGCGTCGGCCAGGCATAGCCCGGCGACGCCGCCGCCAATCACCGCGATTCGGGTTGGCCGATTTGATGCCGGTGGGTCGCTCCAGGGCGCGCCTGAGGACGTTTGGGGCGGCTTCTCGCTCAAGCGGGCGAGCAGCCGTTCCCGCTTGTCCGCGAACCCGGGCGCCTTGCGAACCTCGAACCCGGCCGCCTGCAGGCCGCGTTTCACGGCGCCGGCGGCGGTATAGGTCGCGGCGACCGCGCCGGGCGTGGAGAGGGCGGCGATCCTTCGGAACAGGCTTTCGGTCCAGAAATCAGGATTTCGGCTGGGCGCGAACCCGTCCAGATACCAGGCGTCGACCCCGTCGCCGGCTGACCAATCGGCCAGCATTTCTTCTCCGGGCCCAAAGAGCAGCGTCAGGCGGACCCGGCCGTGGTCGAAGGACAGGGGGTGCGCCCCTTGATGGCGCGGCGGGTACAGCGCAATAAGCGCCGCCGAAAGATCCTGAAGCTCGGGATAGAGCGCGTGCGCCTGCGCGAGTTCGGCGGCGTCGACAGGGAAGCCCTCAACGGAGACATAGTCGAGTGTGGCGTCAGGCGGAGCGGTCTCACGCCAGAGACGCCAGGTGAGCAGGAAATTCAGCCCCAGGCCGAAGCCAGTCTCAGCAAGGGCGAAATGCGTCTTGCGCGTCCAAATGTCCGGTGCGCCGATCCCGCGCAGGAACACCGCTTCGCCTTCCGCGACGGCCCCGGCTTTGGACGCGTAGCCGTCCGCAAACAGATCTGATCGCGGACCGCGCGGGTCTGCGAGATTGAGGGCTGGGCGGGGTAGGCGCGGCCATGGCGACATATCCCTCTATAGGCTGCGGCGCCGCGCCGGGAAACCGTGTGCGTCCAAGCCGTTCAGTCGGCTTTAACGTAGAGGCGGGATTCGATATCGAGGATCAATTCGTTCAGTTCGGCGGTCTTGAGTTTCGCCGCCTCGACCTTGCCGCGGAGGACCGCTTCCTCGGAGTCCGCTTCCATTGATTCCTGCGAGCGCCCTTCCAGCAGCCAGGGCGCGGTGACGTTCAGGACGCCGGCCATCATCGTGATCTGATTGGCGCGCGGCTCCCGCTCGCCTTTTTCCCACGCGCGGACCGTCTTTGACGTTAGGCCGAGATGACGCGCCAAATCTTCGGCTGTCAGGTTGACGCCTTTCCGCGCGATTCTGATGCGCGCGCCCAATTGCTCCTGCGCCAGCGCGTCGGCGCGTTTCAGCTCATGCGGCATGGTCGTGTCTTCCTTGTATAGTCAATAGGATCTCACCTTCGACGCGCGGACAATAAGACTTATGAATGAAGCCTTTGTTAAAGCGCTGTGATCCCGTATTGCGCGGCCCAACCGAGACCCTCTTCGGTTTGCCCCTCGGGGCGGTACTCGCAGCCGACCCAGCCTCGATAGCCCAGCGAATCCAACAGCCCCAGCATATGGTGGATATTGACCTCCCCGAGATCCGGCTCATGGCGGTCGGGAACGCCGGCGATTTGCACATGCTCAGTCGCGTGGAACAGGTCCCGTGTCCGAGTGCTGATATCGCCTTCGGTGATCTGCAGGTGATAGAGGTCGAGCTGCAGCCGCACCCGGTTCGACCCGACCGCCTCGATCGTGTCCATCGCCTGTGCGGTGGTGTTCAGGAAATAGCCGGGAACGTCGCGATGGTTGATCGGCTCGATACAGAGCGTGACGTCGGCGCGCTCGGCCTCCCGCGCCGCGCGTTTCAGATTGGCGATATAGACCGGCTGCTCAGCGCCGTGTTCGGTCAGGCCCGCCATCACATGCAGCCGCGGCGTTTTCAGCGCGGCGGCGTACTTCAAGGCCTGCGCCAACGCCGCCTCGAAATCCGACTCCCGTCCCTTTAGGGCCGCCAAGCCCCGCTCGCCGCGCGTCCAGTCGCCGGGCGGCAGGTTGAACAGGGCTTGATCGACGCCGGCCGCCTCTCGGACGCGCGCCAGGTCCCCCGGATCGTGATCATAGGGAAAGAGGAATTCGACGCCCTGGAAGCCATAGGCCGCCGCCGCCGCGAACCGGTCGAGAAAGGGCTGTTCGGTGAACATCATGCTCAGATTGGCGGCGAGTTTCACCAATGACTTTACTCTACCAGCGCCATCAGGGATTCAATCCGGTCCGCCTCCGCGTGTGGCTTGTCCCAGCGGATCCGGTGAATACGAGGAAAGCGCATGGCAACGCCGGATTTGTGCCTCTTCGAGCGGTGAATGGAATCGAAGGCGACCTCAAGCACCAGCCCCGGTTCGACAGCGCGCACGGGGCCGAACCGTTCTGTGCTGTGCGCGCGCACCCATTTGTCCAGTTTTTTCAGTTCCTCGTCGGTGAAGCCGGAATAGGCCTTGCCGACCGGCGCCAGCTCCCATTCATCCGCCGTGTCGCCCTGGGCCGGGCGCCAGCACCCGAATGTATAATCCGAATAATAGCTGGAGCGGCGGCCATGGCCGCGCTGGGCGTACATCAGGACGCAATCCGCCGTGAACGGGTCGCGTTTCCATTTGAACCAAGGGCCTTTGGGACGGCCGGCGAGATAGGCGCTGTCGCGCCGTTTCAGCATCAGCCCCTCGATTCCGGCGCCGCGCAATGACTGGCGCTGTTCGGTCAGATCCGCCCAGTCTTCAAATGGAACCAGCGGCGACAGATCGAAACGCCCCGGTTGCGTTCGCTCCCACAATGTCTCAAGCCGCGCGCGGCGTTGATCGAAGGGCAGGGCGCGCAGATCCTCGCCGCCTTCGAACAGAATGTCATAGGCGCGGATATGCGCCGGATGGTCGGTCAGCATCTTCTTGCCGACCTTCTTACGGCCCAGCCGCTGTTGCAGCGCGTTGAAACTCTGCACCACGCCGTCGACCATGATCAGCAATTCGCCGTCGAGCGTCGCGTCGAACTGCGCGTAATCCAGGATATCTGGGAAGGCGGCGCCGATATCCTCGCCGGTCCGGGTATAGAGCGCGCCCTCGCCCGGTTTGGCGGTGAGTTGCACCCGTACGCCGTCCCATTTCCATTCCGCCGCGAAGTCGCCGGGATCGAGGCGGTCTAGGGTCTCTTCTTCCAACGGGTTGGCCAGCATCATTGGGCGGAAGGCGAGGTGAGACTTGACCTCCGGCTTTGGACCGCGGCCCTCCAGCCAGGCGAACAACTCTGTGTAAGGCGGCGTCAGCCCAAACCAGAGTTCCTCCAACGCGCCGACATCGACTCGGCCCAATTCGGCGGCGGCGGTGCGCGCGAGCCTTGCGCTGACCCCGACCCGCATGCCGCCCATCCCAAGCTTGAGAAGCGCGAACCGGCTGGAGGGCGTAAGCGCATCCATCCAGCGTTCGATCAGCGCCGGCGCTTCCTTTCTTTTCACCGCTGTCATCTGGTCGACAGCGGCGGAAAGCGAAAGGTCGTTGGGGTGCGCGGCCTCGGCGTCGGCGTCGGCCTTTTCCGGCCAAATCAGCGACGCTGTCTCCGCCAGATCGCCGACGAAATCGTAGGACAGCCTGAACAGCAGAGGATCGACCCGGCTTTCGATCAGGCCTCGGACCATGGACGGCGTCACATTCTTCAAGTCCAGGTCGCCGGTCAGCGACGCCAAGGCCCAGCCGCGGTCCGGATCGGGCGTCTCTTCGAAGTAGCGGCGCAGGATCGCCAATTTGCCGTTCCGGGCGCTGGTATAGACCAACGCCTCCAACAGATCGGCATAGGCTCTCATTGGCCTTCTTCCTCGAACCCCGCGACCGACAGCGCCTCGGCGTCGAGCCCATAGAGCCGCGCTTGATGCACCAACGCCTCTTCGCGGCCGTGGGTGACCCAGATCGTCTCCGCCTCGACATCGCGGATGGTCGCGGTCAGTTCGTCCCAGTCGGCGTGATCGCTCAGCACCAACGGCAGTTCCACGCCGCTCTGCTTGGCGCGCTGGCGCACGGTCATCCAGCCCGACGCGAAGGCGGCGACCGCGTCGCCGAAGCGCCGCGACCAGGCGCCCCGCAGCGCGGAGGGCGGGCAGAGCACGATCTCGCCGCCAAAGTCGCGCCGCGCACCCTTGCCTGTTTCGACATCTTCCAGCGGGCCAAGATCGACGCCGAGTTCCTGATACAGATCGCACAGCCCGCGCATGGCGCCATGCAAATGGATTGGCCGGTCGTAGCCCGCCTCGCGCAACAGTTTGATCACCCGCTGCGCCTTGCCCAGCGCATAGGCGCCGACCAGATGCGCCCGATCCGGAAAGGTCTCGAGCGAGCGGATCAGCTTGCCGATCTCGCCGGCGCTCTCGGGGTGACGAAAGACCGGCAGGCCGAAAGTCGCCTCGGTCACATAAAGATCGCAGGGAACCGTCTCGAACTCGGCGCAGGTCGGATCGCGCCGGCGCTTGTAGTCCCCGGAGACCACGACCCGGCCCTGATCGGTGTCGATCACTGCTTGCGCGCTGCCCAGAACATGACCGGCGGGAACCAGCCGCACGCGCGCGTCGCCAATGGTCACGGTCTCGCCATAGCCGGCCGCCTGCCCGCCCTTTTTGGCGATCGCTCCGAAGCGGCTTTGCATGATCGCCAGCGTCTCGCGCGTCGCCAGCACGTGACCGTTTCCGGGGCGCGCGTGGTCCGCATGGCCGTGGGTGATCACGGCGCGATGGACTGGGCGGTGCGGGTCGATGAAAAACCCGCCGGGCGCGCAATAGAGTCCTTCCGGGCGGATCTGTAGGATCGATTTCGGACCGGATTTCGCCATCGCTCGGCGCGTCTTCCTTTCCTCGCCTTTACGGCCCTGGGCGCGATCTGGCCATCAAGTCCGAATCCGCGCAGGAGAGACAAACGCGCTGATGCCCAGCGCGTTTGTGAGGGTAGACCGGCGCGAGGATCGGGTCCATGTCCGTATCGCCTTCGGACCAGGTGTCAGGAAAGGTCATGCTGTCGCCGACCGCGCGTCGCGTGGTGGTGACCGGCGGCGCCGGATTTTTGGGATCGCATCTCTGTCGCGCTCTGCTGGCCCGCGGCGACGAGGTGCTCTGCGTCGACAATTTCTTTACCGGCCGCCGGGCGTTGGTCGCCGATTTGCTCGACGATCCGCGCTTCGAACTGCACAGGCACGACGTCACCTTCCCGCTCTATGTCGAATGCGACGAGGTGTATAACCTCGCTTGTCCGGCCTCGCCGATCCATTACCAGCGCGACCCGGTGCAAACGACCAAGACCAGCGTCGTCGGCGCGATCAACATGCTCGGCCTGTCGAAACGCTGCGGCGCCCGGTTCTTTCAGGCCTCCACAAGCGAAGTCTATGGCGATCCGCAGGTCCATCCGCAGGCCGAGGACTATACCGGCAACGTCACCTCAATCGGGCCGCGGGCCTGCTACGATGAAGGCAAACGCTGCGCCGAGACGCTGAGTTTCGATTATGCGCGTCAGCACCGAGTCGATGTGCGTCTGGCGCGGATCTTCAACACATATGGCCCGAACATGCATCCCGATGACGGCCGGGTCGTGTCCAACTTCATCATCCAGGCTTTGAAGGGCGATGCGATCACCCTGTTCGGCGATGGGCTTCAGACCCGATCCTTTTGCTATGTCGACGATATGATCGATGGTTTTGTCCGCTTTATGACAGCGCCGCCGGACGCGAGCGGGAGCGCGATCGGCTACGGTCCGCTGAATCTCGGCAATCCGCATGAGATCACCGTCAAAGAGCTGGCGGAGACGGTGATCGACATGACCGGCAGCCGGTCCGACCTCTCCTACCGCCCGTTGCCGCAGGATGACCCGACGCGCCGTTGTCCGGATATTTCGAAAGCCGAGGCTCTGATCGGCTGGCGACCCTCAACGGCGTTGCGCGACGGCTTGCAGAGGACCATCGACTATTTCGACGCCTATCTGCTCAACGTCTAGCGGCGGAAATACGCTGAGACTAGGGGGCGGTCAGCAGACCGGTCTCTTCCATGATGGGCCCGGTGCGCTCGACAAAGCGCGACAGGAGGTGAAGCTGACGGTCCCGCAGATGTGGGGCGAGCAACAGTTTCAGGTTCAGGTCCAGACGTTTGCCGCGTACTGAAAAGGAGACCGGCCCATCCTTGTGTCGGGCACCCGCCGAGGTCGCATGGACAAGCACCGTTGGATCGTCATCGGTCAGCGCGACGCCGTCGAGAAGCGCGCCATGCGCGTTCCATTCCCTTGTGTCGAGCAGCCTCAGTTTCTTCGGCTTGCGGTGGGCCAGGGCGTTGAAGCTGTTCTGTTCGAAGAGCAGCCAGACCGGCTGCTTCAGAGTCAGCTTTCGCCAACGCCGCGCCGCTTCCATATCCGTGCAGACGATCACGCCGGTGTTGAGATAGGGCTGCCGGCCGTCGAGGCCGAACCGGTCCAGCATCGGTCGAAACGGGGCGATGTCGCGCCCGCGCTCGGCCCATTCGGCGATGAAATCATTGAGCGCGCCGCCGCTGACATCCGGACACACCGCCCAACAGACGCCGCCCTGGACCATGTCGATGGCGAGTGCGTCGAGCGCGCGCGCGAAAGGTTTGATCGGCATGATGTCGGCGTCGATCCAGACGAAGCCCGGGGTGCGCGGGTCGGCCGCTTCGACATAGTCGCCCATCGCCGCTTTCGCATACCAAGGGTGATCGAATTCCTCGAGGAAGGCCGGCTTAGGCAAAAGCAGTCCGAGCGCATCAAGAAAGCGTCGCGCCGCCGGCGTAAAGCCGAAATCGCAGACCGCAAACTCGGCTGTCGGATCGACCTGCCGCGCGCCTTCGAGCAGCATAAACAGATTGCCGAGCAGCTTGTCGTCGGCTCCGGTGATGAGTCTCAGATCGGCCATGGGCGTTCTCTTGGCCATCCGCCGCCGCGGCTCGCGCCGCGACATGAAAACGGCGCCGCAGTGGATCGTGTCCCCAACGGCGCCGACATGTCATTACGGCGGATGCGCCCGCCGGCGGGCGTCGCCGTCAGGCCGCATTTTTGCCGGACGATCCTTCGCTGGACGCACGTCGATAGGCGACCTTGCAATGCGCGTCGCAATAGGGTTTGCCGGGGACCGCTGTTTCGCCGCAGAAGCGGAATTCCGGCTGGCCCGGATGGCCGATGGGCCACTGGCAGGTGCGTTCCAACCGATTGAGATCAAGCGGCGCTTCCTGGCGTTTGACCGGCTGCGGTCGCGAGGACAGTCCGAGGCGATGCGCTTTGCCAATGACCGCGTTGCGCGTGACGCCGCCGAGCTTTTCGGCGATCTGGCGGGCCGTATAGCCATTTCGCCAGAGGCCCTTTAGGGTTTCCACCCGTTCTTCAGTCCAATCCATGGCGGGTTACCCCCTTCGCTTCCGTGCTGTAAACTATATATCGTATGTATTTCGACGTTTGACGGCCCATCCACAACATAGCCGATATTACCGTACATGTTGTGTTCCCCTCTGATACGCACACAATATTATGGGTTTTTAGCGCAGGCAAGGAGCGATTCGGCTTGGCGCAGGGTTATCCACAACTCTTTTTCAACAATGCATTAAATATATCTAATATGAAGATGTGACAGGTGATTGTTGACCGATTCGCCCGTAATGAACCCGCGCTTAGGCGGGATCGGCTCAACGTCTGCGCGCCGGATTGTTGGAGCCGGCTTAGAAATGGCTCGTGTGATCGGCGACTTGGCCGAGAGAGGGCCAGTCCGGCCGCGTCGCCACATCGCGGCATCCGCAGCCCGAGCAGCGCATCTTTGCGCCGATTTCCGGCACGGGAAACTGCGGTCCCAACTCGGCGATCAAGCGCGCAACCGCAATCGTTGCGTTGTGGCCGCAACGATTGCACCAACAGAAGACGCCAACGCCGCGGTCGCTCAATTCGCCCAGGGTCGTGGCGGGCAAGGCCGCGTCCCGTTGTTTCATCGCCTCGTGTTTGATCCCGCCCATGGCGCGCCTCACCCTTGCTCTCGTCCTATCCAAGGCATAATGTTCTTATTTTGTTCTGTAAATGGATAAATGGAGTCGCCTGCGCCCGGACCGGACGCCAAGCGCTAGGAAGTCAGAGGCCGCAAGCGTTTCGGACTGTCGAAAAACGCCAACGCGTCGGACAAGGAGCGGCTCTTGCTCAGGATTCGCCGGCCGCTCAGCACCAGATATTCGAATCCCTTCGCCTCGCGGCGCTTGGCGACGGCGAAAACCGGCGTCTCGAAACTGCTGCGGAACATGGAGAAGACGGCGACCGGGCCATGCTGGTCGACTGCATAGTCGCGCCATTCGCCAGTGGCGACGCGCTTGGAATAGACCTGCAGAAGCGTCCGCAACTCGACCCTGTCGAAGACCACCTTGTGCTTCCGGCGGCGCCGACGGACGTCGGCCAGATCGATCAGATTGCTCATACGCGGCGCGCAATCCCCTGTTCGCATCGGGTCCAAGACAAACACGCAGCCGATCCCGGCGGCTGCGCGCGGACAGTCTTAAAACTGTAACCTGATCGCAGGCGAACGGGGAAGGCTTTTTTCGCGCGCCGAGGACCAACCAACCAGCGCCCGGCATATGCGCCTGACGTTAGTTGACGGGCTGAGCGCCGTCGCCATAGGGATCCGGCGAATTGTAGCACGTTGTGTCCGCAAGGCTGCGGTAGCAATAGACCGGTTTTTCGATCACGCCCTGATCATAGGGTCGGCACAAAGGACCGCCGTCGATGGATTGCCGCGGCGTGCTGCAATCTTTGCCGGTGAACAGACTGGCGATAATATCGGTCGGCAGTTTCTGGGTGCTGATCGTGGTCGAGGTCGCTGCAGCCATCGCCGCGAATTGTGGTTCCACCCCGCTGCAGCCGCTGAGCGCGAAACAGATGCAGGCCGCCGCAGTCAGCCGCCGCGCGGCGGGGCGGCGCCGGCGGGCGTCTTTCGAAAGCGGCTTCGTCGCGCGCGGCGTCATTCCTGTTGATCTCCATCTCGCGGAGGCGGCTATACACACGCCATCGGCCTCAAGCCTAGCACAATGCGTGCCATCGGTCTGCGCCCGTCGCCCTGTCGGCCGTGAACCGGGCTTGACCTGTTCGCTCAGAATTGGCCCCGCATGAGTTGCGGCGGCGGCCCAAGGGCCGTAAATAGAGCCCCGATCCGGCGGAGGGCGGGCTGCGTCTGCTCCTCTTCTTGAAATGCGCGATCAAGACGCACACGTGACGGCACGGCCGCGTGCGAGAAAAGCGTCGCATGAACGCCGGCCCCGCGCAGCGCCGCGCACCGTCTGATATTGAGGACTTTGGTTTTGGCCGAAATCTTTCGCGAAATCGATGAGGAGCTTCAGCAAGAAAAGCTGAAGGAACGCTGGAAGGCCTATGGCAAATACGCCATAGGCGGCGCGGTGCTGATCGTCGCTGTCGCCATCGGTGTGAATGTCTGGTTGAGCAACCAGCGCGCGGCGCAGCAAGCGGCCGCTGACGCGTTTACGGCCGCTCAGTTGTTGTCCGAAAAAGCGAACTACGCTGAGGCGGAACGCGCCTTTGCGGAATTGGCGAGGGAAGCGCCTGGGGCCTATCCGGTGCTTGCGCGGTTCCAGAAGGCGGCGGTCCGCGGCCAGGGCGGCGACCGCGCCGGCGCGGGCGAGGAATATGAGGCGATCGCCCAGGATTCGGCTGTGGCGCCTTTGTTCCAGGAACTGGCCTTGCTGTTGATGGCGATGCAGACCGCCGACATCGCAGACCCGGACGCGCTGATCGATCGGCTGACGCCGATCGCCGGCGCCGGCAAGCCGTGGCGCTACAGCGCCCTGGAGGTCATCGCGGCTCTTCATTTGCGCAAGGGCGACGACTCGGCGGCGCGGGCCAGCCTGACCCAGATCAGCGATGCGCTTGACGCCCCGGCGGGAGCGCGGGCTCGAGCCGCCGAACTGCTGCAGAGCCTGCCGGAATAGAGACGATTATGGCCTGGTTTCGACGGCTCTTGATCGTGGCCGCCGCCGCATCCGCCTTGGCCGGGTGCGAAAACTGGTTCGGCGAAACCGAGGCGCCGCCGTTGCCCGGCGCCCGGATCGCCGTCATGTTGGAGGAAGGCGTCGTCGAGCCGGACCCGCGCCTGGCGGATTTGGACGTGCGCCTGCCGCCGCCTTATCTGAACACAGACTGGCCCCAGGCCGGTGGCTATGCCGATCACGCCATGCACCACCTGATGGTCGGTGAAAATCTGGAACAAGTCTGGGATATCTCGATCGGCGAAGGCTCCGACGGCGGCAACCGTATTCTCAATACGCCCATTGTCGCCAACGGCAAGGTCGTCACCAAAGACAGCGAATTCATCGTTCGCGCCTTCGACGCCGAAACCGGCGGTCTGATCTGGGAGTTCGATCCCGGCGTGCCCGAGGAGGACGAGGACGCCTTTGGCGGCGGCGTCGCCTATCATGACGGCCGGATTTTCTTGAGCACCGGGTACGCGCAATTGATCGCCGTCGACGCCAAGGACGGCGTCGAATTGTGGCGCGCCGCGCTGCCAGGGCCGATGCGGGCGGCGCCGACCGCCGCGGACATGGCTGTGCTGGCGATCACGATCGACAACCAAACCTCGGCTTTCAATCCGGTGACCGGCGAGCGGCTTTGGGTCCATTCCGGTTTTGCGGAGACCGCCGGCTTGCTGGGCGGCGCCAGCCCGGCGATCGACGGCCCTTTGGCGATCGTGCCCTATTCGTCGGGAGAGGTCTTCGGCCTTCGGCTCGGTACGGGGCGGCCGGTCTGGTCCGATTCCCTGACCTCGATCCGTCGTGCGGACGCTCTGTCAGCGCTGGCCGACATTCGCGGACTGCCGGTGATCGATCGCGGCCTGGTGTTGGCGGTGAGCCACGCAGGCCGGACAGTGGCGCTTGACGCGCGGAGCGGTCAAAGGGTCTGGGACCTTCGTGTCGGCGGACGGCAGAGCCCTTGGGTGGCCGGCGAGTTTATCTATCTGCTGACCACGGAAGGCAATTTGCTGGCGGTGACCCGGCGGGGCGGCCGTGTGAAATGGGTCGTGTCGGTCCCGATCTGGGAAGACGCGGAAGACCGGACCGACGCGATCGCCTGGGTTGGCCCGGTATTGGCGGGCGATCGTTTGATCTTGGGCAATTCGCTCGGCGAGTTGGTGTCTGTTTCGCCCTATACCGGCGAGGCGCTGGGCGGCGTCGATGTCGGCGATCCGATCCTGACCACGCCGATTGTCGCCAATGGCACTTTGTATGTGCAGACGGACGATGGACGCCTGATCGCCTTTCGCTAGGCGCCGAGGCCCGCCGACGTCAGACGCAAACTGCGCGCAGCGCGCGCCTAAGGAAATGACCTCGACATGTCAGGTTTTACGGTCGCCATCATCGGTCGCCCCAATGTCGGGAAATCGACTCTGTTCAATCGCCTGGTCGGCAAACGGCTCGCCATTGTCGACGACACGCCGGGGGTGACCCGCGACCGGCGCGAAGGCGACGCTAAGCTCGGCGACCTGCGCTTTCGCATCGTCGATACCGCCGGGCTGGAGGATGCGCAGGACGACAGTCTGGCGGGTCGCATGCGGCGGCAGACCGATCTGGCCTTGGCGGAAGCCGATCTGGCGTTGTTCCTGATCGACGCCCGCGCCGGGGTCACGCCGCTGGACGAGTATTTCGCCGATGTCCTGCGCCGCAGCGACACGCCGGTGCGCCTGATCGCCAACAAATGCGAAGGCGCGGCCGGGTTGCCCGGGCTGCATGAGAGTTACCGGCTCGGGCTGAAGGAGCCGACCGCGATTTCGGCGGAGCATGGCGAGGGGCTGGCCGATCTCTATCAGATCGTCGCCGAGGCGATGGCCGATTGGCGGGAACGCGTAGCCGCCGAGAGTGATTGGGACGAGGCGGCGTCGGAACCGGAACTGGGCGAAACGCTCGACCCGGAGGCGCTCGAACGGGCGCTCGAGGCGGACCGCCCGCCGCCGCGCATGAAATTGACCATCGTCGGCCGTCCGAATGTCGGCAAGTCGACCCTTGTCAACCGCTTGCTCGGCGAAGAACGGCTGTTGACCGGGCCGGAGGCGGGCGTGACCCGAGACTCGATCGCGGTCGATTGGAGTTGGCGCGGCCGTGACATGCAGCTGGTCGACACCGCCGGCATGCGGCGGAAGGCGCGGGTCAGCGCCAAGGTCGAACGGTTGAGCGCCGCCGACACGCGGCGCGCGATCCAGTTCTCCCATGTCGTCGTTCTTTTGCTGGACGCCCAGGATATGCTGGAGAAGCAGGACCTGACTATCGCGCGCCAAGTGTTGGAGGAGGGCCGGGCGCTCGTCGTCGCCGCCAACAAATGGGATGTCGTCGAGGACAAGGCGGCGGCCTTGCAGAAGCTGAAAGACCGGCTGCAGACCTCGTTGCCGCAGGCCAAGGGCGCGCCGGTCGTCACCCTGTCGGCGAAGACTGGCGACAAGCTGAACAAGCTGCTGGACGCGTCGGTGAAGGCCTACGATTTGTGGAATACGCGCATTCCGACCGGGCCGCTAAATAAATGGCTGGCGGATGTGACAGAGGCGCACCCGCCGCCTTTGGCGCGCGGCCGTCGCATTCGGCTGCGCTACGCGACCCAAGCCAAGACACGGCCGCCGACCTTTGTGATCTTCGCTTCGATGCCCGAAACCTTGCCGGATAGCTATAATCGCTACCTTGTCAACGCGCTGCGGGAGGATTTCAATCTTCCCGGCGTTCCCTTGCGTCTCTTGATCCGGCGCGGCGCCAACCCCTACGCGCCCGACGACAAGGGGCGCGGCGCGCCTGGGAAAACAGGACGCAGGCGGCGCTGATCGATGGGTGGAGAGTGAGCGGAGCGCCATGATGAAACTCAAGACCCTCTGTCTGTTGAGCCTCCTGGCGTTGGCCGGGTGCGCTGGCCAGTCCGCCAACCCGCTCGCGTTTTTGTCCCAGGGCGATCCGGAATTCGATGGGGTTTGGGTCGGCGAAATCCGTTTTGGCGTCGGTTCCGAGAGCTGCCCGCGCCGCGCCGGTTTACGGGCGGAGATCGCCAATGGCTCCATTGGCGGCCAAATTCGGTGGGATGGCCGACCTGGTCGGTTTTCGGGCGTGATCCAGGACGGCGTGCTGAAGAATGCGGCATTCGAGCGGGGCAGCCGGGACTTCGCAGACGTCACCGGCGCTTTCACCGAACGCGAGGCGGAGGGCGAATGGCGCTCACCCCGATGCAGCGGAACCTGGAGCATGCGGAAGACCCGCGATCTTTGAAACGACTGACGCCCAAAATGACAAAGGGCCGCCGAAGCGACCCTTAATCAACATGCGCCCCCCACGGAAACGCAGCCGGCGCGGGGCCGGTTACTTCATTTTCGATTCCTTGAACAGCACATGCTTGCGAACGACAGGATCGTATTTCCGCATTTCCAGTTTCTCAGTCAGCGTGCGCGGGTTCTTCTTCTTGACATAGAAGAAACCGGTATCCGCGGTGCTCACCATTTTGACCTGAAGGGTCGCGGGTTTCGCCATTGCTTCGTCCTTTCGACGCGCGCGCCAATTGCGCAGCGCGGGTTGTGTCCGGTTCGCGCCGAGCGGCGAGACGCCAGCCTGCGCGGAATTTGGCGCAATCTAGTCAGCGCGCGGCTCAAGTCAAGCGCCGTGTTCGCCCTGGAAGCAAGGGTCTCGACCGAGCTGCAATCGACTAGCGGTCGACGAAATCCGCCTCCCATTGCGGCGGGTCTCCAGGCCGATCCTCGATCGTGGCGAAGCGGTCGCCGACACGTGTGAAGCGGGGGATAGGCCGATCCTTGGGCTGATGCGGCGTCGGCGCGCCGGGGTTCTGACCGGCGGCCCAGATCGCGACAGCGCGCGACAGGACGAAGCGGGTGACATGGGCCATCGGAAAAGTCGCCGCCGCCATATCGGCGCGGACCCAGCCGACCTCCTCTAGCTCGCCGGTCGAGACCGGGTCGCCGCGCAGGTCCGCGCCGTCGGCGAGGAAGAACCGGCTGTCAAAGCGAATCGGACTGCTTGGCGGAGTCGTGGCGCGGGCGAAGAAGTCCAGCCTCTCCGCCAGAGGCCGCAGGCCTTGAGCCTCAAAGGCCGCGTGCGCCGGCGTCGCCTGGCGGCGCGATCGCGCGGGCGCGCCCGGCGCGCCATAGAAAGCCCCTGTCTCCTCCCAAGTCTCGCGGATGGCGGCCCAGACCAGGGCGCCGCGGCGGTCCGGCGGCGCGTGTCGCGCCAGCGATCGCGCCGTCTCTGGATCAAGCCTCAGGTCAGCGCCGTCTTCAGCATCCGCAGGCTCCACCGCGCCGCTGGGAAAGACCCAAAATCCGGGCATGAATTTCATGTCCGCGTGCCGGCGGCCCATCAGCACCTGTGGCGATTCCGGCGGCCCTTGGCATAGGATCAGACTGGCCGCGTCCTTCGGTTCGGCGGCGGTTTCGGTGCGCGGCAAGATCTACAAGGCCGGCGGAGAAGAGAGGGCGATCGCCGTCTCATAGAGAGACGGATCGGCCAGGATGCGGGCGGCCACTTCCTCATCGATCCCGGCGTCATAGCCGTTCGGCCGCCACGGGCAGAGAGTGGCCGCGTGTTCGCTCGCCGCTGCGTCGTTCGGGCCGATGCGCCGGCGCAGCGCCAGATTGTGCAGCGTCGTAGCGGGGTCCTCGATCAGCACATGCTCGATCAAAGCGTCGATATCGACCGTCGCTTGGGTGCAGACCGTGGGCATCACCCCGGCGGACTGAAGCGCGTACCCGCTGGGCGCCAGAAGCCGAGCCCAGGTCAGGATCAGTTCGCCGTCATTGGGCAGGCCCAGCACCGTCTGAACGCTGCCCTTGCCAAAGGTTGAGGCGCCGATCACCACCGCCCGTCCTCGGTCCTGCAACGCCGCCGCCAGGACTTCCGCCGCCGAGGCGGTCGCGCCGTCCACTAACACGGCCAGCGGCAGTCCGACGCTGATATCTCCGGGCTGGGCCGAAAACTCCTGAAAGCTGCGCGGATTGCGGCCGTCGGTGGAGGAGACCTCGCCGTCATCCAGGAAAAGATCGGCGACATCCACAGCCCGGTCCAACAGGCCGCCCGGATTGCCGCGCAGATCCAGGATCAGGCCGGTCGGCCGCTCTAGGCCGCGTTCCTGCGCCTGGGTCATCGCCTGGCTGACAGCCTCGGCGACGCGCAGCGCGGTGCGGTCGTTGAAAGCAGTGATCCGAATCAAGGCGGCGTCACCGCGCGGCGCGTAGAACACCGTGTCGGGAATGATCTTCGTGCGGCCGACCGTCACGACAATCGGTTCCGGCAGTCCGTCGCGGCGCAGCGACAGGACGACGGGCTTGTCGACCGGCCCGCGCAACATGCGGATCACGCGCCGCAGCGTCGCGCCGGCGACCTGCTTTCCATCGATTCCGACGATCAGATCGTTGGTGTGGACGCCTGCGGCCTGGGCCGGCTTGTCTTGTTCGACGCCGATGACCCGCGCGCCTTCGGGATGTTCGGCGACTGTCACGCCGATCCCGCCGAACCCTTCTCGAGACTCCCGGTTGGCGCGCGCGTCGTCAGCGCCGGCGTAGCGCGAATAGCGGTCCAGCAAGCCGGTCATGGCCCCGAAAAGCGTGTCGTAAATCTCCTCTCCGTCAGCCTGACGGAAGGCGTCGTTGCGGTTCCGCAGTTGGTCTAACAAGTCCGACGCGCTCCCAGCCCAGCCCGCCGGGTCTCGGGTTTTCGGCATTGGCGCGGCGGCGATTTCGACATCGTTGACCGAGAGGCGCAGAACGCCCCCCGCCTCCGCATCGAAAGCAAGCGATGGGTCAATCTCGCCGGCCGCCTCCAGCGCCGCCAGGGTCAGCGCCTCAAGGTTCGGTTTTTCGATAAAATTATCCTCGATGTCGCGCAGCACGGTCGCGAACATCTCGCGCGTCATGGCCTTGAAGGCCGCCGGCTCCTCCGCCGGCGGCGGCGCGGCGGCGCATCCGGCGACGACGATTGTCGCCGCGCATAGCGGGGTCCGCGCCCATCGGATCATGCGAAACGGAGTCACATTCAGGCTCCCATTGGGTTCGCTGGCGCCGGCGGTCGACGCTAGCGTCGGCGTATGCGTCCGCCGCCGACCTTCGGGCGTCGCGGCCCTTTTCGCATCCCGCCGCGTCGGCTCGACCGGCCGGCGTTCTTTGGCGCGGGTCGACCGCCTTCGAGAATTTCAAACGCCATGCCGCCGGTCAACGGATTCGCTTCGACCAGCTTCACGCGGACCCGATCGCCCAACGTGAAGGCCTGCCGCGTCTCCTGACCGACGAGACATTGATGCGCCTCGTCATGGTCATAGCGGTCCCAGGGCAGGGTGCTGACCGGCGCCAGCCCGTCAGCGCCAGTTTCCTCGAGGGTCACGAACAGGCCGAAACGCTGCACACCGGAAATGCGGCCGTCGAACGCGGCCCCCACCCGGTCGCTCAAGAAGGCGGTGACATAACGATCCATCGCGTCGCGCTCTGCCGAAATGGCCCGCCGTTCGGTCGCCGATATCAGCTCCGCCGTTTCGTCGAATGCCTCGATCTCGGCCTTGGACAGGCCGCCTTCGCCCAGCCGGCAGGCGCCGATCAGCGCGCGATGCACCAGCAGGTCGGAATAGCGGCGGATCGGCGAGGTGAAGTGGCAATAGCGCCGCAGCGCCAAGCCGAAATGACCCGCGTTTTCCGACCGGTAGCAGGCCTGGGACTGCGCCCGCAGCACGATGTCCGAAACGATCTGGCCCTTGCCGGCCTCGGCCGCTTGATCGAGCAGGCCGGTCAGCAGCCGCGGCTGGATCACGGCGCCCTTCGCCATCGGCAGGCCCATGGCCTCGAGGCTCTGCCGCAGGGCCTCGACCTTGTCCATCGGCGGAGGTTCGTGGATGCGGTACATGATCGGCGGCTGGCCGCCCCGTTGTTTCGCCTCGAGCGCTTCGGCCGCGGCGACGTTGGCCGCGATCATGAACTCCTCGATCAGCCGGTGGCTGTCGAGCCGGGGGCGCGGCTTGATGGTCGCCACATGGCCGTCCTCGCCCAGCGTCACCTTGCGTTCCGGCAGATCGAGTTCGAGCGTGCCGCGTTTCTCCCGCGCCGCCAGAAGAGCCGTGTAGGCCTGATAAAGCGGACGAATGACGGGCTCCAGCAGCGGTTCGGTCGTCTCATCCGGTTGCCCGTCCTGGGCGTCCTGAACCTGCTCGTAGGTAAGGCGCGCGGCGGACCGCATCAGGCCGCGCGTGAAGCGATGCGCAACTAGATGGCCGTGTCGGTCGAGGGTCATATGGGCGGCCAGACAGGCGCGGTTCTCGTTCGGCCGCAGCGAGCAGAGATCGTTCGACAGCCGCTCCGGCAACATCGGCACGACCCGGTCTGGAAAATAGACCGAATTGCCGCGCAGCCGCGCCGCTTTGTCCAAGGCGCCGTCGGCCTTCACATATTCCGCCACATCGGCGATGGCGACGATCAGCCGGAAGCCGCCGGGATTCTTGGGATCGGGATCGCTTTCCGCCCAGACCGCGTCGTCAAAATCGCGCGCGTCGGCCCCATCGATCGTCACCAGGGGAATGGCGCGCAAATCCTCGCGCGCGCCGAGATTGGGGACCGCGCCGGCCTCGGCTTCGGCCAGGGCCGCTTCCGGAAAGGCGACGGGAATGGCGTTCTTGTGAATGGCGATCAGGGAGAAGGCGCGCGGATCGTCGGCGCGTCCGATCACCTCGATCGCTTCCGCCTCGCGATCGCCCCGCCGCGTGGGCAGGGGGCGCGCCAGCACAAGATCGCCTTCGCTGAGATGCTCGGGCGGCCGGACCAGCGTGTAGGTGCGATCCTGCTTGCGGTCGACCGACTGAAGCGCCCAGACCGGTCCGCCCTTATGCTTGCCGGTCTTGGTGATGGCGCCGAGGACCTTGTCCGGTCCGGACTTCAATATACGGATCGGGAAGGCCTCGTATCGGCCGGCGCCGCGCCGCTCCAGCCGCGCCAGAACCCGGTCGCCGGGCTTGGCCGGCTCGGACCGGCGTCCGGCCTCGCCCATCACGATTTCCGCTGTGATCTCGGCATGCGGCCCGGTCGGTTTGGCGAGCAGGGCGCCGTCCTCATCATAGGCGTCGTCGACCTGGATGACCGCGACCTCCGGCAGGGCGCCGGACGGGGCCAATCTCCTTTTGCGGCCGCGATCGATCAGGCCTTCATCCTCAATCTCGCGCAACAGCGCTTTCAAATCCGCGCGTCGGTCGCCCTTGATCTGGAAGGCGCGGGCGATCTCGCGTTTGCCGACCGGCGTCGGGCTTTCGCGGATATAGTCCAGCACTTCTTGCTTGCTGGGCATCGGCGCGTCGCGCGCCGAGGTTCTGGGAGAGGGGCGTTTGGCCAAGGCGTGGGTCCGCCTCAGCTTTTCCGCGCGGCTGCTTTCTTCGCGCCCGCCTTCTTCGCCCGACCGGCCTTCGCTTTCTTGGCGCCTGATTTTTTGGCCCCCGATTTTTTGGCGCCGGCTTTCTTGGCGGGGGCCTTTTTCGCCGCCGCTTTCTTGGCGGCCTTTTCCTCCAACAGCCGCAGCGCCTCGTCGAGCGTCACCGAGTCCGGATCGACGTCACGCGGGATCGAGGCGTAAAGCGTTCCATGCTTCACGAAGGGACCGAACCGGCCCTTGCCCTGGGTGATCTTCTTGCCGTCCCTGGGGTGGAGACCCACCTCGCGGCTGGCGCTCGATTTCGCCTTTTCGCCCGCTTGCGCGATGACCTCGACTGCGCGGTTCATGCCGATGGTCAAGACATCGTCATCGGCGGGAATGTTCACATAGGCCGTCCCATGTCTAAGAAACGGGCCATAGCGTCCGATCCCGGCGACGATCATCTGCTTCGTCTCTGGATGTTCGCCGATATCGCGGGGCAGGGCCAGCAGACGCAGTGCGATATCCAGATCGATCTCCGCCGGCGACATTTTCTTCAGCAGCGAGACGCGCTTGGGTTTCGGCGGCGCCTTTTTCCCTTTTTCCTTGGGCAGTTGTTCGCCGATCTGGACATAGAGGCCGTAAGGACCCTTCCGCAGCGTGATCGCCTCGCCGGTTTCCGGGTCCGCGCCGAGGGGTTTGGGATACTCGGTCTCCGCGTCTTCCGGGCTTTCGCCCAGTTGCCGCGTGTAGCGGCAGTCCGGGTAGTTGGAGCAAGCGATGAAAGCGCCGTAGCGCCCGAAATTCAGGCTCAATCGGCCGCCGTCGCAAATCGGGCAGACCCGCGCCGCTTCGGTGTCGCCATTCTCATCGGCCTTGAAGAAATGCGGCCCCAACTCCCGATCGACGGTCTCGCGCACGTCGACCGGGCTCAACTCCATCGTCTTTTCGATGATCCGATGAAAATTCTCCCAGAAGTCGCGGAGCACTTTCTTATATTCGAGACGTCCGCCGGAGATGTCGTCGAGTTGCTCTTCCAGATCTGCGGTAAACCCGTATTCGAAATAGCGGTCGAAGAAGCTGGACAGGAAGGCCGTCACCAGCCGGCCGCGATCTTCCGGCACGAAGCGCTTCTTCTCCAACACGACATAGTCGCGGTCCTGCAGCACTTTAAGAATGCTCGCATAGGTGGAGGGTCGGCCGATCCCCAGCTCTTCCATCTTTTTCACCAGGCTCGCCTCGGTATAGCGCGGCGGCGGTTGGGTGAAGTGTTGTTCGGGGTGCAGCGCCTTCAGGATCGACGGCTGGCCTTCCTCCATGTTCGGCAGCCGGCCTTCACTGTCTTCGTCACCAGGACCCGCTGGCTTGTCGTCGATATCCTCGAAATAAAGTTTCAAGAAGCCGTCGAATTTGACCACAGAGCCGTTGGCGCGGAACACCGCGTTGGCGTCGGTCGATTCCAGATCGACCGCGACCCGGTCGATCACCGCGCTGGCCATCTGCGAGGCCATGGTGCGCCTCCAGACCAATTCATACAGCCGGAATTGGTCCGGCTCCAGCGACCGGCGCAGCGTGTCGGGCGTTCGTGAGAGATCGGTTGGCCTAACCGCTTCGTGCGCTTCCTGGGCGTTTTTCGCCTTGGTCTTGTAGACGCGCGGCGATGTCGGCAGATAGGCGTCGCCGAAGACGGCGCCGATCGTGCGCCGGGCGCCGGCGATGGCCTCGCCGCTCAAGACCGTGCTGTCGGTCCGCATATAGGTGATCAGCCCGACGGTCTCGCCGCCCAGATCGATTCCTTCATACAGCCGTTGCGCGATCCGCATCGTGTGGGTCGCGCCGAAGCCGAGCTTGCGGCTGGCCTCCTGCTGTAGGGTCGAGGTTGTGAAGGGCGGGGCCGGGTTCCGGTTCTGGGTCTTCCGCTCGACCTTGCGCACCGTATAGGACTGGTTCTCAGCGGCCTGCACGGCCTTGTCCGCCGCCCCCTTGTCGCCGAGCCCATGCTTGTCGAGTTTCTCGCCAAACAGATGCGTCAGCCGCGCTTTGAAGGCGTCGCCGTCCTGCGTCACCATATCGGCGTGCAGCGACCAATATTCGCGCGGGATGAAAGCCTCGATCTCGGCCTCGCGTTCGCAAATCAGGCGCAGCGCGACGGATTGCACGCGGCCCGCCGACTTGGCGCCCGGCAATTTCCGCCACAACACTGGCGACAGGGTGAAACCGACCAGATAATCCAACGCCCGGCGCGCGAGATAGGCTTCGATCAGTTCGACATTCAGATCGCGCGGTTGGGCGATGGCGTCCAGCACCGCCTTCTTCGTGACTTCGTTGAAGACCACGCGTGAGACGTCGAGGCCGTTCAGCGCCTTGCGCCGTTCTAATTCCTCCTGGACGTGCCAGGATATCGCCTCGCCCTCGCGATCCGGGTCGGTCGCCAGATACAGCTTGTCCGCGCCCTTGATCGCTTTGGCGATCGCGTCGATCTGTTTCTTGCCGCGCTCGTCGACCTGCCAGCGCATCGAGAAATCGTCATCGGGCAGGACCGAGCCGTCCTTGGGGGGCAAATCCCGGACATGACCGAAGCTGGCGAGCACGTCGAACGCGCCGCCAAGATACTTGTTGATCGTCTTCGCTTTCGCCGGTGATTCGACTACGACGACGCTTCTTCCCGACATGCCTTTTCCAATACAGATTCGCCAAACCGTGAAAACCAGGCGCGGCGCACCCTTGGAATTCCGCGATTTCCGCCGTCACGCCGGTCATTTGGAAGGGTCGAGCCCGCCCGTGCTGATGACGGTTTTCTCCGTCAAACATCGCGACCGGCAGCGCGCGTAACTCGCACAGCGTTTCGCGTTTCGTCAACCGATCTGCTGAAAGATGGGAGCCCGGGACGGGAAAAAAAGGGCGCGCCCGTCTCATTTCGCACCGTTCCGCCGGACGCGACCGGCTTAGTGCTTCGTCGCCGTGCTTGACGCCCCAAGCCAGTTTGAGAAGACCAAACGCGCTCCCGACAAATCCAGAGCCTTGAAGAATGCGTTGACCTTCGCGAGCTCTCCCGATTGCGCCATGTCATCCATGACGCGACCGCCCTTGCAGCGCTCTAAAAGGCCGTGAAACTGCTCCAGCGACATGTCGAAAGCGCGGCACGCGAGCGCCATGGATAAGACGCCGTCTCGATTCACCGCGGCGCGCACCTCTTGTTGTGAGACGCCGGCGAGGATGGCGATCGCGAGCTGAAACCCGGATTCGCCGCCCGATTCCGCCGCCCCGATCAAGCGCTGCGCGTGACCGCGTCCGCCCTGATCGGCCCATTCGACGCCGCCGCCCTGTTCTTCCTGAATGCGATTGATCGCGACACTGACCGCGTCTTCCAGAACCGCGCCGTCAATGTCGAAATTCGTTTCAATATGCGCGCGTAGAGCCGCCCCAACCCAGGCGTACATCGTCTTGGCCACCCCCGCGCCAATCCCGTCGCGGTTCAGGATGGGCTCGCACAGCTCTTCCTCCGAGATCGAGCGGATGACAGATTTCGCCATGCTGTCCGCCGAAAAATTGGCGCCCGGGCTGCGCAGGACCTGGATCAGCACCTCGCGATCGCCGGTATCGATTAGAGCGTCGACGACACGGGCCGACAATTCCGGCCGTTTCGTAATCGCCATCTGGTGCCCGCGCCCGTGGCTGCGGATGACGTCGAGCATAAGCTCATCGCTGATTTGCACCGAACGCACCAGAACCGGGTAGGCGACATTCACGACATCGTTCGCCAGGAAGACCAGCAGATCCTCCGGGACGTCGCGCCGGTCCGCCAGATAGTCAGCGATATAGCGGCGAATCTGCACTTCAACCTTGTCGATCAGCTTGCGCAGAATATCGAAGGTCAGGCGCAGTTCTTCGTCGGTCAGATCGGCGCGCGCATCCAAGCACATTTTGGCGATCGATGCGGCTAGCCCGCCTTTTCCATCGATGGCGCGTCTATGCGCCAGCTTCAGAAGTTGTTCGAATGACGCCTTGTTCATCTTAGGCGAACCGACTTTCCGCACATCGTTTCTGACGACTCATTCTGCAGGCGCGTGCGCGACGCGCGGTCAACACGGTCCGATTCGGGCCGTCTGGCGTATGGTTCGCCCGGTGATAGCGATACAGAAGCAATTCTCATACCAAGGTCATTCAAAATGATGAGGCACCTTAGGCGCTTTCGTTGTGCGTCGATAGAGCCTGTTCTGTACGTCTAGGCCAAAACCCAAAACAAACCCTTAACAGAACAAAGGTCTCTCGATCCGGGCTTTCAAAAGAACGTTGCCCGCCGGTAAACGCTCCGCAGTCTAGAACCAGTCTCATCGTCGGAACCTATGGTGCGGTGCGGAATCCGTCCAGAATTGATCGGCGAATTATCGGACGGTTTTTCGCTGAATTTTAGCGGACCGGCAAAGCGCCCCAGCGTATTCTATGCCGGTCTCCGCCTGTCTGGTCATCTTAGGGACACGACGCCGCCCGGTCCGCGCTGGGCGAGGCCGGCCAGTTCGAGTTCGAGAATAACGCACAGCGCGACGCTTGGAGAAACGCCGACCGTGCGACAGAAGGCGTCGAGTGCGACCGGCGTATGGCTAAGGCCTTCCAAGATCGGACGGCGGGCCTGATCGATGTCCGCCTCGGTCGCGGCGATCGGTCCAGACTCGAATAGATCGCGATTTTCGAAGGCTCCTGCGCCGACCGACGGCCGAATTTCATCCAGAACGTCCTGCGCGTTCTGGATAAGCGTCGCGCCTTGGCGAATCAGCCCGTTTCCGCCGGCGCTGCGCGGATCCGCCGGCGCGCCTGGAACGGCGAAGACTTGCCGTCCTTGTTCGTTCGCCGTCCGCGCGGTGATCAACGTCCCCGACCGCGCTTTCGCCTCGATCACGACGACGCCGAGCGACAGGCCGGAAATGATGCGGTTCCGTTTCGGAAAGTGTCGCGCAATGGGCTTCATGCCTGGCGGCTCTTCAGACAGGGCCGCGCCCCGCGCTGCGATTTCTCCGTACAGGTTCTGATTTTCGGGTGGGAAAACGGCGTCCACTCCGCCAGCCATCACGGCGACCGTGCCGGTATCCAGCGCACCGGCATGCGCCGCCGCGTCGATCCCGCGCGCCATGCCGGAGACGATGGAAAAGCCGGCGGCGCCCAAGTCCCGAGCGATCTTCTCGGCGAAGGCCCGGCCGGCGACCGACGCGCCGCGCCCGCCGACCACGGCCAGCATCGGATTGTCCAGCAGATGCAGGCTGCCCAATAGATAGAGCAGCGCCGGCGCGCCGTCGACGGCCGCTAAAGGCGCGGGGTAGCCGTCGACTCCCAAATGCAGGATCTGCGCGCCGAGTTCTTGCGCCGCCGCCAGTTCCGTTTCCGCAACGTCCGCTCCCGCGACCTTGAGCCGGCGCTGTTTGCCGCCGCGCCGCGCCAGATCGGGCAGGGCCTCAAGCGCCGCCGTCGCCGCGCCATACCGGTCGAGAAGCGCGCGAAAGGTGATCGGCCCGACATTCTCGCTGCGGATCAGTCGGACGCGGGCGATTTCCTCTTGCGGATCGATGGCGCTGAGCGGGGACATGGCGGGGCAAGTGTTCTCGCAAAGCGCGAAATCGTCAACGCCTGCGACCGGCTTTGGGGCGCGGTTTGTCAGGACCGCCGTTTCTTGCCGATCTTCGGCTCTTCGCCTTTTAAAAGCCGTGCGATGTTGTCGGTGTGCCGAAGCCAGACAAGCGCCGCCAGAAACGCCGCCGCCGTTGCGGCCCGGATGTCGCCGAGGAACCAGGCGTAGGCGGGCGCGGCGGCGAGGGCCACAAGGGCTGAGAGCGAGGAGAAGCGGAAGGTGGCCGCCACCAGCAGCCAAGTCGCACAGGCGCCGAGGCCGGCCGGCCAGGAGATCGCAATCAGCGCGCCCAGGGTCGTCGCGACGCCCTTGCCGCCCTTGAACCGCAACCAGATCGGAAAATTATGCCCAAACACAGCCGCCACGCCGGCTGCGAGCGCCGGATCGCGCCCGAACAGCGCGCCGGCGGCCAGCGCGGCGATGGCGCCCTTGCCGCCATCCAGCAACAAGGTCGCCGCCGCCAACGGCTTGTTCCCGGTGCGCAGCACATTGGTCGCGCCGATATTGCCGCTGCCGATGTCGCGAATGTCGCCGAGCCCGGCCGCTTTCGTGAGCACTAAGCCGAAGGGGATGCCGCCCAGAAGATAGCCGCCGATAAGCGCGATCAACACATCGATATCGATCATGCGAAGGGCCCGTCCGGCGCGCAGTAGACGCGCCGCCCGTCGACGACGGTGAGGAGCGCGTGGCCCTGCACCGGCCGCAGATCAAACGCGGTGTTTTTCGCCTGACTGGCGAGGTTCTCTTCCTGGATCCGCCAGGGCTTGTCCGGGTCGAAGATCACCAGATCGGCGGGCGCGCCCTTCTTCAGTCGCCCCGCCGGCAGGCGCAACAGGCTGGCGGGGCGCTCGGTCACAAGGGCCAAGGCCTCAAGCAGCGACAGGTGGCGGTTGTGATAGAGCTCCAGCGTCAAGGGCAGCAGGGTCTCGACGCCGATCACGCCGAATGAGGCCTGGGCGAAGGGCAGTCGTTTCGAATCCTGGTCATGCGGCGCGTGATCGCTGGCGACAGCGTCGATCACGCCTTCGGCGAGACCTTGCACCACCGCGCGCCGGTCCTCTTCGCTGCGCAGCGGCGGCGAGACTTTCGCATAAGTCCGATAGTCGCCGATCGCGGTCTCGTTCAGGGCGAAATAGTGCGGGGCCGTGTCGCAGGTGACGCGCTGGCCGCGGGCTCGCGCCTCTGCAATCGCCGCGATCGCCGGCGCCGTCGTGACATGGGCGAAATGCAGCCGCGCGTCCGACATCGCCGCCAAACGCAGGTCGCGCTCGACCATGATCACTTCGGCCTCCGGCGGAATTGCGCTGAGACCCAACCGGCTCGCCAATTCGCCGCGATTGACCAACCCGCCCTCGGCGAGACTGGGCTCTTCCGGATGCTGCACGATCATAGCGTCGAAACTGGCTGCGTATTTCATCGCGCGGGCCAGCAGTTTTGCGTTTGCCGTCGCCTTGTCGCCATCGGTGAAGGCGATCGCGCCGGCTTGTTGTAAGAGGCCGATTTCGGTGATTTCCGTCCCCGCCAAGCCACGCGTCAAGGCGCCGTAGCAGGTCAGTTTGACCTTCTTGGCTTCGCGCGCGCGCCGGGCGATGAACTCCACGACGGGCACATCATCGATCGGCGGATGGGTGTTCGGCAGACAGGCCGCCTCCGTCACCCCGCCCGCCAAGGCTGCGTCGCCCAGCCCATCAATGCTTTCGAGATACTCCTCGCCCGGTTCGCGCAGATGCACCCGCATATCGACCAGGCCAGGGGCGAGGCAATGTCCCTGGCAATCGACGACTTCACGCACCGAAGGCGCGCCGTCGCGAAACAGATGCGGCCCGAAATCGGCGATCTTGCCGTCATCGACCAGCAGCGCGCCCGGCGCGTCTAGGCCGCTCGCCGGATCGAGCAGGCGGGCGTTCAGATAGGCGATGCGGCCGCGCGCCATGACCCGGCCTCCCTAACCGTCCACAGCCGCGACGCGACGCGCCTGGTTTCGGGTTAAGAGATCGATGCAGGCCATCCGGACAGCGACGCCCATCTCGACCTGCTCGCGGATGACCGACCGGTCGATATCGTCGGCCAGGTCGCTGGCGATCTCGACGCCTCTGTTCATCGGCCCGGGATGCATGACCAGCGCATCCTCCTTGGCGAAACCCAGTTTCGCGCGATCTAACCCGTAATAATAGTAATATTCACGGACCGACGGCACATAGCTGCCCTGCATCCGTTCGGTCTGAAGCCGCAGCATCATGACGATGTCCACATCCTTTAGACCGGCTTCCATATCGGTGAAGATGTCGACCCCGAACCGATCCATCGCCGGCGGCAGCAGGGTCGGCGGCGCAACGACACGGACCTGCGCGCCCATCGTGTGCAGCAACTGGATGTTAGACCGGGCGACCCGGCTATGCGCGACATCGCCGCAAATCGCAACCGTCAGGCCGTTGATCCGGCCTTTGCGTCGGCGGATCGTCACGGCGTCGAGCAAGGCTTGGGTCGGGTGTTCGTGACTGCCGTCGCCGGCGTTGATCACCGCGCAATTCACCTTTTGCGCGAGCAGGGCGACGGCGCCGGAATCGCCATGTCGGACCGCCAGAATGTCCGGATGCATCGCGTTCAGCGTCATCGCCGTATCGACCAGGGTCTCGCCCTTCTTGATCGCGCTGGTGGCGACCGAGATGTTGATCACATCGAGGCCCAGCCGCTTGGCCGCCAGTTCGAATGAGGTGCGCGTGCGGGTCGAGTTCTCGAAGAACAGATTGATCAGCGTGCGACCCTTTAAGATCGGCGTCGTCTTGTCATCCTGGCGGTTCTGTTCGACGTATCGGTCGGCGAGATCGAGAATGGCTTGGATTTCGAAAGGATTGAGGCCTTCGATGCCGAGCAGGTGCTCGTGCGGATAGACGATATCGGTCGATGCGGCGGCCATGGACCCCTCATTGAGCTGCGCGGAGCATACGCCGGAGTCGCGATTTGGCAATGGGCGAGATGGGGCGCTTTGCCTGTTCCGAGGAGGGGTCTGTCATACGGCTCTGTTTAGCCCGGCGCGAAGCCGCCGGGAAGCAGGATCAGCGCGGCGATCACCAGGACGATTGGCGCGGTCACGGCGGTTAGCAGCGTCTGGCTGGTGATGATCGCCGCCATCAGCGACGCGTCGCCGCCCATCGCCTTGGTCATTTGATAGGAACTGGCGCTGGTCGGCATCGCCGCGAAGAGCACCGCGATAAAGGCGGCCGCGCCTTCCAGCCCGACCGCCAAAGCAAGCGCCAGGGCCGCCAGCGGCGCGAAGATCAGCTTCAACGCGGCGGCCACGGCCGTTGGCGCGCCGGCCGTGCGAAGCGTCTTCAGCCGAAGACCGGCCCCGACCCCCAACAGCGCAAGCGGCAGCGCCGCTTGGCTGGCGATGCGGATCGTTTCGTCCAGAACGGCGGGCGGCGGCGCGTCGAGTGCGTTGAGCGCCGCGCCCGCCAGGGTGGCGAGAATCAGCGGGTTGCGCATGAACCCGATAATGATGCGCGCGGCCGGGCTTTGCAGGACCGCCCCGCTCGGGGCCGGGCCCAGCCGGACCAGTTCGACCAGCGCGACAGCGTTCATCACCGGCGCCGTCACCGCCGTCGCGATTGCGGCGATCACCACGCCTTCCGCGCCCAGCAAAGCCTCGCTGACCGCGATGGCGATATAGACATTGATCCGGAACGCCGCCTGATAGACGGCGACATGGCTCTCGGCGGGCAGACCGAGGGCGGGCTTCAACAGCCGCGCCGCAACGGCGCCAATTAGGATCACGCCGATCAGGACGACGGCGATGGGTCCGACCAGCGCGCCCGATAGATCGGCGTGCAGCGTCCGGTAGAAAAGGAAACAGGGGAACAGCACCCAGAAGACCAGCCGGTCGATCCCACCCCAGACCGATTCGATGATGACGCCACGACGGCGCAGGAGATTGCCGAGTGCAAAAAGAGCGAAAACCGGGAACAGCGCCGCCAGGATCGGCGCCAGCAAAGGCCAAGGCGTCTGCATCGCTGGGGCGACTCCCGCCTGTCTCTGCGCGCCCGGCCGACCGGATCAGCCGAGCGCGTCCAGCGCGCCTTGCAGGATGAAGGCGGCGGCCATCTTATCGACGACGGTGCCGCGACGCTTCCGCGTCATATCCGCTTCATCCACCAGTAGGCGTTCGACGGCGCTGGTCGAGAGCCGCTCATCCCAGAAGGCGGTGGGCAGCATCATCCCGCGCTTGACCAGATTGCGATGGAACTGCCGGGTCGATTGGCAACGGGGGCCTTCGCTTCCGTCCATGTTCACCGGCAGCCCGAAAACCAGACCGCCGACGCCCCAATGCTGGATCAATCCATCCAGCGCGTCCGCGTCTGCGGTGAATTTCTTCCGCCGGATCGTCTCCAGCGGCGTCGCCACTTTGAAGCCCGGATCGCTGATCGAGAGCCCGATGGTCTTGTCGCCAAGATCGAGGCCGAGCAGGCGCAATCCAGGCTTCACGGATTTCGGCAGGTCGGGTACGTCGACAATCGTCTCGGGCAGGGCGGACATAATAGAGACGGCCGATGCGCGCTTATTCGGCGGCGATGGCGAGGCCGGCGCGCACCGGGTCGACGCTGATCAGCCGGCCGCCTTTATAGACGGCGCGGTGGCTCGCTTTGTTCACGACGGCCTGAATATCGACCGTCGGGTCGCCCTCGACGATGACCAGATCTGCGACCGCGCCCTTGGCGATGACCCCGTGATCGTCGAGCCCCATCAGGTCCGCCGCATTGCGCATCGCCGTCGCCAGGGCTTCGGTCGCGCTGAGCCCATATTCCATCATATAGGCCAGCTCTTGCAGGTTTTCGCCATGCCGGTTGAAGGGCGTGCCCGCGTCCGTGCCCATCGCGATCTTGCCGCCAGCGGCGTGATAGGCGCGGAAGCTCGCCTGATGCGCTTCCGAGACCCGCTCGGTCTTCTCGACCGCAAAGGCCGGGACGCCCCGGTCCTTGTTGGCCAGAATGTTGCGCAGAGCGGCGATGGTCGGGACGAGATAGACGCCGCTCTCCACCATCTCCTCGATGCATTTCTCCGACATGAAGATGCCGTGTTCGATGCTGGTGATCCCGCCGCGGACGGCGTTCAAGATGCCTTCGGTCCCCTGGGCGTGGCTGGCGCTGCGCTTATGAAAGCGTTTGGCCTCATGAATGCCGGCGGCGATTTCCTCGGCGCTGTAATGGGCGTCCTCCGGATTCACGCCGGGCGTCATCACCCCGCCCGTCGCCATGATCTTGATCAGATCGCAGCCGGCGTGGATCTGCTCGCGGACCGCCTTCTTGACCTCGTCTTCGCCGTCGGCGACGCGGCCGATCCGGTTGCCGTGGCCGCCGGTCATGCAGATCATCTTGCCGGCCGCCAGGATGGTCGGGCCGACGAATGTGCCGTTCCTGATCGCGTCGCGCACGGCGAATTCGATATAATCCTTGCCGCCGCAATCGCGCAGCATGGTGAGGCCGGCGCGCAGGTCGGTCTGCGCGTTCTCCAGCACCGTCATGGCGACCGCCGCGTCGGACTTCTTGCTCATCGACGCGAAGGGATCGGCGGCGCCTTCGTAGCAGAGATGGACATGGCAATCGCCCATGCCGGGGATCAGCGTTCCGCCGGTTGTGTCGATGATCTCGCCCGAGAAACCGCCGAATTCCGCGACCGGCGCGAACGCCGTGATCCGGCCGTCCTCGATGACAACGCCATGGTCGCGCAGCAGTTGGTCCTTGCCGTCGAACACCAAGCCGCCTTGGAAGAGAGTCGCCATCGCCGCGATCCTTGTCGCCTAAAACATCAAACCCGAAAAGGGATCGCTACAGGTTAGCGCGCCAGCGCTTCAATAACAGTGAATTCGTCACCACGCTGACGCTGGACAGCGCCATCGCCGCCCCGGCCAAAGCCGGAGTCAGGTACCCGAAAGCGGCGAGCGGGATGCAGATTACGTTGTAGATGAAGGCCCAGAACAGGTTTTGCCGCACCTTGGCCATGGTCGCTTTCGAGACCGCGATGGCGGCGGGAACCAGCCGCAGATCGCTGCGCATCAGTGTGACGCCCGCGGTCTCCATCGCGACATCGCTGCCGGTTCCCATGGCGATCCCGACATCGGCCTCGGCCAGGGCCGGCGCGTCATTGACGCCGTCGCCGACCATCGCCACGACCTTCTCGCCGTCCGGGCCGGACTGTCGCAACGCTGCGATCTTGGCGCTCTTGCCGCCGGGCGAGACGGGCGCGATACAGGCGTCGACGCCGACTTGGGCGGCGGCGGTTCGCGCGGTCTTGGCGGCGTCGCCGCTGAGCAGGACCGTTTCGACGCCGGATTTCCTGAGCTTGTGGACCGCCGCGCCGGCGCTGTCGCGAATCCCGTCGGCGATCGCGAAGGCGGCCAAGAGCCGCCCGTCGGCCGCGCACAGAACGGCCGTAAAACCCTCGGATTCCAGCGCGTCCAAAACGGCCGCCGCCATGTCTGTTTCGACGTTGCGTTCCGACACGAATTGTCTGTTGCCCAGCAGGATGTCAGCGGCCTCGACACGCGCCGCGACGCCGCGCCCAGGGTAGGCGGTGAAGTCGGAGACCGGCGCCAAGGCTATGCCGGCCTCTTCCGCTCGGGCCAGAAACGCGCGTGCAATCGGATGCTCGCTGCCGACCTGGGCGCTGGCGGCGATTCGCAATGCATGGGCGGCCGCGCCCTCGAACGGGTGGACTTCAGCGAGGTACAGGCGGCCTTCGGTCAGAGTGCCGGTCTTATCGAACACGACGGTCTCAACCCGGCCCGCCTGTTCCAGAGCTTGCGCGTCTCGAATCAGGATACCCGCGCGCGCCGCGACCCCGGTCCCCGCCACAATCGCCGTCGGTGTCGCCAAGCCAAGCGCGCAGGGGCAGGCGATTACAAGGACCGAAATCGCCGCCACCAGGGCCGTCTCGAATTCGGCGCCCGCTACCATCCAGCCGATCAGCGTTACCGCAGCGATCATCACCACCGCCGGCACAAAGACGGCGCTGATCTGGTCGACCAGGCGCTGGACCGGCGCCTTACCAGATTGCGCGTTTTCGACCAGCCGGATGATCCGGCCGAGGGTCGAGTCGGCGCCGACGGCGGTCGCCCGATATTGAATAAAGCCGGTTCCGTTGATCGCGCCGGCGAGGATCGGGTCGCCGCGCTTTTTCGCGATGGGCAAGCTTTCGCCCGTGACCAGCGCCTCATCGAATTCGGTCTCGCCGTCTTCCACGACACCGTCGACCGGCGCCCGCTCGCCCGGCCGAATCAGCACGCTGTCGCCCGGGACCACGGACTCGGCGGCGACGGTGACCTCGGCCCCATCCTTCAGGATTTGCGCCGTGTCAGGGCGCAGCCGCATGAGCGCGCGAATGGCCGAAGCGGCGCCGCGTTTCGCCCGCGTCTCCAGCGCCTTGCCCGCCAGGACCAGGGTGATGATCACGGCCGACGCTTCGAAATAAAGATGTCCCGCCGCACTCTCCGGCGTCAGGATCAGGATCGCCAGACTGTAGAAAAAGGCCGCCGACGTGCCCATCGCGACCAGCACGTCCATATTGGCCGCCCCTGTCCGCAACGCCTTGGCCGCGCCGATATAGAAACGCGCGCCGATGACCAACTGGATCGGGGCCGCCAAGAGAAGTTCGACATAGGGCGGCATATGCAAGCCCAAGCCGGCGGCCATGGCGGCCATTTGCAGCATGAAGGGCGCAGTCAGCGCCGCCGCCGCGATCAGCCAGACCCGATCGCGCCGATCCAGCGACGCCTCTGCGTCATCAAGATCGGTTTCCGGCGTCAACGGCGTGTAGCCGGCCTCGGCAATGGCGGCGGACAAGGCGGCCCGATCGCTCGCACCCCTTGCGACCGTCACATCGGCCCGATCCACGGCGAAATTCACTGTGGCGGAGAGGACGCCGGGCGTCGCCAGCAGCGCTTTCTCGACCCGGCCGGCGCAATTGGCGCAGGTCATGCCTTGCACGGGAATGCGGATCGTTTGCGTCAGACGATTGGACATCCTACATCTATGGCGCTTCCAGTTACTGGAAGGTCAAGCAGAGATCGGCGAATTGGGAGAGGATGCGTGAATATCGGAGAAGTCGCGGAGCGCAGCCATTTGCCGGCGAAAACGATCCGCTATTACGAAGAAATCGGCCTGATCAAGCCGCCGCGCGACGAAAACGGCTATCGCCGGTTCCGTGAAGAAGACGCGCATAGTCTGCGGTTTCTCGCCCGCGCCCGGTCGCTGGGATTCTCGATCGAGGATTGTCGGGCGCTTTTGTCGCTCTATCACGATCGCGGGCGGGCCAGCGCCGATGTAAGGCGGATCGCGCAGGAGCATCTGACCCGGATCGAGGCCAAGATCGGGGCGCTGCAATCGATGCAGACGACCCTGCGGCATCTGGTCGAGACCTGTCATGGCGACAACCGGCCCGGCTGCCCGATCCTGGACGATTTGGCGGGGTTGGAGTGATGCGCCGGCGTCTGTCGTTGGGCCTTGCGGTTGTTGCAGTCCTGGCGCCCTTGGCGATGGCTTGGGCGCATGGCGTCGCCACCGGGATCGTCAAGGAACGGATGGATTTCATGGTCACGGTCGGCAAGGCGATGGAGGGCATGGCGAAGATGTTGCGTGGCCGTGTCGACTACAATCCAGAGGTGATGCGGATGCATGCGGCGACGCTCGCCAGCCATGGGGGCGAGCGGCTGACCGTACTGTTTCCACAAGGCACGCTCGATCCCCCGACTGAGGCGCTGCCGGCGATCTGGGACGATTGGTCCGAATTCCAGGTCCAGGCGGCGCGCATGAAGGTGGCGGCGGAGGCGATGCGGACCGCCGCTGACAATCCGCGCTCGACAGCAACCAGCGCGGATCTCGGGCTCGACGCGGCGGGTCTGGCCGCCGCCTCGCCGGATATCGTGTTTCGCAATCTGGCTGCGACCTGTCAGGCCTGCCACGACAAGTTCCGCAAGGAACAGTGACCGCTCACCAGGAGGATGGCGCGGGCGGTCAGTCCAGCGTCTCGACGGCGATCGCGTTCGTGTCGGCGATTTCCGTGCGAAGGGCCAAGGCCTCGGCATAGATTTCCGATGAATGCCACGCCTTGAGCCGCTCCATCGACGGGAATTCCAGCACAACCAGCCGGTTTGGCGTCCAATCGCCTTCCATGACCGATACATCGCCGCCGCGCACCCGGTAGCGTCCGCCGTATTTCTCGATCGTCGGCGGGGTCATCGCCTGATACAGCTTGAACCGGTCGGGGTCCCGGATCTCGGTGATGTTAACGATGAACAGGGCGGCCATGACGGGTTCCTCTGTTGGCTGGACGATGCGCGTCGCCGGCGTAGCGTAGCGGCAATTGACGTCGCCGCGCCAGGGGCTACGATCCCGCCGGGCTGCGGCCAAAGGCGGCGTCAGGCGGAGTGCGCATGAAAGATTTGTCCAAATCCAATCTGGGTCTGTCGCCGGACACGCTGGCGGCGCAAGGGCTCGGCTGGGAGGATGCGGAGACCGGCGCGGTGATTCCGCCGGTTCATCTATCCACCACCTTTGCGCGTGACGACCAATATCAATTGCCGACGCATCGGGTCTATGCGCGCGACGGCGCCGCGTCTCTGGATCAGGCCGAGGCCATGATCTCCGCGTTCGAGCAAGCCCAGGAGGCGATGGTTTTCGCCTCAGGCCTCGCCGCCTGCATGGCGCCGTTCCACGCGCTGCAGCCGGGCGACCGGGTGGTGGCGCAGAGCGGCATCTATTTCGGGGTGCCGACCTGGCTGGATGAATTCGGCGATGCGCAAGGGCTCGAGGTCGTCTTCGTTCCCGGCGGCGACGAGCCTGCGCTATTGGCGGCGATCGCAGCGGCCGCGACCGCGCTGGTTTGGATCGAGAATCCGTCCAACCCGCTGATGGATGTAACCGACATCACCGCCGTCGCCGAGGCGACCCATCGGGCGGGCGGCGTGCTGTGCGTCGATTCGACGACCGCGACGCCGGTTCACTGCCAGCCGCTGACCCTCGGCGCCGATATCGTCGTGCATTCCGCGACCAAATATCTGAACGGCCATTCCGACCTTCTGGCCGGCGCGCTGGCCACGCGTGTTCAGACCGATTTTTGGGAGCGCATTCGCCGCCATCGCTATCTGACCGGTCCGCTATCGGGCGGATTCGATCTGCATCTTTTGGTGCGCGGCATGCGGACGCTCTATCTGCGGGTCGAACGGCAGTCGGCCAATGCGCTGGCCATCGCTGAGTTCCTCGAGGCGCATCCGAAAGTCGCGCGTGTGCGCTATCCAGGCCTGCCGAGCCATCCGCGCCATGCGCTGGCCGCCAGACAGATGCAAAGGGGTTTCGGCGGGTTGCTGAGTTTCCACCCCAAGGGCGGCCGCGATGGCGCGCTTGCGGCGGCCAACGCGCTGCAGGTCATTATCCGCGCCACCTCGCTGGGCGGCGTTGAATCGCTGGTTGAGCATCGCCATTCGGTGGAGCCGCCGGGCTCGGGCGTGCCGGATGATCTCTTGCGCCTGTCGGTCGGGATCGAGTCAGCCGAGGATCTGATCGCCGACCTGGACCGGGCGCTGGCGCAGTTGTAGCGAACCGCCATTATGGCGACGAATGAGAAGGCTTAACAATGAGCATCGATCTATACACTTGGGGAACGCCGAACGGGCGCAAGGTTTCCATCGCTCTGGAGGAGATGGGGCTCGATTACACCTGTCATCCGATTGACATCATGAAGGACGACCAGTTCGACCCTGCCTTCCTGAAGATCAGCCCGAACAACAAGATCCCCGCCATTGTCGACCATGACACGGGCCAGACGCTGATGGAGACGGGCGCCATCCTGCTCTATCTCGCCGAGAAGACCGGCCAGTTTATTCCCGCCGACAAACCGGGCTATTGGCGTTGCGTCGAATGGCTGATGTGGCAGATGGGCGGCTTAGGGCCGATGCTGGGACAGGCGCATCATTTCGTCAGGTTCAACCCCGATGTCTCGGAATACGCGACCAACCGCTACGCGACCGAGGCCAAGCGCCTGTACGGCGTTCTTGACCGCCGGCTGTCGGAAACCAGCGCGTTTATCGCCGGCGCCGACTACACGATCGCCGACATGGCCGCCTGGCCTTGGATCAGCCGGTTTGAATGGCAGGGCGTCGATCTGAACGCCTATCCGGCGGTGAAGCGCTGGTATCTGGAGATCTCGGCGCGGCCGGCGGTTCAGCGCGGCTATGACAAGCCGCACTATGTCAGCGATATTCCCGTACCGTAACGCTTGGACTGGCGCGCCCAGCCAACGCCACGCCGACTAGGTGGCCGATGCAGGCGCTTTCTTTTATCGCGACGCTGGATTGGGCGATCGTCGCCGTCGCGGCGTTTCTGGCCGGGCTGGTGCGCGGTTTCTCAGGATTCGGCGCGGCCATGATCTTTATGCCGCCGGCCGCCGCCATTCTGACGCCGGCCGTGGCGGCGCCGATCCTTTTGATCGTCGACGGTTTGCTCACGTTGCCGCTCATTCCCTCGGCCCTGAGGCGCTGCAACTTGGCCGAGGTCGCGCAAGTCGCCATTCCCGGTGTGCTCGCAGCGCCGCTGGGCGTTTACCTGCTTGTGACGCTAGACGCCGACCTGTTGCGTATCGGCATTGCGTTGGTGGTGCTTGCGCTCACCGCGGCGCTGGCCTCCGGCTGGCGCTATCGGGGCCAGCCGCACCGTGCAGTGACTGTGGGAACCGGCGTCGCGGCCGGGTTGTTGGGCGGCGCGGCGGGGCTGAGCGGACCGCCGGTTATCTTGTTCTGGCTGGCCGGACAGTCCGGCGGCGCCGTCGTCCGGGCCAATATGATCCTATTCCTGGCGGCGACAGGGATCGGAAGCCTGGTCAGCTATTTGGTCGCCGGATTGTTCACCAATCAGGTGTTTTGGTACGCGCTGACCCTGTTTCCGATCTATGGCGCGGCGATCTGGCTCGGCGCGCAGGGGTTCGGCCTTGCGTCGGAAGCGGTGTTCCGGCGGGTCGCTTTCACGCTCATCGTCTTGGCGGCGACGACCAGTCTGGTGCTGTAGTCCGGTCAGTCGGATCGAACGGCCGCCGATTGTCGGAATTCTTTGCTGCAATGTCGCCAATGGGCGGATTCTGTCGTCGGAAGGAAAATACGTTGGCATTTCTGCGACCGGCTTTACAATCGTTGTGAGTGTTAGGTTCAGAGTGACAAAAAACAGGGAACTTGGAGGTTTTTATGTCTGATCAATCCAATGATGCGCGCCTCGATGTGCTGGCGCGGCAGGCGTTGAGCGGTAAGCTCGACCGCCGCCGCTTCATGGAAGGCGCGATGGCGACGGGCTTGACGGCTGCGGCCGCCTCGACGCTGTGGAGCAAGAAGGTCGCCGCCGAGACGCCTAAGAAGGGCGGCACGTACCGAGTCGGGGTGCATGACGGCAACACGACCGACAGGCTGGATCCGGCCACGACGGAAGGCACGATGATGATTCAGATGAATCACGCCATCCGGTCGTATCTGACCGAAATCACAAATACGGACCAGCTTGGTCCCGACGCCGCCGCGTCCTGGGAAGCGTCGAATGGTGCCAAGACGTGGAATTTCAAACTTCATGAAGGCATGACCTTCCACAATGGCAAGGAATTCACGTCGGCCGATGCGGTCGCCTCGTTGAACTATCACCGCGGCGAGGAATCGACGTCGCCGGGCAAGGCGATGCTCTCCGATGTCGCCGAAATCAAAGAGGACGGCAAATACAGCTTCACCATCGAGATGCAGTCGGGCAACGCCGACCTGCCCTACACGCTGTCCGCCTATCAATTCGTCATGATGCCCTCTGATGGGGAAGGCAATGTCGATTGGCAGAGCGGGGCGGGAACCGGCCCTTATAAAATCGAGAATTTCGACGCCGGCGTGCGCGCCGAACTGGTCAAGCATGACGGCTTCCACAAAGAAGGCCGGGGTCATTTCGACGCCGTCGAGATGGTTGTCCTGAACGACGTGAACGCCCGCCAGACGGCGGTCACCACAGGCGACGTCGACGCGATCACGGAATTCGATCTCAAGACCGCGAACCTGATGAAGCGGAACCGGAATATCGAGATCCTTGAGGTGGCCAGCGGCGCCCATGTCACGATGCCGATGCATGTTGATACGGCGCCGTTTGACAATTATGACGTGCGCAAGGCGATGAAACTGGCGATCGATCGCCAGGATATCATCAACAAAATCTTGAACGGCTTTGGCACCATAGGGAACGACCACCCGATCGGCCCGACCGTGCCTTACTGGTCGGACATCCCGCAAACGCCGTACGATCCGGATCAGGCCGCGTTCCACCTCAAGAAAGCGGGCGCCGAAGGGCTTTCGGTTGATCTGTCCGCGAGCGAGGCGGCTTTCTCCAGCGCGGTGGATATGGCCACCTTGTACAAGGAGCATGCGGCCAAAGCGGGCATCAATATCAACGTGGTTCGTGAGCCGTCCGATGGCTATTGGTCGAATGTCTGGCTGAAGAAACCGTTCGTTGTCGTTCAGTGGGGCGCGCGTCCGACGCCGGATGTGATGTTCTCCCTGGCCTACAAGGATGACGCCGCCTGGAACGAGGCGCGTTGGAAGAACCCACGCTTCAACCAATTGTTGCTTGAGGCGAAAGCCGAACTGGACGACGCGAAGCGTCAGGCGCTGTACACAGAGATGTACACGCTGTGCAATGACGACGGCGGTACGATCGTCCCCTTCTTCCGCAGTCGGGTCGGCGCCCTCAGGACCAATGTGGGCCACGATGCACGGACGGCGGGCAACTGGGAGCTCGACGGCGCCCGCTCTTATGAGCGCTGGTGGTTTAAAGACGCCTAAGCCGTCTAGTGGAAAACCGAACGATGGAGAACGGGAAGCTTCGGCTTCCCGTTTTCATTTCGACTGTCGGGCCTAGCCGTCCACCTGTTTGAGAATGGATTTCGGCGCCACGGCGCGATAGCTCTGTTCGATCCAGCCTTTCCAGAGGTCCAGGTCGGGCGTCACCGACGCATCGATCCTCAGCGTGACCCAGCCGGATCGCCCGAGATTGTAGCCTGCGCGCGTGACGTAAGGCAGCGTCAACGCCATCTCGCCGGAGATCGGCAGTTTGAGGGTCAGGATCAGGACCCCGTCCGCCAGCGCCTGCGCATTCAGGAAAACAAAGCTTTTCTTCTTCACCTTGAAGGCGGACTCGCCCCAGGGGAACGCCTCTTCCGCTAGAGGCAGGCTGAGCGCGTACGCTTTCAGAGAGTCGCGGATACTTTCCAGATCGGGAGGTCCCATATACTTAGAATGGCTTGTGAGTCCCGCTTGGTAAAGCGGCGCGCCTTAGCTGTGGAAAGACCTTCAAATGGAGAGGTTTGGGCGTCGCGCGCCATCTGATTTGTCACACAGTCCATGTGCAAGATGCGCGCTCGGACCGGAGAAAAGCATGGTGACGATACCAAAAACGATGCGCGCGGTTGTGCTGATCGGCCATGGCGGTTTGGAGAAACTGGAGTTGCGGGAGTCCTACCCGGTCCCGGCGGTCGGACCAGAGGACGCCTTGATCAAGGTCGGCGCCTGCGGGCTGAACAACACCGATATCAACACCCGCATTGGCTGGTACAATAGCGACGTCCGCGACGGCACCACGGAGGAAGGCGGCGTCGAGGGTTTTGCGGCGCTTGGCGACGCGGATGGGGCCTGGGGCGGCGGCATAGACTTTCCCCGCATCCAGGGCGCCGATGTCTGCGGAACCGTCGTCGCCGTGGGACAGGCGGTGGACCCCGCCCTGATCGGCAGCCGCGTGCTCGTCGACACCTGGCTGCGGGATTGGCGCGATCCTGAGGACACCGACAAGTGCCGCTATTTCGGCTCGGAACATGACGGCGGCTATGCGGAATACGCTTCGGCGCCCGCCGCCAATATCCATCCGATCGACAGCGATTTGAGTGATGCCGAGCTCGCCACTTTCGCGACCTCTTATATCACGGCGGAAAACCTGCTGGTCCAAGCGCATGTCGGGCAGGGGGATGTCGTGCTCATTCCTGGAGCGAGCGGCGGCGTCGGTTCGGCATTGGTGCAGCTCTGCCGGAGGCGCGGCGCGATCCCGGTCGCGCTCTGCGGCGCATCGAAAGCGCAGGCGGTGCAAGCGCTGGGCGCGGAGGCGGTGCTGCCGCGCGCACCGGAGGACTTGGGCGCGGCGTTGCAAGAGGCGATTGGGCGGCCTACTGTCGATGTCGTCGCCGATGTCGTCGGCGGCCCGATGTTTGGCCAATTCCTCAAGGTCTTGGTCCAGAAGGGTCGTTATACCTGCGCAGGCGCCATTGCCGGGCCGATCGTCGAGTTTGATCTACGGGATTTCTATCTCAAGGACCTGGTCTTCACCGGCGCGACGATCATCGCACCCGGACTGTTCGCCGATCTGGTGGGATATATCGAGCGCGGCGAGATTAAGCCGTTGGTCGCGGCCACTTTCCCGCTAGAGCAAGTGCCGGATGCGCAACGGCTATTCCTGAAAAAGACGCATGTTGGCAATATCGTCGTTGTTCCTTGAAAGTCGGGCGCCGAATCGTGGCCTGTTGAGCCGATGGAGCTCAGTTGGATTTTCCCTTTCACCCTGATCCCCGGCACGGCCATGCTGGTCCTGTCGACGGCGAACCGTTTTCATCATGTCAATGGCGTCATACGAGCGCATATGGCGGCGCATGGCGAAGATGAGACGGTGAAGTTTTACATGCGCCGAACGCACAAGCTGTATATCGCCCTGGTGGGGCTCTATTGCGGTGTGGCTTTCTTCGCGATCTCCGCTTTGCTGGCGAATATCAGCACGCACTATGCGCCGGAATCTTGGGTCGATTCCGCTTGGACGATCCTGCAGACCTGCGGCGTCCTGTGCGTGTTCTTTAGCGCCGTTCAATTAACGTTAGAGGCGCTGATGGCCTATGAAGGGATCAAGCGGGAAGTCGCCGACGAGCACGCCCACCGCCTCGCCGAACGCCCACCCAAGTCGTCGAGCGGGACGGGATAAACTTACCCGGCCGATCCGGTCTGATTGAACAGGATCTTGCGCTCTTCCTCGGTCGGCGGCGCGCTGCGGCGCAGCTCTTTCGCCAGATCGACGCCGCGTTGCACCGCCGGGCGTTCCTTGATCCGCGCGCGCCAATCCTTGACCTTTGGATAGGGGTCGAGCGATCCGCCCAAAGGCTTTGCGATCAGGACCCAGGGCCAGGCGATCATGTCGGCGATCGAATAGTCCGCGCCCAACAGATAAGGCCGGTCGGCCAGTTGTCGCTCCAGGACCCCCAGATTACGGTCATACTCATTGGCGTAGCGCTGATGGGCGTAGGCGTTGTCGCCTTGGGCGTAGTTCACAAAATGGCTAAGCTGGCCAGCCATCGGGCCCTGATTGCCCGTCTGCCAGAAAAGCCACTCCAGCGCTTCCTTCCGGCCGCGCGCGTCCTGTGGGATGAAGCGATGATGCTTGTCGGCCAGATACAGCATGATCGCGCCCGACTCGAAGACGCTGACCGGTTCGTCGCCATAGTCGGCGGGCGGCTCGGGATCGACCAGGGCCGGCATCCGGTTGTTCGGACTGATCGCCAGAAACTCCGGCTTGAACTGGTCGCCCTTGCCGATATTCACCGGGATCAGCCGGTACGGGACGCCCAATTCTTCGAGCAGGATGGCGACTTTCCAGCCGTTCGGCGTCGGCCAATAATAGAAATCCAACATGCGGGGTCACTCCGCCGCGCGTTCATGGGAAGGCGGGTTTGGGGCCATGGCCGCGCCATCCGCCAGCATCGCCGCGATCTCAGCCGGATCGAGCCCCGCCTCGGTCAGAATTTCCCGCGTATGTTCGCCCTGAAGCGGCGCGCCCCGGCGATATTCGATCGGCGATTTCGAGAATTGGCCGGCCGGACGCGCTTGACGCAGCGGTCCCGCATGCGCGTGCTCCAACTCGACGATGATGTCGTTCTCGACGATCTGCGGATGCGCAATCATCTCCTTGCGTCGCAACACCGGCGCGCAGGGGATGTCATGCGCGTCCAGGACTTTCAGCCAATGCGCGGCGCTATCCGTCGCCAAGACATGCTGCGTCAACTCCAGCCGCTCGTCGATATGGTGGTGGCGATTCTCCGGCGTGTTGAAACGCGGATCGTCGCGCCATTCCGGATGGCCCAACGCCTCGGTCAGCGCGACCCATTGTTTGTCGGTGTTCACCGCGACGCTGATGAAGTCTGTCGTGGTTTCATAGATCAGGTCGATGAAGCTGTGCGCCGTTTCGCTGTCGATTTCATCGCCGATGAAGGTGTGGCCGCCCATGTCCGAGTTCCACAGGAAGGCGACGATGCTGTCCAGCATCGAGACACGGACATGCTGGCCCTCGCCGGTTCGGAAACGGTGCAGCAGGGCGGCGGTGATCGACTGCGAAGCCATAACGCCGGTCAGCTTGTCCGGCAGAATCGTGCGCACCAGCCGGGGCCGCGCCTTGTCCGAGCCGCCTTGTATCGTCGTCAGGCCGGACAGCGCCTGCACCAGCGGGTCATAGACCGGCTTGGCGGCGTAGGGCCCGTTTTCGCCGAACCCGCTGATCGAGGCGTAGATGATATCCGGACGTTCTTGGCGGACGGCGTCTTCACCCAGGCCCAATCGCTCGATTACGCCGGGGCGAAAGTTATGCATGAAGACATCGGCCTCCCGGGTCAGCGCCTTGACCGCCTTGAGGCCGCGCTCGTCCTTCAGATCCAGCGCGATCGACCGCTTGTTCCGGTTGTTGTTGACGAAAGAGGCGGTGAACCCGTTGCGCCGGGTCGAGACCTGGCGCGTCACATCGCCGGCCCCGGTATTCTCAATCTTGATCACGTCCGCCCCTTGATCCCCCAGCATCATACTGGCCGATGGGCCGGAGACGACCTGGGTCAGGTCAACAATGCGAACGCCGTCCAATGGTCCGGGCATGGTCTCACCTCTGTTACAAATCCATTGCGGTCTCGCCATCGAATATGAGGGACAGCGAGCGCTTCGCAATGGCGCTAGTCCGCCCGAGGGCGGATCGCCCTGTAAAAACTGTGTGTATTGCGCGGCAAAGACGGCCGCCGCGCTTGGCAAGCAAAATGAAGGCGCCTATCTCCCTGCCATGGATTCGCTGACTCAATTCACCCTTGGCGCCGCGATTGGCGTGGTTGCGTTCGGCCGCAAGATGGGGCCGCGCAAGGCTGCGATTGTCGGCGGCGCGCTTGGGACCTTGCCGGATCTTGATGTGTTCTTGCCAGCGGACGATCCGATCGACGCCTTTATCGGACATCGCGGCTTCAGCCATTCTCTGATCGTGCATACGGCGCTCGCACCCTTGATCGGCGAGGGGCTGAGACGCCTGTTCGAGGGGCTGCGCGCGCATCGGGCCTGGACCATCTTCTCGGTCTGGATCATCCTGACGACACATGCGCTGCTCGACGCCATGACGGTCTACGGAACCAAACTGCTCTGGCCGCTGACCGACTATCCTTTCGGCATGGGCTCGCTCTTCATCATTGATCCGTTCTACACACTGCCGATCCTGATTCCGGTCCTTTGGGCGCTTCTGTCCGGAATTGGGCCGATTTCGCGCGGCCCGGTCCTGATGAAGACAATGGCGATAATGTTGGCCGTCAGCACCGGATACGCCGGCTGGTCGATCGCGGCGCAGGCCTGGGCGACGTCGAGGATCGAGACGGCGCTGCGGGCCGAAGGCGTCACCGCCGACCGGCTTCTGGTCACGCCCATGCCCTTCTCGACGATCCTCTGGAAAGGCATCGCCATCGATGGAGACCGCTACTTCAACGTCTACAGCTCGCTTCTCGACAATGGCGACTGGGCGACGGGTCAGATTTTCGAACATCAACGCCATACCGCACTGATGGACGGGCTGACAGACCCGACAAACGCCGAGAATATCGCCCGCTTCACGAAGGGCTTCTACGGCATGCTGGCCTGGGGCGACGCGATCATCATCCGCGATTTACGCATGGGGGCCACGCCGAACTACGTCTTCACCTTCAAGATCGCCAATGGCGATGCGGCGGAGGCGCGACCGATCGAGCCTGTCCAGATGGAAAGCCCGCGCGCTTCGGACGGCGATATGGCCTGGCTCTTCTCGCGGATCACCGATCAGACTCTCGTCCGCAACGAACCGCTTAGCCCCAGCTTCCGCTAGGGCCTCAATGCCGACCTTGCAGGGCCGCTGATGTCTCTCTCATTAGGCTGGCCGGCGCTCGCCGCCGCAGCCGGCTTCGGCGTGATCGGCGGCTGGCTGGTCTCGAGAGACACGCGGGGCCTTGCGAGGACGGCGCTCTGGTCGCTGGCCTGGTACGCCGCCGTCTGTCTCAGCAACCTTCAATTCCTCGGCCGGCTGCTTGATCGCTATCCCGGCGATTCCTTCCACACCTTGACGCCGCTTGCCGGCGCCGTTCTGGGTCTACTCTCGCTTCTATTCTGCATCGCCGCGCTCGGCGCCGCCTGGACCGCAATCCGATGGTCGGCGCCGCGCCTCGATCAGCCTTGGCGCGCCCTGGCGCCCTTCCCAATCGTCGCTGTCTGCTATCTGATCTGGGAGTTCTTCGCGCCGCAGATGCACTATTTCTACTACCTGATCATCTTCGAAGGGCTGCCCTGGCAATGGGTTGTGCAGCTCGGGCAGATTTGGCGCCGCATCCTCAGTTTCCTGGGACCGACCGCAGAAGGGTCCTACGCCGCGGACTTCGGCGCGCTTTTCCTGCACGCCATGATCCTGCTGGCGCTCGGCATGGCGCTGCGAAGCTTCCCCGGCCCTAAGATGCAGACAGCGGTATTCGCCGCCTTCGGGTTGGGCGCCGGCCGATTGGCGCTGTCGGCGGGTGCGCCGCTTTAAGCGCTTTCCGCCTGTGAGAGGTCGGGCGTCGCGCTGTCCAACAGAGCGCGGGCCACCCATTCATGGAAACAGCGCGTCGGCGCGTCCAGAACCGGGGTCAGAACGCCGCCGTCAAAGGCCGGCGAGGTCCGACCGCGCTGCATCGCCGAGACCACCCCGACATCCTCGGTGAAGACCAGGCGCCAGGCGCGCGTGTTCGCTTCCCGCAAGCCGGCGAAATCAGGGCTGACGCTGGCCTCGTCGAAATAAAAGATCTCGACCCGCTCACGCGTTTCATGGGCGCTGATCGGCTCGATCAGGATGCCGTAGAAATGGTCCTTGTGAACGCCCAGCAGGACGTTCGGATAAAGCGCGACATACTCCCCGCGCGTGTCCCAATACTCCGACAGGCCGCTTAGAGGTGGAAAGGCCGCGCCGTCCTGGGACAGCATCGGGCGGTAGACGCGGGTGACCTGGCCGGAGTAGCGCTGATCCTCGACGATATTGTCATGGTCTTCCAAGCGCGAATAGCTGTTCAGGCCGGGATGCACCCAGGGCAGGTGATAGGCCTCGACGTAATTTTCCACCGCCAGCTTCCAATTCGCGTTCAAGGTCAGCTCGATGGTCGAATCCGCGCCGGAATTGTAGAGCGGCGCGTCGGCGAAATCGGACCAGCGTGATAGGAGGCTGGCATGGGCGAGATTGAAGGGCGCGGCCTGGCCGCTGAGATCGACAAAGACCATCCCCATCCAGACATGGCTGCGCACCTCGCGCAAACCATGCTGCGCCGGGTCGAAATCCGGATGCGTATCGACGCCCGGCCCGCCGACGAAGGGCGTCTTGCGCAGGGCGCCGCCCAGATCGTAGCACCAGGAATGATAGGGGCAGCGGATCACGCCCTTGGTGTTGCAGGCCTGCTCGACCAGGACGACGCCGCGATGGCTGCAGATATTGTGAAAGACCCGCAACGCGTTTTCCTTGTCGCGCACCATGACCAGCGGCTGGCCCAGGAACGTGACGGGGTAGGCGTCGCCGGGTCGGGGCGCGTCCTTCGCGAAGCCGAGACAAGCCCAGTGGTCGCGAAACAGAGAGTCGCGCTCCCAGGCGAACACAGTGTCAGCCGTATAGCAGTCGTTCGGCGCGCCCGCTGACGGCGTTTCCAGGACCTGAGAGAGGGCGGAGCGGAGATCGGTCGTCATCGCGGCGTTCCTTTTCGAAAGCGAGAACCGTGAGATTAGACTCCGCGGAAAATCGTACAGGTCGAATTCGGATAACGAGCAGGTTAGGCGATTTCACCGATCAGGTCGGCCAGGCGTCGATCCGCCTCTTCGGCGCTGGGCGCGTCATCAACGGGCTGCGTTTGGGGATGCGCCTCGAATCGGGCGGCGCTGTCGGCCCGCAGCGCTGGCGCCGCCTCGGCCAGAGCCGTCATTTCCTCGAATTCGCCGTTGCAGTGCAGCGCGACATCGCATCCCGCGCTCAACGCGCTCAAGGCCCGTGAGACAGGGTCGCCGCTGAGCGCGCCCATCGAAATATCATCGCTGAACAGCGGGCCTGCGAGTGCGATGTCGCCTCGGATGATTTTCGCGATCGCGGTCGGCGAATGGGTCACGGGCCGGTCGGGATCGACCTCTGTGAGGACCAGATGTCCGGTCATGCCCCAAACGCCCGATGGCGCCGCTGCGAAAGGGGTGAAATCCGTTGCGCGCAATTCCGCCGCAGGCGCGTCGATGATCGGCGTTCTGACATGACTGTCGACGCTGGCGCGGCCGTGGCCGGGCAGATGCTTCACGATCGGCGTGACGCCCGCCGCGCGATATCCATTGATCGCGGCGCGCCCGAGAGCTGCGACAAGGTGTGGGTCTGGGCCATAGGATCGGTCGCCGATCACGCTGCTGGCCCCTTTGAAGGCCAGATCGAGACAAGGCGCGCAATTGACCGAGACGCCGCAACGCCTCAATTCGAGACCGATACGCAGCGCGTGCCAGAACGCGGCCTCCGCCCCTTTCTCGCGGTCATGCTGGGCGACCTGGCCGATGCGGGCGGCGGCGACTGAGCCTTGAAAAGCGGGTTTTCGCAAGCGCTGTACTCGGCCGCCTTCCTGGTCGATGAGAATCGGCGGGTCGTCCCGCCCGTCCGCGTTCCGGATCGCATCGGTCAGGGCGCGCAGTTGATCGGGCGTTTCGATGTTGCGGCCGAACAAGATAACGCCGAACGGGCGGGCCGCCTTGATCAGGTCGGCTTCGCGCGCGGTCAGGCGTGCGCCTTCCAGGCTTAGAGTCAGGGCGCGGCGGGTCACGATCGATCCATCCTAGCCATAGATCTCGCGCAGCATAGCCTTCTGCACCTTGCCCATGGCGTTGCGCGGCAACGCGTCCAGAAAGATATAGGATCTCGGCTGCTTGAACCGCGCCAGACTCTCCGCGACGCCGGTCTCCAAGGCGGCCTGGTCCGGCGCGCATCCTGGCTCTAGGACGATGGCCGCGGCTACCGCCTCGCCGAAATCCGCGTCTGGGACGCCGAAGACAGCGCTCTCGACGACGCCTTCCAACTGGTTCAGACCCGCCTCGACCTCAACCGGGTAGACATTATAGCCGCCGGTGATGATCAAATCCTTCTGCCGTCCGACGATCTCGACATAGCCGTCCGCGTCGACCCGACCCAGATCGCCGGTAATGAAGAAGCCTGTCGGACGGATTGCCGCCTCTGTCTTTTTAGGCATGTTCCAATAGCCTTGAAAGACATTCGGGCCGCGCACCTCCAGCATACCGACAGCGCCTGGAGGCAGTATAGCCCCGGTTTCCGGATCGGTGACGACAATTTCCACCCTGTCGAGCGGCGGACCGACCTTGCCGGGTTTGCGCGGGCCGTCATACGGGTTCGAGGTGATCATGGTGGTCTCGGTCATGCCGTAGCGTTCGAGAATCCGATGACCCGTCCGCGTCTCGAAGGCGGCGTGCGTGTCCGCGAGAAGCGGCGCGCTGCCGGAGATGAATACGCGCATGCGCTTGACCAGATCGCGGGTTAGGCGCGGATCGCTCAACAGTCGGGTGTGGAAGGTCGGCACGCCCATCATCGCCGTCGCGTGGGGGAGGGCTTCGATGACCTGATCCAGGTCGAACTTCGGGAAAAAGCGGACCGTCAGCCCGGCCAGCAACGCCACATTCATCGCGACGAACAGGCCATGGGCGTGGAAGATCGGCAAGGCGTGCAGCAAGACGTCTTCTTTCTCGAAACGCCAGGCCTCGACGAGGGTCCGTGCGTTGGACAGCAGGTTGTCGTGGCTCAACATCGCCCCTTTTGACCGGCCGGTCGTCCCTGACGTGTAAAGCAGTCCGGCCAGATCGTTTGCGCCGCGCGGAACTGTGTCGAACTTGGAGGGCTTATCCGCCGCCTCGGTCAGACTCCCGGAACCGTCTGCATCGAGGGTCAAGACGCCCGCGCCCTGCGCCTCTGCGACCGGGCGCAGGTGTTGCGCCGCCGTTTCATCGCAGACCAGAAGGCGTGCGCCGGAATCTTGCAGGAAATAGGTGACCTCCGCCGTCGTGTAGGCGGTGTTGAGCGGCAGGAAGACAGCGCCGGCCTGTAGCGACGCGGCGTATAGGGCGAGAGCCTCGACCGATTTTTCGACCTGAACGACGATCCTGTCTCCCGGCGTCGCGCCCTGGTCAACAAGAACATGCGCCAGACGGGCGGCGCGGGCGACGAAGTCGCAATAACGCACGGCGCCGCCGTCCGGCGTGATCAGGAAAGCGTCGGTATTCCCCGCATGCGGGGCGAACAAGGCGTCATAGAGCAGATTCATAGGGCTGGGGCGGCGAAACCTTCGGAGGGGCGGAGGTTTAGCCGTTCCGGCGCCCCCTCTCAATCCCGATCGCCTAGCGAACCGAGTCAGGCGTCGGGTCCGATCGCCCGAGCGTCATTTGTCGCCTTTGGCGACCGCCTCGAATTGTTCCGGGATGAGCAGGTAGCCGCCAATCAAAAAACACACCGCCCCGGCGAATGTGCTGAAATTCGCCAGCCACGGCGCGGCCAGCGCCTCGTCCGGCGTGACGAAGCTGGCCAGCGCCGAGATCATGAAAAAGATCGATCCGATCATATTCACAAAGGTGATCCACCAGGAGAGATCGTTGAAGCGCCATGTCCAATATCGATGCGACACTTCGATCACCGCGGCGTGGCTGGCGATGAGAAAAAGGATCGACCCGATCAAATTGGGCGTCCAAACAATGACATCCTCCGCCACCCAATCCAGGCCGGCGATCATCGCGTCCGCTGTGTTCAGATTGAAGAACAGCATCCCGACCAGTTGGGCCACCACGGCGACATAGCCGATGTTGCGCGGACGCCAGGCGAAAAGCAGACGGCGGCGCCGGCTTGCGCCCTCGGGGTCGCCGATGTCCTCCACATCGCCTTTGGCGACTTCGACATATTGCAGAATGCCCGCCGAGGTGAAGAACAGCGAGCCGATAAAGAAGATCCAGCCAACATGACCCGGGTCGATCGAGCGTATCCAGGGTGCGTCCGGCCAAGTTCCCATCGCCCCGCCGACCGCGAACAGCGCGGAGCCTATGATGAAAAACACGCCCGTCCACCAGCCCATCCGCCGCGGGCCCCAGAATTCCAGCCATCGATGGCGTATCCTCCGAAGCGCTCTGTCAGGGCGTGCGTCAATCGTCTGAACCGCGAGCGGCGGAAGACCTTTGCGCTCGCGGCGTGACGTATAGAGCAGCGCGCCCTCGCCGGACTGCGTTTCGGTCGCCCAGGTGACGAAGGGGCCGACCTGATGTCGATATGGTTTTAGACCGGATTCCGTTTCAGACATCACGCTTCGCCCGCGTTATCTCGCTTGCAGCGACCCTAGCAACACCGCGCGTGGCGCAAAAGCGCAGATGCCGCCGGCGTGCGCCCATCCGCTTGCGTCCAGGCGCCGTCTCCCGCACACTGTCACGAGAGTTACGGTTGGAACAGGCGGTGTGTCGGCGGACGGGCGATGATGGATGGCGGCGTGACAGAGGCGGAACGGGGGGCGCGGGTTCCCGACGCCGTGTCGCCGGCCAGCGTCGCATCACAGGCCGAGGACGTGGGGGATTCTGAAACCCGCGCCGTCTACGCCGCCATCGACTTGGGGACGTCGAGCTGTCGCCTGTTGGTGGCAAGGCCCCATCCTCCCCATAGACCCGCGCCGCCCCAAAGCAATTTCCAGGTTGTCGCCTCCTACGCCCGGAATGTGCGTCTGGGCGAAGGCGTAGGCGAGAACGGCGCCCTCAGCGACGCGGCGATGGCCCGGGCGATGGAGGCGCTGCGCCATATCGACGGCAAGATGCGGCAAAACAGCGTGACGCGCCTGCGCGGCGTCGCCACCGCCGCCTGCCGCCGCGCGTCGAACAGCCTGGATTTTCTCGACACGGTGCGGGACGCGTTCGGCTTCAAGCTGGATATCATCGACCCGCAGGAAGAGGCTCGCTTGGCGCTGCACGGGTGTTTGCCTCTGATGGACGAAGGGCGACCCTATGGGCTGGTTTTCGATATCGGCGGCGGATCGACCCAGATCATCTGGATGAAACGCAATGCCGAGGGCGGCCCCGGCGCTGGGAGCGGGACGAAACAGCCGGACGTATCGGTTCTCGCCACCCATTCGGTGCCTGACGGCGTCGTGTCCCTGACCGAGCGGTACGGTGCAAAACTGGCCGACCCGCATGTCTATGACCGCTGTGTCGCAGAACTCGCCGACTCGATCGGGCGGTTCTGCAAGGCGCATGGGGTCAAGGAGGCGGTCGAGGCGGGCCAGGTGCAGATGATCGGCGCTTCCGGCACCGTGACCACACTGGCCGGGATCGAGATGGGGCTGCGGCGCTATATCCGCAGCGAGGTCGACGGCGCGACTTTAAGCTTTCAGAGGGTTCAGCGGCTGACCGGATTCTTGCGCGACCTGGGGCGGGCCGACTTGGCGGCCCAGCCCTGCATCGGCGAGGACCGGGCGGAGCTGATGCGCGCCGGCTGCGCCATCCTAGACGCGCTCTGCGCCTGTTGGCCGGTCGGGCGCCTGCGGGTCGCCGATCGCGGCCTGCGCGAGGGGATCTTGCTCGACATGATGCGCGAGGACGGCGTTCTGCCGTTGGGCTTGTAGGCGCGGACAGGCCGTGGCGCGCAAATCCGGGTCCCGCTCCGGGAGGTCCTCCCGAGGCTCTGTCGGCGGCGCCGGCCTGGGCGGCGCGCGCCAGAAAACGGTGCGGGTCAAAACGGCGAAACGCCGGTCGAACGCGTCCGCGCGTTGGTTGCAGAGGCAACTGAACGATCCTTACGTCGCCGAGGCTCGTAAGCGCGGCTACCGCAGCCGGGCCGCCTTCAAGCTTTTGGAACTGGACGACCGCTACGGCTTCTTGAAGCGCGGCGCCTCTGTGGTTGATCTCGGCTGTGCGCCAGGCGGCTGGACGCAGATCGCGGTTAAAAGGGCCAATCCCAACCATGATGCTGACAACAAGGTCATCGGCATCGATATCCTGGCGGCGGAACCGGTCGCCGGCGCCGAGATCCTGCTCGGAGACTTCATGGCGCCGGATGCGCCGGACCGTTTGCGCGCCGTCCTGAACGGCCCGGTCGACGTGGTGCTCAGCGACATGGCGGCCAGCAGCACCGGTCACGCCCAGACCGATCATCTGCGGATCATCGGTCTGGCGGAAGCGGCTTTGGAATTCGCGTTGGAAGTCCTCGCGCCGGGCGGCGTCTTCGTGGCGAAAGTGTTTTCCGGCGGGGCCGAGGGCGCGTTGCTGAAGGCGTTGAAGCGCAGTTTCGCCAAGGTCGCTCATTTCAAACCGCCCGCCAGCCGGAAAGAATCGGCCGAGACCTATGTCATCGCCCTGGGCTTTCGCGGTGATCCTGCGCGTCCAGAGGACTAAAATCATACGAATTTGCATGACGGTGGTCTTTGACCGCTTGTTTTGACCTCTCAATTGCAGTCTTCTTGTTTCTCAACGCAAGAAAAACGGTAGATTTTGCAGGCGCTGGCCGAATAATCACTTGTTTTGGGATGAATCGGCGTTATTGTCCGGGCGCATAGGCGGTCGAACAGCGGCGGCCGCGGGCGAGACGGATAAGGACAGCGTGATGAGCGACCGGGTGAACGGAGGGGAACAGGATAGCGCGCGCGGCTTCGATATGGCGCTGACCTTCGACGATGTCCTGCTGCAGCCGGGCTATTCCGAGGTCGTGCCGGCGGAGACCGACACGCGCGCGCAACTGACCCGGACGGTTTCTCTCGGCCTGCCGATCATTTCCTCCGCCATGGACACGGTCACTGAAGGGCGGTTGGCGATCGCCATGGCCCAGCATGGCGGCATCGGGGTCATCCACAAGAACCTGTCGATTGAGGAACAGGCGGATGAAGTGCGCAAGGTGAAGCGCTTCGAGTCCGGCATGGTCGTGAACCCGATCACCATCAATCCAGACAAGACGCTCGCGGATGCGCTAGCGCTGATGGACCGACATCGGATCAGCGGCATCCCGGTCGTCTCGCCGCGCTCGGGGAAGCTGGCCGGCATCCTTACGAACCGTGACGTGCGCTTCGCCAGCGATATGGAGACGCCGGTGCGCGAGCTGATGACCAAACGCGGCCTCGTTACGGCGCATGAAGGCGTCAGCCGGTCAGAGGCGATGCGGCTCTTGCATCAGCACCGGATCGAGAAGGTCCTGGTTGTCGATGACGATAAACGCTGCGTCGGTTTGATCACGGTGAAGGATATCGAAAAATCGGCGATGTATCCGAACGCGTGCAAGGACGAGAAGGGGCGCCTGCGCGTGGCGGCGGCGACCGGGACCGGCGCGGAAGGGCTCGCGCGGGCCGAGGCGCTGCTGGATCAGGGCTGCGACGTGATCGTCGTCGACACCGCCCATGGGCACAGCGCCGGCGTCTTGGATCAAGTCGCCTCGGTCAAGCGTCTCTCGAACTATGCGCAGGTCATCGGCGGCAATGTCGCCACCGCCGAGGGGGCCAAGGCGCTGATCGATGCGGGCGCGGACGCGGTCAAGGTCGGGATCGGGCCGGGCTCGATCTGCACCACACGGATCGTCGCCGGCGTCGGCGTGCCACAGCTGAGCGCGGTGATGGAGGCGGCGAAGGTCTGTCGGGCCGCGGGCGTTCCGGCGATCGCCGATGGCGGCGTGAAGTATTCCGGCGATATCGCCAAGGCCATCGCCGCCGGCGCCGACTGCGTGATGATCGGCTCGCTGCTGGCGGGCACCGATGAGAGCCCAGGCGAGGTGTTCCTGTATCAGGGACGCTCCTACAAATCCTATCGCGGCATGGGCTCGGCCGGCGCCATGGCGCGCGGCTCGGCCGACCGCTACTTTCAGGAGCAGGTCAACGAGTCGCATAAATTCGTGCCCGAAGGGGTCGAAGGACGGGTGCCCTATAAAGGGCCGACGGCCGAGGTGCTGCATCAATTGGTCGGCGGTCTTCGCGCGGCGATGGGCTATACCGGCTCGTCCAACATCGAGGCGCTGCAGCAAGGCGCTACATTCCGCCGCATCACCAATGCGGGCCTGCGCGAGAGCCATGTCCACGACATCACGGTGACCAAGGAATCCGCCAATTACCGGATTGAGCATTGAGCCTCGGGTGCGGCGGCGGGTCAGGGGTCGTTTGGGCGGGGCGGTCGTGAAGCCCGGCGCGCGGCTGCAAACGGCGATCGAGCTGTTGCGCGAAATCGACGCGACCGGCCGGCCGGCGGACCAGGTCCTGAATGAAGGCTTCAGAAAGCGGCGCTATGCGGGGTCGAAGGATCGCGCCGCCATCGCCGAGTCCGTCTATGGCGTGATGCGACGGCGTGGCGAATTGGACTGGCTCAGCGAGCAGGCGGGCCTCATCCCCGACCCGCGCCGCCGCGTCCTGATCCGAGAACTCGCCTGGAACGGTGTCGATCGGCAAGCGCTCGTCGAGCAGATCGGCGCGGCCGCGCATGGGCCGGCGGCGCTGAGCCCGGAGGAGGCCGCGGCCTTCGACTCGCTGCCCGAGGGCGCGGCGGCGCCGGAGGCCGCTCGCGGCAACATGCCGGCCTGGATGCAGGATCGTCTGCGCGTCACCTTCGGGGCTGACTGGCGGGCGGAGATCGCCGCGCTGAACAAACTGGCGCCGGTCGATTTGCGGGTGAACACGCTCAAGACCGACCGGCCCGGCGCAGTCGCCGCTCTCGCCGCCGAGGGACTCGAGGCCGCGCCGACGCCGCTCTCGCCGATCGGGTTGCGGCTTTCGGCGCGCCGCCCGATCGCCGGGACGGAGGCTTTCAAGAAAGGTTTGGTCGAGATCCAAGACGAAGGCTCGCAACTCGCGTCGGCGCTTGTCGATGCGCGGCCCGGCATGAAGGTCGTGGATTTTTGCGCCGGCGGCGGCGGCAAGTCGCTGGCGCTGGCCGCGGCGATGCAGAACACCGGCCGGATCGTCGCCTGCGACACGTCCGAGAGCCGGCTGAAACGCGCGGCGGACCGGCTGCGCAGGGCGGGGGCGCACATGGTGGAACGCCGGGTCCTCTCGTCGGAGCGTGACAAATGGATCGGTCGGCGCGCGGGCAAGTTCGATGGCGGCTTCGATCGGGTTCTGGTCGACGCGCCCTGTTCCGGGACCGGCACCCTGCGCCGCAGCCCGGACCTGAAATGGCGGATCGACGCGGCGGATGTCACGGCCTATTCGGAGCGGCAGGCGCATATCCTGGAAGCCGCCGCGCGGCTGGTCGCGCCGGGCGGGCGGATGATCTATGTTACCTGTTCGCTGTTTGACGAAGAGAATGGCGACCCGGTCCGCCGGTTTCTCGACAGTCGCGACGATTTCTTCAGCCACCCTTTGAGCGATCTCTGGCCCGGGGTTCTTCCGGGAACGGCGCCGGACGCGGCGCTCAGTGGCGACGCCTTGCTGATGACGCCGCGCCGGACCGGGACCGACGGGTTCTTCATCGCTATCATCGGCCGGAAACGGTGATGTGGCTTGTAAGAGCAGTGAGCGGTACAAAAGGAACAGCGCGGTATGAGTGACCGTATACTGATCGTCGATTTCGGCAGCCAAGTGACGCAACTGATCGCCCGCCGCGTCCGCGAATCCGGCGTCTATTGCGAGGTTCATCCTTTCAACAAGACCAGTGTCGAGAGCATCAAATCTTTCGATCCGAAAGGCGTGATCCTGTCGGGCGGGCCCGCCAGCGTCACCCATCACGACACGCCGCGCGCGCCGGACGGTCTGTTCGAGATGGGCCTGCCGATCTTCGGCATCTGTTACGGTCAGCAGACCATGTGCGCGCAACTGGGCGGCGCGGTTGAGACCTCGGACCATCATGAATTCGGCCGCGCCGAGCTCTCGGTCACCGAAGACTGCGCCCTTTTCCAGGATGTCTGGCCGCCCGGCGAACGCCACATTGTCTGGATGAGCCATGGCGACCGCGTCGCGCGACTGCCGGACGGATTCCAAATCGTCGGGACCAGCGACGGCGCGCCCTATGCGGCGGTGGCGGACGAGTCGCGCGGCTTCTATGCCGTGCAATTTCACCCGGAAGTTGTGCATACCACTCATGGCGCCGACATCATCCGCAACTTCACGCATCGGATATGCGGCTGCGCCGGGGATTGGACCATGGCCGCCTTTCGCGAGCACGCGATTGCGGAGATCCGAAAACAGGTCGGCGCGGGGCGGGTCGTCTGCGCCCTCTCGGGCGGTGTGGATTCGTCGGTCGCAGCGGTCCTTCTCCATGAAGCCGTTGGTGATAAGCTGACCTGCATCTTCGTCGATCATGGGCTCTTGCGTCAGGGCGAGGCCGAACAGGTCGTCGCGCTGTTCCGACAGCATTACAACATCCCACTGGTGCATCGCGATGCGTCTGATCTGTTCCTCAGCGCGCTGGACGGCGTTGAAGACCCGGAGAAGAAACGCAAGATCATCGGCGGCCTGTTCATCGACGTGTTCGACGAGGAGGCGACCAAGGCGGGCGGGGCGGACTTCCTGGCCCAAGGCACGCTCTATCCCGACGTGATCGAAAGCGTCTCTTTCGCTGGCGGCCCGTCGGTCACGATCAAGTCGCACCACAATGTCGGCGGCTTGCCGGAGCGTATGAAGATGGCCCTGGTCGAGCCGCTGCGCGAGCTGTTCAAGGATGAGGTCCGCGCGCTGGGCCATGAATTGGGACTGCCGGATAGCCTGATCGGCCGGCACCCTTTTCCGGGGCCGGGGCTCGCCATTCGAATACCGGGACCTGTGACTCGGGAGAAGGCGGATATCCTGCGCCAAGCCGATGCGATCTATCTCGACGAGATCCGCAAGGCGGGGCTGTATGACGAAATCTGGCAGGCCTTCGCCGTACTGTTGCCGGTGAAGACGGTCGGCGTGATGGGCGACAGCCGGTCCTATGACTATGTCTGCGGCTTGCGCGCCGTCACCTCGACCGACGGCATGACGGCCGACAGCTACCCGTTCGAGCACGCCTTCCTCGCCCAGACCGCCACTCGCATCATCAACCAGGTCCGCGGCGTCAATCGTGTCGTGTACGATGTCACCTCAAAACCACCGGGAACCATTGAGTGGGAGTGACGAAGCGGTGACGATCCCAATTCAGGTACGACTATTATTTGTATCGACTAAATCCTGTCCTTGAGGGTCGCCATGGCCGAGGCAAGATATCGGGTCACGTACTGGCCGACCGCTTTCCGCGGGTGCTTTGTCAGTTACCTGTTGGCCTATCGGGACGTTGCGTTCGTCGAAGAGGAGGACCCGGAGAAGATCGCGTATAGGATGGCGCTGCCGACGGAGGATCAACCGGTCCCTTGGATTGGCCCACCCTTGTTGGAAGACCTGAAGACGGGGCGCGCCCTCAGTCAGGTTCCGGCGATTGCGCTCTATCTGTCGCGCGCTCTCGACCTGCAACCGGACGATCCCTATCACCTGGCGCGATGCCTCAAGATACAAATGGATTGCAACGACGTCTTGATGGAGATCTGCCGCTACAATGGAACCATGATGTGGGAACGCGAGGCGTGGAGCTTTTTCCGGTCGGAGCGTCTGCCGCGCTGGATGGACGTGTTTGAGCAGGAGCTCGACCAGGGAACGATCGGCAAGCCCCGCATGAATTTTGCCGACATTGCGGTGTTTGCACTGTTCGGAAACATGGTCCGATGTTTGCCCGACCTCGCGTCGGACCTCGCGCGACAGGCGCCGCGCCTATGCGCGCAGTGCCTTGAGATCGGATCGGCGCCGTCGGTTGCGGCCTATGTCGCCGAGCAAGAGAAGAAATTCGGCCTCTCGTATTGCGGCGGTCAGATCGAGCAATCGATCCGCGATCAGTTGCGGTTGGACGCTAAAGCTTCGTCTTAGGCGCCGCTATAGGCAGGTCGTCGGCGGGCTCCGACAGGGCGCCGGAGCCCGCACGACCGTTACTTCTTCGGCGCGATGCGATAGATCCCGCCTTCTGGGTCGTCATTCAAGACGTAGAGCGCGCCGTCCGGTCCTTCGCGCACATCGCGAATACGGCCCAATACGCCGTCAATGACGTATTCCGTGCCGATCACCGATCCGCTGTCGTTCAGCATCACCCGAATCAACGCAGTCTGAACCAAGGAGCCTGTGAACAGGTCGCCCTTCCAATTGGGGAAGGCGTCGCCTTCATAGACTTCAAGACCCGAGAGCGCGACGGTCGGCGCGACGCCCCAGGTGAAAACCGGCTCTATAAACGTGTTGGCCGCTTCCGCGCCGGGCGCATCCGAGCCGCCAAAGGTGCGGGTCGGCCAGCCGTAGTTGCCGCCCATGTCGACCTTGTTCAGTTCGCCGCCGCCGACGCCGCCATGGTCGATCGCCCAAATCTCACCGGCCTCCGTAATGGCCACGCCTTGAGAGTTCTTGAAGCCCCAAGCGTAGATCGCCGGATGCAGATCGCCGCCTGGATTGCCGGCGACGGGCGCGCCTTCCGGCGTCATGCGAATGATCGTCCCCAACGTGTTCGAGCCGTCTTGCGCGTTCGCGCGGGCGTTATGGTCACCGACTGTAATCAGCAGGTTGCCGTCAGACATGAACCGGATGCGCGAGCCAAACCCCTGATCCTGCTCGACTTTGACTTCTGCTTCGTAAATCGTCGTGACATTCTCCAGCGCGCCGCCTGAGATCTGCGCCGAGGCGACCTTCAACCACCGCATGCCGTCTGCGAGGTCGGAGTAGGCGAAAAACACAGTATTATCGTCGGCGAAAGACGGGCTGGCGCTGATATCCAGAAGACCATCGCGAAACTCGCTTGTGATCGCCGGCACGCCTGTCAGAGGCGCACCGACCGTGCCGTCCGCCTCAACGATCCGGATACGCCCAGGACGTTCGGTGACGACCATCCGCCCGTCCGGAAGGAAATCCAGCCCCCAAGGATGCTCGAGCCCTTCGGCGACGGTTTGCAACAAGTAACTATGTTCAGATGTGACGACCTCATCGCCGTGACCGTCCGCCAAAGCCGCGCTCGACATCAGCGCGCAGGCGGCGACGCATCCCAGAAACTTCTTCATTCGAAGCACCCTCCCTACTCGGTATAAATGGTGACCAAAATATAACACGTGAGACATCACTATATCGCAGGGCCGAAGAAATACATCCAGTTTCTTATGCATTTTAAGCCGCAGATACATGCGATCTGACTAAACGAGACAGTTGTATGCAAAGACAGCCGTGCCCGGCTGTTCGCCGGCCTTTCCTGTGCACGCCGCCCCGGTCCGCTGGTCTCAGGGCGGGGAGAACGGCGAGCAATTCGGGAGGCCGGCTCGACTAAGGCCGGAACAGGTGGGATTTCCGCAAGAGCGATCTGGGCTTGATGTCGTGCCGTTCAAACCCGGCATCGGGGCGGCGCCCGCCCTGATCGAGATGCCGCAGCATGACCTGACTGAGAAGTTCGGCGACCCGGTCGTCTTCAGTCGAAAAGGTCGAGAGCGGGGGCGCGGTATGCGCGGACCCGGGGAAGTTTTGTCCGCCAAAGATCGCCAAATCGCGCCCGACGGTCTTGCCCGCCGCCGCGGCGGCGCGAAAGACGCCGAACGCCAGCGAATCTTGGATGCAGGCGAAGGCGTTGCGGCCGCGGCCGCCGGCGAGGACACGGGCCGCAGCGTCTTCGCCAGACGCTTCCGTCATTTCGACCCGCCAGACCCGGGGCTCGCGCCGCCCCTGCGCCGCCGCTTCTTCCAGAGCGCCGCGCACATAATTGTCTGCGAAGTTCAAACCCTCGGGCGCGCTTATAATCTCTATGGCGTCACCCGCCGTGGCGCTAAGGGCGCGAATGGCGAGACGCCCCGCTTCGGCATAGTCGATCTCGACCGACGGGTGACTGTCTGGCCAATCTGTCCTGCCGAACGTGATGAAAGGCAGACCGGCGTCCAGCAGCAGCCGCACCCGTGGATCATGTCTACGTGTGCGGCCCAGGACCATTGCGTCGGCCAGCCGTTCTTCTACGATCTGCCTGACGAGGGCGGCCTCTTCCGCGCGCTGGCGCGCCGCGAAAACGGCCAGAGTCCGACCCTTGTCGCGCAAATGCTGATCGAGCGTGGACAGCAGTTCGAGAAAGATCGGCGAGGCGAATCGTTGCTGCGGCGGCGAGAGCAGCACGGCGACGCGCCCCGTCGCGCCCCCCCGAAGCGCGCGGGCCGCAGCGTTCGGACGGTAGTCATAGCGCTGCGCCAAATCCTGCACCGCATGGCGCGTCTCGGGCTTCACGCGGGGGTCGTCGCGCAACGCGCGCGAGACTGTCGACACATCGACCCCGAGTTCCGCCGCCAGCGTCTTCAGCCCCACCGGTTTCTGCATGCGCCGACTTCCTCTCCGATACTCCTCGCCCCATGAAGCCTAGCGCCCGTGACGCGTCGAGAAAACAAGAATCCAAACGTTTGTATTGACCCTGCGCTGGATTCATCGTGTCATTGAAAGGGAGGACTGACAGGGATGATAAAGCTCGTCGCGCTCGTCAAAAAACGGCCGGACCTGTCGGTCGAGGCCTTCCGCGATTATTGGCTCGGAACCCATGCGCCGCTGGCTGCGGCCATTCCGGGCATGCGCGGATATCGCATCAATATCGCGGGCGATCCCGGAGCGGCGCCGCCCGCGTCGTATGACGGATCGGCCGAAATCTGGTTTGATGACCGCGCATCGATGGAAGCGGGCCTCGACTCGCCGGAAGGCGTGATCGCCGGCGACGACACCGCGCATTTCGCCGCTGACATCCAGTTCCTCGTGACGGAAGAGCATGTGATCCTGCCCAAAGACGCGGCGTCATGACCGCCCGCATGTTCCCTGTCCCCGGCCGCCATCAGGACCGTGTCTATGTCATCACCGGCGGCGCGCACGGCATCGGGCGGGCCTGCGCCGAGCGGTTTGCCGAGGAAGGGGCGCGGGTCATGATCGCCGATCTTGATGATCGCGGCGCGAAGGTCGCCGACGCCATCGGCGGCGCCTTCCACAAGACCGACATGAGCGATCCCGACGCGGTGCGGGCGCTGGCCGACGCGACGGTCGCAAGCTTTGGGCGGATCGACATCTGGCACAACAACGCTTTCTCCGCCGTCTTCAAACCGATCCACGAACAGACGCTGGAGGAGTTCGACACGATCACTGGCGTCGGTATCCGCGGCTACTGGATGGGCGCCAAGGTCGCCGTGGAACAGATGCGCGGCCAGGGCGGCAAAGGCGTGATCGTCAACACCGCGAGCGTCCAGAGTTTCGTCGGCGAGAAGGGGTTTTCGGCCTATCAAGCGACCAAGGGGGCGGTGCTCGCCATGACGCGGTCGCTCGCCATTGACCACGCGCCGGATATCCGCGCGGTGGCTATCGCGCCAGGCCTGATCGCGACGAACGCCATCAAGGGCATCCCCGACGACGTGATGGAAGGCGTCATCGCCGATATCCCCGCCGCCCGCGCGGCCCAACCGGAAGAAGTGGCGGCCCTCGCCGCCTTTATCGCGTCGGACGAGGCGGACTATATGTCCGGCACCGCCGTCATCCTCGACGGCGCCTATCTGGCGATCGGATAAGCGGGATGGCGGCGTTTCGTGAGACGGACGGCGGGCTCGAGTGCCAATTCATGGGCGAAACACTCCGCATTGCGCCTTGGGGGCCCGACGCCCTGCGGGTCCGGGCGCGGCCGGGTCTCGGCCTTGCGTCGCCTCACGTTGACGCGCTCTTGCCCGTCGACGGTCAGAGCGCGCAGATCGAGATCGGAGAAGGGCGGGCCAGCATCACGCGCGGCCGCATCCGGGCGGAGATTGTGCTGACCGACCGCTATGGCGCCGATATCAAGCGCGAGGCGGTAATCCGGTTCTTGCGCGCCGATACGAGCGCGGAGCTACTGGCCGAAACCCGCTCCCACTTCGCCGGGCCGCGCACCCGCGGCTTCAAGGCGCTGGCCTCCGGCTCCTGGCGCTTGGAGCAGCAGTTCCGGGCCTATGAGGGCGAGAGCCTCTGGGGCATGGGCCAGCCTCAGCACGGCGCCATGGACCTCAAGGGCGTGTCGACCACCCTGCTGCAGCAGAACGCGCACGCCGTGATACCCTTTGTCGTCTCGTCCCGCGGCTACGGCCTGCTTTGGAACAATCCCGCGGTCGGCAAGGCCGAGTTCGCCCGCAATGTGACGCGCTGGACGGCCGAGGCCGCCGGCGGGCTCGACTATTGGATCACTGCAGGCGACGGACCGGCGGAGATCGTGCGCGCCTACGTCGACGCTACGGGCCATTCGCCGGATATTCCGGACTGGGTGTCGGGTTTCTGGCAATGCAAACTGCGCTACCGCACGCAGGATGAGCTGATGTCCGTCGCCCGCAAGTACAAACGCCGGGGCCTGCCGCTGAGTTGTATCGTCGTGGATTTCTTCGCGTGGACACGGCAAGGGGAATGGAAGTTCGACCCGAACGACTGGCCCGATCCGGAAGGGATGGTGGCGGAGCTTGCAGAGATGGGGATCGAGCTTGTCGTCTCGATCTGGCCGACCGTCTCGGCGTCGTCCGAACACTATAAGGAGATGACCGAGAGAGGGCTGTTGCTGACAACGGAACGGGGCGTCCCGGCGGTCATCCCGTTCCCTGACAAAGACCCGTTCGGCCCCGGTTTCTTCACCTATGTCGACGCCTTCAACCCGGCGGCACGGGACTACCACTGGGATCTGGTGAAGCGTAACTACGTGGACCGGGGCGTTCGGAACTTCTGGCTCGACGCCTGCGAGCCTGAGATGCGTCCCGCGCACCCGGAGAACGTGCGTACGGCCTTGGGGAACGGCGCGGAGATGCTGTGCGCCTATCCGCTGCTCCATGAAGAGACCTATCGCAAGGGTCTCACACAGGCCGGCGTTCCGGACGGCGCGCTCCTCTGTCGCTCAGCCTGGGCCGGGTCTCAACGGCATGGGGTGATCCTTTGGTCCGGCGATGTCTGGTCCGACTGGGACTGGTTTCGGGCGCAGATCCCGGCCGGTCTGCACGCCGGGATGTCCGGCATGGGCTGGTGGACCACCGATATCGGCGGGTTCTATGACGGCCATGGCGGGTCGGAGGCGTTCCGAGAATTGCTGGTCCGTTGGTTTGAGTTCGGCGTCTTCTCGCCCATCTGCCGCTTGCACGGTTTTCGTGTGCCTGATGACGTGCCGCCCCCAGGCCCAGGAGAACCCGTTACCTATGGGCAGGACACGTTCAGTATTTTCACCAGTTCCGGCGGTTCGAACGAAATCTGGAGCTTTGGCGAGCGGGTCGAAGAGGTTCTGGTCGGATTGTTGGCGCTGCGCGAGCGGCTGCGCCCCTACCTGCGTGACGCGTTCGCGCATTACGCTAGAACGGGCGATCCGGTGATGGCCCCTCTATTCTACCATTTCGCGCACCAGCCGGACCTCCATGACCGAGGTGACGCCTATATGCTGGGGCCTGACTTGCTTGTCGCGCCGATTCTGGAGCCCGGCGCGACCCGCCGTGACGTGGCGCTGCCCTCTGGCGAGACCTGGATCGACGCGTGGACCGGCGCGGCGCATGATGGCGGGACCACACCGAGCGTCGACGCGCCGTGGGGCCGCATTCCCGTCTTCATTCGAGAGAGCAAGGCGGCTGCCCTGCGCCCCATTTTCGACTCGTCTACAGATTGAACCGGAAAAGGCCGCGCCCTCTCCGACGTCTAAGCCTCAGGCGCGGCCGCAGCGCGTCGTGGTCTGAACGCGGTAGAGCGAGGCGGTTGCGGTGATGAAGAGTTGTGACCGGTCTTGCCCGCCGAACTCGATATTCGTCACCATCTCCGGCACGGGAATATGCCCGACCTGAGCGCCGGCGGCGTCCCAGACATACACGCCGTCGCCGCCCGCGACCCACAGCCGCCCCTCACTGTCGACGCGCATTCCGTCCGGCACCCCAACGGGCATCACGGCGAAATCCTGGGCGTTTGACGCGACGCCGCCCGCATAGTCCAGCGCGATCACTTTGTGATGCGTCTCGGAACTGTCGGAGACATAGAGCGTGGCCTCGTCCGGCGACAAACAAAGCCCATTGGGACGGTAAATCTTCGTTGCGACCGGTTGCGGCGCATCGGGATCGTCGGTCACAGCAAAGACAAAGGCGCCGTCAATCTCCTGAGCCTGTTGGTATCCGTGCAACGCGCCTTCCAGCATCCGCACCCCAAAGGGTGGGTCGGTGAACAGAACTGCGCCGTCCGACGCGCAGATCACGTCATTGGTGGAATTCAGTACCCTTCCGTCCCAGCCGCGCGCCAGCACAGCACGGCCCGCCAGCGCCCCATTCTGGTCGAGCGACAGCGCCGTCAGGGAGCGTGTCGAATGCTCGCAGGACAGGACGCGGCCCTGTCGGTCGCGCGTCAGGCCGATGGCGAAATGTGTGTTCTCCATCCAGGTCGACATCCCGTCTCCGTCGGCCCATTGCATGATGGCGTTGCCTGGAATGTCGGTGAAGAGCAGGCGGTTATGCTCCGCGATCCAGACCGGTCCTTCGGTGAAACTGAGGCCTGTCGCCAGCCGCTCGACCGCGCCCGATACGATGCTCATGCCGTTCTCTCCTTGCCGCGCGCCCAGCGGTCAATCAGCACGACGGCCACGACCAGCCCTCCCTTGATCACCTGCTGGGTGTTGAAATCCACATTCAGGATCGCGAGCCCGTTATTCAGGACTCCGATCAACAAGACGCCCAGCATGGTCCGGGGCATCGTCCCATAGCCGCCGCCCAGCCGCGCGCCGCCGATCACCGCTGCGGCGATGGCGTCGAACTCCAACCCGATGGCGCCGTCGGCGCGCGCATTGCCGATCCGTGCGATCAGGATCATGCCTACCAGTCCCATCAGCGCGCCGGTCATCGTAAAAATGATCAGCCGCAGGCGTCCGACGGGAAGCCCCAGCATCGATGCGCTTTCTGCGTCGCCGCCAAGCGCGTAGATCTGCGCGCCGAACCTTGTGCGCGCCATCAGCCACCACAGGATCAGCGCGACCGCAACGAGCCACCAAAAGGCGCTGCGGTTGCCGAGGAAGGAGCCGGTCGCGAAAAGCGCGCGGAACCAGTCCGCGTCGAACAGGATCGTCTGGCCGCCGGTCAGCGTCAGCGCCACGCCTTGGGCGATGAAGAAACTGACCAGCGTGGCGATGAAGCTGGGGACCGCGATGGTGACGATCAGCAAACCGTTCAGCAGGCCGAACAGTCCCCCGACCAGCAGGCCGATGGGGATCGCCAGAATGCCCCATCCTTGGGCCAGCACGATCGCGGTGACGACGGCGGAGGCGGAGGCGACAGCGCCGACAGACAGGTCGATCTCGCCGGCCAGGATGACAAAGGTCATGGCCGCCGCCGCGATGCCGAGGATCGCCACCTGCCGTCCGATCCCGAGAAGGTTCGCCGGGTCCCGGAAGGCGGGGCTCAACACCATCAGGCCGCCGACGATCAGGATGACAGCGACGACGAGGCCGTAATCGGCGAGGTTGGCGCGTGTGGGCTTCATGGTCGCGCCCCGCTGGCCAGACGCTCCAGCACGACGGCGAGCAGGATGATGACGCCCTTCACGATATATTGCGCATCGATATTGACGTTCAGCAGCACCATGCCGTTGTTCAGGACCGCGATCAGCGCCGCCCCCATCAGCGTCCGCACGAGCGAGGCGCGCCCGCCGAACAGGCTCGCGCCCCCGATGATGACCGCCGCGATGGCGTCGAGCGTGAGCGCCGGCGCCGAGGCCGGGGCGCCGGACCCCAGACGCGCCGCCGACAGGACCGCCGCCATCGCCACCAGCGCGCCCATAATCGCGAAGACGGTGATCTTCCTGCGCTTGACCGGCACGCCGGAAAGCCGCGCCGCAGCCGGGTTGGCGCCGACGGCGAAAAGCTCCCGCCCCGGGACGCTGCGGATCATGAAGAGGAGCGTCGCGGTGAAGGCCGCTCCGGTGATCCAAAGCGGGACAGGAAGCCCGAGGAACCGAGCGTCATAAAACAGGATCAGGAAAGGCTCATTCATGATCGCGACAGAAATCGAGCCGGTGAAAACGTAAGAAAGGCCTGTCGCCACCGCCATCATACCGAGCGTGACGATGAAGGAGGGGATGTCGCCCAGCACCGTGATCGCGCCGTTCAGAAGTCCGATGCCGAACCCGATGATGAGGACGGCCAGGACGGCGACCGGCCAAGAGACGCCCGCATCCATGACCTGCGCCAGAATCACCGCGAGAAGCGCGACGACCGCGCCGACGCTTAGGTCGATTTCTCCCAGAAGGATCACCAGCGTCATGCCGAACGCCACGAGCATCAGGGTGGCGGAGTCGGTCACCAGACGCTCGAAATTCCGTGTGTTGAAGAAGAATTCGGACGAGAGGCTGAACAACAGGATCACCGCCGCCAGCCCAGCATAGGGCAGCGCGTCGCGAGCCAAAGCGGCGAAGCGGCGTCCGCCCGATGGAGTCTCCGCCGCGACGCTCACGCCGCTGTCCCCTCGTCGAAGGCGAGGTCGAGCAGGCCTTCCTCAGTGGCCTCGGCGGCTGGGACGACGCCGGAAATCCGACCATGCGCGACCACCGCGATCCGATCAGAGATTTGGATCAGCTCAGGCAATTCCGACGAAATGGCCAGCACCGCGGCGCCATCCGCCGCAATCTGGCGGATCAACTTGTAAATCTCGGCTTTGGCCCCGACATCGACGCCGCGGGTGGGTTCGTCGAGCAGGATGACCCGCGGCTGAATGGCGAGCCATTTGGCCAGCGACACTTTCTGCTGATTGCCGCCCGACAGCGTCTCGACCGCGACGGCGCTGTCTTTCGCTTTGACGCCCAGCCGCTGCATCCAGTCGCGCGCGAAATCGCGAATGCGCCGCGGCGCAATCAGGCCGCGTTCCGCCAATCGGTCGAGGCTTGGCAGCGCGATATTGTCGCCGATCGTCAGCGGCAGGATCAGGCCCAGGCCTTTGCGATCCTCCGAGACATAGGCCACCCCTCGACCCAGCGCGGCGCGGATATCGTGCGGCCGGTAGTCTTCCCCGAACAGCGTCATCGTCCCGCCCGTGGGCTGATCAATCCCCGCCAGCAGCCGCGCTAATTCGGTCCGCCCGGACCCCATCAGCCCCGCCACACCCAGCACCTCGCCCGCATGCAGCGTCAGGTCGACGCCGCGCACGGCGGGGTCGCGCGCCAGGCCCTGCGTCTCCATCGCCACGGGAAGGGCGTCGATGTCGAGCCCGTGCCGGTCCTCAGCCACGTCGCGCCCGACCATGGCGCGGATTAGCGCCGGACGGTCTAGGTTCTTTGTTTCGCCGGTCAGGATGAAGCGGCCGTCGCGCAGCACCGTGATCCGGTCGGACAGCGCAAAGACCTCCGACATGCGGTGCGTGATATACACGATCCCAACTTCCTCCGCCTTGAGCTGGGCGATGAGCGAGAACAACAGTTCTTCCTCCGCGCGGCCCAAGGACGATGTCGGTTCATCCAGGATCAGGACCTTCGGCGACTGCGCGCAGGCCCGTGCAATTTCGACCATCTGTCGCTGACCGGTCGACAGTCCGCCCGCCTGGACCCGCGCATCGAGGTCGATCCCTAACCGGTCGAGGATGCTTTGCGCCTCCGCAATCATCGCCTTTCGGTCGAGCCAGAGGCCGCCCGCCCGAACCGGTTCGCGCCCGATCAGCAAATTCTCGGCGACGCTCCGGTTGGGTAGAACGGTCAGTTCCTGAAACACGGTGTGGATGCCGGCCAGCTTCGCTTCCGCGGGGTTGGCGAAGCTGACTGGTTCTCCGTCGAGCGAGATGGCGCCGTGATCGGGGGCAAACAAGCCCGAGGCGATCTTCATCAGGGTCGATTTGCCGGCGCCGTTTTCACCCATGAAGGCGTGCACCTCGCCGGCGCGTAGGTCGAACCGCGCGCCGTCGAGCGCAAGAACGCCGGGGAAGCGTTTGGTGATGTCGCTCAACGCAAGGAGCATTGGATCATGGCGCACGGGGCAGGGCGATCGGTCAATGGCCTTAGGTAAAAAAGAAGGCCGAGGCGTTCGGGTCTGGACCCGCACCCCGGCGCTGTGAAGAGGTTTTTCTGGGGAGGCGTCTGATCAGTTCTCCCAGGGCGGCTTCACGCCCGGATACTGAATGTCCCACATCTCTGCGTAATTCTCAGCGGTCACCAGGAGGTTGGAGGTGATGATCTCTTCGCACAGCTCGGCCTCCAAGATCGCCTGGCTTAGCCCTTCTAATGCGGCACGCCCTTGCAGCGCGGCTTGCTGACCGGAAAGCGCGACGATGTTCGTGTCCCCGGAATGTAGTTCCATATAGCCGGGCGCTTCGCTGTCATAGCCCGCGATCAGGATATCCCGCCCGGACTGCGCCACCGCTTCCGTGGCGGCGTTCACGGCCAGCGACCAGGTGGCGACGACGCCCGCGAGGTCGGGATTCGCTTGGATCACGTTGGTGGCCAGTTCCAGCAAACGGTCCTGACTGAAGTCCGACTGCAATGAAATGATCTGGCCGCCCGCGGCGCCCACGGCGTCCAGCACGCCTTTTTCCCGATCCCGGATTGTTTGAAGCGCGAAGGGGATTCCCAGGATGGCGATTTGAGCGTTCGGGGTCCCGATCGCTTCCATCATCGCCGCGGTGGCGTCGTAGCTGCCCTGGTAGGAGGCGGCGTTCATCACCGAGATCACCTCGCCCCGCGCAGGCGCGCCGCCGACGATGAAGACGGGGATATCCGCGCTATTCGCCCGCCGCACAGCTTGCCCGATAGAGCCTGCATCCACCGCCGTCAGGAAGATCCCGTCCACACCTCGCTGCACCAGCGCGTCGAATTGGCTGAGCTGTGTGTTGGCGTCGAAATCCGCGTTGTTGATGACAAGATCGACTCCAATCTCGGCGGAGTAGGCCTCGGCGCCCGCGACGAGCGTACGGCTGAAATCGTCGGATTGGTTGTTGGTCAAAAAGCCGAAGGTCAGCCCGCGCGCGCTGACATCGGCCACCTGTTCTGGCGTCAGGGTCAGCGCCTCAGCCGTTCCCAGGCATTCCTGGGCGGCGGCGGGGCCCGCCGTCAGCACGCCGATGGCGAAAGCCGAGGCGATCCCAAGGCCAAGCGGCGATCGTGCGATCCGTTTCATTGTCAAGCTCCTCCCTTATTTTCATTCAGATTAAACAAAGCTCGAATCCGGCACAGTTGCAATACAAACGTTTGTATTTTTAGCGCTGCTACGAATGCCATCGCCATTCCTTCTGGCAAACAGGGAGGCTCAATCGAAAAGCCAGAGGCCGGGGACGAGAGGCCGCCGGACGCGCCGTCCGTCTGTACTATCGGAAGAAAGACCTATAGCCGCACGACACCAAGCGAGTGGAATAAGAACTTCGGCAAAGTCTGAGCGTTGATCGCGCCAGCATGTCGGACGACTGGACCGACCAGATTTTATCATTGCCCTTTGAATTGGTCGACAAGCCAGACTTTTGTCGCCTCAATCGCGGTTGTTGGCGCCATGCCTTTGGGATGCACAAACCAATAGGCGAAACTGGCTGGGATCGAGACTGCGAAAGGCGCCACCAGCCGGCCTGTCGCAATGTCATCTACGACAAGAATCGACCGGCCCAGCGCGACCCCCTGACCATCGACGGCCGCCTGAAGGATCGCGGCGTCATCCCCCAGTCGAGGCCCTGCAGGAGGAGTCGAACGGCGCCCGGCGGCCTTGAACCAAGCGGCCCAGTCTTCGGGAATGTCCCCACATAAAAGGGTCGCCCGATCTAAATCCTTTGGCGTCTTTAAATTAAGCTCTTCAGCGTACTGGGCCGAGCAGACGGGCGTCACCGTCTCGCCGCCAAGCTTAGTCGCTTCCAGATCGGGCGGAGGCGCGGGGCTGTAGCGGATCGCCGCGTGAACAGCTTCCGAAGCAAAATCCACCAAATGTCGGGATGCGGTGATACGAAGATCGATATCAGGGTTTTTGGCGAGGTAGTCGCCCAATCGCGGTGCAAACCAACGCGCCGCCACCGACGGAAGCATTGAAAGGGTTACAAATCGATCGGATCGCCGCGCGTCCGTGACAGCGGACCTAATGTTAGCAAAGGCCGTCGCCAATTGGCGCGCCAAGCGTTCGCCTGACGGCGTCACAGTCAGTCTGGCGCCATTGCGCACGAACAAATTAACACCCAGCGTCGCCTCGAGATCGGAGACCTGTCGAGACACGCCGCTTTGTGTGATGCCAAGCTCTTCTCCAGCGGCGGTGAATCCGCCGCATCGGGCGGCGGCCTCAAATACCTGAAGCGATCTCAATGGCGGTTTAGCATGAGTGATACGCATGCTTTCACTCTCATTTTTGCATTATGACAATGATTCTCCGAGGGTTAGCATGAGCCATACTCAAATAACAATCAGCCTCAGAATGCCAGTCACTCGCGATTCTCTCCTCTCTCCCACAAGCGTCAAAGACCATGTACCCGATTTGCCCTTGGTCGTTTGGATGGTCTTGCTGACCATCGTCATTGGGCTAACGGCGGGCCTCGGATCGGATGAAGTCATCGGGTTGTTCAGTGCGGGGTTCGGTCGGGCTCTAGGCGAATTCGCCTTGATCCTCTTGCCTTCTTTCGCCTTGGCTGCAGCTTTGGCGCGCCGGGATATTGCATCCCATACGGCGGGCCGGACTGTCGCGCTCGCCGCGCCGGTCGCAGGCGCGGGCATGATCTGCCCGGACACTGCCTATGCGGCGCTCTCTCCGGCGGCTGGACGCTATAAAATCGATACAGCGTTTGGCGCGTATGCCGGGTTCAAGCTTCTCTATCCCGCCGGACCATTGATCGTGGCTGTAGGCCTCGGCGTAACCGGCGAACAAGGTATAGAACCGATCATATTGCTGCTGTGGGGCATGCTTTTGACCATGCCTGTCTGGGCGGCGGGCGTGATTTGGGGGCGGTTCGCGACCAGAAGCGGCGCCACAGCGAAAGGCGTCGACAGCCAGTGGTACAAAGGACGCATGTTAAAGGCCTTTGCACCCTTTCTGGTGATGACTGGTCTGCTGACCCTTGGCGGTGTGGTAGGTCCGACCGGCATTGGCGTGTTGGACTTTGCACTGCTTCCTAAAGGCGCTTTGATCGCCGCCGCGACCCTTGCTCTGTTGCAGAGTCAATCCGGCGACCGGCGCGCCTGTCTGGATAGCGCGGTCCGCCGCACCGGATCTTTGCTTCTGGTCATCGGCGCAGCCAGCGCGTTTGGGGCGGTGGTGACAGGGCTGGTCCCTTTGGATCGTTTGCCGCCGCAAGTCGACGGTGTGCAAACGCTTATTGCGCTGTTTGTCTTGACGGTCCTCTTCAAACTCGCCCAAGGATCGTCGATGGCGACGTTCGCCGCCGTCGGGCCTGTTGCGGCCCCGATCGTGCTTGCAAGCGATGTGCAGCAGATCGCCGCCGTCTTCGCTATTTGCCTGGGCTCCTTTATCGCTATCTTGCCGAATGATAGTTACTATTGGTTGGTGCGTCGAGACGCGCTGGATGACATCAAAGGGGAAGGGCGGGTTATGCGCATCCTATCTGGAGGAGCCGCGGTGCAGGCGTTGATCGGTATGGCGGTGCTACTCTTGATGAGTTCCCTATGGCCTTGAACGGGGTCACGATCCGGACGCCGACGCCGTCGGATGCTTCTGGAATAAGCGCTATCGACGCGCAGGGTCTCGCAACCGGTCACGCTACATTTCGCGACACGCCGTATGATTGGAAGAGCTTTAGCGAGAGCTTTTTGGTTGGACGGGGGCTTGCGCTGGTCGCCGAAGACGCCGCGGGAATTGCGGCTTGGGCGGGTGTGAGCCCGACGTCCGCCCGCGCCGTCTATAGAGGGGTGGGCGAGGTCTCGATCTATGTTTCAACAGAGAAACAAGGCGGCGGACTGGGCCGCCATCTGTTGGAGGCCATCGTGGCGGCGTCCGAGGATGCCGGTTATTGGACGCTGGTCGCTCAGATCTTTCCGGAAAATGAGGCCAGCCTCTCCCTTCATTCGGCGTTGGGGTTCGAGGCCGTCGGCCTCAGAAAGAGATTGGGGCAAATGGGGTACGGCCCATTCGAAGGCCGCTGGCGCGACGTCATCATGCTGGAACGGCGCAGCCGCTCAATAGGCTGACGCGCGACAATGAAGTTGATTGAGCCTTTGCCGCGCGTGCGCTGCGCGGTGTTCTTCATTCAAAGATATTTCGCGAGGCTCGCGCAAAGCGCGTCTCCCGCTTCCGGATCGACGTCAAGATGCGTGACGATCCGGATGCGCCGTTCTCCGAAAGCCCCGATCTGAACGCCGTGGGCTTGAGAGCCGTCGCCAAACTCTCGGCGTCCGGCGCTTCCGGCGAGACGTCAAGAATGACGATATTCGTCTCGACGGGCAGTACGGCGATGACGGACTCGAGAGCCGATATTTGAGAAGCGATGGACGACGCTAAATCGTGATCCTCGGTAGGCCGGTCAATATTGTGCTCAAGGGCGTAGAGACACATGGAGGCGACAATGCCCGATTGCCGCATGGCGCCGCCGATCTGCTGTTTGATGCGCCAGGCCCGTTCGATAAAATCGACGGAGCCCGCGAGCACGGCGCCGATCGGCGCGCCCAGGCCTTTTGTGAAATCGATCCAGCATGAATCGTATCGTTCGGCCCAGGTCGCGGCGGGCACGCCCGATCGAACGACGGCGTTCATCAGGCGCGCGCCGTCCATATGGGTCGCGAGGCCGGCGTTCTTTGCAACCTCGGCGACGGCTTGGATCTTTTGCAAAGGCCAAACCGCGCCGCCGCCCGAGTTGGCTGTCTGTTCAACGCACAGCAATCGGCTTTCCGGCATATAGCGGGAGCGCGGGCGAATGGCCTGAGCGACCTGATCTGTTTCAAAGATCCCATGCTTTCCCTCGATGGCGTGGATCATAACGCCGCTGATTGCGGCCGGCCCGCCGGTCTCGTAGTTGATGATACGACTGCTGCGTTCGCAGATGACCTCATCACCGGGCCGCGTATGCACCCGTATCGCGATCTCGTTGCACATGGCGCCGGATGGAAGAAATAGGGCGGCGTCCTTGCCGAGCAGCGAAGCGACACGGTCGCACAGGTCAAGCGCGGTCGGGTCTTCGTCTTTCTGCTCATCGCCCACGACAGCACGCAGCGACGCGTCGCGCATCGCCATGGACGGCTTGGTCTTCATGTCGGAGTAGAAATCGTACATCGGGATAGACGCCTAGCGAGAAATAGCCGATTATCCAGTCAAGTCGCCTGTCGCGCGTTATACTGAGTGAGGAAGGGCGCGGTCGGCGGCAGGCCACGCCTCACTTACAGCCTCATACGGGCGGAGTACAAATCAACGTCGGCATCGGTCGGTGAGTAGTTTGCGTTAGGGCGCGCGGCTCTTCGATGGGCCGTTTTCTGGGAATGGGCGCGCCCTTGCACATCCAATAGGGTCGCGTCCATTGACAAGCTTCTACCAAGAGCCGGATGCGCGCCGAGTAAGGAGCCGCCCCTCGTGAGATCCCTGCCAAAGACGGTTTCGGCCTACAAGCGGACGCCCGACTTTACCGAGGCGACCGTGCCCGCGGGTTTGACCAAAGACCATAGTACGAAAGCCGGAGTCTGGGCTGTGATCAGCGTTTTGTCCGGTCGGTTGCGGCTTGAAATCTCGAGCGAAGACACCGACGTCGACCTCGCTCCGGACCAGCCCGGCGTCGTCGCGCCCGAGGCGGCGCATCGCGTCACGCCGCTTGGGCCTGTTCGGTTCTACGTCACATTCTACCGCTAGGCGTTGTCGGTCCGCGCCTCTTCGAGCAGCCAGTCGCGGAAGGCGGCGACCTTGGGCGTATCGGCGCCTTCCTTTGCAGTCAGCAAGTAATAAGCGAACGCAAAGGGCGTGCTGAGGGCGGGGTCGAAGGGACGCACCAGACGACCCGCAGCGATGTGATGCGTCGTTAGTTTGTCGCCGACCAAGGCGACGCCATGGCCGTCGAGCGCGGCTTGCATCGCCATGGTCTCCATCGAGAAACGCGGTCCCCGGGTCGGATCGATATTGGTCAGGCCGGCGGCCAGCAGCCACATCCGCCAAGACGCGTCGGCCTGTTGCCATTCGACATGCAACAACGTATGATAGCGTAGGTCATCGGGCTCGCGCAATGGGCGCTCGCCGTGAAGAAGAGCAGGGCTGCAGACCGGTGTGAAGGCGTCGCTGAACAACCGATCGACCCGGACCCCCTCATAGCCGCCCCGACCGTAACGCAGCGCGATATCGGCGTCGCCGCGCGCCACATCGACCAGCCGGTCGGTGCCGTCGATCCGGACCTCGATATCCGGATGCTTTGTGCGGAACCGGTCAAGGCGGGGTACAAGCCAAGAAGCGCCGAAGGAGGGTGAGACGCTGATCGTCAACACCCCGCCGTCGGCATGGGCGCGCATCCGCTCGACGCCTTGGCTGAGCATATCAAAGCCTTCGCCGAGCAACGGCAGGGCCGCTTGGCCGGTGTCGGTCAGGCGCAGCGCCCTTGTCAGGCGGCGGAACAAGCGGACCTGAAGCAAATCCTCTAGCGCCTTGACCTGATGGCTCACCGCCGCCGGCGTGACATTCAACTCGGCCGCCGCCTTGGTGAAGCTAAGATGCCGCGCGGCGGCTTCGAAGGCCTTCAGGGCGTTCAGGGGCGGTAGAGGTCTCGACATCAACTATAACTACAATTTTTCTAACTCATCTGTCGAGAACTTCTCGTTTGTTCAGCGCAGCGTCTGCCTCTATTTCAAGCTCATATCCGAACTGAAACGCGCATGAAGCGGCGCGGCGTCGAACGGTTCATGGCCAAGTCAGATTTGGTCATGCGCTCGCCGGCGAACAGCCGAACGCACCCAAATGGAGGACACCATGAGTGAGACAACCGCACTTCCGCTTTCGACAGAGGGGTTCGCCAGCGGCCGGCCCAGCTCGACGCACGGCGCAGCGCGCGCCGCAGGCCGATCCCAAGAGGCGGGTATCCGAGTGAAGATCAGAAGTCTGCTCACAGCGCTCCGGCGTGTGACGGCCGAGATCGCCGATCGGCGCTCGCTTATCGGCGCGCCCGAACAAACAGCCAAGCTCAACGATCATCTGCTGCGCGATATCGGTTTGGACAGTGCTGACGCGGCGGCGCCGACGGCGCCCGGTTTGGACAGCGCCGGCGAACCGTCGCTGTGGATCATCCATCGCAAGCGGTGGCTGTCTTGAGGCCGCTGAGACGACAGGCCGACGCAGCGTTGCGCCGGTCTGTCGCTCAGCCTTTTAGATCGATCGCGTTTTGCGGCGCGAACGGGTCTTCGACCGCCTCCAAAAGGCGTCGGCGATCCTCGGCCGTCTCCGGCAACGGAAGTCCGAAGCGCACGTCGAACAGACCCGTATAAGGACCGACGAACAGAGTTCTCGCCGCCGCCACCGGCTGCAGCCGCGCCGTCTTCTCGAAACTATGCCCGAGGCCTGACACGGTGAAACGAGGCGCGTCGGCGATCGGTTCGAGATAGCCTTCCACAGACAATCGGGCCAGCGCGCCGGCGGCCCCGACGAACCGGCCCGGCCTCAGTGACTCGACGACAAAAACGCCCTCGGCATAACGGCCGCGCGCGGTGACATATTGCCCCTGCAGCGAAGCCAGCGCCGCGGGTTCGGCGATAGGCGCGACGCCGATGCGGTCGCCCGCGACCGCGCCGCTGACGATGTCTTGCGGTTGCGGCGCGACGGCCAGGCGAGTCGCCTGAACCCGCTCGCGGCGCCACAGGCCTGAGACCGCAACCCGGTCGCCCAGGCGCAGCCCCTCTGGAAGCGCGGCGTTGGAAGCCACCGGCGCGCCCATGACTTCAAGACCGCCGTTCAGGCTGGTGATCGGCCCGATTAGCGGGCGCTCACGCACGACGCGCTTGGCGACAAGCGCGCCATCCGCGCGTGTCTCGGCCTCGATGGTCAAGGTGTCGCCGACATGCAGAGCGCTGGACTCGACGGGCCCATAGCCGTCCTCAACCGCCGTCGTCGTCGGAAGCTCGACGGTCATGCCATTGATTTTGAGGCTGCCGAACCCGGTCACCGTTCCAACAATACCCGTCCCGCCGATGCCGCCCTCGCGATTATCCGTCACCGCAAGCGATTGCGTCCCGGTCTCGCAGCCGACGAGCGATACGCCCGCAAGGCCCATCAAGACGCGGCGACGGTCAAACCATGGCGCGGTCATTAATCTTCATCCCCTGCGCCGTCCGGCGGCGATTGGCTGTCCGGCTCTTCCGTGGCGTGATACACATAGACGCCCAGCCGAAACCGCTCCGTCGCCGCCGGATTGCCCGCGTCTTTTTCCTGGAGAGCGAACGCGCGAGCGTTGAGGTCGGTCAACAGCGTCATACCCCGTTCATGAGCTTCTTTTTCCAAGGCTTCAACCGAGTTTTGCGTGAGTCGGTTGTAAAAGACCGCTCTTTCGAAAAACGGGGCCGGGTCCGTCAACAAGTTCTCAGTCGCTGCTGAGACATGGTCGCCGAGGTTTCGGCCATAGAATACAAGCTTCTCGTCGGCGGCGCCGGGCGCGACGACGGCCGCCGCGGTCAGAGCGATATGCGCCGCGGACCCGTGTCCCTCGACAATCACCAGTCCTTGCGACTCCATCGCGTCTAGAACGGTCCTCGGCCGCACATCCTTGCTGACCGCCGCCACCAACCCGTCGAAACTCGGTCCGTCATCGGCCGTCCGCGGCAGCGGTTGCGGCGCGCCCGAGGGCGCCAGCGCAGGGTCTGCGAGCCAGCGTCCGACCACGGTCGCCAAGGTGGTGACCCGGCGGGCGGCGGCGCGGCGGTTCTCGTCCGGACCGCCGCGCAACGCCTTGACGTCGCGTCTGTGGATCCCAGTCAGCACGCTGATCCGGCTATCGGTGGGGCGCGCGCCGCGCTCCTCCGAGAAATCCGCTTCGGCCGACTCAACATAGACCTCTTTCAACAGACGATAGGCGCTGGGCGCTGTCACGCCGCGGGCGATCATCATCTTCACCAATGGGCGCAAGACCGCTTTCAGAGCGCGGTCCAGCACGGGCGGATCTTGGGCGTTTTGCTCAGTCATCTCGCTAGTATCGCCTATTGTGTAAAAAATTCCCACAAATGAATTGACACGATCGAACGTTTGTTGGATAACTCCGTCGTGACGTGTGCAAATTGCACACTCAATCATAAAAGGAGATCTCAAATGTTCAAACGACTTTTTGCCGCGGCTGCGCTCGTCGCCCTCGCAGCGTGCTCCTCGGCCAACACCGCGCCCGCGCCGAAGGCCGATATCGTCGACACCGCTGTCGCCGCCGGCGACTTCAACACGCTGGTCGCCGCCGTTCAGGCTGCGGGTCTCGTCGACACGCTGAAAGGCCCCGGCCCGTTCACCGTTTTCGCGCCGAACGACGACGCTTTCGCGAAGCTGCCCGCCGGCACGGTCGAAAACCTCTTGAAGCCCGAAAACAAAGACCAACTGGTCGCGGTGCTGACCTATCACGTCCTGCCGGGCAAAGTGATGTCGGGTGACATCGCCGGTCAGACGCTCTCGCCGGCCACGGTGCAAGGCAGCACGGTCGACATTGACGCGACCGATGGTGTGAAAGTCGACAACGCGACCGTGATCGCCGCCGATATTGAGACGAGCAACGGCGTGATCCATGTCATCGATGCGGTGATCTTGCCGTAATTTTTGTGACGCCCGGACGCGGAGCGTTTTTCCGCGCGCCGGAGCTCCCGCCCTGACGGAAGCGGTCAACGCTCCCGCATGGCGCATCGATTGGTCGGCCGCGTCGCCCCGTGCTCCCCCCCAACGCGGGTGCGGCTGTCAAACGATTACTCTGAGAGGCGAGAGCGGTATGCGCTCTCGCCTTTTTCTTTCCCCGTCGACGTCTATCCCGCTTCGACGATGCACAAAGTCCGATCGGCGCTGGCCTTCGCCAACCCAACCACCGACTGGTAGGCTTCCGATTCATAGCAGGCGACCGCGGCCTCCAAGGTCGGGAACTCGGCGACGACGTTGCGCGCATGATCCGGCCCCTCCATCGTGACGTGGCGACCGCCGCGCGCCAAGAACGCGCCGCCATGCGCCTTCACGCATTCGCCGGCGACTTTCACATATTCAGCGTATCCGTCTTCATCATGGACGGTGACATGGGCGATCCAATAGGCGGTCATCTGGTCTTCTCCTCGTTGGACATGCGCGCCGAAAACCCGCGGCGCGGCTGGCTGACTGTGGGGTCGTCCGGCCAGTATCGCCCGCATTCGGTGAAATTTCCTATTCCCCCGTGAAAATTTTATCGTATGATCAAAATTCGAAACCGTTCAGCGGTCGAATAGGGAGACATACATGTCGAGTACACCAGTCACGGCCGCCAAAGCGGCCAGCGGCGTCGCGTCCGGCCGTTTGGACGCAGACGCGTACGCCGAGAATTTCAGCGATCTGCATCCTCTGTTCGAACCGCATGAAGCGCTTGTTGAGGCGGACCGGTGTTATTTCTGTTATGACGCGCCCTGCGTGCAGGCCTGTCCCACCGGCATCGACATCCCGATGTTCATTCGCCAGATCGCGACCGGCAATACGCTGGGCTCGGCCGAGACCATCTTTGACGCAAACATTCTGGGCGGGATGTGCGCGCGCGTCTGTCCGACGGAGACCCTGTGCGAGCAGGCCTGCGTCCGGCATGAGGCCGAGGAAAAGCCGGTGCGGATCGGCCGCTTGCAACGCTACGCCACCGATCATGCGATCCGCGAGGACGTCCAGTTCTATGAGCGCAAGGACCCGACCGGCAAACATGTCGCCGTTGTCGGGGCCGGGCCCGCGGGACTGGCCTGCGCCCACGCTTTGGCGCGCGAGGGGCACGCTGTCACGCTGTATGATGCGAAAAAGAAGCTGGGCGGGCTCAACGAATATGGCATCGCCGCCTATAAGACGGTCGACGATTTCGCGCAGAAGGAAGTGGATTATATCTTGGCGATCGGCGGCATCGAACTGAAGGCCGGCGTTGCGCTCGGCCGCGATATCCATCTCGCGACTCTGCAAGATGACTTCGACGCCGTGTTTCTCAGTCTCGGCATGGGCGGCGCGAACGACCTGGATATCAAAGACGCCGATCTGGGCGGCGTTCATGACGCCATCGATTTCATCGCGGATATCCGTCAGGCGCCGGATTTGAGCGCTCTGCCGGTCGGCCGTTCGGTCGTGGTGATCGGCGGCGGCATGACGGCGATCGATATTGCGAGCCAGGTCAAACGTCTGGGGGCGGAAGACGTCACCATCGTTTATCGCCGTGGCGCGCCGGATATGAAGGCGAGCGAATTCGAGCAACATCTGGCGCAGACCACCGGCGTCCGGATCAAACATTGGGCGATCCCCAAGGAAATCATCGGCGAGGGCGGCCGCGTCCGCAGCATTGTATTTGACTATGTTGCGCCGGACGCGGGCGGCGCGCTGACCCCGACCGGGGAGAGCTTTACCTTGGCCGCCGATCAGGTTTTCAAGGCGATCGGCCAGAACTTCCTTGAAGACGCTTTGGGGTCGGCGGGCGTCGCCCTGAAGCGGGGCCGTATCGCGGTCGATGCGGACCGGCGAACCAATCTGGAGACCGTATGGGCCGGCGGCGATTGCATCGAGGACGGTCTGGACCTGACCGTGGCGGCGGTCGAAGACGGCAAGATCGCCGCCCGCGCCATCAACGCCCATCTCGCGTCCGGCGGCTGAGCCGCCTTAAGAAAGCACAACCCGGACTGGCGCGACCCGATAAGAATAGGAGACCCGATCATGGCCGATCTACGCAGTGAGTTTCTGGGCGTGAAATCGCCGAACCCGTTCTGGCTCGCCTCGGCCCCGCCGACCGACCGTGAGACCAACGTGGTCCGGGCTTTCAAGGCGGGCTGGGGCGGCGTTGTTTGGAAGACGCTCGGTGAGGACCCGCATGTGGTCAATGTGAACGGGCCGCGCTATGGCGCGATCCATTCAGGCGACCGCCGCTTGATCGGGTTCAACAATATCGAGTTGATCACTGATCGGCCGCTCGAAACCAACTTGCAGGAAATCAAGAAGGTCAAACGCGACTGGCCGGACCGGGCGATGATCGTCTCGCTGATGGTGCCGTGTGAAGAAGAGTCGTGGAAAAGGATCCTGCCGCTGGTCGAGGATACCGGCGCGGACGGCATCGAGCTGAATTTCGGCTGCCCGCACGGCATGTCCGAGCGCGGCATGGGCTCGGCCGTCGGTCAGGTGCCGGACTATGTCGAGATGGTCGCGCGCTGGTGCAAGGCGCATACGCGCATGCCGGTTATCGTCAAGCTGACGCCGAACATCACCGATATCCGCCATCCGGCCCGGGCCGCGAAGAAGGGCGGCGCCGACGCGGTGTCGCTGATCAATACGATCAACTCGATCGTCGGGGTCGATCTCGACCGGATGGCGCCGGAGCCGCATACCGACGGGAAGGGCACCCATGGCGGCTATTGCGGCCCGGCGGTGAAGCCGATCGCCATGAACATGGTGGCCGAGATCGCCCGCGATCCCGACACGCACGGCTTCCCGATCTCCGGCATTGGCGGGATTACGACCTGGCGCGACGCTGCCGAATTCATGGCGCTCGGCGCGGGCAATGTTCAGGTCTGTACGGCGGCCATGACCTATGGCTTTAAAATCATCGAGGAACTGACCGACGGCTTGAGCAAGTGGATGGATGAGAAAGGCTATAGCAGCACCGATCAGTTCGTCGGCTCGGCCGTGCCCAACATCACCGATTGGCAATATCTGAACCTGAACTACATCGCCAAAGCGCGGATTGATCAGGATCTCTGCATCAAATGCGGCCGCTGCCACATCGTCTGCGAGGACACCTCGCATCAGGCGATCACCAATATGGTGGACGGCGTTCGCAGGTTCGAAGTGATCGACGCCGAATGCGTCGGCTGCAACCTCTGCGTCTCGGTCTGTCCGGTGGAGAACTGCATCACCATGGAGCACCAGACCGACGGCGTCGACCCGCGCACCGGCGAGCGCTACGACAAGCCCTACGCCAATTGGACGACGCACCCGAACAACCCGAACCGCGTGACCGAAGCGGCGGAGTAGGGGGGTCAGTCCCCCGGCTCTGAGGTCCGCGGCGTCAGCCCATCAAAAAGTAGGCCGCAGAGTGACTCCTCGGCTCGGTCGAACACACCTTCCGATACGTCGTCTATGCCCAACACGGCGCGGACCTGGGGGGCGAAATCGGCATAGTGCTGGGTCGCCGCCCAGATCGTGAAAATCAGGTGATAGGGATCGATCGGACGCAGCTTTCCCTGAGCGATCCAGGCGTTGATCACATCCGCCTTGCGCGCGACCAGCCGGCGCAGCGGCCCGGCGAGATAGTCCTGCAGGATCGGCGCGCCTTGAATGATCTCTGTCGCGAAGACGCGTGAGGCAGTCGGGTGGCGTCGCGACGCGTCGAGCTTCAGGTGAATGTAGCGGCGGAGTTCGGATTGCGGGTCGGCGGCCGGGTTAAGCTCTTCCAGCGGATCGAGCCAGATCGTCAGAATGCGCAGCAGCACCGCCTGATAGACATCCTTCTTGCGGCGATAATAATAGTGCAGGTTCGGCTTGGACATGCCGGCGCGGGCGGCGATTTCGTCCACGCTGGCGCCGGCGAAGCCCCGTTCGGCGAAAACGTCCTGCGCGGCGTCAAGGATTTTGGCTTCATTGCGCCTCCGGATCCGGGATTTCGGCGCGTCCTTTTGGAGCGCCATCGGCGCAGGGGCCCGGCCGGCCGAGTCGAGCGAAACGGCGCCCGATTCAAACAGGCGGGCGTCGGCCTTTGTCATTTGGCTCTTTCCCACGGTTCCATGTCCAGGTCTCACTGTCGCTCGGTTGCTCTCAATGCGTGAACAGGCGCTGCGTGCGCCCGCGGGACCGGTCTCAACCACCCGTCTGCGCGCCTTGCCTCGACCGCCGGTAGGTCCCGTCGCGGCGGCGTTTTTCAGGGCGGCCTGCCCCGGCCCGATTTCGGAGTTGACCGTCCGCGCAACCCCGGTGTAGCGTCATTGTTGATCAATTGGTCAAGTTTTGTCGAGGTCTGATTTCGACGGGTCGACTGGTCAATTGAAAGCGGCTGAGAGCGCCCCACGAGCGATCCCTATGGATCGCGGATAGACGGGCGCCGGTGGGAGCCGAGGGAGCAACGACAGCGGCGGCCGGGCGGCGATCCCGGACGGCGCTGCTTTGGGGTTTGTCTGATGTCGATGACATCCACCGCGCGGCCTAACGATCTGGACGCCTTCTGGATGCCGTTCACTGCGAACCGGCAGTTCAAGAAAGCGCCGCGACTTTTCGTTGAAGCGAAAGACATGCACTACACGACCGACGACGGTCGAAAGGTGTTGGATGGGACCGCCGGCCTGTGGTGCGTGAACGCCGGTCATCGCCGTCCGAAGATCGTCGAGGCGATCGCGCGGCAAGCGCATGAATTGGACTATGCGCCGGCGTTCCAGATGGGCCATCCGAAGGCCTTCGAACTGGCCGCCCGGCTGACCAACTTGACGCCGCCGGGCCTGGACAAGGTGTTCTACACCAACTCGGGCTCTGAATCGGTTGAGACGGCGCTTAAGATCGCCATCGCCTATCACAATGCACGCGGCCACGGTTCGCGCACCCGTCTGATCGGGCGCGAGCGCGGCTATCACGGGGTCAATTTCGGCGGCATCTCGGTCGGCGGCATTGTGCCGAACCGCAAGGTGTTCGGCTCTTTGCTGACCGGCGTCGATCATATGCGCCATACCCATGACCTCGCCCGCAACGCCTATTCGCGCGGCCAGCCGGAGCATGGCGCCGAGCTTGCGGACGATCTGGAGCGCATCGTCGCGCTGCATGACGCTTCCACCATCGCAGCCGTGATCGTCGAGCCGGTCGCCGGCTCCACCGGCGTTCTGATCCCGCCCAAGGGCTATCTGCAGCGCCTCCGCGAGATCTGCGACAAGCATGGCATCCTGTTGATTTTCGACGAGGTGATTACCGGCTTCGGGCGCTTGGGTTCGCCCTTTGCGGCCGAGCATTTCGACGTGACGCCCGACATGATGGTGACGGCGAAAGGGCTGACCAACGGGATCATCCCGATGGGCGCGGTCTTTGTCCGCAACGAGATTCACGACGCCTTCATGCATGGGCCCGAACATCTGATCGAGCTGTTCCACGGCTATACCTATTCGGGCAATCCGATGGCGGCCGCCGCGGGGCTTGCGACGCTGGAGACCTATCAGGAAGAAGGACTGCTGCAGCGGGGCGCCGAACTCGAAGACTACTGGGCCGACGCGATTCACTCGCTGCGCGACTGCCCGCATGTCATCGACACCCGCAATATCGGCTTGATCGGCGCAATTGAACTGGAGCCGATCGACGGGCAGCCGACCCGCCGGGCCTTCAGCGCCTTCTTGGACGCGTTCGAGTCGAACATCCTGATCCGCACCACCGGCGATATCATCGCTCTGTCGCCGCCTCTGATCATCGAGAAAGCCCATATCGACGAACTGTTCGAGACGCTGCGCGCGGTGTTGAAACGCCTTGATTAAGGATACGCGCTGGATGGCGCGGTAGGAAAGGGATGCGACGCGTGAGCAAGCTGAGAGCCGGTCTGATTCAAATGAGCCTGAAGGGCGATACGGCGCAGACGCCCCTCGAAATTCGCGACGCCATGCTGGACGCGCATATTCCGCTGATCGACGCGGCGGGCGAGCAGGGCGTACAGGTTCTTTGTTTCCAGGAGGTTTTCACCCAGCCCTATTTCTGCCCCAGCCAGGACGACAAATGGTACGCGGCGGCGGAGGCGATCCCGGACGGCCACACGACCCGGCTGATGCAGGAATACGCGAAGAAGCACAACATGGTCATTGTTGTCCCGATCTATGAAGAGGAGATGACGGGCGTCTACTACAATACGGCGGCCGTGATCGACGCGGATGGGTCCTATCTCGGCAAATACCGCAAGACGCATATCCCCCATGTCGCCGGCTTCTGGGAGAAGTTCTTCTTTAAGCCCGGCGCCACTGGGTGGCCGGTCTTTGACACCGCCTATTGCAAGCTCGGCGTCTATATCTGCTACGACCGCCACTTCCCGGAAGGCTGGCGCGCGCTGGCTCTGAACGGGGCGGAGTATATCGTCAATCCGTCGGCGACGGTCGCGGGCGTTTCCGAATATCTCTGGCGCTTGGAGCAGCCGGCCTCGGCGGCGGCCAACGGGGTCTATATCGGCGCGACCAACCGGGTCGGAACAGAAGGCCCCTGGAATGTCGGCGAGTTTTACGGGCAAAGCTATTTCGTCAATCCGCGCGGCGAGATCGAAAAAGAAGCCAGCCGGGACAAGGATGAGCTGATTGTGCACGATCTCGACATGGAGATGATCCGCACGATCCGGAACAAATGGCAATTCTTCCGCGACCGTCGGCCCGAATTGTATGGCCGGCTGATGGACTTGGACTAGGCGGCGGACGCGCCTGAATGGATGGAGGCTTCGATGTCGGACGCCAAGAATTTAAGGATCGACGGGGAACGGCTGTGGAACAGCCTGATGGAGATGGCCAAGATCGGCGCCACGGAGAAGGGCGGATGCTGTCGTCTGGCCCTCACCGATCTCGACCGCGAGGGGCGCGACCTGTTCGTGCGCTGGTGCGAAGAGGCGGGCTGCTCGATCAAGGTCGATAAGATGGGCAACATCTTCGCCCGCCGTCCGGGCAAAGACGAGTCGTTGCCGCCGGTCATGACCGGCAGCCATCTCGACACCCAGCCGACCGGCGGGCGCTTCGATGGAGTCTTCGGCGTGCTGTCGGGGTTGGAAGTAGTCCGCACCATGAACGATCTGGGAATCGAGACCAAGCATCCGCTGGAGGTCGCGGTCTGGACCAATGAGGAAGGTTCGCGTTTCGCCCCGGCCATGGTGTCGTCGGGCGTCTTCGCCGGCGTGTTCGATCTGGACTACGGGCTTAGCCGCGCCGACGCCGACGGTAAGACGATGGGCGAGGAATTGGCGCGTATCGGTTATGCCGGGCCGGAAGAGGTCGGCGGCCGGCCGCTCCACGCCTTTTTTGAGACTCATATCGAGCAAGGCCCGATTCTGGAGGCCGAAGAGAAGACCATCGGCGTGGTCACCGACGCGCAAGGACAACGCTGGTACGAGTTGGAGATCACCGGCGTCGAATCCCACGCCGGTCCGACTCCCATGCAGCGGCGCAAGGACGCGCTTCTGGGCGCCAGCCGGATCGTCGATCTGGTGAACAAGACCGGCATGGACAACCAGCCCAGCGCCTGCGCTACCGTCGGCATGATGAATGTCTTTCCGAACTCGCGGAACGTGATCCCGGGCCGCGTCTGGATGACCATCGACATCCGCCATCCGAACGATGCGGTGCTCGCCGGCATGGACAAGGCGATTCGCGAGGGGATCGAGCGCATCACGTCTGAGATCGGCCTGACCTACGAACTTGAGCAAATCTTCTACTACGCGCCGGTGCCGTTCGAGGAAAGCTGTGTTGACGCCGTGCGCAAAGGGGCCGAAGCCTGCGAATACAGTATGCGGGATATGGTTTCCGGCGCAGGCCATGACGCTTGCTACATCTCTAAGGTGGCGCCGACCTCGATGATCTTCGTGCCCTGTATCGACGGCATCAGCCATAACGAGGTCGAGGACGCGAAGCCGGAATGGATCACCGCCGGAGCCAACGTCTTGTTGCACGCCATGCTGGAGAAGGCCGGCGCCGCTTCATGAATGGACCGGCAAGCGGCGCAGCTCTAGACAACACGATCGAGGACGGGGCCCAGCCTGCGCCTGCCGCTGACGACCGCGTCGTCGAGATCAAGAATCTGTCGGTCACGTTCGATACGGCCGACGCGCCGGTTTATGCGCTGTCTGATGTCGATCTGGATATCGCCCGCGGCGACTTCGTTTCTTTCATTGGCCCGTCCGGCTGCGGCAAGACGACCTTGCTGCGGGTGATCGCGGATCTGGAGAAACCGACTGGCGGCGCGATTTACGTCAACGGGGTCTCGCCCGTCGAGGCGCGCGAGGGGCGGGCTTACGGCTATGTCTTTCAAGCGCCAGCGCTCTACCCCTGGCGCACGATCGAACGCAACGTCACGCTGCCGCTGGAGGTGATGGGCGTGCCGGCGGACGAGCGCAAGGAGCGCGCGCGACGCTACCTCGATCTGGTCAATCTCGGCGGCTTCGACAAGAAGTTCCCGTGGCAATTGTCAGGCGGCATGCAGCAACGCGCCTCGATCGCCCGCGCCTTGTCCTTCGATCCCGACTTGCTGCTGATGGACGAGCCCTTCGGCGCCTTGGACGAAATCGTCCGCGACCATTTGAACGAGCAACTCCTCAGGTTGTGGGACAAGACCGGCAAGACCGTTGTCTTTGTCACGCATTCGATCCCCGAGGCGGTGTTCCTCTCGACCCGGATCGTCGTGATGTCGCCGCGGCCCGGGCGGATCATCGACGTGATCGAGTGCGGCTTCCCGCGCGACCGCACGCTCGATATCCGCGAGACGCCCGAGTTCCTGGAGATCGCGCATCGTGTGCGCGAAGGGTTGCGGGCGGGACACTTCTATGACGACTGAGGTTGCCGCGTCCGTTGGGTCGAGGCGGCCGTCCTTTCTGACCCGCATGGCGGAGGGAAGGGCGCTGCCCATCGCGGTCGTCTCGCTTGCCGTGCTTGTGATCTGGTATCTCGGCGCAATCTATCTGAACGCCCAGCTTCAGATCGACCGGTTCGACCGCGCCGAACAGGACTGGACCGCGCGCGATCTGATCGTCGGGACGCTGTCGCAAGACCGTCCGCTTCTGCCGGCGCCGCATCAGATCCTCTTGGAGATGAATAAGACGATCTTCCAGACCAGCATCACCTCGAAACGCAGCCTCGTCTATCATTCCTGGGTGACGCTTTCCTCAACGCTATTGGGGTTCGCGGTCGGATGCCTGCTGGGGATCCTGCTGGCGGTCGGCATCGTCCATGTCCGCACCATGGAGAAGAGCCTGATGCCTTGGGTGATCTCCTCGCAGACCATCCCGATCCTGGCCATTGCGCCGATGATCGTCGTGGTGCTCGGCGCCATCGGTCTGAAGGGGCTCGTGCCCAAAGCGATCATCTCGACCTATCTCTGCTTTTTTCCGATCACGATCGGCATGGTGAAGGGGCTGCGCTCGCCGGAAATACTGCAGATGGATCTGATGCGCACCTACGCCGCCAGCCGTTGGCAGACCTTCTGGAAATTGCGCTGGCCGGCGGCGACGCCCTTCCTGTTCGCCAGCGCCAAAGTCGCCATCGCGATCAGCCTGGTCGGCGCCATTGTCGGTGAATTGCCGACCGGCGCCCGCGCCGGGCTTGGCGCGCGTTTGTTAGCCGGGTCGTATTATGGCCAGACCATCCAGATTTGGTCGGCGCTGATCACCGCCGCCATCCTGGCCGGTTTGTTGGTCGCGCTGGTCGGCGTGATCGAGCGCATTGTCCTGAAGCGGATGGGGGCGACGCCGTGAGGGGCTTGATGGCGGGCCTCCAGCCGGTCCCGATTATTGTCACAGCGGGCCTTGTGGGCTCCCTACTGTTCGCCGCCGGCCCAGACGGGCGCCTGATCACGCTGCCGGGCGGCGCGCTGTTGTCCGGATTGATGGCGGCGGCCGTGCCGTGGCTGGTCTGGCGACGCGACCGCAGCGCGCTGACGACCGTGGTCTTGACGGCGCTAGTGGCGCTCATCGCCTGGCGCACGATCCAATGGACCGGCGCCGATTTGGCGGGGGTCGCCGGCCTCGGCTTCTGGAGCTTCGTGGTCGGCCTCTGGGCGCTGGCCTGGCGCGCGGTGGACGGACTGGCGGCGCTGGAGACACCGGAGCAGGGCTGGGGCCGGCTGGTCGCGCTCGCGGCGCCCTGCGGCTTCGGGCTCTGGCTGGTCTATGGCTGGGAAGTCATCGTCGGCGGCTTTGGCGTGCCGCAGGTTCTGCTGCCGGCCCCAAGTCAAATCCTGGCGACATTCGCAAGCTCGACCGATATTCTCTGGGCGGATTTTCAGCAGACCTTCATCAAGTCGGTCCTGACGGGCTATGCGATGGGTTGCGGCGCCGGGTTTATCGTCGCGGTCCTGGTCGACCGCTCGCCCTTTTTGCAGCGGGGCTTGTTGCCCTTGGGCAATCTCGTTAGCGCTCTGCCGATCATCGGCATCGCCCCGATCATGGTGATGTGGTTCGGCTTCGACTGGCAGTCCAAGGCGGCGGTTGTCGTGGTGATGACCTTCTTCCCGATGCTGGTGAACAGTCTGGCCGGTCTGGCCGCCGCCGGCGCGCTGGAGCGCGAGTTGATGCAGACCTACGGGGCCAGCTATTGGCAGACCTTGCTGAAGACACGGCTGCCGCTGGCCTTGCCCTTCATCTTCAATGCGTTGAAGATCAACTCCACGCTCGCCTTGATCGGCGCCATTGTCGCGGAGTTCTTCGGAACCCCCATCGTCGGCATGGGCTTCCGGATATCGACCGAAGTCGGCCGCATGAATGTCGATATGGTGTGGGCGGAGATTTTGATGGCCGCGATGGCGGGCTCGGCCTTCTACGGCGCACTGGCCTTGCTCGAACGGTCGGTCACATTCTGGCACCCGTCGTTCCGACACCGGTCGTAAAGGCCGGGCGGCGGCGGAACAGGGAGGCTGAAACAATCCAACAGAAAAGCGAAACAGGAGGCTTAACGATGAAGACGATCAGAAACGCGGTCTTGGGCGCGGCGATGGGCGCCGCGGCCGTTGGGGGCGTGTCGGCGGGCGCGCAGGCCGCCGACGAGGTGACCCTGCAGCTCAAATGGGTCACCCAGGCGCAATTCGCCGGTTACTACGTCGCGAAGGACAAGGGGCTGTACGAAGAAGCGGGGCTCGATGTGACGATCAATCCCGGCGGCCCGGACATCTCGCCGCCGCAGGTGATCGCCGGCGGCGGGGCGGACGTGATCATCGACTGGATGCCGTCCGCCTTGGCGTCGCGGGAGAAGGGCGTGCCGTTGGTGAATATCGCCCAGCCCTTCAAACGGTCCGGCATGATGCTCACTTGTCGTAAGGACACCGGCATCGTTCAACCGGCGGATTTCAAGGGCAAGACGCTCGGCGTCTGGTTCTTCGGCAACGAGTACCCGTTCCTGAGTTGGATGTCTCAACTCGGCATCCCGACGACGGGCGGGGATGACGGCGTCACGGTCCTGAAACAGGGCTTCAACGTCGATCCGATCCTGCAAAAGCAGGCTGACTGCATCTCGACCATGACCTATAACGAGTATTGGCAAGTGATCGACGCTGGCATTCCCGCGGACGACCTGGTCGTCTTCAAGTACGAGGATCAGGGCGTGTCCACGATGGAGGACGGTCTCTATGTGCTGGAGGAAAACCTCAACGATCCGGCCTTCGTGGATAAGATGGCGCGTTTCGTCTCGGCCTCGATGAAGGGCTGGGCCTGGGCGCGTGAAAACCCCGAAGAGGCGGCGATGATCGTGCTGGAGAATGACGACACCGGCGCTCAGACCGAGAAGCACCAGGTCCGGATGATGGGCGAGATCAACCTGCTGACCGAAGGCTCAAGCGGCAAGCTTGCGCCGGAGGATTACGAGCGGACGGTCGCGACTCTTCTGTCCGGCGGCTCCGATCCAGTGATCACCAAAGCGCCCGAAGGCGCCTGGACTCACGCGGTGACGGACAAGGCTGGCGTAAATTGACCGACACAGACGGTTTGGGCGGCGGCGTCGGGTCGCCGCCCTACCGCGCTTGACCCAAAACTAGGGAGAACTGACATGTCGATATTGATCCGCGGCGGAACCGTCGTCACCGCCGACCAAAGCTATCGGGCCGACGTCCTGACCGTGGACGGCAAGATCAGCGCGATCGGCGAAGACCTGGAGGCGCCCCAGGGGGCCGAAGTGGTCGATGCGGGCGGCGGCTACGTCATGCCGGGCGGCATCGATCCGCACACCCATATGGAGCTGCCTTTCATGGGCACGGTCGCGTCGGAGGATTTCTTCTCCGGCACCACCGCCGGCGCGGTCGGCGGCACAACGATGATCATCGATTTCGTTATACCGAACCCGCAGCAAGATGTGATGGAGGCCTATCACACCTGGCGCGGCTGGGCTGAAAAGTCCGCCACCGATTACAGTTTCCATGTCGCCATCACCTGGTGGGACGACACGGTGCATGAGGCGATGGGGACGCTGACCCGCGACTATGGCGTCAACTCCTTCAAGCATTTCATGGCCTACAAAGGCGCCATCATGGCCGACGACGAGATCATGGTGAATTCCTTCGGCCGCGCCCGCGAGTTGGGCGCGATCTGCACCGTGCATGCGGAGAATGGCGAACTCGTCGCCCATCTTCAGCAGAAATTGTTGGATGAGGGCATTACAGGCCCGGAAGGCCATCCCTTGTCACGACCGGCCGAGGTCGAAGGCGAGGCGGCGGATCGCGCGATCCGCATCGCGCAGGTGCTGAATGTGCCGCTCTACATCGTCCACAATTCCTGCATCGAGTCGCTGCAGGCGATCACCCGGGCGCGCAATGAAGGCCAGCGGGTGTTCGGCGAGGTCCTGGCCGGGCATCTGTTGGTCGATGACACGGTCTATCGCCATCCCGATTGGGACACGGCCGCGGCGCATGTGATGAGCCCGCCCTTCCGGCCGAAACACCACCAGGACGCGCTCTGGAAAGGGCTGCAGTCGGGCATGTTGCAGACGACAGCAACCGATCATTGCTGCTTCTGCGCGCCGCAGAAACGGATGGGCCACAACAATTTCACGCAGATTCCGAACGGCACCGGCGGGATCGAGGACCGCATGCATGTGCTGTGGCATCATGGGGTCAATAGCGGGAAACTGACGGTCAATGAATTCGTCAACATCACCTCGACCAACGCGGCGAAGATCTTCAACATTTACCCGCGCAAAGGATCGATCTCGGTCGGGGCCGACGCGGATCTGGTGATCTGGGACCCTGAGCGCGAACGCACCATCTCGAAGGACACGCATCACCAGAATGTGGATTTCAACATCTTCGAGGGCATGACCGTGAAAGGGATCAACACCACCACGATCAGCCAGGGCAAAATCATCTACCATGACGGCGAGGTGCGGACCGAACGGGGCGTCGGCCGCTATGTCGACCGCCCGACCTTCGCGCCCTATTACGACGCGATCGAGCGGCGCGCCGCGGCGCACGCGCCACAAGCGGTCGACCGCATGACGGGCTGAGTGCGGTAGGGTCCTGTCAGGGTCGGGTCATCCAAATTGGAGGCGGCGTTGCATGCGCCGCCTCCAACGTATGTCGCCTGCCGGCTGTGTTTGCGTTCAAGGAGGCGTTGCATGATCAGGGTTGGGGTTGCTGGGCTGGGTGCGATCGGGTTGCAGGTGGCCGCGTTTTTGGACGCGACGGACCTGCCGCTGGCATTGGCCGGCGTCTCCGCCTCTTCGCCTGCGTCGGCGGCGGCGAAAACGGCCGGCCTAAAATCAGCGCCGCCGGCGCTTGAGGCGGCGCAGCTCCACACGGTGGCTGATGTGGTCGTCGAGGCGCTCCCGCCCGAAGCCTTTCGGCCGGTTGCGGAAGCGACCTTGGCCGCCGGCCGCACCTTGGTCGCTCTGTCGGCGACCCAACTCTTGGAGCATTGGGATTTGGTTGCGTTGGCGCGGAAGAGCGGCGGCCGCATCGTCATTCCGACCGGCGCGCTTCTGGCGTTGGACGTCGTGCGTGCGGCGTCGGAGGGCGTCATCCATTCGCTTGTCATGAAAACGCGTAAGCCGCCGCGCGGACTGGCCAAGGCGCCCTATGTGATCGAACAGGGCATCGACCTGTCCAACTTGCAGGAGCCGTTGCGCCTGTTCGCCGGCCCTGTGCGGGATGCGGCGCAGAAGTTCCCCGCGAATGTAAATGTCGCCGTGGCTTTGGCGCTGGCCGGCCCGGGCGTTGATAAGACGCAGTACGAGGTCTGGGCCGATCCGGGTGTCGAGCGGAACACACATACGATCGAACTCGACGCCGACTCGACCCGGTTTCAGGCGACCATCGAGGGCGTCCCGACCGAAGAGAACCCGGCGACCGGCAAGGTCACTCCGCTCAGCGTCATCGCCTGCCTCAAAGGCATGGTCGAACCGTTGAAGGTCGGGACTTGATGCGCGTGTCCCATTGGTCCTATGCAGCGCGCCGGCTGACAGTTGGTTTCCTCAAAATCTCGCCGCGCAAAGGAGGTCAGGGTTGAGCCCGAAGCGCCGCATGCCGCGCCAACGTCCGCTGCTGGAGAGGTAGACAAAAACGTGATAACACCAAAGGCAGTTTTGCAAAGGGTTTCTGGGGCAGGAATTTCCAACAATTTCGGTTGAGTTCGCCGACGTGACAAAAACGACCGTTCTTGACCGGTAGGTTTTGGCAGGGGGTATTTGACAAACTGCGTGCCTACTCACATCCGTTATGACGGCGCCACATCTCTGGATCGTGTCCATCCGGCACGGTTTCACACGGATCATCCGCATACCCGCGCAAGACATTGTACCTCTGGATTTGCGCGTCGCTTAGAAGTTCGGGTGTAGACAGATGCCGGGAAAGGTGGATGAACCGCAACTCGGCGCGCGCCTCAGCAGCCTCTGCGAGCAGGTTGCGAAGCTTCTCTTCGGAAAAATCGGAACCGGCGAAGGCGTCGCTCAATGCCGCCTCGGCGGCGATGAAACGCTCCCCGGCAGCGACGGCAGCCGTGCGCATCTGCTCATAGATCGCAGAAATCGCTTCCACTTGGCTTGCCGAAAGGTCCAGTTCTTCCTCAAGCTCAAGAAGATGGGCAGGCCCGGGTCGGCCGTTCAATTCGGCTGGCAAGGCCAGGCCCCAGCCTCCGCCACGCCGCAACTCCTCGATGTCTTGTTCCGAGAGGCTCTTGATTTCGCGCGCTTCAAAACCGGCATAAGGCGCGTTGTTTCCCCCATGCCCGTGGTCTTGTGCGAACGCTGCCAATGGCAATACGATGATCATCAAGACCAAAGATTTCATAAGTTGCAGAGCCATTTCGACGTCCTTCCAGGTCAACATGCCGAACAACGGGTAGCATCGGACCGATTTCATCCATATGATCATTATCATGTGGAATGTCGTATCTGGGCTTTTCGAAACGGGGCAAATCGTGCCGCTTCAGGCCGGGCAGACCGCCTTCCGGACAGGTGATCGCGTTATGTCGATGTATCTGGTCGTCGAAGGTGGGGTCGACCTTGTGCGCTATACAGCGAGCGGCACTTCGTTGATCTTGAACCGTGTCAGCCCGGGCAACGTTTTGGCGGAGGCTTCGGCGTATTCAGTGCAATACCATTGTGACGGTCAAGCCAGCACGAAGACCCGGCTAAGATCGCTTCCGGTTTCGCTGTTCCTGGAACGGCTTCACAGCTCCGCAGACGTTGCACGCCTTTGGGCTGCCCAGTTGGCTCGTGAGTTGCAGAACGCGCGGATGCAGTCCGAAATTCGGTCACTCAAAACTGTGGCTGAACGATTGGACGCATGGCTCGGGTTGCAGAATACATTGCCGCCGAGAGGTGAGATACAAGACCTTGCGCGCGTTCTCGGCGTATCGCGCGAGGCGCTCTATCGTGAACTCGCGCGGCGGCGAAAATAGAAGCCGAGTGACAAAACCCATACGTTTCTGTCACAGGCGAAAACCACTGTTTTTGGCACGGAGTTGAGAGTCGCCATTGGAGCCTTCGCAACTAATGTCAGAATCGTCCGCGAACCGAACACACTCCTCGCCATTGCCGTAGCGTCAAAATGTTCTCTAATTCCCCGCCTGAATGAAGTCGAAAGCCTTCATCAGGTCGTCGGCGGCTTGTTCCTCGCCGATCGCGGCGCCTTCGCGTCTGGGATCGGCGCCGCCCTCTAAATCGTCATCGTCGATCACGATCATATGCAGCCCGCTTGTCATCGGACTGACGGTTAGCGCATAACCCCGGGCTTCCAATGCGCCGGCCAGCGCCAGGGCGGCGGGCCCTTCTTCCAACTCCAGGCGGCCGGTGTTCCGGTGCAGGTAATGCGGCGCGTTCACCGCCTCCTGCGGGTTCATGTCCCAATCGATGACATTGATGATCGACTGAAGCGTGTAGCCGATGATCCGACTGCCGCCGGGCGAGCCGGTGACCATCATCAGGTCGCGATCCTCGTCAAAGACCAGCGTCGGCGCCATGGAACTGCGCGGCCTTTTGCCCGGCTCGATCCGGTTCGCTACCGGCTTGCCGTCGCGTTCGGCGCGCCACGAGAAATCGGTGAGTTGGTTGTTGAGCAGGAAGCCGCGCACCATCAGGCGCGAGCCGAAACCGGTCTCGATGCTGCTGGTCAGGCTGACCGCGTTGCCGTCTCGATCGACGATGGAGAGATGCGTCGTCGAGGGCAATTCGAGCGACATGTCCATCGCCCGACTGGCGGCCCCGTCCGGCTGGCCGGGGTCCTTCGGCTGTTTCTCGCCCGCGCCGAGATCCATCGACTGGGCGCGGGATCGGACATAGGCCGGGTCCAGCAGGCCGCGCAGCGGCACCTTGACGAAATCGCTGTCGGCGAGGAAGGCGTTCCGGTCGGCGAAGGCCAGGGCCGAGGCTTCGGCGACGGCTTGGATCGCCTCGGGCGAATAAGGCTCGAAATCCTCCAGCTCGACCGTGTTCAGCATCGCCAGCGCCTGCAGTACCGTGGAACCGCCCGACGAGGGCGGGGCCATGCCACAGACGAAATGCTCGCGATAATCCTGGCACAGGTTGGGCCGGCGCAGCGCGCGATAGGCGGACATATCTTCAAGCTGCATCCAGCCGGGATTGCGGAAGGCGCCCTGCACGGCGGCGACGATATCCTCGGCGATCGGACCCGTGTAGAACGCGTCAGCGCCCTTCTCGGCGACTTCTTTCAGCGTCGCGGCGAATTCCGGATTGGTGAGGATCGCGCCGACCGGGTGGGGCGATCCGTCCGCCTGATAGAAATAGGCCCGCGCGGTCGGGCTGTCGGCGAGGCCGCGCGCGTTGGCCAGCAGACCATGCAGGCGCGGGCTGACCGGGAAACCCGATTCCGCCAGATCGATCGCCGGCTGGAACAGGGTCGCCCAGGGCAGGGACCCGTGCTGGCGATGCGCCATTTCCAGCATGCGCAACAAGCCGGGAACGCCGACCGAGCGGCCGCCGGCGACCGCATCGAAAAAGGCCATGGCGTCGCCGTCTGGCTTCAAAAATGCGGTGTCGGGAATCTCCATCGGGGCCGTCTCGCGCCCGTCATAACTGTCCAGGCGCCGTTTCGGCTTGTTCCAATGCAGCATGAAGCCGCCGCCGCCGATCCCAGAGGATTGCGGCTCGACGAGGTTCAAGACCATCTGTGCGGCGATGGCGGCGTCGATGGCTGAGCCGCCCTGTTCGATCATAATCGCGCCGGCCTGCGCGGCGGCCGGATGCGCGGCGGCGACCATATACTCATCCGCCTCGACAGCGTCATCGTCTTCCAGAACGATCTCCGGGACGTCGCGGCGCGGTGTGGGCGCTTCGGGTTCGACATCGGCGCCGCCGGAGCCGTCCGCGCTCGTTGACGGCGCGGGCGGCGCGGGCGTTGTCGTTTGGGGCGTCTCCATGGCGACTGGCGTCTGATCCAGAGCCGCATCCGGGCTGAGCGCCACCGACAGCAGCCCGCCCCCCAGCACCGCGCCGCCGCCGATGATGACAGCGCCGACGACGGCGACGACCACAGACGGAAAACCGTCGAACGGGGTGCGATTGCTCATGGGGTCGGTCCTTTCGCGAAGCTGGGCCTTCATCCTAACGAACTGGTTCGCGCGAACGCAATTGAAAGGGCGCCCTACTTTAGACTCGTAAGCTTGGCCCCGGCGCGCGGCGCTGTCATGCTCATCACCCTCGGGATGGCCCGTTCGAAGCGAAGACGAGGTTGGAGTGCGCCATGAACCAAAATGTCATCATCACCTGCGCGATTACCGGCTCCGGCGACACGGTTGGCAAGCACCCGGCCATCCCAGTGACGCCGGAACAAATCGCGGATGCCGCGGTGGCGGCCGCCAAGGCGGGCGCGGCGATCGTGCATCTGCATGTCCGCGATCCCGAGACCGGCGCGCCCAGCCGTGATCCGGACCTATTTCGGCAGACGGTCGAGCGGATTCGCGCCTCCGGGACCGATGTCGTCCTCAACCTGACGGCCGGGATGGGCGGCGACCTGACCCTGGGGCCGCCCGACGATCCACGCGCGCTGGATGAGGCGGCGACCGATCTGGCGCCTTGGCGCGATCGCATATCCTATATCGAGGCGTTGCGGCCGGAGATCTGCACGCTCGATTGCGGCACGATGAATTTCGGCAATGGCGATTATGTCATGACCAACACGCCGCCGATGCTGCGGAAGCTCGCCGAGGGCATCCGCGCCTTTGGCGTGAAACCGGAGATTGAGGTGTTCGACACCGGTCATCTCTGGCTGGCGAAACAGTTGATCGCCGATGGTCTGATCGACGCGCCGCCGCTGTTCCAGCTATGTCTTGGCATCCCTTGGGGCGCGCCGGCCAACACCACCCTGATGAAGGCGATGGTCGACGAACTGCCCGACGGCGCCAATTGGTCAGGCTTCGGGATCGGCCGGCTGCAGATGCCGATGGCGGCGCAGGCGGTGATCCTGGGCGGCCATATCCGCGTCGGGCTGGAGGACAATTTATATTTGGAAAAAGGCGTCTTCGCTTCGAACGCGCAACTGGTCGAGCGCGCCGCCGAGATGATCCGCTTGATGGGCGCGTCCATCGCCACGCCGGATGAGGCGCGCGCCCGCTTCGGCCTGACCAAACAGATCTGACGAGCCGTCGGCGGCGGTCTTGGATCATCGCGTTGCGCGGCGCGCATCTTTACATCGATTTGCCAGGCGTCCAGTGCGCCGCAAAGGCCTGTGCGTCGCCGGGCCGTTCGAACCAGAAGGTCAGCGCCCGTTCCTCGAGCAGGATCGCCAGCCAGCCGCCTTGGCTGTTCTTGTCCGCCCAGTCGCACATGCGCTCTAATGTTCTGCGATCAATCCGAATCGCCCCGCCGCCGCGTTTGCTCTTTCTGAACCCGTCGACCGTCTCGCCCAACGTCACCGGCGTCCAGTCGGCGCGGACGGTTTTCTCGTCCAGCGGCTCTGCCTCCGGAAGGCCGCCGCTGAACCGCTCCGCGCCGCGCCAGGGTTTGTCCGGGTCGCCCAGGGCCGCGACATCAGCCTCGGCTGCTATTTGTGCGCGCATGCCGCGCCAAGCCGCGCGCAACGCCAGCGCGCCCGCGGCGACCAAAATCAGCCACGCCAGAGTGGTGGTCATCGACGCCGCATGGAGCTAGGCGGACAGAACGTCCGCGATAGCGTCAAAGACATCATGGAACATCGCTTCGGTCAGCCGGCCGGTATTCGTATTGTAGCGCGAGCAGTGGTAGCTATCGACCAGCGCCGGTGCGACATCTGGCAAGCGGTGTACGGCGGCGTGCGCGAATTTCGCAGCGCTTTGTTTCTGGCCGAGCGCCCGCAACGTGGCGCCGTGCGAGAGATGGCCGAGGCACAGGATCGCCTTCAACCGCGGCATCGCCGCAATCTCGGCGGTCAGGAAAGGCAGGCAGGTCGCGGTCTCTTTGCCGACCGGCTTATTCTGCGGCGGCACGCAGCGCACGGCGTTGGCGATCCGGGCGTTGACCAGGGTCAGCCCGTCGTCCGGCCGCCGGTCATAGACGCCCTTGCTGAAATCATATGTCGCCAGCGTCTGATAAAGCAGATCGCCGGCATAGTCCCCGGTGAAGGGCCGCCCGGTCCGGTTCGCCCCTTGAACGCCGGGCGCCAGTCCAACGATCAGCAGCGCGGCGTCGAGCCCGCCGAAACTTGGCACCGGTTTGTTCCACCAGTCCGGATGCGCCGCTGCATTTTCGTCGCGGTAGCGCGCCAGGCGCGGACAAAGCCGGCAATCGGGCGCGGGTTCAAAATGCGTCACCACCAGCGCCCAAGCCTAGACCCTTTCCACCACAGCGTCATCGTCGGCGTAATCCTCGTCATCGTCATACTCGTCATCGTATGCGTCGTCGTCGTCATACGCCTCGCCGTCCAGCGTCTCATTTGGACGCGGACGAGAACGGGAGTCCGCGGGCCGTGCCCTGTTGTAACCAGTGCGGTTCGAGTCGTGGAAGTTCCGAGCGATCTTTTGCGAAAGGTCGGTCAATTCGATGAACGTGTCCGCCTGGCGGCGCAATTCATCGGCGATCATCGGCGGCGAGGTTTTCACCGTGCTGACGACCGTCACCCGCACGCCGCGGCGCTGCACCGCCTCGACAAGTCGCCGAAAATCGCCGTCGCCGGAGAACAGCACGATATGCTCAAGCCGATCGGCCATCTCCAGCATATCGATCGCCAGTTCGATATCCATGTTGCCTTTGACTCGGCGGCGGCCTTGCGAGTCCGTGTACTCTTTGGCCGGCTTCGTGACCATCGTATAGCCGTTATAGTCGAGCCAATCGACCAGTGGCCGGATCGGCGAATACTCCTGTTCGTCGAACAGCGCTGTGTAATAGAAGGCGCGCACCATCCGTCCGTGATCGCGGAAATAGTCGAGCAGTTTCTTATAGTCGATGTCGAAACCCAATGACCGCGCCGCGGAATAAAGGTTGGCGCCATCTACAAACAATCCGATCCGTTCTTCTTTATAAAATCCAGTTTCCATTAGTGTTGCCCCATTGAGTATTTATCTAGTCTGTCTAATCGAGAATCAGTGAAAATAAATATAACCAACACAGCTCGCTTAAACTGGTTTGGTCTTATACACAGACGGCGGACCCGACAAGCCGCGCCGCCCCTTGGCTTCTTTTCGTCGCGTCCCGAAACTTGCGGCGTCTCCTGGGCCGGCAGGCAGGCGCGGGACTTGCGTAAGAGGGGGCCGATCCTTATATTCCGCCGCCTCGCGACAGATAAGCGGACGGCGCGGCGGCAGGGGGGGTGAACCTTTGCGCGGCGGCGCTTATCTTATGAGTAGGGTTTGGATGTTCGACCCGCGGCGGCGGCCCGATTTCGGGGTCGCGAGTTTCGTGCACGCGCGTTGTTATTTGTCTTGAAGAGAAGGAGCGCCCCATGGCTCGTGTAACGGTCGAGGATTGCGTCGAGAAAGTCCCCAATCGCTTCGATTTGGTGATGGTGGCCGCCCAGCGCAGCCGGGACATCTCAACCGGTACAATGATCGAGGTTGAGCGGGACAATGATAAGAACCCGGTGGTCGCTCTGCGTGAAATCGCCGATGAGAAACTCGATCTGGACGAGGTCCGCGATTCCCTCGTGCGCGGTCTGCAGAAACAGAATGACGTCGATGAGCCGGAAGAAGTCGACATGATGGAGCAAATGTCGACAGGGTCGCTTGAGGACCTGCCGGTCGAAGAGCCGGAGCCCGAGGCTCTGTCGCCCTTCGCCGCGTCGCTGCCAGACATGCCGGCCTTCGAAGATATGGAAAACGTGTTTGACGACTGACCGGACGCACCCTGACTGTCGGACGGTTTGGATCGGCTCCTTCGCCGCCGCCGTTGGGTCTGGCTTTGAGCCAAGCGACGCTTCGGGCCTGCGCTTTCGCCCGATCGCCCGCGCGTTGTGAGGTCGCCCGGGGATGCTGCGTCAGTACGAGCTGGTTGAACGGGTCAAATCTTACGATCCCGCCGCTGACGAGGACCAGCTCAACCGGGCCTATGTCTATGCGGTGAAAATGCATGGGGCCCAGACCCGCGCCTCTGGCGATCCCTATTTCTCCCATCCGGTCGAGGTCGCTGGCCTGCTCAGCGAGAAACGCCTCGACTCGTCCTCTATCATCACCGGCCTGCTGCATGACACGGTCGAAGACACCGACGCGACCCTGGACGGCCTGTCGGAGAAATTCGGCGACGAGGTTGCGGGGCTGGTCGACGGGGTCACCAAACTGACCCAGCTGGAACTGCAGTCGAGCCGCACAAAGCAGGCCGAGAATTTCCGGAAACTGGTGCTCGCCATGTCCCAGGACATCCGCGTCCTGGTCGTCAAGCTGGCGGACCGGCTGCATAATATGCGCACGCTACATTTCCTGAAGAAGGAAGAGAAACGCAAGCGGATCGCGCGCGAGACGATGGAAATCTATGTCCCTCTGACCGAGCGGATTGGCATCCGGGACTGGAAAGAGGAGCTGGAGGATCTGTCCTTTCAGCAGCTCAACCCGGACGCGCGCGCCTCGATCACCGCGCGGCTGCAATTCCTGCACAATGAAGGCGGCGACCTCATCGCCAATGTGGTGGATGAGTTGCGCCGCTTGCTCGCCGAGGCTGGGGTCAAGGCGGAAGTGCAGGGGCGGGAGAAGTCGGCCTTCTCGATCTGGCGGAAGATGCAGCGCCAGAATATCGGCTTCGAGCAATTGTCCGACATCGTGGCGTTCCGCGTCGTGGTGAATACGCTGGAGGAATGCTATCAGGCGCTGGGCGCGATCCATGGCGCCTATCCGGTGACGCCGGGCCGCTTCAAGGACTATATCTCGCTCCCGAAACCGAATGGCTACCAGTCGCTGCATACAGGCGTGATTGGCCCGGACAACCGGCGCATCGAGATCCAGATCCGGACCCGCGAGATGCATGAGATTGCGGAATTGGGCGTGGCGGCGCACTGGGTCTACAAATCCAGTCCCGATCAGGCCAAGCCGCAGCGCGATGGAAAGCAGTATCGCTGGCTGCGCGACATGCTGGATATTCTGTCCAACGCCTCCGGGCCCGACGATTTCCTGGAACACACGAAGATGGAGATGTTCTCCGACCAGGTCTTCGTGTTCACGCCAAATGGCGATCTGCACGCCCTGCCGCGCGGATCGACGCCCATCGACTTCGCCTATTCGGTGCATACCGAGATCGGCAATCGCTGCGTCGGCTCGAAGATCAACGGGCGCATCAAGCCGCTGCGGACGGAACTTCGGAATGGGGACCAGGTCGAGGTCATCACCTCAAAGGCGCAGACCCCCTCGCCCGCCTGGGAGGCCTATGTCAAAACCGGCAAGGCGCGGGCGGCGATCCGGCGCTTCGTACGCAGCAAGCAGCGCGATCAATATCTCAGTCTTGGCCGTGAAGTGGTGCAGAACATCTTTCAGCAGACCGATCACGAACTGACGGAGAAAGCGCTGAAGAATGTCCTGGCGCATTTCGATGTCGAGAGCGTCGACGATCTCTACGTCGCGGTCGGCGAGGGCCGGTACGCAGCGCGCGAGGTGCTTTACGCCGTCTATCCGGGCGCCAAGGCCGAACTGCAACAGGCGGCGCCGGTCAAGAAAGCGCCGCCCGCGCAATCGGTCGCCGACGGGTCGAAGCATACGATCCCCGTCAAAGGGTTGATCCCCGGCATGGCGGTTCACTACGCGCGCTGTTGCCACCCGCTGCCAGGCGACCGTATCGTCGGCATCGTAACCACCGGCCGCGGGGTCACGATCCACACGATCGATTGCAAGACTTTGGAGACCTTCGCCGATACGCCGGAGCGCTGGATCGATGTCGGCTGGGAGATGAATGAGGAGGATCCGCCCGCCTTCATGGGCCGGCTGCACGCCGTGCTGGCGAACGAGCCTGGCAGTCTGGCGACGATCTCTACGGTCATCGGTCGGAACGGCGGGAATATCAACAACCTAAACTTTACCAGCCGCGGTGAGGATTTCTACGAAATGCTCATCGATATCGAAGTAACCAACGTGCGCCAGTTGAACAACATCATCGCCGCCTTGCGCGCGACGGCGGTCGTGAACTCGGCGGAACGGGCGCAGGCCTAGTGTTCCGCCGGCGGAAGCAGCGGCAGGCGCACGACCATGTGCGCGAGGCCGTCTGGCCGAGCATGGGCTGGCGGCGCAGCTTTCATTATCTTAAGCACAGAGTCGGCCGCCTTCCTGGCACGCCTCATGAAATCGCCGGCGGTTTCGCCTTCGGCGCCGCGATCAGCTGCACCCCTTTCATCGGCTTCCACATAATTCTGGCCGCGGCGATGGCCTTCGCCAGTCGGGCCAGCATGCTCGCCGCCGCGATCGGGACGGTGTTCGGCAATCCTTGGACCTTTCCGGTGATTTTCACCTTCACCTATTCGCTTGGGATCCGGGTTCTGGGCGGCGAGCCCATCACGTTCAGCATCGAAACCTTATCTCTCGCCCATCTCATCGAGAATTTCTGGAGCATCTTTCTGCCACTGCTCGTCGGCGGAATTCCAACCGCCATCGTGGTTTGGACGGCGTTCTATTTCCCGCTTCGGGGCCTGATTGCGAAATACCAGCATGCCCGCCAGGCGCGCCGCGAGCGCAAATTGAGGCTGCAAGCCCTCCACGCGCGGGAACACGAAGCGGCGGCGGCGGCGCAAGAGTCCGGCGTGGTTCTGCAGACGGAGCGGCGATCCGGGCGGGGAGAGAGCCTGTGATCATCGGCCTGGGGACCGATCTTTGCGATATCGGCCGTGTCGCGCGCACCTTGGCGCGTTTCGGCGAACGGTTCACCAACAGGCTCTATACTGAGCAAGAGCGGCGTCGCGCCGACCGTCGGCCGGATCGGCGGGCGGACCGCTACGCCCAGATGTTCGCGGCCAAAGAGGCTTGTTCGAAGGCGCTCGGCACCGGTTTTCGGCAGGGGGTGTTCTGGCGCGACATGGAGGTTGTGCATTTGCCGTCCGGAAAGCCGACCTTGTCCTTGACCGGGGGTGCTTTGGCGCGGCTGGAGGCCCTGACGCCGAGCGGTTTTAGGCCGTTGGCCGACGTCACCCTGACCGATGAGTCCGGCTTGGCCCAAGCGGTGGTCATTCTCTCCGCCGCGCCGGACTCCTGGCCGGACCGGAGCAGTCTGTGAGGATACGCGCTTCGACGCCGACGGCCCCGGCCGCTTCGCTTGACTTGGCCAGCGCCCGAAGGCCTTATCCGGCCGACCGCGCGCATTCGCGCCGATTTCTCTCTGATTTGGGATGCCTCTGTGACCGACCCGCTTGACGATCCGTCCGCCGCCAAGAGCGCCGACGCCGCCTCTCAATCGGAGCGGGGCCCAGAGCGAACACCGGAGCGCGATCGGGAGCGCGACCGGGCGCGATTCCAGGCGGAACGGGCGGAGCAGCAGGCGGCGCGCGCAGCGACCGGTCAAAGCGGAGTCCCGACCGCGGACGACAAGACGGCGGCCGCGCTAAAGAAACGCGCGGAAGAGACCGCCGATTTTGTCAAAACGATCGTCTATGCGCTGCTGATCGCGGTCTTCGTGCGCACATTCGCCTATGAGCCGTTCAACATCCCCTCTGGGTCGATGATTCCGACCCTGTTGGTCGGCGACTATCTCTTCGTATCGAAATTCTCGTACGGCTACAGTCAATATTCGCTGCCCTTCGGTCTGATCCCGTTCGAGGGGCGCATTCTGGATTCCGAACCGGAACGGGGCGATGTCGCGGTGTTTCGCCTGCCGGCCGACCCGAAGGTCGACTATATCAAGCGCATCGTCGGCCTGCCGGGCGATCGCATCCAGATGAAACTGGGCGTTCTGCATATCAACGGCGAGCCGGTCAGCCGCCTGCGGATCGATGATTTCCGCTTTGGCGAAGGTGCGTCCGGCGCGCGGTCCGTCCGGCGCTATGAAGAGACGCTGCCCGGCGGCGTCAGCCACGCCATTATCGAGCTTTCCGGCGATACCGGCCTGATGGACAACACACCGGAATACACCGTACCTGACGGCCACTATTTTGCGCTCGGGGACAACCGCGACGGGTCTCAGGACAGCCGGTTTCTGGATCTTGTCGGCTATATTCCCGCCAAGAACCTGATCGGGCGCGCCGAGTTTCTCTTCTTCTCCGTCGACGGCGCCAAGACGGAATGGTATGAAGTGTGGAACTGGCCGTCCGCCATTCGGTTTGGGCGTATCTTCAATGGCGTCCGCTGAGGTTGTGGCCGCGTCGGGACCGCGCAAGGTTGATCGCGCGCTGCTCGACAAGCTGATATTGGCGTCCGATCCGGGGCCGCCGCTCCTCACCGCACTGACCCATCGCAGCCATCTTGACGCCGGCCTGGGTTATGAGCGGCTGGAGTTTCTCGGAGACCGAGTGCTGGGTCTGTTGGTGGCGGACATGATCCTGCGCGCCTTTCCTGACGAGGCGGAGGGCGCGATCGCGAAACGCCACACGGCTCTGGTGCGTCGAGAAACCCTGGCCGAGATCGCCGATGAGATCGGGTTGGGCGACTATATCCACATGTCGCCGGGCGAGATCACGACCGGCGGGCGCGAGAATCCGGCGATCCTGTCGGATGTGATCGAGTCGGTCCTGGCGGTGATTTATCAGGTCGAAGGGCTGGAGGTTGCGCGCGCCTTTGTCGAACGCTACTGGCGCTCGAAACTAACACGGGACCCGACGCCGCCGCGCGACGCGAAGACCAGTCTGCAGGAATGGTTGCAGGGCCGCGGCGCGCCCTTGCCGAGCTATGTGGTCGCCGAACGCACGGGGCCGGACCACGCGCCGCGCTTCTTGATCCGGGTCAAGGCCGGGCCCTATGGCGCCGCCGAAGGCGAGGGCGGCTCGAAACGCGAGGCCGAGCAGGCGGCGGCGGCCAATCTGCTGAGCCAATTGGGCGCGGCGTGACCGATGACGAGAACCGGAACTGAAAGAGACGCTTGTGGCGGCTAACGGAACCGACTGGATGCGCTGCGGTTTTGTGGCGGTGATTGGGGCGCCGAACGCCGGCAAATCGACCCTGGTCAATGCGCTGGTGGGGGCGAAAGTCTCGATAGTCACGCATAAAGTGCAGACGACGCGAACACGCGTTATGGGGGTGACGATCCGCGATCGGGCGCAAGTCGTCTTTGTCGACACGCCCGGCATCTTCAAACCGAAAAAGCGTTTGGACAGGGCGATGGTCGGCGCGGCTTGGCAGGGGGCGGAGGACGCCGACGGCGTGGTCTTTGTGCTCGACGCCGCGGTCGGTCTGAACGCCGAGAACCAGGCGATCCTCGACCGACTGGTCAAGGATAAGCGCAAGGCGGTGCTGGTCCTGAACAAGATTGACCTGATCAAGCGCGACAAGCTGTTGGCTCTATCCAAGACGCTGAATGACAGCGGCGCCGCCACCGCGACCTTCATGATTTCGGCGTCCAAAGGCGACGGCATCTGGGATCTGATGGATCATTTGGCCAAACAAATGCCGCAGGGCCCGTGGATGTTCCCGGAGGATCAACTCTCGGACATGCCGCAGATGCTGCTGGCCGCCGAAGTGACGCGCGAAAAATTGTTCTTGAACGTGCATCAGGAACTGCCCTACGCCGCGACGGTCGAGACCGAGAGCTGGGAACCTTCGCCTAAGGATGGCGGCGTCCGGGTCGAACAGACGATTTATGTCGAACGCGATAGCCAGAAGGCGATCGTCTTAGGCAAGGGCGGCCAGCGTTTGAAGGCGATCGGCGCGGCGGCGCGGCAAGAGCTGATCGAGATGCTCGACTGTCCGGTACATCTCTTCCTGTTCGTCAAGGTGCGCGACAGCTGGCAGGATGATCCCGCGCGCTATTCGGTCTGGAACCTGGATTTCAATGCCTGACAGGGCGCCGGATGCCGGCCGCGGCGGCGAGCCGGTGCGCATAGCCATGTGGTCCGGGCCGCGCAACATTTCGACCGCGATGATGCGCAGCTTCGGCGCGCGGTCGGACTGCGCGGTCTATGACGAGCCTTTCTACGCCGCCTTCCTGTATGACAGCGGCCAGGATCACCCGATGCGCGGGCGCGTCATCGCCTCGCAGCCGACCGATTGGCGCGCCGTCGTTCGGCGCATCACCGGGCCGGCGCCCGAAGGCCGGCCGATCTGGTATCAGAAACATATGGGCCATCATATGATGCCGCATTACGGCCTGAACTGGGTCGACGGCTTCGCCAACGCTTTCCTGGTCCGCGATCCGGCGCGGGTGGCCGCCTCCTATACGGCGAAATGGGCGGAAACGACGCCGGCGATGCTGGGCTATGCGGCCCAGCGCGCGATCTTCGACCGGGCCGCCGACCGGCTGGGCCATGCGCCGCCGGTGGTCGACGCCGAGGATATCCTGGCCGATCCGCGCGGCGTGTTAACGGTGTTGTGCCGCGCGCTTGGATTGGCGTTCGACGAAAGCATGCTAAGTTGGACCCCAGGGCGGCGCGATACGGACGGCGTCTGGGCCGAGCATTGGTACGGCGCGGTTGAGAGATCGACCGGCTTTCACGCGCCGCAGAACGACCCGCCCGATTTGAATGACGCGAGCCGCGCGCTGGCCGACGCCTGTCGGGACGACTATCAGGCCATGTCGCGGCATCGTATCACACCAACCTGAAACGGAACGCCAGACTTGCGTTTGGGAGGATGAGCATGGACGAGCGCGGCGGCCGGCTGGCGGTGATCTTCTCCTGCATCGGGCATTTCTATTTCCACTATTTCGCGGCGATGTATTTCACCATCGTTTTGGCGATGGAGGCGGATTGGGACCTGTCCTTCAGCGAGTTGATCGAGCTGTGGACGCCAGCGGCCTTGCTGATCGGCGTCTTCGCATTGCCCGCCGGACGCTTGGCCGACAAATGGAGCGCGCCCGGCATGATGGTGGTGATGTTTTTGGGCATGGGGATCGCGACGTCGGCGTCTGGCTTCATGAATACGCCGACGACGATGATGGTCATGCTGGCGGCGATCGGCCTGTTCGGCGCGATCTATCATCCGGTCGGCATTTCCTGGCTGGTCCGGATGTCGGAAGAGAATACCGGCAAGAAGCTGGCTGTGAACGGCGTGTTCGGCGGGTTGGGCGCAGCGGCGGCGGGCGGCGCCACCGGCCTGCTGATCGAGGCCTATGGCTGGCGCGAAGCCTTCATCATCCCCGGAGCGCTCTGCGCAGCGACCGGGATCGCGATGCTGTGGTACATGAAGGCCGGCGCCTTCAGACCCGTGGCCGCCGGCGGCGCGGCGCGCAAATCGACGACCGAAAGCCGCGGCAATTTGAAGGCCTTTGGCCTGCTGCTGCTGCCCATGTTCGCGGTCGGCCTGATCTACAACACGCTGCAGACGGCGATGCCGAAACTGTTCGAGGAAGGCCTGATCGGCATGTTGGGCGGCGACCTGAGCGCCATCGGGGCGCTGGTCGCGGTGGTTTATACCATCGGCGCCTTCTTTCAATTGGTCGGCGGTTTTCTCGCCGACCGCTTCCCGTTGAAGCGGGTCTATGTGTTCTGCCTGATGCTGCAGGTCCCGTTCATCGCGGTGATCGGGATGAGCGGCGAGGCGATCCTCTTCATGGCGGCGGTGTTCGTCGTCGCCTTGGACACCAGCGCCTTGCCGGCGGAGAATATGCTGCTGTCGAAATACGCGCCGGATGAGCATCAGGGCGTCGCTTTCGGTGTGAAATTCGTGCTGTCCTTCGGCGCCGCGCCGTTGGGCGTGCAGTTGATCGCCTGGGTCAGAGAGGCGACGGGCAGTTTCGAGCTTCTGTTCCTGGGCCTCTGTTTTGTCTTGCTTTTCGGCTTCCTGGCGGCCCTCTGGCTGCCGAGCCGCGAGGACGCTCCCGAACCGTTCCCCGCCGCCGCCGAGTAGCGGTCAGGCGCCGGCGACGGTCGTCAAAACACCCTCTTTGGCCTCCGTATCGATGCGGCGGTAGAAGCAGAGACGGTGGCCGACATGGCAGCAGCCGCCATCGCCCTGCGGCAGGACCTTCATCAGCACCGCGTCCTGGTCGCAATCGATGAAGACGCCTTGGACCAATTGAATCTGACCGCTGCTCTCGCCCTTCAGCCAGAGCGATTTGCGGCTGCGGCTGTAATAGTGCGCCTGTCCGGTCTGCAGCGTCTTTTCCAGCGCCTCTTCGTTCATATAGGCCAGCATCAAGACCTCGCCGGTCTCGGCATGCTGGGCGATGGCGGGGATCAGACCGTCTTTGTCGAAACGCGGGGCGAGGACCGAGCCGGTTTCCAGGGTCTCGGTCGATAGAGTATCGGGGTGTTGCATGATGCGGCTTTCGGTCAGATCGATTTCTTTTTCGCCGTGATCACCCGGCTGTTGACCCCGTGCCAGCCGAGTTCGCCGGAGAGCCGGGCGTATTCGATCTTCGGGCAACGGTTCATGACCACATGCAAGCCGGCGGCCTCGGCCCGGTCGGCGGCCTCGTGATTGACCACGCCCAGTTGCAGCCAAAACACCTTCGCGCCAATCGCGATCGCCTCATCGACCAAGCCGCCGGCGGCCTTGGGGTCGCGAAAGACATCGACGATATCGACCGGGTCCGGAATGTCCGCGAGCGCCGCATAGACCTTTTCGCCGAGGATTTCCTCGCCCGCATAGCGCGGGTTCACCGGGATCACGCGGAAGCCCTTTTGCTGTAGGTACTTCATCGCGAAATAGCTGGGCCGGTTCCAATTGGCGCTGGCCCCGACCATGGCGATGGTCTTACAGCGGCGCAGGATCGTCCGGATATAGGCGTCGGCGTAGTAGTCCTGCACATGATCGCGGTCCGTCGGCGCGACCGGCGGCAGAGCGTTGTCCAATCCTTGTGGCGGGGCGATCGCCCTCTCGGCGGCGTCGGCGGGCATCTTAGCTTTCCCGCCAGACGGGTTTGCGCTTTTCGACAAAGGCGGCGATTCCCTCCGCCGCGTCGTCAAAGCTCATATTCTCGGTCATCACCTCTGCCGTGTGGGCGTAGGCCTCCGCCAGCGGCAGATCGATCTGGCTGTAGAAAGCATCCTTGCCGGTTTTCAGCACCAAGCCGGAATTCCGGGCGATCTTTCGCGCCAGCGCGTCCACCGCCTCCTCCAATTCCGCCTCGGGGACCGCCCGGTTGATCAGGCCGATCTCAACCGCTTTCGCCGCCGGGATCATTTCGCCGGTCAGCAGCATCTCCATCGCCTGCTTCCGATGCACCGCGCGGGAGAGCGCGACCAAGGGCGTCGAGCAGAACAGGCCGATATTCACCCCCGGCGTGCCGAACCGCGCGGAGTCCGCCGCCACGGCCAGATCGCAGGTGGCGACCAGCTGACAGCCCGCCGCTGTCGCGATCCCATGGACCTTGGCGATTACCGGCTGGCGCAGCTTGGTCAGCGCGATCATCATCTTCGAGCAGGTCTCGAAGGTCCGGGCGCGATAGGCGCGGTCTGGATTGGCTTGAAGCTGTTTCAGGTCATGCCCGGCGCAAAAGCCTTTTCCAGACCCTTCAATGACGACGACTTTGATCGACGGGTCGAGATCAATGGCGACGAGCATCCCCAGCATCGCCTCCATCGCCTCCATCGACAGCGCGTTGTAGGCGGCGGGCCGGTTGAGCGTCAGGCGCGCGACGCCGTTCTGATCCCGCCTGAGGACCAGGGCGTCGGACGGCTCGACAGGGTGGGCGAGGGCGGTCATTCTGGCCTCCAAGCTGGGATGGGCGCGGCGCGATACTATCGTCTCGATCGGCGGTCGGAAAGCGCCGCACCCAGCATGGTCCAAACATAGGTGAGAGTCCCGCATCATGGAGCCCGCATTCGGCCCGTCGAAGGTTTCGGCGGCGGAACTGACGCAATTGATGACGGATTTCGGTCCGTTCGTGCAGGCCTATGGTTTCACGAATGATCAGGTGCTGGCCGGGCGCGCGGTCGTGCGCCTGCCCTACGCCGCGCATCATCTGAGGCCCGGCGGTACGATCGCCGGGCCGGCGATGATGGCGCTGGCGGATTACAGCATGTATGTCGCGTTGCTGGGCGCGATCGGGATGACGCCGCTGGCGGTGACCACCAGCCTGAACATCAATTTCCTGCAGAAACCGAGCGATACGGACCTGATCTGCGACGCGCGGCTGATCAAATTGGGCCGGCGGCTTGCTGTTGGCGATATGGCGATCCGGGCGGAAGGCGACGCCGATCTCTGCGCCCACGCGACCGCCACCTATTCGATCCCACCGCGCTGAGGCGTTGTGCCAATCTTCTTTGCGGTATCATTTTACCGCAAATATAATCCATTGAAATCGATAGACTTTTTCGCAACCAAACGCTTGACGTCGCGGTTCCGCCTGAGTAGAACACGCGCGCTTCGATAGAGGCGCACAGTCCGACGGACGGTAGCGAACCTCATCGATCCAAGAATTTGCGTGAACGACGGTTGAGCGGCTCTCTCATGGGCGGGGCGCAGCACGGTCCGTTTACGCTCAACCGAGTTCCGAAGGGCGAGACGTATGACCGCTATGAAGACATATTCAATGAAACCGTCCGAGGTTGACAAGAAATGGATCTTGATTGACGCCGAGGGCATGGTGCTGGGCCGGATGGCGTCTGAAATCGCCAAAATCCTGCGCGGCAAACACAAACCCGGCTACACCCCGCATATCGACTGCGGCGACAATGTGATCGTCGTCAACGCCGAAAAGGTGAAGCTGACCGGCCGCAAACTGACCGACAAACGCTTTTATTGGCACACCGGCTATCCGGGCGGTATCAAGGACCGCACCATGGGTCAGATCCTGTCTGGCAAACATCCCGAGCGCGTTGTCCAGAAAGCTGTCGAGCGCATGGTTCCGCGAGGACCGCTGGGCCGTAAACAAATGTCCAACCTGAAGGTCTATGCCGGCGCCGCGCATCCGCATGAAGCGCAACAGCCCGCCGTGCTCGACCTGAAATCCCGTAATTCCAAGAATGCTCGGAGCGCCTAACGATGGCCGATGAAACCCAAACCGTAAACGATCTGTCCAAACTGGGCGACGCGATGGCCGCCGCGCAGGGCGCCGCCGCTTCTGACGCCCCGGCTGCGGAGGCCGCGACTCCGGTCGCCGAACCCGCCGCGCCGGCCGAACCGGTGCTGGATCAGTGGGGCCGCGCCTACGCGACCGGCAAACGGAAGAACGCCGTAGCCCGCGTCTGGATCAAGCCCGGCGTCGGCCGAATTTCGGTCAACGGCAAAGAGGTCGCGGACTATTTCGGCCGCGCCGTCTTGCAGATGATGATCCGGCAGCCGTTCGAGGCTTCGTCCCGCGCCGATCAGTTCGACGTGATGGCGACGGTCGCCGGCGGCGGCCTCAGCGGCCAGGCCGGCGCGGTGCGCCACGGCATCTCGAAAGCGCTGGTCGCCTTCGAACCCGGCCTGCGCCCGACCCTGAAACATGGCGGCTTCCTGACCCGCGACAGCCGCGTCGTCGAACGGAAGAAATACGGCCGCGCCAAAGCCCGCCGCAGCTTCCAGTTCTCGAAGCGGTAATCGCCGGGCCGAGATTGCGTTCTTTTTGAGGCGCTCCCGTTCGTCGGGAGCGCCTCTTCTTTTTTGATCATAGTTTTGGGATCGGGGTGGCCTGCGATGGACAGCTGACAAGTTCAGGCTTCAATTGGCTCGATATACCGCGTTTGGCGTTACGGATTCAGGCGAATGACAAAGTCTCCTTCGCCACCAACGTCCGCGTCGCGGCCTGCGGTCGCGGCGATCACCAAACGATCTTGTGAAAAAGCGCCGTCCCCCGAGACCGGTTCTAAAACTATCCCTTCCGGCGTGTTGTCGCCGTCGGAGGCTGCAAAGAGACGGTAGGTTGCGTCGCGGTCGAGTTCGAGTTCGGTTCTTTCGGCGATGCGGAAGAAATTCGCCTCGTTGATGTAGCTCAGGGCGCTGTTGCGGATTGGCAGCAGCGGTTCCAGACGCGGATCGGCGCCGATCGCAAGGAAGGCCTCGACCGATGGCCATTCGAAGAGGGCAACGGTCTGGGGCGCAACCCCATCCACGGTTCCGGACATGACAGTGAAACTCGCGAGAAACCGCCCGCCATACTCGCTGACGATTGGCATGACTTGTGGGAAATACTCCTCGAAAAGCTGAGACTCCTTGCCGGTTGTGATCGTCGAATAGGCCACTTCAATGACTCGCTCGGGCTCCAATATAACCGCTTTTGGTTCTACCGCACTTGCGCTGCTCGCGCTCGCCAGAATGACGGCGGCCGCCAAGAACTGCTTCCCTGTTTTCAGGGTCCATTTTTCCTCTGCGTTCGCGAGATGGCTGCGAGATTTCCGTGTGCGTCTTGATCAGTCGTCGATCTCGAGCACGAGTTTGCCCTGTGCGCGGCCTTGCTCGAGCATCAGATGCGCCTCGCCGGCTTGGTTCAGCGGGAATACGCGGTCAATCGAGGGTTTGAATACGCCGTCCGCGAGATGGGCGGCGACGATGCTGAGGTCGCGGTTGAAGCCGACAGGGTCGTGGGTGAAGTGCGTATAGATATCCGACATCCGTATCGACGGGCTTGCGGAAAAGCGTTCCAAGAGCGCAGCCGCTAAGCCCTCGCCAGGCGGGCCTGAAAGAAACCCATAGCCGACGACAACACCGAACGGACCGAGTAGCCGAAGATCGGTGATCAGACTGTCGCCGCCTGTGCTGTTGAGAGATAAAGCCACGCCCGCCGGACCGGTAATCGTTGTAATCTGGTCAGCGAGATCCTCGGCTCGGTCGTCCACAATCGCATCGGCGCCGATCTCTTTGACGAAGGAATGCTTGCTCGCCTTGGCCAAGGCGACGGTTCGCAGGCCTGCGGCGCGAGCCAATTGCAGAATGATGCTGCCGACGCCGCCGGCCGCCTTGTGAACGAGCACCCAATCGCCGCTTTGGACCTTCGCCAGATTGACCAGCATGTGGTGCGCCGTCACGGCGGCGACAGGACTGGCGCCAGCGACGGTAAAGGAAACATGGTCTGCAATGCGCACCACACCATGGACCGGCGCGACGACCGACGAGCCGTAGCCGCCGCTGCCCAGCCCGGCGAACCACATCACCCGATCGCCGACCGCGAATTGACTGACGCCCGGGCCGAGTTCTTCGATCTCTCCAGCGCCTTCGACTCCGGGTATGATCGGATACTGGATCGCGCCAGGCGGCAGCGCGCCGGCGCGCACCAGCGTATCGACGAAGTTCACCCCTGCGACTCGGTTGCGGATCCGAACTTCTCCAGCGCCCGGCGCTGGATTCGGCGCCTGGATCGGGTGCAGGACCTCAACCGGCCCAGGTTCGACGATCTGTACTGCTTTCAAGGCGGCGTCCTACTCCGAGATTCAAAGGGTTTGTTTCCGTTGGCCTTCCTAGAAATGAACTGTACCGATATTGGAAACAAGTATATGAACTCGGAATACTTCGTTCCAAAAATAGAACACTGACATGACCTCACTGGATGACCTCGCCCTCCTTCCCACGCTCGCCCGCGAGACCAGCCTGCGGTCTGCGGCCCACCGCCTCGACATGCCTGTCAGCACGTTGTCCCGCCGTCTCGCCCGGCTGGAGAACGCCGTCGGCGCGCCGTTGATCCGCCGGACGCCAAGGGCCTTTGTCCTGACCGAAGACGGACGCCGATTGGCTCAACTCTGCGAGTCCCCTTTGCGCGATCTTAAGGAGGCCATCGCCGAAATGCGCGACGGGCGAGCCCCCCTATCCGGCGAGTTGCGGGTGACAGGCCCCATCCAGGCGCTTCGTGACACGATCGGACCTTGGCTTTTGGCGTTCGCCTCCGAACACCCCCAACTTTTGCTTTCGATGCATCCAAGCGATCGTTGGCTCGATCTTGTCTCGGAAGGATTCGATCTCGCGTTTCGAGTAGGACCGCTGCGCGACAGCAGCGATATCGCCATCAAACTGTGGGATGTCCCGTACACACTCGCCGCCGACAGCGCGTTCCTGGATCGCTACCCCTGTCTGCTCACTCTGGACCATCCGGATGAACTGGCCGCTGTTCCGGCCGTCGTCGCCGAGCCGATGTCAGAATGGCGGTTTCTGAATGATGAAGGGGCGATTGTCTCTGCGATTCCGCAAGCCTCCGCGAGGATCGGCGATCTGCAGCTTGCCGTCGATTCTGTGCAGGCGGGTCTCGGGCTGGGCTATGTGCCGCGCCTCATGGCCGAACGCGCTGGGCTGAAGCCTCTGTCAGTGCCTGGTTGGCGCCCGCTAGACCGCGAGATGTACGCCGTTCTCCCCGCCGGCCGGATGCGCAGCGCCCGGGTTCAAGCCGCGCTGGACCATGTGCGCCGACGATACCGCGAAGAGGTAGCGGGCGGCCGTCATGGCCTCCCGTGATTGTCAACCCGCGTGAGCCCTCGATCGCCAGCCCGTGTTGAGGAGGGCGTTTGTCCCACCAGAGCCGCGTCGTCGAACGGAAGAAATGCGGCCGCGCCAAAGCCCGCCGCAGCTTCCAGTTCTCGAAGCGGTAAGGCGAAGGTTCATCTTAGAAACATAAGGCGTACGGCGTTTCCGCTACCTCGGAACGCCGTTTTCTTCGTACTGATGTTGGATACGATTATGCATCCCGCCACGCTTCCGCTATCGTCGTGGGTGCGGACAGGCTAGAGGCCAATGGCGTCATGGATCGTTGGTGGCGCTATTCCACAATGATCACCTGACCTGTGAGGGCTCCTTCGACACTTTTTGTATAGGCGCGCCCGACTTCCGCCGACGACACCGGTTTGTGACCGGGAAACCAATCGCCGTAGCGTGGTTTTGAAATGTCGAGCAAGCCTGGGCTGACGACATTGATCCGAAGACCGCGCGGCATTTCGATCGCGGCGCTTTTCACAAAACCCGCGAGCGCGCCGTTTGCGGTCGCCGCGTTCGCGCCCATGCGGATTGGATCGCGATCAAGGACGCCGCTTGTCAGAGTAAACGATCCGCCGTCGGAAATCGTTTCCAGTGCCGCCAGGACAAGATTGATTTGACCCATCGCCTTTTGACGGAGCCCCAGCATGAAGGATTCCTGTGTGAACGCTTCAAGCGGCGCGAACGTGGCGTCTCCGGCGCATGACACGACCGCGCCGAATTCGCCGACGCTTCGATACAGATTAGCCACGGCGTCTATATCACTGATATCGACGCGATAGTCGCCGCTGGACCGACCGACCGACACGATCTCATGGCGGTTTCGGAGTTCGTCGCAGACGGTTTGGCCGATATCGCCCGAGGCGCCTACCACGATGGTCTTCAAGGAGATTCTCCGATAATCTCCTGATACTTCTTTAGTTTTCGGTTGAGTATGTCATGGCGCCGATCAAGCTGAGCTTGACGGATTGCAAGACTGTCTCGGTGTTTTAGAAGCGCGGATTTCCGTTCAGGAATGGTTTCATCACCACCTCTATAGAGAGTGGCGAAGGCGCGCATATCTGACAGCGTCATTCCTGTTTCGCGTAAGGATGACAATAGGGTCAGCCAATCCAGGTCGGTCGCATTGAACTGGCGTTTGCCGTCCGGTCCTCGGGAAATCGGCGGACATAGTCCCGATTTCTCGTAATACCGGATCGCTGAAACGGTGAGGCCCGAACGTTCCGCCACTTCTGCTATTCTCATTCCGGTCGCTCCTTTCTTTTCGACCCTATACCGACCTCGAGCAGCTTTAGGTCAAGCCTGCTTATGGGTCGACCGGCGACGGAATCGACATTGAACTCGGGTTATCGATTCAGTACGTTAATGCCTGCTTATCCATGTGCGGCTAGGGTTCCGTTGCCAACGAGCAAGCTGGACCAAGCGCCGTTATGAGCCGTTGGCGGACACCCGAGGATTAGAAGACCAGAGGGGGTGGACAGGGCGTGTTGAAACACGTCCGTGCACTGCTCGAGGTCTGTCATGTCCATCTCCGGTTTCTCGCTTGTTTTAGCCGCCGCGCTCTGTCACGCGATCTGGAATTACTTCGTCAAACGCATCGATGGCGGCCCGGAGCTGATCTGGCTGTTCTCGCTGGTCGCCGTGATCCTCTATTTGCCGCTCGCAATTTGGATTTTGGCGGTTGAACAACCGGATCTCGGTCTGCCGGCGATCGTCTTCATACTGGGAAGCGTCGTTCTACATCTCGGGTATTTCCTGCTTCTGCAGGCGGGATATCGGACCGGCGCGATGTCCGTGGTCTATCCGGTCGCGCGGGCTTCGGGACCGCTTCTGTCGACCACATTCGCAGTCTTGGCGCTCAATGAGGTCGTGACGCTTCAGATGGGCGTCGGCGCCTTGATCATCGTGTTTGGCGTTTTGATGCTGGCTGGCGGGATCAGGACCGATGCGAAGGACGCCCGGGGCTCGCTATTCTTCGGATTGGGCGCGGGAACGCTGATAGGCGCCTACACAGTTTGGGACGCCTATGCGGTGTCGGTCCTGCTGGCGCCGCCGCTTTTGTTGGACTATGTGTCAAGTCTTGGACGACTGGTGATCTTGGCGCCCGTCGCCAATCGGAATAGAGAGCGCATCCGTCGACAGTGGCGGGACCACAAGCTCGGCGTGATCGCCATCGGTGTCTTCAGCCCGCTTGCCTATATCCTCATCCTCTACGCTCTAACTTTCACGCCTGTGACGTACGTGGCGCCGCTCAGGGAGATCAGCGTCCTTCTGGTTGTCCTCGCGGGAAGTCTGTTGCTGAAAGAAGGCCGCCTCAAGCAACGGCTTGCCTGGGCGGCGGTGATCTTGGCGGGTATGGCGCTGCTTGTATCCGCTTAGGCGCCAGTCATCGCGGACGAACTGGGAGACGCATGAGAGCGCGTCGCAGCTCCAATCCGCTTATCCAGACCAGCGGAGTGTTAATGCCCCTCCCACAAGTCCGGCGACACGACCGTTCGCTTGTTGAGGCAGAGCAGGAGTCGCGTAAAACCTGCGCCCTCGATCGGGGGCGAGCGGTGGACGACGCCGCTGTTCGGGCCGGCCTGGTTTCCTTTGAAGAGGGCGACATCGCCGTCTCCAAGCTGCTCCAGCGGTCCGTCATAGTCCCTCTGCGCCTCGATCGCGCGCTTGGCGTGGGTGCTGGCAACCCACTCGGTCGCAGGACCGCGATAGGTCGTCAGCAGGCGCGCTTCCACACTGTCGCGATGAAACTTCCAGCAGGCGTCATTGTCGATACGGGCCAGACGCACATCGACCAAGTCGCTCCGGGTGATCTCGGCGAACGCGCTGACGAGACCGTCTATGTCTTCCAGCAAGAAGTCTCGCATGGCGCCGGCGGCGAGACCGTGTGCGTCGAACTCGGGGTCCAGAGCCTGCTGCAGGTCGCTTGGCCGCACCAAAACACGGAGATGCGGCAGGGCCGCGGCGTCCATACCGTCGATCCAAACCTGGAACTGCGGCGGCAACCGGCGTTCCCAGATCACAAGCTCGGCGGCCGGTTCCTTGAAGGCGGCGAGGCCGTCTCTCGTCTCGACCATCCGGACACTGTCGGTCGATGCGACCGGGTTCGCCAAGGCGTCGCGCATCGCAGCGGGCGGCGGCATGCCGGCGCTCCTCAGCGCCCTTTCTTGAACAATGGTCATTCAGCGGCCTCCGCGCGCCGCCAGCTCGGGAACGGATCCGGCAGATCGGGCAGGGTGTCGGGGCGGGACGCGTCGAGCGCCGGCAATAGGCACTTGTCCAGCCGGCTTTTCAGCGCCGGCCAGTCGATCCCGCTTCCGATGAAGACGATTTCTTGGCGCCGGTCGCCCCAGGGCTCCTGCCAGTTGGCTTCCATATAGGCTTGCGCGGTCTCGCTTTCCGGCCAGCGTTCCTTGGGAACCGCCGCCCACCATGTACCCAACGGGTGAACCGACGATAGAGCGCCCGCGAGCGAGAATTCGGCCACCCAGCCGGGCCGCGTGGCGATCCAGAAATGCCCCTTGGCGCGAATGACGCCCGGCAGATCGCCGTTCAACAGCGCGTGGATGCGATCCGGTATAAAGGGACGCCGGGCGCGATAGACGAAGCTCTCGACGTCATATTCTTCGGTTTCCGGCGTATGATCCGCAAAGCCATAGAGTTCCTTGGCCCACATCGGATGTTCGTGCGCCTTCTCATAATCGAACAGCCCGGTATCGAGAATGGCGTCCGCCGGGGCGTCGGAATGATTGGTCTCGATGATCCGCGCATCCGCATTGAGGCTGCGGATGATCTTGCGCGCGGCGTCGACCTGTTCCGGCGACGCATCGGCCACCTTGTTGAGGATGACCACGTCCGCGAACTCGATCTGATCGGTGAGGAGATGGACAAGTGTGCGTTCGTCTTCTTCGCCCAGGGTCTCGCCCCGGTCCCGCAGGAAGTCGTGGCTGGAATAGTCGCGCAGCAGGTTCACCGCATCGACGACCGTCACCATCGTGTCGAGCCGGGCGACGTCCGACAGGCTCTCGCCGTCCTCGTCGCGGAAGTCGAAGGTGGCGGCGACGGGCAGGGGCTCGGAGATGCCGGTCGATTCGATCAGCAGATAGTCAAAGCGCCCTTCTTCGGCGAGGCGGCGCACTTCCGTGAGCAAATCGTCCCGCAATGTGCAGCAGATGCAGCCATTCGACATCTCGACCAGGGTTTCATCGGTGCGGCTGAGCTCCGTATCGGCGCGCACCAGATCGGCGTCGATATTCACCTCGGACATATCGTTGACGATCACGGCGACGCGCCGTCCGTCGCGGTTATTCAGCACGCGGTTCAGAAGCGTCGTCTTCCCGGCCCCAAGGAAGCCGGAAAGGACCGTGACGGGAAGGCGCGGGGCTACAATGGTCACTGTTCTTGCCTCGTAACTCTTTGGACCCACTATCGGGTTGCGCGCGCATGACGGCCGAAGATTGGAGACAATGCCGCCTCGACCAGGGAACTATCACGCACCGAAAGCAATAATAAATGTTATAACATAACGCAAGCGGATGTCTGACGATCCCCGGGGCCGCCATCGCCTGTCCAAAAGAGGATCATCCTCGCCCGGCCCCCTACGCTGAACAGCGGACGCCCCGCCCTTGGCGATGTCGCCAAGAGCGGCGCCGGCGCCATAACCGGGGATTCAGTCAGATGCTGCGGTCGACCTTGAGGCGTGGCGGGGTCTTCTTCTGTTCCGGCGCGACGTCGAACGGCAACTCCGCGCGCGATCCGCCGTGTTTCTCCCACAATTCCATAAAGTTGTGTTTCTTCAGATCGGGCGGGTTGACGCCGTAAATCACGGCGAGGACGCCGCCGTCAAAAGAGAGCACGCCGGTTCCCATCCCTTTGCCCCTGAAGGGACCGACCGGCTGTCGACCGATTGTTCGGATTAGCCCCGCGACTTCCAGGCCATTGTCGAAGCAGCGCAGCTTCGCCTCGGCGGTGCGTCCAAAACCGGAGAAACTGTAATATCCCTGACAGACCACTTCGCCGTTTGGGTCGCGATAGGACAAATACCGAATGTGCGGTTCCGCGATACGCCCGTCATAGACCGTAAGGCCGCCGAATTGGTAGGCTGTCGCCTTCGAAACATCCGTCAAAGACACCGCCTGCGGCGCTTCGTCATCGCGACCGGTGGGGTAGACCACGGCCAGAACCGGCGTGACGCTGCAGCGTCGCCGGGCGCAATGTCGGGTCGACTCCCGTAGCGCCGCGACGAGCCGTCCGTCGCTGTCATCGATCGACGGGTCGAGGAGGCCGCCAACATCGTTCAACGACACATGAGGCGGCGCGCCGCAACCAATCGCCAATAAGGCGAGAAGGAGCATCAGTGGCTTCATGACGCGCTATCCAGAAGAATGACTTTTTCCAATCATACATGGACGCTAATGACGCACCAAGGCTCGACTCCCCGCGCAGTTCAGCTCCTTGAGGTTTCGCCGGGGTTTTTCGGACCACTAGGTCGCGGTCCGGGAATCGGCGCGTCGGTGATGGCGGCAGCGTCTCGCGCGTGCGGCGCTTCGTCGCTTGTAACGCCGATCGGTGTCCAATTTGCGGGTCCGACAAGGGTTGCCGCGATTTCCTCGTATATTAAGATTTAGTTATGAAATATAATCTAGACTTAGGCCGAGCTGGCGTCGGACGATATGCCGGTGAGATTCGGCGCGGACCGCGAGACCAGTTGGGCGTTTCCGACGCCCGCCGGGCGCTGTGCGATGGCTTTCAGTGAGTAGGCTGACTTGAAGAAGACAGTCCAGGAAAAGAAACGCGTATGAGCAAGAGCTCGACCACCGCCTTGATCCTTGCGTCCATTAGTCTCGTCGCACTTTTCGTGTGGCAAGTGTCGACCGGATACAATGACGCCAAGACCGCGTTCCTTGAAAACCTCGAGCTCGTTCTGCGCGAGAATACTGCGACAAATCGGGTCTTGCTGCAGGGACATGTTCGCCGCGTGGGTGATCTGGCGGCGCTGGTGAATGAGCCGGGATTTCCAACGTTGCTCAGCCGAGAATGCCTGGAAGTCGGCGATGCTGGGTGCTTGCCGGGTCTGACCGTCTGGCCGTCGAAGAGCGGTGATTGGCGGGCGTCCCCAATCGTCGATTGCGGACAGGATGAATTCTTGGCGCGCCTCGAAGACGTACAAGACCGCACCTACGCCATTGGACCGACCGCCTGGATGCCGTCAGATCGCGTGATGGCGCCCATCGCACACGCCATTCCAGGCGGCGCCGGGTGGATCGCCGCCTGCGCCGACATTGATCCAATTCGCGCCTTGTGGAGAGATCTCGAGCTTCCGACAAAGACGTCGATGGCGTTGATCCGGGCGACGGACTTCCGCCTTTGGGTCCGTGAGCCTTTCAGCCCCGACCTACTGGGGCGTGACCTGTCCAACGGGCCATTGGTGGCGGCGATGCTCGAAAACGGACCGGGTGTCGGCGGTACGGCCGACATCACGGCGACACAGACGGACTTCGTCCAACGCACCGTTCAGTGGAGCCCGGTTGGCGTCGACGATCTGATATTGGTCGCCGGCTATTCGAAGGATCACTTTTTCGAAACATGGTTCAAACGTGAGGCTCCGCATCTCACGATCGTCGCTGCGCTGGTCGTCGCCTTTATGCTCATGGCCTTTCTCTCGTCAAGAAGCATCGCCAAACGGTTTCAAGAGGTTTCCGATCTGGCCCAGCGCCTGTCGATCGCGACGGAAGGCGCGCAAATAGGCGTGTTCGATTTCGATTTTCGAACCGGGCGTCTCGAATGGAACGACGAAATGCTTCGCATCTATGGCATGGATCGAAACCAGTTCACGGGAACGTTCGAGGACTGGCGGCAGGCCGTGCATCCCGATGATTTAGCCGAAGCCGAGCGTCTGTTCAGCGACGCCCGAAAGGCGAAAGGGCAGTTCAAGACGGATTTTCGGATCATCAGGCCGGACGGGGTTGAGGCCTGGATCTTTGCTGTGGCCGAGTTCACGGAGACTGAAAGCGGGCTTCCCGAGCGCGTCCTTGGGGTGAATATCGATATATCCGAGCGCATTCACTTCCAGGAAGAACTCCAGCAATTGTCGGCTCGCCTGGCGACCGAACGCGACAAGTCCGAAAAGGACAATAAGGCCAAGACCGACTTCATGGCGCATATGAGCCATGAGATCCGGACGCCGCTTAACGCCATCATCGGTTTCACCCAGATTTTGCAGACGAGGCTCTCCGGCGACGATACGAGCGCGAAGGAGAAAGAATACACCGAGGACATCCTCAAAGCGGGCAATCATTTGTTGGGACTCGCCAATGAATTCCTCGACATATCGAAGATCGAACACAATGTCCTGGAGCTCGACGTCAAGAAGCATAATGCGCAGGATTTGATCGAAGATGCGCTGACAACGGCGAACGCCTTGAAAACCAACGGCGTTTCTTTTGAAGTCGATGTTGACGCCGGTTTGGAAGTCCAGTGTGACAAACGAACAATGCACCAATGCCTGTTAAACTTGCTTACGAATGCGATCAAGTATTCGCCGAGGAACGGGGTCATCAAGGTCGGCGCATCCGCTCGAAAGGATCAGGTCGCCTTCTTTGTCGAGGACAGCGGCGCCGGCATCGATAGTCAATTGCTGCAGAATATCGGCCGGCCCTTCCTGCGACCCCAGGGGCCCGACGTGGCGAATCCGAACGGCATCGGGTTGGGGTTGGCGATCACAAAACGGCTAATCGAGAAGCAAGGCGGAAAGCTGGTCGTTGAGGCCAAGCAGGGCGTAGGCACGCGCGCCGAACTCGCGGTTTGACGCCGGGCATAGCCGCGAAACAGAAAAAGCCGGACCGAATACCGAGCCCCGTTTGCGAGTGCAGCTCAGTGTGTCTGGCGTCACTTATGTCCGAGACGTCGCCAACTTGATCGCGGCGCCTGTGAACAGGACGCCAAGCGCGCCGTCGATCCAGCGTCGCGCGCGCCGGTAGAATTGGATGACCGGCGCGGTCGAAAATGTGACCGCGTAGGCCGAATGCACGAGCAAGGATAGGGCCGTGGCGATGACCACCAAGGAAATAGCGGCCCAAGTCGGTGCGCCGGCGCCCAGCCCGATCCCGACGATCGCGATCCATTGCAGGGCGGCCTTTGGGTTGGTGATTTGAATGACCACGCCCCGCCAGAACAAGTTGCCCCCTTGTGCGGCCCGCGTGGCGGCTTTCTCATCCGGGGTCATCGCCGACCGGAAGGCCTTATAGGCCAGGAAAAGCAGATAGCCCGCGCCAATTATTTTGATCACGAACAGAACCTGCGCATAGGCGGAAACCAAAGCGGTCAATCCCGTGACGGTCAGCGTCGCCCAAAGTCCCGTTCCGGCGCCCACGCCAAGCGCTAGGGCCGTTCCCTGCCGCCGTCCGCGCTCCATCGACGTCCCGATGATCGCGAGGATGTTCGGACCGATGGCGATGAAACCGGCTGAGAAAATGCCCAGCGCAAGGAGAAGATTGGCGAGGTCGTCCGACATGGTCGTGTTTCTCCTGGTTCGATGGCGCCGGAGCGTTGTACGCCTTTCAGCCCTTATGATGCGCCGGCGCGAGGCCATAGACCGGGGTCGACAAGCCTGCTTCACGCGCCTTCAATTGTAGAGCCAGGAACTGCGAATAGTGGCGGGATTGATGCAGGTTGCCGCCATGGAACCAAAGCGCTTCTTGCTGGGTCGGCTTCCACATATTCCGCAGTTCGCCCTCCCACGGGCCCGGGTCTTTGGTGGTGTCCGAGCCGAGGCCCCAGCACTTGCCGACCTTATCGGCGACCTCTTGGCTGATCAGTTGCGCCGCCCAACCGTTCATCGAGCCGTAGCCGGTGGCGAAGACTACCAAATCCGCGGGAACTTCTTCGCCATCGACGACGATGCCGTTCTCGGTGAAACGCTCCGCCTGGCCGTGTTTCAGTTTGATCGAGCCGTTGGCCACCAATTCCGACGCGCCGACATCGATGTAGTAGCCGGAGCCGCGCCGCAGGTATTTCATGAACAGCCCGGTTTCGTCGGCCCCAAAATCAAGCTGGAAACCCGCTTTCTTGAGACGGTCATAATAGTCCGCGTCACGTTTTTTGATCTCGTCGCATTGCGCCTTTTGGATCGCCGGCAGCACCGCATACGGGATTGAGGCGAAGATCAGGTCAGCCATGTCGGTGGTGACGCCGTTCGCGATCGCCTCCTCGGAATAAAGCGCGCCGAGCGCCAATTCCATGAGCGTGTCGGACTTGACCACATGGGTGGTTGAGCGCTGTACCATGGTGACATCGGCGCCGGCCTCCCACAATGCGGCGCAAATATCGTGCGACGAGTTGTTCGAGCCGACCACGACAACCTTTTTGCCGACATAGGCGTCCGGGCCCGGATGCTTGGAAGAGTGGTGCCATTCGCCCTTGAAAATATCACTGCCGGGCAGGTCCGGGACGTTCGGCACGCCGGACATGCCCGTCGCCAACACCAACTGTTTGGGCTTCAACACCACGGTCTCGCCGTCGCGATCCACGGTCACGGTCCATTCGCCTGTCGCTTCGTCATAGCTAGCCGACTGGGCCGTCGTTTTGGTCCAGTAGTTGAGTTCCATGATCTTGGTGTAGCTCTCCAGCCAATCGCCGATCTTGTCTTTCGGGCTGAAGACCGGCCAATGATCGGGGAAGGGCAGGTAGGGCAGATGGTCGTACCAGACCGGATCGTGGAGGCAGAGCGACTTGTAACGCTTGCGCCAACTGTCGCCGGGGCGTTCGTTCTTCTCGATGATGATGGTCGGCACACCTAGCCGGCGCAGCCGCGCGCCCAGCGCGATGCCGCCCTGGCCGCCGCCGATGATCACGACATAGGGTTGTGTTTTGTAGCCAAGCTCCGCTTCTTCGCGCGCCTTCTTTTCGCCATAAGTCTCGCGATCCTTGAAGGCGCCGTGGGTGACGCCGGGATCGCGTGTCTTCCCGGCATGCTCCTCATGACCCTTCAGCGCTTGCGCTGTGGTCATCAGCGTCCAACAGCCATCGTCTTTCAGGCGCACATGGCCCTTGCCGATCGCTGTCTCGGTCTCAAAAGTCAGCCAAGCTTCGGTGACGCCGTCCGCCTCAGTCGCTTCGCCGTCGATGCGCCAGTTCGTCGGGCGGATGTCCGCCAGGGTCGTCGCCGCCATCTCGCCGATCGCGTCGCGGCCCTCCATGGTCTTGATGTTCCAGGTGAAGGCGATCAGGTCGCGCCAATAACAGTCTTCCCCGAACAGCCCCTTGATCGCCTCGACGTCCTGAGCTTCCAAGGCGCTGGCGAAACTATCCAACCATGTCCTGACTTTGCCGCTTGGCGCGATCGCATCCATATTGACCTCCCATTTGCATTGGCGTCCGCATCGGATTGGTTCCGATTTCCACTTTGTCCTTTAGTATGTCGCAAGACCAAGCGCGTCACAACAAGACTGGGCGCGGCTGATGCGCCCGGCGCCGGACGACGCCATGACTTAGGCCGTGGATATCAGCCGACGCCCCGCAGAGAAGACCTGTCGCCATTCGATGATGGAATAGGATTTGCGCAGTCCGGTCGGCCAAAAAGGGTCTTCCCGGACCAGTCGTTCGGCGTCCGCCTTGCTTTCAACCGATACGACCCACAGCCCGTCCCGACCTTGGCTTGAGACATCGACTAAGGGGCCTGCCGCATCAATGCCGGCCGCGTTTCGCTCCAGGAAGGCGAGATGCTCCGACATGTATGTCTTGCGGATATCAGGATCCGCGTCCGGCGCGTCTTCGAATAGGATGATGAACGTCATGGCAGGTCCTCCGTCTCTCTGAATTCTTCATCCTATCCCAGCGCAAAGGATGGTTGCGGCCATATCTGCGCCGAACTAGGCTGCAAAAATGCAGGCTGTGAACTGGGATGATCTCAAGTGCCTATTGGCGCTGCATCGCAAGGACGGTTTCTCCGATGCGGGCCGGTCGCTCGGCGTGAGCGAGACGACCGTGGCCCGGCGCGTGCGCCGGTTGGAGCAGCGCCTGGAAGTCTCGCTCTTCATACGCAATGGTGCGGGCGGGTATGATCCTACCGACGAGGCGTTGGCGATCATTTCTCACGCCGAAGCGGTTGAGCGTGAGATTGGCGCGATACGGGAATTGGCGGGACAAGCGGCTGAGCGCGCGCAGGGCGTCGTCAGCATCAGTTCTGTTCCCTTCATCATAAATCGGTTCTTGGTGCGCCATCTTGCGGCGTTTCAGGTGGATCATCCGGCGCTGAGCATCGAACTGGCGCCGGAACCGGGCAATGTCGATCTAAGCAAGCGCGCCGCCGATCTGGCTATAAGGTTCTCCCGCCCGACTCATGGAGGGCTCAAAATCAAGGCTCGGAAGCTGGGGACGTTGTCCTTCGATCTCTATTGCTCCGCTGGCCACGCACCGGGACACGAGAGCGAGCTCAAGTGGATTGGCTATGACGACGCGCATGCGAGCCTGCCGCAGGCGCGCTGGATCGAGGCGGAGATCGCCGGATCGGCGGCCGAGAAGACCGCGTTGCGCGTCGCGGATCTCGAGACTGCCCTAGAAGCGGCCGCCGGCGGCGCCGGAAAGACGTTCTTGCCGGTTGCTGTTTGCGGCGACGACCGGCGTCTGCGCCTTGTATCCAAGGGACGTGCGCCGAAACGCCTAAGCCGCGACGTCTGGCTGCTGTCGCACACCGACCAGGCCGGGCGCGCGTCTGTCGAGGCTGCTTCGGCTTGGCTCGCCGCTTTACCTTGGCGCTAGCGTGAAGCGGTTTTGAGCGGCTCGTTTGCGTCCCTAGGAAGAGGCGGAAAATGTTGCTGCATATTGCTCCCGCAGCAGCGCCTTTTGCACCTTGCCCATGGTGTTGCGCGGCAGTTCATTGACGACGAACAGGGCCTTGGGCTGTTTGAAGCGGGCGATTTTCGGGGCGATAGCCTCGGCGATGGCGGCGGTCGTGAGGTTTCGCTCGGGCTCCGGCGCCAGAACGCCGACGACGCCCTCGCCAAAATCGGGATGCGGCACGCCGATCACCGCCGATTCCAGAACGCCTTCCTGATCGTCCAAGAGAAGCTCGATTTCCTTCGGATAGATGTTATAGCCCCCGGAAATGATCAGGTCTTTCGACCGGCCGACGATCTGCAGGTAGCCGTCTTCGTCGATCTGACCGAGATCGCCGGTGCGGAAGAAACCGTCCGCGCTGAATTCCTCCGCGGTCTTTTCCGGCATATTCCAATAGCCGATGAAGACATTCGGACCGCGCACTTCGATTTCGCCGATGGCGCCCGATTCGGCGTCGCCGCCGTTGTCATCTCCGTCGTTACGACCGGCGATCCGCAGCTCGACGCCGGGCAAGGGTTTTCCGACCGTTCCCGGCTTGCGATCGCCGTCATACGGGTTGGACGCGATCATGTTGGTTTCCGTCATGCCGTAGCGCTCTAGAATCCGATGCCCGGTGCGGGCCTCGAAGGCGCGGTGCGTCTCCGCCAGCAACGGCGCGCTGCCAGAGACGAACAGCCGTATATGCGCGACCAAATCGCGGCTCAGCCGCGGATCGTCCAGCAGCCGCGTATAGAAGGTCGGCACGCCCATCATCACCGTGGCCCTAGCGAGGCCGGAGATCATGGCGTCGGCGTTGAAGCCGGGCAGAAAGATCATCCGGCCTCCCGCCAGCAAACTGACATTGGTGGCGACGAACAACCCATGCGTGTGAAAGATGGGCAGGGCGTGGAGAAGCGCGTCGGACTGATCGAAGGCCCATGCGCGGGTCAGCGCCTCGGCGTTGGACAGGAGGTTGCCCTGGGTCAGCATCGCCCCCTTAGAGCGCCCGGTGGTGCCCGACGTGTACAGAAACGCCGCCAAATCCGCCGCGGTGCGCGCCCTAGTCTCATAGCGTGTGGGTTTGGCTGAAGCCGACTCCGGCAAACCGCCTGAGCCGTCGCCGGACAGCGTCAGCAGCGTTGCGCCGGCCTGAGTCGCGATCGGATTGAGGCTCGGCTCAGACTTGGGGTCGCAGATCAGCAGTTTGGGCGTTGCGTCGCGAACGAAATACGCCACTTCGTCCGATGTATAAGCGGTGTTGAGCGGCAGGAACACCACTCCGGATTGAACGCAAGCCGCGTATACGGCCAGCGCCCAGGGCGATTTCGCCGCCTGCAGGGCCAGCCGATCGCCAGGCCGAAGGCCGGCCGCGTCGATCACATGAGCAATCTGCGCCGCGCGCTGGAGGAAGGCGTCATAGGTCCAGACGTCGCCGGTCGGGAGCTCGAGAAAGGGGCGCTCGCTGCCGATATGCGGACCAAAGAGCGCGTCGAACAGTGTATTTGTCATCGCTTTCAAGCTTCCAAAGTTGTTCTATGATCGGTTGACGAGAAGCGCTTCGACGGGGCCGGCGGCGATCACGGCGCCGTCGTGAGCATGCCGTTCGTGATTCGTCTCGACCCGCGCCGGGTCGTATAGATAGTTGACCATCACCCCGGCGCTACGCGTGAGGCCCGCGCGCGAGGTGTCGGCCTGGGTGTGGAGCGCGTTCAGAATGGCGCCGTTCCCGAGGTGGAACCGGGCGACCGGGTCGACCGGACGCCCGTCGGCCCGTTTCGCCTGCAGGAAATAGCGCGCGGCGAGGGTCTTCAGGGGGGCGTCTTGCGCGCGCAAGGACGTGAGGTCGCCGTCGAGCGCAGTCGACAGCGCGCCCTTGACCGCGCGCGCCGCCTCGTCCTCTTCGCGCGCAAGCCATTGGGCGAGGCCCGGCGCCGGCGACAAAGTGACGAATGTCTCGAGATGCGGCAGTTCAGCCGAGAGGTCCGACACCACCTGTTTGATCAGCGAGTTGCCGAAGGACACGCCTTTCAGGCCGGCCTGGCAATTGGAGATCGAATAGAACACGGCGGTTGTCGCCTCATCCACCGCCATCGGCCGGCGGTCTTCCGACAACAGGGACTGGATCGACGACGGCGTGGATTTGGTCAGCGCCACCTCAACGAAGACCAGCGGTTCATCCGGCATCGCAGGATGGAAGAAGGCGAAGCAACGCCGGTCCTCAGGATGCAACCGTCGACGCAACTCGTCCCATGTGCTGATTTCATGCACCGCTTCATAGGCGATGATCTTCTCGAGGATCTGCGCCGGGCTCGACCAGTCCACCCGCCGCAAGACAAGGAAACCGCGATTGAACCAGGACGCAAATAGATTGGCGAAATCGAGGTCGGTCCGTGCGAAAGACGGGCGCTCAGTCAGTGCGGCCAGGAGGTCGGCGCGCATCGCGACAAGGTCGGCCGTCGCCCCCGGCGCGCAATTGAGTCGCCGCAGCAACTCTTGCCGCCGCGGCTCGGCGGCCTTGAGAAGTTTGCGCAACGAGGGGGCGCCGCGGTCGTCGCGATAGGCGCGCGCGGCGGTTTCTGCGACGCCGGCGTCGATATCGAGGTCTTCGGTCAGAAAGTTGAAAAAGGCGGTCCGTCCCTCAGCGTCCAGGCCGCGATAGCTTTCCAGAACCGCGGCGGCGAGCCGCATTCCGGACACTTCGCCGCGCCCGCTGAGCAATTCTTCGCAAAGCGTTTCAATCGGCGCGCTCGCCATCGAGGCCGGACGCCAAGCGCGACGTTCGAACAATGAGGACAGCAAGTCCTGAAGCAGGGCGCCGGGCGTCATATCGCCGGCCCCAGCACCAATTCCGGCAGACCCGTCGCCAGCCACGGAAAGAGGCTGAGGATCACGATCGCGGCGACCATGCAGCCGACATAGGGCAGCGACCCTTTCAGGATGGTCTTGAGCGGGATATCCGGCGCAATGCCGTTGATGACATAGAGGTTCAGCCCGACCGGCGGCGAGATCAGCCCGATTTCCATGTTGATCGTCAGAATCACCGCGAACCAATAGGGATCGAACCCGGCCGACGTCACGATCGGCAACAGAATCGGGGCCGACATCAGGATCACCGCGACCGGCGGCAGGAAGAATCCGGCGATCAAGAGGAAGATGTTGATGAAGATCATCAGCACCCAAGGGTTGGCGTCCAGCGTGCCGATCCATTCTGCTATCGATTGTGTGATGAACAGGCTGGACAGCATGTAGGAGAACACGCCGGCGGCCGCGATGATGAACAGGATCATCACGCTTTCTCGGGTGCTGTCGCGCAGGACCACCCACAGCGCCTTCGGGTTCCACAATTTATAGATGATAATGGCGATCGCCAGGCACAGCAGGGCGCCGACGGCCGCCGTCTCGGACGGTGTGGCGTAGCCGCCATACATGGCCACCAACACGCCAAGGATGATCAGGATGAAGGGAATGACCCGCGGCATGATCTCCAGCTTCTCGCGCAGCGAGAAGCGGCGCGCGCCGAGCACCGAGATGTCGCCATGGCGCCAGGTGTCGTACAGCGACCAAGCCATGAACAAGGCGACGAGCAACAGGCCCGGAATGACCCCGGCCAGGAACAATCGGCCGATCGACGTCTCCGTCGCGATGCCATAGACGATCATCGTGACCGAAGGCGGGATCAGAATGCCCAGCGTGCCGCCGGCGGCGATCGATCCGGCCGCCACCCCGTCGGTGTAGCCGCGCTTGCGCATCTCCGGAATGCCCATCTTGCCGATCGCCGCACAGGTTGCAGGCGAAGAACCGGACATTGCGGCGAATAGCGCGCAGGCGCCCAGGTTGGAGACGACCAGCCCGCCCGGAACCCGGGTCAACCAACGGTCGAGCGCTTCATAAAGATCAGCGCCGGCGCGGGTCGATGCGATCGAGGCGCCCATGATGATGAACATCGGGATCGACAACAGAGCGAAATTGTCCAACTTGCCGAATAGGATCTCCGGCATCAGTTCCAGCGACCGGGCGCCTTCGAAAATCAGGATGAATCCGGCGGCGACGATCAGCAATCCGTTGGCGACGGAAACGCCGGAGAAAAGGACGCCGATGGTGACGATCGCCACCAGGACGCCAAGCAGAAGCGGGTCCATTTCTCAGTGCTCCAGCACGCCGTAATTCTTCTCGAGATCGACCGCCACAGCATAGAAATCTGCAATCAACTGCAGCAGAAACAGACCGAATCCGATCGGTATGGCGAGGTAGGGGATCCAAAGACGGACGCCCCAGACCGTGTCTGAGCGCCAGTTGCGCGACCACGCCTCGTACCATTGGTTGAAGCCGTAAAAGAGCATCACGGCGATTACCGCGATACTGACCGCCAGGGTGGTCAGGATCAGCGCCTTGCGCGGTCCCGGCGGCAGCGCCATTGGCAGCAAGTCGACATTTACATGGCCGCGCAACCGCTGGACATAGGGCAGTCCCAAGAGGGTTGCGGCGATCATCATGTAAATGACGGCCTCAGTCTGCCAGATCGTGCTTTGATTGAGGATCGCACGGACATAAATCATCTGACAGGTGATCGCCACGGAAAGGACGATCAAGCCGGCGGCGAACCAGCCGCATAGCGTAGAGATCGCCCCGACGGCCCAGAGAAACCGATTGCGGCGATGAGGCAGAGCGGTCAGGTCGTCTGACGGCGACATGGCTTTTTTCCTGACAATTTTTGGATGTTGGTTCAGTTACGGCGAATGCCCCGCCGGAAACGCACGCGCTTCCGACGGGGCGCAGCGGCTATTCGACAGCGAGCGCCATATCGAGCAGCGCCTGGCCGTTCGGCGTGGATTCGACAAAGTTCGCATAGGAGGTCTTCTGCGCGATGTCGCGCCAGGCCTGGAACTCCTCCTGTGACATATACGCGATTTCGACGCCGGCTTTTTGGAACGACTCGACCGAGGCGGCGTCCTGCTTCTTCGCTTCCGCCAGATAGTAGGCTTCAGCCTTTTCGGCGGCGGCATCGAGCGCGGCGCGCTGGGCGTCGGTCAGCTCTTCATAGGCCGTCTTGTTCATCAATAGCGGCTGATACATGAACCACAGGGCGACATCGGCCGCCGGCGTATAGCATTTGACCTGCTCATAGATCCGGAAGGAGACAAAGGACGAGGAGGAGGTGTTGGCCGCCTGCAGCACGCCGGTCTGCATCGCATTGTAGATCTCCGATGAGGCCATCGAGGCGATCGAGGCGCCGGCGCCCGCCAGCATTTGTTCGAACGCGCGACCGGCGGCGCGGGTCTGCAAGCCGACAACATGCTCCGGCGCCGTAATGCACCGATCCACCCCAACGAAACCGCCGGCCAGATAGCCGTGGACGAGGACGCGGACATCGTCTTCGGCCATCAGCTTTTCCAGTTCGCCCATGAACGGGCTCTCGTTCAAGCGGGCCGCATGATCGTGGTTTTTCACCAAGCCCGGCATGAGGGTCAGGTTGAATTCAGGCCGCTGTCCGCCAGCGTAGGACAAGGGGTAAACGGTCATATCCAACTGGCCGCGCGACAGCGGTTTGTACTGCTCGCGTGGTTTGAACAGGGATTTCGACGGAAAGATCTTGATCGACAGGTCGACATCCGCCGCCGCGACTTCGTCGGCGACAATCTGCGCAACCTTATGGCGTACGTCGGCGGTGGACCATTGATGCGACAGGCGCAGTTCCTTGGCGACGGCTGGGTCGGCGGCAGGGGCGGCGGCTGCGACCGCAAGCGCGGCGGCGGCCGCGAGGAGCGTCGGTTTCATGAGTATTCCTTCCTGAAGGTATGGTTGGCTCGGTCTCGAATGTCGTTGAGCGGCGCATTGACGCCGCTAATCTCAAGCTTGCTCCGCTATGAATTCAGAGTCAATGGTTTTGTATACAAAAATACGCTTGTGGAATTCGTTATAGGATAATATTGTATGTGAATGGAACGCAGAACAGCAGACAGTCTTCGGGACGGAATTGAGCAACTGATCGTTTCCGGCGAATTCGGGAACGGCGAACGGCTCGACGAGGTTCGGCTCGCCGCGCGGTTCGGCGTCTCGCGCACACCGTTGCGCGAGGCGTTCCAAATGCTGGCGGCGTCCGGCTTGGTTGAATTGATCCCGCGGCGCGGGGCATTTGTGCGCCTGCCCGACCTCGTCGCGATGTTCGAAATGTTCGAGGTGATGGCCGAGCTTGAAGCGATGTGCGGGCGTCTGGCGGCGCGGCGCGTCACCCCCGCGATGCTGGCCGACATAAAGGCTGCAGCCGCCGCCTGCGAGGCGGCGCTGGAGGAAGGCGATTCTGACCGCTACTACCGGGAGAACGGCGTTTTCCATCATCTTCTCTACGCAGCCAGCGGCAACGGATTCCTCGCCGAAGAGGCCGAAAGGCTGCATCGCCGGTTGAAACCGTTCCGCCGCATGCAGCTCCGCGTGCGCGGTCGGATGCGCCAATCGATGGCCGAGCATCGCGATATCTTGCAGGCGATCGAGGACGGCGACGGGGCGAGGGCGGCCGACGCGCTGCGCGGCCATGTCGCGATCCAGGGCGAACGCTTCAACGATTTGATGGCGTCCTACGATATCGCCCAACGCCGCGCCGGTTGAAGCGCTCTTCGCGTAGCTGAGGACAATTCTGGGACCGCCTTGGCGGTCGCGGCGGCGCTCGCCCGTACCATGCGCGAAAACTTGTCGCACAAAGATTCTGAATAGACCCGAGCACCGCCCAGTTGAACGGAATTCAAGCGGTCGGGGAGCGCAGCCGAGACCGCATCTGCGCCAGCGCAGGCCTAGTTTTCCGAACGGTTTCGGTCGTCGCGTCCGCCTTGTTGGCGCCAAAGATATTATTTAGAATTATTTAAAACTGCTTGCCTTCCTTGTAATGAGTGTTACGTTGCGATCCGAGCGTCAAACGTCTAGGTTTGGCACAGGTGGGGGTTGGTTCCGGATGCCTGTCGGCGCGGGGCTGAGATCGCACAGCAAGATCATGATCACACTGCAAGACCGTGAAGAGGAGGTATTGATGGACGGAACCGCAATGTCAGAAGGACGATGTCCGGTCCTTGGGGGCGCGCACAGGCAGAGCAGCTTGGGCAGCAATGCGAACCAGCGTTGGTGGCCGGAATTGCTGAGCCTGAAAGTGCTCTCGCAAAACCCGCCGTCGATGAACCCGATGGGCGAAGCGTACAACTACGCGGAAGAGTTCAAGACACTCGACCTTGATGCTGTGATCGCGGATCTCACAGCCCTCATGACCGACTCTCAAGAGTGGTGGCCGGCCGATTATGGCCATTATGGTCCGATGTTCATCCGGATGGCGTGGCACAGTGCGGGAACGTACCGCGTGTTTGACGGCCGCGGCGGCGCCAGCACGGGCAGCCAGCGCTTTGCGCCGCTGAACAGCTGGCCGGACAACGGCAATCTGGACAAGGCGCGTCGTCTGCTTTGGCCGATCAAGCAGAAATATGGCCGCAAGCTCTCTTGGGCGGATCTGTTGATCCTGACAGGTAATGTCGCGCTCGAATCGATGGGCTTCAAAACGCACGGATTCGCCGGCGGCCGCGAGGATATTTGGGAACCGGAAGAGGACATCTATTGGGGCCCGGAGACCACGTGGCTCGGAGATGAGCGCTATACCGGGGATCGTCAGCTCGACAACCCGCTGGGCGCGGTTCAGATGGGTCTGATTTACGTGAATCCGGAAGGTCCGAACGGCAATCCCGACCCGGTCGCGTCCGGCCGCGATATCCGCGAAACGTTCGCCCGCATGGCCATGAATGACGAAGAAACCGTCGCGTTGGTCGCCGGCGGCCACGCCTTCGGTAAAGCCCACGGGGCCGCCGATCCGGGCAAATATGTCGGTCCGGAACCTGACGGCGCGGCGATCGAGCAGCAAGGTCTGGGCTGGCGCAACAGCTATGGCAGCGGCAAAGGCGGCGACACGATTACCAGCGGTATTGAAGGCGCGTGGACCACGACCCCGACGACATGGGACAACAACTATTTCGAGCTGTTGTTCAAGTATGATTGGGTGCTGACTAAGAGCCCGGCCGGCGCGCATCAATGGACCCCGAGCGATCCCGCTGCGGCGGAAATCGTGCCGGACGCCCATGATCCCAACAAACGCCACGCGCCGATGATGACGACGGCCGATATGGCGTTGAAAATGGATCCGATCTACGAGCCGATCTCTCGCCGCTTCCTGGAGAATCCGGAGCAGTTGGACGAGGCTTTCGGCAAAGCGTGGTACAAGCTGACGCACCGCGATATGGGGCCGATTTCCCGCTGCCTCGGTAAGCTGGTTCCGGATGAGCCTCTGATTTGGCAGGATCCGATTCCGGCGGTTGACCATCCGCTGGTGGATGATGCGGATATCGCCGATCTGAAAGCCAAGCTCTTGGCGTCCGGCCTCTCGGTGTCGCAATTGGCGACCACGGCGTGGGCTTCGGCCTCGACCTTCCGCGGCTCGGACAAGCGGGGCGGGGCCAACGGCGCCCGGATCGCACTGGCGCCGATGAAGGATTGGGAGGTCAACCAACCCGCCGAGCTGTCGACGGTGTTGGCCGCTTTGGAGAAGATCCAGAGCGAGTTCAACGGCGCGCAGTCGGACGGGAAGAAGATCTCGTTGGCCGACCTGATCGTCTTGGGTGGTTCGGCGGCGGTCGAAGAAGCGGCTCGGAAAGCCGGCCACGACGTCACGGTTTCCTTCACACCGGGACGCATGGATGCATCGCAGGATCAGACCGAGATCGATTCGGTCGGACATCTCGAGCCGAAGGCCGACGGGTTCCGCAACTATGTCGCCGATGGCGTCGTGAGCCCGCTGGAGGAGTTGCTGGTCGATCGCGCACAATTGCTGACGCTCAGCGTGCCGGAAATGACGGTCCTCGTTGGCGGCCTTCGCTCGCTTGGCGTCAACCACGGCGGAACGAAGCACGGCGTCTTCACCGATCGTCCTGAGACTCTGACCAACGATTTCTTCGTCAACCTGTTGAAGATGGACCTGACCTGGTCGAAATCGCCCAACGGCGGGACGATTTACGAGGGTCGCGACGCATCGGGCGCGGTTAAGGCGACGGGAACGGCCGTGGACTTGATCTTCGGGTCGAACGCACAGCTGCGCGCAGTCGCTGAAGTCTATGCCGAGGATGACGCGAAAGAGGCGTTTGTCGACAGCTTCATCGCGGCCTGGACCAAGGTCATGGAGCTGGACCGCTTCGACCTCGCCTAATCTGAAGGCGATTTGTAGCAGCGGGGCCGTCGCCTTTGACAAGGCGGCGGCCCTTGCTTTTGTTGGCGTATACGGTCGTGTCAGGCCGGAGTGTGCGTCGCGACGCAATGGATGCAGAGCAACGGCGTGGCCGCGCCGTTCAGACGCGGGCAGCGCCGGCTGGCGCCGCGGCGGCCATAATGTAAGTCAAGGCGATCCGATGTTCGGGGCGCGGTGATGGTCGGACCGACACGCCCGTCTCGCAGTTGCGTCTGGGTTGCTTTGACCGTCGCGCCGCGGCAAACCAGGACCTGGAACAGTCGTTCGAACACCGCACGATGCCAGACGGCGCTCGGCATGCTCAGCGGGTTGCCTTCGATCGTCACACGCGCCGGCGCGCTTCGGCGGCTGGGGAGCGCCTCGAACCGGCCCGAACCGACGAATGTCCAGGCGTGTTTGGCGATGGCGCGGATCAGCATCGGACCGGCGACGGAAGGCGGGGCCCAGCGCAGGACTCTGAGGGCCAGTTTGGGAATCCGGTTGGCGATGATGTAATCCGCCGTCCGGATCCCGGCGGTCCTAGCCAAGTCTCTGGCCTGATCCGGCGGCAGCGTTTGGAACAGCGCGTCGAACACCTGGCGGGCGAGGCGCTCGTCGATCATCTCGGTCGGCGGCGTGTCAAAGGCGGCGGCTGCGTCAGCTTTTTCGAAAATCCGGCGCGCCGCGTCGGAACCAAGCCGGTCGATCAGCGCCGAACGCAATTGCGTGATCGCGTTCGGACCGATGAGCGCCTGTTCTTCAGGTAAGGCGCTGGCGGATGCGCACGGCGTCACACGTGTTTCTCCAAGACGGGCGCATCCTGGTCTTCCATCTGTTCTGTCCCGCCGCCGCACGCCATCGCCGCAGCCGCTGTTTCAGCGTCGCTCGGGACGCCGGTCTTGCCACTGGTCTTCTGGCCCGCCGCTTTGCGGCTTTTGTCGGCGGCTGCGATCCAGTCATCCATCGCCGGCGCGGCGATCCGTTTGGTGCGGTCGAAATGGAAGTCGACTTTCTTGCGCGACTGCGGTCCCCAATAATTCACCTTGCCAAGATCGTAGAATTTCCGCTGGAAGCCCGCCTTCAGGAAGGCTTTCAGGCAACCAAGCAGGTAGCGCCGCCGGAATCCGCTGCCGCGCCAGGGATAATGGAACAGGGCTTTCTGGGAATAGAAGCGCCGGTAGTTGTTCATCACCCGGTCGAGCAGTTCGCCGCGATCCATCGCTTCCGGCTTCATGATCGGGGTGACGAAATTGTACTTCTCGAAATCGAAGACCTCGACCTTGTCGCCCAATTCCTGGAACAGCGAGGAGAAAGGCCAAGGCGTGTACATCGCCCAATTCGCCAGATCCGGCTGCCAGTCCCAGGCCATGCGATAGGTCTCTTCCAGCGTCTCGGCGGTTTCGTTCTCCAGCCCGACGATGAATTGCGCTTCGACAAAAATGTCCGCCTCGCGCAAGAGCTGAATGGCGCGTTTGTTCTCCTCGACGCGCGTTTCCTTGTTGAACCGGTCGAGTTTCAACTGCGCGGCCGCTTCCGTGCCCAAAGAGACATGGACAAGACCCGCCTTGCGGTAGAAGTGCAACAGCTCGGCGTCGCGCAGGATGTCGGTCACCCGCGTATTGATGCCCCATTTGATCCGCTCCGGCAGGTCGCGTGCGATTAACTCCTCACAGAAGGCGATGAATTTCTTGCGGTTAATCGTCGGTTCTTCATCGGCCAGGATGAAGAAGCCGACATCATGATCGTCGACCAGGCGCTCAATCTCATCGACCACCTTCTTCGGGTCGCGAATCCGATAATCGCGCCAGAATTTCCATTGCGAACAGAAGGAGCAAGTGAAGGGGCAGCCGCGCGCCATATTGGGAATGGCGACGCGCACGCCGAGCGGCACATAGATGTATTTCTCCCATTCCAGCATCGACCAGTCCGGATCGATCGCATCGATATCCTTGACCGTCGGCGCGGCCTCATTGGCGACGATGCGGGGGGAGGACCCGCTATCATCAATATAGGCCAGGCCCTTGATCTCGGCCCGGCGTTCCGGCCACGCGCCCTCGGCGACGGTTCGGATCAAGTTCTGGAATATCTCTTCGCCTTCGCCGCGGACGATCACGTCGATCCAGGGCGCCTCGGTCAGGACCTGCTGATACATAAAGGTGGCGTGGATGCCGCCCAAGACTCGGAGGGCGTTTGGCACGACTTCCTTGGCCGTCTTGAGGACAGACTCGGCGCGATAGATCGACGGCGTAATGGCGGTCGTGCCGATGACATCGGGTTGGAGATCCTGGAACCGCCTGGCGAGTTCCTCATCCTCCAACTCGTTGGTCATGGCGTCGATGAAGTGAATATCGTCGAAGCCGGCGGCCCTAAGATGCCCGGTCAAATACGCGACCCAGGCCGGCGGCCAACTCCCCGCAATCTCGGCACCGCCGGAGTGATAATTCGGGTGAACAAGGACAATCCGCATCACGACCTCCCATGACTGTATAGATAACCTTACATAAAGTAAGTCTATCCGAATTGACACAGGTCATTTTTAGGCCCGGCCGGCCGATTCGGCGCCGTGACTCGAATCGACGGCGCACTGGTGGAGACAAACCGCGTATCGACGGTGGGACCAGAACCTCTATGTGTTCTAACGGCCGGCGGCGCTGGTCGTTGTCGTGTTTCGTACGGAGCGTCAGTAAATCCATGGACTTCAATCAAATCCGTTATTTTCTCGAACTCTCGGAATGCCTGAATTTCACCAACGCGGCGGAACGCTGCAACGTGTCGCAGCCGGGCCTCACAGCCGCCATTCGAAAACTTGAGCAGGAACTGGGCGGCGCGCTGATCGTGCGGGACGGGCGGAACACGCGCCTGACCGAACTGGGTAAGACCCTGCGCCGTAGTTTCGAAGGGATCACGCGGCTGAAGGACGAGATCCACGCGACGGCGCAGATGTTCAACGCCGGTAAAACCGACGAAATCAACATTGGCCTGATGTGCACCATCGGCCCGCGCGTGCTCTCGCAATTTCTCGACGCGTTTCAAGAGGAAAATCCGCGGGCGACGCTGGTCTTGCACGATGTAACGCCCAACTCGATTGGCGCGCTCTTGAAGTCGGACGCCCTGGATATCGCCTATTGCGGGCGGAACGGCTCCCCAGTGTCAGGCCTCACCTACGAAAGGCTTTTTGACGAGGACATGGTCGTCGCCTTCTCACCGGATCATCCGTTTGAGGCGATGGACACGGTCACGCTGGATGAGGTCGGACACGAGCGCTATCTCGACCGGCTGCACTGCGAGTTTCGTGAGTTCTTCCTCGCCGAGTTCAACAAGCGCAGACTTGCTTTGGACGTGGCCTTTCTCAGCGAACGCGAGGATTGGATTCAGGATATGATCGCCGCCGGCGTCGGCGTAAGTATCTTGCCGCGCTTTTCATTGATGCGGCCGCGGATTCTGACACGCCCTCTCTGCGAGCCAAATCTGTCGCGGGCGATTGAGGTCGTCACAATGACCGGCCGCCCCCATAGCGGGATCGTGCAAAAACTACTCGACAAGACCGCACAGTACGATTGGTCCGTTGTAGAGCGGAAATTGACTGACGCAGTCGAATTTATCTGAGACGCGACGAATCTCATAAGTCCTCCCTACCGATTCAATAGCTAGTTCTTATGGTTGAACACGATTCGGTTCTCATTCCGCGCTGTCTAGGCTATTGGCGCTTTGTCTGTAGCCGATGCGCGTGGCGGCGACTTCGCCACGCAGTGACTGGGGAAGGAATGAACTATGAGAACAATCTATAATCGAATTTTGTGTGCGCCATTGGCGATGTCGGTCTTGTTTTTAGCTGTCGCGTGCGCAAGCCCGCAGGAACCGCCGGTCAGCCGGGCGCAATTCAATGCGGCAGGCGAGGTGCAGATCCCTGAAGGGTGGCGCGAATGGGTCTTCGTCGGCGCTCCGCTGACGCCCAACGCGCTGAATGACGGCAAGGCGCCGTTTCCGGAGTTTCACAATGTCTATGTCGAACCGTCCGCCTTCGCGCATTTCCAGCGCACCGGTGAATGGGCGAACGGCACGCAGATCGCAAAGGAACTGGTGCTGATCCGCGAAAACGACAATGCCGAGGACGGCTCGACGGCGGAGGTCAGCGGCGTCGGCTACTTCCAGGGCGCGTTCCAAGGTCTCGAATTGACGATCAAGGATACGGAGCGATACGCCGCCGAACCGGGCGGCTGGGCCTATTTCAGCTTCGGCCATCAGGCCCCGCCCTACAATCAGGCGGCGAAAGCATTTCCGACCGAAGCCTGCAACGCCTGCCACGAGGCGTCCGCCGCGACGGACTTCGTCTTCACCCAATTCTATCCGGTGATCCGGGCGCTTCAGAAGTAGGGCTCGAAGGGACAATGGAGAAGGTCATGGATCAAATGAAAAAACCATGGGTGGCCGCGGCGTTTGGACTTGGATTCGTCTTAGGCTGCCCGGTCGCCGCCGTCGCGGCTGATGCGTTCTCCGTCGCCGCTGGGCCGGCGGAGGGCGAGATCGTTGTTCCCGATGTCGATTTTCACCGGGAATGGGTGTTCCTGGGTGCGTTCTCGGTGGACTTTGAGGACGGAACAGGGGCGCAGGCGTTGCACAATGTATATGCGGAACCCTGGGCGGTGGACGCATATCGGCGAAACGGCGTTTTTCCGGACGGCGCCGTTGTCATCAAGGATCTGTTCAACACCAAGACGGACGACCTGACCACGGGCCGCGCTAGTTGGGCGTTCGACCATGCCGGATGGTTCGTGATGATCAAGGATTCCCAGAATCGGTTCGCCGATGCGCCCGATTGGGGCGCTTTGTGGGGTGACGGCTGGGGTTGGGCCTTTTTCGAGACAGATCAGCCGAAGCAAACCGTTTCAACTGACTACCAGTCGGATTGCCTAGGCTGTCATGTTCCGGTCCAGGAGACCGACTGGTTGCATATCCAAGGCTATCCAGTGCTTGCAGGCAGGGATTGAGCGCTCGGCCCCGACCGCTCAATTGGCCGCGGATAAGGCGGCGCGCGCCGTTGGCCCCCATCGTGGCGCTCGACCGCTCTCCCTGACCCACAGCGGCCCCCTGCAGGGCGCGCCCGATGCGGCCGAGGCAAGCCTCGGCGGCGTTGGGCGCGCCTGTCGCCGTATCCGGCTTGGCGCACATTGGTTCTAATTGTCTGGATCAGGTTTCTTTGAATCTGCGAACCACAGACTCAAGAAACGGATAGGCGATATAGCCTTCTCGTGTATTGAAACATAGGTTTCGTATTTTAGTTGCTGGCTTCCCACATGGCGTCGAGATAGGTTTGTGTCTTGAGTGTGGCGGTTGAATGGGACCTTCGCGCCGTGATGTCATCGCTCGTCGTGAGGTCGGCAAACTGCATGATCATCAGAGTGTCGGCCGAATGTTTTGACGGCGTCTCGATGAAGTGGAAGTCGTGCCGAGAGGTCATGCCGGTTCGATGCACAAATCCGGTCTTAGTATCGGGTTTCTGAAAAGCGAAACTGTTTGTCCAATCGAGCACGAAGTCGTCCATAGAGATCATCCCGTTAGCCCCAACTAGACTGAGGTCCATGATTGCAGTGCCAGCAGTATAGCCGATATCGAATGTCGTCGTTTCACCGCTTTCAAAACCCAACAGGCCGGAAGCTCGAACAATCGCCCCGGTTGTTTGATCATTTTCAACGACGATAGACTTCTTCGATATCATTCCTCTCGGCTGTAGGTACTCAACCGCAGCCCGCATCGAATACCAAGCCATATCGCCGAGCGCCGTCATCGGTTCTTGGTCCCGATCAAACCGGATATTCGCCCGGTCATCGAATGGAAAGTAGAACGTTGTGTGAAGCGACTTCGCATCGCCGATGAGCCCATATTTGTGAGCTTTTATGGCGTCTGTCCGCGGATGATGAACGAAATGTGTTGCATCCATAAATAGAACTCCAGTTTTTTCCGCCGCTTCAACTATGCGCTTGACGGACTCTGCGCTAGCGAGGGGTTTATCGACCAGGATATGCTTGCCAGCCTCTATGGCGCTTAGGGCGAGCGCTTCTTTTGTGGTTGTCGGCGTTGCGATATAGACGGCCTCGACAGCATCCAGTGATACCAGCGCGTCAAACCCTTCAACCGCCGCGACGCCTTGACGCTCGGCGACAAACTCTTCCGCTGTGGCCAGTCGTCGACTGGATACCGCGACCAAGTCCGCGTTTTCTGCTTTGGTGATCGCATTGGCGATGACGCCTGCGATGAAGCCTGTGCCGACGATTCCAAATCTAACGTTTCCCATGATAGTCATGCCTCTAGCTATGCAATCTGATTCACAGGATGCACTTCGCCATTTGCGAAGGCGCCGGCGCGAACCCGCTGATTAAAGGCGCGAAGGGCTGCGCCATTCATGTGCTCTTCCCAGAGTTCTCTAGATTCCCATTCCTCAACGAAGACCATGACGTTGGGCTCGTCGACACCCTGTAGCAGGTCATATTGTAGGCAGCCCGGCTCACGCCTCGTGTCCTCAACAAGGGTCAACATTTCCGGCACCACATCGTTTCGCCGTTCTGGTGCTATGATCATTCGGGCGACTATTTTTAGTGTTCCTGTCATTGGGTTCTCCTTGGTTTCTTGACCAGTCGAAATCTATGTCAGGTCTAGATAACTAAGAAATTGATTTTATACTTCTTAGAAATCGATAGAATGCTCATCTATGAAAGTTGACTTGAACCTCTTGGCGGTTTTCGACGCCGTTTACCGGGAACGCAGTGTGACATTGGCGGCCGTGCGGCTTGGGCGGTCTCAGTCGACGGTAAGCGCCGCGCTGGATCGTTTGCGCCAAGTTTTGGGAGATGACTTGTTCCTACGGCAGCGCTACGGCGTCCTGCCGACCGCACGAGCCGATGCAATCGCGCTTGATGTGGCGCGCGTGGTCGCCGACGCAGAACAACTGCTTCTTCCAGCGCCTCAGTTCGATGCCGGTTCGTCGGATCGGGCGTTCAATATTTCGGCTAGCACCTACTTTGAATGCCTGCTGGCGCCGCGCCTTATTTCAGCACTTCGTTCCGAGGCGCCCAATGTAACCCTGCGTGTTACCGCGCAAGGCGCGCGCCGCGACACTGAGGCGCTGATGTCGGGGGAACTGGACTTGGCGCTAGGCCGGTTCTTGGACAATGAAGAACGATTAGTTCAGAGGACGATCCTTGATGACGGGCTCACCTGTTTAGCGCCAAGAGATCTCGTTTCCACAAACAATCGACTAACGAAATCTACGTTCGAGAAGACGCCGCATGTTGTGGTTCAGCCCTCCGGCCGCTGGCGTTCTGGCGTTTACCAGGCGGTTGAGGCGGTCGGTTTGACCCGCAATGTGGCGATTTCCGTCTCACATTTCCAAGCTCTTCCGGCGGTTCTCAAGGAAATCGGTGGGTTGGCGACCTTGCCCATACGTATTGCCGAATATCTGGCCCGTGATCCAGGGCTTGCTGTTGTCGCCCCGCCGCGAAGGCTTGGTCGGTTCCCCATGCACATCACCTGGCATCCGCGATTTCGCGAAGATCCTGGCCATCAATGGCTGAGGCGACTAATTGCCGGCATTTGCAATTCGATGAGCGCGACGACACACTAAAGAGTAGCGACCAGCGTTTGCGCCAAAACGGATTGGTTGGGGCCAGACGATGAAAAAGGTTTGATGAGTCAGCGGCTCCGCGTGCGGGTCCTGTTTTCCGGATCAAATCTCTTTGAAACTCCGATCAAGCGACTGCAGGAACGGATCGGCGATATAGTCGAACGCCGTTCTTTCCCCGGTCAGGATGAAAATCTCGGCGGCGAGCCCGGGCCGTAAAGCGATCACCGCGTCTTCCTGGACCAGCGTGCTTTGATCGACCTTGATCCGGGCGGGGAAGTAGGGCGCGCCGGTGGTCTCGTCGATCAACCGGTCGGCGGCCAGATAGACGACTTCGCCATAGATCATCCCCTGGGCGCGGCGGCCATAGGCCGGCAAGACGATGCGCGCCCGCTGTCCTAGCGCGACATTGTCGATGTCGGACGGCGCCACTCTTGCGTCGACAAGAAGCTGGGCGTCCTCCGGGACGATATCCAGAATCGGTTCGCCCTGGCGGATCACGCCTTGATCTGCCGTGAAGCGCAAATCCATGACGACGCCCGCATGGGGCGCCCGAATCTCGACCCGGTTGAGCCGGTCGGCCGCGGCGCCCATCCGGGCTTCGATATCCGCGAGATTGGCCTGTACCGAGGTCAGCTGGTTGTTGACGTCGTTTAAATAGGCTTCACGGTCGGTGATGATTGCGCGCTGCGCCTTCGCGATCTGCACGCGCGCCTCTGCGATTTCGGCGCGGCGCTCCCCGACCGACCCGTCCAAGCGCACATTCTGACGCTGCAGTTCGATGACGCGCGTCTTGGGCGCGTGGCCTTTCGCATGTAAGCGCATCAGACCGTCAAGTTGGTCTTCGACCAGGGCGTCTTCCTTCCTGATGCTCTCGATTTCGTCATTCAGGCCGCGGATCTTTTCATTCAGCTGCGCGATTTCCTTGTTCGCGACGGCTTCCTTGCCGACCAAGACGGCGCGCCGGCTCTCGAACAGATCGCTCTGATTCCGCAGCAGCGCCGCTAGTTCCGCGGCCGGCATATTCTCCGCCAGTTCGGACGGGTAGGGGATGCGGGGCTCGCCACCCTCCGGCGCCAGGCTGTCCGCCAGGCTGGGATCGACGATCAAACGTCGTTCGGTTTCGAGACGCGCCTGTGTCGCCGTCATCGTGACGTAGCGACTCTCCTGGATGTCGTACGCGGCCCGCGCCTGCGCGGCGTCCAGGCTGATCAACAGGTCGCCGGCCTCGATCCGAGCGCCTTCCTGGACATGGATGCGGCTGATGATGCCGCCTTCCAGATGCTGAACCGTACGACGGTCGCCTTCCGGGCTGACCACGCCGGGCGCAATGGCGGCGCTTGAAAGCGGAAACCAGGCCGACCAGGCCGCGAAACCGCCGAAGAACACAAGGATGACGGCGATCGCCCAGATCTTTGGGCCGCCGATGCTGGGCCGAGTTCCGGCTTCACCGTAATCCAGCACAGCCTTGCCTGAGTCGTCATAGGGAATGAGTGATGTCGCCATGGTACGGTTCTCCATTTTTGCAATCCGGCCCTGATCCGGGCGGCATGGGATCGCTACTGCGCCTGCGCTTGCAGTGGTTCTGTCGGGGGGTTTTCCTGCGGCGGATTGGTCAACCGTTTCGTCTCCGCGACGGCGACCGGGCGTAGAATGCTGTTGGGGTCGCCGAAATGCCGAACCGCGCCGTCTTCGAGCACCAAGGCTTTGGTGCAGGAGGCCATGATCCCGGTCGTGTGCGACACGATCAAGGTGGTCCGGTTCCGCTCTTTCAGCGTCTGTAGGACCACCGTCAGCGCGCGCAGCCCTTCGGCGTCGAGATTGGCGTTTGGCTCATCTAAAACCACAAGCTGTGGGTCTTTATAGAGCGCCCGCGCCAGACCAATCCGCTGCCGCACCCCGGCGGACAACCGCCTGCCCATCTCGCCGATCTCGTAGTCATACCCGTCCGGCAGGCGTAGGATCAGGTCGTGCAAGCCGGTAAGCTCCGCCGCCGCCAGAACCGCCTCGCTGTCGGGCTGCGCCATGCGCGCGATGTTCTCCGCCACCGTTCCGTCGAACAGTTCGACTTCTTGCGGTAGATAGCCGACATGCCTGCCGAGATCGGCGGACTGCCAATCGTAGACTTCCGCGCCGTCAAGCCGGACATGGCCCCGCCCCGGCGCGACGACCCCGACAAGCAGCCGGCAAAGCGTCGTTTTCCCGCTGGATGACTGACCAAGAATGGCGCAAACATCGCCGGGTTCCAAGCTGAAGCTGACGCTGAGAAGGCTGGGCGCCTTCGCGCCGTCGTGGAAATAGGTCAGTTCCTCGACCGACAGCGTTCCTTTAGGGGCCGAGAGTTGCACCAAAGGCGGCGCGTTGTGATTGAGCGACAAGAGTTTGCGGATCGTGCGCAGGCTCGATCGGGCGGAGATGAAGAAGCGCCAACCGCCAATCGCTTGCTCGACCGGCGCAAGGGCGCGGCCCATCAGGATCGAGGCGGCGATCATCGCGCCCGCGGTTAATTCACCACCCAGCAGCAGGTAGGCGCCGACTGCGAGAATGAAGATCTGCAGGAACATGCGTAGGAACCGTGATATGTTCAGGATCACGTTCCCCGCGTCGCCGGCCCCGCTGAGTTTGTCGGCCGCTGCGCGGTTCAAAATCCGCCAGCGCGCTGCTAGCGCGGGTTGCATTCCCATGGCGCGGGCGACATCGGCGTTGTGGATTTGTTGTTCGGCCCTTTCGGCGGCGGCCCGTTCATAGCCCGAGCCTTCCATAAGGGCGTGTTTGGCGACACGTTCGTTGAGCAGAGCCAGAATCAAGATCGCGACCGCGCCGCTGGCCGCGACGATCCCGAGCCACGGATGCATGATGTACAAGACGCCAATGATCAGGATCGTAAAGGGCGCGTCCATCATCGCCGAGATCACGTTGCTCTGCAGGAATCGGCGCAAATTGCCCAGATCCTGAAAGCCTTGCATGCCGACGCTGTGGCCCAGCGCCGCCGTTGTCGTGCTGGCGCTCAAGACTTCCGGACCGAGGGCCTCGCCAATCCAATGAGACAATCGGTTCAGCACACGGCCGCGCACCTCGCTCAGAGCGGCGAAGACGAAAAAGGCGAAGCCGGCCAGGATCGTCAAATAGAGCAATGTGCTCAGGCTGCCGCTGCCGATCACCCGGTCGAGCACCTGGAAAAGATAGAGCGGCTGCGTAAAGAACAGCAGATTGATAAAGGCGCTGAGAAAGAACAACCACACAAATTCTTTGCGGACGCGCTTCCGGACCAGCGTCAGCGCCGAATTTTCTTCCTGTTTTTTTAGCCTTTTCACGAGTTTGCTCCTTAATCGCGCGCCTTATGAAAGCCAGAAAAGGTATGATAGCAATGACGGATTAAAGAACGGTTTACACGGAAGGATGAAAGGCGGCGTCCCGGATCACCGAGACGCCGCCCCGCCCCGCGTCGGGCCGAAGCCCGACGCATTGAACAAGCGTTAGCCCACCGACATCGACACAAAATCGTCGTCGTCTAAGAAGAAATAGTTCGCCAGGAAAACGCTGTCTTCGGAGTCGTTGAACGTGATCTTGGTTCCGAATCCGACACCCGGCACGATCTCATACTCAACATTGGCCGCCTCTTTGAGCTCCATGAGGCTGTCAATTTCGAACGCGGTGAAATCAAGCTTGTCGTTGCTTGAGCGTTTGAAATCCATCACCGTGTCCGATTGGAAACCGCTCTCGAAGACGAAAATGTCTTTACCCGTTCCGCCGGTCAGCTGGTCATTGCCGCCGCCGCCGTTCAGCACATCATTGCCGTTTCCGCCGGCGATGGTGTTGGCGTCTTGGTTGCCGGTGATGGTGTCGGCGCCCTTGCCGCCGCTGATCAGCCCGTCTTTGCCCAGATCGACCGACGCGATTCCGCTTAGGTCGATGACATTGTCGCTTTGGTCGCCAACAATGCCGGCCGCTTCGAGTTTCTCAATGCCGACGACATTGCCATCGTCCGTGGAGTCGAAATGACGGACCGCCAGTGTCTCATCGCCGTCAGAGCCGGCTTTGAGCGTATCGTCGCCAGCGCCGCCGTCAAAGGTTTCTTGCTCCCTGACCTTGTCTTCGACAATCAGTGTATCATCGCCGTCGCCGCCATACACGCTGTCCCAACCCGTGCCGGCATTGAGCGTATCGTCGCCGGCGCCGCCGTCGATTACGTCTCTATTGTCGCCGCCGATCAAGACATCGTCGCCAGCGCCGCCGGTAAGGGTGTCTTGGCCTTTGCCGCCGATCAGGACGTCAGCTGCGTCGCCGCCGACCAGGTCGTCATCCCCTCCGCGCCCGATCGCCAGTACGCCGTCTCCGTCATCTGTGATGGAAGACTGGGGACCGCCGTCCATCGTGTCAGACCCTTTGGAGCCCAAGAAGAATTGGTCGACAGAGACGCCGTCGATTTTGACGGTTACCGATTCGAACCCTTGCATATCCAGGCCGGCCTGATCGAAATGAGTGTCATCGGGGTTGTCCCGATACACGCTCATCGCTTCCAACTCCGCGTTGCTCATGCTCTGCGCCTGGTCGCTGGTAAGTTCGAGGATCAGAGAGTCTTCACCTCTCTCGCCGTCAGCCGAAACCCCGACGCCGGCGATGATGGTGTCGTCACCCAAACCGCCATTCAGCTTGGTGTCCTCGACAAACGAGGTAAGCGTGTCGTTACGGAATGAGCCGTCAATCTGCTCAATGCTGGTGAGTCTGTCGTCAACGAAGATATTCTCATTGTCCTCGTTAGCGCCATAAACCTTTCCTTTGAGCTGGCCGGTCCAGTCGATGTACAGCTCCGCCTCAACACCGTCGAGGCTCGCAATATTGTACTTTGCAGTGTCATGGCCCTCGCCGCCAATCAATCTGTTCGTCCCGAGCCCGCCTAGCAGCTCATCATCTCCTTCGCCCCCCATGAGCCAGTCATCGTCGCTGAAATTCAGGATCGGACTGCCTTCAAAGATCGGAATTTGAGCAAAACCTCCCTCAAGCCTGTCGTCGCCGGCGCCGCCGAACAGCACGTCATCGCCGCCGCCGCCGATGAGATGATCATCATAGTCGCTACCCACTAAGATGTCGGTAGCGTCGCGTTCGCCAATTCTGGTGATACCCTTAGTGTCAGTCATAGTCTGTATCCCTTCGATTCTGTTGCTGCGCCGAGTCCTTCGGCGCATAGGTGTTTATGTCCAATCAACGCCGAGCGGCGCTTACTCGTACCGGCGCTCCATACTGTAGAACGCATCACACAAAACTTGTTACACAAATAGTTCTACTAAATTTCCGAGCTACTTTGGGCAACATGAGGTCGTTGCCAGTCCCGGAAGGCGCTGCCATTTCACTGCATCGCCCCAATAGCGGGGACGACAAAAGTGTCATCAAATTGTCTAGGCGGACCTCAACGGTGACTCCGTTGAGGGATTGCGTTAGCCGCCGGGCCAAACCCGATTAGCGTCGCTCCGCGATTGTCGCGCCTGTTTCATGTCCTCTCCTCGCGCCCGCGCAGCCTCCCAAGCCAGCGCGGCCTCTCATTAAGAACAAACGGCCCCTCAACCGCCCGGGGATGCGTCCAACTAAGAACTTCGTGTTGGGTGTGCCGCTTATCACAGCAGGACCCTGCACTCATGACTTAACTTGACGCTATCGCCGTAGTTGCACTGCAGTGAATGCGTCCTTTCGAACGATCTCTGCATTTCACTAAAATGCCTATAAAGTACTTTGAGATTCGTAATCAAGTGCTCGTTTCTGTTGCAGAGATTTGGGAATAGGAAAGGGCTCTGACGGGCGCAGCCGGACACGAAGCCGATATGACGGGCCTGCAGCAGCGCGGCGTTTTTCTGGCATAACCGCATTGTTTTTCAGGCCATTAACCTTGCGTTAAATTGTCTCAACCGGTTCCAGCTTCGAAAGTAGTTAACCCTGAAATAGCTATTTTTCCGCGAAAAATACGATTGATTTGATGAGTTGGGCTTTATGACAAGCACTTAGCTGTTTCGGGTCTAGGCGGCGGGCCTTACGGTTTGGTGATTCATCCATCGATTTCGCCAAAAACCGGATTAGGAATTGATTGAATCGAGACTCGCTTGAATCTCTTGGCTCGGCTGTCTGACGCAAGCTGTTCAGAGTCGCAACGGGGGCCGGTCGGCGCCGCGAATTGTGGTCTAGGCGGTCTAAGTGTGGCAGAATGTCGCAGGATCCAGAGGCGCTCGAATTCACCCGGGAAGCGTCGTTGATGCTGGATTGGCTGCCCCGAGAGAGGCGGAATCGCGCCTCTGGCGGCGCTTGTGAAAGGGTTGCGGATGAGTGAGACGCGGTTTTGGGATCGAATTGCTGTCAAGTATGCGGCGCGCCCGATTTCCGACATGGAGTCCTATCAGCGGAAATTGGACGAGACGCGGGCCTGTTTGACGCCCGACTCAGAGGTCCTGGAGATCGGCTGCGGCTCCGGGACGACAGCGATCGCCCACGCGCCCTTTGTCGGCCATATCCGCGCAACTGACATCTCGAAACGCATGCTGGAGATTGCGGCGGACCGCGCGCGGCAGGCGGGGGTTGAGAATGTTGCTTTCGAACAGGTCGAGGTCGGCGCGCTGACCGCTGATGACGGGCGCTATGACTGTGTGATGGCGCACAGTCTGCTGCATCTCCTGCCGGACATGGACGCCGCCATCGCCGAGGCCTATCGTTGGCTGAGGCCGGGCGGCGTTTTCGTGTCCTCCACCATCTGTCTTGGCGATATGTCGGCGCTGTTTCGCTTGGTGATACCGGGCATGCGCTGGGTCGGTCTTGCGCCTTTCGTACGGTTTGTCAGGGAGGATGCGTTGGTCGGCAGCCTCGAACGCGCCGGGTTCGCGATCGAAACCCGCTGGCGCCCGTCGCGGAACAAGGCGGTCTTCGTGATCGCACGGAAGCCCGGGTAGGCGGCGGTCAGCGCTTCTCCGGCTCGCTCGATGGCTGCGGCGTCTGAGGGCGCCCCGATCCCATCAGCAGGGCGATGGCTCTTGTGCCTTCATTGGCTTCGAGCGCGACCTTGACGACCATCGTCAGCGGTACGGCGAGCAGCATGCCGACCGGGCCCAACATCCAGCCCCAAAACAGCAAGGACAGCGCGACCACCAGAGGCGAGATGTCCATGCTGTGGCCCATCAACCGCGGCTCAAGCACGTTCGACAATGCGGTGTTGATGACGAAATAGCCAAGAAAGGCCAGGCCGGCCAGGTCCGGCCCGCCAATGATGAAGGCCAGCAGGACGCCCGGAATCGCCGCGATGATGGACCCGACGGCCGGGACGAAATTCAAGAAAAACGCCAACAGACCCATAAAGAGCGCGTGGTCGACATCGAGAAACCAGAGCCAGGCCGTGACCGCCGCGCCGGTCAGCACGCTGATCAGGGTCTTGAGCGAGACATAACGCCGGACTTCGCGGATGGTGTTGGTGACGGCGGCGACATCTGTCTGATTGGAGTCGGCGATGGTCTGGATTTTCTGATTAAGACGGTCCGCCTCGACCAGCATGAAGGCGACGATGATGAGAATGATGAATGACCAGCCGAGCAGGCCGCTCAATTGCCGGCCGGCGTTGCCGAGATATCGGATCCCCGCTTGCGGGTTTATGTAGTCCGCGACGAAAGCGCGGGGTGCATCGCCGCCCATCGCCTCGATCCACCGCCAGACTTCGCTAAGTTGGAGCCGCAGGTTCTCCTGGTAGGCCGGCAGGCTGACGACAAACCCGTCAATCGACGGTCGGATGATGGTGGCGATCGCCATGCCAAGGGCGACCAACGCCATGATCATGACCAACAGGGCGATTGCGCTTGGGATCCCACGTTCGCGCATCGCAAGGAAGGGCCGAGCCAGCGTCACGGCCAAGAAACCGGCGAACAGAAACGGCACGATGATGCTCGACGCGGCTTTCACGCCGGCGAGGATCACAACGACGCCCGCCAAAGCCACAATGCCGCGCGTCATCGCCCCATCCGCCTGATGCTCCCCTCTTCGCGCGGCGCCCTGTCCGCGCCGCCCAGGATAGCATCGACGGTTCCGAGAAAGATAGCCGTTTGGCCGCCCGGTTGGTTTTTCGTCCGGGCGGGCGGGGGATCAGCTCTCCAGCTTGTCCAGATCCGCCGCCGAGTGCCGTTCCGGCGCCTGCTCGTTCGGCTCGCCCCAATTGCGATTGACCTTGCGACCGCGCTGAACGGCGGGTCGCTTCAGGATCTCATGCGTCCAGCGCTGCACATTCTTATAAGACGCGACGTCGAGGAATGTGCCGGACTCGCCATATAGTTTGCCGAGCGCCAGGTTGCCGTACCATGGCCAAACGGCCATGTCGGCGATCGTGTAGTCGTCGCCAGCGAGATAGCGGGTCTCCGCCAGGCGGCGGTCCAAGACATCGAGCTGGCGTTTCGACTCCATGGCGAACCGGTCGATGGCGTATTCGATCTTAATCGGTGCGTACGCATAGAAATGACCGAAACCGCCGCCCAAATACGGGGCGCTGCCCATCTGCCAGAACAGCCAGTTCAACGTCTCCGCCCGTTTGGCGCGCTCGCTCGGCAAGAAGGCGCCGAATTTTTCGGCCAGATACATCAGGATCGACCCGGATTCGAAAACACGAACCGGTTCAGGCTCGCTTCGGTCCAATAGCGCCGGAATCTTCGAATTGGGATTGAGGTCGACGAAGCCGCTGCCGAACTGATCGCCGTCCTTGATTTCAATCAGATAAGCGTCGTATTCCGCGCCGCGGTGACCCTGCGCCAGTAGTTCCTCGAGCATCACCGTAACTTTCACGCCATTGGGCGTGGCGAGAGAGTAAAGCTGCAGCGGGTTGTCGCCGACCGGCAATTCTTTCTCATGCGTCGCGCCGGCGATCGGACGATTGGTCTTGGCGAACTGCCCGCCGTTTTCGGCGTCCCATGTCCAAACCTTCGGCGGCGCGTAGTCGCCTGTATCTTTCATTTGAGGATTTCCCTTCCTGTCATGCGCGGCTTCGTTGGCCGCAGCCCCTCCCGCTGTGCAGGATAATGGTTTGGGTTCGGCGTCATGCAACCCGACGCCGCGTCAAAACAGCGGTTCCGTCAATGGCGATCTTTGGCGCGTCCCGGGCGTCGCTCGACTTACACGGGGGGCGCCAATCGGGCGATGGTGTGAAACGGCAGATCGGATGCGGCCCCGCCATGATGCCGCCAAAGCTCGGTCAGGTTCATCGTCTCAAGATCGCCGGGGTCGAAGCCATAAATGATGCCCATCACGCCGCCGTCAAAGGCGAGAAGGGCGGTGCCCATGCGTTGTCCCTTGAAGGGGCCGGACGGTTGGCGGCCATGATCCCGGACCACGCCCGTCGCCAGATCGAAACTGTCGAAACAGCGCAAGACCGTCTCCGATACGCCGCCTGCGCTCGTCGAGTCGAAAAAGCCCTGGCAAACAGGCGCGGAACTGTCGTCCAAATAGGCGAGATATTTCAAGCCCGGCGGATTTCTGCGCCCGTCATATCGGCTGATCCCGAAGAATGCGAAGGGCCGGCCGCTGAGCCTCTGCGCGGCGGGGTCCGCTTTCCCTTCAAGCCCAATCTCATACCGATCGGCGCCATCTTTCGGGAAGACCATGACGATAACCGGCGCGGCGCTGCATTGTCTGACTTGGCAGAGCCTGGTTGAGGCGCGCAGCGTTTGGGCCGCGACAGGACCGCGCAGGGCCTCCACCTCTGTCAGCCATCCGACCGGGTCGATGGCGCTGTCCCGTGTCGACACGCATCCCGCCAAGCCGGCCATCACGGCCGTGGCGAACAGGGCTCTGGTTCCAATGCGTTTCATCTCAGCTCGCATTCCGGTTCGGGACGTCCAAGACTAGACCGAAGACAGAGAAACGTCACGCTGCAAGGCCCGGCGCGGCGCCGGTGACTATAATCCTACGGCCCGCAGCGCGCGCCAGACCTTTTCTGGCGTCGCAGGCAGCGAGACCGGTCCCGCGCCGGCGTTCGCCATTGCGTCATTGACAGCGCAGGCGACTGCGGGAAGGGCGCCGCTGGTCCCCGCTTCGCCGCAGCCTTTGACGCCCAGCGGATTGGTCTTGGCGGGCGTGGGGCGCGAGATGAAGTCCATCATCGGCATGTCCGACGCGCGCGGCATGGCGTAATCCATAAAAGAGCCTGTCAGCAATTGTCCGTCCGGATCATAGATCGCTTGCTCCATCAACACTTGGCCCGCGCCCTGGACCGCGCCGCCCTGCGCTTGACCAGCGACAAGCATCGGGTTCACCAAAACGCCAAAGTCATTGACCATCATATAGCGGACGAGCCTCACCGCACCGGTCTCCGGGTCGATCTCCACCTCGCAAATGTGGCAGCCGTTGGGATAGGCGGCGTCCGGCAGCGTGTTCACCAGTTCCACCGTCAGGTCCGATGGGATGTCGTCCGGCATGCCGGTCACAGTCCGCGCTTGTCGCGCCAGTTCCATGATGTCGATTTCGCGGTCCGTGCCGGCGACCCGGAACAGGCCGGCCGCGAATTCGATATCGCCCGGCGCGCTCTCGAACAGGAAGCCGGCGATTTTCTTGCCTTTCTCGATCACTTCCTGGGATGCGGCGACCAGCGCGGCCCCGGTGGACATGACCGAGCGAGACCCGCCTGTGCCGCCGCCGGCCAGAAGCTGGTCGCTGTCGCCCTGCAGCAGCCGCACTTTCTCGAACGGAACGCCGAGATGATCGACCAGGATCTGCGCGAAGGTTCCGGCGTGACCCTGACCATAGTCGAGCGTGCCGGTGACGATGGTGACGCCGCCGTCGGCGTCGAAGCGAATGCCGCCCATCTCATCGCCCGGTGTGGCCGTCACTTCGCAAAACGGGCTGACGCCTAAGCCGCGCCAAAGGCCGCGCGCTTCGCTATCCGCTTTGCGCTCGGGATAGCGCCCCAACCCCGCTTGTTTGACGGCGTCTTCGAACAGGCCGGCGAAATCGCCGGAATCGAAGACCTGACCATTGCCGGCGGTGAAGGGCATGGCTTCGGCCGGAACCAAGTTTCGCCGCCGCAATTCAAGCCTGTCGATACCCGTTACGCGAGCAGCGGCGTCGACTAGGCTCTCCATGATATAGTTGCCTTCCGGTCGGCCGGCGCCGCGATAGGCGGCCACAGGCGTAGTGTTTGTGAAGGCCAGCTGCGAGTCGACGAAGAACGCCGGCGTCTTATAGGCCCCCGCGACATTCTTGAGAATGTTCAAGGTCTGCATCATCGGGCCGACCATCGACAGGTAGGCGCCCATGCCGGCTGTGACTGTCACGCGCACGGCCAGGAAATCTCCTTCCGCATTCAGCGCGATCTCCGCGTCATAGCGACTGTCTCGGCCGTGTAAATCGCTGAGGAAGGCGCCGCTTCGGTCATCCGTCCATTTCACCGGCCGGCCTAAGCGCTTCGCCGCCAGCAGCAGCGGCGCGTATTCCGGGTAGGCGTAGATTTTCATCCCGAAAGAGCCGCCGACATTGTGGGTGCCCACCTGCAGCTTGTCGCGATCGACTTTCAGGATGTTGTCGGCCAAGTTGTTGCGCAGCCCGAAAACCCCTTGCGAGCCGACATGCAAAATGTGTTTCTCCTGGCGTGCGTCGAACTCGGCGATTGCGGCGCGGGGCTCTATCGGGTTCACCACCAATCGATTGTTGGTCAGAGTAATAGAGGCGGTATGCGCCGCCGCCGCGAAGGCCTGGTCGACGGCGTCTTTATCGCCGCCTTGCCAATGGACCACTCGATTATGGTCGGTCAATTCCGGCCAGATTTCCGCCGCCTCGCCCGACAGGGCGTGGGTCGCGTCGGTCACCGCCGGCAGCGGATCGATGTCCAATTCGATCAGTTCCGCTGCGTCGCGCGCTTGCGCCAGACTGTCGGCGACGACCAGGGCGACCGCTTCGCCCGCATAGCGGACACGGTCCGTCGGTAGCGGTTTCCACTGCGTGCTGACGCGTTCGGACCCGTCGGGGTTCTTGAGCGGTACGACGCAGGGCGGCGCACCATAGCCTTCGGCGTCGAGATCCGCGCCAGTCAGGATCAAATGCACGCCGTCCGCGGTTTTCGCCGCCGCCAAGTCGATCCCGTTCAGAACGCCATGCGCATAGGGAGAGCGCAGCACATAGGCATAGCGTTGACCCTCGAGATTGATGTCGTCGGTGTAGCGGCCCTGTCCCGTCAGCAGGGTCGGGTCTTCTTTGCGCGTGACGCTTTGTCCTATGCCGAACCGGCCTGCGGCATAGGTCGGGTCATCCAAAGCAGGCGTCATGGCGTTCTCCAGGATAATGACTAAGGCGCGCCGGTCGGTTGCAATCGCGCAGTTCAGGCGCCGCCGCTTGTTGCGGCGCGTCCCCCTCGATCCACACACAGGATCGCTTGACCCGGGGATGACAATTGGGCCATACACGCCTAGTGCAATGTGTGAAGGCTCGCAAGAGCCCGCTGCCGATCCTGTATAAGAGTGTATGAAATGATCCGACGAGCCAACTCTGCAAATACGACACGGACGCGCCGGCGACGATAGGGCACGAATGACATCGCCTGAGTTGGAGAGGAGCGGCCGTTTGGCGCGCTCTTTTTTTGTTTGCACAGCCGGCGCGACGCCGCCGGCGATGGGGAAATCGGAGAGTTATCATGTCAGCAATCGTTTTTATCGACGGCGAGGCGGGCACTACAGGTCTGCAGATCAAGGCGCGGCTTCAGGATCGCGCCGATTTGGCGCTGATCGGCGTGGAGGAGGCAAGGCGGAAAGACCCGGAAGCGCGGGCTGAAGCCATGGCGGCGGCGGATGTCACGATCCTCTGCCTACCGGATGCGGCGGTGGCTGACGCGGTGGCGTTGGCTGACCAGGCCGAGACGCGTGTGATCGATGCGTCTTCGGTCAATCGGGTCGCGGACGGCTGGGTCTACGGTTTCCCGGAATACGCTTCCGGTCAGCGCGATTTGATCCGGAGGGCCAAACGGCTGACCAATCCAGGCTGCTATGCGATTTCTTCGGTGGCGATGGTGAAGCCGCTGGTCGCCGCCGGTCTGCTGCCCGCCGATTGGCCTGTCGCCATCAACGCGGTCTCCGGCTATACCGGCGGCGGCAAGAGTCTGGTCGCTGAGTTCGAGGACCGGTCCGCGCCGAATTACGCGCCGACCGCCGTTTGGACCTATGGCGTGACCCTACAGCACAAACATGTACCGGAGATCCAGCAATGGGGCGGGCTGACCCATCGGCCCCTGTTCTCGCCCAGCGTGGCCAATTATCGGCAAGGCATGCTGGTGCAACTCCCCTTGCAACTCTGGGCCGTGCCCGGCGCGCCCTCGCCGGAAGACATCGCCGACGCGCTGCGCGACCACTATGCGGACGAACCCTTCATCGAGGTCGCGCCGCCGGAGACTCTGGCGGCGATGCAGCGGATCGATCCGCAGGCGTTGAACGGTACGAACCAGCTAAGGCTGCATGTCTTCGGCTCTGCAAGGGGGGACCAGGCGATCGTGATGACGGTGATCGACAATCTGGGCAAAGGCGCCTCCGGACAGGCGGTTCAAAATCTCAACCTCATGCTCGGCCTGCCGGAAGACGCCGGCCTCGATGCATCCGTCCTGTTTGGCGGCTGAGATGGCGACCGCCGGTTTTGCGCAAGGGCCGGGCGCGTATGGCGCCAATACAGAAGGCGCCCTGCTGCGGCCTTTCGAAGGCGTCTGGCCGCTTATCCATGAAACGGCTTGGATCGCGCCGGGCGCCGTCGTCATCGGCGATGTCGTGATCGGCCCGGATAGCGGGATCTGGTTTGGCTGCGTCCTGCGCGGCGATGTGAACGAGATCCGCGTCGGCGCGCGCAGCAATATCCAGGATGGTACGGTCCTGCATGTGGCCACGCACGGGCAGGGGGCCTATGTCGGCGACGATGTCAGCATCGGCCATCAGGCGCTGATCCACGCCTGCACCATCGGCGACGGCGCCTTCATCGGCATGAAGTCCTGTGTGATGGACAATTGCACGGTCGAAGGCGGCGGCTTCGTGGGGGCGGGCGCGCTCGTCACGCCCGGCAAGACGGTTGGTTCCGGCGAAGTCTGGGCCGGTGCGCCGGCGCGTATGATCCGGGCGGTCCGCGATTCGGATCGCGAGATGGTCGCCTGGACCGCCCCGCACTATGCGCGGCTCGCCAAGCGGCACCAAGCCAGTATGAAAGCGGATGAGAGAGGAGAGTAGTTATGAGACAAAAATCGAAAACTGCGGAGGGCCGAACCCGGAAACGATCCTTCGAAGCGGTCAGCGCCTGGCGCTTGGGCCATAGCGTTCACAAATCGGTCAAGACCTACAGCCGCAAGGCCAAACATAAGAAACCCCGCCGCGATCATGACGATCTTGGCGGGGTTTTCGGTTCCACGCGGTTATTCGCGCCTCAACGCTGAACCCGATGATTGCAGTCGCATGGCGCAATTAGTATGGGCCGAGGCGTCCGAACGATCCGCCTTTCACTAAGCTGTCTGCTTGCATCGTCGCCGCACGCCAGTAAAAGACACCGGCGTTACCCCGGAGATAAGAGAGTGTGAGGATCGCGATGGCGCGGGCTTTTGTATTCCCTGGCCAAGGATCGCAGGCCGTCGGCATGGGCCTGGAACTGGCCGAAGCCTATAGCGCCGCGCGCGAGGTCTTCGAAGAGGTCAATGACGCGCTGTCCCAGGATCTGTTTCGCCTGATGCGCGAAGGGCCGGAGGACGCCTTGACGCTGACTGAAAACGCCCAGCCGGCGCTGATGGCGGTCAGTCTGGCGGCGGCGCGCGCTGTTGAGGCGGAAGGCGGCCGGCCGCTCTCGGACCTGGCGATATTGGTCGCCGGTCATAGTTTGGGCGAGTATTCGGCGCTGACGGCGGCGCGATCGCTGTCCCTGTCTGACGCCGCACGGCTGCTGAAGCTGCGCGGGCAGGCGATGCAGGCGGCGACGCCGGTCGGTGAAGGGGCGATGGCGGCGATTCTCGGTCTGGACTTGGACGCCGCCGAAGCGGTCGCGGAAGAAGCGGCGGCGGGCGAAATCTGCGCAGCGGCGAACGACAATGCGCCGGGGCAAGTGGTGCTCAGCGGCTCGGCGGCCGCGATCGACCGGGCCATGGCTCTTGCGAAGAAAAATGGCGCCAAGCGCGCGCTGCCTTTGCCGGTCTCGGCGCCGTTTCATTGCGCCTTGATGCAGCCGGCGGCCGACGCAATGCGCGAGGCCTTGGACAAGGTTGAAATCTCAGCGCCGTCCATACCGGTGGTGGCGAATGTCACGGCCGATCTTGTGACCGGGCCCGAACGAATCCGAGATTTGCTGGTTGAACAGGTCTGCGGCCGGGTGCGCTGGCGCGAAAGCGTCCTGGCGATGAAGGCGCAGGACGTGGATACGCTCGTGGAACTCGGCGCCGGCAAGGTGCTCGCCGGTCTGGCCAAGCGTATCGACCGAGACCTTAAAGGCGCCTCGATCGGGACGCCTTCGGAGGTCGAGTCCTTCCTCAGCGCCGTCTGAACTCTATTTGTGAAGCTTTAAGGCCGCCTGAGACATAAGGGTGCGGCCGAATGGGAGAAACGCCATGTTCGATTTGACGGGCCGAACGGCCTTGGTGACCGGCGCATCCGGCGGATTGGGGCGGGCCATCGCCGCGCAGTTGCACGGCCAGGGCGCGACCGTCGTACTGTCCGGGACCCGAGAAGCGGCCTTGAACGAGGTGCGCGAGGCGCTGGGCGAGCGGGCCCATGTCGCGCCGGCCAATCTGTCGGAGCCCGACGGTCCGGCGACGCTGGCGGCGGCCGCTCAGGAAGCCGCCGGGCAGGTCGACATCCTGGTCAACAACGCCGGCCTGACGCGGGACAATCTGGCCATGCGGATGAAAGACGAGGAATGGGACGCGCCCATCGCGGTCAATCTAACCGCCGCATTCAAACTGACCCGAGCGCTGCTGCGGGGTATGATGAAGCGGCGCTGGGGGCGCGTCGTCGGCGTCACCTCCATCGTCGGCGTCACCGGAAACCCCGGACAAGCCAACTACGCCGCCTCCAAGGCCGGCCTGATCGGGATGTCGAAGAGCTTGGCTCAGGAAGTGGCCAGCCGGGGAATCACCGTGAACTGCATCGCGCCGGGCTTTATCGAGACAGCGATGACCGACGCTTTGGGCGAGGACCAGCAGACCAAGCTGGTTGGGGCGATTCCAGCGGGTCGGATGGGCGCAGCGGACGACATCGCCGCGGGCGTGGTCTATCTCGCGTCGGACGAAGCGGCCTATGTCACCGGTCAGACGCTTCACATCAATGGCGGCATGGCGATGATCTGAGGGCGCGGTTTTCGCGCCTCTGGCGCGCCGAATCGCATCAGAATGCCGCAGTTCACAGGTTTGTGAGCCAGGGCTGGCGCGGCTAGGACGATTATGTTAGGACACGCGCCGTTTCGCGGGAAGCGGGTCGAAAACAGCGCTTGCGTCGCACCTCGCCGATACGGGAACGCCTCCAGGAAACGGCCGGACAGGCCTTGTATCCAAACCGACAAAAACCACCTGAACCAACCACACTGGTTAAGTAAAAGGAAAGCTGAGCAATGAGCGACGTCGCTGAACGCGTGAAAAAAATTGTGGTCGAACATCTGGGCGTCGACGAAGCCAAAGTCGAAGAAAAGGCGTCGTTCATCGATGACCTGGGCGCCGACAGCCTCGACACGGTCGAGCTGGTCATGGCCTTTGAAGAAGAGTTCTCCGTTGAGATCCCGGACGACGCCGCCGAGAAGATTCTGACGGTGAAAGACGCGATCCAATTCATCGAAGACAATTCCGAATAACTGAGCTCATCGGCGTCGGGCTATCCCAAAAGCGCCGATTAACGCGCGCCCTATGGGGGAGCAAGGGCGCCGCGCTCGATCTTCCGTTCACAGGACCGGGGAAGCATGAGACGTGTTGTAGTAACTGGATTGGGCATCGTCAGTCCGCTTGGGGTCGGTGTCGATCACGTCTGGAAACGGCTGATTGCGGGCGAGTCGGGCATCGGTCCGATCACCTCCTTCGATGCGTCGGATCTGCCGGCGAAGATTGGCGGGTCCTTGCCGATCGGCGAGACCGCCGACGGCGGCTTCAATCTCGACGATCACGTCGATCGCAAAGATCAGAAGAAGATGGACCCGTTCATCACCTATGCAGTCGCCGCGGCGAACGAAGCGGTGGCCGATGCAGGGTGGCGCCCGACCGAGGAAGAGGATCTCGACGCCACTGGCGTGATGATCGGGTCTGGAATCGGCGGCCTGAATGGGATTTCCAAGGGCACTTTGCTGGTGGAAGGTCGCGGTCCGCGCCGCCTGAGCCCGTTCTTCATCGCGGCGAATCTGATCAATCTCGCGTCCGGCTTTGTCTCCATCCAGCACGGCTTCCGCGGGCCGAACCATGCGCCGGTTACGGCCTGCGCGACCGGATCGCACGCGATCGGCGATGCAGCGCGGATGATCATGCTGGGCGATGCAGATGTTATGGTCGCTGGCGGCACCGAGGCCGGCATCTGCCATATCGGCTTCGCTGGCTTCTGCGCCTCGCGCGCCTTGTCCACCGGCTACAACGATCGGCCGACCGAGGCCTCTCGACCCTGGGATAAGGATCGAGATGGTTTTGTCATGGGTGAAGGCGCCGGCATTCTTGTTCTCGAGGAATTGGACCACGCCAAGGCCCGCGGCGCCAAAATCTACGGTGAGATCCTCGGCTATGGGATGAGCGGCGACGCCTATCACGTGACGGCGCCCGCGCCGGACGGCAATGGCGGCTTCCGGTCGATGAAAGCGGCGATGCGCTCAGCGAAAATCTCGGTCGAGAAGATCGATTACGTCAATGCGCACGGCACGTCGACGCCGCTGGGCGATGAAATTGAACATGGCGCGGTGAAGCGCCTGATGGGCGCGCACGCGGATAAACTGGCGATGTCCTCAACGAAATCGGCGATTGGCCATCTCTTGGGCGCCGCCGGCGCCGTCGAGGCGATCTTCAGCCTGAAGGCGATCCAGGACAATGTCGCGCCGCCGACTCTGAACCTGCATAACCCGTCCGAAGGCTGCGACATGAACCTCGTGCCGCACACGGCCCAGGAGCGCAAGATCGACTACGCGCTGTCGAATTCCTTCGGCTTCGGCGGCACGAACGCCTCTTTGGTGTTCGGCGCCGCGCCGTAAGTCGCCGGCCCGGCCGGTTGATGACGGACAAGCCACAGGGGCGCGCGGGCTTCGCCAAGCGCGCCCTCGTCATTTTCGCCTTTCTGCTGAGCATCGCGGCGGCGGCAGCCGGCGGCGCCGGCTGGTGGGCCTATGACCGGTTTCACAGGCCGGCGACGAACGCAGAGCTGGTCCGGCTTGTGATCGCGCCGGGCAGCAGCCTGATGCAGATTGCGGAGGCCTTGGCGGATAACGATCTGGTCGCCGATGCGCGGATCTTCGCGCTGGGCGCCCGGCTGCTGCGTCGCGACCGCCGTCTGACCGCCGGCGAATACGAGTTCGCGCCCGGCCTGTCGGTCTATGACATCCTGACGAAATTGGAAGAGCACGACACGGTCGCGCGTTTCTTTACCGCCGCCGAAGGGTTGAGCAGCTATGAAATCACCGCCCTGCTCAACACGGCGGATGGATTGACGGGTCGGATCGAGGAGCCGCCGCCGGAAGGCGCGCTTCTGCCGGAGACCTATCGCTACGCTCTGAACGACAGTCGAGAGGCGATCCTCGGCCGGATGGCGGACAGCATGACGGCGCTGCGCACAGGCCTTTGGGACCGCCGGGCGGAAGGATTGCCCATCGATACATGGGAAGAGGCGGTGATCCTGGCCTCAATCGTCGAGAAAGAGACCGGCGTCGCCGACGAGCGCCCGCGCGTCGCCTCGGTCTTTATCAACAGGCTGCGCCGGGGCATGCGGCTGCAATCCGACCCGACTGTGATCTATGGGATCACCTTGGGGCGGGGGCCGCTCGACCGGCGGATCCGCCGGTCGGAGCTGCGCGAAAGGACGCCGTACAACACCTATGTGATCGACGGCCTCCCGCCGACTCCGATCGCCAATCCGGGCCGCGCCGCCATCGAGGCGGTGCTGAACCCGCTAGAGACGGACGATCTCTACTTTGTCGCGGATGGCGAGGGTGGGCACGCCTTCGCCAAGACGCTTGAAGAGCACAACCGTAATGTCGCCAAATGGCGGGCGATCCAGCGCGCGCGCGGCGAGCGCTAACCTTTCTCGGGCATCCGGGACAGAAGCGGGACCGCAAGCGCTGGGGGCAGCAGGGAGAAGGCGCTGACCGCCCAATGCATCGGCCAGGGGAAGGCGACGACGGCCTTATTCTTCTCTAGACCGCGCAGAATGCGCCGGGCCGCTTCCGGGGCCGGCATCAGGAACGGCATGGCGAACACGTTGACGTCGGTCATCGGCGTTTCGACAAAGCCCGGACAGATGGCGTTGATCCGAACCCCGTCTTTGGCGTGGGCGGCGCGCAGCGCTTCCGCGTAAGTCTTCACCGCCGCTTTGGAGGCGCTATAGGCGGGCGCGCCGGCGAAACCGCGATAGGCGGCCAGGGAACTCATGATCGCGATTTGCCCGCGTCCGCGCGCCAGCATGCGGGGCAGAACCGGCTGGACGGTGTTGAGGACCCCATAGAGATTGATGTCGAAGATCCGGGCCGTTTGGTCGGCCGTTTCGCCGCCGCCCCCGGTCCCGCCCGATACGCCCGCATTGGCGATCACGAGGTCCAGGGGCGCGGCCGCGTCGATTGTGTCTAGCGCCTCTTTCATCTCTCTCGCGTCGGATACGTCAATGGTGTGGGTCTCGATCTGCGCGGCGCCGGCCTCCGCCGCTTTGGCCGCTGTCTCGGCCAACCGGGCTTCATTCCGGCCGAACAGGAAAAGCGCTGCGCCGGTTGCGGCGTAGGCTTCGGCCAAGGCCGCGCCCAAGCCGCTGGACGCGCCGGTCACGACAATTCTTCTTTGCATGCGGGCGTTCTCGTTCGGTTGCGCCGGTCTTGTTCACCGTCTACACCCGTTGGCGTCTTGCCAAGGCGTTTCCGGCGACCGTATCGGGGCCGGATGCGCCCCGCGCCATAGTTAGGATAGGGCCGATGTCGAAAAACGCCAGCGCGGGACCCGTGCGCAGCATGACAGGATTTGCGCGCAGCGAAGGGCAAGCCGATCCGATGCGTTGGGCTTGGGAAATCCGCGGCGTCAACGGACGAGGCCTGGACATCCGCCTGCGCTTGCCGCCTGGTTGCGAACAGTTGGACCCGATCATTCGCAAGAAGGTCAACGCCCGGCTGGCGCGCGGGTCCATTTCGATTTCCTTGGAGCTTCGGCGGTCCGCCGGGGCGCAAGCCGCCGCCGTCGACGCGGTCTTGCTCGAGACGTTGGCCGCCGCTTGCCGCGAGCGGGGCGAAGAGCCGCGCTATGATCGGCTGCTGCGGGTGCGCGGCGTCGTCGGCGCTGAAACGGACCGTGCGGATACGGCTCTGTCCGATGACTTGTCTGATGCGCTGGAGGCCGGGTTCGAGGCCGCGCTCACCGATTTTGTGGCGTCGCGCAACCAGGAAGGCGCGGCGCTGGAGTCGACGATGCGCGGCCATTTGCAGACGATTGAGGATTTGGCCGGCGCCGCCCGACGGCTGGACGCGGCGCAACCGGACGCCATTCGCGCCCGGCTCTCCGAGCAGATCGGCGGTTTGCTGCCTGACGGGACGCCGCTGAACCCCGAGCGGTTCGAGCAAGAGGTCGCCTTGATGGCGGTCAAGGCGGACACGCGCGAGGAACTCGACCGGTTGGACGCGCACATCTCAGCGGCCCGCGATCTGCTCGACGGCGGCGGCCCGATTGGGCGGAAACTCGATTTTCTGAGCCAGGAGTTCAATCGCGAAGCGAACACGCTTTGCAGCAAATCGACGGATGTGGAGCTTACGCGCGTGGGTCTCGATATCAAGGCGGCGGTGGATCAGCTCAAGGAACAGGCGGCTAATATCGAATAGCCGTGCTGCTTGGCGGTGGGCGATTGTTCGGGGAATCGCCCTATAGGGAAGGGAAGCCAATAAAGAGGGGCGGGCGGATGGATGGCGCCTTTGGAGCGCAAGGGGCGATGATGGCGGATCAGGGGGCGGACGATCCTTTCCGGCTTAGGCGCCGAGGCTTGATGCTGGTGCTGTCTTCACCGTCCGGCGCGGGCAAATCCTCGATTGCGCGCGCGATCCTGGAGACAGATCGCGAGATCGAGATGTCGGTATCCGTGACCACACGGCCGATGAGGCCTGGCGAAGAGGACGGCCACGACTACCATTTCATCGACAAGACCAGTTTCGACCTGATGGTGAATCGCGGCGATTTGCTGGAATGGGCGAAAGTCTTCGATCACTATTACGGCACGCCGAAGGCCCCTGTGCTGTCGGTCCTGGAGCAAGGACGCGACGTCATGTTCGACATCGACTGGCAGGGAACCCAGCAGATTGCGGAAAGCGCCAAGGATGATGTGGTCCGGGTCTTCATCCTGCCGCCCTCGACGCAAGAGCTTGAACGCAGACTGATGGAACGAGCCCAGGACTCGGCTGAAGTTGTCGCTCGGCGGATGGCCAAGGCGTCCGACGAAATGAGCCACTATCCCGAATATGACTGGGTCATCGTTAACCGGGACTTTCAGGAGAGCGTCGAGTCGGTGCGGGCGATCCTGGCGTCAGAGCGGCTCCGCCGCCGTCGCCAGGTCGGGGTCGGCGAGTTCGTCAAAGGGCTCCGCGACGGCTATTGATCACTTCGCCCTCAGGGTCTCGTAGGCGCGCGCCAACCGGTCGAAGGCCGCAACGTCCAAGGCTTCCGCGCGCATCCCGCCGTCAATCTCCGCCGCCTCTATCAAGTCGGCCGCATCCACGTCGCGCAGGGCCCCCAATGATTTGCGAAGGGTCTTGCGGCGTTGTCCAAACGCGGCGCCGGTGATCGTCTCCAGCGAGGCCAGGGCCGGCGCGCTAAGCGGCATAGTCCGGGGCGTTAGCGACACCACGGCTGAATCGACCTTCGGCGGCGGTGTGAAAGCCCTGGCGGGGATCGTGAAAGCGTAGCGGGTCTCGCAGCGCCACTGGCACAACACCGAGAGCCGGCCGTAGATCTTGCCGCCTGGCGCAGCGCAGATCCGGTCGGCGACCTCCTTCTGAAACATCAGCGTCATGCCTTCGATCAGATCGGCCTGCTTGAGCCATCCGACCAACAGCGGCGCGCCGATATTGTAGGGCAGATTGGCCACGATTTTGATCGGTTGCGGCAGTCCGGCCAACGCGTGGGTCAGCGCGTCGGTCTCAATGACGCGCAGGCGTCCATGAGCGGCGTCGACGAGAGGGCTGAGCGCTTGGACGCTGCGCCGGTCCTTTTCCAGCGCCAGGACGGACCGCGCGCCGGCCAGGAGCAGCGCACGGGTCAATCCGCCCGGGCCGGGGCCGACCTCGACCACGAGGGCTTCGTCCAACGGCCCCGCCAGTTTGGCGATCTTGGCCGTCAGGTTCAGATCGAGCAGGAAATGCTGGCCTAGGGACTTGAGCGCGTTCAGGCCCGAGGCGGCGACGATCTCCCGAAGCGGCGGTAGGGCCGCCACTGGATCCGCATCCAGCGTTGGCTCGCGCGGGGTGTTTTCGGTCACGCGACTAAAGCCGCGTGTCGATAAAGGCGTCTCGGCGTAGATCGCGCATGTACCGTCGGCTCAAAAGGTCGAGCCGCTCCGAGCCTAGACGGTTGCGGATTTCGTCCGGCGTCGGCAGATCGGCGCCGCCTTCCCGTCGTTCGCAGACGGTAATCATCAGCGCCGCGCGCGGCGTCATGAGAGGCTCGCCCGTCGATCCCGCCTGTGCGGACAAAAGCGATTGTTGAAGCGCCGGCGCCATATCGCCGAGGCGAAGATCGTTAACGCGGTTGATCCGCGCGTCCTCGAGGCCGGCCGCGTTCGCTTCCGCTGCTGAGCAGTTCGGCAGAGCTTCTCGGGCGTTCTGCAGCGCCGTGCGCGCCGCGTTGCGCTCCTCTTCGGCGGCGTTGGCGGGCAGCGGGATGCTCGTTTGGACGATGCTCATGATCGCATCCAGGGGATCAACCGAGGCTGTTCGCGTATCACTGACATAGAGGATGTAGTAGCCGGTGAAGGTTTGGATCGGCGCAGATACCTGGCCCGGCTCCAACGTCGCCAACACTGTGTCGAGATCGGGCCTGATTTGTCCGGCGGCGATCCAACCGAGATCGCCGCCCTCTGCGGCTGAGCGGGACTTGGAAAAGGCGCGCGCCAGTTCGGCGAAGCTCTCCCCTTGCCGAAGCCGTGCGATCAAATCCACGGCGGTGCGTCGGATTTCGGCGTCTTGATCCGGGTTGTCGATCTCGAGGAAGATTTCAGACACACGTTTTTGAGGTTTCTTCGACGCCTCGATCAGACGTGCGATTTCCTCGTCGATCTCATCGTCGGAAATCTGCACCTGTCGCCGGAGCTGACGACGGTTGACCTTGGCCCAGGCAAGCTGCGACTCGAGCATATCTTCAAGCGCCGCGCGTGTGATGCCTCTGGACTCCGTGAACCGGTCGAACTGATCGAGCGTCATGTTGTTTCTTTGCGCGTTGTTTAAGATTTCCCGATCCAGTTCGCGCTGGCTGACCGTGATATTCAGGCGTGACGCCTCTTGAACCTGAAGGCGTTCGTCGATCAAAGTGCGCAGGATTTGGTTGATAAACCGCCGGTCCCGCAGGGCGCTCTCGTTCAGTCCGTTTGTGACGATGGCCAGACGCGCACGCAGTTCCAAATCGTACATCGAGATGATGTCCTCGTTCACGATCGCCGCGATGCGCATGACCGCCTGCTGCGCGCGCCCGTCTTGAATAGCCGCACTGACGAAAAACAGCGCCGCGAGAGCTAACAGAATGCCGCTGCGCGCCAGCCGACCCACCGGATGACGCGGCCTTCTCGTCGCTCCAAGAGGGACAGTTCTGTTCATATTCCTCGTAATCAGAATGATGGATCGATTGATGACGTTTCGGCAGTCGTCAGTGTCTTCAATGTGAAGCGAAAAATCAGACTGTCCGACGGTTCCGCGTCGCTGGTCCCGGTGAAGGTCCGGGAATAGCGGGCCGAGAAAAGGAAACACTCGTCCTCATAGGTCAGCGCCGCGGCGTGCGCCAGAGACTCGTCCTCCTCCAAGTCTTGCGTCGTCGACACCGCCGCCCGCCAATAGTCGTCCCATTGTCCGTAGACCTCGAGTTTAACTTCATCGAGTTCCGGTGTGTCATTGGAGGCGCCGTCGCGTAGGAACACATAGTCTGCGTTTGCGCCCAATGCATCGGTCCCAAGCGTCAAAGCGAACTCGCTTCGGTTGAATTGCCCGTCATCTTCGTCAAAGCGCGCCCGATAGAATGCATTGACGAAACGTGTGGGCCTGACATCGATGCGTCCGACGATGTCGGACCTGCCGGACGACAACCCGGTCTCGGCTTCCAAGTCGGCGTCATCAGTCAGCCTGTGCCGTTGCGCCGCAAAGGCGGATATCATCCCGCCGTGATTGAAATGGCGCGTCAAGCGCAGACCATACAACACGCGCGTGCCGCCCTCGACCCGGTCCAGCCCCGGCAGGCTGCTAAAGTCGAATATGTTCGACTCGTCCAATTCGACCACCGTGCTGTCGTCATTTGAAATGTCTTCGGAGTTTCCGCCGTTCGGAGCTGCAATGAGACCGACCACGGGTTCGACAACGAAATCGCCGCCGGCGTCGTTGGCGATAAACGGATATCTGAGATCCATCCGAGCGCGCGGCGAGGCCCGGTAGTCGAACCCGTCGTCGACGCGACGGCCGGCGTCATCGAACTCGCGATTGTGATCCGTATAGTAGAGATCCGTGCGCAAGCTGAGGGACGCGGTCGCGACCAGCCCGAAAGAGGTCGTATAGGGAAGCTCATAGCCGAAATCGGCGGATGCGCGTTGACTGTCGGCGCGATCGTCCTGTTGGAGGGTCCGCAAGTTCGCATCCAGCGACCAGCGGCCGCCGAACTGATCCATCTCTCCAAATCCATTATACTGGATGTCGGGCAGAACAAGCGGCTCGTCGTCGCGCACGCCGCTGCGCAAATCCTGAAAGACGTAACCGTTGGCCGCGATATAGTTTCGGTTGTTAAAACCCTCGACATAGCCGTTCGAAATATTGGCGTTGCCTGGATCGCCGAAAAAGTCGAACCGCCGCAGATAGTCGCGGTCAGACGAGCGGTTGATTTCAAGACCGGCGCGCCACTGGTCGTCGATGTCGAAACGCGCATCGGCGAAGAGGTGGCCGCGAAGATCGTCTTCCTCAACCCGCTCGGTCTCGGTATCGCCAATGCGCCGATCGGCCACGGTGAAGCTTCCCGATAGATTGATTTCGCCGGTATTGAAGCGCTGCCGGTATTCGCCGGAATAGATTAGGCCTTCGTCGTCGGTGTAGATGGGCTCGATCGTCGCGTCTTTATCGTCCGCGATCGCCCAAAAGAAGGGCACGCGGGTGAAGAAACCCAAATCGCTGTTCGTGCCAACCGTCGGAGTCAGGAACCCCGTCTTGCGCTCCACGCTCGGATCGGCGTGTGTGAAATAGGGCGTATAGGCGACTGGGACGCCGTAGAATTCGAGAGACGCGTCGAAATACTCGATTTGACGCTCTTGTTGATCGTGGACGATCCGGTTCGCTTTGAGTTGCCAGAGAGGCGCGCGGGTTGGGTCTTCTCTGCAGACGTCGCAGGCGGAATAGACGCCACGCGCCAATTCCGTAATCCGTCCGTCGCTGCGCCTTCCGCCCGCGGCCGCGAACCGTCCGTTATTCTCCAGAAGAACGCGGATTTGCTCGATCACGCCGTCTCTCAACTCGTTGGACAGCTCGACATAGTCGGCGAAGAAGACCTCGCCCGACGGTTCGATCAGCTTTACATCGCCGGATGCGGTGACCGTGCCCGTTCGTTGATTGTAGGAGATGCTGTCCGCGAGAAGAAGGCGTTCCCCTTGCGCAACCTCGACCGCGCCGCTGGCTGTCACCAATCCAAGTTCGTCATCGTAGGACACCGCATCAGCCTGCAAGTAGATCGGTGTGTTGAGATCGACCTCTTGGGCCTCAGCCGGGACCATAGAGCAGATCAGCGCAACAAGCGTACATGCCGCGAGCGCTCGCAAAACGCTCAATTCCCACCATCGGCCTGATACAGAGGAGGCCATGCTAGCCGTCCTCCAGATGTAGTAGGGCGGTCAATCCGAGCATTGTCATGACGCCGGCGGGAATCCAGGCGGCCAGAACGATTGGGACGCCGGTGGACAGCCCCAGCGCATGCACCACTTGGGTCACAAAGAAAAAGGTGAAGCCACAGATGACGCCGCCGAGGATCAGGAAAGCGGCGCTGCGGCGCTGACTTGTTCTCAACGAGAAGACAGCGCCGACAAGAACCATCGCAAAAAATAATAAAGGCGTCGCCAAGAGGCTATGAAATCTCAGCCGATGCTCGATCGCGCTGAAGCCCGCATTCTCTAACTGTTCAATGAAGCGCGGCAATTCCCAGAAGGATACCGCTTCGGCGGACGCGAAGCTTTCGCGGACATCGGCCTTGGTCATCGCGGTGCGCAATCGATACTGGTCTATGATGGCGGTCTGGCCGCCGAGGCCTAAGGTTCGAACCGCGCTCAATTCCCAGAACCCGGACTCGAGCGCCGCCGCCTCGGCGTCAATCCGTTCGAGCACCCGGTCCGACTTATCCAGCCGAAGCGCCATGACGTCGCTCAGTTCCAAGGACTCGCCGTCTACCCGTCCGGCGTGCAGGATCAGGTATTCGGTCTCGCCAATTTCGCGCAGCCAGAAACCCGATTTGCCCAGCGCGAGCTGATTGGTCTTTTTTCGAAGGAACTCGGTTTCGATTTCTTCGAACTGGGCGTTCAGAGTCGCCGCAAACGGATTCACGAAAGCGACTTGGCCGATACCGACAAGAACGGCGATGCACAAGGCGGGTCCGATCAGCTGCCAAGGCGACATGCCCGACGCCCGCGCCACCACCAACTCGTTTACCCGCGCCAGTCGCCAAAACGCGATCATCGATCCAAGCAGGATGATGAAGGGGGTGATTTCCTGGACCAGCACGGGCAGCTTCAGCGCCGCCATCTTCAAGACCAGCGCGAAGCCGATATTCTCTTTGCCTGACGCGCGCCGCAACAATTCGATGATGTCGAACAAAGCCACGATCAAGCTGAAGACGGCGAAGACGATCGCCAGCCAAAGCAGGTAGTGCCGGCAAAGATAGAGCGTGATTGTCCGAGCCGAAACCATCGGTCTAGGCCGCCGCCTCGGCAAGCGGCGTGGCGCGTCTTCGCCGCCGACCCGGTCGAAGCAACAAGCCGACGCCAACCAGGAAAGGCAGGATTGCGGCGGCGTACAAGACCGGAATGAAGACCCCGTTCTTGCTGGCGGCGGACACCAAAGCCATGTTCGCCGCGAGCAAACCGGTCATGCTGAGCACGGCCAGGATGATAGGGCGGGTGTGCCCGAGTCGGCTGGTTTCCGTCTTCAATAAGAACAAGAGGGCGAGACTGACATAGGACAGGCCGAGGATGGGTTGGGCGAGACGATTATGGCCTTGCGCGATAAGTCGGGTTCGATTCTTGACGTCGTAGGTGCTGTTGTCTGGATAGAGCAGATCGGGGAGGAATCGCTCATTGTCTTCGCGATAAGAGCGGTTGGCGCTATCGTCATTTTTCAGATCGAATGTGTATTCATCAAACCAGACGGCATGCACCTCTCCGTCCGTCTCGGTCTGCTGATTGCCGTTTCGCAACAAGAGGCGCGCGCCTGTGTCAGTGTCGACAACCCCGCCGCGCTCGGCGACTACCGTCACCCGTTCGCCATTTTTCTGTTCGCTATGGATCACCAATCCCAGGAAATCGCCGTTGCTGTCGGTGGCGCGCACAAAGACGGTAAGATCCGAACGAATGTCATTGAACTGACCGGGTTTGATCAACAACGAGCCAATTTCAGAGCGCGCCTGAGTCAGATAGCTGCGCAGCGCCTGCGCCGATAGCGGCATCAGATATAGTGAGAATAAATACCCGATCAGCACCGCCAACGCGCCCGCCCAAAGACCGGGCGCCGCCAGTCGAAAGGAGCTCACGCCTGCAGCACGCAAGACCACCAATTCACTGCCGCTCTGCATGCGGCTATAGGTGAACAGGGCGGCCCCGAAGACCGCAATCGGCAGTAGGGCGGCGAAGATCCGCGCCGAGATTAGGAAAGCCAGATAGGCGAAATCGGATGCCGGCAGCCCCCGATTCACGATCAGGTCGACGAATCGGACGGTTTGCTGCAAAACGATCGCAAGACATAGGATCACGCTGGCCGCCAAGGCGGCCGCCAGAATCTGCATCGTGATGTGACGGCCGATGAATTTCATCGCTTCAATTCCGACACGATCTGTGTCCTCGCGTTCTCCAGAGCTGACTCTGGCCTCGATCGGGCACACAAGTAACAAAGGCGCGCTGGGCATGCACGCCAAAAATACGCCGCAAATAGCTGGAATCAATTAAGGAATCCCACAAAACAGTTGCTTGCTCGAGGCCGATTCGCATCGGGCCCCGGCATTGCGCCGGCGGCCGATTCCTTGTGCGTTCCGATCAGTGGGGGCCGCTGCGGGCTTGTCCGAAGCCCGCGGGGCGTTAAAGGTGGTCTAGGTTCTAGCGTCGGGGCGTAACCCCTCTGCCGTCATATCGAAGGCGGCCATCTGACTGGAAGAAAATCAAGAGGATCATCAAGCCATGAAGGTCGGCTTCGCGGACAAAGCGCCGCAGAAAACGGGAACAATCATCGTCGGCGTCCATGAGGGGCGCAAATTGACCGCCGCCGCGCAGATGTTGGACGCGGCGACGGACGGCGCGGTTTCGCGATCGGTGAAGACGGCTGGGTTCAATGGCAAGAAACACCAAACTCTGCAAATCCTGGCGCCTGCCGGCGTCAAGGCGGATCGGATCGTTTTGATGGGCCTCGGCAAAGGGCTGTCGGCGCTGGACGCGGCCAAGACCGGCGGCGCGTTGTGCGCTTTGCTGAACGCCGTTCATGAAAAAGACGCGGTGATCCATCTCGATGAAGGGGCGGAGGATTTGGGCGACGCCGCCGCGGAAATGGCTTCGGGCGTTCAGCTCCGCTCCTATCGTTTCGATCGATACCGCACCCGCGAGCCGGCGGATAAGAAGCCCAGTCTCAAGAAGGTCACAATCGTGACCCCGGCGACCTCCGATGCGCGCAAGCGCCATAAGTCCCTGGCCGCCGTCGCCGAAGGCGTGCATCTCACCCGGGATCTGGTCTCCGAGCCGCCGAATGTCCTCTACCCTGAGAGTTTCGCCGCCGAAGCCAAGAAATTGGCCGAGCTCGGCGTTTCGGTTGAGGTGCTCGGCGAAAAACAGATGCGTAAATTGGGCATGGGGGCGCTGCTTGGCGTTGGACAGGGGTCCTTGCGCGAAAGTCAAATGGTCGTGATGCAATGGCAAGGCGCGCGCGCGTCCGCGGCGCCGGTCGCTTTTGTCGGCAAGGGCGTGACCTTTGACACCGGGGGCATTTCGCTGAAACCCGGCCCCGGCATGGAAGAGATGAAATGGGACATGGGCGGCGCCGGCGTTGTCGCTGGATTGATGAAAGCGCTGGCCGGGCGGAAGGCGAAGGTCAACGCGGTCGGCGTGCTGGGATTGGTCGAGAATATGCCGGACGGTGCGGCGCAGCGGCCTGGCGACATTGTCACCACCATGTCCGGCCAGACCATCGAAATTCACAATACCGACGCGGAGGGCCGGTTGGTGCTGGCCGACGCGCTCTGGTACACGCAGGACCGTTTCAAGCCGCGCTATATGATCGATCTGGCGACCCTGACCGGGGCGATGATCATCGCGCTTGGCAATGAATATGCCGGTTTCTTCTCCAATGACGACGATCTCTCTGCGGCGCTTAGCGCGGCGGGCGAGGCGACCGGCGAGAAGGTCTGGCGTTTGCCGTTGGCCGAAGCCTACGACAATCTGATCAAGACCGACGGCGCCGACATGAAGAATATCGGCGGCCGCGGGGCGGGATCGATCACGGCGGCGCAGCTGCTGCAGCGGTTCGTCAACGATACGCCCTGGGCGCATCTCGACATCGCCGGCGTCACCTGGTCATCGAAAGACTCGCCGCTGGCGGCCAAGGGCGCGACTGCCTACGGCGTGCGGCTGCTCGACCGATTGGTCGCCGACAATTACGAAGGCTGACGACGGCGCCGCCGTTTAGGTCCGGGCATGAGCCTTCCAGAGATCCGGTTCTATCATTTGACGCGCACGCCGCTTGAGACCGCTTTACCCGACTTGTTGGGCCGCAGTCTGGAGCGCGGCTGGCGCGCCGTTGTCATGACCGGATCGGAGACGCGGACCGCACATCTCAGTTCCGTGCTCTGGACGCGCGATCCGTCGAGTTTCCTGCCGCACGGCCAGGCCGAAGACGGCCGCGCCTCGGCGCAGCCGATCTGGCTGACCCATCTGGATGAAAACCCCAACGGCGCAAAGGTCTGTTTCCTCACCGACGGGGCCGCTACGGAGAATAGCCGTTTTTTTGAGATAGTTTGCGTGCTTTTCGACGGCGATGATCCGGAGGCGGTGGCGGCTGCGCGCAGCCAATGGAGCGCTTATAAGGAAAGGGCCCATCCTTTGGCCTATTGGGTTCAGGATTCTCGCGGCGCTTGGAGCAAAAAGATGGAGGCGTAAAGGGGTCCAGCGGGCTTTAGGCAGCGCGATCCGCGGTTCGAGGCCTGTTCGGCGGCAGCTTAAAGTTTGGTCCGGATTTAGGCTTCACCTGTCAAGATTGGCATGATATGGGTCGGTTATAAGATATTAAGAAATCAATAATATATAGGTGATGCGTGTTTCGTGATCGTATTTCGTCTTTGTCCGGGGCCGTTTTCGCGCTCTGTGCCTTCGGGGTCTGTTTGGAACCCGCGGCTGCCGAAAGTCCGATGTGGGACCAGGCGCCGCGTTGGGAATGCCTGCAGCGCGACTTTCAGGCCGCCTGCGCCGGAGGATTGGGGCCAGAGTGCCAGACGAACCCGGTGCGCCGGCCGGAGACCCTGATCCTCGATTTCCCGGAGAATGTGGTGGTCCGCGATTCCGGCGTCAGCACCTCCTATGTCCCTATCGCTGGAAAGACGACCGACCGGCGCAGGCGGATCTCTTTCGTGCTCTATGGCCAGGGCGGCGACACCATGCTGCACTATGCCGGCGGCGACGCCGTCTCGACCTCCCTCCCGCCCAAAGGCGGCTCCGTAAGCCTCAAATTCTACAGCTGCGCGCCGGCGGTAGAGTAGGGCGGGGTCAACCGAATCCGCTCGGCCAAGCACCCACGATTATAGCGGTATCGTGAGGCCGGTCTTCACCCGGTCCATCACGACCATGGTGTTGAATTTCTGGATGTGGCCGTTGCCGTAAAAGACCCGGCGCGTCAGGGCTTCGTACTCCGCCATGTCCTGGGCGGTGATGACCAACAGGAAATCATACTCGCCGGTCACATAGAAACACTGCTGTATTTCCGGCACCTCCTGAACCTGGCGTTTGAAGCTGTCGATGATGTCGGCTCGGCCGCGCTCCAACACGATGGAGACGATCAGGGTGATGCGGCCGCCGACCCGTTCCGGCGCGATCACGGCGCAATCCTTGTCGATCACGCCTTCCGCGCGCAGGCGCTTGACGCGGCGCTGGCACGCGGTCGGCGAAAGCCCGACGGCCTCTCCCAAGGCGTCGGAGGTCGTCCGGTTGTCCTCCTGCAGAATTCGGAGGATCGCTAGATCGAAACTATCGAGTTCCATGGATTTGCGCCTGATTTCTGCAACTACGCATGAAATTAGCCGAAATCCGGCGTGAGCGCGAGGCTTTTGCAGCCAAACGCGCTGACCGTCGGCCTACCGTTGCGGTGTGCGGCGATCTTCTTCGCCCATTCGAAACCGCAAGGAGCGTGTCATGCAGAGCAACGGGAACAGCCAAGCCCAAGGCGTTTTATGCGGCCTGGGCGCCGCTTTGATCTGGGGGGCTTGGCCGGTCGTGTCTCGGCTCGGACTGGACGGCGCGCTCAGCGCCTATGACGTCGCGGCCCTGCGGTTCGGCGTGGCGGGTCTGATCCTGGCGCCGTTGGTTCTGCGCGGCGGCGTGTTCAGAGGCGTCAATTGGCGCCGGGCGCTTATCCTCGCGTGCGGCGCCGGCGTGCCGTATGTCGTGCTGACGGTCGAGGGCTTGCACTATGCGCCGGCGGGGCATGCGGGCGTGATCGTGCCGAGCTGCATGCTGACTTTCACCGCTTTGGGGGCTTGGCTGTTTCTGGGCGATCGGCCGAACGCCATGCGTGTGCTTGGCATGGCGGCGATCCTTCTAGGCTTGGCCCTGGTCGGTTGGAGCGCCTTCTCCGCGACGAGTCCGCGCGCCGGGGCCTGGCGCGGCGATCTGATGTTCATCGGCAGCGGGTTCCTCTGGGCCTGCTATACGCTGGGCGCGCGCGCCTGGTCCTTAAAGCCGATGCAGGCCACGGCTCTCGTCTCCGTGCTGTCGATGCTCCTCTATCTGCCGCCCTATCTGGTCGTCGCCGGGCCGCGCCTGCTCGACGCGCCGATGCAGTCGGTGCTTGTTCAGGCGCTGTTCCAAGGCGTCTTCGCGGCGGTCCTCGCCTTGCTCCTCTACACGCGTGCAGTGGCGTCGCTCGGCGCGGCGCGCGGCGCCCTTTTCGCCGCGCTCGTCCCAGGCGTCGCGGTCCTGCTGGCCTTTCCCCTGCTCGGCGAGCGCCCGTCTCTGACCGAGGCCGCCGGTCTCCTCGTCGTCACCCTGGGCATGACCGCCGCCCTCGGCGTTTTACGGTTCCCGAAACTCAGTTTTGGGGAGACCGGGGTGCGTGCAGCGGCACGCTTTTGCCGCTACCGCCGAGAAGCTTAGCGATCAAAGCGCCGCTTCCCGTTCCTCCAATTCTTCGGACAGGGTCAGCCATTCTGTTTCTGCGGTTTCGAGGTCTTCTTGCAGTTGGGATACGGCTTTGTTCAAGGTCGCGGCGTCGAAACCGGCGGCGGCGTTCGCCGCGCCGTCAGCCGGTTCGTAGAGCGCCGGGTCGGCGAGGCGTTCATGCAGTTTGGCGATCATTTTCGTTTTCTTGTCGATGTCGCTGGAGAGCGCGCGGATACGGTCGCGGAGCGGCTGCAGGGCGGCGCGGCTGACGGCGCGTTCGCGCCGGTGTTCCTTTCGTTTCGAACCGGACCCTGCGGACGCATCGCCATCGCGCTTAGAGTCACCCCGGCGGGCGCTCAGCACGCCGGTCCGATAGTCGTTGAGGTCGCCGTCATAGGGCGTGCAGCCGCCGTCGCCGACAATCCAGAGCCGGTCGGCGCAGGCGGCGACGATATGCGGGTCGTGGCTGACCAGGATCACCGCGCCCTCATAATCGGCCAGCGCCTGGATCAAGGCTTGCCGCGCGTCGATATCGAGATGGTTGGTCGGCTCGTCCAGCAGCAGGATATGCGGTTTGGCGCGGCAGATCACGGCTAGGGCCAGCCGCGCCTTCTCCCCGCCCGACAACGCGGCGATCTTGGTGTCGGCTTTCGACTGTTCGAAGGCGAAACCGCCAAGATGCGTGCGCAGCGACTGTTCCGTCGCCATGGGGGAAAGCGCCTGCAGATGCTCGACCGGGGTCTTGTCCGGCGGCAGGTCTTCGAGCTGGTTCTGGGCGAAATAGCCGATCTGCAGCTTCGAGGAGGCGCGCAGCGTCCCGCCGAGCGGCTTCAGCCGCCGCGCCAGCAGGCGCAGCAGCGTGGTTTTGCCGGCGCCGTTCACGCCCAGCAACGCGATCCGGTCATCCATATCGATCCGCAGATCGAGATCGCGCAGGATCGGCTTCGCAGCGTCATAGCCGGCGGACGCCGCCTCTAGCGTCAGGAGCGGCGGCGAGAGCGGCTCCGGCTTGGGCAGGGTGAATACTGTTGCGCGGTCTTCGGCGACGGCGGCGATCGGCTCCATCCGCTCCAGCATCTTCAACCGGCTCTGCGCCTGCCGCGCCTTCGTCGCCTTGGCGCGGAACCGGTCGACAAAGGATTGGATGCGCCGGCGTTGGGCCTGTTGTTTCGTGTAGAGCGCCGCCTGCCGCGCTTGACGCTCCGCCCGTGTCCGTTCGAATCGGTCGAAGCCGCCGGCATAGAGGGTCAGCTTGCCGTCCTGCAGATGCAGGATCGCGTCGGGAATCCGGTTCAGCAATTCGCGGTCATGGCTGACCAGCAGCAGCCCGCCCGCATAGCGCGCCAGATAGCTTTCCAGCCACAGCGCCGCCTCCATGTCCAAATGGTTGGTCGGTTCGTCGAGCAGCAGAAAGTCAGGCTGGGCGAACAACGCCGCCGCCAACGCCACGCGCATCCGCCAGCCGCCGGAGAAGGTCCCAACGGGCCGCGCCTGGGCCGCGGCGTCGAAGCCGAGGCCGGCGAGAATGGTCGCGGCGCGTGCCTCGGCGGCGTGGGCATCGATATCGCTGAGCCGCGCATGGATCTCGCCGACCCGTTCGCCGCTCGGGTCCGCCGCCAGCTCAGCCAAAAGCGCCGCCCTTTCGGTATCGGCGGCGAGCACGATATCGATCAGCGGCGCTGGGCCGTCGGGCGCTTCCTGGGCCACCGCGCCGATGCGCCGCCGCGCCGATAGGCTGATCTCGCCGCGATCCGGCGACGCCTCCTGCATCAGCATCCGCAGCAGCGTCGTCTTGCCGGAGCCGTTCCGACCGACCAAGCCGATCTTTTGACGGTCGCCGATCTGTGCGCTGGCCCCGTCGAACAGGACCCGCCCGCCGATCTGATGCGCGATGTCGGTGATTCTCAGCATAGCGTTGGGGAGGCGTGCGGTCCGGTCTTTCTTCGGCCTGTCTCGACGCGGTGTCTCGCCCCATGCGAAACGCGCCCGACCAGCCCTTGAATGGGGGCGATACCCCGGCTATAAGCCCGCCGTCAACGCGCCGTCGTCCGGAAGAATGACCCTCTGGGCGACGCGCTTCATCGTCATCATGACCGAACCGCAGTGAATCTCACGGAGCAGCCGAGCGTTAGGACCGAGGCCCCCTGACTGACGCAGAGCCGGCCTGGAATGGCCCGCCGCGTCGAGGCCTCGCCAAGCGATCCGGTCGTGACACCCCGCTTTCCGCGCCCCCGAGGCGCTTGCATTTAAGAGGAGCCTGCAATGGGCATTGAACGCACTTTTTCCATCATCAAGCCGGACGCCACGCGTCGGAACCTGACCGGCAAGATCAACGCCATGTTCGAAGAAGCCGGCCTGCGCATCGTCGCCCAGAAGCGCGCGCATCTGACTAAGGCGCAGGCGGAGACCTTCTACGCCGTTCATGCGGAGCGCGCGTTCTTCAATGATCTGGTATCCTTCATGACCTCAGGCCCGGTGGTGTTGCAGGTGTTGGAAGGCGAAGACGCCATCGCCAAGAACCGTGAGGTCATGGGCGCCACCAACCCGGCCACGGCCGACGAGGGCACGGTGCGCAAACTGTACGGCGAATCGGTGGAGGCGAACTCGGTGCATGGCTCCGACGCGCCCGAGACGGCCGCGGAAGAAATCGCCTTCTTCTTCGCAGGCGCGGAGATCGTCGGCTGAACGGCGGCCTCAATCGTTTGAATCAAAAACGGCGGCGCCCGAAGCGCCGCCGTTTTTCGCTTCGAACTGGAAATCGCGCAGGTCAGACGAAAATCGCCGCCAGCAGCAACAGCACGATCACGATACCCGCCGTCGACCAGATGATCAGCGTGTTCATCCCGGCCCAAGTCTGAAGGTTTGCGCGCGGCGCCTTTTTGAATTCCATTTCTTCTTCCATCGCCTTCCCCTTAACGAAGCGGCGCGCGCAGGCGCGGCGCCGATATGCACCTATCACGTATTCGATCCCGCCGCGGCTCTTCCCAACATCCTGCGGCTTGTTGGCGCAGTCTACCCAATTCGGCTATTTGCTCAAGCAGTTGGGGCTCAAGCGGTTAGGGCTTAAGCAGATGCGGCGTTGAGGGCCGTGCGGCAACCGCTAGGATTTCAGGATTCGCGGACCTGGCGCCCCCTCGATCAAAATCTGTCCGGCCGCATCGATCGTGACGCCGCCTGATGCGAGCAGCGACAGCGCCAGTGGGTAGGCGCGATGCTCCAGGCGATGCACCTGCGCCGCCAGGTCTTCGACCGTCGCGTCTGGGCCGGGCGCAAACGAGCCTTGCACCAGCACCGGTCCGGAATCCAACGCCGGTTCGACCAGATGGACGCTGCAGCCATGCCGCTCGGCCCGGTCGGCCAAGGCCCTTGCGTGGGTGTTGAGCCCCTTATAGGCGGGCAAGAGGGACGGGTGGATATTCAGCATGCGCCCGGACCATGCGGTGACGAAACCCGGCGTCAGGATGCGCATGAAGCCGGCCAGACAGACCAGCTCGATATCGGCGCCCTCCAATTCCTCCTGAATGCGCGCGTCGAATTCTGTTCGGTCGGGATAATCCCGATGGTTGATCACGCGTGTCGGTATCTGGGCGCGCGCGGCGCGGGTCAGGCCGAAGGCGTCCGGTTTGTTCGAGATCACCAAGACGATGCGGGCCGGATAGTCCGGTTCTAACGCCGCGTCCATCAGGGCCTGCAGGTTGGTGCCGCCGCCTGAAATCAGGACAGCGACGCGCTTCTTCGAGACCACGGTCAGAGGTCCAAGCCGTCAATGATCACGGCCGATTCGCCTGAATGCCGGGGGACGACGCTCCCAATGGTGAAGACCTGTTCTCCATCCTCGCTTAACCGCCGCGTCACCGCGTCTGCATGATCGCGGTCAACGATCAGAACCATGCCGATCCCGCAATTGAACGTCCGGTGCATCTCCGTGGCGCTGACGCCGCCGGCCTCGGCGATCCAGTCAAAGACCGGCAGGCGGGGCCAGGCGAGCGCGTTTAGACGGAAACCGAGACCGTCGGGCGCGACGCGCGGCAAGTTCTCATAAAAACCGCCGCCGGTGATATGCGCCAAGCCGTGTATTGCGCCCTCAGTCGATGGGTCATTGCGCAGCGCGTTCTGGATCGCGCGGACATAAATCCGGGTCGGCGTCAGCAGCGCGTCGCCAAGCGTGCGGTCCGGTTGAAAGGGCGCGGGCTCGGAAAGCGCCAGGCCGCCCTCGGCTACGATCCGGCGCACCAGCGAGTAGCCGTTGCTGTGCACGCCGTTGGAGGCGAGGCCCAAGACGATATCGCCCGCCGCTACGGCCGACCCGTCCAGCAGCGCGCCGCGCTCGGCCGCCCCAACCGAGAAACCGGCGAGATCGTAGTCTTCGCCGGTATAGAGGCCCGGCATCTCGGCGGTCTCGCCGCCGATCAGGGCGCAGCCCGCCTGACGGCAACCCTCGGCGATTCCGGAGACGATCTCCGCACCGATCTCGACCGACAGGCGGCCGGTGGCGAAATAGTCCAGGAAAAACAAAGGCTCCGCGCCCTGCACAATCAGGTCGTTGACGCACATGGCGACCAGGTCGATCCCGATCGTGTCGTGCCGACCGGCCTCGATCGCCAGTTTCACTTTGGTGCCGACACCATCGTTTGCTGCGACCAGGATAGGGTCGGAAAAGCCAGCCGCTTTCAGATCGAACAGACCGCCGAAGCCGCCCAGTGCGCCGTCCGCGCCGGGCCGTCGGGTCGAGGCGGTCATCGGCTTGATCGCCTCGACCAAGGCGGCGCCGGCGTCGATATCCACGCCGGAATCCTTGTAGGTCAGGCTGTTCTTTCCGGCTTTCTCTGGCTTTCCGGCTTTGTCTGGCGGCGGGTCGGCGGTGGGCGTCATTGCGGCTCCTTGGGCTGCTCCTCAGGCGGTGTCGGCGGAACGGCCAAGCCGGTCAGGCCCGGTTGAATGGCTTGCGAAGGGCGCCGGCGGCCCCTAAGTGGATGATGGAATTCGATCAGGCGTCCCGCCGGGGCGTGCGTAGTTTGACTGCGATGGTTCGCCGGTTTGCGATAGGCGACCTTTCTGAGGCGACATACTGTAAGACATGACGCATCCGATCAATGATCAAGCGCGCCCAGGGCGCTGGGGTCGCGCTGCGTTGGCGGCCGCTCTGCTGGCCCTCGCGGTCGGGCCTGCGGCGTCCGGTCTGGCGCAGTCCCCGCCCGCATTGGCCGGGCAGGCGGTCATCCTGTCTGACATCTATGCCGTGCGCAGCGTTTTGGTTGATGAGAGCGCTGAGAGCGAGGCGCGGGCAAAGTCCATCGCTGTCGAGCGCGGCGTTCGCACCGCGTTTCAGGCCGCCCTGGAACGCGTCACCCTGCGCGCCGATTGGCCGCGTTTGCCGGTAGTGGACGAGGTCCGGCTGAACGCAGCAGTCCGCGATGTGTCCTTTCAGAATGAGCGGTTCGGCGGCGGCCGCTATCTCGCGGAGCTGACGGTCCGGTTCAAACCTGAGGCGGTCCGGGGCCTGCTTTCGGAGGCCGGCATTCCCTATGCGGAGACTGTCGGTTTGCCGCTTGTGGTCCTTCCCGTGTTGCAGAGCGGCGCCGGACCGCAGCTTTGGGATGAGGGGAATCAATGGCTGCAAGGATGGCTGGCGCGCGACGCGCGGCCGGCCCTGTTGCCGTTGGTGACGCCCTTGAACGACCTGTCCGACATCGCCGCGATCAGTGCGCAACAGGCGCTGGCCGGCTCGCCGGAAGCCCTTGCGCGCATCGCCGACCGCTATCAGGCGCAGGGGGTCTTGGTGACGGTGGCCCGGCCCGGGATTGACGCCAATGGCGGCGCCCGGATTGACGTCGCCAGCAACGCCATCGGGCCGGGCTTGCCTGGTGTGACCGAGGTTGATTCCTTCACTTTCCCGCCGACGACGACCTTGCCTGAAGCCTATGCGGCGGCCGCGGACAGCGCCGCAGCCGCTATCGTCGAGCGCTGGAAACAGGCGAACCTGATCCGGCCGGGACAGGCGCCGAGCCGGATCACCCTGTCCGCGCCCATCGGGTCCTTGACCGAATGGCTCACCCTGAAACGGGAATTGGAGCAGGTCGCCGGCGTCACGCAGGTGCGTTTGTCCGAACTGAGCGTCGGGCGGGCGGTGGCGGATTTGGATTTCGTAGGCGACGCGCCGCAATTGAGTCTCGCCTTGTCACAGCGCCGTCTGGCGTTGGAGGAAGACGCGGCCGGCGGCTGGACCGTGCGGCGGTCGCGGTAGCGGCGCGGCCGCCGGACGGGACGGGCCGTTTCAAGCGGACTATTTCGGACGGGTGGCGGCGCCCGACGGGTTGGGGAAGGACGAGGGGTGTCGACGCCACAAAAAGCGGTGTTCTGGCTGATCGGCTTGGCCGTCGCCGTCGCCCTGATCTACGTTTTGCGCCCGGTTCTCCTGCCTTTCGTCGCGGCGATGGCGGTCGCCTATTTCATGGATCCGCTGTGCGACTGGATCGAGACGCACGGCCTGTCGCGCGGCATGGCGACGGGGCTGGTGACGTTGGGCTTCTTTGTCTGCGTCATTCTGTTTTTCTCTTTCGTCGGGCCGTTGCTGTTTGGCCAGATCGCCGAGTTTATCGAGCGTGTGCCGGGTTACGCCGAAATCCTACAGCGCAAGGCGGGGCCGCTTGTGGCGCTCGCCGTGGAACAATTCGACGCCGAGCATGCCAGCGACATCAGCAGGGCGGCGACCCAGCATATCGGCACGGCGCTGCGGCTGGGCGCGAGAGCGGTTGGCGAGTTGCTGGGCGGCCTGGGCGCGGTCGTCAATATCCTGTCCCTGATCGTGCTGACCCCGATCGTTTCATTCTACCTGTTGCGCGACTGGGACGTGATCGTCGCCAAGGTCGACAGCTGGTTGCCGCGCGCCGAGGCGGACACGATCCGGGAACTGGTGCGGGAGACGGATGAAATCCTCGCGGGTTTCGTGCGCGGCCAAGCCACCGTCTGTGCGTTGCTTGGACTTTTTTACGGGGTCGCCCTGACGCTCGCCGGGTTGGATTTCGGATTCATCGTCGGGCTCTTTACAGGTCTGGCGTCTTTCATTCCCTATTTTGGCATGTTGATCGGCATGACGGTCGGCTTCGGCGTCGCCTTCGCGCAGTTCGACACGCTCCAGCCCTTCCTGATCATCGGCGCCATCTTCATCGCCGGTCAGATTCTGGAAGGCAACTTCCTGACGCCGAGATTGGTGGGCGGCCGGGTCAAACTGCATGAGATCTGGATCATCTTCGCTTTATTGGCGGGCGGCTCGCTGTTCGGATTTCTCGGTATCCTGCTGGCCCTGCCGGTCGCGGCGGTCATGGGCGTGCTGGTTCGGTTTGGACTGGCGCGCTACCTCGCCAGCGCCTTCTATGATCATGGGGTTATTGTCGCCCGGCCGTCTGACGCCGCCGAAGCCTCCAAGCCGGAGAAGGCGGAAAACGGCGACGCCGATCCAGGGAAGAAAGCGTGACTGCGCGCCAGATTCCGCTCGACCTGCCGCACCGCGCGGCGACGGGACGCGAAGACTTCCTTGTGGCCGACTGCAACCGCGCGGCTGTGGGACTGATCGACGCCTGGCCCGCTTGGCCGTCGCCTTTGACAGCCATTATCGGTCCCGCCGGCAGCGGCAAGTCACACCTGGCCGCCGTCTGGACGGAAGAAGCTGGCGCTGAGCGTCTCGATTTAGCGGCGGCGCGCCCGCAAGGTTGGGAAGACCGGATCCTCGAAGGCGCGGCCTATCTGGTGGAGGATGTCGACCGCGGTTTGACTCCGGATCAAGAGGTCTCCTGTTTTCATCTGGCCAACACGATCGCCGACCGCGGGGCGCAGATATTGCTGACCGCGCGCGTTCCCTTGGCGCGTTTGCCCATTGCATTGCCGGATCTGGCCTCGCGGCTGCGGGCGGCGCAGTCGGTCGAAATCCAGGCGCCCGATGACACGCTCTTGGGCGCGGTCTTGCTCAAGCAATTCGCCGACCGGCAGATAACGGTCGCGCCGGACGTCTTGCGTTTTCTGCTGACGCGGATCGAGCGCAGTTTCGAATCCGTGCGCCGGACGGTGTCGATCTTGGACGCCGCCGGCCTCTCGTCGAAGCGGGCCCTGACCACGCCCTTCGCGCGCCAAGTCCTGTTCGAGAATGAACAGCCGCCGCTTGATGAGTCCCTGTTTTGACGCTATCGAAGCTGTCATAAAACTGTCATACTTAAGGACAATTTCTCCTCGCGGTGACCGACCTTTATGAGTGCGAAGCCCTTCGAAGAAATCGAGATCAAGCTGCGCGTCCCGGCGAACGCCGCCGGTGCAATCAAGCGCTCGCCCTTGATCCGCGATCATAAGACGGCGCGGGCGCGCGGCCGACATCTGTTGAGCGTCTATTTCGACACCGAGCGGTTGGACCTGCGCGCGGCCAAGGCGGCGCTGCGGGTGCGCCATATGGGACGCGCGCGGGAACAAACGCTGAAGACCGCGAAAGGGATGACGGCCGGCCTGCAAAGCCGGTCGGAATGGAATGCGGCGATTGAAGGCGATCAGCCGGACCTTTCGCTGATCGAAGACAAGAAGTTGCGCAAGTGGCTCCGGCGGAAAGCCAGCGCCGACGGGCTGGTTCCCGTCTTCACGACCGACATTCGCCGAACCGCCTGGCCCGTCGCCTTCAAGGGCAGTCGGTTTGAGGTCGCCCTCGACCAGGGGCGCATCCTATCCGGCGACAAGGCGGAGGATATCTGCGAGGTCGAACTGGAACTGCTCGAAGGCGACGCGCTGGATATGATGGGGTTCGCGCTGATGCTGAGCGACCGGCACGGGCTCGCGGTCGATAAGGACAGCAAGGCGGCGCGCGGCTATCGGCTCTATTCCGGCGCGGTGCGGGCCGCGGTCCGAGCCGAGGAGCCGACGCTGTCGGCCCGTCATTCGCCTTGGGAGGCGTTCGCCGCCAGCGTTCAGAGCGGCGTCGCCCAGATTCTGTCCAACGCGCCGATCGCGCGATTGGGTTTGGATCCGGAAGGCGTGCACCAGACCCGCGTCGGCGTCCGCCGGATGCGCGCGGCGCTGAGCGTTTTCAGACCGATCCTGAAGCCGGAGGATGTCGCGGCGATGCGCGACGATCTGCGCATGCTGCAGCAGGAGCTCGGGCAGGCGCGTGATCTCGATGTCTTCATTGGCGAAACGCTGGCCCCGATGCTTCAACGGATTGGTCATGAGGTCGATCTCTCCGCTCTGATCGCGGGGGCGCAGCGCGCACGGGAGCAGGGATATGCGCGGGCGCGGGCGGTGCTGGATGGGGCCGCCGTGACCCAGGCGATTCTGGGCGTCGAAGGGCGGCTGTTGGAGATCGCTCGTAAGCCGCCCAAGACGCGCCGCCTCGACGCGTACGCACGCCGGGTGATGGACAAACGCTGGAAACGCGTGCTGCGCGCCGCGGGCCCGGATCCGGCGTCCTTGCCGGATGAAGAACTGCATCCGCTGCGGATTGAGTTGAAGAAGCTGCGCTACGCGGCTGGGTTCTTCGTGAATGTCTATGATCGCAAGCGGGCGCGCCGTTACATCAAGACGGCGGCGGCGCTTCAGGACTGTCTGGGCGCGTTGAATGACGCCTTGGTTCAGGAAGAAGTGCTCGAAGACGCGGCCTTTCGGACGGTTCGGAACGACGCCGCGGTGATGGGCGCGTTGGCCGGATGGCGGTCGGCCCGGGTGGTCGATGGCCTGCATGGGCTCGAAAAGGCGTGGGGCGCGATGACTGCGGCGCCGAAATTCTGGCGCGGCGACTAGCGCTCCGCCGCCTGGACCTCGAGCTCAAGGTCGCGCGGCAGGACGAAATCGATCAAGACGCCTTTCTTGAAATCGATATCGCGCCATCGCGCCTGATCGAATTTCAAGATCGCGGCGGCGGCGGTCGGGTATTTCGCCGAAAGTCGCTGCCGCGCCTGCGCCTTGTCCTGACCGCATAATCTCTGGGCCAGTTCCTGGATCACCGGATTGTGGCCGATCAGCATCAGCGGCGACCGCGCGCCCTCGACCGCCTGAATGCGGCTGAGCAGCGCCTCGGCGCCGCCTGCATGGTAGATCGCCCGGTCGAACTGAATGGCGGCCGTATCGCGGAAAAACCCGATCGCCAGGCCCAGGGTCTCGCGCGTACGTCGGGCGGTCGAGCACAGGATCAGAGCCGGCGTATGGCCGTGCTGCGCAAGATAGGCGGCGACCGCCGGCGCCGCCCGCCGGCCTCGCGCGTTCAGCGGCCGGTCATGATCGCTCAGCGCCGCATCGCTCCAACTGGATTTCGCGTGGCGCAGCAGGATTAGGGTCAGAGCGCGATCATTCATGTCCGAGACTCCTGCCGATCCGCCAACAATTTTGCTGCGCGCGATCGCTGACACGAAACTGGTTCGTTGTGTCACAAACCGGTCACTTCCCAAACCCGGGCGGTGCGTGGTAAGTCAACATACTGAATTATTTCGATATTTTGTACTGTTTAACACTGTCGGATGAAATCTCCGTGATCGACCTGCGAAAATCGTTTGGGCGGCCGGCGCTGATGGCTCTTTTGCGCCGCCATCGTATGAAGTGAGGAACGCGTGACTGGTACAAGAAAAATGTCGTCGGCGAAGGCCAGGTCCTCGGCCGCGCCTGTCTTGGAAGCGGTGTCGGCGCGGGACGCAGAGACGGACGGCGGTTTGGGACCCACGCGCGGGGCGGCGGCGGAGCTGGTCGACATCGATGCGATCACGCTGGATTCGCCGCAGCGCTTTTTGAACCGAGAATTGTCCTGGCTGTCTTTCAACGCGCGGGTTCTCGAAGAGGCCTCCAATCCCGCCCATCCGTTGTTGGAGCAATTGCGCTTCCTTTCGATCTCCGCCAGCAACTTGGACGAATTCTATATGGTCCGTGTCGCCGGCTTGATCGGTCAGGTGCAGGCGGATGTCTCAGGCCTGTCTCAGGACGGACTGACCCCGCGGCAGCAATTAGACGCCATCGCCCAGGAAGCGGGCCAATTGATGATCAATCAGGAGGCGCGCTGGGCGTCCATCATCAACGAGCTCCGCGAGGCCGGGGTCGCCTTGATCGACCCGACGGAGATGAGTTCTCGGGAGTCCGTCTGGCTCGATTCCTGGTTCATGGAACAGATTTTCCCGGCCTTGACGCCCTTGGCGGTCGACACCGCGCACCCGTTCCCTTTCATCCCGAACAAGGGGCTGGTGCTGGCGCTCGATCTCTACCGGCCGGAGGATGATCGGCGGCTGAACGGACTTCTGATCCTGCCGACCAACATGGACCGGTTCATCCGTCTGCCTGGACGGTCGATCCGGTTCCTGCTGTTGGAAGATGTGCTCTGCCTTTATCTCGGCGCGCTGTTCCCGGGTTTCGAGCTGCTCGGCAAAGGCATGTTCCGGATTATTCGGGATAGTGACGTCGAGATCGACGAAGAAGCGGAAGACTTGGTCCGGACCTTTGAGACGATGCTGCGCCGCCGCCGCCGCGGTCATGTCATTCGCCTGAAAATCAGCTCCGACATGCCGCCGGAATTGAAAGAGTTCGTAATCGACCAGCTGGATGTCGAGGAAGAAGACGTCTTCACCTTGAACAGGATGTTGGGGCTCGTTGATGTCGGCCAGATGATCGTCAGCGCCCGGCGGGACCTGCTGTTCGAGCCCTATGACGCGCGGTTCCCGGAACGAATTCGGGATTATGGCGGGGACTGTTTCGCGGCGATCCGGGCGAAGGATATCATCGTCCATCATCCCTATGAAAGCTTCGATGTGGTGGTTCAGTTCCTGCGCCAGGCGGCGCGCGACCCGAATGTCGTGGCGATCAAACAGACGCTTTATCGGACCTCGAACGATTCGCCGATCGTCGGCGCGCTGCAGGAGGCGGCGGAATCGGGCAAGTCCGTCACCGCACTCGTTGAATTGAAGGCGCGGTTCGACGAAGAGGCGAATATCCGCTGGGCGCGGGACCTGGAGCGCGCGGGCGTTCAGGTCGTCTATGGCTTCGTCGATCTGAAGACCCACGCCAAGGTTTCGCTGGTCGTCCGCCGCGAAGGCCGGCATCTGCGCAGCTATGTGCATTATGGAACCGGCAACTATCACCCGATCACGGCGAAGATCTACACCGATCTGAGCTTCTTCACGACCGACCCGGTGTTGGGCCGCGACGCCGCGCTGGCCTTCAACTATATGACCGGCTACGCGACGCCGGAGAATATGGGCAAATTGGCCCTGGCGCCCATCGCGCTGAAGAAGCGGTTGTTGACTTGCATCGAGCGAGAGAAGAAGCACGCCGCCAGCGGCGCCAAAGGACAGATCTGGCTGAAATGCAACAGCATCGTCGATCCCGACATTATCGACGCGCTCTATCGCGCCTCGCAGGCCGGTGTCGAGGTGGATGTCGTCGCCCGCGGCATCTGCTGCCTGCGCCCGGGCGTGCCCGGCCTGTCGGAGAATATTCGGGTCAAGAGCATCGTCGGACGATTTCTGGAGCATAGCCGGATCTATTGCTTCGGGGCCGGGGCGGGGTTGCCCTCGCTGAACGCCGACGTCTTCATTTCCTCCGCCGATCTGATGCCGCGCAATCTTAACCGCCGGGTCGAAACGCTGGTTCAGATCGAAAACAATACGGTCAAGCGACAGGTTCTGGAGCAGGTGATGCGCGGCAATCTGGACGACGAGGCGCAGAGCTGGCTGATGAAGCCGGACGGCGGCTTTGAGCGCGTCCAGCCAGCCGGCAAGGGCTTCAATTGCCACCATTTCTTCATGACCAATCCCAGCCTGTCGGGACGCGGGACCGCCTTGAAGAAGCGGCGGAAACCCGGTACACGCGCGAAGTCGAAATAGCGCAAGGGTGGGGCGAACCCACGCGCTCATGCAAACGGGTGAAGGCGCACGCCGTCCGGGGCGCGGCGCTATCGGTCCGCGGGGGACGTTGTGCCGAATTTCGTCGGGCCTCTGACAAATCCTGTCGCCGTCATCGACATCGGATCGAACTCGGTCCGGCTCGTCGCCTACGAGGGCGATGATCGGGCGCCGCTGCCGATTTTCAATGAAAAGGTGTTGAGCGGCCTGGGGCGCGAACTGGACCAGACCGGCATGCTTCCTGACGAGGCGATGGAGAGCGCGCTTCAGGCTTTGCGGCGGTTCCGGTCGCTGGTCGATGGTATGCGGATAAGGCGTGTCGACGCGCTCGCAACCGCCGCGGTCCGCGAGGCGCGGAACGGTCGTGTCTTTGTCGAGCGGGCCAAAAAAGAGGCGGGCTTCGACATCCGCGTGTTGTCTGGCGAGGAGGAGGCGCAATACGCCGCCTATGGTATCCTATCCGGAACGCCAGGCGCCAACGGGCTGATCGGCGATCTTGGCGGCGGCAGCGTCGAATTGGTCGATATTCGTGATCGCGCGCTCGGGCCGCAAACGACATTGCCGCTGGGGCCGATCCGGTTTGACAAGAAGGACCTGCTGCATCCGAAACGGGCGGTGGAACGGGTGGACGCCGTATTAGGCACGGTGCCTTGGTTGTCGGACGGGGCGGGGCGCAGCTTCTATGCAGTCGGCGGCGCCTGGCGTTCTGTCGCCAAGCTTCACATGGTGCATGCGAAATATCACCTCCACATCATCCACAATTATAGGATAAATTATAAAGAGGCGGTGGAATTCACCGAATTTCTGTCGCACCTGTCGCCGGATACGCTCGGCAAGACCGCGACGGTGAATAAACGTCGGATCGAGACGCTGCCATTCGCGGGCATGCTGCTGAACCGAATCCTGCTTCGGGTGCGTCCGACCGACGTGACGCTGTCCGCCTACGGTTTGCGCGAGGGCGCTCTGTTTCAGCGCTTGCCGGCTGAGAAACAGGCGGCTGATCCGTTGCTCGACGCCTGTCGCGGTTTCATCATTCGCCGACGCACCTCTTCGGTTGACGGCGAGGCGATCGACGGCTGGTTGGACGGCGCTTTCCCGGATGCGGATGCGTCCGAGCGACGATTGCGGCTTGCCGCCTGCCTGATCGCCGATATCGCCCGCGCCGAACATCCCGATTATCGTGCAGAGCATTCGTTGTTGCGGGTGCTGCGTTTTCCCTTCGTCGGGTTGGAGCACGAAGAACGCGCCTTTATGGCGGTGGCGGTCGCGGCGCGGCACTCGCAATTGCCAAGCGGCGGCCATGGCGTCGAGACCGTGAACGAGTTGCTCGATCGGGAACGATTTACACGCGCGCGCGCCATAGGCCTGGGGATACGGCTGGCCTATACGTTGTCGGGCGGCGTCGCCTCTTTGCTGCGGCGTGGCACGATCACGCGCGACGGCGATCAACTGGTCCTGCGCATGCCGGCGGATATGGAGCGCGCGCTCTATGGCGAGGTGGTGCTGCGCCGGCTGTCATCCTTCGCCAAGGTCTTGGGCTGCGAACCGGTCGTTCAGACCGACTGACGGCGGCCTTCAGTAGTTGGGTCTGTGGCCAGCGTTACCGGATTGCAACCTCGGCCTCGGCTCGGACCGCTTCGACGGAGACGCCGGCGCGATCACGCTGAAGCGTGAAGATCCCCTTATAGAGTCCCGGCGGCCAGGGTTGCGCGCGCCGCATGGCGCCGGCGCGAAGAAGTTGTACGGCGGCGTCTCGGTCTATGACGCGTTCTGAGTTGAGGACCGCGACGCCATCGGGGCCAAGAATCCGAAACCGGGCGATGTCGCCTGCGCGCAATCCAGAGAGATAGACATGCATCAGCAAGTTCTCGGCGCGACTGCTTAGACCCGCGTCGCCGACAAGCAACCCATATTCGACCGCGGCGCGGTTGAGCGTCCGGTCGGCGAAACCGATCCGCACGACCAGGGTCGGGATATAGAGAAGGCGCTCCAGTGCGGCGGCGCTCCATAGCGGGGTCTGTGCCGGTCCGCATCCGGAGTCGGCGGGGCGGCCGGTGAAAGGATCGATCACCTGATTGTTGCGTCGAACCTCGAAATGCAGATGCGGGAATTCGGTCAGGCCGGAGAGCCCGACTTGCCCGAGGACCTGGCCCGGCGCGACCGTGTCGCCCGGTTGCACCGTGATCGAGCCGCGCTTGAGATGCGCATAGGCGCTCACGAACCCGTCCTTATGCTCGATCAAGACGACATTGCCGAGCCCTTGGTCGGTGACGGCCTCGCGTCCCACCAGGCGGAAATTGACGTCGGGCATGCCCTCCCGGATCCGCGTCACGGTTCCGCCGGCGGCCGCCACGACATCGACGCCGGCCTCCATTTCGCGATGGCTCGGCAGGCGAAAATCGGTGCCTGTATGCGCGTCGTAGCTTAGCGGCCCGCAGCGATAGTCGCGATAGTCCGCGCCGGGCGCCATATCGACGAAATTCTGGATCACGCAATCGCGGCCGATCGTGCAGTCGATCGGCACGCCGAAGCGCAGCGGGTTCGGGTCGCCGGCCGGCGTTCCTGAGGAGGCGACGCGATCCGTCTCCGCCGTCGGTGCAGGAGGCGCGGTCTGTGAAGACATGGAGGGCGCTGGGTCGGTCCCTGGTGCATCGACGACCAAGGCTGTCAGCGGATCGGGCCCGTCTCCGACCCAGAGCAGATAGCCCCCTGCGCCCAACGCGCCGAGAACCACCATGGCGATGCTGAGGATCAGGGCCTTCATCGCGGCGCGCCGGACTAGGGTCCCGTATTTGCGGGCGCAAGGTCGCCGAGCGCGTCGACGACCACCGCGCCGTCCCGCACGCTCATGGTCAGCTCGCCGCGCTTTAATCGCAGGGCGTCTTCACCGAATAACTCGCGACGCCAGCCGTGCAGCACGGGGCTGTCCGGATTGTCCTCGGCCGCCAGTTTCTCGATTTCCTCCCCATTGGCGACCAGGCGCGACGCCACGCCGGCCTCTTCGCAGCGCGCTTTCAGAAGCACTTTTAAGAGATCGCCGATCGGTCCGGCCCCGGGCGGCGGCGCCTCTCGGCGGCGCGACTTGGGCAGGTCCTTGTCCGGAATCTCAAAGGCGCGCTGGACCGCCTGCAGCACGCCTGTCCCGATGCGACCGTCGATCTGGCCCTTGGGGAAGCCGCGAATGCGTCCCAGCGCCTTGGCGTCGCGTGGGGCCGATCCAGCGATATCCAGCAGCGTGTCATCGCGTAGCACCCGGTTCCGCACGGTGTCACGGCGCTGCGCCTCGGCTTCGCGCCAGGCGGCGATCTCACGCAACACCGCCAGCGCGCGCGGCTTCAGGCCTCGCGCCTTCAGCCGCCGCCAAGCCTCCGACGGATCGGCCCGATAGGTGCGCTCGGCGGTCAGCACCGCCATTTCCTCGATCAGCCAGTGGGCCCGCTGCGCGTCTTCCAGCCGTTTGGACAAGCTCTCATAGACCGGCCGCAGATGGATAACGTCAGCCATCGCATAGGTGATTTGGCGGTCGGTCAGCGGCCGTTGGGACCAATCGGTGAAACGCGAACTCTTGTCGATCTGAACGCCTTCGACCTTGCGCACCAGAACGTCGTAGCCGACCTGGTCGCCGAAGCCGAGCACCATGGCGGCGACCTGGGTGTCGAAGACCGGATGCGGCACGCGGCCGGAAAGATTGTAGAAAATCTCCAGATCCTGCCGCCCCGCATGAAAGACTTTCGGCAAGTCCTCCTTGGCCAACAAATCGAAGAACGGGGCCAGATCCAGCCCCTCGGCCAGGGCGTCGATCGCCGCCGCCCCGGTGTCGCCCGCGACCTGGATCAAGCAGAGCTGCGGATAGTAAGTCGACTCGCGCACGAACTCGGTGTCGATGGCCAGAAATCGGCTGTCCGCCTGCGCTTGACAGAATTGCGCCAGGGCGTCGGTGGCGGTGATGGGCGTAAAAGACACGAAGCTCACAATCGGGCAATTTGCATAGGACCCCTAGCTAGCCCGGATTCCCGTCTGTTTTAAAGCGAATATCCGAGCCGCGCGGCAGGGCGGCGGTTCGGCCGGCGTCCGCCCGCTAGCTTGACAGGGCGGGCGGGAAAACGCATGTCCGCCCCACGATTTTCGCTGACGGTTTTACGCCGTCTCGCCGGTCCGCCCGCGCTCATCCTCGGGCGGTGTCCGCCGACAAGTCATCTGGAGCTGTGCCATGCACGCCTACCGCACCCATAGCTGCGGCGATCTACGTTTGAGCCATGCGGGGGAGACCGTCCGCCTGTCGGGATGGGTCCACCGAAAACGCGACCATGGCGGGCTGCTCTTCGTCGATCTTCGGGACCATAGCGGGTTAAGCCAATGCGTGGTCGACGCCAGCAGCGATCTGTTCGCGCCGCTGGAAGGATTGTCGCTCGAATCCGTGATCAGCGTCACCGGCGAGGTGGTGAAGCGGACCGAAGAGACCATCAATCCGGCGCTGCCGACCGGTGAGGTGGAACTGGTCGTGCGGTCCTTCGAGGTGTTGTCGACGGCGGAGCAATTGCCGATGCCGGTAAACCAGGATGCAGGCTATCCCGAGGATATACGCTTGCGCTATCGGTTCCTGGATCTGCGCCGGGAAGAGATGCAGAGCAACATCATGCTGCGCAGCCATGTCATCGCTTCGATCCGGCGGCGCATGAACGACCAAGGCTTTACCGAGTTTCAGACCCCGATCCTGACCGCCTCCAGCCCGGAGGGCGCGCGCGACTTCCTGGTGCCCAGCCGGCTGCATCCGGGCAAGTTCTATGCGCTGCCGCAGGCGCCCCAGCAGTTCAAACAACTGATCATGATGGCCGGGTTTGACCGGTACTTTCAGATCGCGCCGTGCTTCCGGGACGAGGATGCGCGCGCCGACCGCTCGCCGGGCGAGTTCTACCAGCTCGATTTGGAAATGTCGTTCGTCACCCAGGAGGACGTGTTCGCCGCGCTGGAGCCTGTATTGCAAGGCGTGTTCGAGGAATTCGCCGAGGGGCGAACCGTCTCGCCGGCCCCCTTCAAGCGCATCCCCTTCGCGGAGTCGATGCTGAAATACGGCAATGACAAGCCAGACCTGCGCAACCCGATCGAGATCGCGGATGTTTCGGAGGCGTTCCGGGGATCGGAGTTCAAGATTTTCGCGCGTTTGGTCGAAGAAGGGTCGGTGGTCCGCGCCATTCCCGCGCCCGGCGCCTCGGCCCAGCCGCGCAGTTGGTTCGACAAGCTGAATTCCTGGGCTCAAGGCCAGGGGCAGCCGGGCCTCGGCTATATCAATTTCAAGCAAGACGGCCCCGCCGGTCCGATCGCCAAGAATCTCGACGCCGCGCGCATTGCTTCGATCAAAGAGGCGGCGGGCCTTCAGGACGGCGATGCGGTGTTCTTCGTCTGCGGCAAGCCGGACGCGGCGGCGGGCTTTGCCGGTCTGGCCCGGACTGAGATCGGAACCCAGCTCGACCTGATCGATCAGAACCATTTCGAGTTCTGCTGGATCGTCGACTATCCGATGTTCGAATATGACGAGAAGGCCAAGAAAATCGAGTTCAGCCACAATCCGTTCTCGATGCCGCAAGGCGGGCTCGACGCGTTGGAAAGCAAAGACCCGCTCGAGATCCTCGCCTATCAATATGACATCGTCTGTAACGGCGTCGAGCTCTCGTCGGGCGCCATCCGGAACCACTTGCCCGAGGTGATGTATAAGGCCTTTGGGATCGCCGGTTATGGGCCTGAGGAAGTGGATGCGCGGTTCGGCGGCATGATCAGCGCGCTGAAACTGGGCGCGCCGCCGCATGGCGGCTCGGCGCCCGGCATCGACCGGATCGTGATGCTGCTGGCGGGGACTGAGAATATCCGCGAAGTCACCATGTTCCCGATGAACCAGATGGCCCAAGACCTGATGATGGGCGCGCCTGCTCCGGCCGACGCCCAACAACTGGCCGACATCCACATCAAACTCGACCTGCCGCTGGAGGTGGAGGATTAAGTTTACGATTGGCCGAAGCAGCGAATCGGATCGCTTCTCACATCATGGAAATGCTCTCGAATCCTCAACTAGTTCCGCCTGACATACACGACCGCTATGAAGTCGTAGAATGGCGGAACGGGTTGCCTGTCCTCAAGGTTGCGAATGGCAGTGAATGGTCTGAAATCCTTAAGGTTCTGAGAGAATTCAAGCTCAAACGGCTCTACATCAAGAAACAAGGTGGTCGCAAGTCGCCCATTGCGGAGAACCTTGATGGCCGCTTCTATGGACTCGGATGGGTCGAGAAGGCTTTTGACACAAAAATCGTCGTGGACGGTGCCGTGTCGGAAACACCAACCCACAGCGTCGATTGCTTCAAGAACCGCGTGGCGCTTGAAGTTGAATGGAACAACAAAGACCCGTTCTTTGATCGCGATTTGAATAATTTTCGCATTTTGTTCGATTTGGGTGTTATAGATGTGGGTGTGATCATCACCAGATGTGACGAGTTGCAACAGATATTTAAGAACCTTGGAGAGGGAAAGAAGTATGGCTCCTCAACAACGCATATGGCGAAGCTATTGCCTAGGATTCGCGGTGGCGGAGCCGGCGGCTGTCCAATCGTCGTATTTGGCATAAGAGGCGCGTGCTATGTCGACGAGTGAAACCGTAAATCTTGCGATGGACCTAGCCCAGGTTGCTCGTGGTCGTAAGTTCCGCACGATCATGGCGGACCCGCCTTGGCAGTTTACGAATAGGACGGGAAAGGTCGCGCCCGAACATCGACGGTTGAGCAGATATAGCACGCTCTCATTGGCGGATATCGCCAGCATGCCGGTGTCAGACGTAGCAGACGAGCGTAGTCACCTTTACCTCTGGGTACCTAACGCTTTGTTGCCGCAGGGTTTGGAAGTGATGTCCGCATGGGGATTCGAGTACAAGTCTAATATTATCTGGCACAAAATCCGCAAAGACGGAGGAAGCGACGGGCGAGGCGTTGGTTTTTATTTCCGCAATGTAACCGAAATTATTCTGTTTGGTATCAGAGGAAAGAACAACCGCACCCTCGATGCTGGGCGACGGCAAGTAAACTACTTGGCTTCCAGGAAGCGGGAGCATTCGCGCAAGCCTGATGAACAGTATGAGTTGATCGAGTCCTGCAGTCCCGGACCTTACCTGGAGCTGTTCTCGAGAGGGGCGCGGAAAGGCTGGGCCGTGCTTGGTAACCAGGCATCCGACGATTACCGGCCTGATTGGGACACATACTCCAACCATTCTCAGTCTCAGCGGAAATCGGGGCAAGAAGAGCTTCGTCTCGATTGACGCGCCGACCCTTAGCTCCTGTGCACTAGGATGCGTTCGGTCGCGCGCGCCATCACGGCGGACCAGTCGGTTTCGCCGGAGCGGCGGAAGAGCATTTCGGCGTTCTCGTAGACCGGGTGCGGTCGGTCGGGGGCATATTCGGGGCCGAGATGCAGGCTAGGGACGCCGAGCGCGCCGGCGAGTTCCAGGGCGGAGACCGTGATCCCGACAGCCGCGTCCAGGCAGGCGGTGAGGGCCGCGACCCCTTCCAGATCGTCGCGCATGTCGAGGCCCGGCGGCTGCACCAGATCGACCCCATAGAGCGCCTTGAATTCCGCGACATCCGCCGAGACATCGTGGTAGCAGAGATTGACCCAGAATGCGTCGCGATGGGCCTCAATCACCGGTCGCCATTGCGCAGGCTTGGTCAGGCGCCAGCGGCGCGCCAAAGTCACAAGGCCGCTGGTCCAGACCAGACCGATCACGCGTCGGCCTTCGCCACAGACTGTGCCGAGCCAGCCCAGCATCTCCGCCACCCGACCGGGGTCGGGGATCAGATAAGCCGTGCGACGCGGCGCCCATTCTCCGGTCAGTTGGGGCAGGTCGCCGATTGGCGCCTGCGCCTCGAAATCGTCGCATTGCTGGCGCTCGCCTGTTACCGTGAGAAACGGGAAGGATCTTTGGAACAGCGGGGCCAGCCTGGCGTCGCATTCGAGCGTCACGGCTTTCCGCGCGCCCCACTCCGGCGTCACCCAAGCGGCGAAGCGGATCTGGTCGCCGATGCCTTGTTCGCGCCAGAGTAAGACCGACGCGGCTCGATCTTTCGGACCGCGCCAGGAGACGCCGTCGCCGCGTCGGTCCTCGCCGCGCTCGCCGCAATCGAAACCGGCCGCGGCCAGCCGCGCGGCTTCCGCCTCTTCGCCTTCAAACGCGAGATAAAGCGACAGACGCCAGAGGAAGGCGGGGTTCGGTCCGGCGCGCCCAATCGCGTCTCGGCAGGCGGCGATCGCCTCTTGGTTGCAGCCCAACGCCCAAAGCGCCGTCGCCTTGTTGGTCAAGGCGAGCCCGTCCGCCAGGGCTGCCTCCGGCAGCCGGTTGAAGACCTCGATCGCCTCGCTATAGCGGTGCAGTCCGTTTAGGCACACCCCGTAGTTCATAAGAGTGGCGTTTTCTTCCGGCGCGACCGCGACCGCTCGCGCCGCGAGATCCAGCGCCTCGTCCGCATGCTCTTGCTGATCCGCCGCCAGAAGCAAGGCGGACAGGTTAGTCAGGCTCTCGACATGGTCCGGCGCCAGCGCCAGCGCTTGCCGCAAGGCCGACATCGCGTCTCGTCGCGCGCCGGTCCGGTCCAGCGCGAAGGCGTATTTTTGGAGCGCGTCGGGATCGCCCGGCGCCGCCGCGACGAGACGCGCGTAGAGCGCGACGGCGTCGTCGAAGTCTTCGCGCGCGATGGCCAGCTCCGCCGCCAAAGTGAGGGCGTCGGGCCCCGCCGGGTTAAGCGTCAGAGCACGGTCGGTCGCCGCCTGCGCCTGCTTCATCTCGCCGAGCGCCTGCCGCGCCATGGCGAGATGGACAAAGGGCTCGGCTTCGCCCGGCGCCGCCTGGGTCGCCTGAGTCAACTTATGCGCAGCCTTCCGGAATTCGCCCAACTGCAGCAGGGCGGCCCCGTGATAGCGCGCGGCCGCGGCGAAGGCCGGGTCCTTCGGCGCGATGGCGGCATAGAGTCGAACGGCCTTCTTGAGGTCGCCCGCCTGATGCGCCGCCATGGCGGCCGACAGTTTTGCGGCGCCGGGTCCTTGCGGTGGACGGGGTGACGGCATCTTTCGCGCTAGGTTTTGCAAATTGTAGGAAGAAGCGCCCTTACGCCATGTCCGGCGCGATGCGCCCGGCTCGCATAGAGCGGGCGTTGTTGCTGCGGCGAGCGTATCGCACAGACCGGCGCGAACAGAGCCTCGGTGCGTTTTGACATAGCGCCTCTCCTCCAAGCAAGTCGAACCTGACAGACTCGGCCCAGCTTCGGCAAATGGCGCGCCGACCCGTTTCCGATTGGCAAACAGGGCGCGTCGGCCTATCTCCCCCGCATGCACCAGGACGCCACATCTTCCATCGATCCGCCACCGGTTGATCCGCCCACCGTCGGCCTCGTCTCGCTCGGCTGCCCGAAGGCGCTGGTCGATTCCGAGCGCATCGTCACCAAACTGCGCGCCGAGGGCTATCGCCTGTCGCCCGACTACGCGGGCGCGGATGTGGTGATCGTCAATACCTGCGGATTTCTCGACAGCGCCAAGGCGGAGAGCCTGGACGCGATCGGCGAGGCGATGGAGGAGAACGGACGGGTTATCGTCACCGGCTGCATGGGCGTTGATGAGGCGGCGATCCGGGAAAACCATCCGAACGTTCTGGCGGTGACCGGTCCGCAACAATATGAGCAGGTGGTGGAGGCCGTGCATGAGGCGGTCCCGCCAGCGCATAATCCCTATCTCGATCTGGTGCCGCCGCAGGGCCTGCGCCTGACACCGCGCCACTACGCGTACCTCAAGATTTCCGAGGGCTGCAACAACACATGCAGCTTTTGCATCATCCCCTCTATGCGCGGGAAGTTGGCCAGCCGGCCCGCTGCGAAAGTTCTGTACGAAGCGGAGCGCTTGGTGGCCGCTGGCGTCAAGGAACTGCTGGTGATCTCGCAAGACACCAGCGCCTTCGGCGTCGATTTGAAATACGCCGCCAGTAATTGGCGGGGCCGGGAGGTGCCGGCGCGTTTCGTCGATTTGGCCCGCGAATTGGGGAGCCTCGGCGCGTGGGTGCGTTTGCACTATGTCTATCCCTATCCGCATGTGGACAAGGTCATCCCCTTGATGTCGGAGGGGACCGTCTTGCCCTATCTCGACATCCCGTTCCAGCACGCCAGCCCGCGCGTCCTGAAAGCCATGCGGCGGCCCGGCAATATCGAAAAGACCCTGGACCGCATTCAGGCCTGGCGCCGCGATTGCCCCGATCTGGCGATCCGTTCGACCTTCATCACCGGCTTTCCCGGCGAGACGGAGGAAGATTTCCAGTTCCTGCTGGATTGGTTGACCGAGGCGCGGATCGACCGGCTGGGCTGCTTCAAATACGAACCGGTCGCCGGCGCCCGCGCCAACGAGTTACCCGACCCGGTGCCCGATCCGGTGAAGCAGGAGCGATGGGATCGGTTGATGGCGCATCAGCAGGCGATCAGCGCCGACCGTCTGCGCGGCCGTGTCGGACGCACTCTCGAGGTGTTGATAGACAGCGTCGACGATGAAGGCGCGATTGGACGCAGCTATGCGGACGCGCCGGAAATCGACGGCTCGGTCTTTGTCGAGGCGGCGGACGGACTCCAGCCTGGCGATCTGGTCAAGGCAACCATAACGGAGTCCAGCGAATACGACTTGTGGGGAGAGGTGGAAAGCCGTCTTTAGGAGCGCCTTCCGACTTCGGATGTCACTCCAAGCCCATGCAATTGGCGTAGTAGGTGACTGTGGCGGGCCAGTCGGAGAAGACTCCGACCACGCCGACATCCTGCGCCAAGACATGCAGCAACTCATAGACCACACCGTCGGTGGTCGCGGCGTCGGCGATCGACTGATAATACCAGCCGCCCCCATTGGTCAGCGGTCCCGATCTTTCGAGGGTCCAGGCGATCAGCCTTAATCCGGCCTTGTTCGCCTCTATTGCATAGGGCGAGGGGACGATCGCGCCATCTGCCAGCGTGACAAGCATCCATAAAGGCGGGGCCAGATAATTCACGCCGCTTTGCTTCAGCGCCTGCATGCTCGGTTCGAACGTCGCCGGGTCCATCGGATCGAAGCCCTCGACGCTGTATCGGCCATCCAGATAGACCGCCTGCTTGCCGAAGTCGGGCTCGTTCTCGATCCAATAAAGCACGTCTTCCAGATTGAAACTCTGCGGCCAGACATCTTCCGGCGGCACGCCCGCCGCCTTGTATTCGTCGATCAGTTTCTGAGCGTAGTCTTGCTGGCTGAACCCGTCGAACGGCATCTCGACCGCAGGGCTCTTGAGCTCCGGGGTGAATTTCGCGCCGAGCGACCGGAACAAATCGATCGATTCCCGATGTGTCATGACCGTTCCGGCGCTGGCGGCGTAAAGATCGGTGCGCCAGCGCGCGGTCCCGTTGAGGTAGTCTTTGACGCTTTGCGCCGTCGGATCGGCGGCGTCCATTTTTCCGCGCAGAGTTTTGAATTCGGCCAGAGTCACGGCGCTGGCGCGGCACTCGGCGATAGCGGGTTGATCGCCGGTCGCCGGGCTGAAAGGAACCGCGCAGCGATCCGCCAGCGGTGAGGCGAGGATTGTCGTGGTGGTGTGGAGATCATCCTGCGCGTGGCGGCAGACCAGTTCCTTGTCCTGGGTGAAGGTGACGTCGCATTCAAGAATGCCGGCGCCCATCCCCGCCGCCGCTATATTCGATTCAATCGTGTGTTCCGGGAACATCAACGGCGCGCCGCGATGGCCGATGGAGAACAGCTTTCGTTCCATCGGCATGCCGGCGCAGGATTCAAGCTTCGTCTTCAACGGACCGTCCGTCATCTGAGAGATCAGGAATTGCGGCCTCGGACCCAAGTCAATCTTCTCTTCGGCGGCCGCCGACGCAGGCCCGCTGATGCAGAAGGATGCAAAGGCGAGCGCCAGAAATAAGGCGGAGGGTGTGTTTGGAGTCGGCATAGGTCCCTCGGATCAGGATCGGTGGCTGTCTAGTGAAACACTAGCCGAAGATTGCGTCAGATTGATGTCGTCGCAGCCGCCTTCTCATACTCTAGGCCGGGGCGTTCCGCCGGCTTCTTGACGAAGCTGTGATTTCCTCAGCGTCGGGCCCCATGCGAAGGTGTCCGCAGATATATGAAAGACTTAGGGCCGCATGACTCTGGAGAATAGTATGCGTCGATTGATCTTCGTCCTGGCTCTCGGACTCGCCGCGGCGCTCAACGCCCAGGGCGGACTTGCGGCGGACGGCGCGCGTCCTCTCCTGTCACCGTCGGAACTGGCGTCCGTGATGGCGGACCAGAAGCCGCTGATCCTCGATATTCGTTCGAATAAGGCCTATCGAAGCGGCCATATTCGAGGCGCGGTGCACGGACCCTATCGCCTCTTTCGCGGTCCGCGCGCCAATCCGGGGCGGTTGCGCAGTGACGCCGAATGGACAGCGGCGTTCCGTGCGCTTGGGTTGCGCAAGGATCGGCCGATCGTGATTGTCCATCGCGGCGCGAGCGCTTCGGACTTCGGCGCGGCGGCGCGCGTTTATTGGACCCTGAAATCCACGGGCTTTCGCAGCCTCTCAATCCTGAATGGCGGCATAGCAGCCTGGCGAGAGGCGGACTTGCCGCTGTCTCTGGATCCCGTTGCGCCCCAGCCGAGCGCTGTAACGGCGACGCTTGAGAATACCTGGCTCGCGACCGCGGCGGACGTCGCCGCCATCATCGACGGCCGGGCCGAGGCGACTTTGCTGGACGCCCGGCCCGGCGGATTTTGGTCCGGCGAGCAGAAACACGCCGCCGCCGCACGCGCCGGGACGTTGCCACAGGCCGGCTATTTCACCCATAGCAACTGGTTCTTCGGCGGCGCCGCAATTGTCGACACCGCCGCCGCGCGCGACCTAGCGGAAGAGAACGGCTACGCTGAGGCGGGGCCGATCGTCTCTTTCTGCAACACCGGGCATTGGGCCGCGACCAACTGGTTCGCCCTAAGCGAACTCGCGGGGCTTCCAAACGTTCGGCTTTATCCCGAAAGCATGGTCGGCTGGACCCATCTTGCGACAAATCCTGTGGTGAAGGGCGGCAGTTAGCGCCGCACCGCACTTTCCGCGCAGAGAGACACGGCCCGCCAACAATGCTTCCGTGGTAGTGGGACGCGCGGGCTCTGCCTGCAGCGTGGACGGAAGGCCGGCAATTGCCATCCTCCAAAGTTTGCATCATCATACCGCACAGTCGAGGATCGACAGCGTCATGACCGCGAGTGGGCAAGCGCCATGGGGAAACTCAAAACCCGCCTGACATACATCGCAATAGTATTCTTGCTGCTTTTGCTCGTCGTGGGCGCCTGGCGGTTCTATCAGGTTCTCTATGGCTCCACCGGCGATGCGCTGAGGCGCGCTGAGAATTTCCTGTTCACGCGCAGCACCGTGGCGCAGCTCGGGGAACAAGGCAAGATACGCTACTTCTTCGTGACCAACAGGTCCAAGACGGACAAAGTTTCGGGTTTGGAAGACCGCTTCAGCGCTGACCGTGAAGCGGCGCTCAAGTTCGGCTTGTTCGACACCCGGATAGAGCCCAGCGTCGGCCTCGGCATGTTCATCAATCCAAGCGAGTGGTTCCAGACCGAAGAAATCGTCGTCGAGAATATGCAGATGCTGCGTGAGGACGAGTTTATCGGTAAGTTGCGCGATCTCGTCGGTCGTTCGCCGCAAAAATCCTTGCTGATCGTGATCCACGGTTTTCGTGAGCGGTTCCCATCCGCCCTGCGCAAGACCTCATTCGTGGGCCATGTGCTCGATGTGAACTCCCCGGTGATGGTCTTTGACTGGCCGGGAAACCAAGGCTCGTCACTGGGCGGCTATCGGCGTGCGCGCGATGTCGCCGCGGCGTCGGGGGCTGAATTGGCCCGCACGATAGAGTTGATCGTGCGCGATATCGAACCCGAGAAAATCTGGCTTCTGGCCAACAGTATGGGGGCGGAAGTGGTCGTCCACGCGTTCAGCGACCTCTATCAGAATCCGGAATTCGCCGATGCGGATGTGGAGATCGAAGACGTCGTGCTGACCGCACCGGATGTCAGTCACGACGAGTTCGATACTCAGTTCAAGAGAGAGATCATCAGCCTCGCCCGAAACCTCACGGTCTATGTTTCATCCAACGACCGCGCCCTGGTGATGAGTAGAATCGTCAATCGCGGCGATCGGCGCAGAGGTGAAAGCACGCTGAGCCCGGACATGCTCGAAGAGGCGGCCAGGATCGCCGAACTGTCCGATGGCGATGAAGACCTGATCGCGTTGGTCGATGTGACGCCGGTCAATCGGACCCGAAACTTCCACAATTTCAGCCTCGAGACGCCGGAGTTTTTTGACGATCTGTTCCGGCGCCTGACCAATGAGCAGGCGCCATTCGCACGCCCGCTCTACCGCGTGGAAACGCCGGATGGGGTCGCCTACTGGGTCCTCACGCCGGGGCGTTGACGGGGACGCTATGCTGCAACCTAAGACTATTCTCATGGCGAGGAGGAGAAGCGCCGTCACGGTTTTGGTCGGACTCCTATGCGCCCTTGTCCTGCAAGGGTGTGGCGGTCCAAAACTTGAACCATGGCACACCGAAGAATTGACCGAGGAGTTCACAGCGGATCGCGCCGATACGGTGCAAAGTTTTGAGGACTATCTGGCGCTTGAAGAGCGCTTATTCGCGGAACTCGATGACAAGATCTATGCGCAGACCGATACAGGGCCCGAACACCGGCTCGACCGATATAGCAGCGGCAGCGCCGCCGATCCGCGGCAGGCTGAACCGAACTGGAACGCCAGCTTCGAACTGACCAGCGACGCGCCGCGCGGGGCTGTTTTGCTGATCCATGGCATGTCGGATTCGCCCTATGCGCTGCGCGCCTTGGGCGAGGCGCTCAATCGACGCGGCTATTGGGTCGTCGGCATGCGCATGCCCGGACATGGGACGGCGCCGTCAGGGCTCAGGAGCATCAATCGTCGCGATATGGCGGCCGCGGTGCGCATTGGCATGGCGCATCTTGAGCGGGAAACGGAAGGCAAACCGGTCCATATGGTCGGCTACTCGACCGGTGCGCCGCTGGCGATTGAATTCGCCTTGGATGCGCTGGAAGGCAAGGCGGCGCCGGCGCCCGCAAGTCTTGTATTGATCTCGCCGGCCATTGGCATTCATCCGGCGGCCGGTCTGGCGGGTTTCAAAAATGCGCTTTCCGGTCTTCCCGGTTTGGATGGGTTCGCCTATTTGCAGATTCAGCCCGAATTCGATCCCTACAAATACAATTCCTTCGCCACCAATGCGGCGAGCGTCGTGCATAACCTGACGCTGTCGGTCGCCAGCCGAATCGAAAACCGGGACGCGTTGAACCCGGAGATCGTTCTTCCGCCGGTTCTGGTGTTCAAATCGACCGTTGACGCAACCGTCACGACCGGCGCTGTCGTCGATAATCTGATGGAACATCTGCAGCCCAACCGTCACGAATTGGTGTTGTTCGACATCAACAGGTTCGCTGACTCCTATCGATTATTGATCGACGATCCCGCGCCGCTGACCCGGCGGGTGATGGAGGGTGACGCCTTGCCTTTCACCGTCACCCTGGTGACCAACGAGAATCCGGAGACGACCGCCGTTGTCAGCAAGAGCAAGGCGCCGTTCTCGCCGGACGTGTCAGAGACACGCGACCTAGGCTTGTCCTGGCCGGCCGGCGTCATCTCGCTCTCGCATGTGGCGTTGCCGATTCCGCCGGATGATCCGCTTTATGGTCAGCGTCCTCCAGACAATGACGCGTTCCTGTTCCTGGGACAATTGGGCGTTCAGGGTGAACGCGGGTTGGTGACCATTCCGGCGGATTGGATGTTCCGACTGCGCTATAATCCTTTCTACGATTATCTGGAAAGCCGAACGCTCGATTGGGTCGACAACGCCAACGCGCCGGGTTCCTAAAGGGCGCGGGCGTCGATTTCGCGCGCGTCGTCTGCGGCTTCCCAATTCAACTAATACCATGGCAGCAACTCTTGGATGAGCGTTTGGCGGCGCTTCAGTTCGGCGGAGCGCGCGGCGACTCAGGCGTACGGTTCGGGTCGGGCCCGATGTCCATCCGGGCGCGCTGCTCCGCCGGTGAGACAGGGCTGATCCGAGGCCGCCTGATCTCGCGCCGCCAGGCGGCGTCGAACGCGTCCCGGTCCCGGGCGAGGCCTTCCGTCGCGAAGGCGCGGGCGCGCCGGTCGAAATTGGTCCAGTCGATCCGGTCGGACCCGACGGCGGCGGGCGCTTCCGCGATTGGGACCATGCCATCGGGGCCCGCCTTGGCCGCGCGCGCCGCCGTCTTGGCCGCTTCGGTGAGCGCCGCCTTGCGGTCGAAGCGCGGGCGGTCGGCGAACGGGCCGGCGAACGGGTCGGGCGCGCCCTCTGGCGTCGCGGCCGGACCCAAGCCGGGCGCCCGCCATGCGAGCATCCGGCCGCGCACAGAGGCGCGCGCCGCCCGGCGATCCTGCAACAGCTTCAGGAACGGATCGGTCTCCGCCGTCAGGCTCGCGGGATCGGGCGGCGCATAGGGCGGGGCGAATCGACGGGACCGTAGCCTCTCTTGAGAATGCGGCTCTTAGGTCAACTAGGTGTTTCTATCGTTGCCTTTCGCTTCTTGCTCCTTTTTGGCGAGCCAATCTTCGTAGGTCACTCTTGCGCCTATTGCTTCACCACGTTTCCAACGCTCCATATACGCTTTGATGGCCCCATCTGAGGAGTCTTCATACCCGAATTCTACGCCGCAGCAGCGGCAAATGATAAAGGTCAGAGCATCTCCGTACTCGCCCCATGGAGGATCTTCGTGATATTTTCCGCAGACTCGACAGTTGTGCACTTCGTTCTTATAGGTCATTCCAATAATCCTCATTTGTCGGTCTGTTGTGTACTGTGGGATCCGGTTTGTACATTGACCGGGGCACGCCGAGTTTGTCCACAATGACAAGTATATTCGACGTTGGGTCCCAAATCAGTACGTCGTCATTCCTTCGCCGTCTCTTAAATCTCGCGGTTTCAGGCAGATTGTTGAGGAATCCACGGGTCGCCTCCAGATACTCTTCTTGAGAGTTCAAACTGGGAAATTCATCTCGATGAAGTTCCCAATGCTCGCTGAGGTTTTCCTCGGATGAAAACTCCTTTGTGGGTGTCCATCTTGGCGGCGTTGCGCCTCCGGGATAGGGTGTGGTCGGAGGCATCGTATCATATTCATCGGACTTCGGTGAGCTCTGTGGGCTGGGCGAAGGGTCGACATTCTGGTCTTCGTCGCCGATATCGGCTGGGATGACAATCGGGAGGCCGGGTCCCGGTTCTGGGTCGAGGCGTTCGTCTTCGGGCGGATTGTTGTGGCCGATCCCTGGTGGGGCCGTGTCGGCTTGGTCGGCGCCGCCCCCCGCGCCGGGCCTGCGGCCGGGCGATAGACATCCTCTCCTTCGCTCGGGTCGCCCTCAGAGGGTAGAATGGTCGGCGCGTTCGCGTCGGTTTTGTCGCTTGAGAAGAAGTCCGTGAGCCAGTCCCAGGGGCCGCCGCCGCTGTTTGCGCCTTCGCTGTCTGGCAGGCTGGCTGCTGCACCGCCGGCCGCTGCCGCGCCGCCTCCGATCATCAGCCCCTGATACGGGTCCGGCATGCCGACAAGCATCGGGTTGCCGAAACGGTCGTGGGTCGGGGCGACGGCGACTTGGACGCCGCTGGCTTGATCTTCCGGTTGGGTGTCGTGACCCTCGCCGGCGAGGCCCAGGCCGTCGGCTTCCTCTTGGGCGGCGTCCGTCAGGGCGGCGGGGTCGAGTAGAGGCGGCGGGGCGGTTGGACCCGCATTGCCATCCGCCGGGGTTGGGCTGTCGCTCTCGGGCCCGTCGCTCGTGCCGCGTTCGACCCCCGACCTGGCGACCTCGGCCCAATCGATGTCGGAGAGTTCTGTTTCGGCGCGGCGGCGGAGGCCTTTGGCGCGGGCGTCGATTTCGCGCGCGTCGTCTGCGGCTTCCGCGTCCAGCAACTCTTGGATGAGCGTGCGGCGGCGTTTCAGTTCGGCGGCGCGGGCGGCGACCCAGGCGTCCTGCTCGGTTTTGGGGAGCCGGTTCGGGTCGGGCTTGATGTCCATCCGGGCGCGCTTGTCCGCCGGTGAGACGGGGCCGATCCGAGGCCGCGTGATCTCGCGCCGCCAGGCGGCGTCGAACGCGTCCCGGTCCCGGGCGAGGTCTTCCGTCGCGAAGGCGCGGGCGCGCCGGTCGAAGTGGGTCCAGTCGATCCTTTCGGCGCCGCCGCCGGCGGGCGCTTCCGCGATCGGGACCATGCCATCGGGGCCCGACTTGGCCGCGCGGGCCGCCGCCTTGACCGCTTTCGTGAGCGCCGCCTTGCGGTCAAAGCGCGGCCGGTCGGCGAACGGGTCCGGCGCGCCCTTTGGCGTCGCCGCCGGCCCATCCTCCGGCGCCCGCCATGCAAGCATCCGACCGCGCACAGAGGCGCGCGCGGCGCGGCGGTCTTGCAGCAGCTTCAGGAAGGGGTCGGTCTCCGCCGTCAGGCTTGCGGGATCGAGCGGCGCGTAGGGCGGGCGGGATTCGGCAGGTCGCGCGACAGCAGATCGCCCATCAGCGGATGATCCATGTGACGCGCCGCGTCCTTGTCGAGCGTTCGAAGCATCGGGTGGATTGATGGTCCCGACTGCAACGGGCGCGGCCGAAGCGCGTTCGCGGGCGGCGCGATATCGAACAACGGGTCGGGCCGGACCGCACGGCGCCGTCTGACCGGGGGCGGCGGCGCTTGAGGACGTGAGATCGTCGGTGGCCCTAGGGCGCGTTATGGAGCACGGGCGTTGGGTGGCGAGCCAGCGTCAGCGTCGGAGAAACTTGGACGAGTTCGGGCGCATAGCCCGCCCGCACCCGATCCAGTTCACTTGTTGGATGGTTCGTAAATGTGTGCCTTCTCGTAGGTAAAAATACCCTGAGACTGTCCGTGCTCCAGGAGTGGCAAGATTTGACTAAGCGGCGCTTGCGGCGGGATATCCATGGCCAAGACCTTGGTTTCGCCCATGTTATTGATCTCGAATTCGCATCCCATGTCCATTAATTTGTCGCCATAATCTAGGAATGTCGTCCTGTAGGCGGTGTCGACAACTTCAATCTGAATGGTTGAGTGACCGCCACGCTCCAAGATTTCGATGAAGAAGAGTGTGTCGCCGAAGGTCTTACCAAGGACTACGTCCTTATAGCTGACGTCAAGAATATCGAACGGAGTATTGTCGACTCGGTATTTCTCGTTTCCGAGATCATTCACCCACATTTTTTCCGTTTGTGAATATATTCCTTGCCCATCATCTTGGACGAAAGTCATCTTCACCAACTTCGTTTTAACAGTTTTTCCTCGTGCGGCGGCTTTTTGTTTCCTCCTTAGAGACGGCCCGGTCTCAGGCCGATTGAGCCCGTGCTGCCAGGCGCCGATGAACGCGTCCGCTCCCGGGCATAGTCTTCCGCCGCGGAGGCGCGGCGATCGAAATGCGTCCAGTCGACCCTGTCAGATCCGACGGCGACGGGGTCGGCTTCGCCAGACACTTCGTACGTTAAGGAAGGAACGACGAATTTGCAACTCGCCGTATCCTTGTCCGTTGCCGCGGACTAAGTCAGTCAGGTATTTGTACCGTTGTCCTCCTCGTCTTGCTCCTTTTTGGCGAGATAGTCTTCGTAGGTCATACCAGCGACAGGTACGCCGCCACGTTTCCATCTTTCAATATGTGCATTGATTGCGGCGCTGTTCCCGTCTCCATAGCCAAACTCTACGCCACAACAATTACAATACTCGTATGTCGGAGCTTCTCCAGACGGTCCCCATGGCATATCAGAGTGTCTGTGACCGCAAACACGGCATTTGTAGAGATCCTTACTACTTTTCATTCCAATACTCCCTATTACTAGCTTTGCGGTGCTTCTTTGGGTCAAACTTGTGCATAGTTCTCAGCACGCCGTACTTGTCGGTCACGACATGTGTATTGGACGGTGGGTGGTACATCATTATGTCACCATTATGAATGCTTACCTTGAACTCGGTGCCTTCTGGCGGGTTGTTTGCGAATTCTCTCGCAGCCGTAAAATACTCCTGTTCGTTCTTAAGGTTCGGGAACTCCTCACGGTGGTCTCGCCAGTGCTTGGCCCTATTTTGATCGGACGACAAGTCCTTCGTCGACGTCCAGTCGGGCGGTTTTCCGCCGCCTGGATAGGGTGCAATGGGCGGTTTCGTCTTATGTTTGGTGCTTTTTGGTTTGGGCGTATCCTGGGTTCGATCGGCGCTGGCCGGTGTTGTTGCTCGTCCGGCGCCGGTGCGGGTGAACGGTTTGCCAAGTTTTCCGATGCCGGTGACGCCGATGGTGTTTATGCCCGTCTCCATCAACCCTTCCGCGCGGAGAGCGCTGTTCACCCGGTCTCTTTCTTCGGCGTTTTCAGGGAAGTTGGCGTCGCGTTGGGCTTCGAGCGCGGCTTTCTGGGCCTCCAAATCCGCTCGGATCTGGTCCCATTTCGCGCCGGTTCGGTTTTGGATGCGGGTGAGATCCGCCTCTATCTGTTGTAGCCCGGTAACCGCGTCGGCATAGGCTTGGGCGGCCGCTCTCTTGGGATACCTCGCGTCGCGGCGGGCCTTGCGGCCGCGTGCGCCGGTCAGGTCGTCCGCTGGTTCATCACCTTCCGGGTCGATTTCGGCGCTGCTCTCCGGGTCGGCGTCATTCTCGACGCCGTCACCGTTCTGGGCGACGCGGACCAGGTCGGCCTCGTGGGGTGGATCCGCGAGGCCGAGACCGTTGGCTTCTTCTTGGGCGGCGGCCGTCAGGGCGGCGGGGTCGAACAGGGGAGGTAGGGTTGCGGGCGGCGCATTGCTGTCCGCCGGCGCCAGGCTGTCGCTTTCTGGCCCGTCGCTTGTGCTTCGTTCCACTTCGGCCCAATCGATGTCGGAGAGTTCGGTTTCGGCGCGGCGGCGGAGGCCGGCGGTTCGGGCGTCGATTTCGCGCGCGTCGTCTGCGGCTTCCCAATTCAACTAATACTATGGCAGCAACTCTTGGATGAGCGTGCGGCGGCGCTTCAGTTCGGCGGCGCGGGCGGCGACCCAGGCGTCCTGCTCGGTTTTGGGGAGCCGGTTCGGGTCGGGCTCGATGTCCATCCGGGCGCGCTGGTCCGCCGGCGAGACGGGG